>Ga0209062_1000031_pt1 | contig 596220 bp, 517 predicted proteins | sample Coa_R2_2_FD_187158 | JGI IMG/M metagenome (GOLD analysis project Ga0209062, IMG submission 187158) | Surface soil microbial communities from Centralia Pennsylvania, which are recovering from an underground coalmine fire - Coalmine... | ecosystem: Environmental > Terrestrial > Soil >... | reverse complement strand
GGTCGAGCCCTCGTCATAGCGGCACACCTTCATGCCGCGATGCCGGCAGGAATTGAGAAACACATGGATCGCCCCGGCCCGGTCGCGGCACAGGATCACGCTCTCCTCGCCCATGCCCGAGACAAAAAAATCGCCGGGCCTGGGCACCTGGCTCTCATGCCCGACAAACAGCCAGGCGCGAGCAAACAGCCGCTCCTGCTCGGCGGCGTAAATCGCTTCGCTGACAAAGATCTCGCGGCTCACCCGACCTGTCGCGAGATCAACGAGCCCGTTTCTGTACCCTTCGCCCGCTGCCGCCATCGTCACTCTCCGCTGCCGATGGCTCCATGTTAGGGCCGGCGGCCACACCGCGCCAGCGACAAACCCGGGCGCCGGCCTTCGCGCGGGCGTCGCCCGCCGGCATCTGATCTGGAGCCGGGCGTCCTTCCGACGCGGCCGGCCGGAGCAATCGGACGCCCGCGACGAGCACGCCGCCGCAACCAATCAGGCGGCCACCGAAACGTCCTGTGTCGAGCGCAGCCCGGGTTCGCGCTGCGTGGTGACGGTCTCCCGTTCGACGCGGTGGATCATCGCCGCGACATGCGGCGGCGGGGATTGGCGCCGCCATGGTGCGGCAACGAGTGCCGCGTGCATGTCGCGATAGCCGGCGGCGCGCCGCGCGGCGATCGACAGGCGCGAAAATTCGGCATCGCTGTTCGGCAATTCCGCGGCATTCGGGCGATAGACGATATGGACGATGTCCAGTCGCCGCGGCATCGAGGCCGTCGGCTCCGGCGGCGCTGCCGAGGCGGCCAAGAGATCGAGCGCGCGGCGCAGATTCATCCGGGTCGCGACCGCCTCGATCTGGTGCGCAACCCGGCTTGCATATTGGATCTGCTTGGCGCGCCACAGTACCTCGTTGATCGAGTGCGGCGGCGGCCCGACCGGGTTCCACAGATCGATGACAAACGCGACGATGTGCGGGCAGCCGGGTTCATCAACGATCGCGTCGAGCGGGGTGTTGGAGACGCAGCCGCCGTCCCAATAGTAATCGTCGCCGATCCGGGTGGCGGCAAAGCCGGGCGGCAGCGAGGCGCTCGCCAGCACGTGCTCGGGAGCGATCGCCTGGCGGCGATTGTCGAAGAATTCGAGCGCACCGGTGGCAAGATTGGTTGCGCCGAGGCTGAGGCGCACCGCACCATGGTTGATCAGGACAAAATCGGCAAACCGGCGCAGCGTCAACAGCAACGGCGCGGTGTCGTAAAAGCTGCACGCATCGGCTGCGGCGTGCGGCACCAGCCACGGGTTGACCGGCCGCGGCCGAAAGAAATTGGGCTGCCCAAACAGCAGCGCTTCGGCGCCGCTGGCGAAATTGTGCGCGATCCGCCACGGCGCGTCGTCGAGCCCGCCCGCAAAGTCGGGCCACGAGATCGCCTGCCATAACGCGTCGAGACGCTCGACCCGGTCATCGGGCGGATTGCCGGCGATGATCGCAGCGTTGATCGCCCCGATCGAAATGCCGGCCACCCAATCGGGATGCACCTGATGCTCGGCCAGGGCTTGGTAGGCGCCGATATGATAGGCGCCGAGCGCGCCGCCGCCCTGCAACACCAACGCCATTGTCGGCGAAGCGACGGCTGGGCTCGATGGCTGCGGCATCATTCGATCTCCGGTGCTGCACTGCAACAATGCCTGGCCGGGCCCGGGATGTACAGTTCGCTGGCGCGTCATCCGGCCACGGCACCTCGGTTGCGTTGGCGTGATCGGATTGCCGGCATTATGCTAGCCATGCTCCAACAGCAGCAAAGTCCGCGGCGATGAGAGGAGAATGGCGGCGTTTCCCGGTCTTCGTGCTGGTGACGAGCGCCGTCGTCATGACGGTCGTGCTGCTGGCGCAATATTGGGGCGGGCTGGCGCCGTGCGAGCTGTGCCTGACCGAGCGCTGGCCGTGGGACGCCGCAATCGTGGTCGCCTTTGTCGCGGCGATGGTCGGCAGCCGGGCCGCGCAGCCCTGGGTGGCGCTGGTTCTGGCTTTGGTGTTTGCTGTTGGCGCCGCCCTCGCCTTCTACCATGTCGGTGTCGAACGACATTGGTTTGCCGGACCCAGCGCTTGCACGGCGGGGCCGACCCCGACCACCCTCGAAGGCTTGAAAGCCCAGCTCATGCATCAGCAGCCGGTGCGCTGCGACGAACCGAGTTGGACATTGTTCGGGATCTCGCTCGCCGGATGGAATTTGCTCGGCTCGGTCGTGATGGCCGCAATCTGCACCGTCGTGTTTGTCCGCACGCGGCGGAGGGCGGCACGGTGAGCGACGCCGGGAGGGCGGCGCCCCGCCCGCCGCGCCATCGCCTGCCAGGCGACCCGCGCCCGGCTGACGAGATCGCGCGGATGTTGCGCGTCGACCATGCCGGCGAATTCGGCGCCACCCGGATTTATGACGGCCAGCGCGCGATCTTGCGCGACGGCCGTGCCGCCGCCGAAATCCGCCGCATGGCGGAAGCTGAAGCGCGTCACTTGCGGGCCTTCGACGATCTGCTGCGCCGCCGCCGGGTCCGGCCGACGCTGCTCCATCCCCTATGGTCGCTTGCCGGCTACGCGCTGGGCGTCGCCACCGCGCTGCTCGGCGAAGCGGCGGCGATGGCGTGCACGGTCGCGGTCGAGGAGGTCATCGACGAGCACTATCGCGACCAGGCGGCGCGGCTGGCCGCAGATGATCCGGCGCTGGCCGCAACCGTTCGCGACTTTCGCGCCGACGAACTGGCCCATCGCGATCAGGCGCTCGCCCATGGCGCCGAACAGGCGCCGGGCTACGGTCTTCTGACAACGGCGATCAAGGCCGGGTCACGAGCGGCGATCTGGCTGTCAACGCGGATCTGAGGCGATGAACGAAGGGTTGCCGGCACCGGCTGCCGGCTTCGGTTGCGATCGCCCCGGCGGCGGGCTGCCGACCACGCCATTCTTGGCCGCGCCTCCCAGGCCGCCCCCCCCCCGTGCCGTCAACCGGTCCCGCTTGCGGCCTCGTGCCGGCGGTAATGGTAGCGATAGAGCTCGGCAAAGCCGAGCCGCCGGTAGAGCGCCAGCGCCGGCGCATTGCCGGCTTCAACCTCGAGACAGGCGCCGGTGGCCCCCTCGGCCCTCGCCCAGGCGGCGAGGCTGGCGATAATCCGGCCGGCATAGCCGCGGCGGCGCCGGCTCGGATCGGTGACAAGCGACTGGTAGCACAGGAGCCCGCGATGGACGGCGCCATAGCCGAGCGCCGCGATCTCGCCCTCGGCGCGCAATGCGGCAAAGGCCGCCGGAATGGCCAACACGCCGATGATCCGGCGGTAGGTGGCCGCCTGCTCGGGGCTATGCCGCTGCAGCGAGGCCATCGCCGCAAACCATCGCGGGCTTGGCCGCGGCATGAGCCGCACCTCGGCATCGCGGGCCGCCGCCAGCCGCTCGAGGCCGGTATGGAGCACCAGCGACAGCCCCTCCTCGCGATAGCCGCGCGCCGCCAGCCGCGCATCGACATCGCCGCCGACCAGGGATGGCAGGCGGAAAATTGTCGGCAGGCGATGACGGCGGAAAAGCGCTTCGCAGCCGGCAATCAACGGTTCGGTTGCGCCGCGGGCGCCGGCGAGCGGATTGGCTGAATTGGCGCGTCGCGACAGGCCGCGACTGAAGCGCAGCACCCAGCCGTCAAACAACACCTGCTGCAGCGCCGGCCAGGCGTTGAGACACGTCTCTTCGACCCGCCAAGCGAGGGGTGCCTGTTCCATCGGGTTAGCCTCGCGCCAATGTCAATCAACGTCAAATTGACAAGTTGAGCGCCGCTGCGGAGGCTCCGGGCATTGACGTGCCGCTGAGAGCGCCGTTAATGTTGTCGTAAGCCCGCCGGCGCTGACCGGCACAAACGCGAAGGAGACCCCGTGCCCAGCCTGACCCGCCGTTCGCTTCTGCGTCGCTCTTTGGGCGTGGCGGCCGCCAGCGCCCTTGCCCGTCCCTACCTCGCCAATGCCGCGGCAACGACCGCGACCGTGTGGTGGATACAGGGATTTGCCCACGAAGAAGACATCGCCTTCAAAAAGATCGTCGCGGATTACGAGAAAGCGAGCGGCAACACGATCGACTACACGATCGTGCCCTATGCCCCGCTGCGCCAGAAAATCATCTCGGCGGTGACGAGCGGCATCGTGCCCGATATCTACCCAAGCACGCCCACCGAACTGATCGCTCTGCAGGCCTGGGCGGATAAATTGGTCGATGTCAGCGACGTCATCGACCCGCTGCGCGAGGAGTACACGACGACCGCCCTGAGTTCGATCAATTGTTACAATAGTGTTGAAAAACGGCGCGGCGTCTACGGCGTGCCGCTGGCACAGGCGGTGCTGCCCAATCACGTGTGGCGTTCGCTGGTCGAAAAAGCCGGCTACAAAATCGAGGACATCCCGAAGACCTGGGATGCCTATTACGATTTCTTCAAGGACGTGCAGAAGAAATTGCGCGCCCAAGGCATGCGCAACGTCTATGGCCTCGGCTTTCAGGTCACGACCCAGGGCAACGACCCGAATGCGCTGTTTTGTTATTTCGTGATTGCTTATGGCGGCAAAGACATCGTCACCAAGGACGGCAAGTTGCAGGCCCACGATCGGCAGGTGCGCGAGGCGGTGATCAAAGCGCTGACCTATCCAGCCACTGCGTACAAGGAGGGCTTTGTCCCGTCCGGCGCGATCAACTGGAACGACGCCGATGACAACAACGCCTTTCATGCCAAGCAGATCGTGATGGATCTCGACGGCACGATCTCGACCGAGGTGGCGATCATCGCCGACAAGCAGGACTACAACGATATCCTGACGATGGGACTGCCGCTCAGCAATGACGGCAAGCCGGTGCCGAGCCAAGCCGGCTGCCTCTGCGCACTGATCCCGAAGGGTGCCAAAAACGTCCCGGCGGCGAAAGATTTTCTGAAGTATTTCAGCCAGCCCAAAGTCAATGGCGAATACCTCAAAGTCGGGCTCGGCCGCAACTCGCCGCCGATGCCGTCGATTGTCAAGTCGGATCCGTGGTGGCAGGCCGATCCGCATCGCAAGGCGCACACCGACCAGTCGGCTTTGGGTCCCACGCTGCCGCAATACTGGGTCTACAACCCCGCCTGGGCCGAAGTGCAAAACCAGCATGTCTGGGGCGCGGCGTGGGCCGATGTGATCCAGCACGGCCTGACCCCGGCGGCGGCCGCCGACAAAGCCTTCAAATGGACCGAACAAATCTTTGCCAAATATCCGATTGTCCAGAGCTGAGCGGCAGGCTGGCGCGGTTTGCCGGCGATAACCTCGCCCCGCGCCCGACCGGTTCCCACCGCAGGCCGCGCCGGCGTTTCAATCGCGGCCGCGACCGGCACCGCGCCGGCCACGGGCTGAAGCGGGCGTGGCCGACGAAAGATGTCGCGCGGTGCTCATAAAACGTTAAGGAGCGTATCGGGAAGCCGCGCCGATTGTGATAAAGTTGCCGGGTTCCGCAACGCCCAGACGCACACAACAACCAACGCGTCGGGCCCGAACGGGAAGGAAGACCGGCATGATCACGACAACCAGGCGGTCAGTGTTGCGCGGCTCGCTGGCGCTTGCCGCCGCCGGCGCCCTGGCGCGACCCCATATCGCCAATGCGGCGGCAACCACCGCGACGGTGTGGTGGGTTCAGGGCTTTGCCCATGAAGAAGACGTGGCGTTCAAAAAGATGGTCGCCGACTATGAGAAAATGAGCGGCAACACGATCGAATACAGCATTGTCCCGTTTGCCGCGATGCGCCAGAAGGAAATCGCGGCGGTAACGAGCGGTGTTGTTCCCGATGTGATCAATGTTGGCGATTATTACTTCGCGGTTTTATCGGCTTGGAAAGACCAGCTGGAAGATCTGAGCGACGTTATTGAGACGCAGAAATCGGAATTCGCGGCGACTCCGCTCAGCACCGTCTATGCCTATAACAATACGACAAAAAAACGCAGCTATTACATGATCCCGCATCGTATCGCGGTCGTACCGTTTCACATTTGGCGATCGCTGCTCGACAAGGCCGGCTACAAGCCCTCTGATATTCCGAAGACCTGGGACGCTTTTCTCGATTTCTTCAAGCCGATGCAGGACAAGCTGCGGGCGCAAGGCATGCGCAACGTCTATGACATGAGCCTTATGATCAGCGCGGTCGGGTTTGATTGCATCTTTACGTATGATCATTTCAATATCGCTTATGGCGGGCAGAACATCGTCACCCCGGACGGCAAACTGCACACCGACGATCCGCAGGTGCGCGAGGCCGTGATCAAAACCGTCGAAAAGTTGAGCGACACCTATAACAAGGGCTTTATCCCGGCCTCGGCGCTGAACTGGAACGACAACGACGACAACAACGCCTTCCATTCCAAGCTGGTGGCCATGGATTTTGACGGCACGATCTCGACCGAGGTGGCGCTGTGGAACGACAAGGAGGCGTATAACGATATCCTGACCCTCGGTCTGCCGCTCAGCAACGAGGGCAAGCCGTTGCCGAGCGTGATCGGCGCGGCCACCGCGGTGGTCCCCAAGGGGGCGAAAAACATCGAGGTGGCAAAGGAATTCCTCAAATATTCGATCGAGCCGAAAATACTGGCCGGTTACTTGAAGGTCGGGCTCGGCCGCTTTCTGCCGCCAATGCCGTCGATCGTCAACAACGACAAGGAATTCTGGCTCGATCCGAAAAACGAGCCGCTTTACGCCTATACCAAGCAGGGTGTGTTCGGCCCGACCGTGCCGCCCTATGAGGTATACAACCCGGCGCGCGCCCAGGTCAGCAGCGAGCACGTCTTTGCCCTCGCCGGGATCGACGTGATCCGCAACGGCATGACGCCGCAGGCGGCGGTTGACAAGGCCTTCAAGCGGACCGAGGAGATCTTTGCCCAATACCCGATTGTGCAAAGCTGATCGGGCGGCGGGACGCGGCGCCGAGAGCCGCGATCGGCCGGCCGCCGGGGCGCGCATGTGTCTCCAGCGGCCGCGCCCAGTGTGATAAAATTGCCGCCCCCGGCAACCGCCCCGGCGCCGCCGGAAAAACAAACGCGCCGGGCCCGAACAGGAAGGACAGCAGCATGACTACACCGACACGGCGATCCGTGCTGCGCGGCTCGCTGGCGCTGGCTGCCGCCGGCGCTTTGGCGCGGCCGCATATCGCCAACGCGGCGGCCACCACCGCGACGGTATGGTGGGCGCAGGGCTTCATCCCGGAAGAAGATGCGGCGTTCAAACAACTCGTCGCCGATTATGAAAAGGCGAGCGGCAATACGATCGAATACAGCATCGTGCCATTCGCCCCCGAACGTCAAAAGATCATTTCGGCGGTGACGAGCGGCGACGTCCCCGATCTGTTCCAGAATAACCCCGGCGAAATCATCGCGTTGTTCGCCTATCAGGACAAGCTGGTCGATGTCAGCGATGTGGTCGAAACCCAAAGAGAGCTCTACAGCGACACGGCGCTAATCTCATCGTATTGCTACAACAACGCAGAAAAACGGCGCAGCTATTACGGGGTGCCGTATGCGACCGCGGTCATTCCGGTGCATCTATGGCGCTCATTGGTGGAAAAGGCGGGCTACAAACTCGACGACATTCCCAAGACCTGGGATGCCTTTTGCGACTTCTTCAAGAGGGTGCAGGACGGATTGCGCAAGAACGGCATGCGCAGTGTTTACGGGCTCGGTCTGCAAGTCACGACCAACGGGGTCGATCCGAACGGGCTGTTCAATTATTTCCTGATCGCCTATGGCGGCGGCGGCATCGTCGCCAAGGACGGCCGTCTGCACCTTGACGATCCCCAAGTCAAACAGGCCGCGATCAGCGCCATCGCCTATCCCGCCAACGCCTATAAGGAAGGCTATGTGCCGCCAAGCGCGATCAACTGGAACGACGCCGACGACAACAACGCCTTCCACTCGAAACTGATGGTGATGGATTTCGACGGCACGATCTCGACCGAGGTGGCCCTCTATCACGACAAGGAACAATACAACGACATCGTCACCATGGGCCTGCCGCTGTCGAATAGCGGCCAGCCGGTGCCCAGCCAGGCCGGCTATGCCTGCGGATTGATCCCGAAGGGAGCGAAAAACGTCACGGTGGCCAAGGAGTTCCTCAAATATTTGATCCAGCCAAAAACCGTCGACGGCTATCTCAAGGTCGGGCTCGGCCGCAACATCCCGTGCATGCCCAGCGTCGTCAAAAACGACCCCTGGTGGTTCGCCGACCCGCATCGCAAGGCCTATACGACGCAAGGGCTGCTCTCGCCGACCTCGCCCGCTTTCTGGGCCTACAACCCGGCCTACGCCGAAGTCCAGAACACGCATGTCTGGAGCGTCGCCTGGGCGGATGTGATCCGCAACGGCAAGACCCCGCAGCAGGCGGCGGCGAAAGCCTTTGCCCAGGTCGAGGCGATCTTTGCCAAATACCCGATCGCACAGACCTAGGGCGGCGGCGCGGCGGGTGCGGGCGCGCGCGGATTGCGGCTCGGAGGGCGTCGCCTTCGGCCGGTCGACGCGAAGCGCCGCCAGGAACGGGTGACGGCCCGCCGGCGGGCACTGCGTTGGCATGAAACCCGGTTCGGACCGCTGCCGGCGGGTGGCGCCGCACGAAGTCGTGCGTCCGATTGCCGCGCAGCCGCTTTGGCGGCGCTCGGCCGCCGACCTGAGCGCATGCGAGACCGCGCCGAGCCAAGGTTAACCGCGGCGCTGCTAACGCCGATTTGATTATAAGCCTCGATAATAAATTGAGCGGGGAGAGCGCCCGGGCTATATTCGCCCGGCCGCGTCCGCAACGGGACGCTCACAGCGTTTGCGCGATTGAGGGAGGAAGTGGACCGATGAGTGTTTTTACCCGGCGTTCGGTGTTGCGCGGCTCGCTAGCGGTTGCCGCAGCTGGAACGCTGGCTCGCCCCTATATCGCCAACGCCGCCGCCAGCACCGCCTCGGTCTGGTGGACCCAGGGCTTTATCCCGGAAGAGGACGCCGCGTTCCGGCGGGTCGTCGCCGATTACGAAAAGCAGAGCGGCAACACCATCGATTACAGCCTGGTGCCGTTTGCGCCCTTGATGCAAAAGACCGTGTCGGCGCTGACCAGCGGCAACGTCCCCGATCTGATCTCGCACGACATCAACGACCAGGTCGTGGCGCCGCAAAACGCCTGGAACGACAAGCTGGTCGAGGTCACCGATGTCGTCCAAGGCCACAAAGCCGATTATCACCCGACCGCCTATCTCGCCGCTCAATACTACAACAATGTCAAGAAGCAGCGCAGTTTTTACTTGATCCCGTTCAAGACTGCGGTGGTGCCGTTCCACATCTGGATTTCCCTGGTCGAGAAGGGCGGCGGCAAGATCTCTGATCTGCCCAATACCTGGGACGCGTTTTGGGATTATTTCAAGCCGCTGCAGCAAAAGCTGCGCGATCAGGGCATGCGCAGCGTCTATTCGCTCGGCATCCAATGCACCACGACCGGACCGGCCGACGGCAACAATCTGTTTCACGCGTTTCTGATCGCCAATGGCGGTCAGGATATCGTGACCAAGGACGGCAAGCCGCATCTCGACGATCCCGCCGTCAAGGAGGCGGTGGTCAAATCGATCGACTATATCGCCAAAGCCTATAAGGGCGGCTATGTCCCGCCGGGTGCGCTGAGCTGGAACGACGCCGACGACAACAACGCGTTCCACTCGAAACTGATGGTCATGGATTTCGACGGTACGATCTCGACCGAAGTGGCGCTTTACCACGACAAAGCCCAATATAACGACATCGCCACCCGCAGCCTGCCGGCCAAAAACGACGGCAAGCCCAACGCCGCGCAGCTCGGGGTCGGCGGCGCGCTGATCCCGAAGGGCGCGAAAAATGTCGAGGTCGCCAAGGAATTCATGAAGTTTGTGATCCAGCCGAAGGTCATGAACGCCTACCTCAAAGAAGGTCTCGGGCGGTGGCTGCCGGCCTATCCGGAGCTGGTCAAGACCGACCCGTTCTGGCTGGATCCGAGCGATCCCCACCGGTCGAGTTACACGCGCGAGGGCCTGCTCGATCCGACCCTGGTCAACTACCCGGTGTTCAACCCGGGCTGGGCCGAGGTCAACGCGACCCAGATCTGGGGCTCGGCCGAGGCCGATGTCATCCGTAACGGCCTGACCCCGGAACAAGCGGCCGACAAAGCTTTAAAAAAGATTGAAACGATCCTGGCAAAGTACCCGATCGTCCAGAGCTGAGAGGCAGTCATGGCGAGCGTATCGGTTATCGAGGCCCGCCCACTTGTCGGGCGGCGGTCCCTGCTGCGAACCTGGCGCGGCGGTCTGCAAGGCTCTGAATTCGCCTGGGCGATTGCCTTCTGCATACCCTATGTCGCGGTGTTTTTGGCGTTTGTCGCCTACCCGATCGTCTATGGGTTGTGGCTCGGGCATAGGCCGGGCCTCTATGTGGAATTGTTCGACGACCCGATCTTTCAGATGACGATCGTCAACACGATCATCTATTTGGTCGTCGGCGTGAACGTCAAAATGTTCCTGGCGCTGCTGCTGTCGGGCTTCTTTATGCGCCGCGGCTGGTGGGTCAAAGGGCTGTTGATGATTTATGTGCTGCCTTGGGCGGTACCGGCCTTGCCAACCTTTATTTCGATCCACTGGATGCTGAACAGCCAGTGGGGGTTAATCAACAACGTGTTGTGGGACATCTTCCATGTCGACGGCCCGGGCTGGCTCGACACCTCGCGCTGGCTGGCGCTGGGGGCGGTCATCGTCTCGTATATCTGGAAGAACATGCCGTTCTGGACCGTGATCCTGCTCGCCGGGCGCATGTCGATCCCGCAGGAATTGTATGAGGCGGCCGAGGTCGACGGCGCCACCGGGATCCGCCGCTTTGTTCATATCAGCTTCCCGTTGTTGGCCAACCTCTATCTGGTCTGCACCCTGCTTTCGACGATCTTCACGCTCGGCGACTTCAATACCGCCACCTTTGTCTCGGGCGGCGGGCCGGCCCTGACCACGCATGTCTTGGCCACTCTCGGCATCCGCGACGCCTTCGACATCGCCCGGCCCGATCTCGGGGTGGCGGCGGTGATGACCGCGTTGCCGCTGATGATCCCGTTGGTGCTGATCCTGATGCGCAAGCTGCGCACCTCGGAGGTGCAACTATGAGCGCCGTTATTGTTGACAATGCGCGGGCGCGTCCGGCGGCGGTCGTCGGGGCGAAGACGAAAAATTACCGGTTGCGGCGCGCGCTCGAGGAGGCTGCGTGTCTCGCCTTGGCCGCGGTTCTGATCGTCTGGACCCTGGCGCCGCTCTACAACATGGTGATGGTCGCATTGCAGTCGCATAACGACGTCTTCACCAACGACATCTGGCCGAAATCGCCGTCGCTGCAGAGTTTCTGGATTGTGATTTCAGAGGGCTACTGGTACCTCGAATATTTCTGGCACCAGTTCGGCAACAGCCTGTACATCGGCGTGATGACGGTCTTCTTTACGTTGTCGATCGCCTCTCTGGTCAGTTTTTCGGTCAGCCGAATGCGGCTGCGCAACGGCTGGCTGCTGACCAACGCAGCGCTGCTGACCTATGTGATCCCGGCCTCGTTCCTGGCGATCCCGCTCTACCGGATCATGCAGAGCTATGGGCTGTCCAACAATGTGTGGTCGATCATCGCGGTCGAGGTGACCTTTGCGACCCCGTATTCGATCTTCATCTTTCAGCAATACGGGCGCAGCATCCCGATCGAGCTCGACGAGGCCGCGCGGGTCGACGGCGCCTCACCGTGGCAGGTCTATTTCAAAATCTACCTGCCGATGATGGCGCCGGCCCTGGTTGCGGTCGGCACCTACGCTCTGCTGCTGGCGTGGAACGAATATCTGTACCAGTTCCTGCTGCTGTCCAACAAACGCAGCATGACGGTGCCGGTGGCGCTCGCCCAGTTTCTCAACAGCGACGAGTCGCCATGGAACTACATGATGGCGACCGCGATCATCTACGCTGTCCCGCCGGTCGTCATCTATTACCTGTTCCGCGGCCGCATGACCTCGGGCCTGACGATGGGCGGCGTCAAGGGCTAGCTATCGCACCCCGGTAGCGCGGGCCGCGAAACCTCAGACACGCGCCGGGTCGGGGAAAAGCCGCCGGGTTGGCGATCATGCCGCCCGGCCGCCGGTTTTAAGAGAAATCGCGTAGAGCGAGCTTAAACCTGCGCGGCGGCCTGGGGACGCGCCGCGGGCGGGCGCCGAGCACAGCCGGCGCCCGGGTAGGGTTTGGGCTAGGCGCCGGTAAGCTCGCGGCGCACGATCGCCGCCCCCGCAGCAAGCGCCTCGAGCTTGGCAAAAGCGGTGGCGCGCGGCAGATATTTCATGCCGCAATCGGGGGCTGCAATCAGGCGCTCGGCCGGGACATGGCGCAGCGCCGCGCGCAGCCGGTCGGCCACGATCGCCGGCGTTTCCGGTTCCGGGTCGCCCATATCGATAACGCCAAAGATCACGGTCTTGTCGCCCAGATGATCGAGATCGGCGAGGTCGAGGCGCGGCTGCGCCGCCTCGATCGAGATCTGGTCGACCCGGCTTTGCGCCAGCTCCGACAGGAAGGCGTAACGGTTGGGCTTGTCGCGCGCGACATAGGCATAGCCAAAGCAAAGATGCAGCGCGGTCGGGCCGGCAATCCCGTCGAGCGCGCGGTCGATCGCCGCCAAACCCAGGCGCCGCGCCTCTTCGGGCCGCGCCTGCAGCCACGGTTCGTCGAGCTGGATGACATCGGCCCCGGCCTGTTTGAGGTCATGAACCTCGGCATTGACCGCGGCGGCGTAATCCATGACGAATTCTTCCTCGTCGCGGTAATAGTCATTCTGGGCCTGGCGCGACATCGTGAACGGACCGGGCAGGGTTATTTTGATGGTGCGGTCTGTATGCCGGCGCAGAAAGGCAACATCGCGGACTTCGACCGGGCGCAGCCGGCGGATCGGGCCGACGACCCGCGGCACCACGACGGTACCGCTCGACCGCCCGCGGACCGTGGCCGGGTTGTCGAGATCGACCCCGGCGAGCGCGGTTGCAAAGCGGTTCGAATAGCTCTCGCGACGGATTTCGCCGTCGGTGATGATGTCGATCCCGGCGATCTCCATGTCGCGGATCGCCACGCGGGTGGCGTCGTCCTGCGCTTGTTCGAGCCAGGGCTCGGGCACGCGCCACAATTCCCGCGCCCGGATGCGCACCGGCGGCAGATGGGTCAAGCGGTCGCGGTCGATCAGCCAATCGGGCTGCGGATAGCTGCCCACCACGGTGGTCGGCAACAGCGGAAGGGTCATCGCCAAGTCTCCTCCTTGCCGGCCGCGGCGTGTGGGCGATCCGGCGGCTCAGGTTGAGGGGCAAAATCGCCGACAGCAGAGTCGGGCGAGACCGGCATTCCTCTGCTGCCTCTCCGGCCTCAGTCGCGCGGCAAAGGCGGCAGCGATGCGAGCCAGGCTTTGAGGTCGTTGCGGTGCGCCCAGGCGTCGTTGAGCGCAGCGCCGGCCGCTTGTTGCGGGCCCAACAGACAGATTGCCGCCCCCTTGCCCTCGCGCCGCTCGCAATCGGCAACCCAGGCCGACAGCGGCTGCGCACATTGGGCCAGCACATAATTGACGTCACCAAGAAAAAACTGTCCGGTGGCGATCGCCTTGCGCAAGCAGCGCACCAGAGCCACGTCGAGAGCGCTCATTTGCGGCGCGGCGGCGCCATGCTCCGATCCCGGCGCGGCCAGCCAACCCCGGCCGCCCGGAACCGGCTGCGTCCGGGCCGGCGTGACCGGCAGCGCCACGGCCAGCGCCAAAATCGAAATCACGCCCGCTCGTCGCCACCGCATCGGCCGCCCCGCCACGGTCAGCCGGCGCTCGCACGCCGTTCCAACGAGGCTGCCGCGACCACCGTGGGTTCGGCATCGAGGCTCGAAAGGGTGCGCCCGCGCGTTTCCGGCAACAACAGCAGCATGACGATCAACAACCCGAAGGCGATCGCGCTGAGCACCGCGATCGAGATGGCGAGCGAGAAATCCTGGCTCAGGAAACCCACCGCCGTCGGCAGGAACGAGCCCAGCGCCCTCGCCCCATTGTAGCAAAAGCCCTGCGCCGTGCCACGGATGGCGGTCGGAAACAATTCGGTCATGAACGGTCCCATCGGCGGGAATTTCATCAACAGCAGGACATTCATCGGGATGCCGAGCCAGAACAGCATCGTGTTGTTCATCGGCACCAGCAGGAAGATCGGAACGAACACCAGCGAGCCGATCGCCGACCACAAAAAGGTCCATTTGCGCCCGATCAGGTCGGACAGATAGGTGCCGAGCAAAAACCCGGCGAGCGCGCCGAGGATCTGGACCAGCAGAAATCCGCCCGCTCCGGTCGCCGAGAGATGGCGCACCGTCCGCAGATAGGTCGGCATCCAGATCCCGAGCGCATAGCCGCCGCCCTGGGCCCCGGTCACCATCAGCGTGACCTTGACCGTGGTCCACAGATGGGGCCGGCGAAAGGCCGCGAACAATTGCCCGGGGCCGACCGCCGGACGCAGGCGCCGGCCCTGTTTGAAGGCGTCGGATTCGTCGATATGGCGGCGGATCCACACCACAAACAGCGCCGGCAGCAGGCCGATCGCAAACAACACCCGCCACGCCACGGCCTCGGGCAGAAACCCGTAGAGCCCGGTATAGACCAGCGCCGAAATGCCCCAGCCGACCGCCCAACCGGTCTGCACCAACCCGACCGCCCGGCCGCGATACTTGTCGCGGACAACCTCGCCCATCAGCACCGCGCCCGCCGCCCATTCGCCGCCAAAACCAAAGCCATGCAATGCGCGCAAGATGAAAAGCTGCTCGAAATTCTGGGCAAAGGCGCACAAAAACGTGAACAGCGAGTACCACAAGATCGTGATCTGCAACATGCGCACGCGGCCAAAGCGATCGGCCAGGGTTCCGGAAAACCAGCCGCCCAAAGACGAGATCAGCAACGTGACGGTGCCGATCAGGCCGGCCTCGCCTTTCGACAGCGACCATAGCGCAATCACGGTCGGGATCACGAAACTGTACATCTGCACATCGAACGCATCGAGCGCCCAGCCGCCAAAGCAACCGGCCATCGTGCGGCGTTCTTTTGCGTTCAGTTCACCCAACCAACCGATCATTGGCGTTTCTCCGTTTCTCGCAGCGCACCGCCCCATCGGCGCGCCGCGCATCAGCGCGCCGAAAATTCCGGCAGCCACGCCGCCGGCGACCCCATTCCTGCGGCTGCCGGCGCGGCCGTCACACGCAGACGAAAATCGTCAATGTTCGAGCCAAGCGTCCTCGAACCGCCAGCCGTTGAACAGGCTGTTGACCATGATCGTGACCCCGTGCAGCCGCGGATAATGGCAGGTCGCGAGCCGGTAATTGAAGATCATCGGACGCGCGGCATCTTCTTGCAGGCGGCGGTCGATGTCCCAGACGAGGGTCCGGCGCTGGTTCGGATCGGGCTGCTCGGATTGCTGCACGAACAGCTTTTCCAGTTCACGATTGCAGTAATTGGTATAATTCCGCTCTGAACCGCACGCGTAATGCTCAAAGAAATAGGCATCGGGATCGTCGACTCCGCTGCCGGTCAGATTGGCGCCGAGCATATAGTCCTTGCGGGCAATTTTTGGAAACCAGTTGGCCGTTTCGACCGCATCAAGTTCGCCATCGATATAGATCTGTTTCATTTGGTCGATCAGGATCACTGCCGGGTCGCGATACTGCGCGATATTGCGGGTCGCGACCTTGACCGGCAGCCGATGGTCGGGGCCATAGCCATGTTGTTCCATCAGTTTGCGCGCCTGTTCGCGGTTGGCCGCGACATCGGGGCCGTAGCCGGGCAGGGTTTTCATGATCTCAGGCGGCAATCCCCACAACCCGGCGGGCGGCGGCTGCATTGCCCCGCCGATATCCCCCTGCCCTTCGACCATGATTTTCACAAAGCTGTTGCGGTCGATCGTCAGCTGCAGGGCGCGACGGATGTCCGGCTCGTTGAACGGCGGCGCGTCGCGGTTGAGCAGCATGTTGATGGCGACCGGCGTCGGGGTCAGTTCACAGATGGCACTGGGCGCTTGCGATTGGATGTCGCGCATCATCTGCACCGTGACCTCGTACGGGAAGGTCATGTCGAACTTGCCGGCGATAAAGGCGAGCTCCTGGGTGGAGCGGTTGGGGATGATCGTCCATTCGATCGCGTCGAGATAGGGCCGATCCGGCTTCCAATAATCCGGGTTCCTGACCACGCGGATATACTCGTTGGGCTTGAAGGCGGCGAATTTGAACGGGCCGGTACCGATCGGGTGGCGGCGCATCTCGGCGGGCGAGACATGACACGGATAGACCGGCGACATGCCCGAGGCAAGCAGCATCAAAAACGCCGGCTGCGGACGTTTCAGCACAAAAACGGCGCTGTCTTCGCCCCCGGTCGTGACCTCTTCGAGGTTGCGGTACCAGGCTTTGCGCGGATTGAGCCGCAATTTTTCCGCCGATTTGCCGGTCAGCAGGTCCCAGGTGCATTTGACATCCTTGGCGGTGAAGGGCTGGCCGTCATGCCATTTGACACCGTGGCGCAGCTTGAAAGTCAGGCGCGTGTAATCCTCGTTCCATGACCAGTTTTCCGCGAGATCGGGAATGATGAATTCCGAGCGGTTCTGCTTTTCGTCCTGCCTGAACATGACGAGGTTGTTGAAGACGCCCATCATCGGCGCCACCGTCGAGATGGTCGCCTCCTCGTGGATCGACATGCTCGCCGGGCTGTCGCGATGATAGAGCTTGAGTGTGCCGCCTTTCTGCTGGGCCAATCCCGGGCCGTAGCTAATGATGGTTAAAAAAACGCCTGCCAGCGCCAACCCGCGCCAAAAGTTCGGCATCGCCCGCCTCCACTGCTCAACGGCAGGGCAAATTAAGCCAGCGGGCGTGGAGCTTACAAGCCACTGAAAGCGGATCTGCAAAAGCCGCCGGAGCCGGGCCGAGCCCGTGCCGCACCGGCAATCCCGCTGTCGCCGCGGCGCCCCACGGCCGCCGGCCCACCCGCGACGCCGCCCGTTCAGCGGCAACGATCGAGGGAGCCGGCGCCGCCGGCGTCAGTCTTCGGCCCGGACCTTTACATATGAACCCGGAGCATTCTCGATCGGCGTCAGCTTGCCGTCGCCCGGCTGGCGCGCCGGCACCTCGCCGCCGGCGTATTGGGCGACCCATTGCTCCCACAATGGCCACCACGAGCCGGCATGTTCGGTGGCGCCGGCAAGCCATTCCTCGGGGGTCGGCGGATTGTTGTCGTTGACCCAATGGCCGTAGCGCCCGCCCGGCGGATTGACGACGCCCGCGATGTGACCGGAGGCCGACAAGACAAACTTCACCGGCCCTTTGTAGAGCCGCGTTGCGGCATAGGTTGAGCGCCACGGCGCGATGTGGTCCTCGCGCGTGGACAGGATGAAAGCCGGCGTTCTGATCTTGCCGAGATCGATCGGCACCCCGGCGAGGGTGATGCCGCCCGGTTTCACCAGCAAGTTTTCCTGGTACATTTTACGCAAATAAAAACTGTGCATCGCCGCCGGCATGCGCGTCGAATCGGAATTCCAGTAAAGAAGATCGAACGGAAACGGCGATTTGCCCAAAAGATAGTTGTTGACCACAAACGACCAGATCAAATCGTTGGCGCGCAACATGTTGAATGTCGTCGCCATGTCACGGCCTTCGAGATAGCCCTTGGCGTTCATACGCTCTTCCAGCGCCGAGAGCTGCTCCTCGTCGATGAAAACCGAAAGCTCGCCGGCCTCGGCAAAATCGACCATCGTGACAAAGAAGGTGGCGCTTTTGATGCGATTGTCGTGCTTGGCCGCCATATAGGCGAGGGTGCAGGCGAGCAAGGTGCCGCCCAGGCAATAGCCGATGACATTGGCCTCGCGCTCGCCGGTCGCCTGTTCGATCGCGTCCAGCGCCGCCAGCGGCCCCTCCAACATGTAATCGGCAAAAGTTTTGGCCGCGAGATGCTCGTCCGGGTTGACCCATGAAATCACAAAGACCGTATGTCCCTGTTCGACGGCCCAGCGAATGAAGGAGTTATCGGGTCTCAAGTCGAGGATATAAAATTTGTTGATCCATGGCGGGATGATCAGCAATGGCCGGCGTTTGACAAGTTCGGTCGTCGGCGAATATTGAATAAGTTGCATCAGGTCGTTTTGAAAGATGACCTTGCCCGGGCTGACGGCAATGTTTTCGCCGACCCGGAACGCTGCCATGTCGGTCATCTTGATGGCCAGCCGACCCTTGCCGCGCTCGAGATCCTCGAGCAGGTTCTTTAACCCATGCAATAGGTTCTCGCCCCGGCTTTCGATCGTCGCGCGCAGAACTTCGGGGTTGGTCATCACGAAATTCGACGGGGCGAGCGCATCGACAAATTGGCGCGTATAAAAATCAACCTTGCGCGCCGTACGCTCGTCGATTCCTTCGACTTCGCGCACCGTGTTTTGCAGCCAGCGCGCGGTCAGCAGATAGCTCTGCTTGATAAAATCGAACAGCGTGTTGTCGTCCCAGGCCGCGTCGCGAAAGCGTCGATCGCCGCGCGCCGGTTCGATGACCGGCTCGGACCGGCCGCCGAGAAAACGCTGCGCCGTGCGCTGCCACAGGGTCATGTAATCGTTCCACAGCGACAGCTGAGCCTGCACCAAGCGTGACGGATCCGACATCATTCGCGCCGTCATCTCAAAGAATGCGGCACCGATCGCCAGCGGGCTGGCCATGCCGATCCCGTCCTCCGGGTGCTGGCGATTCAAAAACTCGGCTACCAGTCGCTGGCTTTTTTCCGCGATTTCGCCGATCTCGCGAGCCATGTCTTGCGCGTCTGTGGTCGGGTCCGCCGGTTGCGGCTTGTTCGCCGAAGTGCTTTGGTCCGGATGGCTCCGGCTGTCGTCGTTCATCGTCGTTTCCTCGCCCGACCGGCCCAGCCGCCGCCAGAAATATGCGCGCCGAGGCCCGGCTTTGGCTGCCCGTCTTTCGCCGGATCAAATGTAGTGACGCGGCGGGTCCGATCGAATACACCAGCGACGAGCAAACCAGCGTCGCGGCGAACCGGCGGCACACCGCGGTTCGCGGTGCGGCGCCGTCGGTCGGTCGGGTTAATGGAACGATGCCAGCACTGCCGTCGCCGCCGGGGCGGCGTCATCAGCGGGCTCGTCGCGGCGGCGGCGTTGCTGTTGGCGGTGGCCGGGTGCAGTCCGATCGAGGCCTATCGCCATTGGATCGGGATCAGCGCCAACGATCCGAACCCGGCCACGACCCCCAACACCAAGAACCTGTTGGCGGGTGACGCGCGCAGCTACCCGAACCTCGCCACGGTGCCGCCGCCACCGAGCGGCGAGCTGACCACCGCCGAACTCGACAAGCTGACGCAAAGCCTGATCGCCGAGCGCAGCCGCGCCAAAGACGTCAGCGAACATTTCAACACGCCGACCGCCAATACCGGCCCGCCCCCGCCGCTGCCGCCGCCGCCGCTCGAACCGCCGGGGCTGGCGGCGCCGGGACAACCGCCGCAGGCCGGACCGCCGCCGGCGACGTCCAACCCTGCCGCCCCCAAACCCGCCGCCCCCCCGGCCGGCACCGCCAAAGTCGCCGCGGCCGGCGCCGCCGCCAAATCCGGCAGAACATTCGAGCCCTTCGACCAGGGTAAGACCAAACAGCCGCCCGAACCCGGCCCGATGGAATCGAGCCTTCAGCCGCCGCAAATCGCGCCGCTGCCGCAAGCCGAAGCGGCCCGGCCGGCACCGCCGCCGCCGCGCGAATTGTCGCTGCCGGCGGGCGGCGCGGCTGCGCCTGCGGGACAGGTCGCGCATCTTCCGCCGGCACCGCCGACCCCGCCACTGCCATCGGCGCTCGCTTCGGCCAATTTCCAACCGGCGCCGCCACCACCGCAATTGCCGCCGCCGGCGCCGGTGCGCACCGCCAAAACCGAGACCGGAAAGCCGGCCAAGCCCGCCCCACCGGTGCCGAGTTTCGCCAAAATCGGCGATATCGAATTCGCCGGCGCCGCAACCGCGCTGAGTGAGGCCGACCGGCAAACTCTGGAGCGGATCGCGGCGCGCTACCGGGCGCGGCCGGGCGCCGTGCGCGTTGTCGGCTATGCCGGAATGGGCGGTTCGGGCAACGAGCAGCTCGACGCCTATCGTACCGCCCTGACCCGCGCCGAGGCGGTCGCCGCCGGCCTGCGCCAGGCCGGGATTCCGGCCGCCAAGATCGCGGTCGAAGCGGCGCCGGCGGACAGCTCGAGCGGGCCGGGACACGCCGAAATCCTGTTCGCGCAATAGTCTTCGGCGGTCGTTGCGGCGGCTCCGGCAAAAATTATCGAAACTTTGACCCGCGCAGGCTACAACCGGCAGCGAAACGGCTCGATCCCTGCCGGTCCCCAATCCGTCGGATGGCCCTCGGGCTCCTGCTTTTAGGTGGCAAAGCGTGAAACCGCCGCTGAAAATCGCTGTCGCCGGGCTCGGTACGGTGGGTACCGGCATTTTGAGGCTGCTGCAGGACCAGGCCGAGCTGCTGGCCGAGCGCTGTGGCCGCCGCCTGGTCGTGACCGCGGTGTCCGCGCGCGACCGTCGTCGCGACCGCGGCGTGCAATTGTCGGCGGTGCGCTGGTACGAAGACGCGGCCGCGATGGCGGCCGATCCCGAGATCGATGTCGTCGTCGAACTGATCGGCGGCAGCGACGGCATCGCCGCGCGCGTTGTCGAGACCGCTTTGGCCCATGGCAAGCACGTCGTCACCGCCAACAAGGCGCTGATCGCACACCATGGCGCCCGCCTCGCCGCGCTTGCCGAAGCGCAGGACCGGGCGCTGTCATTCGAGGCGGCGGTGGCCGGCGGCATTCCGATCATCAAGACCTTGCGCGAGGGGCTTGCCGGCAACCGATTGCGCCGCGTTTACGGCATCCTGAACGGCACGTCGAATTTCATCCTGACCACGATGCGCGAGACCGGGCACGAATTTGCCGAGGTCCTGGCCGAGGCGCAGAAGCTCGGCTATGCCGAGGCTGATCCCGGGTTTGACATCGACGGCGTTGACGCCGCCCACAAGCTCGCGGTGCTGGCGAGTGTCGCGTTTGGCCGCCCGGTCGATCTCGAAGGCGTCTATACCGAGGGCATCCGCCACATCTCGCGTCTCGATATCGATTTTGCCGAAGAGCTCGGGTTTCGCATCAAGCTGCTCGGCATCGCCCGGCTGACCGAGGACGGGCTCGAACAGCGGGTTCATCCGTGCATGGTGCCGCGCGCCACCCCGATCGCCGCGGTCGACGGGGTCTATAATGCGGTTGTCGCCGAGGGCGATTTTGTCGGCCGGGTCGTGTTGGAAGGGCGCGGCGCCGGCGCCTTTCCGACCGCCTCGGCGGTCGCCGCCGATCTTGTCGACATCGCCGCCGGCCGCCAGGTATTCCCGTTCACGATCCCGGCCGCCAAGCTCAGGGCGATACCGGGGGTGGCGATCGAGCGCCACCAGAGCGCTTATTACATCCGGCTGATGGTCGTCGATCAGCCCGGCGTCATCGCCGATGTCGCCGCGGCCTTGCGCGACGAACAGGTTTCGCTCGAGTCGATGATCCAGCGTGGCCGCGCCCCCGGCGAAGCGGTGCCGGTGGTGTTGACCACCCATGTCACGGTCGAGGCGGCGATGCGGCGCGCGCTCGCCCGGATCGAACGGCTCAACACCGTGCTGGAGCCGCCGCGCCTCATTCGCATCGAAGATTTCTAGGGCGTCCCCGCCGCGCAGCGGTGGTCGCTACCGTTTCGCGCGATCCTCGCCCGCGCCCGGATCACGCGCCGATCGGCATTCAGCCGGCCGGGGCCGAAAACAGCCGCAAACCGACCACGCCGCCGATGATCAGCAGCAAAGAGACAATCCGGCCGGGGTTCGCGCTCTCGCCGAAGCCGAGCACGCCGACAATCGCGGTGCCCGCAGTGCCAACCCCGACAAAGGTGGCGTAGACGGTGCTCGCCGGCAGCCGCTTGACCGCTTCGGCGAGCAGAAAATTTGCCGGGATGGCGAACACGACCACCGCCAGCAGCGGCGCCCATCGCGACAGCGGCGCGGCCCATTTCAATGCGAACGGCCAGGTGATCTCGAACAGGTCGGCGGCGAGAACAAAAAACCATGCCATAGCGGTTTACGTGGTCCTGCGCAGGCCGGGGCAATGCCCGGAGGCGTGCGGCTCAGACAAATCTCAGCAGCACCAATGACAGGATCCCTGCCGCCCAGCAGTAATAGGCAAAGGGATCGAGCGCCGGGTTTTCCTCATGGCTGCGGAAATAACGCAACAGAAAGGCGGTGCTGGCGTAAGCGGTCACACCCGCAACCAGCCCGGCGAGCCACAGCGTGCCGCTGCCGACCGCCGCCGCGCCGGCGGGCAAGTGATGCAGTTTCGGAATCTCCAGCACCGCAGCGCCGCCGATAACGGGCGTGGCCAGCAGAAACGAAAAGCGCGCCGCATCGACATGCCGCAGCCCGGCCAGCAGACCGCCGACAATCGTCGCACCGGAGCGCGAGATTCCCGGCAGAAACGCCGTGGTCTGCCACAGACCGACGGTCAGCGCATCGCGCCAGCTTGCTTCCCCCAGCTCGCGCCGGTCGCCCGCGCGCAAGGCGCGCCGGCGCAACCGCTCGCCGGCGAACAGGACAAAGCCATTGATGATCAGAAACAACGCAGCCGCATTGGGCGACCCGAACAAATGCCGCAGCCGGTGCTCGAATATGAAGCCGAGGACGACCGCCGGCAGCGTCCCGATCACCAATAGCGCAATCAGATGGCGTCGTTCGTCGACATGCTCGCCGCGGCCAAACAGGGCCAGCAGCAAGCCCCACCACTCGCGCCAGAAATAGAGCAACAGCGCGCTGGCCGTGCCGACATGCAGGATCACCAGAAACGGCAGAAACGCCGGTGAATTCTGGTCGATCTGCCAGCCCAGCAATGCCGGCAGCACCACGGCGTGGCCGAGGCTGCTGATCGGAAAGAGTTCGCTTATCCCCTGAACAACAGCAAAAAAGATGGCCTGAACAAACGTCATCGCTCCCCCACCCCGCTCCATCCGGCCGCCGGCCGGTCTTCGCGTCCCGCCGCTCGCCGCGGCTGCCGCCGCTCAGCCGCGCGGCTCGGGGCCGGTGGCGCGGCTCGGCCCGGCGCCTCACATCCCATCGCCCGAGCGGGAACGCAAGCCGCGCTCCCGCGTCCTGTCAAAAGCCGGGAGATTTGGCCGAACAGACGCAGCCTATCGCGTCATTTCCGGCGACAGCACGCCGCGGCGGATCTGGTCGCGCTCGATCGATTCGAAGAGCGCGCGAAAATTGCCCTCGCCAAACCCCTCATTCCCCTTGCGTTCGATAATCTCGAAAAAGATCGGACCAATCACGGTCTCGGTGAAAATTTGCAACAACAGCCCCTGGCCCTGGGCCGGCGCACCGTCGATCAGGATGCGATCCCGGCGCAACCGGCCGAGATCCTCGCCATGCCCGGGCACGCGCGCGTCAACCGCTTCGTAATAGGTGTCCGGAACCGACATGAAGGCGATGCCGCGCTGCCGCAACGCTTCGACGGTGGCGTAGATGTCGCCGGTCGCCAGCGCGATGTGCTGGATGCCCTCGCCGTGATAGGCCTGCAAATATTCGGCGATCTGTGATTTGTCGTCGGCGCTTTCGTTGATCGGGATGCGGATCTTGCCGTCCGGGCTGGTCATCGCCTTCGAGCGCAGCCCGGTCAGCTGACCTTCGATGTCGAAATAGCGGATTTCGCGGAAATTAAAGAGCTTTTCGTAAAATTCCGCCCACAGCCCCATGCGCCCGCGATGGACATTATGGGTCAGGTGATCGACGCGCGTCAGTCCGACGGAACTCGAAGCCGTGATCTCGCCGGTCGGCACGAAATCGACATCGTAGATCGTCCGGTCGCCATAGCGGTCGACAAGATAGATCAGGCTGCCGCCGATCCCCTCGATCGCCGGGATGTTGAGCTCCATCGGTCCGATCTTGCCATGCACCGGTCTGGCCCCGAGTGCGATCGCTCGGTCATAAGCCTTGCCGGCGTCGGCGACCCGGAACGCGATCGCGCAGACCGACGGCCCGTGCAACCGCGCAAATGCCTGAGCAAAGCTCTCCGGCTCGGCGTTGAGGATGAAATTGACGTCGCCCTGCTTAAAGAGCGTGACTTTTTTCGAGCGGTGGCGGGCAGCGACGACAAACCCCATGCGCTCGAACAACGCCGCCAGGGCGGCGGGGTCGGGCCCGGTATATTCGATAAACTCGAACCCGTCGGTTCCCATCGGGTTGTCCCATAAATCCCGTCTCGGCTCCGTCGCCATCGCGACCTCCGATCGATACTCGGCTTGCGCAGTCATGTGGTCGCAACCGCTGGCATCGCCAAGCATCGGGCGGCGAAACGCGGTCAGCCCCGGCCGCCTCGGCGCGGCGGGGCCACAGCAAAAAATCGCCGCCCCAGGGTGAGCCGCCTCACAGCCGCCGGCGTCATTTTGTACTTATGGTTAATGGCGGTTCCACTCGGGAACCGCGAACCCTCGCCGTCGGCGAGCAACCAACCAACCAACGAGGTCAAAAATGGCTGAAACACAGGATGTCACCGAAAACTTGTCGCGCATTTTGTCGGCAGAGGCAGGCGCCGGCGCCGCGATCGAATCGATCCGCCATGCGACCATCCGGCTCGACGACCTGCCGGTCCTGGTTCGGGATCCCAAGCGCATCGCCGCCGCGCTTGGGGTGCCGGTCGCAGAACATTCGCGGTGGACGGTAAGCTTGGTGGAAAGACCCGCGGCGTTGGCGACATTCCGGCCGGTCACCGTGATCATCGTTCACTTCAGCGACTGCCACGGCGTCATCGTCGTTTTCTACTAGCCCGGCGAGGCCCGGTTCCGTCCCGGCCCGCTCCCGTCCCGGCAAGCACTTTCGCGCAGCCCACCATCCGTCCGCTACACCGGGCGAACAACTACCCCCGGGTGGCGGGCGGGGTGGCCACGCGGCGGGGCGCAATCGGCATCGTGCGGATATTGTCGAGGTCGATCGCCGGCATCGGCAGGTCGAGGAATTCGCAGACGGCGTTGGCCAGCGCGTTGTAGTCGGAAAAGTTGCGGCGCAACCAATGGCGCCAATTCGGCATCCCCCCGCTGGCATGCGCCTCGAACGTCGCTTCGCGCCCGTCGAGCGCCGAAGACACATGGTCCCAGGCCATCTGCAACAGCGCCGCGCGCTGGCGCGCGCTATAGCCCCCGCCGCCGAACGATTCTTCCAGCCCCGCGGCAAGCTCCGGCGCGGCCAGATCGCGATCACTCGGCGCCACCACCAGCGAGGATCCCGGCACGATCCGCAGGATCTCCGACATCCGCGACCGCGCCCGCATCAGCTGAATGCCGCCGGCGGCCAGATGGGCGTGACGCGGATAGCAATAGCCGGCCGGCGTGAATTCGGGGTCGCGCTCGGCGGCGACGAGGCTGGCGCGCACGGTCTGCACGGTGATGATCAGGTCGATCAGATACTCGATCGTCGGTTCATGCTGGCTGAGCCCCATCGCATGGGTCAGGGCCAGCGCCAGGCCCAGCGTGACCTCGGCCTTGGCCAGCCACCCGTAAAGATGATGCCAGCGCAGCCAGCGCGGGATCGCTTCCGGTGATGGATCGACAAAGAACACCCGCTCCCAAGGGATCAACACATCGTCCAGCCACATCTGGCCGTCGAGTTCGTCGAACCGGTTCGACAGCGGCGCGACAAACGGGTTCGGGTCGCGCGTCGCCCGTTTGCGGCACAGCACCGTCACCCCGGGCGCGTCCACCGCGACAATAAAGCTCGCCGCCCGGCCCTGAACCTCCATCCGCGACAAGGCGCCGACATAGACGTCTTCGGCGTAAGCCGGGCTTGTATGCATGCCCAGCCGACCCCTGACGACGATCCCGGCGTCGGTCTCGCGCACCAGCTTGAACGCGACCCGGTCGGCGGGGTCGGGGTTGAGGCGCTGGCCGATGATCGGCGCGCCGCCGCAATAGGTCAAAAAGCGGCCGGTATGCGCGATCTGGTCACGGTAGCGTTCGGCGGCGGTAATCTGGGCGGGCGGGGCGTCGCCCGATTGCGCCGCGGTCAGCACGCCCAGCGCAATCAGATTGCCATAGGCCGGCGTGTGGGTGATGTTGCCGGCGCCAAGAAACGTGGTCTTGGCGAATGACCGGCCCATGCCGACCAGATCCTCGCTTGATTTGGGCGCGATATAGGCCCACGCCACCGGTTCGCCGCAAGCGCGATGGGGCGACAGCAGCAGCCCGCTCCACGCCGGATCGAGATGGCGGTCGTACCAGCGGGCATATTCCTCGACCATCGCGCGGGTCGCCGGGTGGGTCGTCACATCCTCGACCCAGCCTTCGCCCATCACCCAGACCCGCCGGCCGTCCTTGAGCGCGGCGCGGTATTCCGCTCCCGTCCTCATCGCAAGAACCCGTTCCAAAGCAGCTCCGCGAGGCTTGCGCAGCGGCGCAGAAAATGCAACACGGCAAAGCCAGGGAGAAAAACGTCGGGAGGAAAAGATGGCAGGGGCGTCCTTGTCTGCCACGGAACTGGCGCTCGAAAACCAGCCGCTCGGAGGATTGCAGATCCGCGTCGCGGCCATCTGCACCCTGATCCAGATGTGCGACGGCTACGACGTCGGCTCGATTGGCTGGGCGGTGCCGTCGCTGACCCATGCCTGGCACGTCGCGCCGCCGGCCTTCGCGCTTGCGTTTTTATGGTCGAACCTGGGGGTCATGGCCGGGGCGCTGGCCTCCGGGCCGATCGGGGACCGCTTGGGCCGCAAGCCGCTGCTGCTGATGAGCATCGCCATCTTCGGCTTGGCCTCGCTGGCCAGCGCCTTTGCCCCCTCGCTCGCGGTGCTGGCGGGGCTGCGGTTTTTCACCGGGCTGGGGATTGCCGGCGGGTTCACCGGGACGACCGCGCTGACCGGCGACTATACCCCACAGCGGCTGCGCGCGACGCTGATCATGGTGACGTTTACCGGCGCCCCGCTTGGGGGCTTTCTCGGGGGTCAGCTGGTCGCGTGGCTGTTGCATCTGGGATTTGCCTGGCCGGTGATTTTTCTGATCGGCGGGGCCTTTCCGCTGGTATTGCTGGTGGTCACCGCGCTGTGGCTCCCCGAGTCGCCGCGCTTTCTTGTGGCCCGCCCGCAATTGGCGGCCGGCCAGCAGGCGCTGCTCGCGCAGCTCGGCATCACCCCGGGGCAGAGCGCACCCCATCTCGTCGACCTTGCCCACGGCAACCCGATCCGAATGCTGTTTGGCGAAGGTTACGCGCTGCAGACGGTGCTGCTGTGGGTGATTTTCTTCTGCAGTCTGATCAACTTGTACCTGTTTGTTTTCTGGCTGCCCGAGATACTGCATCTGACCGGCCTGACCCCGCCCGAGGCGGTGTTTGCAACCAGCCTGCATGCGCTGGGCGCCATTGCGGCGGTGCTCTATCTCGGCTTCCTGATCGACCGCTTCGGCCCCGAGCGCGCGCTGGCGCTGCATTTTGCCGCCGGGATCGTGTTCATCGCCCTGATCGCGCTGGTCGCAATGCCCTATGCGCTGCTGCTCGCGATGGTTTTTTTCGCGGGTACGACGACAACCGGCAGCCAGACCGGCGCCAACGCCACCGCCGGCGCGCTCTACCCGGCGCGCATGCGGACAAGCGGGATCGGCTGGGCGCTCGGCATCGGCCGCCTGGGTGGGATTGCCGCCGCACCGCTGGGCGGCTTTCTGCTGGCGCGCGGCCTCGAGCCGCGGCATGTGTTTCTCAGCGCCTGCTTTTTCGCCGCCGTGGCGGCGCTGGCGACGGCGCTGTTGGCGCTTGGCAGACGGCGGGCGGTTGCGGCGGATCACTCCGCCCCGACGGCGGCCAGTCGGATTTGACGCCGCCGCAACACGATAACCACAACCCAGAAACTCCATGGACAGGACCGCCCGGTATCGGCGGGGCGGCAGGATCAGGGAAAGACGCAAGATGGCGCAATCGACTGTATCAACGACCGAGGCGGCGCTCGAAAACCAGCAGATCGGCGGCCTGCAAATGCGCGTCGTCGCGATCTGCACATTGATCCAGATGCTCGATGCCTGGGACGTCAACTCGATCGGCGTATCGGTTCCGCAACTCACCCATCTCTGGCACCTGCCGGGCCCGGCCTTTACCGGCGCGTTTTTGTGGTCGAGCATCGGCATCCTGGCGGGCGCCTTGTCGGCCGGACCGATCGGCGACCGCTGGGGACGCAAGCCCTTGTTAATCCTCGCGCTTCTGTTGTTCGGCCTGGCCTCGCTGGCGACCGTCTTCGCGACCACGGTGGCGATGCTGACCGTCTGCCGCTTCCTGACCGGGCTCGGCATTGGCGGCGGCTTTCCCGGCGCCGCGACCCTGACCGGAGACTACGCGCCGCAGCGGCATCGCGCCTTGATGATCATGCTGAGCTTTACCGGCGCGCCGATCGGCGGCTTTTTGTGCGCGCAGGCGGCCGGGCTGCTGCTCCCCACCCTCGGTTGGCGGAGCATCTTCTTGATCGGCGGGGTGATCCCGTTGGCGCTGGTGGCGGTCGTCGCATTGTGGCTTCCCGAATCGCCGCGCTTTCTCGCCCGCAAGCCGACCCTGACACCGCGCGAAGAGGCATTGCTGCGCCGCCTGGGCATTTCGCCGGGGCAGGAAGCGCTGGCCGGGCTCGACATCGCGGGCGGCAACCCGGTCGCGCTGTTGTTCAGCAAGGGCTACGCGCTGCAGACCGTGCTGATGTGGATCATCTTCTTTTGCAGCCTGATGAACCTGTTCTTGTTTGTCTACTGGATGCCGGAGGTGCTGCACCTGACCGGGATGACGCCGGCGGCGGCGGCGCGGGCGTCGAGCTTTCGTGAACTGGGCGGAATCTGTGCGGTCCTCTATCTCGGTTTTCTGATCGACCGTTTTGGTCCCGAGCGGTCGTTGGCCGTCAATTACGCCGCCGGCATCCTGGTCATCGGCTTGATCGCGCTGGCGGCGCTGCCTTATCTCGCCTTGGTGATCGTGATCTTCTTGTCGGGCCTGACGATCATCGGCAGCCAGACCGGCGCCAACGCCGCTTGCGGCAAGCTTTACCCGGCGCGAATGCGCACCAGCGGGCTTGGCTGGGCGCTCGGCATCGGTCGCCTGGGCGGCATCGCCGCGCCGGCGCTCGGCGGCTTTTTATTGGCGCACGGGGTGGCGCCGCTGCACATCTTTTTGAGCGCCTGCCTGTTCGCGCTGATTGCCGCGGCGGCGACCGGGCTGCTCGCATTGTGCGGTCCCCGCACCGGGGCCGCGACGGCGCTGTCGCCTACCGCCGCCTGAGAGCGCGGCGCCGCCGATCGCGCCGCAAGCGCCGCTGCGGCCGTCGTCGCGGCGGGAAAAAGCGTTCTCTGCACAGTCGGGCAATGCGCCGGCCGCGGGCGTGAAGCATCTCGGAAAGCATTGAGCCCGGGCGTCACAAATTCGCCGCCCCGCTGCAGCAGCGCGCGTGACCCTGCGCCGCAAATCCCGAGCGAGCCCCCTCACTGCGGCAACCCTGCCCCCGCGCGATCGGGTTTGTCCGGCCCGTGCAACTGGAGGACGATGTTTTCGCCAACATAAGAAATCCGGGTGGGGCCGGAAAAGGAGGACGCATGAAATACGACGTCGTGATCGTCGGCGGCGGGGCGGCCGGATGCGTGCTGGCCAGACGATTGGCCGAAGACGGGCGCCGCTCGGTCCTGCTGCTCGAGGCCGGGCCAGACTATCCCGATCCCGATCTTGTTCCCGACGACGTCAAATACGGCCACACCCGATTTGCCGAGGCCCAGAATTCCAAGCATAACTGGGCATTGCGCGGCACGATCACCGAGGAGCAGGGCGAGATCCATGTCGCGCAGGGCAAGGTGATCGGCGGCGGCTCGTCGATCAACGGCCAGGCAATGCAGCGCGGTTTTCCGCAAGATTTCGACTCGTGGGCCGCGCTCGGCAACGACCAATGGTCTTACGAAAAGATCGTGCCGTTCTTTCGCAAATCAGAGCGCGACCTCGACATCCACGACAATTATTGCCATGGCAGCGACGGACCGATGCCGATCCGGCGTCGGCAAACCGGTCCCTTGCCGGCCATCCAGCAGGCCTTCCACCGCGCCTGCCTGGACGCCGGGTTTGGCACGACCAACGACAAGAACGGGCTCAATCCCGGCGGCCTCGGCATTACCCCGTCGAACAATATCGACGGGGTGCGGGTCAGCACGGCGATGGCCTACCTCAACCCGGTGCGCCATTATCTGAACCTGACCGTGCGCGGCGGCGTGTTTGTCCGCAAGATCCTGATCAAGGACCACAAGGCGATCGGCGTCGAAGCGGAGAGCGGCGGTCAGGCGTTCCAGATCGAAGCCGGCCGCGTCGTCTTGAGTTCCGGCGCGATCCGTTCCCCGCAATTGCTGATGTTGTCGGGCATCGGGCCGGCCGACCATCTGCGGCAATTCGGCATCCCGGTGGTGCGCGACCTGCCGGGCGTCGGCAGCAACCTGATGAACCATCTGAGCGCGCAATTGACCTTCAAGGTCAAGGACGGGGTCTCGCTCGAGACGCATCGCGACGCCGCCCATTTCGCCTTGCACTACACCGCCCCGGGGTCGAGCTATGTCAACGACATGGTGCTCAGAAGCAGCACCGTCGTCGACGAGCGAACCGAGCATGTGCCGGGGGTGCGCACCAAATATTTGACCGGCGATGTGCCGCCGGAGCGAGCCGCGCGAATTTCGTGCACGCTCGGCCTCCCCGACGGCACCGGCTGGGTCAGGCTTGCTTCCGCCGACCCCGGCGTGCAGCCCAAATTCAACTATTGCTACTTGCAGCACCCGAACGACATTCGGCGCGTTCGCGAGGGTCTGCGCATGGCGGCCAGGCTCCTCGAATCGGAGGCCTACCGGGATGTGGCCGAGTTTCGCATCCAGCCGGATGACGACGTCTTGGCCGATGACCATGCGCTCGATCTGTGGATCCGCCAGACCGTCGGCACCGCCCGGCACGTGTCCGGAACCTGCAAGATGGGCACCGCCGACGATCCGATGGCGGTCGTCGACCAGTATTGCCGGGTCAAGGGCATCGAGGGGTTGTGGGTGGCCGACGCCTCGGTGATGCCGCGCATTCCGCGCTCGGGCGGCGCCCATGCGACGGTGATCATGATCGGCGAGCGCGTCGTCGACTGGATCGCGGCCGGCTAGTCGCAGTCGGGCGGCACTCGCGGGGGGCGCGCTCCGCACCGCCGGTCGCGGCCGCGGCGCCGGCACCGCCCGCGGTCGCGGCGGCGCGGCCCGAAACCAGCGTTTTTCCGCCGGCATGTTCGCCGGCGCCAGGCCGATCGTTGCGTCAATACCCGGCGCCGCGGGCGGTGATCGGCCAGATCGCCTCGACCCGGTTGCCGCGAATGCCGACATACCAATCGTAGAGATTGACGGTCGGGTCGCAATGGCCCGGCACCAGCCGGATCTTGTCGCCGATGAACAGACGGTTGGTGGCGCCGGTTACCGCCAGCCGGCCGTGCTCGTCGGAGGCCCGCTCATAGGTCGCGGCCGGCTCGTCCCAGACCACGGGCGGACCTGAATCGAACGCCAGAGCCTTCAAGCCGGCGTCGACAATCGCACGTTCTGTCGTGGGTCGGCTCATCACCGTCGCCCACACGAACAGGCTCGGCTCAAAGGCGCGGGTCGGCGCACCGTCGGGATCGAGATTGCGCCCGTAATCGGCATCCATGAAGATGTACGAACCGCACTGCAATTCGGTATAGACACCGCTTGCCGCTTCGAACTCGAAACTGCCGGTGCCGGCGCCGGTCACAACCGGGCAGGAAATCCCGTCGCGCTCGATCAGTTCGCGGGTCGAGCCGGCCTTGGCGATGGCCTCGGCGATCGCCGCCCGCCGCTCTTCCCAGCCGCGCAGGTGCTGGGCCGAACCGTGATAGGCCTGCAATCCGGCAAAGGCGAGATGCGGGCTGTCGGCCACCTGGCGGGCGAGGGCAAGCGCCGGCGCGCCCGGTTCGACACCGCAACGGTTGCCGCCCATATTGACTTCGACATAGACCGGCATCGTCACCCCGGCCTCGGCGGCGGCCGCAGCCAGCGCGTCGATCTGGCCGGCATCGTCGGCGCACACCCCGAGCCGCGCCAGATGCGCCAACGCCATCAGCCGCCGCAATTTCTGGCGGCCGACAATCTCGTTGGTGACAAGCACATCGGCGACGCCGCCATGAACCATCGCTTCGGCTTCGCCAACCTTCTGCACACACACCCCGACCGCGCCGCGCGCGATCTGCTGGAGCGCGATGACCGGGCATTTGTGGGTCTTGGCGTGGGGCCGCAGGCGCACGCCGCGGCCGGCAATGCGTTCCGGCAAGCGCTGGAGATTGCGCTCAAATGCGTCGAGATCGATGATCAGGGCCGGCGTATCGACCTCGTCGAGGCTCATGCCGATTTCGGCAGGCGGGCGGGGCGTCAAAGGCGCTCTCCATCGCGTTGTTCCGGGTCGCCCGAGGTTCGCGCAGAAGCCCGGCCGACGCAACCGCTTCCCGGCAAGGCCGAGGCGTTGCAATTAACCTGCCCTCGCCTCAAGCCTCTTGCGGGCTTGCCCATGTGCCCGATTTCTGTGCATTGGTGCCCCGCATTCTGCCCGGTTGCTGGACGCCGCTCGCCTTCGTTACAGAGCGCAGACGACCCGGTAAATGCGGAGGGGGAATTGGCCGACCAGACCGCAACCGCCGATGTCCGGGGAGAGGCGCCGCCATTGGCGCGGCGCTCGCGCCGGCTGGTGTTGATGGCGGTCATGATGGCGACCTTTATGGCGGCGATGGAAAGCACGATTGTCGCCACGGCGATGCCCTCGATCGTCGCCGCGCTCGGCGGGTTTCGCCTGTTCAGCTGGGCTTTTGCCGCCTACCTTTTAACCCAGGCGGTCGCGATCCCGATTTACGGCCGCCTCGCCGACCTTTACGGTCGCAAGCGCGTCTTTTACGCCGGCACCAGCGTGTTTCTGGTCGCCTCGATCTTGTGCGGGTTGGCCTGGGCCATGGTGCCGCTGATCCTGTTCCGGGCGCTTCAGGGCGCCGGCGCCGGCGCCATTCAGCCGATCGCGACGACGATCATCGGCGACATCTACGAGCCCGAGGAGCGCGCCCGCGTTCAAGGTTACATCTCCGGCGTGTTCGGCGTCGCGGCCATCATCGGGCCGATGCTCGGCGCCTTTCTCGTCCAGCACGTCACCTGGTCGCTGGTGTTCTGGATCAACCTGCCGATCGGGGCGGTGACCTTTGTCATGTTCGGGCTGTTTTTCCACGAGCGACGAGCCCCGCGCCGCCACCGCATCGATTATCTGGGCTCGGCCCTGATGGTGCTCGGCGCCGGCAGCCTGATGCTGGCCCTGGTGGAATTCGGCAACCGCGCCGCCTGGCCGACGATCGCGGTCTTCGCCGCGGTCGGGATCGTTATGCTGATGGTGCTGGCGGCGCATGAGCGCGGTGTGGCCGAGCCGGTGTTGCCGCTGCGATTGTGGCGGCACCGGGTTATCGCGGTCGGCAGTCTTAGCGGTCTCACGGCCGGCATCGTGATGATGTCGATCAACGGGTTTCTGCCGCTCTATGTCGAGGGTGCGATGGGGCGCGGTCCGACCGAGGCCGGGTTCGCGCTGGGCGCGGCCTCGGTGAGCTGGACTTTCGCCAGCCTTGCCGCCGGGCGGCTGATGATCCGCACCTCCTATCGCCGGGCCGCGACGGTCGGGGGCGTGTCGCTGATCGTCGGTGCGGTGATGCTGGCCTCGCTGTCGCCGGCGAGCGCCCTCGCCTGGGCGATCATCGCCTCGCTGATGATCGGGGTCGGCATGGGTTTCTGCAATACGTCGTTTCTGGTCTCGACCCAGGCGAGCGTCGGCTATGGGGCGCGCGGCGCGGCCACCTCGTCGATCATGTTCATGCGCATTGTCGGCAATTCGGTGGGGGCGGCGGTGTTTGGCGCAATTCTCAATTTCGGCGTCAGCCGGCGCATCCCCGAAGCCGGCGAGATCGTCGATCGACTGTTGCAGCCGGCCGGCCGCCATGGTCTCGGGGCGCAAATGGCGACCCGGGTCAGCGATGCGATCGCCGCCGGCCTGCACAATGTCTATCTGGTCGCCAGTCTGGTCGCGATCATTTGTCTCGGTTTGGCGCTGGCGCTGCCGGCGCGGCTCTCGCCGGTGCGCGCCGTCCCCGGCGCCAGCCTGCGCTGACCGCGCTCCCGCCGGCGGCGGGCGCCCCCACCCGGCGCAGTGCCTAAAATGCGGCGAGGCGGCGCCGATCCGCAGCGAGGGCTGCGGTCAACGGGCCGCTCGAGCAGCACATCGAGCAAGCGGCAGTTCAGCTCGCCGGGTATCCAGATCTGCCGGCGCAGACTGTCGTCGGTGGCGGTAAACTTTGTCCGCTCGATGCAGAGAAACAACAAGCCGACCTGCGCATCGGCATCGATTGGCGACCGCAGCCCGGGCAACGCAATCTGCGCGCCGCCTTGCTGCTTCACGCACAGGCAATACCCCGTTAAGCCAGTGTTTTTCCGCGGTCGGCACTCGGTCCCACAATACAGAAGGGATCTCGCCGGGATTGCCGAGGGTGAATGCACTGAAAGCGCTTGCCATCGTTGGAGCCTGTCACTGTGCAGGACCGACCGAAACCGAGCCGACAGCCGACCCAAAGGCGCCCGGCCGATGGCGCTACCGGCCGGTCATGCCGCTTGCGCCGCAGGCGACACGCCGGTCCGAACCCCGGCGCGGGCGGCGGCCAGGATCATGTCGCTGGCCTTTTCGGCGATCATGATCACGGTCGCGTTGGTATTGCCCGACACCACCGTCGGCATGACCGAGGCATCGACGACCCGCAGCCCTTCGAGGCCGCGCACGCGCAATTGAGGGTCGACGACGGCGCGCTCGTCGGGACCCATCATGCAGGTCGAGGTCGGATGGTAGGTGGTGCCGGCAGTCTGGCGGATATGTTCGAGCCACTCTTCGTCGCTCTGGGTGCCGGGACCCGGCAAATATTCGCTCTCGACCAACGCCGCCATGGCCGGGCTTTGGAACACTTTGCGCGCGATCCTGAGCCCGGCGATCAGCGTGTCCTTGTCGTTTTGCGTCGACAGGTAATTGGGCTGGATCGCCGGCGGGATCTGGGCATAGGGCGAACGGATACGGATCCAGCCGCGGCTCTCCGGCCGGCAGGGGATACAGCTCGCCTGACAGCCGGGAAAGTCGTGCATCGCCTCGCCGGGCTTTACAAAACTGCCGGCCAGAAACTGATATTGGACATCGGGCGATTCGAGCCCGGGGCGGGTGCGGACAAACAACCCGATCGGAGCCGCGCCCATCATCAACGGTCCGCGCCGCGCGAAAACCCATTCGAACCCGGCCCGCGCCTGGTGGCGCCAGCTGCGCGAGATTTCGTTGAGCGTGTTGGGGCGGCGCACCCGGTAGACGATGCGGGCATTGAGATGGTCCTGCAGGTTCTCGCCGACACCGGGCAGATCGTGCACGACGGGGATGCCGAGGCCCTGCAACAGCGCGCCCGGCCCGACCCCGGAGAGTTGCAGCAATTGCGGCGAATTGATTGCGCCGCCGGCGAGGATCACCTCGCCCCGCGCGCGGGCCCGACGAACAACACCGTTCTGGGCGTATTCGAGCCCGACCGCCCGCCTTCCGTCAAACAACACCCGGTACGCGAGAGCCTGCAGCTCGACCTTGAGATTGGGCCGCTTGCTCGCCGGGTGCAGATAGGCCACCGCGGCACTGCACCGCCGGCGGTCGCGCACCGTGACCTGCAACGGGCCGACACCTTCCTGATCGGGACCGTTGAAATCGCGGTTGCGCGGATAGCCCGCCTCGACCGCGGCGGCGATAAAGGCGTCATGCAATTCGTGCGCGGCGCGCAGATCGGTCACATGCAACGGCCCGTCGCCGCCGTGGTGTTGGTCGGCGCCGTGCTCCTGCGCCTCGGCGCGACGGAAATAGGGAAGCACGTCCTCATAGGACCAGCCGGTATTGCCGAGCTGCCGCCACAAATCAAAATCCTGGCGCTGGCCGCGGATATAGATGAGGCCGTTGATCGAGCTCGAACCGCCCAGCACCTTGCCGCGCGGCCAGGGCAGGCGCCGGCCGGCAAGCTCGGGCTGCGGCTCGGTTTCGTACTGCCAGGTGATCTTCGGGTGATAGATGTTGCGGTAGAAGCCGGCCGGGATATGGATCCACGGATTTGTGTCTTTGCCGCCGGCCTCGAGCACCAGAACCTTGATCTGCGGGTCGGCGCTCAGCCGGTTGGCGAGCACACAGCCGGCCGAGCCGGCGCCGACGATGATGTAATCGAATTCGGTTTGATCCTGCATGAGCGCCATCCAGCTCTCGAGTGAGCCGCCGCATTCTAGCGGCTTTTGCGCAGGGCGCAGCATCCCTGACAATGGGGACAGGCAAAGTTGCCGGCGGACCCTGATTGCCCGACATTTGCATTTATCAAGCGCGACCGCGATATGGTCGCTGGCCGCGGCACAAGCGCGGCGGAGCGGGAGCCGGATCGGGTGACAGGAACCGCACATGTCCTGGCAATCGACCAGGGAACGACCAGCACCCGGGCGATCCTGTTCGATGCGGAGGGCCGGGTTGGCGCCCAGGCGCAAATCGAACTCACCCCCCATTACCCGCAGCCGGGCTGGGTCGAGCATGATCCCGAAGAGATTTGGCAAAGCGTCTTGACGACAGGCCGCGAGGTTTTGGCCGCCGCTTTGGGGCCGGTCGCCGCGATCGGGATCGCCAACCAGCGCGAGACGACCGTGCTTTGGGAGCGCGACAGCGGCCGACCGGTGTTCAATGCGATCGTCTGGCAGGACCGGCGCACCAGCGAAATCTGCGCCCGGTGGCGAGGCGACGGGCTCGATGAACTCGTCGAAGCGCGCAGCGGGTTGGTCATCGACCCCTATTTTTCGGCCTCGAAGATCCGCTGGCTGCTCGACAGCATACCCGGTCTGCGCCGCCGCGCCGAAGCCGGCGAGATCGCCTTTGGCACGATCGACAGCTTTTTGTTGTGGCGGTTGACGGCGGGCCGGGTGCATGCGACCGATGTCACCAACGCCGCGCGCACGATGCTCTTCGACATTACCCGGCTCGACTGGGACGAGGCGCTGCTCGCGGCTTTTGCGATCCCGCGCGCGATATTGCCGGAGGTGCGCGACACCGGCGCCGATTACGGCGCAACCGCGCCGGATCTGTTCGGCGCGGCGATCCCGATTGCCGCCCTGGTCGGCGACCAGCAGGCGGCGTTGCTCGGCCAGGCTTGCTTTCGCCCGGGCATGGTCAAAGCCACCTATGGCACCGGCGCCTTTGCCCTCGTCAATCTCGGCCCGGCCCCGGTGCGCTCGCGCCACCGGCTGTTGACCACCATCGGCTACCGGCTCGGCGGCCGCACCGCCTATGCGCTCGAAGGCAGCATCTTTGTCGTCGGCGCCGCCGTGCAATGGCTGCGCGACCGGCTCGGGCTGATCACCACCGCCGCCGAAACCGGCGCCCTTGCCGCCGCCGCCGACCCGCGGCAGAGGCTTTATTTGGTGCCGGGTTTTGCCGGGTTGGGCGCCCCTTATTGGGCGCCGCAGGCGCGCGGCGCGCTGATCGGGCTGACCGCCGAATGCGGGCCGGCCGAGATCGCCCGCGCCGCGCTCGAAGCGGTCGGCTATCAGACCCGCGACCTGATGACGGCGATAGCCGCCGATTCCGGCATTGCGCCGGCGAATTTGCGCGTCGATGGCGGCATGGCCGCGAGCGATTGGACGATGCAATTTCTCGCCGACATCCTGCCGGCACCGGTCGAGCGCCCGGCGCTTGTCGAGACGACCGCTTGGGGTGCGGCCTATGCCGCCGGTTTGACCCGCGGCCTCTACCCCGACCCCGCGGCGCTGGAAGCAGGCTGGCGGCCGGAGCGCCGCTTTACGCCGCACATGCCGGCGGGCGAACGCGAGGAGCGCTATTCCGGCTGGCGGCGCGCGGTCGGCGGCGTGCTCGCGGCGACGCCATGAACCTGTTGTCGCCGCTTCCCGATGCGCGCGCCGGCGAGGTCGCGGCCGCGCTGCTGACCCGCCCCGGGCTGCGCATCGAGCGCATCGTCTCGCTCGGCCAGGCGAGCCCGCCCGGCTTCTGGTATGACCAGGACGAGGGCGAGTGGGTGGTGCTGCTGACCGGTGCCGCACGCCTGCGCTTTGCCGATGAGGGCGAGGACCGCCTGCTCGCCCCCGGCGACTGGCTCGATATCGCCCCCCATCGCCGCCACCGCGTCGTGTGGACCGACCCTGCGACGCCGACAGTGTGGCTCGCGGTTTTTTATTCAAGCGGGTAAGCCATCTCCGGCAACCGCCGGGCGCGGCGATTTAACGATCTCGCAATCCCTACTCCGTTCGTCGTTCGGCGACCGAAATCGGCGATGTTGCGCCAGAATTCGTCAATATGCGGTCCTCGGGCGTTCAACTAACCTGATGCGATCTCGATATTTTTCCAGTATCCGAAGGAGCTTACCCGCTACAATTGTCTCACTTGACTGTGAAACACTTGACGGCGGCAGATTACGGTTTCATCGTAGCCACACAAAAACCCCGGCCGGGCCTTTTCTGCGAGCCTCGCCGGCAGTGCGAGAGGGAGAAAATTGATGATCCAGCAGCTTTCCTGGCGACTTTCGATTTTGGCTTGTGCGCTGGCCGCCGGCGCCGGCACCGCCGCCGCGCAAACCTTTAACTGCACCGGCACTTTACCCGCCGGCAGTTACACCGCGGTCAGCGTGCCGGCCAACGCCACCTGCAACGTCAGCACCACGGGCAATGTCAGCGTCGCGGGCAATGTAACGGTGGGTTTGGGGGCGACGCTGCAAGATTTAGGGACCGCGACCTTCACCGTCACCAGTTCATTGCTGGCCGTGGGCGCCAGCCAAATCTATCTCGTCCCGACAACCGGGGGTGCGGTCAATATTCTCGGCAGCGTGTCGGCAACCGGAACAAAGGGCCGGGTCGATATCAGGAACTCGTTTATCGGCGGCACCCTGTCGGTCGCGAACTCCTCACCCAGCCAATATATCAATCTGACCGGCAACACGGTGTCCGGAAACCTGCTCAACCAGAACAACATCACGATGGCAGCGGGCGACAACGACATTGTCGGCAATGCGATCGGCGGCAGCCTTGTCTGCACGGGCAATATGCCGCCACCGCAAGATGGCGGTACGCCAAACACGGTGGGCGGCAACAAGGTCGGACAGTGCAGCGGCTTGTGACCGGCTGACGCGGCTGTTGTCGGGCTGTCCTTCGCTCGCCGTTGCGCGAGATCGGACGCGGCCAACGCCGCTTTATGAATGCGGGCGGGCGGGGTTTTCAGCCCCCTGCCCGCCGGTCACCACCGAACGATCCGGCGACGGATTAACGGCGCGCCCGCCCGCCCCTTGACCGGGGCGGGTTCGGCGCACACCCAGGGCGGTTACGACAGCCCGTACAGTGCGGCGGCGTTGTCGTGGGTCAGCTTGCGCCGCATCTCGGGCGACAGATCGGCCATTTGACGCGCGATCGCGGCATGCGAATTGGGCCACACCCCGTCGGGATGCGGGTAGTCGGAGGCCCACAGCAAATGGCCATCGCCAAAGAACGGGATCAGGGACATTGCCGCCTGGTCTTCCTGAAAGGTCGCCCAGATCTGCCGTTTGAAGAGTTCGCTGGGCTTGGTTTCGAGTTCCCTGCCGCCCTTGTCCGCCCAGAAATCCATCGCCTCCCACAGCCGCCAATGGCGGTAATCGAGCTCCTGCACGAGCCACGGCAACCAGCCGGTGCCGCCCTCGGCGATGACGATCTTGAGCTTGGGATGGCGCTCCAGGATCCCCCAGGCGAACAGATCGACAAACGGTTCGAGAAAGTTCGCCATAAAGAACTTGGTGTTCTCAAACACGCTCGCGGCTTTGCCGGCCGCCCGGCTCTTGGGGTCGGGCGTGAACACCGTGATATGCCAGGACAGGACGATCCCGGTCTCCTCGAGCGCCGTCCACAGCTTCTCCCAGGCCCGGTCATCAAGCTTGGGGTTGATGTTGGCGATCATCAGGGTGACCTGCCGGACCCCGCCCTTGGCGGCGAGCCGCAGCAGTTCCGCGGTGGCGCCGTCGGGGTTCTCGGGTAGCATCGGCACGCCGATCAGCCGCTCGGGTGCGGCCTGGCAGAATTCGAGCAGCCAGTCGTTGTAGACGCGGTAGCAGGCGGCGCGCAGCACCGGGTCCTCGGTCGAAATCTGAAAGATCGGTCCAAAGATGACCTGGGCCTTGACCCCGTCGCGGTCCATATCGGCCAGGCGCAACGCGGCGACCGCCGGGCGGCGCTCGCTCTGGTCGTAGATGCCGGCCCGGTCGAACGAATTGTAGAGCGGCTTGACCGGACGCTGGTTGCCGGTCGCCGGCGGCTTTCCGCCCCAGCTACCCCACACCTTGCCGTCGCAGATCCATACCGCCTGGCCGTCGCGTTCCTCGACCCGCGGCGCGCGGTCGCGCAGCGCGACCGGCAGCCGGGTCGTCCACAAATCGGCGGGAAGCTGCCCGAGATCCATGTGGTCGTCACACGAGATCAAGTCATTGGCCATCGGTTTCTCCTGTTCGGTAGGCGAGAAGAGCGGCATTCAGGCGGCGGCGAGCGAAATGCCGAGCGCTTCGAGCTCGGGGGCGACGCGATCGCTCAAAACGCCGACCTTGCGCAGATTGCGCACCAGCCCGGCGTGGAGGTCGCGGCGGAAATATTTGCGGAATGCCGTCTCCTCGCCGCCGGCCGCGCGTTCGCGGCGCAGCTGCCGGATTTCCTCGATCTCGCCGCGGCTGAACCCCAGCTCCTCATAGGCCGAGCGCGGGAAAATGCCGCGCAAGGTGCGGTTCAAGGCCCACACCGCGAAATCTTCCATCTCGCGCCGCTCGCTCTGGCTCGCTTGCGCAACCACAGCCGGCAGCGACAGCATGCCAAACCCCATATGCCGCGCCTCGTCCTGCAGAATGCGGCGACAGACCTGGCGCAGCACCGCATCTTTCGAGGATTCGGCAAGCATGCGGAACAACGAGACCGCAAAGGTCTCGGCGACGAGCTGCAACCCGATCGTCTTCAGATACCAGGCGCCGGTGCCGAGCAATGTGTCGAAGATTTCCCGGACATTGTTGGCGAGCGGGTAGTTGCGGCCTTCGAGGCGCAATTTGAGATAGCGGTGCAACACTTCGTTATGGCGGCCCTCATCGACAACTTGCGTCGCCTGAAACAGTTTCGCGTCCTGCCCCTCGACGTTTTCGACCAGCTGGCTGCAAACCAGCATCGCCCCGTGTTCACCGGCCAGCAGCGTGGAAAGCCGCCAGCGCGCCACCGCCCGGTTGACCTCGACCCGCTGTTCCGCGGTCAACCGGTCCCAGAATTTGGTGCCGTAAATGTCGACCAAGTCATCGGCGATCAGCCCGCCGTCACCGTCGAGCGGCTGCGCCCAATCGATGTCGGTCGCCGCATTCCACTGGTCGAGCTTGGCCTGCTCATAGAGGTGGCGCAAATCGCCATGCTCGTCGTCATATTCGTGGCGAAAGAATGCGACGTTGCGGCTGTCGACGTGGTGACCGCGCTCCATATCCGCCTCCGCCTGTCCCAGGTTTTGCGCCGTTGGCAAAACCCGGGATCATTTTTGATGGGCCGCCCACAACCCGACGATCACCGGGCCGGCACGTTCTCTTTTTTTATTCACCTTTTTTATTCACCGCCTAGAAGAATGCGAGGGTGCGAATTTCGATGCTTTCGCGCGGCCTCGCATTGGGCGGCGTTGTCGGATCGTCAAAGGCGGTATGCGCCGTAAACCGGGCGCGGCCGTCTTTTTCCGACTCGAAGGTCTTGAACACCAGCGCCTCGTCGGGACGCATATGCGGGAACCAATACCAGCGATGCGCGGGGTTCCAGGTGATCGCCGAGGTTTGGCCAACGCGATCGGGATAGCGCCGCTCGGTGACCACCAGATCGTCGGGTGACAGGCTGCGCGCATCGGCAATCGCCAGGGGCCAGCTTTCGACCGGATGGCGGATCGGCCGCCACACTTGCACGATCGCAAAGCGGTGTTGCAGCAATTGCTCGGCCTCGCCGCCCATCAGATCGCGCACCCGTTGCGGACCCGACCATTCGGTGTAGTCGTTGTGCACCCGCCGCACGACCTCGCGGATTTTTGCCGCCTGGCGCAATTCGTCATTGGCGGTGCGCAAGGTATGGTCGAAGACGACGACCCGCTTGGCGCCGGTCTCGACTTTGACGAGCTCTTCCATCTCCGGGTAGTAGACGCGCCGGATTTCGTCTTCGTCGTAAAAATTGCCGACGCGGGTTGCATGCCGCACAAAGCGAAAGCCGTGCTTTTCGATGTCGAACTCGCGGAGGTGCCGCCGGCCGTTGCGCAAGGTGACGCAGTGCGGTTCGGACGCGCCGCCGCCGACCCGCTTGTCACTTTCACCGGGAGCGGCGACCAGCGACACCGGCCGCGCCCCGGTGTCGACAAAGTAATTGAGGCTGGCGTCGAGCGCTTCCCGCTCGGTCTCGAGGTCAGCAAGTTCCGCCATTCGGGCTCCTCCACGCGCGTATCGCGATGATAGATTGGCGGGCCTGCGGATACAACAAGCGCCCGGCCGGACGCCCGGCCCCAGTCAAGGAGAAGCGCTTTGCCCGACGATCCCGATCACCACGCCCGCGAGGCTCTGCGGCTGCTCGGTCCCGACCCGCAGAACTGGGTCCCCGACCGGCCCGGCATCGACCACAATGTGGTGATCGTCGGCGCCGGGCAGAGCGGCTGCGCTTTTGCCTTTGCGCTGCGCCGCGCCGGCATCGGCCGGGTCACGGTCATCGACCAGGCGGAGGGCGAAGACGATGCCGGGATCTGGCGCAATGTCGCGCGGATGACGGTGTTGCGCACGCCAAAGATCTTGCCGGGCCCGGAAAATGGCGTCGCCGCCTTTGGTTTTCAGGCGTGGTACGAGGCCCGCTACGGCCGCGAAGCCTATGCCGCGTTTGAGCGGGCGCCGCGCGAGGCCTGGGCCGACTATCTCGATTGGTACCGGCGCTTTCTCGCCATCCCGGTGCGCTATCGCACGCGGCTTGCCCGCATCGAACCAGCGGCGGGTCACTTTCGCCTGCATCTTGAGGCCGCCGGTGAAGCCCGGGTCGAGACCGCGCGCAAGATCATCCTCGCCACCGGCTTTGACGGCGGCGGCGGCGCTTACATCCCGCCGGTGCTGACGGACGGCCTGCCCCGTCGCTTTTACGCGCATACCCAGGAGGCCATCGATTTTGCGGCGCTGCGCGGCCGCCGGGTGGCGGTGATTGGCGGCGCCGCCTCGGCCTTCGACGCGGCCGCCACCGCGCTCGAAGCGGGGGCGGCATCGGTCGATCTGTTCGCCCGCCGCCCCGCCCTGGCCTCGGTGCCGGTGGCGCGGGTGCGCGGCTATCCCGGCGCCTACGACAACTATCCTGACCTGCCCGACCCGGTGCGCTGGCAGCAGGCAGTCCGCTTTCGCCGCGCCGGCTCGACCGCCCCGCCGGACGCGATCGAGCGGGTGCTGCGCCACACGAATTTCCGCCTGCATCTGGCCGCCCCTTGGCGCGCCGCGCGCGCCGTCGCGGGCGCGGTTCGCGCCGAAGCGGCCGACGGCGCCTTCGATTTCGATTTTGTCATCGCCGGCACCGGTTATTTCGCCGACCCGGCCGCGCGTCCCGAGACCGCCGATTTCGCGGATCAGATCATGCGCTGGCGCGACCGCTTTACGCCGCCGGCGGATGAGCAAGACGATTTTCTCGGCGCCCATCCCTATCTCGGCAGGGGCGAGGAATATCTCGAAAAATCGCCGGGAGCGGCACCCTTTCTCAACGACATCCATGTCCACAACCCCGCCGGGTTTGTCAGCTTCGGGGTGCCGGTCGGCGACGTGCCGAGCATGAAACGCGGCCTGCCGGCGGTAACCCGGCGCATCAGCCGCGATTTGTTTTTTGCCGATTTTACGGCGCATCAGCGGCGGCTCGCCAGCGATGTCGCCCCCGAATTCAGCGAGAGCCTGTACGCCGCAGCGGTGTGGCCACGGCCCGGCTGAGGAGGAGATCGGCTGGGCGAGGGTCGGGCGGCCGGGGGGTCGGGCGGCCCGGGGGTCGGGCGGCCCGGGGGTCGGGCGGCCGGGCGGAGCGCAAACGCGCCGTCTTACACCGCGGCCGCCGCGGCTGGGCCCTTATGGCAGCGTGTCGGCGCGGGTGTAGCGCCGCCAGGCGCTCATCTGGATCTTCGAGGTCAGGCAGTGGACGACGACCGGCCGCGTCTTGACCGCAAAGGCGCGGGCGATGCCGTCGGCAATTTCGCTGTCGTCGCGGATCGTAATCCCTTCGGCGCCGAAGGCGCGCGCCCATGCGGCAAAATCGGGATTGGTCAGCCGCACCCCGTCCATCAGCGGACGTTCGGGATAGCGCACATAGGCGTGCATGCCGATCGTGCCGTACATGCCGTTATCCGAGATGACCACGACCGGGTTGGCGCCGTATTGCATCGCGGTGGCGAGTTCGTTGCCGGTCATCAACGCACCGCCATCGCCGACAAATGCGACGATTTGGGTGTTCGGCCGCCGCAACCCCGCCGCCACCGCCATCGGCACGCCCGAACCCATGGCCCCGACAACCGACGCAAGAAACACTTGGCCCTGGCGGAAGCCGATGTAACGGTGGACAAAACTGGCGAAATTGCCGGCATCGGTGGTCACCGTCGCATCCGGCGCCAAATGCTTGTCGACCTCGCACACGATCGCGGCAAAATTGATCCCGTCGCTGGTCGGCTCCCATTCCTTGGCCAACAGCCGGCGATGGATCGCGTTCAATCCGGCAACCCAGGGCCGCCGCTTGTCGGCGCCGGTCGGCGCGCCGCGCCGCAACAGCCCGCGGATCACCTCATAGGGGCTGCACGGCATGCCCAGGTCGGGCCGCCATACCCGGCCGATCTCGGCCGGGTCGGGCCAGACATGCACAAGCGGCAATTGCGGCCGGGGTGCGGCGGGAAAAGTGTAGGATTGGCTTACCGAATCGGTCAGCCGCTCGCCCAAGGCGACGAGCAAATCGGCGCGTTTCATTTCGCCCAACAGGTCGAGCGGCACGCGGATCCCCATATAGCCGCCAAAATGGGGGTGGTTGGCGTCGAACAGCTGCGGCCGGCGGTGGGTCGGGCTGATCGGCAAGACCCATTGTTCGGCCAGCCGGTTGAGGTCGGCGAGCACGGTTTTATCATGCACCGCATCGGCGAGCAGCGCGCCGCCGACCAGCACCAGCGGCCGCTCGGCGGCTTCGAGCATGACCGCGAGCCGGTCAAGGTCGTTGGGCCGGGGTGCGGCGACGATCCGCGGCCGCGGCGCATCGACCGGGGCGTCGGTCTCGGCGTCGAACAGATCCTCGGGGACCACCACCGCAACCGGTCCGGGCGTGCCGCTCTCGGCGAGATGGAAGGCGCGCGCCACCGCCTCCGAGGCTTGCTCGGGCTCCCACACCTCGATGACCTCCTTGGTCACATCGGATAAGAGCCGCGAATAATTCTGTTCCTGCAGCGCCTGTCGGCCGAAATCCTTGCGCTCGACCTGGCCGACCAGCATGACCAGCGGGGTCGCATCATGGTAGGCCGAATGCAGGGCCACCATCGCATTCGACAAGCCGGGCCCGCGCGACACGATCGCCACCCCGGCGCGGTCGCGCAGCCGGCCGTCGGCCGCCGCCATAAAGCCGGCGCCGCCTTCATGGCGGCAGACGATGACGCGCACCGAATTCTTTTCGATCAAAGCGCTGGTCAGCCCGACATAACTTTCCCCGGGCACGCAATAAATCTGGTCTACGTCATGCGCTTCGAGGCTTTCCGCCAACAGGCGGGCGACGGTCTGCGTCATCGGCTGGTTTTCCTCCGCGGAGTGGCTTGACACACGCATAGCCAAAAGCACGCTTCTTCGGAAGGGTGAAGCACGCGATGTCGTCGCGGCGCGCGGCGCGCTAAGCTATGCCGATCAATCGCGACAACCGGGTCGGGGAAACGGGCAATGCCATCAGAAGACATCTTCGAGGCCGATTTTATCGTGATCGGGGCGGGCTCGGCCGGCTGCGCGATCGCCGCGCGGCTGAGCGAGGACCCGGCGACCCGGGTCTTGCTGCTCGAAGCCGGCGGCGAAGACCGAAACCGCTGGATCCACATCCCGTTGGGCTTTGGCAAGACCTTTGCCGATCCCACCGTCAACTGGTGCTACGAGACCGAACCCGATCCCGGCGCCGCCGACCGTCGCGTCTTCTGGCCACGCGGCAAGGTGCTCGGCGGCTCGTCATCGATCAACGGCATGGTCTATATCCGCGGCCAGGCCGAGGATTTCGACCATTGGCGCCAGCTCGGCAATACCGGCTGGTCTTATGACGATATCCTTCCCTATTTCAAACGCTCCGAGCACCAGATCCGGGGCGCCGACCGGTGGCACGGCACCGGCGGGCCGCTCTGCGTCTCGGATGTTCCCGACCGCCATCCGATCTGCGAGGCGTTTATCGCGGCGTCGATGGCGCTCGGCTATCCGCGCAACGACGATTTCAACGGCGAGCGCCAGGACGGCGCCGGCTATCACCAAACCACGACCCGCAACGGCCGGCGCTGCTCGACCGCCGTCGGCTATCTGCGCCCGGCGATGTCGCGGCCGAATTTACGCGTCGTCACCAATGCGCTGACCGAGAGGATCACCTTTGACGGGCGGCGGGCGACGGGTGTGGTGTTTCGCCTGGACGGCGGCGAGCGGCGCACCGCCCGCGCGGCAAGCGAAGTGATCCTGTGCGGCGGCGCGGTCAATTCGCCGCAATTGCTGATGCTGTCCGGGATCGGCCCGGCGGCCCAACTTGCCGCCCATGGCATCGATGTCGTCCACGATCTGCCCGGGGTCGGGCAGAGCCTGCAGGACCATTATTCGGCGCCGCTCAAATTCAAATGTACGTTGCCGATCACGGTCAACGACGTGATGCAGAGCAATCTGAAGAAGCTCAAGGCGGGATTGCAATATTACACATTCAAGAACGGCCCGCTGGCGACGATCAGTTCGCCCGCGGCGCTGTTCGCCCGCACCCGCGCCGAACTCGCCTCCCCCGACATCAAATGCTCGTGCTCGCCGTTCAGCGCCGAGCGGCCGCAGGACGGGCTGCATCCGTGGTCGGGGTTCACAATGATCGTCTACCAGCTGCGGCCTGAGAGCCGCGGCCATATCGCCTTGAAAAGCGCCGACCCCGCCGATCCGCCCGCCGTCCATCCGAATTATCTCGCCACCGAGACCGATCGGCGGACGATTGTCGAAGGGCTCAAATTGCTGCGCCGGATCGCGGAGACCCCCCAGATGCAGCGCCTGGTCGCCGAGGAGTTTCAGCCGGGCCCGGCCGTCGCCGGCGACGATGAGCTGTTGGACTATGCCCGCCGCCGCGGCGGCACCGTCTACCATCCGACCAGCACCTGCAAGATGGGGATCGACCCGATGGCGGTTGTCGACCCGGAATTGCGCGTCCACGGATTGTCCGGGTTGCGCGTCGCCGACGCCTCGGTGATGCCGACCGTGGTTTCGGGCAACACCAATGCGGCGACAATCATGATCGGCGAGAAGGCGGCCGATCTGTTGCGGCAAAAGCTGCGGATGGCCGCTTAACGGCGCCGTCGGGTCGCGGCGGTGACATCGGCCGCATCGACTTGGCGCGGGCGCCGTGCGAAAATGCCGCAGGCGCGAGCACGCCAGCAGGGAGGACCTCCTGATGCCTGAAAAGACCACGCAATCGGTCGGGAATTTGGGTTATCACGCGCACATCTATTACGACCCGAGCAAGACGCGCGCGGTCGCCGAGCGCGTCTGTTCCGCGCTCAAAGAAAGATTTCCGGTCGAGATCGAGGAGTTCCGTGACACGCCGCGCGGCCCGCACCCGATTTCGAACGCGCTCGTTATTTTCAAACCCGAGGCGTTTGAGCAGGTCGTTCCCTACCTGATGCTCAACCGCGACGGGCTCGACGTGCTGGTTCATCCGCTGACGACAAACGCGGTCGAGGACCACAGCAGCTATGCGATCTGGCTCGGCAATCCGGTCGAATTGAAATTGCATACCTTGCCGCAAGGCCGCGGCGGGCAGTTGCCGAGCGGCGTGACCCCCTAGTTGCGGCGCGTTTTTCGGTTGCGGCGGACAGGCGCAGCGAAGATCACGCCGTCTGTCGCGGTTTCCGGCAAGCTCGCGGCGCCGAGAATGCGCTGACCCGCCCGGGAACCGTGCGCGATTGGCGGGCTGCGGACGAGATCGCGACCCGATCGGGCCGGCGCTCCTGGATCTCGCCTTCGACGGGCTAAATGAGGAGGACAAGCGATGCCGCCCGAACTGACCGATCAAGCGCTTGATTATCTGATCGCCCGCGCCGGGCTGAGTCTGACCGAGGCGCAAAAGGCCGATTTGAAATCGGTCCATGCCCAGCTCAGCGAGATGGCCCGGCGGGTGCGCAAGCCGCGCGGCCGCATGACCGAGCTGGCGCATGTCTACAATTTCACCGAGGAGGATCTGTGATGGCCGCCGCGATCCCGACGATCGCCGCGGCGGCCCGGCTGATCGCGAAGAAGGAGCTGTCACCGGTCGAGCTGACGCGCGCCTGCCTCGATCGCATCCATCAGCTCGACCCCCGGCTGCACGCCTTCATCCACGTGACCGAGGAGCGCGCGCTGGCCGAGGCCCGCGCCGCCGAGGCGGCGATCATGGCGGGCGGCCCCAAGGGGCCGCTGCACGGCATCCCGATCGGACTGAAAGACATTGTCGACACCAAGGGCATCCCGACCACCTGCCAGTCGCGGCTGCTCGCCGACAATATCCCCGACCAAGACGCCGCCTGCGCCGCAAGGCTGAACGGGGCCGGCACCATCTTGCTCGGCAAGACGACGACGCATGAATTTGCCGATGGCGGCCCGTCCTTCGACCTGCCCTGGCCGCCGGCGCGCAACCCGTGGAACACCGAGCATTTCACCGCCGGCAGCAGCAGCGGCACCGGCGCGGCGGTGGCCGCCGGGTTGATCCTCGGCGGCATCGGCACCGACACCGGCGGCTCGATCCGCGGCCCGGCAGCCTTTTGCGGCATCGCCGGGATCAAACCGACCTACGGGTTGGTCAGCCGGGCGGGGGTGGCGCCGGCGGCTTTCAGCCTCGACCATATCGGACCGATGGCGTGGACCGCCGAGGATTGCGCCTTGCTGCTGCAGGCGCTCGCCGGGCACGACCCGCGCGACCCGGCCAGCGCCAACCGGCCGGTGCCTGATTACACGGCCGAACTCGAGCGCGGAATAAAGGGGTCCCGGATCGGTGTCATCCACCACTTCCACGAAGTGGACTACCCGGTCAGCCCCGCCACCCGGCGCGGCATCGACAACGCGATCGCGACGTTGCGCGGGCTCGGCGCCGAGATCCGCGACGTGCAGCTCGCGCCGTTGCAGGATTGGGGGGCATGCGGCTCGCTGATCTCGATCGTCGAGCGGGCCGCGGCCTATGAAGAGTGGGCGCGCACCCGCTTGGGCGAGTTCAGCGAGCGGGTGCAGCGCCGGCTGATGCTGGGCGCCTTGGTGTCGGGGGTTGATTATGTTCAGGCGGTGCGGCGGCGGCGCGAATTGCGCGCCGAATTGCAGGCCGCGATGGCCGATCTCGACGTCGTGCTGACCGCGACCCAGCCCAACGAAGCCCCGCGCATCGATACCGTCCCGGTCTGGGACACCTTTGCCGCGCCGAGCTTCATGATGCCATTCAATGTCAGCGGCTACCCGGCGATTTCGCTGTGCTCGGGGTTTGGCGAGGGCGGGCTGCCGGTCGCGATCCAGCTTGTCGGCAAACCGTTTCAGGAGCCGACCCTGCTCCGCGTCGCGCACAGCTTTGAAAAGGCGACCGAATTTCGTCACCGCCGGCCGCCCCTTCTGACCTAGGGCGCGCGCGGGTGCGTCATTAACGATCGAGTCGGAGGAGGAACGTCATGGAGAAGCGGTTTGGAGTGGTCTCGGCCGACGGTCACTGCCGGTTGTTTCATCTGCCGTTCGACCTGTGGGAAAAGCGCCTGCCGCGCAAATTCGCCGACGACGCACCGCGGGTCGTGACCGGACGCGACGGCAAACGGCAATGGGTCGTCGAGGGCCGGGTGTGGAGCGGAGTCGGCTGGGAGGGGGTGGGCCGCGGTCCGGTCAATTGCTACACCCGCGCCGGCCTCGCAGAGGAACCCGAGCCCGGCATCTTCCGCGCCGCGCACGCCAAATACCGCTGCGAAGATATGGACCGCGACGGCGTCGATGGAGAACTCGTCAACGGGCCTTACGAACAGATCTGGCAGATCAAGAACCCTGAATTGCGCAGCGCCGTGGTGCGCGCGGTCAACGACTGGGCCCGCGAAATTTACGAAGAGTCGAACGGCCGCTTTATCATGCTGTTGCCATTGCCGTGCATGACCCCGCAAGAGGCAACCGCGGAATTGCTGCGGGTCGCCGATTTCGGCCTGCCGACCGGGGTTATTTTTGACTGGGCCAACGCCCCTGAGCCGGTCATCCACCAGATGTGGGAGCCGGTATGGGCGGCGGCGGCCGAGACCGGCATGCCGGTCAATTTGCACGCCAACCCGTCCGGCGGCTCGCGCCAGATGGGGGTCGGAGTGAGCGGCATCGAGCCGCGCAACCAGGCGCTGATGCGGGTTGCCAATTTCCCGATGGGGCTGATGGCGGAATTGATGAGTGCGGTGGTCTTTTCCGGCATTTGCCAGCGCCATCCGGGGGTGCGTTTTGTCCTCGAAGAGGCGGGGGTCGGCTGGGTCCCGTTTCTGTTCTGGCGGTTTGACCGCGAATATGAATTCGGCGGCGATATCCGCGTCTTCAAACCCGATATCGAGCTGGCGGAAAAACCCACCGAATTCGTTAGGCGGCAGCTGTTCTTCACCTTCGAGGTCGAGGAGGAAGGCGGGTTCCGGCGCGCGCCCGAGATCGGCCTCAACAACTTTTTGTGGGCCAGCGACTTTCCCGGCCTCGACAGCCCGTGGCCGAATTCGAAAGCGGCGGGTCACGCCCCGGCCGAAGCTGCGCTCGGCACGGCCGCACTTCGCCGGCTGGTGTTTGACAATGCCGTCGGCCTCTACCGGATCCCGGTCAGCCAACCGCGGCCGCAACCCGCCGCTTGACGCCGCACAGCCTGCGCCCGGCGCCGCCGGCGCCGCGGCGCGGATGGCGCGGGCGGGGATGGCCCGGGCGGGGATGCCGGGACGCGGGCTGCTGACTATATGAACAGTGGCCGCCGCGTGGAGATGGCGGCACGACGCGCGGCAAAAGCGCAGCCGATGGGTTGGCCCCGCGCCACGGAGAGCCCAGGATGCGGCAAAACCGGCATTTGCTGAGGCTGGTTCTCGGCGTGGTCATGCTCGCGCTGATTGGCTGCGCCGACCAGACGCGCGCCCGGGTCACGCAAGCCCAAATCCCGCCCCTGGCGCCAGGCAAGGCGCGGGTGTGGTTCTTTCGTCCGTCCCTGACGCCGCAATTCGGCTGGGTGGCGGCCTTTTCGCCGATGATCTACGTCAACGGCCAACCGCTGGCGGCAATCCCGGTGCAAACCGCGTTCTTTCGCGATTTCCCGCCCGGCACCTACCGCTTTACGGTGCAGCCTTATGGCCTGCCGACTGCGCAGTCAACAACGTTGCAACTCGCCCCGGGGATCGAGGACTTTTTGCAGGTCGACTGGATCCAGAGCTGGACCCAGGGTTATCCGCCGGCCAGCTGGAGCTTTGCCCCGAACACGTTCGGCATTCTCGCGGCAAACCCGCAGGTCGCCGAGGCCTATCTGCCGACCCTCACCTATCTCGGCGCGCCTTAACGCCGCGCGGGTTCAGATCGCGACCGGCGCGACGAAATTCACCGCGAGCACCCGGCATAGCTGGTCAGATCGATGAATTCGAGCACGGTGCCGTCGGGGTCGTGGAAATAGGCGCGCGGCCCGTTCAACACCCCGCCTTGGCGGTCTTCCTCGAAGGTGATCTCGACGCCGTGGGCGCGCAGATGCGCCAGCGCCGCCGGGTAATCGTCATGGGCGACGGCAAAGGCGTGGTGGACGCCGCCATGATTGTCTTGCACCGGGTTGATCGGCGGCTCGCGCTTGACCAGGATCACGCAGGTACCGCCGGCGTCGAGAAACGCCATGCGTCCGCCGCCCACCGTCTCGAGATGCCGGCACCCGACAATCTCGGTGTAAAACCGCGTGCTGTTCTCGACGTCGCTGACCGGGATGCTGAAATGCGCCACCGATTTGATCGCCACCATCCGCCCCTCCCCTTTTCTTGTCCCTTTCATCGCACGGTTCTCGCTATCGGTAGTGGTGCGAACCGAACAGACGGTACCCATCTCTCCCTCTCGTCGCCCCCGCTATCAGTGGGGGCCAGGGGTCGAAAGCGCCGACTGGCTGGCCTGGATGGCCGCCCTCGCGGGCATGACGCGAGGAGCAATCGGTACTAAGCCCCAAACTCATACCATTAGCCAAAAAATCTAGAGGCACATGCGGCCGAACGCTTTTGCGCCTTCGTAAGCTATCAATCTTCAGGAATCTGGAGCTTTCTTTCTTTAAGATCTTGAGTCATCCAGCGCAGTTGTACGCTTCCATCCTCTGAAAAGAGGATGAACGCTCGAGCGAGAGGGCAGTGTCCTGCATCTATTTCCTTAGACACCAACAAGAAAATCTTCTCGGCCATGTTTACAAACCTTGCCAATGAATACGCGATCTGCTCTGGCGCGCTCTCGCTGATTACAAGCGTGGCATCGCAATGACTTTCCGGGAAATCTAATCCGATGAAAATCTGGGCAGATGACGCCCGGCCGGCGTTCGAGAGAGCCTTAGAGACGTCGGCTAACGGTTTGGCGTCATCGCGTTTTAGGCAATCGCGTATGGTATCCCAAAGAACTTCCGCGGTACAGTGGCCTAGCTTTGCGAGGAGCGCCGCTGCGAAAATACCAAAAGCCGCGGTCCAGGTTTCCCAGCTTGCCAAGAGCTGTACGTATTGAGCCAATCCTTCTACGGATCTTCGTCTTAAGACGCTTGGGCCGTCGACTGGCAAATAGGATCTCAGCGTGACGGCGAGGCGCTCACCCTCCACGGATTGTATTCCCTCCGTGAGCGTAAGGCAGGCTGCTCTCATCATTTCGACCTTTCCCCGCCCGTCCATACTTAACCTCGCGATACCGCCGGCAGGCGGCGACTTCTAGGCCTGTCGTGCAACGCGCCGCTTGGTCGGTCCCGGAACCGGCGCCGCGACCGCGGGCGGCATGGCCGAAGCGGCTGCCGGCGGCTTTGCTGCACCGGCTTCGGGTTTGGCGGCGCGGGCGATCCTGACCAGTGTCTGCAGCAGGCGCGAGACCCCGGCGAGGCGCTGCTTGTCGTCGTCCCAATTGCGCAGATAAACGATCTTCTGGTCGGGCCGCAGGCGCAACGTGCCGGCGTTGCGCTGGATCAGATCGATGAGCCCTTGAGGATTGGCAAAGCGGTTGCCGCGCAATGTGATCACCGCCCCCTTGGGCCCGGCTTCGACGCGCTCCACCCCGGCCTCGCGGCAGGCGTGCTTGATCGCAATGATCTGCAACAGATTGTCGACCTCGGCCGGCAACGCGCCAAAGCGGTCGATCAATTCGGCGGCAAACGCGTCGATCTCGCGCCGCTCGGTCAGGCTCGCGAGGCGGCGGTAAAGCCCGAGCCGCACGCCGAGATCGGGAACGTAGCTCTCCGGGATCAGCACCGGCATGCCGATCGTGATTTGCGGGCTCCAATCTTCCGTCGGAGCAGCCGCGCCGTCGCTGCGCGCGGCGGCGACCGCCTCTTCGAGCATGTGCTGATAAAGCTCGATGCCGACCTCGCGGATATGCCCCGATTGCTCCTGGCCGAGCAGATTGCCGGCGCCGCGGATATCGAGATCGTGGCTCGCCAATTGGAAACCGGCGCCGAGATTGTCGAGGGTTTGCATGACTTCGAGGCGACGCTGCGCGGTCGGCGACAAGGTCTTTTTTTGCGGCAGGGTCAGATAGGCATAGCCGCGCACTTTGCTGCGTCCGATCCGCCCGCGCAGCTGATAAAGCTGGGCCAGCCCGAACATGTCCGAGCGGTGCACGATCAGCGTGTTGGCCGATGGAATATCGAGGCCCGATTCGATGATGTCGGTCGACAGCAGCAGATCGAATTCGCGCTCATCGAACGCGGTCATCACCGCTTCCAGTTCGGAGGCGGCCATGCGCCCATGGGCGATCGCGAATTTGATTTCGGGCACGATCGCGCGCAGCCCTTGCGCCACCTCGTCGAGATCGGCAATGCGCGGGACGACATAAAACACCTGCCCGCCGCGGTCGCGCTCGCGCATGATCGCTTCGCGGATCGTGACCGGGTCGTAGGGCATGACAAAGGTGCGCACCGCCAGCCGGTCGATCGGCGGCGAGGCGATGATGCTCATCTCGCGCACGCCCGAAAGCGCCAGCTGCAAGGTGCGCGGGATCGGGGTCGCGGTCAGCGTCAAGACATGCACATCGGCCTTGAGCTGCTTCAGTCTCTCCTTTTGCGCGACGCCGAAATGCTGTTCCTCGTCGACCACCAGCAGCCCCAGATGGGCGAACCGCACATCCTTGGCGAGCAGCGCATGGGTGCCGACAACGATGTCGAGCCGGCCCTCGGCCAATTCCTTTTTGGTTTCGCGCGCCTCGCGGGCGCCGACCAGCCGCGACAATTGCCCGATGCGGATCGGCAGCCCGGCGAAGCGCTGGGTGAAGCTGCGGTAATGCTGGCGCGCCAGCAAGGTCGTCGGCACCACCACCGCCACCTGGCTGCCCGCCATCGCCGCGATAAAGGCGGCGCGCAGCGCAACCTCGGTCTTGCCAAACCCGACATCGCCGCAAATCAGCCGGTCCATCGGCCGGCCGGACGCCATATCGGCGAGCGTGTCGGCGATCGCGGTCAGCTGGTCCTCGGTCTCGGGATAGGGAAAGCGCGCGGCGAATTCCTCGTAGATGCCCTCGGGCGGGGTCACCACCTCGCCCGGACGCAATTGCCGTTCGGCGGCGACGCGAATGAGCTCGCCGGCAATGTCGCGAATGCGCTGCTTGACCCGCGCCCGCCGCGTCTGCCAGGCGACGCCGCCGAGCCGGTCGAGCTGGACGCCGGCGTCTTCCGAGCCGAAGCGCGACAGCACCTCGATGTTTTCGACCGGGACATAAAGCCGGTCGTCGCCGGCATAGAGCACCCTGACGCAATCATGGGGCGCGCCGGCGACCTCGATCGTCTCGAGCGCCTCGTAGCGGCCGATCCCGTGTTCGGCATGGACCACGAGGTCGCCCGGCGTCAGGCTTGTCGCCTCGGTAATGAACTGGTCGAGGCTGCGCCGCCGCCGCGGCGTGCGCGCCAAGCGATCGCCGAGAATGTCCTGCTCGCCGAGGACAACCAGCGCATCGGTGACAAACCCCTGTTCAAGCGGCAACACCGCGAGCCCGACCGCACTCTGCGGCAGGTCGAACAGCGCGCGACCGTCGGCCACCCGGCGCAGCTCGCTAACCCCGCGCTCGCGCAACACGGTCGCGAGCCGCTCGGCCGAACCCTCGGTGAAGGCCGCGATCGCTGTTTTGCGCCCGGCCTGCCGCTCGCCGTCGAGGTAATCGCGCACCGCCTCGAACAGGACGATGTTGGGATCGGCGCGCTCGGCGGCGAAATTGCGCGCCGGCCGGGCGCCGGCGTCGACCTGGTCGCCGGCGCCATCGGCGGCAAAGGGCGAGATCTGCACGACCGGGCGCGCGGCGAGCGCGCTCTGCCATTCGCGCTCGTCGAGGTAGAGCCCGTCGGGGCGCAACGCCCGGTACACCGGTGCGGCGCCCGAGACCGGCCCCGCGGTGCGGCGCGCGGCATAGAACTCGGCGATCTGGTCGATCCGATGAAGGCGAACCTCTTCGGCCTGATGATCGAACGAGACGCCGGCATCGGGCAGATAATCGAACAGCGTCTCGAGCCGCTCGTAATAGAGCGGCAGCCAATGCTCCATGCCGATATAGCGGCGCCCGGCGCTGACCGATGCGTAAAGCGGGTCGTCGGTGCCGGTGGCGCCGAATTCCTCGCGGTAGCGCTGGCGAAAACGGCTGGTCGCGGCGTCGTCGAGCAACACCTCGCTGACAGGGCGCAGCACAACTTCGCCGGCGGTCCCGGTCGAGCGTTGGGTCAACGGATCGAAGCTGCGGATGCTCTCGATCGTGTCGCCAAAGAAATCGAGCCGCAGCGGCTGCGGCGCACCGGCCGGAAAGACGTCGACAATGCCGCCGCGCACGGCAAATTCTCCCGGTTCGCGGACCGTGTCGGTGCGCCAATAGCCGTTGTTGCGAAAAAAGCTCTGCAGGCGATCACCGCCGATCCGGCCCGAAGGCCGCAGGGTCAGCGCCCGACCCTCGAACAGTCGCCGCGGCGGCACCCGCTGGACGAGCGCGTTGACCGTCGTCAGCACCAAGAGCCGCACCGCCGGCGCCGTTCCCGACCCCGCCCCGTCGCGCGCGGCGCGAGGGAGTTCGGCCAGTCGGGTCAGTGTGGCGATGCGCCGGCTGACGATCTCGCTGTTCGGCGACACACGGTCGTAGGGCAGGCAGTCCCAGGCCGGAAAGGTCAGGATTTCGATGCCGGGATGAAAAAACGCCAGCGCCGCGGCAAAGCGCGCCATGCGCCCGTCGTCGCGACAGACATGCAACCACCGCGGTGCGGCAGCGGCCTCGGCAAGGCGGCCGACCGCGGCCGCGTCATACCCTTCGGGAGCGCCGAACAGACGCACCCGGTGCGGCCGCGCGCGCAGCGCCGCCGCCAGTTTGTCAAGGACGGGAGCGACCGCCCCGAGCGCCGGGGCCGGCCCCGGCTCCTGCCGCGGGGCAGCGGGAAAGACGGCGGCCGGCGCCGTCCTATCGGCGGCGGACGGCCCGGGTCGCGACGGTCTGGCAGAGGCGGGGATCGATGGCATTCGCCGGCATCGGCTAAGGGGCGGAAGATGGGTGCGCCGCGGTGAAGGCGAGCAACAGCCTCATCACATCGTGGTCGTGAGCCGCCGGCGGTGCATCGCGGCCGCTAACCCAGTCGAACAGATCGGCATCGCTGCATTCGAGAAGCGCTTCGTAGCGGTCGAGCTGGCCTGCGTCGAAGCCGGCAAGATGGGCCTCGGCAAAGCGACCGAGAATGAGGTCGCTCTCCCGCGTCCCCCGGTGCCAAGACCGGAACAACAGGCGTTTGCGGCGAAGATCGGTGGAGGTTGACACGGGCTCTTGGCGCTCTCGCGACAGGGATATAGAGATCATGTTTGGCGCTGTCAGCCTAAACGAATGTCCGCAAGCCTGCTTTGCGTCCGGCCCTACTCGACCGACTATTCGCGCCGGTGACGGCGCTGCCCGGCATCGGGCCCCAGCTCGGGCGCGCCTTCGAGCGGCTGGCGGGACCGCTGGTCGTCGACCTGCTGTGGCATCTGCCGACAGGCCTGATCGACCGCCGGCATGCGCCGCCGGTCAAGGCGCTCGCCGCCGGCGAGGTTGCCACCCTGAGGGTCAAAGTCGAAGCGCATCAGCCGGGCTTCGGCCGCCGCCCCTATCGCGTCTTATGCGCCGACGACAGCGGTGTTTTGACGCTGATCTATTTCAACGTCAAAGGCGATTATCTGGCGCGGCTCTTCCCGGTCGGCGCGGAGCGGATTGTCAGCGGCCGGGTCGAATTTTACGGCGACCAGGCGCAGTTGGCGCATCCCGATCTGGTGCTGCGCCCCGACGAACTCGACCGGCTCAGACCGATCGAGCCGGTCTACCCGCTGACCGCCGGTCTGGCGCCCCGCATCGTGCAACGCGCCGTGGCGGCCGCGCTCGACCGTGTCCCCGATCTGCCGGAATGGGCCGATCCGGGGCTCAAGCGCAGCCGCGGCTGGCCGGGCTGGGCCGAGGCGCTGCGCAGCGCCCATAATCCGGCAAGCAGCCTCGATCTCGCCGCCGCGGCGCCGGCCCGCCAGCGGCTCGCCTATGACGAGGTCTTGGCCAGCCAGCTCGCGGTTGCCCTGGTCCGCGCCCGTCGCCAACGTCGCCGCGGCCGCATCATCGCCGGCACGGGGCAGCTGGCAGAGAAGGTCGAAGCCGCCCTCGGCTTCGCCCCGACCGCGGCGCAGCGTTTGGCGATGGCCGAAATCGCCGCCGATATGCGGCAACCGCGGCGCATGATGCGGCTGCTGCAAGGCGATGTCGGCAGCGGCAAGACCCTCGTGGCGCTGATGGCGATGCTGGCCGCAGTAGAGAGCGGGGCCCAGGCCGCGTTGATGGCGCCGACCGAGATCCTTGCCCGCCAGCATCACGAAACGCTGCGCCGCCTCGCCAAACCGGCCGGGGTGGCGATCGGGCTGTTGACCGGCCGGGAACGGGGGCGGGCGCGCGAGACGACCCTTGCCGGCCTCGCCTCCGGCTTAATCCCGATCGTTGTCGGGACCCACGCGCTGCTGCAGCCCGATGTCGCCTTCCGCGACCTGGCGCTGGCGGTCATCGACGAGCAGCACCGTTTTGGCGTGGAGCAGCGCCTGGCGCTCGGCGAGAAGGGGCGCGAGGCCGATACGCTGCTGCTGTCGGCGACACCCATTCCGCGTACCTTGATGATGACCGTCTATGGCGATCTCGATGTCTCGCGACTGACCGAGAAGCCGCCCGGCCGGCGCCCGGTCGACACCCGCACAGTGCCGCTCGACCGCCTTGACGAGGTTGTCGCCGCGATTTCGCGCGCCCTTGCCCAAGGCGCCAAAGCCTATTGGATTTGCCCGCTTGTCGACGAATCCGAAGACGCCGATCTGGCCGCCGTGCGGGAACGGGCCAAGGCCCTCGAGCGGCGGTTGCCGGGACGGGTGGGGCTCGTCCACGGCCAACTCAAGGCGACCGACAAGGACCGGGTCATGGCCGGCTTTGCCGGCGGCGCCATCGATCTTCTGGTCGCGACCACGGTCGTCGAGGTCGGGGTCGATGTCCCGGCGGCGACGATCATGGTGGTCGAGCACGCCGAGCGTTTTGGGCTGGCCCAATTGCATCAGTTGCGCGGCCGCATCGGGCGCGGCGACCAGCCTTCGACCTGCCTGCTGCTTTACCAGCCGCCGCTCGGCGAGGTCGCGCGCCAGCGGCTGTCGACCTTGCGCGAAACCGATGACGGCTTCCGCATCGCCGAAGAGGATTTGCGGCTGCGCGGCGCCGGCGAAGTACTGGGCACCCGCCAGAGCGGCTTGCCCAGTCTGCGGCTCGCCGACCTCGAGGCCCATGCCGAATTGATTGCCGTCGCGCATGACGATGCCCGGCTCGTGCTTGACCGCGACCCGCATCTGGCGAGCGCGCGCGGCGAGGCCTTGCGCCTGCTGCTTTATCTGTTCCGCCGCGACGAGGCCGTGCAATACCTCCGCGCCGGCTGATTCGAGCCGATTTTCGTGAAGCGGTGCGCCGGCCGGTGCGGGGTCAAGCCGGGGAAATCGCCTCGGTGACGACCGTGAAGCCGGTCAGTTGGTTGGCGCCGAAGGTGGTGCTGATCGCGACATCGGCGGCGTCGCGGCCGCGAGCCAGCAGAACCCGGCCGATGCGCGGCCGGTTGTGGCGGGCGTCGAATGTGTACCAGGCATTGCCGAGATAAGCCTCGAACCAGGCCGAGAAATCCATCGGCGCCGGGTCGGGCGGGACCCCGATGTCGCCAAGATAGCCGGTGCAATAACGCGCCGGGATGTTCATGCAGCGGCACAAGGTGATGGCGAGATGAGCAAAGTCGCGGCACACGCCAAGGCGCTCGCGATGCGCCTCCATGGCGGTCCGGGTCGCGCGGGCATGCTCGTAGCCGAAGCACAAATGGCGATGGACATAGTCGCAGATCGCCTCGACGCGGGCCCATCCGGGCGCGGTTTGGCCGAACAGGCTCCAGGCCGTGTCGGAGAGACGGTCGGTCTCGCAATAGCGGCTTGCCAGCAGGAACACCAGCGTCTCGTCGGGCAGGTCTTCGACCGGGTGCTGCGCGGCCTCGGGGACAATGGCATCGGCAAGGCCGCTGTCGCGGATCACCGCATCGGCGCGCAAGCGGATGCGGCCGGCCGGCGCCGACAACCGGGTGCACATATTGCCAAAGCCGTCACGGTAGCGGCGGAGCGCGACTTGCGGCTCGACGGCCATGTCGTCGGCCACCACCAGATCCGGGCGGCGGCTCGGGTGAACATTCAGCATCAGCAGCATCGGCGCCGGCTGAGCGCATTCATAGGTCAAGTCGTAGCCGATCCGGATATGCATGCCGATCCCCGCGCGCTCGTCGATGATCTGGTCAACAGCGCGCGTGCAAGAACCATCCCAACCCGGCCATCCCAACCTTCGGCTTGTGGTGCAACAAGCGGCGCGGCGATCGCCTATCCGGCCGGCTGGCCCGCGAAGATGATAACCGGCGGGCGAACCGCCCGCGAGAGTCGCGGTTGCTTGCTCAGCGGTATTCGTCGCCGCAATCGCCGATGACCCGCATCAGGTCGCGCGAGCGGGCGAGGACCGGGTCGAGCACCGCGCGGTCTGCGTCGTCGAGGCCGATATCGAAGGCGCGGGCATTCTCGGCAATATGCTGCGCGATGCCGAGCCGCGCGCCGACGATGACCCCGGCCACCGACGGCTGATCGAGAACATAACGCAGGCCGACAGTCGCGATGCCCACACCGTGCCGGTCGGCGATCTGCCGCAGCGCCGCCAGCAGCTCTTGATAGAGAGCCCAGCCGCCCCAGGCCTCGATCATGCGCTTGTATTTCTGCAATGACGCGGTGCCGAGTTCGGTCCGCTGCGGTTCCGCGCGCCCGAGATATTTTTCCGACAACAGGCCGCCGAGCAGCGTGCCGTAGGCGAAAAGCCCGATCCCCCGGCCCGCGCAAAAAGCCGCCATGCGCGCGAGCGGCCGACGATCGACCAGCGAGAATTGCACCTGGTTCGACACCACCGGGATGCCGTGCTCGACGATCCGCTGCAGGCGAAGGGTGTCGAAATTGGTCAATGCCAGATGCCGGATCTTGCCGGCCTGGCGCAAATCTTCGAGGTGCTTCAAGGCGTCGAGATAGCGCTCGTCATCGTAATCCCACCAATGGAATTGCAGCAGGTCGAGCCGCGTCATCCCCATCCGCCGGCGTGAAACATCGACTGCCTCTTCGACGACCCGACGGGTCATCGGGCCCGGATAGGGCACCCATTTGGTGAAAGCCTGGATCTCGCCGAGCCGGTCTTCGCCCCGGCGCGCGGCAAAGCGGCGGCGGAACTCGCCGACAAACTCCTCGGCCGGGCCGTAATGGTCGGCCAGATCCCAGGTCGTAAACCCGGCCTCGTGATAGCAGAACATCTCCTCGATCGCGCGCTCGCGGTCGATCCGGCCATGCCCGCCGGAAACCTGCCACATGCCGTTCAGGATGCGGCAGATCGTCAGTTCGGGTGTGAAGCGCAGGCGGCTCGTCGGCGGCAAGGTCATCGCGTCCTCCCCGTTTGGCTCATGGCGCGTCCAGACCCCGAGCCGGCCCCGGCTCACTCGGCGGCGGCGCGGCCCGGCCGCAGCGGCGGCGGAACCCGGGCCAGCCCGAGATGGTCGCGCAAGGTCGTGCCCTGGTACTCGCGGCGGTAGAGCCCGCGGCGCTGCAATTCGGGCACCACCATGTCGACAAATTCGGCAAAGGCGCCGGGAAAATAGGGCGGCAGGATATTGAACCCGTCGGCCGCCTCTTCGATGAACCATTCCTCGAGGATGTCGGCGATGCGCCGCGGCGTGCCGCAGATCACCCAATGACCACGCGCCGCCGCGGTCAGATTGTACAAGTCGCGCAGCGTCATGTTTTCACGCCGGGCGGTCTCATACAGCACCCGCGAAAAGGTGCGGCTGCTGCCGTCCGGCGGCGGCGGCGGCACCGGCCCGTCGAGCGGATGGCCGGACACATCGTAGCCGATGCGGCCCGACACCAGCACCGCGGCATTGGTCGGCGTCAGCCAGCTCTGCAGCCGCGACAGCTTGTCTCGGGCCTCGGCCTCGCTCGCCCCGATGATCGGCATGACGCCCGGCAACACCGCAAGCTCAGCCGGCGCCCGGCCATATTTCGCCATCCGCCCTTTCAGCTCGGCATAGGCGGCTTTGGCCGCGGTCAGATCCTGCACGACCGAAAAGACGACATCGGCGGTGCGGGCGGCGAGTTCGAGGCCGGCGGGCGAACCGCCCGCCTGAATGACGACCGGATGCCCCTGCGGCGCGCGGGCAATGTTGATCGGCCCCTTGACCTGGAAGAACCGGCCCTTGTGGTCGAGCGGCCGCACCTTTGCCGGGTCGACATAACGGCCGGTACCGGGATCGGCGATAATGGCGTCGTCGTCCCAGCAATCCCACAGCCCCTTGACGACATCGACGAACTCGTTTGCGCGCTGATAGCGCAAATCGTGGTCCATGTGCTCGTCGCGGCTGAAGTTGAGGGCGGCCTTGACCGCCGAGCTGGTGACCACGTTCCAGGCGGCGCGGCCGCCGCTCAAATGGTCGATCGAGGCAAAGATGCGGGCGACGTTGTAGGGCTCGCTGAACGAGGTCGACACCGTGGCCCCCAGCCCGATATGGCGGGTCGTGGCGGCCAGCACCGAGATCAACGTCGTCGGCTCGAACCGGCATAAAAATGACGGATGGTCGCCGGGGTCCATGACCAGCCCGTCGGAGATGAACAACAGGTCGAATTTGCCGCGCTCGGCGATGTGCGCGATGTCGCGGGCGACCGCCAGATCGAGATTGCTCTTCGCCGCCCCGGGAAAGCGCCACCCGGCCGAATGGTTGCCGGTGCCGAGCACAAAAACGCCAAGATGCATGCGCCGGGTGGCATCGGCCATTTGGGTCATTCTCCTTCCCTCTGTCGCGCACGAGGATAACCGCTCGCCGCCATAACCGGGAGCGGCAATCGCGACAGGGCCGCCTCCGCCCCCCACCGCACAGGCGGAATTGTGATGATTTTTTGCGCAGCGTGAGCTGCCTCACACCGCCCTTGTCGCGAGGCGTCCAGATTTGACCCAGTCGGTTTCAGGAGCTTCCCGGATGATGCGCCGCACTTTTCGCCTGGTCCTTGCCGCAGCCCTGTTTATCCTCCCCTTGCCCTTGGCGACCGGGGATGCCAGCACCGGGCCCTCCGACACACCGCTTGTCGCAGCGATCAAATTCCGGATCGCCTGTGATCCGGCTTCGCAAACCGCGCTCAGGCACGCGGTGCTGAGATCGTATTCCGCCGCACAAGCGCAAGCGGGAAAACAAATCATCGGGATCGCCGAACCCGCGCCCGGTTGTGTGATGGCCTATTGGCGCGTCGCGATGGACCGCGCCCAGTCGCCGCCCGCCGCGCCAAACCCGGCGGGGTTGGCGGCCCCAATGCCGGCGGCCCCGAAGGCGACCGCAACATCGACCGGGCCGGCACCCGCAAGCGATCGTCTTGCAACAATTTTCGCCCGATGTGCGGGTGAACATGGTGGCCAACAGGCGAGCGCGGCGCCGCCTGCGACAATCGGTTTTTCGCTCGCCGAGTTTGCCCGCAACATGACCGATTCCGGGTTGGCGCGCCTGGTCAGACCTGAACCGGGGACACCCGCGGCTGGGCGCTGACCCTCGCCGCCGCATCCGGGCGACCGCCGGTAGCGCCGGCACAGCCAAATTCCATCCCGAAAAACTCGGAACATAAAACATCCGCTCGCGAGAAGCGGATTAGCGCGGGTAACATCGCCCGGTTTCGGCCCGACGGAGCGAGGCGATGGCTGCGCGGCAATTGCATTTGGGCGCGTTCATGCGGCCGGTCGGCATCCACACCGCATGGTGGCGCTACCCCGGCGCCTGGCCCGACGCCAATTTCAACCGCGATCACCTGCTTCGCTTCGCCCGGAAACTCGAGCAGGGCCGCTTTGACGCGTGGTTCATGGCCGACCACCTCTCGGTGCTGAACATGCCGATGGCCGCCTTGAAGCGCAGCGCCACGGTCACGTCGTTCGATCCGCTGACCCTGCTGCCGGCGATCGCGATGGTGACCGAGCATCTGGGCTTGATCGCCACCGCCTCAACCACCTTTGAGCCGCCCTATCTGATTGCGCGCCGCTTTGCCTCGCTCGACCATCTGAGCGGCGGCCGCGCCGGCTGGAACCTGGTGACCACCTCGAACCCTGACGCCGCGCGCAATTTCGGCATGACCGAACAGATGGAACATGGCGAGCGCTACCGCCGGGCCCGCGAATTTTTCGATGTCGTGACCGGGTTGTGGGACAGCTGGGCCGATGACGCCTTTATCCGCGACGTCGACAACGGCGTCTTTTTTGACCCCGCACGCCTGCACACCCTCGATCACCGCGGCGAATTCCTGTCGGTGCGCGGCCCGCTCAACATCGCGCGACCGATCCAAGGCTGGCCGGTCATTGTTCAAGCCGGCGCCTCCGACGCCGGGCGGCAATTGGCGGCCGAGACCGCCGAGGTGATTTTTGCCAGCGGCGGGCGGCTTGCCGACGCCCAGGCCTTTTATGCCGACATCCATGCCCGCATGAAGAAACTGGGCCGCGACCCCGACCATATGAAAATCCTGCCCGGGGCGCTGGTTGTGGTCGGCGACACCCTCGCCGAGGCGCGCAAAAAACGCGAATTGCTCGACAGTCTGGTGCACCCGGACAGCGGCATCGCGTCGCTGTCGATCGCCTTGGGGTGCGATGCCTCGAAATTCGATCTCGACGCCCCGCTGCCCGACATACCCGAAACCAACGCCAGCAAGAGCGGGCGCGAGCGGGTCATCGCCCGGGCGCGACGGGAGAACTTGACGGTGCGCGAACTGGCCCGCATCGCCGGCAGCTATGGCGGGCTGGCGCTGGTCGGGACCCCGGCCACGATCGCCGACGAGATGGAGGAATGGCTCGAGGCGCGCGCCTGCGACGGCTTCAACATCATGTTTCCCTATGTGCCGGGCGGGCTCGACGATTTTGTCGACCGGGTGGTGCCCGAGCTCCAGCGCCGCGGCCGTTTCCGCCGCGAATATGAGGGCCGGACATTGCGCGAAAACCTGGGCCTGCCGCGACCGGAGAACCGCTTTTTCCGCGACCAGCGCGGCTTTGCCGAGGCCGGCGGCGCGTGACCCCGGCCGCCTGCCGGCCCTATTTGCCGAGGGCGGCGATTTCGGCCGGGGTATAGCCGATCCCGGCCAACACCTCCTCGGTGTGCTCGCCGAGCGCCGCGGCAAAGGGCTCTACCGCGGCGCGCGCGGCCGACAGCCGAAACGGCGGGTTCAGCGCCAGAAACGTCCCGCCGGCGTCACGGACCGTGGCGAAAGCCCGGCGATGGGCAAGCTGCGGGTCGGCCATGGCCTGCTTTACGGTTCGGTACGGCGATGACGGCACGCCGTGGCGATCAAAGATCGCCTGCACCTCGGCCGTGGTCAGCGCCGTCGACCACGCCTCAAGCTCGTCGACAAGTTCACCCCAATGCTTGCGCCGCTCGCCGTATTCGGCAAAGCGCGGATCGGTGATCCAGCCCGGATGGCCGCTGGCGATCGCGAGGTTCTGAAATGTCCGCTCGCTGGCAATGGCCGGCATGATATAGCCGTCTTTGGTTGCGATCGGACCAAAGATCGGGCGGCTCGGCGGCGCCACCGCGAATTGCGCCGCCTGAATTTCGCTCAAGGTCAGGCTCAGCATGCTTTCCAGCATCGACACGTCGATCATCTGTCCCGCGCCGGTCAGTTGCCGCTGATAAAGGGCGGCCATGATCGCACCGAAAGCATAGGTGCCGGTCAGCACGTCGGCGATAAAGATGCCGCAAAAATCGGGGCGGCGGTCCTCCATCTGGTGCGCGATCTGGGCCAGGTCATAGCCCGACGCAGCGTGGATGACCGGGGCATAGGCCGGCAATTCCGCCGACGGCCCGGTCTGGCCGTAACCCGAGATCGCACAATAGACGATGTCGGGTTTGATCTCCTGCATCGCCGGATAGTCGAGACCGAAACGGCGCATGACGCCCGGCCGGAAATTCTCGACAACCACGTCGGCGGTTTTGACCAGCCGGCGGGCCGCTTCGGCGCCGCGCGGCGATTTGAGATCGAGGACGACGCTTTTCTTGCCGGCATTGAGTTGGCCGAAACTGGTACTGGCCCCGGCGCGCAGCGGCGGGCGGGTGCGCATCATGTCGCCCTCGGGCGCCTCGATCTTGATGACCTCGGCACCGAGATCGGCCAGCAACCGCCCGCAATGGGGTCCGGCAATCGTCGTCGTGAAGTCGAGGACCCGCAACCCGCTCAACCCGCTGGCCGTCATGATCGCCCCCTCTTCCGGTGATTTTCTCGGCGAAAGCCGATCCGACGGCTTCAGCTTTGTCAATCGACCATGTCGGCCGCAACAATCCCCTTCGATTTTGGCGAGGCGGCCGCGGTCACTGTCGGCCCCGTTCGCCGCGGGCCCAGCCTACGCGCCGCACCGAGATCGCAGCCTTGTGCTGAGAGCGCTTCGGTGCCAAGAGAGCGCCGACAAAGAGAAGGGAGGTCACCATGGCGTTTCGCAATATCCAGGCGGGAATGACCACCTATCGCGGTCACGGCGGCGAGCGCGGCGACGCCTATTACGCCCACCCGACCGGCGCCGGACCGCATCCCGGTGTGGTCGTCATCCACCATATGCCGGGCTGGGACGAGTGGACCTGCGAGGTGGCGCGCAAATTCGCGCATCACGGCTATGCCGCGCTGGCCCCGAGCCTTTATTTCCGGGTCGGCGACGGCGCCGACGAGGCGGTTGTCGCCAAGGTCCGCGAGAGCGGCGGAGTGCCCGACGAGCAGATGCTCGGCGACGTGACCGGGGCCATCGATTTTCTGCGCTCGCAGCCGCATGCCAGCGGCAAGGTCGGGGTGATCGGCTTTTGCTCGGGCGGGCGGCAAGCCTATCTCGTCGCCGGCAAGCTGTCGCATCTGATCCAGGCGGCGGTCGATTGCTGGGGCGGCAATGTGATTGTCGATGACAAGTCGCGATTGACCAAAGCGCAGCCGGTCGCGCCGATCGAATTCACCGAAGGGATCAACGTGCCGCTTTTGGGCTTGTTTGGCAACGAGGACCCAAACCCGTCGGCGGACCAGGTCAACCGCACCGAAGCCGAGCTCAAAAAGCATGGCAAGAATTACGAATTCCACCGCTATGACGGCGCCGGTCATGCCTTTTTCGCCTGGTACCGGCCAAACTACCGCCCGGAACAGGCGGTCGATGGCTGGCACAAGGTGTTCGCATTTTTCCACCGTCATTTGGGCGGACCGCGCAGCTAGCGGCGGCGGCAACCGGGCAGGCCGATGATCACGGCGGCGATTGTCGGCCTCGGCCGCTGGGGCCGAACCTTGGTTGGCGCGGTTCAAGGCAAGAGCGAGCGGCTGCGCTTTACCCACGCGGTGGTGCGCCGCGAGGCGCCGCACCGCGAATTTGCCGCGGCTCACGGTCTCGGGCTGAGTGACGATTATGACGCGGTGCTGGCCGACGGCGGCATCGACGCGATCGTGATCGCCACGCCGCATTCGCTGCATTGCCGCCAAGTCACGGCCGCGGCACAGGCGGGCAAGCATGTCTTTTGTGAGAAACCGTTGAGCCTCGCCGCGACCGAGGCGGCAAGCGCCGTCGCCGCTTGCGAGAGGGCCGGGGTCGTGCTCGGCATCGGCACCGACAAGCGCTTCCATCCGGCGGTCGGCGAACTGATCCGCCTGGTCAAGACCGGCGAACTTGGCCAACCGATCCATCTCGAGGCGCATTTCAGCAACGAGGTTGCGGGCTCGTTTTCGCCCTGGCGGTTTGCACCCGCGGAATCGCCGGCGGGCGGTCTGACCGGCACCGGCATTCACATGCTCGACGCGATGATTGCGCTCGCCGGGTCGGTGCGGCGCGTGCAGGCTCAGCTGCTCGCGCACAAGCCGCCGCCCGATCCGCTCGACAGCCTGTCGGTGTTGATCGAATTCGCAAGCGGCGCCAGCGGTTTGTTGGCGGCGGTGCGGTCGACGCCGATGTTCGCGCGCCTCCATGCCTTTGCCCGTCATGCGTCGGCGGAAATGCGGGGCCCGACCGAACTGGTCATGCGCCGCAGCGGCGCCGAGCCGCAATGCCAGCGCTTTGCGCCGGTCGACACGGTGCGGGCAAACCTCGAAGCCTTTGCCGATGCGGCCGCCGGCATTGCGCCCTACCCGATACCCCCGGCGCAGATCATGGCTGTGACCGCGGCCTGCGAAGCGGTTGTCAACGCGCTCGCAATAGACGGGCGATCGAGCCTCTGATCGAGCCTCTATTGACAGTGCGCGGAGGTCTGTGGCTTGGAGTCGGGCGCGCGAGCCGCGGCTCCTGCGCATCGCCGGCAGCCGTCGTAAACGGCACTTTTTGTTGATTTTCGGGCAGCGCGGATTTGGTTTGACCGCAATCCCGTCACCGCTTCGACGCGCGCGCTGCGCCCGCTGGGCCGGCGTTTACGCGCTCGCCGTCATTTATGTCAGCCTGATGCTCGGCCCGGACGGGGTCAATTTTGTCCCCCGCGACCCGCTGACCGCGTGGCAGGCATTGCTCGCCACCCCTTATTTGGCGACCGGCTCCGACCAGCGTCCCGACTGGATGGCCAATCTGGCGATGCTGGTTCCGCTTGGGTTTCTGGTCACCGGCGGGTTGTGGCCGGGCCGGGGCCGGGGTCGCAACGCCGCGGCGGCAATCGTCGCGTTTCTGGCCTGCCTGCTGTTTGTGGTTGCGGTCAAATATGCCCAGCTGTTTTTTCCACCGCGCACCGTTTCGCTGAATTACATTCTCGCGCAGAGCCTCGGCGCCGTGATCGGCGTGGCGGCCTTCATCCTTTGCGGACCAAGCCTGGCGCGGCTGCGCCGGGCGCTGTCGGGCAACGGCACGCGCGCCATGATTGGGCTCGGCGTGCTCTATACGGGCGGTTACTTCCTCTTCAGTTTTTTTCCTTTCGACGTCGTATTGAGCGCGAGCGATCTTCGCGAACGGGCGGCTGTCCTTCCCGGCCTGTTGCTGGCCTGGCCGACAACCGCGACCCAGTGGCCGCTGCTGTTGTCGGCCGCCTATGTCGCCGAGACCTTGCCGATCGGCGGGTTGCTGGCGCTGGCGCGACCGTCATGGTCGCTGCCGCGCGTGGCCGGCGTCGGCGCCGTGCTGATGACCGGGCAGATTGCGGTTCAGACAATGCTGCTCGATGCGACCCCGACCCTCGCGGCCCTGGTTTTGCGCAGTGTCGGCGTCGCGCTGGGCGGGGTGCTGGCGCGCCATCTGGCGCATGCCGATGCCGCCCGGTGGCGCCTGCGGTTGGCGCGCGCCGTACCATGGCTGGCTCTGCCTTACGGGCTTGGCGCCTTATACGTCAAGGGTCTGCTGACGCCCGGGTGGCGAACCTGGCCGCAGGCATTGGCCGCATTCGATCGCCGCGGGCTTCTGCCGTTCTACCACGACTATATCGTGACCAAGGCGCATGCCGCGCAGGCCGCCGCCTTTGAGCTTGCCTGCTTTGCCCCGATCGGGGTCATGGTGGCGCTGCGCCGGGGCGGCGGCCGTGGCGCGGTGTGGGGTGCCGGCGGGCTGGCCGTCGCCTTCGCGGTTGCGGTCGAATGGGGCCGCTGGCTGAAGCCCGGGCTGCAGCCGGATTTCAGCAACCCGCTGATTGCCGGCGTCGGCGCCGCCATCGCCGTCGTCTTGACCGAGTTTTTCTGGCGTGCGACCGGGGCTGCAAAATCGGCCGCACCGTCGCACAAGACCGCGGAGCCGGAGCGCTCCGTCCCACCGATCCGGCCGGCGGCGACGGCGCCGCAAAGGGTCCGCGAGCCGGTCCGACGAACCCGCCGCTCCGCGCGGCTGGCGAGGCTATGCGTGGCGCTCCTCGCTTTGACCGCCGCCGGCGTCGCCACCGCGGCCTACCCGCTGGCCCCTTGGGCGCTGGCGGCCGCGCTGGCGCTGTACGCCGGAGCGCTGTGGCGGTGGCCGTCATTGTGGCTGGCGGTGGTTCCGGCCGCGCTGCCGGCCCTCGACCTGGCACCGTGGACCGGCTGGACCGATCTCGGCGAGGCAGACCTCGTGGCCCTCGTCACCATCGGGATCCTGTCGTTGCGCGCGCCGCCGCAAGCCGAGGATTTTCGGCTCCGCGGTTTTGCCGCGGTGGCGGTGGCGATGGCGGTGGTGAGCTGTGTCGCCGGCCTCGCATTGGGCCTGACGGCGCCGGCCGCGGCGGGCGGAACCGACAACCCCTATCTCAATCCGCTTAACGCGCTGCGCATCGCCAAGGGATTTGCAACCGCATTGCTGCTGCTGCCGTTCCTGCGGGAAAGGCTGCGCCAATCACAAAATGCGCTGGTGTGGCTCGGCATCGGCATGACCGCGGGGCTGGCGCTGGTCGTCGCCGCGGCGCTTGTCGAGCGTGCGCTGTTTCCCGGATTGCTCGATTTTTCCGCCGATTACCGGATTGCCGCGACCTTTTCCGCCATGCAGGTCGGCGGCGGCTATCTCGGCGCCTATTTGGCGATGGCGCTGCCGTTTGTCCTGGTCGCTTTGCGTCGGCCGCGGATTGCGACGCTGCTGGCGAGTGCGATGCTCACGCTGGGCGCCGGCTACGCGCTGGTGACGACTTTTGCCCGGACCGCCTATGCCGGTGCCGCAATCGCGATGCTGCTGGCGGTCCTCGCCTGGATCTGGGCGGCCCGCCGCGCGACCATGGCGGGCCGCGCCGTGGCGGCGGCGCTGCTGCCGGCGGTGCTTGTCGCCGGCTCGGTCGCGCTCGGGGTCATGACGCCGTTCATGACCAGTCGGCTCGACCAGACCGCCGCGGATTTCGCCGGCCGCCGGGCCGATTGGTCGGCCGGTGCGGCCGCGCGCGGTCGCGGCGTGGTCGCCGCGCTGTTCGGCCTCGGTTTGGGCGCCTACCCGCGCACCGCCCGCGCCCAAACCGAAGGCAAGCCGCCGAGCGACTATGTGCGCAAGCGCGACGGCGCCTATCATTTCATTGCGCTGTCGGGCGGCACGCCACTCTATTTCGGACAGAAGGTGGCGATCCGTCCCGACCGGACCTACCGGCTGTTTTTCGATATGCGCTCTCGCGACGGCCGCGGCGCGCTTGCCGTCCTGATTTGCGAAAAGTGGCTGCTTTATTCGGATCATTGCCAGGGGTTTACGTTCCACCCGTCACCGGCGGCGCAATGGCAGGATGTCGGCATCGGGGTCGCAAGCGCTGATCTCGGGCGCCCGCGGCTGTTGGGATGGCTGCCGCGTCCGGTCGAGATTGCCGTGACAAACCCGGTCGCCGGCACGACGATCGATGTCGGCAGTCTCCGATTGCTCGACGCCGACGACCGCAACTTGTTGACGAACGGCGATTTCGCACGCGGGACCGAGCGCTGGTTTTTCACCGATGACGATTACGCGGCGTGGCGGATCGAAAACCAATATGTGATGACCCTGGTGGAAACCGGGGTCGTCGGTCTGGCCGCCCTGCTGTCGCTCGCCGGCGCGGGGTTGACGGGGGCAATGCGCAGCCTCGCCCGCGGCGAAACGATGGCGGCGTGCGTTGCCGCCTCGCTGGTCGGCTTTCTGTTTTGCGCGATCTTTAATTGCTTATTGGATTCGCCGCGGTTGGCCACCCTGTTTTACCTGATGGTCTTCACCGGGATCAGCGTGGCGGGACGGCGCGGCCGCGGTGACGGACTGTCGATCCGCGGCGGAAAGCGGCGGCCCGGGGTTGGCGAGATCGGCTGAATTGGCCACATTAAACGCTTGAGCAACCGGGGAGTGTAATGGCGGGCGAAACAGCGACAGCAGCGGGCCGCGATTTTATTCGCGACATCATCGATGCCGATCTCGCCTCCGGACGCACGCGGCAAGTCGTTACGCGGTTTCCACCGGAGCCGAACGGGTATCTCCATATCGGCCACGCCAAGGCGATTGCGCTCAATTTCGGGATCGCCCAGGAATATGGCGGGCGCTGCCATCTGCGCTTTGACGACACCAACCCGGCCAAGGAAGAGCAGGAATATATCGACGCCATCAAGCGCGATGTGCGCTGGCTCGGCTATGATTGGGGACCCCACCTCTACCACGCCTCCGATTATTTCGAGCAGCTCTACGAGTGGGCCGAGCATCTGATCCGCGCCGGCAAGGCCTATGTCGACGATTTGTCGCCGGCGGAAATGCGCGCCATGCGCGGCACGCTGACCGAGCCCGGCCGCAACAGCCCCTACCGCGAGCGCAGCGTCGAGGAAAATCTTGATTTGTTCCGGCGCATGCGCGCCGGCGAATTCCCGAACGGGGCGCGGGTCCTGCGCGCCAAGATCGACATGGCCTCGGGCAACCTCAACCTGCGCGACCCGGTGCTGTATCGTATCCTGCACACCGCCCATCCGCGCACCGGCGACAAATGGTGCATTTATCCGAGCTATGATTTCGCCCACGGCCAGTCGGACGCGATCGAGGGCGTCACGCATTCGCTCTGCACCCTCGAATTCGAGGACCATCGCCCGCTCTACGATTGGCTGATCGACAATCTGCCGGTGCCGTCACGGCCGCGGCAATACGAGTTCGCCCGGCTCAACATCAACTACACGGTCCTGTCGAAGCGGTTTCTGACCGAGCTCGTCCGCGGCAACCATGTCTCGGGATGGGACGATCCGCGCATGCCGACCCTGGCCGGGCTGCGCCGGCGCGGCGTGCCGCCGGCCGCAATCCGTGACTTCGCGCGGCGGGTCGGGGTCGCGCGCGCCAACAGTCTCGTCGATGTCGCGATGTTCGAGCATGCCGTGCGCGAGCACTTGAACAAGAGTGCCATGCGGCGCATGGCGGTGCTGCGGCCCCTCAAACTCACGATTACGAATTACCCCAGCGGGCAGATCGAAGAGCTCGACGCCGTCAACAACCCGGAGGATCCCGCGGCCGGCGCGCGCCGGATCAAATTTGGGAGCGAGCTGTACATCGAGCAGGAAGATTTCAGCGAAGATCCGCCGCCCAAATTCTTTCGCCTGGCGCCCGGACGCGAAGTGCGACTGCGCTTTGCCTATCTGGTGACCTGCCGTGACGTCGTCAAAAACGGCGCCGGCGAGGTCAGCGAACTGATCTGCACCTACGACCCCGCTAGCCGCGGCGGCAACGCGCCTGACGGGCGCAAGGTGCGGGCGACCTTGCATTGGGTGGCGGCCGCTGATTCGTTGCCGGCGGAGATACGGCTCTACAATCCCCTGTTCACGCGCCCGGATCCCGGCGCCGGCGGCGATTTCTTTGCCGATCTCAATCCTCATTCGCTCGAAACGCTGACGGGCCGGGTCGAGCCGGCGCTGGCCATGGCCGCCATCGGCGACGCCGTGCAGTTCGAGCGCCAGGGCTATTTCTGCCTCGACCCCGATTCCCGCCCCGACCGGCTCGTCTTCAACCGCACGGTCGGGTTGCGCGACAGCTGGGCCAAGGCCCGGGGCGCGGGGTGAGGGGCGGCGCCTGCGGTCGGCCGCAGCCGCGCGGTCCGGCCGCCGAGGTCGCGACCGCCTCGCGCGAGAATGCGCCCCGCGACCGCTCATTCCACAGCCCCGCCCCCCGAGCTGCGTAGTTTTGTCTGGCTGACCTTGCAGATATGGCGATTGACCCGCCTCTTGGTTGTCCTATGCTCACAAGTTGCTGCTCTTGGAGCATGACCGAACACGCTACGCGCGCCCGGTAAGCGCGCATTGACCCTTTGTTCTCGCCCGAAGCGCCGCGATCACAGAGAGAGACCAGAGCCTAGCGAACCGACGACACCAGAAAGGAGACCCGGCATGCCCGCCCCGCAACGCGTACGGTATCCCGACGACATCGAGCCGCTCGTCCAATTCATCGAGGAGACGGCTCCCGAGGATATTCTGGACGAGACCTTGGCCAAATTGCGCGCCGGGGTTCCGACCCGCACGATGTTGACCGCATCGGCGCTGGCGGTGACGCGTTCGACCGATCTTCCGCCGGGTCACCATGGCGGCATGCTGCACCCGCTGGTCGGTCTGCATGCGGTCGCGCAGACGGTCAACCGTCTCGAAGGGGAAAACCGGTTCTTGCCGGTTTTGCAACACGTGGCGCTGTCGAACAAGCACATCCACCATCCGGCCATGGGCCCCTATGCGCTGCTCGATTTCGAACCGGAAAACGCCGGCGGGGTCGAGGCGACCAAGGCCGCCTATCACGCCGCCGTCAACCGCGGCGAATACAATAAGGCCGACCATTTGTTTTTGTGGCTGTGGGACAACATGCCGCGCGTCGAGGCCTTTGACCTGCTGATGAGCGTGGCGATCCCCAAAAACATCGTCGACGACCATTATTTCGCCTTTCCGGCGTTCACCTGGCGCGCCCTCGAAAATGGCGCGGTCGAACCGCGCTTCTTCAAGGAGCTGATGCGCCCCACCGTTCGCTACGTGTCGCGCTTCCCGACCGCCCCGGCGCTGCCCGACATCGAGATGCTGATCGAACAGCATGAGTTGATGACGCGGGTCACCCGGCAACAGACCGGCGAAGACGAGACCGCTGCGATCGGCAAGCTCGGCGAGGGCATCGCCAAGGTCGACAAGTTTGCCGACATCCCGGTGTTGATGGCTGAGGCCTTGGCCGACGGACTGTCGCTCGAAGGCGCCGGGGAAGCGCTGTCGATCGGCGCGGCGGGTCTGTTTTCGCGCTCGCTCGGCGGCAACCCGATGGACGTGCATCTGCACACCAGCGCCAATCTGCGCCGCTATCTGCTGAAGTTTGACGGGCTCAGCCTGCGCAACAAGCTGTTGCTGCTGTTGACCTGGCAATCGGGCCCCGAAATCCGCTCGACCGCGGGCCGCATGCAGCCTTATCCGCAACCCGATTGGGCCGCGGTCGCGGCCTTGCCGCGGCGGTCGGAGGAGCAGCTGCTCGACGCGATCACCCACCGCATCTATACGCAGCCGCCGACCGACTGGTCACAGGTCAGCAATCTCGGGCTGATGCGGGCGGTGCCGGAGGTCCGCGAGGCGGTCAATCTCGCCCAGCAATACGTCAACAGCGGCTACAGCCCGCAAGCGCTGATCGGGCGGCTTGCCGAGATCGTGTGCCACGACAATTTCACCGAGATGCACGCCTTCAAGCACCATCAGGCGATCGTCGAGGAATTTCATGCAACCCGCGAGCCGTGGCGGTGGATGCACCTGGTGTGCGGGGTGCAGGCGGCGGCGATCTCGTTTGGCAAGAACATGAGCGTTTACGAGGAGGCGCTCGACCTGTTGCACGCCGCATAACGGCGCGTCGCAGATCTTCACGATCGGCGATGGCCGGGTTTCGACCCGGCCATCATCGTTTCTGGCGTCAGAGCCGGATCGAGCGCAGCCGCAACGCATTGGCGACCACCAGCACCGAACTCATGCTCATCGCGGCACTGGCGATCATCGGGTTGAGCAAAATCCCGAAAGCGGGGTAGAGGACGCCGGCGGCGATCGGGATCGCCGCGGAGTTAAAGACAAAGGCGAAGAACAGGTTCTGGCGGATGTTGCGCATCACCGCCTGCGACAGCCGGCGAGCCCGCACAATTCCTTGCAGATCGCCCTTGAGCAAGGTCACCTGGGCGCTCTGCATTGCGACATCCGCACCCGTTCCCATCGCAATGCCGATTTGCGCCCGGGCCAAGGCCGGGGCGTCGTTGATGCCGTCACCGGCCATCGCGACAAACCGCCCCTGCGCCTGCAGATCCTCGACGATGCGGGCCTTCTGATCGGGAAGGACCTCGGCGACGATTTGGCTGATGCCGAGCCGGCGTCCAACGGCCTCGGCCGTCCCGCGGCTGTCGCCGGTCAGCAAGACGATTGCGATGCCGCTCTTGGCGAGGGCGGCGAGCGCGCCCGCCGCACTGTCCTTGATCGGGTCGGCGACCACGATCAGTCCCGCCGCCCTGCCCTCGACCGCGACCATGATCACGCCCTGCCCTTCCTGGCGCAGCGTCTCGGCGCGGGCGGCAAGATCACCAACCTCGATGCCCAACGCCTGAAACAGGGCCTGATTGCCGGCCGCGACATGTTTGCCGTCAACCAAACCGCAAACCCCTTTGCCGGTGACCGACGAAAAATCGGTCGGTTCGCGGAGTTGAAGACCGCGTTCTTCGGCGCCCCGGACGATGGCCGCGGCAAGCGGGTGCTCGCTGCCGCGTTCAAGACTGGCGGCAAGACGCAGCAATTCGTCCTCGTCAACCGCGCCGCTATAGGGGAGCACCGCGGTCAGCCGCGGCTTACCCTCGGTCAAGGTTCCGGTCTTGTCGACCACGAGCGTGTCGACTTTTGCCATAAGCTCCAAGGCTTCGGCGTTCTTGACCAGCACCCCCGCAACCGCCCCGCGCCCGGTGCCGACCATGATCGACATCGGCGTCGCCAGACCGAGCGCACACGGGCAGGCAACGATCAGCACCGCCACCGCGACCAGCAGCGCAAAACCCATCCGCGGCGGCGGCCCGACCATCGACCACACGACAAAAGCCAGCACCGCGATCGCGATCACCGCCGGCACAAACCAACCGGCCACGCTATCGGCCAAGGCCTGGATCGGCGCGCGCGAGCGCTGCGCGGCCGCAACCATGTGAACGATCTGGGCGAGCAGGGTGTCGCTGCCGACCCGCTCGGCGCGCATGACAAAGCTGCCGGTCGTGTTGACCGTGGCGCCGGTGACCTTGTCGCCGGGCGATTTCTCGACCGGCAGCGGCTCGCCGGTGACCATCGCCTCGTCGACCGCGCTGCGCCCTTCAAGGACGATCCCGTCGACCGGCACCTTTTCGCCGGGCCGCACGCGCAAGCGATCGCCCGGCATCACTTGTTCGAGCGGCACATCGCTCTCGCCGCCGTCTTCGCGCAGCAGACGCGCGTGTTTGGGCGCCAGGTCAAGCAGCGCGCGGATCGCATCGCCGGTCTGCGAACGGGCGCGCAGTTCCAGGACCTGGCCGAGCAGCACGAGGGTGGTGATGACCGCGGCGGCTTCGAAATAGACCGGCACCGTTCCGTCCGGCAGTCGGAAGGAAAGCGGGAACATCCCCGGCAGCAGCGCCGCAACAAGGCTATAGACATAAGCCACCCCGGTGCCGAGCGCGACCAGGCTGAACATGTTGAGCCGCCGCCGTACCACCGACATCCAGCCGCGCACAAAAAACGGCCAGCCGCACCACAGCACCGCCGGCGTCGCCAAGATCAGCTGAACCCAGATCCTCGGCCTGGCTGGCACCAGCGCGTCGAGCGCCGCACCGGCAAAATCCTCGCCCATGGCGATGACCAGCAACGGCAACGACAGCGCCACGCCGACCCAGAAGCGACGGGTCATGTCGCGCAATTCGGGGTTGGGACCCTCGGTCGCGCCGGGAGCCATCGGCTCGAGCGCCATGCCGCAGATTGGGCAGGCGCCGGGCGCGTCGCGGACGATCTGCGGATGCATCGGGCAGGTCCAGGCGCCGCCCGCGGCGGCGCGGGACTGAGATTGCGGGCTGCCCGACAGATAGCGCCGAGGTTCGGCCGCGAACCGCTCGCGGCAATGCCGACCGCAGAAATGATAGGTCTCACCCGCAAATTCGGCGTGGTGCGGCGACAACTCGGGGTCGACCCACATGCCGCACACCGGGTCGCGCGCGCGGTTGAGCATCCCGGCGCCGGCGGCATGGCCCGCGCAAACAGGCGGCGCGCCGGTCATCCCTCGCCCTTTCGCGAAGGCGGCTGCGGGCGGCGCGCTCGCTTGCCGGCGACGTCGGCGGCGCTGGCGCAGGTGCCTTCGGTGCCGACCAGCGGCGCGGCGCGGTCGCGGAAATCGGTCAGGCCGCCGTTGAACCGCAAGGCGTCGATCAACTCGGCGATCTTGTCGCTGCCGCCGCCGGCTTGGATGGCCTCGGTCACGCAGGTCTCCAAATGATTCTGCAGCAGGATGCGATTGACCCGTTCCAACGAGGCCTGGGCCGCAGCGACCTGCTTCATGAGTTCGGGACAATAGGCTTCGGCCTCGACCATCCGGATCACGCCATCCAAATGGCCGCGGATTGTTTTGAGCCGCATCAAGGCGTCATGCTTGTATTCGCTCTTCATGGAACCCACCGGGGTGGGGAGGGATAGACGTAAAGTTGCGCACGCCGCCTCGAGAATCAAGGAGCAGGCGGCAAGCTGCGCCGGCGTTGTCGCGCTCGGAGCTTCAGCGGCGACGGTCGGACGCGCCGCCGATCGCGGCTAGCGGCAGCGGCAGCGGCCGAGGCGGCCCCGGCCTAGCGCAGATAGGCCTCGGTCGCGTAGCGGCGCATCATCCGCTGGCTGTTGAAATAATAGGCGATGTTGGCGATCGCCTGTTTCATCGTTCGCCGCCAAGCGGACGGATCGTTGTAGTAGAGCGGGAGCACGGTGTGCTCGAGCTTCCCATAAAGCGCGACCGCATGCTGCTCGTCCGAGACGGCCGTTTCGTCATGGCCGATCGACCAACCGGTGACCCCCTCGATACACGCCTCGATCCACCAGCCGTCGAGGATGCTCAAATTGACACCGCCGTTGAGCGCCGCCTTCATGCCGCTGGTGCCCGAAGCCTCCAATGGCGGCAAGGGTGTGTTGAGCCAGATGTCGCAGCCCGAAACGAGCGCCAGGGCGATCTCAAGGTCGTAATCCGGCAAGAACGCGCATGTCACCTTGCCGTGCAGCTCTCGGATCAGCGTGTGCAGGCGGCGGACCGCGTCCTTGCCCGGTTCGTCGCGGGGATGGGCTTTGCCGGCCAGCACGATTTGCAACGGGTAGCGCGCGGCGATTGCCGCCAACCGCGCCGGGTCGGCAAACAGCAATAGCGGCCGCTTGTAACCCGTCATGCGGCGCGCAAAACCGATGGTCGGAATGTCGGGATCGAGTTCGCCTCCGGTCGTTGCTTTTACCCGCGCGATCAGATCCTGCTTGGCCAGGCGGTGGCATTGCCAGACATCGTCCTCGGACAGCTGCAGAGCGCGAACCAGAACCTCGGGCTCGTGCTGCCACCGGGGAAAATTGGCGTCGTAAAGCGCGGCAAAGGCGGGATGGGTCCAGGTACCGACATGCACGCCATTGGTGATGGCGTGGATCCGGTAGCCGGGAAACATCTGCTCGGCTGTCTGAGCGTGGCGCCGGGCAACGCCGTTGACATAATCGGACAGGTTGAGGGCGAGCCGTGTCATGTTGAGCCGGTCTTCGCCCGCCAGCTGCTTCAATGTGTCGAGGTCGACAAAACCGGGGAGCAGTCGTTCAAAAAGCTCGTAGGAAAAGCGGTCGTGCCCGGCTTCGACCGGGGTGTGCGTGGTGAATACGCAGCGGAACCGCACCTCGGCGATATCGTAGGCGGGTTCCCCGGGCGCCAGGTCCTCGGGCGGGACCTTCCACCGGTTCAACAGTTCGAGGGTCAAGAGTGCGGCATGACCCTCGTTCAAGTGATAGGTGTGCACATCGAAACCGAGCGCTTGCAGGATCCGAAAGCCGCCAATGCCGAGCACGATTTCCTGTTTGAGCCGATAAACCTCGTCGCCGCCGTAGAGGTAATGGGTCAGCGTGCGATCCGGCTCGCCGTTCTGATCAAGCTCAGTGTCGAGGAGCAAGACCGGGATGCGGTGGCCATGCGGGCAGGTATGCGTGTAAAGCCACGGGCGGATCCAGACCGGCTTTTCTTCGATTTCGACGGCGACCATCGCGTTGAGCGGGGTGCACCAGCGCTTCGGCTCCCACCAATCCGGGTGCTCGATCTGTTCCCCGTCGGGGCCGATCTCCTGCCGGAAGTAGCCCGCCCGGCTGAGCAATGTGACAAACACCACCGGGAGTTCGAGATCGGCGCAGGAGCGCGCCGTGTCGCCCGCCAGCACCCCAAGCCCGCCGGCATAGGTGTGCATCTCCGGGCGTAACGCCATCTCCATCGAGAAATAGGCGATGTGGGTACGGGCGAGAAAGGGTTCTACCGATGTCATCCGGTCAGGCTCGGCTATGGCTTGGCAGCGGCCGCCGGGATTACCGCCGATCGCTGCATCCGGCAGCGGGACGCGGGCCGCGATCGAGGGCGGCCTCTATCGGATCGTAAACCAGACCGGGTTGATCCACATCAAAGAAGGACGGTGGCGGCCGGTTATGCTCGCGCGCCTGTGGGGTAACAGGAGCAACGCAGTGGTCGACTGGAGAGCCATCGTTTCGTTGATCCTCGCGCTCGGCTTGCTGACGACTCCAGCGCCGGCTCAGGAGAAGGCGCGAGGCGGGCATCACATCGTTGGCGGCATGATGATTGGCGGCGGCGCCGGCATGATGGGGAGCAGCGGCGCCGGCATGATGGGCGCCGATATGAAGGGGAGCAGCGGCGCCGGCATGATGGGCGCCGGCATGATGGGCGGCGGCATGATGGGCGGCGGCATGGGCATGGCGGCGGCGATGGCCGGTCATGTCGAAGGGCGGCTCGCTTTTCTGAAGGCCGAGCTCAAAATTACCGACGCGCAAATGCCGCTATGGGACAAATTCGCAACGGCGGTGCGCGACAATTCAAAGGCGATTAGCGAGGTTGTCGAGGATCAGAGGACGGCGGCAGCGACAGCGCGTCTGCCGGACCGGCTCGCGTTGCGCGAGAAGCTCCTGCGCGCACAGCTGGCGGCTGTGCAAAGACTGAAGGCGGCGGCCGATCCGCTCTACGCCGCGCTCAGCCCCGAGCAGAAAAAAACCGCCGACGAATTGTCGGGTCCCATGTCCATGATGATGTAGCCGCGGACCGCGTCCGCGACAGCTTCCGGCGGGCGTGGAAAGCCGGTTTTGCGGCGTTGCCGGTCGCGCGCGCCCCCGCATGCGCTCTTTCGGCCCACACCAAGAGCGAGTAGGCTGCCGGAGCGGGCGCGCGCGCCCCAGACCTGCGCTGCCGGTCCGCACCGGGCCGTCAAAACACAACTCCGGGAGGGAGTTAGCATGGCTTCCTATGAATTCACGACGGAAGATGTCGAATATGTCCGCCACGGCGACAAGCGGCTGATTGCGCGGTTGTACCGGCCGAAGGGCGACGGGCCGTTCCCGGCGGTGATCGATTTGCATGGCGGCGCCTGGACGAGCGGCGATCTGACCGGGACCAAAGGCCTCGACGAGACGCTGGCGAGAAACGGCTTTTTTGTCGCGTCGCTGGAATTCCGCCACAACGCCGACGGCTACCCGACCTCGCTCGCCGACATCAATTATGCCGTCCGCTGGCTGAAGGCGCATGCGGGTCAGATGAAGATCGACCCGAACCGGATCGGCATCGGCGGCGCATCGAGCGGCGGCCATCTGGCGATGCTGGCGGCGATGCGGCCCTCGGACCCGCGCTATGCCGCACTGCCTCTGCCGGCCGGTTCGCCGGCGGTCGATGCCACGGTCAAGGCGGTGGCGATGTCGTGGCCGGTGATTAATCCGCTGTCGCGTTACCGCCATGCGCAAAAACTCGCCAAGACGCCAAACCCGCCCGCTTTCGCGGTCGGCATGAAGGAGAAGCACGACCTCTACTGGAAGAGCGAGGCCAATATGGCCGAGGGCAACCCGATGCTGATCCTCGAACGCGGCGAAAAGGTGACAATGCCGCCGGCACTTTGGGTCCAGGGCCGCCCCGACATGGTCCACGACTATCACGACGACGATTCAAGCTTCCCCGGCAACGAGCCGGAACGCTTTATTTCGAACTACCGCAACGCCGGCGGGGACATCGAAATCGTCTATATCGACAACGAGAAACGGCAGTCGAGCGCCGCTTACGACCCGATCGCCGCGTTTTTCAAAAAGCATCTCGGCTAGGAATTCCGCCGCTCGCCCGGGTCTGCCGGGTTCGCACCCGGGCCGGTTGCCGCCGGTTGTAGCGGCACGATCGGCCGCCTCCCTTCCCTCCCTCGCCGGCCGACGAGGGTTGGGAACAGGTGCGCCGTGACCGCCGCGCTGCCGCCGTTCATGCGGTTGCGGCTGGGCTTAGAAGACCGACAGCACCGCTTCGGGCGGACGTCCAAGCGCCGCCTTGCCGTTGGCGAGCACGATTGGCCGCTCGATCACGATCGGATTTTTGACCATCGCCGCGATCAGCTCGTCCTCACTGAGCGATTTGGCGTCGATGCCGATGGCGGCGGCCTCCTTTTTGCGCAGCAATTTGGCCGCAGGCAGCTTCAACTGTGCCAGAATTTGTTTGAGCTCCGCGGCCGAGGGCGGGGTCTTTAGATATTCCACAATCTGCGGTTCGACACCGCGGTCGCGCAGCAACGCCAGGGTCCGCCGCGAGGTTGCGCAGCGCGGATTGTGGTACATCGTAACGGCCATTCGCCCCTCCCGCCGCCGGATTTGTCGGGTCCCGAGAATACCGCGAGCGAAGCTCAGCCGGCTGGATTAAATTACGAGCCCGAGGGATCCGCGGATGCGGTTTTATGCGTTCTTTTGAGAGCCCGTATGCCAGTCTCGGCCCGCGGTCAACTGAGGAGACAGAGATGGTCGACCACGTCTATCGGATCATAGAGGTCGCCGGTTCGTCGGAGCGGAGCATCGACGATGCGATCAGAAACGCGATTGCCCGGGCCTCGCGCACCCTGCGTCAGGTCGGCTGGTTTGAGGTGATCCAGACCCGCGGCCATGTCGAAGACGGAAAGGTCGCGCATTTCCAGGTGATCCTGAAAGTCGGCTTTACCCTCGAAGACGGGCAATCGGACGATTAATTTCGCGCCGGGCGGGCGAACGCCATCGCGGCCGCGCCCGCCAGCACCGAACTCGCGCCCGCGGCCCACATCGTGGCGCGGAACGCGGTGATAAACGCCGCGGGCGCGGTCGCTCCGGCCGCCATGCCGGTCTTCTCGACGGCGTGAAAAGCGAGGGTCAACAGGCTCGCGCCGGAGACGATCCCCAGGGTTCGGGTCAGCATCGCGATGCTGCCGGCAACACCGCGCTGACCCGGCGGAAGCGTTGCCAATACCGCGTCCAGATAGGCGACCTGGAACAACCCGACACCAAACCCCTGCACCAACAGCGCCGCCAGCAGCCCGGCCAATGCCCCGGCCGACCCCGAATGCGCGCTGCCGACCGCCGCCAACCCGATCCCGCCCAATGCCGCCCCCAGCGCCGCCACATCGCAAGCGCGCCAGCGATCGAGCAGTCGGCCGGCAACGGGTGCGGCCACCATCGCGCCGGCAAAAGACAGGCCAATCACCGCTCCCGCCGTCGGAAGCGCCATGCCGGCAAAGCCGACGAGGTAATAGGGCGCAAACAACAGCACCGCAAAGCTCGTCAAATAGACCAGGACGCTGGCCAGATTGATTGCGGTGAATGACCGCCGCGCAAAATAGGCGAGTTCGACGATCGGGGCGGCGATGCGCCGCTCGCGCCGCACGAACAGAACCGAGCCGGCGGCGGCCAGGGCAAGCAGCACCGGGGCAATCGGCCGTGTTGGCGAAAGCCGCGGAACCTCGTTGAGAAACAGCAAAAACGCGCTGATGATCAGCGCCAGCAGCACCGCCCCGCTGACATCGAGCCCGCCGCCGGGTTCGCGTCCCGAACGCCGTACCGGTCCCCGGAAACACAAAAGCACGGTGAGCGCGATCGGCGCGCGAAACCAGAATACCGCAGGCCATCCCCAAGCGCCGACCAGCGCACCGCCGATCAGCGGCCCCAACGCCGAAGCCAGCGCGAAAATCATCGAAAACGCCGCCGCCGCGCGACCGCGCTGCTCTTCGGGGTAGAGGGCGGTCACGAGAGCCGGGGCGACGCTGATCACCAGCCCCGCCCCGATCCCCTGCAAAAAGCGGCAGAACAGCAGCCAGCCATAGGCCGGTGCTGCGGCGCATAACAAGAATGCCGCGGCGCTCCACGCCAAGCCGGCGCGGAACACCCGCACATGGCCGAAAATATCGCCGGCCCGCCCGAATGCCAGCATCAGGCTGGCATAAGTCAGCACATAGCAGATCACCACCCACTGGATCATTTGGATCGGCAAGCCGAAGCTGCGGGTGATGTCGGGAAAGCCGATATTGACCGCCGTGTCGAGGGGCACGACTGCGGCCCCGGCGCCGACCAGCGCCAAACGCAGCCACGTCCGCGCGCGGCGCGCGCTGTCCGGTGTCGGATCGGGGGGAATGGTCCGGTATCCGCGGTCAGGTCAGACCGAAATATTGGCGCAGCGCCGCGGCGATGTCGTCAAGCGCCGGCGTTGCCGCGCGCACGATCTTGCCCATCAGCAGAAATCCGTGAATCTGGTCGGCGCAATGACGGTGCGCGACCGCGACGCCGGCCTGCCGCAACCGTTGGACAAAGGCAATCCCCTCGTCGCAGAGGGGATCGCAACCCGCGGTCAGCACATAAGCCGGCGGCAGACCCGCCAGATCGGCCGCGCGCAGCGGCGACAGCCGCCAATCGGCGATGTCGTCACTCGGGCGCAAATAGGCATTCGCGAACCAGCGCATCGTCGCTTCGGTCAGCAGATAGCCCTCGGCGAAGCGTTGATGCGAGCCCTGCTTCAGGCTGAAATCGAGCGCCGGATACAATAGCAACTGGGCGCAAAGTTTCGGGGCGCCGCGCTCGCGCAGAGCGAGGCTTACAACCGCGGCAAGATTGCCGCCGGCGCTGTCGCCGCCGACCGCGATCCGGTCGCGATCGAGACCGAGGGCCGCGCCGCTTTCGGCGACCCATCGGGTCGCGGCGAGGCAATCATCGACGGCGGCGGGAAATTTATGCTCGGGCGCCAGCCGGTAATCGACCGCGACCACCGCACATCCCGCCGCCCGCGCGAGATGGCGACACATCGGGTCATGACTGTCGAGATCGCCGACCACCCACCCGCCGCCGTGAAAAAAGACAAGCGTCGGCAACGGTTTGGCGTCCCCACCGGGGGCACCGCGATAAAGCCGTACCGGGAGCGGCGTTCCCTCGGGGCCGCGAATAGCGAGGTCGCGAACTTCCGCGACCGGCGGCGGTGGCGGCGAGAAGACGTCGCGTCCGGCGAGAAAAAGCGCCCGCGCCTCGGCCGGGGTGACCGCTTCAAAGGGCGGCCGTCCCGATAGGCGCACCAGCTCCAAAACGCGCGCGGCGTCCTCGTCAAGCGCCATCAGCAAACCCCATTCGTGCAATATACCCGAATCATTCTAAGGAAAGGCGGCCGCCGAGAGCCAGCGAGACTTGTTGCGGTTACAAAAACATCGTGGAACGGGTACAGAAAAGCCCCGGTCGGGGGGGACCGGGGCTTCTGTTCCCGCCGGTTTGCCCGACCGACAGGACTACGCATCGTTGGGGGGACAAAACGATGCCGCACCGATACTGCGATGATTCGGGTTCGGTTGCAATTCATATTTGAAAATTTAACTATGAATTGCGGAATCCGCAGTTTGCAGCATCTTCAGGCGCGTTGATCGGGCGGCAGTTGCAACCGATAGCCGACGCCGATCTCGGTCAGGATATGGGTCGGCCGGGTCGGATCGGGCTCGAGCTTCTGCCGCAACCCGCGAATAAAAACGCGCAGATATTGGACCTCCTCGGTCTGCGCCGGCCCCCACACCGCACGCAACAAATGGCGGTGGGTCAAGACCTTGCCGGCATGCGCGACGAGATGGCGCAAAAGCTCGAATTCCTTGGGCGACAGCTTGACCTCGCGACCGCTACGGCTCACTTGGCGACGCACCAGATCGACCGACAGGTCTCCGGACACGAATAGCGGCGCCTCGCCTTGTGCATAGTAACGGTGGCGCAATGCCGCGCGGATCCGCGCCATCAATTCCGCAACGCCAAACGGTTTGCCGATATAGTCGTCGGCCCCGAGATCGAGCGCGGCGACCTTTGAGCGCTCATCGTTCCGCGCCGAGAGGACGATGATCGGAACCGATCCCGCTTCGCGCATCTCGGCGATCACCTCGAACCCGCTGCGGTCGGGCAGTCCGAGATCGAGGATCACCACGTCCGGTTTTTCGCTGCGAAGGGCCGCGAGCGCGGCCTGGGCATGATCGGCGGTGATCACCCGATGGCCCGCGGCGGCGAGGCTGGCGCGCAAAAACCGGACGATCGCCGGTTCGTCATCGATGACCAGGACCGAGTAGGAATTAGCCATCGGCGCTGACCGGCGCCGAGATCTCGGCCGTTTGCGGTGCCGGCAGGCGGATCGTCAAAATGGCGCCGGAGCGATCGGCCCGGTTGCGCGCCTCGATGCGTCCGCCCTGGGCCTCGATAAAACCGCGGCAGATTGCGAGCCCGAGACCGGTTCCGGCGCGCTGACGGTCTTGCGCCTGGACCCGATAAAATTTGTCGAAGATCCGATCGAGATCGTGCTCCGGGATTCCCGGCCCCTCATCGATGACCTCCACGGCCACGACATCGCCGTCGCGGCGCACTCGCACATCGATAAGGCTGCCGGCCGGCGCATATTTCGCCGCGTTGTCGAGAAGATTAAAGAGCGCCTGCTCGAAAAGTATCGCATCCAGCCGCAACAATGGCAGGTCGGCGGCGACGGTGACCGCGACCTGGTGCCGCGACAAAATGCGCGCCGCTCGTTCGAGGGCGGCGCCGACGATCTCGCCGACATCGGCAGGCTCGAGTTTGAGTTCGACCATGCCCGATTCGAGCCGGGTCATATCCAGCAAATTGCCGACAAAGCGGTTGAGGCGTTCGGCCTCGCTCTCGAGGGTCGTCAGCAATTCGTCGCGCTGGGCGCGATCGTATTTGTCGGCGTAATGGCGCAGGCTCGACACCGTCCCCAGGATCGAGGCCAGCGGGGTGCGCAGATCGTGCGAGACCGAGGTCAGCAACGCCGCTCGCAGCCGGTCGCCTTCCGCCTGCAACCGCGCCTCCGCCAACCCGCGCACGAGGCTGATGCGTTCGATCGCGACGGCGGCCTGGTCGGCCAGCGCATCGAGCAGGCGACGTTCATCGGGGGTCAAGAGCGGGCCCGGCTGATCGCGCTCAATGCCGATCACACCGACTGCCCCGCTGCCGGTCCGCAACGGCAGAAACAGCCATTTGCCGCCGGGCAGGGTGTCCGAGCCGCGCCCGGTCGGCTGGCCATGTTCCCAGCACCAGCGTGCGGCCGCCATATCGGCCTCGTCGAGCGTATCTTCGGGCGGGTAGGCGGATGCGACCTGCAGCCCCGCGCCGTCGGTCTCGGGAAGCAGCACAACCGTGCTCAGACGCAGCATCGACGACACCTGGTAGACGGTCGCCCACAACAGATCGTCGAGCGTCCCGATGCCGGCGAGTTTGCGGCTGAATGCATAAAGCTCGGCGGTGGTCTTGGCGCGCAGCCGGGCGGAGACGATCTGGCGCCGGGCCGCTGCGGTCAGATTGCTGACAATGACCGCGACCGCCAGATAGAAGAACAGGGCAACGACATTTTCCGGATCGGCGATCGTGAAGGTGTAAAGCGGCGGCAGAAAGAAGAAATTGTAGGCCATCACGCTCAGCAGGCAGGCGACGAGCGCCGGCAACAATCCCCAGGCGATTGCGGTGGCGAGCACCGCCATCAAAAACACCAGCGAGACGCTCTGCACGCCAAGCGAGCGCCCGATGACCTCACCGATCGCGAGGGCCACGGCCACCGCCGCCGCGCCGCCGAGATAAGGCAACGGCCGCAGCGGCTCGCGGGCGGGACGGGTCGCCACCCCTGGTTGCCGCACCGGCTGGGCGTCCTCGGCCGATATGACATGGACGCTGATCGCGCCGGTTTTGCGCACCAAATCATGGACGACCGAACCGTGCACGATCTCGAACCAGCGCGGTCGGTCGGATTTGCCGATCACGATCTGGGTGATGTTGTTGGCCGCGGCATAGGTGACGATCTCATCGGCGATCTTGCCGCCGGGGATCGTGATCGTCGCCGCCCCGAGCCGTTCGGCGAGCCGCAAATACTCGGCAATGCGGTCGCGTTCGCTGTCGTTCAGGCGCTGCGTGCGCGCGGTCTCCACATAAATCGCCGTCAACGGCGCGTGCAACCGGTCGGCGGCGCGCCGCGCATAGCGAATGAGGGCCGGGGTATTGGTTGCTTCGCTGACGCAGACCAGCACGCGCTCGCCGGCCGCCCACGGCCCGGCGATGGCGTGGGCGCGCATATGCGACAACAGTTGCTCGTCGACGCGTTGCGCGGTCTGGCGCAGCGCCAGCTCGCGCAGCGCGGTCAGGTTTCCCGGCTGGAAATAGTGGCGTACCGCACGCTCGGCCTGCTCCGGGACATAGACCTTGCCTTCGCGCAAGCGTTGGATCAGGTCGCCCGGCGCCAAATCGACGACCTCGATATCGTCGGCCCGGTCGAGCACGTTGTCGGGGACGGTCTCGCGCACGCGGATCCGGGTGATGCGAGCGACGACGTCATTGAGGCTTTCAACATGCTGGATGTTGAGGGTCGTAAAGACGTCGATCCCGGCCGCGATCAGCTCTTCGACATCGAGGTAGCGTTTGGGATGGCGGCTGCCCGGGGCGTTGCTGTGCGCGAGCTCGTCGACCAGCACAAGCTGCGGACGCCGCGCGAGTATGGCGTCGAGATCCATCTCGGCAAGGCGGTGGCCCTTGTAGTCAATTTCGCGCCGCGGGATGATCTCCAACCCGTCGAGCAACGCTTCGGTGTCGCGCCGACCGTGGGTTTCGACCACGCCAACGACCACATCCATCCCCTCGCGCCGCTTCGCCTGCGCCGACAGCAACATTTCATACGTCTTGCCGACACCCGGGGCGGCGCCGAGAAAGATCTTCAGCCGGCCGCGGCCCTCATGGCGCACCGCATCGAGCAGGGCTTCGGGTGAGGGTCGCGCGTCTCGCTCGGACATGGCACCAGTCTAGCGCATTCGGCCAGTCTTGGCGCGGCGCTGGTCGGGCGCACCCGTCCGAAGCGGCCATGCCGCAAGGCCGCAGTGTCGGCCGCCCTCGCTTGGCGCAAACGCCGGAATTACGGCATAAGGCATGCAAGCTCTGCGTTTGCGCGGCCCCGGTCGACAGCCCATGCTGGCGCGGACCACGATCGGCTGCCGCGCTCGCCGATAATTGGCCCATCTAACGAGGAGGCGAAGAATGCCGCACATGCCGCCCGCCAACCATCCGCCGGCGACAGACTGGGATGCGGAAGCCGATGTCGTCGTGGTCGGGTTTGGCGCGGCGGGTTTTGCCGCGGCGGTGACCGCGCATGATCTCGGCGCGCGGGTGGTGATGCTTGAAAAGGCGCCCGAGGGCGAAGAAGGCGGCAACACCCGGGTGGCTGGCCAAGGCTATCTGAACACCTCGGCGCCGGCGCCGGCCGCGGCTTATCTGCGGGCGCTGTGCGGCCCTTACACCGTCCCCGAGGCGATGATCGAGGCGTGGGCCGACGAAATGTGCCGCAACAACGATTGGCTGGCCGGCCTCGGCGGCGATCCGCAGGAACATCAGCATCCGCCGGTCGGGATCGAATTCCCCGACCTCCCCGGCTCAGACTGCGTGCACAAGTTTCACGACGGCCCGACCTATGGCTATTCCAACACCTGGAAGCTGTTCGAGCGGCTGGTCAAGCAGCGCCCGATCCGGATTTTTTACCAAACCCCGGCCAAGGAGCTGGTCCAGGAGCCTTTCACCAAAGAGATATTGGGAGTGCGGGCATTGCGCCGCGGCAAGCCCTTCGCGGTCAAAGGGCGGCGGGCGGTGGTGCTGACCTGCGGCGGCTTCGAGAACAATCAGGAGATGATCCGCAACTATCTGCCCGGCGTTCCCTATTGCTACACCTCGGGCTCTCCCTACAACGAAGGCGACGGCATCAGCATGGCCCTCACGGTCGGCGCCGATCTCTGGCATATGAACAATTACGCCGGGCCGTCGATGGCGCTCAAAGTGCCGGAGGTGCGCACCACCTTTTCGATGCAGGCGCTGCATTTCAGCAAGGTGATGCCGGGCGGCATGATCGTCGTCGGCCCCGATGCGCGCCGTTTTACCGACGAAAAGTTCAAGACCCGCCATGGCAAGGTCCCGGTCCATAATCGGTGGCTGCCGCTGCCAACGCCGTGCCCGATGTTCATGATCTTCGACCACCGACTGTTTTGCGCCGGGCCTCTTTACGACAAGCATCCGAGCCACGGCTGGACCCAAATCATCGAACGCTATGACTGGAGCGCCGACAATCGCGCCGAACTCGCCAGGGGGTGGATCAAGACCGCCGCGACGATCCCTGAGCTCGCCGTTGCACTCGGCCTCGACCCCGGCGCGCTGAGCGCCACGGTCCATCGCTGGAACCGGTTTTGCGATGCCGGCGAGGATCGCGATTTCGGCCGCAAATTGATGCTGGAGCCGATTGCCGACCCGCCCTTTTACGCGGTCGAGCTGTCGCCCTCGATGCTCAACACCCAGGGCGGGCCGCGCCGCAACGAGCGGGCGCAGATCGTGCGCCCCGACGGCAGCCCGATCCCGCGTCTCTACAGCGCCGGGGAACTCGGCTCGATCTACAGCTATCTCTATCAGGGCACCGGCAATATCGGCGAGTGTCTCGCTTTCGGCCGCATCGCCGGGCGCAACGCGGCGGCGGAGACGCCATGGGACGGGGAATGATGGCGGCGGCGACGGCGTGACCGGCGAACGGGATCGGCCCGGCCGGGAGCGAACGAGAAAAGCAATGAGCGGCAATTGGCGGCGATGGCCGGCGGCGGTGGCGCTGCTCGCGGCGGGGTGCGGGCTCGGCGGCTGCTATTATTATGTCGGTAGCGGCGGCTACTATACCTACTTCCCGACCCCGTCGCCTTATCCCTACCCCTATCCACCGGCCGCCGCCCGTCACAGCCCGCCGGCCGCGACCGCGCCGTCGCCCGCGAACCCGAACCCGAACCCGCCGATCGAGGAAACCCCGCTGCCGCCGCCCTCCTAAATCGGGGTTCGCGCCTCGATACAAAATCCCCGGGACGAGCCCGGGGATCAGACAAGAAGAGGCGGGTGGGGTTGAGGGCCGCCGCCCTTAGAAGGCGACGCGGAACTTGGCTTCGAGCGTGTTCTCTTTGCCCCGAAGATTGGCGACGACGAGGCGCTCGCCATGCATGTATTCGACACCAGCGGTAATGAACGCGACCGGGTTCCAGACCAGGTTGACGTAAGCGTTCCACAAGACTTTGTTGGCCGACGTCGCCGCGGTCGGCCCGATCAGCTGCGAGGAGATCTCCTGGCGACCGTAACCGGCGGCGATCGTCGAGCGCAGATTGGGCAGCCACCAATGCTGGTAGCCGCCATTGACGCTGAACGCAAACACCGGACTGAACAGAACATTCGATGCGGCCTTGCCGCCAGTGCAAGTCGGCGTGGGGGTGGCGCAGGCGGTCGTCACCGTGAAATTGGTTGCCACCGGGAACATCGTGTTCAGACCGCCGCTGGCATAGGTGCCGATCGCACTGCCGATGATCCCGCTGAACAAGAAGTCATCCTTGGGGCTCAGGCCGAACCAGTTGGGGTGCACATCGCCCGAGAAATGTCCGCCGCCGCCGACAAAGGTTTGGTTTATGAAGCCGCCATCGTGGAATGTCTGAAAGCGAAGAATGCCGGCCAGGTCGACATGCCCCCAGGGCTGGGCCCAATATGACGCGAAAGTGAGGCTCGGTACCTTTGTCGTTGTCGGGTTGGCCTGCGGACCGCCGGCGCCGGTGCACGGGACGCCGTTACAAATCGGACCCACCACCCCCTCCGGGGGAGTGGTCGTGCTCCCGGTCCCGCTCGCCGCCAGATCCGAGGTTTGGCCACCGCCCGGGGTCATCACCGAGGTAAACGGATCTTCGGCCGAAACGGAAAAGGCACTGCCATAGGGGCCGATCATCGTGTAGCGCACCTGCGGAATACGGTTGCCGCCGGTGCCGCCGATCGACCCGCCGAAGCTGATCGATTCGGTATCGGCATCGGCATCGGAGAAGTTTGACAGGGCCTGGCCGGCGAGAAACCCGCCCAAGGTGCCGTAGGCAAAACGCAGCCGCGGATGGATGCTGTCACCGCCGCCCTGCACGACGCTTTGGCAGCTGAAATTGTCGCACCCGGCCCAGTCAAACGAGAAGAAGGTCCGGGATTCGCCCCAGGCGGTCGGCGTGCGGGTCTCGATATCGATGCGGGTCTGCTGCGGGCTGAACTCCCAGATGCCGTTGTTGCGCGACGGATGGGCGTTGAGGGACGACGGCACGAAACCGAGGCCCGGGACAAAGCCCCCGGTCAGCGGCAACCCGTTCAACGTGCCGTTTTGGCCGGAGTTTGAGCCGTAATTGCTGCCGTTAACATTGCCGCCGCCATTGACAAAGAAGATGGTGGTGAAGTCGACAAAGCCGCCGACGCGCAACGAGGAATCGGTGCCGGGGATCAGAAACGAGCGCGGAAAGCTGCCGCCGCCGACCGGCCGGCCGGGCACCGGCCGGGTGCCCAAGGTCAACGCCGCACCACCCCCCTGCGTGCCCGCTGGCGGCGGAGCCTGCGCCTGGGCCTCGGCCAGCTGGTCGATGCGCTGCTGCAACAACTGCTGATTGGCGCGCAAATCCGCCAATTCGTCGGCAGAGGCACGGCTCCAACCAGCGAGCAACGCCACGCTCGCCGTCAGTCCCCCGATGACGGCCAACCTGCCCAGATTTTGCTTGGTGCTCATCGCGACCCCCGCCCGCCCTCGCCACTAAACAGGAAGTTGAGTGTGGCCAAGGGCCGTGACGACGCGCCATCCTTCGCAAGACGGGTTTTCGGCTGACTGACTTATTTACTTCATCATCTAAGGGTAATAAACATTAATGCCTTATTATATAGATTCTTTATTCTACATCGTTGGCGCTAAATCGTTTAAACTTAAAAATTGAATTAAACTTAAAGCCAGGGATGAGTGAGACCCAGGCGCGGCTCGATGTAAAGATGGACATAAGTGATGGAGGGTGACGGCAGCCCCCGTTGGCCGCCGGTCATGCAAATCGCCACCAATAAGCCTTCACTCGGAAAAGGCTCGCGAGCGCTCACGAGCCGGCGCGCGGCCGGCGGGGGCAGAGCAGAGCGGTCAGGCGCTGGTGGCCAGCACGCCGTGTCGCAGTGCGGCGGCGCCGGCGATCTCGCCGCAAACCAAATTCAAAGCGGCGCCGCATAAACATGCCGGCGTGCCTTTGCCCGGCGCCGGCCTGAGACGTCTTCTGTTAGTACTTCGCCCGACCTCGAGACCAGGCGTCAGCCGGCAAATTACCAACGAGAGGAGACCGGCTCGCGTTGTGCAAACCGGCCTCGCAAATGACCCTTTGCGTCGGATCTCGCCGGCTGTTTGCCTAGAAGGCGACGCGGAACTTGTAGATCAGCACATGCTCGTGGCCGTCAAGATTGGCGACGACGGTGCGGTGGCCGTACATGTACTCGACACCGGTGGTGACGAACGCGACCGGATTCCACACCAGATTGACGAAGGCGTTCCACAGGATCTTGTTCGTCGCAACCGCCTGCGTCGGCCCGATCAGTTGCGAGCTGACATTTTGCTGGGCATAACCGGCCGCGACCGTCGAGCGCAGATTTGGCGTCCACCAATGCTGATAGCCGCCATTGGTGCTAAAGGCGAATACCGGGCTGAACAGCACATTCGATGCCGCCATGCCACCTGTGCAGCCTGGCCTTGGGGTTGCGCAAGCGGTGGTGACGGTGAAGTTGGTTGCTACCGGGACCATTGTGTTCAGGCCGCCGCTCGCATATTCGCCGATGGCGTTGCCGGCGACAAAGCTCCAGAGGAAATCATCCTTGTTATAGCCCCACCAGCCAGGGTGCACATCGCCAGCGAAATGGCCACCGACACCGCTAAAGGTTTGATTGATGAACCCGCCATCGTGAAAGGTCTGAAACCGCAGCAAGCCGGCAAAGTCGACATGGCCCCAGGGCTGCGCCCAATAGGAGGCGAAGGTCAGACTAGGCGCCTTGGTCGTTGTGGGGTTGGCCTGTGGTCCGCCGGCACCGGTGCACGCGATGCCGTTGCATATCGGCCCGACCACCCCGGTCGGCGGGGTGGTCGAGTTTCCTGTCCCACTTAAGGCGAGGTCCGACGATTGCAGACCGCCCGGGGTGATGACGGCCGTCCACGGATTTTCCGCCGAGACCGAGAACGCGCTGCCGAACGGGCCGGCCAGCGTGTAGCGCACCTGCGGGATGCGCTGGCCGCCGGTCGATCCGATCGCACCGCCGAATTCCATCGATTCGGTATCAGCATCGGCGTCGGAGAAGTTCGACAGCGCCTGGCCGGCGAGAAACCCGCCCAGGGTCCCATAAGCAAACCTGAGGCGCGGATGGATGCTGTCGCCACCGCCCTGCTGTAGGGTCTGACATGAGAAATTATCGCAGCCAGCCCAGTCAAAGGCGAAGAAAGTGCGCGCCTCGCCCCAGCTCGTGGGGGTACGCGTCTCGATATCGAGGCGAGATTGCTGAACGCTAAATTCCCAAATGCCATTGTTACGCGACGGATGGGCGTTGAGGGCCGACGGCATGAAACCGATGCCGGGGACAAAACCGCCGGTCAGCGGCAACCCATTCAACGTGCCGTTTTGGCCTGAATTCGATCCGTAATTGCTGCCGTTTACGTTGCCACCGCCGTTGATGAAATAGAGTGTCGTAAAGTCGACAAATCCACCGACGCGCAGCGAGGTGTCGGTCCCCGGGATCAGGAACGACCGCGGAAAGCTGCCGCCGCCGACCGGCGCGCCCGGTGCCGCTTTCATCCCGGCAATTCCCATTGCCGAACCGCCGCCGCCGCCGCCCATCAAAGGTGGCGGTGGTCCCGGCTCGGGAGTGATCTTCTGCGCCTGCGCCAACTGGTCGATGCGCTGTTGCAACAGCTGCTGGTTGGCGCGCAGATCGGCAAGCTCGTCGGCGTGTGCGGCAGCAAACGCCGTCATGACCGCCATCCCGGCGGTCAACCCCCCGATCGCGGTCAATCTTCCCCGATTTCGCTTTGTGCTCATCACGCCCCCGCCCGGCCTCGCCACTAAACAGGAAGTTGAGTGTGGCGGATAGCCGCGACGGGGTACCATCCTTCGAAAGCATGATATGCGATTTATTGACTGATTTACGTCTCATTCATAAGGCAACAGATTGAAATCGTCAAAAAGGGGTAGCTCGGCACGCTATAGGTTCTCAACCAATACACGCTCGCGCACCTTCTTGTTTGTTATCCATCGAACGATCTAGACCTGTTTAGTAGCGAATGAGATTTTAGCCACATCCTTAATTCCTCAAACAATGGCATGTTATCAGTCACTTACGGCCCTTCTCGCAGAACCCGGCGGCGCACGCCCCGCCGCCCGGACCGCCCATTTCCGCGCGCCAAAAAATCGCTCTCTTGGGTGAACCGCATCACCACCCTCCGGAGAGCGGATTTGCCCCCTCACGCGGCCGACCCGCTTCGCGGTCGGGAAAGCGGGTTCGGCCCAGGCAAAACAAAGATTTCACCGAGAGCGCGATGGGCGATCGCCGGCTCCCCTGCGCCGGATCCGCTCGACAAAAAAAGAGGATCCGGCCGAAAGCGGGATCCCCCTACGTTCGCAGCTGAGGGTCAGCCGCTACACCGTCCGCGCTTAAAAGGCGACGCGGAACTTATAAATCAATACGTTCTCCTGGCCCCACTGGTTGGATACGACAACGCGTTGGCCATACATGTATTGGATACCGGTGGTGATGAACGCGACCGGGTTCCACACCAGGTTCACAAACGCGGTGACCAATGTCTTGTTGACGCTGGTCGCCTGGGTCGGCCCGATCAATTGCGAGTTCACGTCCTGATGGGCAAAGCCGGCGGCGATCGTCGAGCGCAAATTGGGCAACCACCAATGTTGAAACCCGGTCTGGCCGCTATACGAAAAGATCGGGTTGACCAGAATGTTGGAAGCCGCGAACTGGCCGGTGCAGGTCGGGGTCGGATTGGCGCAGGCAGTCGTCACGGTGAAGTTCGTCGCCAACGGGAACAGCGTCTTCTCGCCACCGCTCGCATAGTTGCCGATACCGTTGCCGACCACAAAACTCCACAGCCAGTCGTCCTTGTTGTAGCCGAACCAGCCCGGATGGACGTCGCCCGAAATGTGACCGCCATAACCGGTGAATTGCTGATTTATGAACCGGCCGTCTTCGACCCAATAAAACCGCAACAGCCCGGCCGCGTCGATATGGCCCCAAGGCTGGGCAAAATACACCGCCGCGGTAAGGTTCGGCGCCTTCGACACCGCCGGATTGGCCAAGGTCGTCGCGCTGCCACCGATCCCGGTGCAGGCAACGCCGTTGCAGATCGTCGACGCGGAGATGGTCTGTTGCGGCGGAGTAGTCGCCGTTCCCGACCCCGACAGGGCCAGATCCGACGACTCGACACCCCCCGGTGTGATCAGCGTCGTATACGGATTTTCAGCCGAGAACGATATCGCCGTGCCATACGGGCCCGGGAGCGTGTAACGAACCTGCGGGATGCGCAAACCGCCGGTCGACCCCATCGTGCCGCCGAATTCCAGCGATTCGGTATCGGCGTCGGCGTCGGAGAAATTCGAGATCGCCTGCCCGGCGAGGAACCCGCCCAAGGTGCCATAAGCAAAGCGCAAGCGCGGATGGATGCTGTTCCCACCGCCCTGACCCAAGGTCTGACAGCTGAAATTGTCGCAACCAGCCCAGTCGAATTCGAAGAAGGTTCGCGCCTCGCCCCAGCCCGTCGGGGTGCGCGTCTCGATATTCATACGCGACTGTTGTGGGCTGAATTCCAGGATGCCATTGTTGCGCGACGGCGCAAAATTGACCGATGGCGCGACCGTCCCGATCCCCGGAACAAAACCGCCCCTGACCGGCAGGCCCGTGACATTGCCGTTCTGGCCGGCATTCGAGCCGTAATTGCTGCCGTTGACGGCGCCGCCGCCTTGCAGGAATTCGAGCGCGGTGAAGTCGACAAAGCCGCCGACGCGGATCGAGGTGTCGGTGCCCGGGATCAGAAAGGAGCGCGGAAAACTGCCGCCGCCGACCGGCACCCCGGGGGTGGCCTTAGCCCCCATCGGGCCGGCGACCCCCGGATATTCCTTGGTCTCGCCCGGAATGGCGCCCTGCGCCTGGGCTTGCGCCAATTGGTCGATACGCTGTTGCAAAAGCTGTTGATTGGCGCGCAGATCCGCCAATTCGTCGGCCCGAGCGGCCGGCAGGCCGGTCTGCAACGCGATTGCTGCGGTCAATCCCCCGATCGCCGCCAAGGCACCCCAACCTGCTTTGGTCATCTCAGCCGCTCCCCCTCCGAACCCTGATAATCAGAGGTTGATTCTACACCCCGTCGGGTCTCCATCATCACGGCCATCTTAAGATTGATGCGAAAGTAGATCAAGGCGGAAAATGTTCGCTGATTTCGGTTTAGATCGCGGCTCAGGCGATCTCCGTCGTCTCCTCAGAAAATGGCGGATTTCTGCGCTCGGCGAACGCTGGATGGAGCGCGGCCTACGGTTTAAACCGTGGGTTTCGGGCACGGCCGCGGCGCCCTCATCTGCGGCGGCGGCACAACGGCCATGCCTAAAAATCGGGCGCTAACGTCCCCCGGCGATTACCCATTTGGCGCAAACCGGTGCAGCCGCCGGGCTGCCATGTAACGCAATAGGCGAATTGATTGTCGGAGTAAGACGCTCGCGGCCGGCCTTGGCGGGCGGCGCCGGCCTATCGCTGGCGCGCGGCCAAGGCGGCCGCGACATTGGTGACCGGGCCCGACCAGTCGCCGGGCTCGGTCTGGCGAAACAGGCGCATGCTCGGATACCAGGGCGAATCGTCGCGACCGGTCAGCCATCGCCAATCGGGATGGTCCGCCAAAAGAACGAAAACCGGGCGGCCCAACGCTCCTGCGAGATGGGCAATCGCCGTGTCGCAGGTCACGATCAGATCGAGTTCGCCCATCACCGCGGCCGTGTCGAGAAAGGCGTCAGGGCCGGCATCGAATTCGGCCCCCAACGTCTCGACCCGCATGCCGGCGGGCAGCGCCTGCAGCTGGTCGAGGCCGTCATGCTGTTGCAGGCTCACCAGGCGGATCCCGGGGATCGCCGCGAGCGGCGCAAATTCGCGTAATGGGATAGAGCGGCTGCGGTCGTGGCGGGCGCGCGGGTTGCCCTGCCAGGCGATCCCGACGCGCAGACGCGCCGGCGGGAGGCGGTCGCGCCAATAGCCGACCCGCTCGGGCGAGGCGGCGAGATACGGGGTCGCCGCCGGGATCGTCGCCAGCTCGGTCGCAAGCACCCGCGGCAGGCTCAATAGCGGGCAATGGCAATCGAACCGCGGCAATGCGGCGCCGGCCGCGACCCATTCGGCGATCCCGGGCGCGCTCGCCAACAGGCGCAACAGCGGCTGCGGCGCTTCGAGCACGACCCGCGCGCCGCGCGCGGCGAGCAGCGCCGCATACCGCACGAATTGGATCGTGTCGCCGAACCCTTGTTCGGCATGAACGAGAATCGTCCGCCCGGCGAGCGGCTCGCCCGCCCATAACGGTTGGGCGAAACGGCGCTGATCACCGGCAACGGCAAACCGCCATTCATATTCCGCCCAGCCCTCGGCGAAATTGCCGCTCAACAGCAATGCATGGGCGCGGTTGAAATGCGCCTCGGCATAATCGGGTTTGAGCGCGATCGCCCGCCCGTACTCGTCGAGCGCTTCGGCAAACCGGCCCAGCCGTTCGTGGGCGATGCCGAGATTGTTGTGGAATTCGGCCCGCCCGGGCGCCAAGGCTAGCGCCCGCTGATAATGCGCCAGCGCCTCCGGCGCCCGGCCGAGCTCGACCAGCGCCACACCGAGATTGTTGTGGGCCTCGGGATGGTTGGGGCTCAGCGCCAGCGCCCGTTGATGGCAGCGCAACCCGTCGCCGGCCCGGCCCTGCTCGACCAGCACCGCGCCGAGCCCGATCAGGCTTTCAACATGGTCGGGACGCAGCGCCAGCGCCCGCTCGTAACTTGCCTGGGCCGCCGCGACCTCGCCTTGCGCCCGCTGCACCGCGGCGAGATTGGCCAGCATCTCGATGTTGTCGGGACGCCGCGCCAGCCCGGCGCGAAACTGCGCCGCCGCCGCCTCGAAGCGGCCGAGATCGGCGAGCGCATTGCCCAGATCGTTGTAGAGTTCGGGCGCATCCGGACGCAGCCGCAGCGCCCTCTCGAAACAGCCCGCCGCCGCCTCCAGCCGCCCGAGTTCGAGCCAGACATGGCCGAGATTGAAGAGGCTGTCGGCGGAATTCGGCGCCAGCGCCAGCGCCCGTTCATAGCACGCCGCCGCCTCGCGGCTGCGGCCGGCGCCGCGCAGCATATTGCCGAGATTGTGGTGGAAGGCGGGGTTGCGCCGGTCGCGCTCGATCGCGGCGCGCAGATGGTCGATCGCCGCCTCGGTGCGGCCCTGCCCGTGCTCGACCAGGCCCAAGAGGTGGAGCGCCTGCGGCTCGTCCGGGTCGAGCTCGAGGACGCGGCGGCAGGCCTGTTCCGCCGCAGCAAGCCGTCCGGCGCGATAATCGGCCAGCGCCGCGCCGAGCCGGGCCCTTCCCGGCCGCGGCGAGGTGCCGCCACTGCCCGCCGATCCCGAGCGCCCCAAGGCGCGACGCTGCTTGCGGTTCATCGGCTCTTGATAGCGCAAGCGGTGGCGACATATCCACGGGGCCGAGGGCGCCGGCGCTGGGCTCGGCCCGGCCCGATGGCGGCCGGTGCCACGCGGCGCCAAGACCGGGCGAAAGGCAGGAGGTGATGGCGACACATCCGTTGCGGCCGATCGGCTGGCTGGTCGCCCTCTTGTCGCTGGCCGGCTGCGCGCCGTCGCGGCCGCAGACCGACATTCCGCTGCCGCCGGGCGAGGCGCGGCTGTGGTTTTACCGCGATTGGCTGCCGTCGGAGGGCTTGAACCTCGCCAATATCGACATCAACGGCCGCTATGTCGGCTCGGTCGGCAACGGCCGCGCGTTCTATGTCGACCTGGCGCCGGGCGTCTACCACATCGCACCGCAAAGCTGGGCCAGCGATTTCTACCAGGACACCAATGTCGCGCTGGTGCCGGGCCAGACCGCCTATGTCAAGATCCTCGACCTGCGCAGCTGGGCGCTGTCGGTCAGCGCCTCGCGCATCATCGGCCGCGATTCCTATTATGCGTGGCTGATGCCGCCGCAGGTCGCCCAGGCCGAAATCGCCCATGGCAGCGCCGTCCCGCAATTCTGACAGTGGCACCGCCTCGGCGCCCTGGTTGCGGCCCCGCACGCCGCTCCCGGCGAGCCCCCCGCCGTGATCACGGCAGGCGGCGGGACGGTTGATGCAGACGCGCCGCTGTGGTGGGATGGCGCACTCGAAAAGGGAGGGTCGGACATGACAGTCAAGGTTGGCGACAAGGTGCCGTCGGTGACATTGCGCTATGTGACCGCGGACGGCGTGCAGGCGGTCACCACCGACGATTTCTTCAAGGGTAAAAAGGTGGCGCTGTTCGCGGTTCCCGGCGCCTTCACCCGCACCTGCTCGCAGCGCCATTTGCCGAGCTATGTGACCCATGCCGCCGAATTGAAGGCCAAGGGGATCGACACGATCGCCTGCGTCGCGGTCAACGACCAGTTCGTCATGAACGCCTGGGGCAAGGAGCATGGCGCCGAAGGCAAGATCGTCATGCTCGGCGACGGCAGCGGCGATTTTGCCCGGGCGGTGGGGCTCGAACTCGACCGCGTCAAGGAGGGCATGGGGGTGCGCTCGCAGCGCTATTCGATGCTGGTCGAGGACGGTGTGATCAAGGCGCTGAATGTCGAGCAGCCGGGGCAATATGAGGTGTCGAGCGCGGAGGCGATGCTGAAGGCGCTGTGATCGGCGGCGGTATTGGCGCGGACGGCGGCGGCCGTCCTGTTGGCGGCGGCGGCGCTGGCGGCCGCGGCCGCGGCGCAGCCGAATTTGCCCGGCCCCGGCAACCCGGTCGGCGGCCCGCGGCTGGTGCTGCAATTGCCGCCGCCCGCCCCGCCCGCGGCGACGGCTGGCCCGCGCGTTGGCCCCGCCCCCGAGCACGGGCGCGACTGCGCCCCCACCTGGCCCTGTCGGCTGCGGCTCTTTGGCTGGACCGGCCGCGATGGCGGTATCGGTCTTAAGGGCCCGGCGCTGAACTGGTAAACCCGACGCCCCGGCCGCCCCCGACACCCGGACCGCCGCAATCTGCACCGGCCGCCGCGGTCCGTGGAGCGGTCTATGGCGGTCGCAGCCGCTCCCACGCCGCCGCGTTCTCGCGTCCCGGTTGGGCCGTTTCGTCCGCTGCTGTAAAATACAGCGGGTTTACAGCGAAAACTCACCCCTCGGTTGAACAGCCCGCTCGACGCGACGGCGGAACTCGGCCTCTTCGATGGCCGGGGCAAAGACGCCGAGAATGCGCGCGACGGTTTCGCCTTCTCCGGGGGGTGATCACCCCGTCGGCAACAGCGGCCGCCACCGCTTTCATCGCCGCCGCGACATCGGCGGCACGGTCGAGCGGCGGCAGCGCAAAGCGCACCGTACGCTCGCGGCAGGGCGGCAGGAGCCGCTCGAGGCACAGCCGCAGCGCGAGCGGATCGCCGGCGAGCGCCAATTCGATCGCCTTGCGGGTCAACGCCTCGGCTTCGCCGGCGAGCAACAGCGCCGCGGCCACGGTTTTGCGGTTGGGCGCGCCGGCCGGGCGCCCACGCGGATTGCCCGAGCGGCCCGGTTCAAACGGCCGCCCGCGCGTCCCCGGTCGCGGCGGCCCCGCCGCCCCGCCGGCGCCAACCGCTTGCAAGGCCCCCGCCCCCGTCGCCCGGGCAGCCGCTGCTTTGCGATTCGGCGCCGGCTGTTTCCGCGGGTTCGCGCCCGCGCGTGGTTGTTCCAAATCGATCTCGTCCATGCTCGTCCCTATCGCCGACCGGTTCGCGCGGTCGCCGCTTCATTGCTGAAACTGCAATATGCATGACGATTTTGGCATTATTCCGGCTACCCATGACCGGCTACCCGAAGCGAATGGCGATGACGCCGGAAAGACGCCGCCGGCGCGATGCGGCTGGACGGCCGGCACCAGCCCTCGCCGCGCCGCCAGGGAAGCGGACCCTGCGCCGCCGGGCGGACCGCTTATCCCGAGGCCAATCCGGCGCTCGGGATGCCGGACTTGACACTCGGCGCGGCCGGAGCGCGTAGATGAGCGCCGGCGGCTGCGGCAGGGACTGAGAGATGAGCGGATTGGAACCGATACCCTATTCCGACGCCAAACTGCGCTCGATCCTCGAACGGGTGCGCATCATCGCGATGGTCGGCGCCTCGCCAAACTGGAACCGACCCAGCTACTTCGTCATGAAATATCTGCAGAGCAAGGGCTACCGGGTGATCCCGGTCAACCCGCAGATCGCCGGCGAGACGCTGCTTGGCGAAAAGGTTTATGCCACGCTCCGCGACATTCCCGAACCGGTCGACATGGTCGATATGTTCCGTGCGGCGCGCGAGGCCCCGGCCATCGTCGAGGATGCGATCGCGATCGGCGCCAAGGTGGTGTGGATGCAGTTGGGCATCCGCCACGACGCGGCCGCGGCGCGGGCCGAGGCGGCCGGCCTCGAAGTCGTCATGAACCGCTGCCCCAAGATCGAGTTCGGCCGGCTCAGCGGTGAATTGTCGTGGAGCGGGGTCAACAGCGGCATCATCAGAAACCGCCCGCCCGAACCGCCGCTGCCGCGGCGCGTTAACGACCGCCGCCCGCCGCCCCATCACCTCTCTTCCCCGCCTGCGGCGGCGGATCAAGGCGGGGGTCAGGGCTTCGGCGCCGGCGGCTCACACAATCTCTCTTACGGTTTCGAGACCCGGGCGATCCATGCCGGCGCCGCCCCCGACCCGGTGACCGGGGCGCGGGTCACCCCGATCTACCAGAACGTGGCCTATGTCTTCGACGACGTCGACCATGCCGCCGGGCTCTTCAATCTGCACAATTTCGGCTACATCTATGCCCGGCTCAACAACCCGACCGTGGCGGTGCTCGAAGAGCGGGTGGCGAGCCTCGAAGGCGGGCGCGCGGCGGTCGCCGCCGCCTCCGGCCACGCCGCGCAATTCCTGGTCTTTTTCACGATGATGGAGCCGGGCGACGAGTTCATCGCCTCGCGCAACCTCTATGGCGGCTCGCTGACCCAGTTCGGGCTGTCGTTCAAAAAGCTCGGCTGGCAGTGCCATTTTGTCGATCCCGCCGATCCCGAAAATTTCCGGCGGGCGTTGACGCCCAAAACCAAGGCGATCTTTATCGAAAACCTCGCCAATCCCGGCGGCGTCATTGTCGATATCGAAAAGGTGGCGGCGGTGGCGCACGAGGCCGGCATTCCGCTGATTGTCGACAATACGCTGGCGACACCTTATCTGTGCCGCCCGTTCGAGTGGGGAGCGGACATCGTCTGCCATTCGACAACCAAATTCCTGTCCGGCCACGGTCACGCGCTGGGCGGCATCGTCGTCGAATCGGGGCATTTCGATTGGGCGCAGGGCAACCGCTTTCCGGCGCTGACCGATCCGGAACCCGCCTATCACGGTCTCAAGTTTTTCGAGAATTTCGGCGATTTCGCCTTTACGACCAAGGCGCGCGCCGTGGCATTGCGCGATTTCGGGCCGACGCTCTCGCCGATGAACGCGTTTTTGACCCTGACCGGGATCGAGACATTGCATCTGCGCATGGAGCGGCATGTCGAAAATGCGCGCAAGGTCGCCGAATTTCTGGCGGTGCATCCGCGCGTCGCCTGGGTGTCTTACGCCGGCTTGCGCGACAGCCCCTATTACGAATTGGCCCAGAAATACCTGCCCAAGGGCCCGGGGGCTGTGTTCACCTTTGGCGTCAAGGGCGGGTACGAGGCCGGGACCAAGCTGGTCGAGAATGTGCGGCTCTTTTCCCACCTCGCCAATATCGGCGACACCCGCAGCCTCATTCTGCACCCGGCCTCGACCACCCACCGGCAATTGACCGACGAACAGCGCGCAGCGGCGGGGGCCGGACCCGATGTCGTGCGCCTCTCGGTCGGGCTCGAAAGCGCCGAGGATCTGATCCGCGATCTCGACCAGGCGCTTGCCAGCGGCTAATTTTTCGGCGCGAGCCAGGGGTAAAGCCAATGGAACTGGGGTTGCGCGGCAAGAAGGCGCTGATCACCGGCGCGTCAAAGGGGATCGGGCGGGCCTGCGCCGAGGTGCTGGCCGAGGAGGGCTGCGACGTTGCGTTGGTGGCGCGCACCGCCGCCGATCTCGAAACCGCGCGCGCGGCGATCACCGCCAAGCACAATGTCGCGGTGCGGGTGTTTGCGATGGACCTGTCCGACAGCGGCAATGTCGACCGCCTCGCCGCCGACTGCGCCGATGTCGATATCCTGGTCAACAATGCCGGCGCCATCCCCGGCGGCGATATCGACGCGGTCGACGAGGCCCGGTGGCGCGCGGCCTGGGACCTCAAGGTCTTCGGCTATGTCAACATGACCCGCCGCTTTTATGCCCTGATGCGCCAGCGCCGGCAGGGCGTCATCATCAACATTATCGGCGCCGCCGGGCAGAACCCCGATTTCGACTATATCGCCGGCTCGACCGGCAACGCCTCGTTGATGGCCTTTACCCGCGCGATCGGCGGTGCCGCACCGCGCGACGGTATTCGCGTCGTCGGCATCAATCCCGGGCCGGTGCTGACCGAACGCCTTGTCACCCTGACGCGGATGCGCGCCGAGGCCCGTTTCGGCGATCCCGAACGCTGGCCGGAATTGATGAGCGGCTACGCCTTTGGCCGCGCCGCCAAGCCCGAAGAGATCGCGTGGATGGCGGCGTTTCTCGCCTCGGACAAATCCGGCTATACGACCGGCACGATCGTCACGATCGACGGCGGCGGCTCCTCGCGGCGCTCGGCCCTCTAGCCCGGCGCCGACCGTACCGGTCATGAACCGGCCGGCTACCGTTTAATCACGGCCGCGGGCGGCTCGGGGCGCCGCTTGCGAGGTTGCAGATATCAATAACCGAGATCTCGATCGCGACGTTGGAATTGGATTGGCCGACTGCGGTTTGCACGACGACCGGCGCGGCCTCTTCCGACATGTCCGGTGCTACGACGCTGATCGCCTTGTCGCTCTCGACCGTGATCGCCCCCATATCCACGGCAGTGCCGGCAATCTGGACGCTGGTCACCAGCGACGGATAGAAACCCGACCCGTTGATCGTGAACTTATCGCCGGCGTTGACGCAAGTGGGGTTGACACTCAACACCATCGGGTTTTGCAGCGCGAAGGTGTCGCCGAAAGGCAGCGGGATGAAGCGGGTGACCACATTCTGCAGCAGGGGCGAATTGGACAGGAAAAACGCAGAGTTCTGCGCCGACACAATCCCCACCCCCTGCTGCCCGTGGCCGTAACTGGAAAACGGTATCTCCCACAGCCATTGATTGATGAACTGCGTTGTCCCGGGCGGGAATGCCGGGGGCGGTATGAAATAGGTCCATTGAGCAAGACCGGCAGCCGGATTGACCTGATTGTTTATGGAGATTTGGGGACAGGTGATGGTCTGGGAGTTGTCGACGCTGACGCCGCCGGTAAGGGCGGCGTTGGCGCCCTGCGTCCAGTTCCAGCCGACACTACCGCCGATATTCCAATTGACACCGCTGGTCGTCGACACCGTGCAGTGGGTCGATTGCGGGGTGGTACGGATCACCACGGGAACAGGTGCGGTTGGGCCCAGCCCGATCAGCCCATTACTGGCTAGATTTTGTGAAAGGAGACCGGATTGATTGGCTCCCCACGTGTACTCGGCGACTTGATAGACATAGTAGAAGTCGTCCTGGTTCAGGAAAGAACGCACATTGTAGACAGAATCACTGAGGGTGTCGCTCGACCCTGTCGGCGCATAGGTGCTGGTGGAAGTCGAAAAGTAATTGTCGGCGAGACAAGTGAGGTCGTTCGTCCCACTGTTGGTCGGGCAGTCATCCCGAACGTTGGCGCCGGCGGCGAACACCCGGCTCAGCAGCTCCAAGCGGCGCTGCGTCAGGTCGCGTCCGGGGGCAGACGATAAGGCGGTCGGGTCGTGCTGGAATAGGCCGGTTTGGTAGTCGTAGGCGAGGGTTCCCGGCCGCAATACCTTGCGCACAAAATACAGATCGGCCGTCTCACTGCCGGTCGGCCCGTCCGCCGCGTTGGGATGGCCAAGCACCGCCCGCAGGCGTGCGTAATCGGCGGCGGTGGCATTCAACAGCGCCACCGTCTGGCCGGCCGCGTAGGCGTCTTTGATCGCCGCGACCGTCCGAGCATCGCTCAAATCGGCAGGTCCGAGCAGGATCGGGCTCGGCAGCGCGTCGTCGCGGGTCTTTGGGTGACCGCGCAGCGGCTTTAACGTGTAGGCGCGGGCCAAGAGCGGAAGCAAGTCACCATCGACGGAACGGGCCATGCGCAACTCGCCCATGCTCGGCGGAAAGACGATGCGGTTGTTGCCGTTTCCGGCGTCGAGCCAGGGCCGGCCGGTGCCGGCAATCAGGACATCGTCGCCATCGCCGCCGAAGAGCAACGCGGGGCCGGTTCCGCTTTGCAGGCAATCGTCGCCAGCGCCGCCTTCGATCCGCGTCGGCAAATCCACATTCGGTTCGACGATCACGACATCATCGCCGTCACCCCCCTGAACGTGGAGCCGGGTTACCGGACCAAAGCTGCCCAGCCGCTTGCCGTTGAACACGATACGGACCATGCCCGTCGCATTCCCCGGCGCGATCACGATATGATCGGAATTCGCCGTCCCCGCGATCTGCAGCGTGTTCCCGTTTGAGCTGATTTGTTGCTGTAAAACATCGCCGCTGACCGTCTGCAAAACCGCCGCCGGCACATTGACCGGAGTCGGCGGACAACGTTTTTCTCTGACCGCAGTATCGAGCCAAGTCTTGGTCGTGGCATTGGCAGCCGATCGCGCGGCGGCGACATGCGTTTGCAGCCCCGACACCACTGCAACCACAAGAGTGAAAGCGACGACTTGAATACCGTAGGAAGACCAGGTGCGCATGATCGGCCGGATCTGCTCTGCTGTCTTTTCGCGCAGGCTATCACAGCCGCCGCCGCGGCAGGCAAGGCCCGATCGCTATCGCAGGTCAAAAACTTCGCCTGGCTTTCACCCACTGCGCGAGCGCCGGCCCAACCCGCAAGCCTCGTCGCGATCGACGGCGGCGGCTCCTCGCGGCGCTCGGCCCTCTAGGGTTGCGCCGGCCACGCCCGGCCGGTTGCCGCATGACATCGATCCGCGGCCCACGACCGGCCGCCGCATGGAGCTGATAATCTCTCGAAATCCGGGGACCGGCCGGCCGTCGCTCAGCCGCGCAGCGCCCGTTCGAGCTCGGCCTTGTTCATTTTCGAGCGCCCGGGAATGTCGCGGCGTTTGGCCTGTTCATAGAGCTCGGCGCGGGTGCTGCCGCTGCCGGTGCGCGCCCGCCGCTCGGTGCGCTGCAGGTTCTCACGGTTCTTCTTCGGCGTCTCGTATTTCGAGGCGCCGGCCTCGTGCAAGGCGATCGCAATCGCCTGCCGCGGCTCCTTAACCCGGCGGCGGCCACGCGCGGTGGTCAGCTCGCCGTGCTTGAACTCGTGCATGACCCGCTCGACGATCTTTTTTTGCCGCCGCGACTGACGCGCCATCACCGATCCTTTCTGCCGTGTAATTCGTGTTACACCCGCCGCTGCCGCTCGGTTCCGCGAGCGGCTGTTGCCGCGCCGGCCCACAGCTGCCGGTGTTCGGCCTCAGGCGACCGGCGCGGCGAAAGCTGCCGCGCCATTGGTGCCGCCGCCGGGGCGGTTGCCGGCGGGTCTTGGTATTTCGCGGAACCTAAATTTCCACGGCGCTGTTGCCTGCAATGTTGGCAAGACATGCTGCAGGAGAGAATTTATGAACTCTGATCAAATCGCCGGAAAGCTGCGCCAATTTGCCGGCAAAGCCAAAGAACAATGGGGCCGCCTGACCGATGACGATTGGCAAGTCATCGCCGGCCGACGCGATCAGCTGATCGGAAAGATCCAGGAACGTTACGGTATCGAACGCGAGATGGCCGAACGCCAGGTTGCCGACTTCGAGCGCATGGTCGGCAAAGACTGAAACATTCCAGGCTCTGACGGAAGGCCAATCCGGGACGTCTCGTCGCCGCCGGCGGGGCGTCCCGCCCGGTTCGAAAAATGAGCGCCAATCGACCGGTATCGGTCGGGAGCCCAAGAGACGGAGAGACCCGCATGAGCACACCGATGGTTCGCGAAGCTGTGGCGCTATTCGACGATGCCGGGCTGCTGGAGGGCGCCGTCTCGGATTTGCAGGGGCGCGGCTTTGACCGCGCCGACATCAGCTTTCTGGCGCAAGCCGCCCTTGAGGACCAGCCGAACAGCAGCGAAGGCCTGGCCGACAACCCGGCAACCCCGCGCGAGACGCCGGTCACCGCGACCGATATTCGCCAGGAACGGGTGCTCGCCACGAGCATGGTCGCAACCATCGCCGCCTTTGCCGCCGCCGGCTTTACGGTTGCGACCGGCGGAGCGGCCGCGCTGGCGGCAGCGGCGGCCATCGCCGCCGGCGGCGGGGTTGGCGCGGTCGGCGCCTGGTTCGGCTCGCGGCTGGGCGATGAGGAAGCGGCCTATTACGACGCGCAGCTGGCGCGCGGCGGGGTGCTGCTCTGGGTGCGCCTCCGCCGCCCCGAAGACGAAGCGCGCGCCCTCGAGGTGCTGCGCCGCTATTCGCCGCGGGTGGCGATCCGCGACGTCGCCGCCGGCGCGGCCGAGGACTTGCCCAGCGACCCCGGTTGAGCCGTCCTCCCGGGTCAAAGGCGCCGGCGCCGGGGTTGCCGTTGGCCGGCGCGGTGCGGAGAATTCGCCCCGGCTTGGCGCCGGCCGGTCATCCGCCACCCTGCTCGCCGTTGCTTCAGAAGACTACCGCGCGGTCCGATCGCGGGCTCGCACCGCGGCCGGCGGCGCGCTATCTTTAGCGGCGTGTGACAGCGGCTGATGCGGATGGGATGGACGCGTCCAAGGCTCTCGATCTGATCACGATGCTGCCGTTGATGGCGGCCGAACGCCCGCAGGGCGACATCGGCCGGCCGTTCAACGTCGTCTCGGAATTCCGGCCGGCCGGCGACCAGCCGCAGGCGATCAAGGAATTGACCGCCGGCATCGCGCGCGGCGAGCGCGACCAGGTGCTGCTCGGCGTGACCGGCTCGGGCAAAACCTTCACGATGGCGCATGTCATCGCCAATTGCGGCCGGCCGGCGATCATCCTCGCCCCGAACAAGACCCTGGCCGCCCAGCTCTATGGCGAGATGAAGAGTTTTTTTCCGGAGAACGCGGTCGAATATTTTGTCTCTTATTACGACTACTATCAGCCTGAGGCATATGTCCCGCGCACCGACACCTATGTCGAAAAGGAATCGTCGCTGAACGAGGAAATCGACCGGATGCGCCACTCGGCCACCCGCGCCATCCTCGAACGCCGCGACGTCGTGGTGGTCGCCAGCGTGTCGTGCATCTATGGCATCGGCTCGGTCGAAACCTATTCGCAGATGACCCTGTCCTTGGCCAAGGGCGACCGCATCAACCGCACCCGCCTGCTGGCGCAGTTCGTCGAATTGCAATACCGGCGCAGCGACCACAATTTCGGGCGCGGCGCATTCCGGGTGCGCGGCGACACGATCGAGATCTTTCCGGCGCATTACGAAGACCGGGCATGGCGGCTGTCGTTGTTCGGCGACGAGATCGAGGCGATCCACGAGATCGACCCGTTGACCGGCGAGAAGACGGCGCTCCTGCAATCGATCAAGATCTATGCCAACAGCCACTATGTGACGCCGCGCCCGACCCTGCTGCAGGCGATCGAGAACATCAAACGCGACCTCAAGATCCGGCTCGACGAGCTGTTCGCCCAGGGCAAACTGCTCGAAGCGCAGCGTCTCGAACAGCGCACCACTTACGACCTCGAAATGATCGAGGCGACCGGCAGCTGCGCCGGCATCGAGAATTACTCACGCTATCTGACCGGCCGCCGCCCGGGCGAGCCGCCGCCGACCTTTTTCGAATACATGCCGCGCGATGCGCTGGTCTTTGTCGATGAGAGCCATGTCACGGTGCCGCAACTGGGCGGCATGTTCCGCGGCGACTGGATGCGCAAATCGACCCTCGCCGAATACGGTTTCCGGCTGCCCTCCTGCACCGACAACCGGCCGCTTAAATTCGAGGAATGGGACGGGTTGCGCGGCCAGACGATCTTTGTCTCGGCGACCCCGGGACCGTGGGAGATGGACCGCACCGGCGGCGTGTTTGTCGAGCAGGTGGTGCGTCCCACCGGGCTTGTCGATCCGCCCTGCATCATCCGCCCGGTCGAAACCCAGGTCGACGATCTGATGGCCGAATGCCGCGAGGCGGCGGCCAAGGGCCAGCGGGTGATGGTCACCACCCTGACCAAAAAGATGGCCGAGGCGCTGACCGAGTATCTGCACGAAAACGGTCTGCGGGTGCGCTATATGCACTCCGATGTCGACACCTTGGAGCGCATCGAGATCATCCGCGACCTGCGCCTGGGGGTGTTCGATGTGCTGATCGGCATCAACCTGCTGCGCGAAGGGCTGGACATCCCGGAATGCGCGCTGATGGCGGTGCTCGACGCCGACAAGGAGGGCTATCTGCGCTCGCGCACCTCGCTCATTCAGACCATCGGCCGCGTCGCCCGGCATGTCGAAGGCCGCGCCATCCTCTATGCCGACCGGATGACCGCGAGCCTCAAAGCGGCGATCGACGAGACCAACCGGCGCCGCGAAAAGCAGCTAGCCTACAACCAGGCGCATGGGATCACGCCGGAAAGCGTGCGCCGCGGCATCTCCGACATTCTCGAAAGCGTCTATGAGCGCGACCACGTCACCTTTGGCCTCTCCGAAGGCGAGGCGGCGCATTACCAAGGCAAGAGCCTGAAGCAGGTGATCGCCGATCTCGAAAAGCGCATGCGCGAGGCCGCCGCCGAGCTCGAATTCGAGGAGGCGGCCCGGCTGCGCGACGAGATCCGCCGGCTCGAACAGAGTGATCTGGGCCTGCCGGTGGCCGCCGGGGCAAATGGCGCGGGAGCGGCCGCCGGACGCGGCGAGGGCGCGCGCGGACGCTCGACCGCCGGCCGCGCCGGGGTCTCGGCCCGCGAGGTGGCGCGCGCCAAAATGCGCGCCCGCAAGCAGCGCCGTGCCGGGCGGTATTGACCTCGAACGCGGCCGAGCCGCCGATCCGGCCGCACTGACCGGCGCGACCGCGCCGGCGCCGGCGATGCCGCGCACCGCGCTGGTCACCGGCGGCGGCCAGCGCATCGGCCGGGCGCTGGCGCTGGCACTGGCCGAGGACGGGTTCGCCGTGGCCGTCCACTATCACCGCTCACGGACCGAGGCCGAGGCGGTGGTCGCCAAGATCCGCGACGGCGGCGGCCGGGCGATCGCACTCGCCGCCGATCTCGCCGACGAGCCCGCAGTGCGCGGCCTGATCGCCGAGGTCGAGCGCGCTTTTGGGCCGCTCGGCTGTCTGGTCAACAACGCCGCGGTCTTTGGCGAGGACACCGTCGCCACGGTGACGCGGGCGAGCTGGGACGAGCATCTCGCGGTCAATCTGCGCGCGCCTTTTGTGCTGATCCAGGAGATGGCGGCGCGGCTGCCGCCGCCCTTCGGCGGCGTGGTGATCAATTTGCTCGACGAGCGGGTGTGGTCGCCGACCCCCTATTTCGTGTCCTATACGCTGTCGAAGGCGGGGCTGTGGACGCTGACCCAGACCATGGCGCTGGCGCTGGCGCCGCGCATCCGGGTCAACGGCATCGGTCCCGGGCCGACCCTGCCGAGCCCGCGGCAAAGCCCGGCGCAGTTCCGGCGGCAATGCGCCGAACTGCCGCTCGGCCGCGGCACGAGCCCGCAAGAAATTGCCGCGGCGATGCGGTTTTTGATTTCGGCGCCGGCGATGACCGGGCAGATGATCGCGCTCGACGGCGGCCAACATCTCGGCTGGGCGCAACCGGGCCGCACCCCGGTCGTCGAATGAAGTACGCGTAATGCGCGAAGCGGTGGCGGCGCCAGAGGGGTTTTATCGCCGCGGCAAAATGCCGGCGCCGCGGGCGTTTGGCCGCCGATTGTGCACAGCGGCGCCGGACCGGGCGGGGTGGGATGGCGCCGGTCGCTGGCCAGCCGCGATCGCGGAAGGTGTTAACCATTCGCCGCGGTTTTCAGGGGTCTAGCGATCGCTCGGTTTCTGCGGCAAAGCTTGCCCAGGCGAAAGGGTTCGGGAACGGCGAAGCGAAAGGGGCAAATCGTCAACAGAGTTATCCACAGCGCCCGGGAATACTTTGTGACGGGTTTGAAAAGGGTGGGCATTGCAACCAGTTGACGAATCGATGACAGAACCGTGTCAGCCGCCGCCGACGGCGCGGCCGGCGACGCGCCGGCGCCGACCCGTCCCGATCGATCCGCGGCGGGCGCCCGAAGGCGTCGCCGCCGCCGATCTCGTCATCGCCCCGCCGCCGGAGGCCGACCCGGCCGGCGCAGCCGAGCCCGGCGACGACGCCTTTGCGCTGCCGGGAAGCGGCATCGCCCGCGGCACCGCGGTCATTCGCGCGGCGCTGCGGACCATGCCCGCCACCCCCGGCGTCTATCGCATGCTCGACCGCAAAGGCGACGCGCTCTATGTCGGCAAGGCGCGCAACCTCAAAAGCCGGGTGCAGAATTACGCCCACCCCGCGACCTTGTCGAACCGGCTGCGGCGCATGGTCGCCGAGACGGCCGCGATGGAAGTCGTCTCGACCCATACCGAGGCCGAGGCGCTGTTGCTCGAATGCAATTTGATCAAGCGGCTGATGCCGCGGTTCAACGTCCTGCTGCGCGACGACAAATCCTTCCCGCTCATTCATTTGACCGCCGACCACGACTTTCCGCGGCTGACCAAATTTCGCGGCGCGCAAACCAAGGGCGGCGATTATTTTGGCCCGTTCGCCTCGGCCGGTGCGGTCAACCGCACATTGGTGACCCTGCAAAAGGCGTTTTTGCTGCGCTCGTGCAGCGACAGCGTCTTTGCCAACCGCACCCGGCCCTGCCTGCTGCACCAGATCAAGCGTTGCAGCGCCCCTTGTGTCGGACGGATCAGCCGCGAGGACTACGCCGCGCTGCTGGCCGAGGCGCGCGCCTTTCTGTCGGGCGGCAGCGACCGCGTGCAGCAACGCCTTGCCGCCGAGATGCAACAGGCGGCGGCGATGCTCGATTTCGAAGCGGCGGCGCTGATCCGCGACCGCATCCGCGCGCTGACCCTGGTGCAAGGCCATCAGGACATTCACGTGCCGGGGATTGTCGATGCCGATGTCATCGCCGCCCATCAGGAGGCCGGCCACACCTGCGTTCAGGTGTTCTTTTTCCGCGGCGCCCAGAATTGGGGCAACCGCGCCTATTTCCCGAGCCATGACCGCCAGCTATCGGTCGAGGAGGTGCTCGCCGCCTTTGTCGGCCAGTTTTACGACAACCGGCCCAAACCGCCGCTGGTGCTGTTGAGCCATCGGCTGAGCGAGCACGAGCTGGTCGAGGAGGCGCTGTCGCTTGGCGGGCCGCGCGTCAGCCTGGCGGTGCCGCAACGCGGCGACAAGAAAAGGCTTGTCGACCGAGTTGCCGCCGCGGCGCGCGAGGCGCTGGGCCGTCACCTGGCCGAGAGTGCGACGCAGCGCCGGCTGCTGGAAGGCCTCGCCGCGACCTTCGACCTCGAGGCGCCGCCCAACCGGATCGAGGTCTACGACAACAGCCATATCCAGGGGGCAAACGCGGTGGGGGCGATGATCGTCGCCGGCCCCGAGGGGCTGATCAAAGGCGCCTACCGCAAATTCAACATTCGCGGCCGCCAGCCGGCGAATGGCCCCGCGCGCCGCGATGATCTCTCCGTCCCGCACCGCGGTGACGGCGAAATCCGGTCATCGCGCGAGGGTGCCGGTGGCCCGGGCGCGGATGCGGATGCGGCGGCCCGTCAAGCGGCCCCGCCCCGGCCATCTGCCGCGGCGCAGAATGGGCGGGGCGTCGCGGAGGAAGCGGAGCCGGCCGCCGGCGGCGACGACTACGCGATGATGCGGGAGGTGATGCTGCGGCGCTTTGGGCGGGCGCTGAAGGAGGATCCCGGCCGCGAGCATGGCGGCTGGCCCGATCTGGTGCTGATCGACGGCGGCCAAGGCCAGCTCAATGCGGTCAAAGCGGTCTTCGACGAATTGGGAATCTCCGATGTGGCGGTCGTCGCCATCGCCAAAGGTCCCGACCGCAATGCCGGCCGCGAGCGGTTTTTCATGCCCGGGCGCGCCCCCTTTCTGCTCGATCCGCGTGATCCGGTGCTGTATTTCCTGCAGCGGCTGCGCGACGAGGCGCATCGTTTTGCGATCGGCAGCCATCGGGCGCGCCGCAGCCGGGCGATCGGCCGCTCGCCGCTCGACGAGATTGCCGGCATCGGCACCCGTCGCAAGCAGGCGCTGTTGCACCATTTTGGTTCGGCGCGCGCGGTCGCCCGCGCCGGGCTGGCCGAACTCGAACGCGTCGCCGGCATCAGCAAGACCGTCGCAAAAAAGATTTATGATCATTTCCATGCCGATGGCTAAGATGGGCTGTTTTTCACTGCGAACTCGCCCGCCGGGGTAGCGCGTGCCGCTGACCAGCCTGCCCAATTTGCTGACCCTGTCCCGGATCTTGGTGATCCCGGTGGTGGTCGCGTCGTTTTATATCCACAGCGATTTCGCGCGCTGGGTCGCTTGCGCGCTGTTTTCGGCAGCCGGGGTGACCGATTGGCTCGACGGCCATATGGCCCGGCGCTGGGCGCAGCAATCCGAACTCGGGCGCTTTCTCGATCCGATCGCCGACAAACTCCTGGTCTCGGCGACTTTGTTCATGCTGACGACGTTCGGCCGCCTGCCGACCGGCGCCGTGTTGCCGGCGCTGGTCATCCTGTGCCGCGAAATCCTGGTCTCGGGGTTGCGCGAATACCTCGCCGGGCTGCGCGTCGGCATGCCCGTTTCACGGCTGGCCAAGTGGAAGACCACGATCCAGATGGTCGCGATCGGTTTTTTGATCGTCGGCGACGCCGGTCCCGCCGCGATCCCGGTCGCCGGCATCGGCGAAATTCTGCTGTGGGCGGCGGCGTTGCTGACTTTGGTAACCGGCTATGATTACCTGCAGGCCGGCCTGCCGCATATCACCCGGCCACGGCGCGGGTCGTTCGCGCGCAGCAAATCGCGCCGCCCGGCCTCGACCGTGTGAGGCGTGTTGCCGCTGCCGGCGCCGATCCCCAATTGACGAGGTGGCGAGCCTGCGATGCGCATTTTTGGTCTCGCCGGTTGGAGCGGCAGCGGCAAAACCACGCTGATGACCTCGCTGATCCCCGAATTCGTCAAGCGCGGGCTCAAGGTTTCGACGGTCAAGCATGCCCACCATGAATTTGACCTCGACCGGCCGGGCAAGGATTCATGGCGCCATCGCGAGGCCGGCGCCAGCGAGGTGCTGATCGTATCGCAGCGGCGCTGGGCGCTGATGCACGAATTGCGCGGCGAGGACGAGCCGGGACTCGACGCGCTGTTGCCGCGGATCACGCCGGTCGATTTGTTGCTGGTCGAAGGCTTTAAATATCATCGGCACCCGAAGATCGAGGTCTACCGCCCGGTATTGGGCAAGCCGCCGCTCTATCCTGACGATCCGTTTGTGGTCGCGGTGGCAAGCGATGCCGCGCTGTCCGGCCTGCCCTTGCCGTGCCTGCCCTTGGCAGCGCCGGCGACCGTGGCCGAGTTTATCCTGAGCCATGACGGATGCCCGCGATGGCGCAGCTGAGCGATGATTGCTTCGCCTATGGGACGGCGCTGCTGACCGTGGCCGAGGCGCTGGCGCTGATCGACGCCCGCGTCGTCCCGGTCGTCGGCAGCGAGAGCGTGCCGTTGCGCGCCGCCTTGGGCCGGGTTCTGGCGGAGGATGTGGTGGCGGCGATCGATTTGCCGCCGCATGCCAACAGTGCGGTCGACGGTTATGCCGTCCGCCATGCCGACCTGCTGCCCGACCGCGACACCGAGCTGCCGATCGGCGGCCGCGCCGCTGCCGGACACCCGCTGGGGCGCGCGATCCGGCCGGGCGAAGCCATCCGCATCTTTACCGGCGCCCCGATGCCGCCCGGCGCCGACACGGTGTTGATGCAGGAGGATTGCATCGCACGGGGCGATCGGGTGCGGCTCAAGCCCGGCATCCGCAACGGCGCCAACCGCCGCCGGGCCGGCGAAGACGTGGCCGCCGGCGAGACCGCGCTCAATTCCGGCCGCCGGCTCGGCCCGGCGGAAATCGGTCTTGCCGCGGCACTCGGCTATGCCGAGCTGCGGGTTTGCCGACGGCTGCGGGTGGCGCTGATGTCGACCGGTGACGAGGTGCGCGAACCCGGCGCAGCGCTGGCGCCGGGCGCGATCTATGACGCCAACCGGTTTGTGCTGGCCGCCCTGCTGGAGCGGCTGGGTTGCATCGTCACCGATTTCGGCATCCACCCGGACGACGAAGCCGGGCTGGCCGAGACGCTGGGCGCGGCCGCCGCCGGGCATGATTTGGTCGTGACCTCGGGCGGCGTCTCGACCGGCGATGAGGACCACGTCAAGGCCGCCGTCGAGCGTCTGGGCGCGCTTCACTTTTGGCGGCTCGCGATCAAGCCGGGGCGGCCGGTCGCACTCGGCCAGGTCAAGGGCGTGCCGCTGATCGGGCTGCCCGGCAACCCGGTCGCCGTCGCCGTCACTTTCGCCATCCTCGCCCGCCATTTGATCCTCAAGCTGGCCGGTGTTGCCGCCGAACCGGCGCGGGCAATCCCGGTGCGCGCCGGCTTTGCCTATCGCAAAAAGCCCGGACGGCGCGAATATCTGCGCGCCCGGCTCGAGCGCGATGGCGCGGCGCTGGTCGCGGTCAAATATCCGCGCGAGGGTGCGGGCATTCTGTCTTCGATCGTCCGCTCCGACGGCCTGGTCGTGGTCGGCGAGGCGACGGCCGCACTCGAACCCGGCGAGATCTGCGATTTCCTGCCCTTTTCCGAGGTGTTCGGGTGAAGATCCTCTATTTCGCCTGGCTGCGCGCCCGCATCGGCTGCGCCGAAGAGGAGGTGAGCCTGCCGGCCGGCATTGCCGATGTCGGCGGGCTGCTCGACTGGCTCAGCTCGCGCGGTCCGCGTTACGCCGAGGCGTTGCGCGACCTCTCGGTCGTGCGGGTCGCGGTCAACCAGGAATATGTCGGGCGCGACCACCCGCTCGCCGATCAGGACGAGGTGGCGGTCTTCCCGCCGGTGACCGGAGGCTAGGGCGATGATCCGCGTGCAGCGCGAGGATTTCGACATCGGTGCCGAACTCGATCGGCTTGCCGCCGGCAATCATGCGATCGGCGGGATTGCGAGCTTTGTCGGGCTGGTGCGCGACCTGGGCGGACCCGACCGGGTCGCAGCTCTCAGTCTCGAACATTACCCCGGGATGACCGAAAAGAAGCTCGCCGAGATCGAACTCGAAGCCCATCGCCGCTGGCCGCTGACCGCCTCGCTGATCATTCACCGCTACGGCCGGCTTGAACCGGGCGAGCGCATCGTGCTGGTCGCCACCGCCTCGCCGCATCGCGAGGCGGCGCTCGCCGCCTGCCATTTCCTGATCGACTGGCTGAAGACCGACGCGCCGTTCTGGAAGAGTGAGCAAACCCCGGCGGGCGAGCGCTGGGTCGAGCGCCGCGCCGAGGACGACGCGGCCAAGGCGCGCTGGCAGGGTTAGCCGGCCCGCCATTCGACGGCGGGGACATCCGGGCGGAAGCCGCATCGGCCGCACCCCGGGGTTGCGAGCCTCTATAGCCTGCCGGCCGCCGCCCCTTATATTGTCCGCGGCACACGACGCGGTTGTTTGGGGATCAGCGGATGTCGGCGACCGAAGAGCTGAGGTTCGGCTTCGGCAAGAACTGGGCCGCCTTTATCGACAAGAATTTCAGCGACGAGGTGGTCGACCAGTCGCAGCGGCGATTGGCCGAATTTCTGCGCCTCGATTCGCTCGCCGGCAAAACCTTCCTCGATATCGGCTGCGGCTCGGGGCTGCACTCGCTGGCCGCTCACCGGCTCGGCGCCGAGCGGATTGTCAGCTTCGATTACGACCCCGATTCGGTGGCGACCACCGAGCGCCTGCGCCGCCACGCCGGAGAGCCCGGCAATTGGCAGGTGATGCAAGGGTCGGTTCTCGACCGCACCTTTATGGAAGCGCGCGACAAGGCCGACATCGTCTATTCCTGGGGGGTCTTGCACCATACCGGCGACATGTGGACGGCGATCCGCAACGCCGCGCTGCCGCTGAAAGAGGATGGCGTGTTTTTCATCGCCTTGTATTCAGCCGATGCGCATGTTGATCCGCCGGCCGAATATTGGCTCGATATAAAACGACGGTACAATTCCTGCAGCACTCTCGGGCGCAGGATCATGGAAGGCTCTTATCTGTGGCGATTTCACATTCTGCCGGCGCTGCGTTCCGGACAAAACCCGTGGCGCTTATTGCGCGAAAAGCGGTATCGCGGCATGGAATTCTGGACCGATCTGCGCGACTGGCTCGGCGGTTACCCGATGGAATTTGCCGGCTTTGGTGAGACGCGCGATTTCTGCCAAAGAGAGCTCGGTCTTGACCTGGTCAATTCGAGCACCGGCGAAGCGAACACCGAATACCTGTTCTGCCGGCGCAGCCGCAACCCGCACTGGGCGCGCATCGACGGCATGCGCCGGCAACAGCCGCTCGACCCGCCCTTCGCCAAGCTCGACGGCTTTGCCTATGTCAGCGCATTGCCGGGGCTCGCCGCCATCGCCGATGGCAACGAGGCGCCGCGCCGCTCGCAGCTGATGCTGTACGAGGACGGCCGGCCCCTTGGCCTCGGCCACTCGCTCCACGCCCATATCGTCAAATATGGCGGCGGCCGGTTCTCGCATTGGGGCGACAATTTGTATTTTTCCGCCGCCGACAATTCCGACCCGAATGGCAACGGCCGGCTCTATACGATTTGCACAAACTATTGAGGACGCTGTTTTGATCGGCAGGGGTCAAGCCGCCGGAAGCCGCTTCTCGGCCGCGACACCGACATTCTCGAATTCGCCGGCGGCGCGCTGCTGGCCCATTCTCGCGGAACTCAGCCTATAGAGGCTGACGGTCTCGCGGACCATTCGCTCGACGGCGAATTTGCTTTTGACAAAATCGGGGCCGCGGCGGCGGGCGCGATCGCCGGCCGGCGGATTGTCGTGCAACCACACGAGCCTTTCCGCCAAGGCCGCCGCCCGCGGTTCGCCGACGATCCAGCCGGTCACCCCCTGCTCGACCGCCTCCGGCGTACCGCCGGCCCGCGTCGCCACCACCGGGGTTCCGACCCATTGCGCTTCGAGAACGACATTGGGGATGCCCTCATAGCGCGAGACCAGCAGAAAGGCATCCATCATCGACAGCGCATCCATGATCGCATGGGTTGTTCCGCCAAACACGAGCCGCCGGTCGACGCCAAGCCGCCGGGCCGCCTGCTCCATCTGCGGCCGCATCTCGCCGCTGCCAAACACGATGAATTGCGCGCGCGGCAGGCGCCGCGCCACCTCGGCCGCGGTCTCGACCCACAGCAGCGGATCCTTTTCCGCGAAAAACCGAAACACGCCGCCGACCAGAAAGGCACGCGGGTCGATCCCGTAACGACGGCGCAGCCTCGACCGCTGGGCATCGCCGGGGCGGCGATAGCCGGCAAAGTCAATTCCGTTATAAATCACCGGGATGGTGGCCGGGTCGACGCCCAGCCAGGCGGCAAAATCATCGCGCCCGGCGCGGCTGTTGTTGACCATCGTCACCTGCGGCAAGGCGAGCAGCGCGCGATAGGCCGGCAGCATATGCGCGCGGGCATAGGCAAAATGCGTCGGATTGAGGTTGCGCGCGCCGAGCACGATGCGCGGCACGCCGGCCAGCGCCGCCGCAATCCCGGCCCGGTCGAGGTTGCCGTCGAGCCAGGCATGCACGACCTCGGGCCGCAGATCGACAAACTCCCAGAACAGATCGCCAATGTCGGTCACCAGATCGGGCGGCAAGGCATGGCGCAGCGCCCGCAGGCTGCGCGGCAAGAGGTCGAAGTCGGCCTCGCCGAGAAAGCGCCGGATGGGCCGCACCGGCACGCCCTCCGCCTGCAAACCCGCCAGGTAGAAGTCGTAGCGTCCGCTGGGATTGGTGCCGAGGTGATAGCACAACAGCTGCGCGCTCTCGATCGGCCATTGCCGCAGCCCGGTCAGGGTATAGACAATCTGGCGCTCGGCGCCGCCCGGGCCGAGGCTGCCACCGATATGCACCACCCGCCCGGGCACGAAATCGGGACGCGGCAGGGCTGCGCTCAGCAGCTGCGCAAACGCGACATCGGGCGAGGACGGCGCATCGGGTTGGCTGCCGAGATCAAAGACGTCGCGCGCCTTCTCGCGGCGCAACAGATAGGAACGACCGTTGGTCCGCGGGTCGCTGTTGTCCGAGGTCGAAAAATAAAGATGGTCGCCCCAGACCGAATACCGTCCACCGCCGAGGGCGCGGATATCGTCGTGCAGGCAGCCTCCGGGGCTCAACCGGCGACGACCCTCCCATAACCCCAGTCGCAGCGCATTGCAGCCCGGGTCCAATCGGGCGATGTAGCAATGGCCGGTTTCGGGCTGGATCCGGGTGCTGTCGATGTGAAACTCGTCAAAAGCGGCGTCCGGCGGGCGCAGCGAGTAGACGCGTCCGTTGAACCGCGGATCGCTGCCATCCGATGACGTGAAATAGACCCGCGGACCCGCCAGGCGATATTGGCCGCCGCCCGGCTCTAACCTGTCGCCCGCACCGGCGGGCCGCAGCGGAATGTCGTCTTCCCACAGCGCCAATCGGTCGCCGCCGAGCGCGCCCGGACATTCGGCGACGAAATGGCCCGCGCCGTCGCGCACAATGCCGCCCAGGCGAACGGTGCCATTGACCGCAACCGATAGCCAATCGGGATGAAGCGCGGTGCTTTCGTCTTTCGCCGCGCGATAGGCCGCAATCGTTTCATCGATCATGCGGTCGAGACCAAAGGCGGCACGCGCATGCCGCGGCGCGGCCTCGCGCATTTGCGCGCGCAAGCCGGGATCCTCGACCAGCCGCGCCACCGCCCGGCTCAGCGCCTCGGCGCTCGCTTCAGCGACGCCAAACCCGGTTTCACCCTCGACAAACGTCTCATGCATGCCGCCGACCCCGGTGCAGACCACCGGCAGCCCGACGAATTGCGCCTCGATCATCACGTTCGGCAGCCCTTCGGCGCGCGAAGTGAGGACAAAAATGTCCATCGCCGAGAGCGCCGCCCAGCTATCGGTGGTCTCGCCCGGCAGGCTGACCACGTCGCCGAGCCCGGCCCGCGTCACAAACGCCTGGCAGGCAGCCCGTAAGACGCCGTCGCCATAAATCACAAACCGCAGCTGCGGATAATCGCGGTGCAGCAGGCGCGCCATTTCGAGCCATAACAGCGGGCGCTTTTCCTCACGAAAACCGATCAGACCGCCGACAACGATCGCCTCCGCCGGGATGCCGAGCGCGGCCCGGATCGCGGCGCGCGAACCGGGCGCCGCCGGGGGCGGCGGGAAGCCGTTGGCGACAACCCGGAACCGCTCGCTCGGCAAACCGAGCCAGCGCGCATAATCGCGCGCCCCGGCCCAACTGTTATTCAGCAACACCGCGTCGCGCCGCGCCAAGATTGCGCGATAGGCGGGCTCCATATAGGGCTGAAAAATCGCGAAATTGTCCGGAGCCAGCGAGCGCCCGCTGATCACCAGCCGCGGCACGCCGACGAGATCGGCGGCGATTCCGCCGAGGGTATTGGAATAATCGAGCCAGGTATGAACGATTTCCGGGCGCAGGGCGCGGATCAGCAAGACGTGACGAACGATCATCTGAAAGAGGCTGAATGCGCCGAGGCTCCCATAGCGTTCGGTCAGCCGCTCGCAGGCCGCAGCCATTTCCGCCAAATCGGGGGGATCGTAGGACGAGACCAAGCGCACCTCGACCCCGGCGGCATCGACCACGGGCTTGAAGAAATCGGCCGCACCGCCGCCGGCGCAACAGCCGATAAACACCTCGCCGGGAAAACGTTCGGCAAGCCCGGCCGCGGTGTAGGCGGCCTGCCGCTCGGCGCCGCCACCGCCGAGGCTGCCGATCAACAGCAGAATGCGACCCGGCACAAAACTCGCCGACGGCAGACGCGCGCCGTCGCTCAGCAACTCGTAAATCTCGGCAAACAAGCCGTCATAACCGACACGGCGGATCGAGGTTTCGAGCGGAGCCGGGCGCAACAAGCGCAGCAACGCGGCAACGACCTCGACCTCGCGGACAATTGTCCCGACAGCATCGACATAAAGGATCCGGCGCACACCCTTGAGCCGCGCCTCCAGCAACAGCACGCCGTCGAGATCATGGCCGGGCCCGGCGCTCAACATCAGCAATGTCGCGGTCACCGCCGGGCGCAAAAACCACAATCCCGCCGCCCGGTCGATCCACCAGCCGGCGATCAGCGGATCCGGTTCGGGCGGGTCGGGGGGCCGCTCGGCGATGTAACCGGCGATTACCCCCTTTCGCGCCAATTCGCGGCAGACCACCTCGCTGAGCGGATACGGGGCCGCGACGACCGGCCGCTCCCCGGCCGCCGCCGCCGCCGCGGTGATGACCTGTTCAAACTCGATCACCGGCCTGTGCTCTCTCGACCCACAGCGCAGCCGACCGTCGCGGTCACGCGGTCGCGCGCGCCTGCAGACAATACATCACACGGTTGAAGCCCAGGCCAAATAGCTCGACGCGATCGGCAATTTCGAACCAGCGGTCGAGCATCGGCTCGAACCAGGCGGTATCAAAGTGAAACAGGTGATACCGGTCGGCCGGGACAAAATCGGCGGCCTCCGGGGTGAATAGCGGCGCGCCCGGCACCGAATCGATCCACAACAAAAACCGCCCGTCGGGGGCGAGCACGCGGCGGATTTCAGCGAGCGAACGGTCAAGCGACAGGCAGTGGTCGAGCGAGGTGGCCGAGATCACCGTCGCAAATGCGCCATCGGACCACGGTAAATATTCCTGCATGCCGCGGACAAATTCAAAATCCGGCGTCTCGACCGGTGCGAGCGGATCGAGACCGGCAATCAGCTCGGCCGGATAGCGCGAGAGGTAATGCGGCCGTCCGAACACGCCGCAGCCGACATCGAGTACCCGACCGCGGGCATAAATTTCGACCACGCTGCGAAACACTTCGGAACGCGGATCGCCGGCATGGGCGGCGTTGCCGACCTTGGTGGCGACAAACGCATCCTTTGTCGCTTGCAGCCGCTCCTCCCACAGTGGGAACAGCCGCGGGAAATCCTGGCGGGCGCGCCGCAAATGATCGCCCAGCAGGTCGCGCGGCGCAGGGCACGCCGCCTCGGCCATCGCATGCGGCTCTTGGTCGCGCTCACGCGCCGCTTCGAGATCCGCGCGCAAGCGCAGCAGCGCCGCCAAGACATCGTGCATCTGCAGGTAAAGACCGCTCAATCTCAGATTTTCGATCGTGTTGAGTCGCGTGTGCAGGCTGTCGTTGAGATGGTTTGCGAGGTCCCTGGTCTGACCGCTCAGCGCCTTCAATTCCTCCAAATTGGCAGCGACCGTGGCGCTGTGATCGATCAGCCGGCTTTTGGTGTCGTAATGCGCATCGGCGAGGCGCGCGAATTCGGTGCGGACCTGGTCGAGTTCGGCGCGCGGCAAACCCTCGCGCGCTTCGGGCCATGACCGGGCGGGATCTTCGAGCAGGGTTCGCGCCATGTCGTGCAGGCTGAAAGCGAGCTGTGCAGCAAATTCCCGCTTCAGTTCGGCGATCCCCCCGGTCCCGGCATCCGGCTCGCCGCGGCTCGGCACGGGCCTGGCCGCGGCATGAAAGACGGCCTGCTGCTCGGCCAAGCGGTGCAGCTGCGCGTGCATCGCGGCAATTTCGCCGCGCATCGCGGCGGCAATTTGCTCGACGCCGTCGAGGCGCGCGTCGATATGCGACGTCCGGTAGGCGAGCACCCCGAATTGTTCGGGAACCCCCAACAGCGCGCGCAGTCTTAACGGCAAGCGTGCCATCCGCCGCCACAGCGGCGGCCTTGCCTGCGCCGGCGGCCGAGGCTCGGGCTCGGCGCGCGGCAAGCCGGCGGTCGGGGACGCGCCCGATTCGGGGAAACCGCCGTCAGCCATCGGCCTCGCCCTTGCAATCCCGCCCGGCGGTCTGAGACGCGGCGCCGAACGCGGTCGATAAGATGCCTCTATTGCCTGTCATCAAGCCAGATCCCCCGCGCCGGTGCGAAACGTCGTCGCCGCCGCTCAGCGGCGTGCTTATCGCAAACTGAACCGGTCGCCAAGGCGGGCAGTCGACGCCAACAACACCCGCGACCGCCGATCAGGCGAGACCACTATTGTCGCCGCCCTCTCCGGCTCGAGGCGGCGCGCGACGCTGGGCGGATCCTGCCGAACGCGGGGCTCTCTGCCGAGCATTTTGCGCCTTCCCGATCAGTCGCCTCCGCTTATCTGCCTCTAAGGGGCCACGGGCTGGGTCATCCCCGATTAGGCGACAATTTGCGACACCCATCACATCTTGGTGTGTGCGGGAATGTCGGCGCCGCCATTCTTGTCTTTACAGCTGCCGGGAGCCCTTGCGGAAAGGCAAACACGATGCGCGCAGCCCCGCTTTTGTCGGCGCTTGCCACCGCGGTGCCGCGCTACCGCCTCGATCAGCGGGCGGTGATCGCGCGCGTCCGCGCCTTGTTCGACGGTGTCAACGGCCTCGAAAGGCTGCTCGGGGTGTTTGCCAATTCCGGCATCTCGACCCGCTATTCCTGCCTCCCGCTCGACTGGTACGACCAGCCGCACGGCTGGCGCGAGCGCAACCGGGTTTATATCGACAATGCGCTCGAGTTGCTGGCGACGACGACCGACCGCGTGCTGGCCCGCGCCCGGCTCGCGCCGACCGCCATCGACGCCGTCGTCGTCGTCTCGACGACCGGCATCGCCACCCCGAGCCTCGATGCGCTGCTGATCGAGCGCGTCGGGCTGCGTCGCGATGTGCGCCGCCTGCCCGTTTTTGGTCTGGGCTGCGCCGGCGGCGTCATCGGGCTGGCGCGCGCCGCCGAAGCGGCGGTCGCCAATCCCGGGCAGAACGTGCTGTTCCTGGTGGTCGAGCTGTGCACCCTGTGGTTCCGGCGCGACGGGACGAAAAGCAACATCGTCGCCACCGCTCTGTTCGGCGACGGCGCCGCCGGCGCGTTGCTGTCGACCGACGGCGCCGGCCCGGCCCTGGTCGCCAGCGGCGAGTACAGTTGGCCGGGCAGCCGCGACATCATGGGCTGGGACATCGCCGAAGACGGTCTGCGCGCGGTCTTTTCGCGCGACATTCCGCAATTCGTCGCCACCGAATTGGGCCTCGTCGTCCGGGCGTTTCTCGCCCGCCATGGCTTGCGTCTTCACGACATCGACCGCTTCGTGTGTCATCCCGGCGGCGCCAAGGTGGTGACCGCCCTCGAAACCGCCTTCGAGCTCAATCCCGGCGCGCTCGCCGGGGCGCGCCAGGTGTTGCGCGATTACGGCAATATGTCCGCAGCCACGGTGCTGTTCGTGCTCGAACAGATGCTGGCCGCCGCGCCAAGCTGGCGGCGAGCGCTGCTCACCGGGCTTGGGCCGGGTTTCAGCGCCGGCTTTGTGTTGCTCGAAAACCGATGACGGCGTTGCCTGCGACATTATTGCTGGTGGCGCTGGAACGGCTCGGCGAGTTGCTGTGGGCCAAACGCAACACGGCGCGGTTGCGGCGGCGGGGAGCGGTCGAGATCGATGCCCGCGGCTACCGGCTCTTTGTTGCGCTGCATCTTTGCTGGCTCGGCGGGCTCGCGCTGACCGTGCCGCCGGCGACACCGCCAAACCGGCCCTTGCTGCTGCTCTATGCGCTGCTCCAGCCCGTCCGGCTGTGGGTGATGGCCAGTCTCGGGCGCTTCTGGACGACGCGGATCCTCACCTTGCCCGGCGCGCCGCTCGTCAAAACCGGCCCCTATCGCTGGCTGCGCCATCCGAACTATCTGGTCGTCGCCGCCGAAATCGCGGTCTTGCCGCTGGCGTTTGGCGCGGTGGCGATGGCCGTCTTATTCTCGCTCGGCAATCTGGCGCTGACGTTGCGCCGCATCGCGATCGAGGAGCGCGTCTTGGCCCCGCGCCGCGGATTGTGATCAGCACCGCCGCCCTGCCCCGGCTCTGGATCGGCTTTGCCGCGATGGCGGTGGGCATGTTCATGGCGATCCTCGACATCCAGATCGTCGCCAGTTCGCTGCCCGAAATTCAAGCCGGGCTGGGCATCCCGCTGTCGTGGCTGAGCTGGGTGCAGACCGCCTATCTGATGGCCGAGATCGTGGCGATCCCGCTGACCGGCTGGCTGAGCCGCGCCTTGTCATTGCGCGGCGCGTTTGTCGCTTGCGTCGGCGGGTTCACCGCGGCCAGCCTCCTTTGCGCGGCATCGCGCGGGTTTTGGATGCTGGTCGCGGCCCGGGTGGTGCAAGGGTTCTGCGGCGGGGCGCTGATCCCGCTCGTCTTCTCGGCGATCTTCGTGATGTTTGACGAGCGCCGGCGGACGCGCGCCACCCTTCTCGCCGGCCTGCTGGCGATGCTGGCGCCGACCCTCGGTCCTGCGGTCGGCGGCTTTGTCACCGACCGGTTTTCCTGGCATTGGCTGTTTTTGATCAATGTCGGGCCGGGCATCGCGGTCGCCGCCCTCGTCGCCTGGAGCCTCGCCGCCGACGATCGCGGCCGCGAGGGTCGCGCCGCCATCGATCTGTGGTCGCTGCCGCTGTTGGCGGTATCGCTCGCCGGGCTCGAATTGCTGCTGAAAGAGGCCCCGGCGCGCGGCTGGTTGAGCCCGCCGATGATGCTGCTGACCGGGCTGTGCGCGGCGAGCGGGGTGGCCTTGGTGCGGCGCTGCCGGCGCCATCCGACGCCGCTGATCGAGCTGGGCGCGTTTGCCGACCGCAATTTTGCCGTCGGCTGCCTGTTCAGCTTTGTCCTCGGCGTCGGGCTCTACGGTGCCACCTATCAATTGCCCCTGTTTCTCGGGCTGGTGCGCAATTACGACGCGCTGCCGATCGGCAAGGTGATGATCGTCACCGGCGCAGCCCAGCTGGCGGTCGCCCCGCTGGCGACATTCCTCGAACGGCGCAGTGACGCGCGGGCGTTGCTGGCCGCCGGTTATGGGTTGCTGGCGCTGGGCTGGCTCGGCAACGGCTTCATGACGCCGGCCACCGATTTCTGGGGGCTGTTCTGGCAGCAATTGGCGCGCGGGGCGGCGGTGATGCTGTGCCTGCTGCCCAGCACCGCGCTCGCCCTGGGCGGCTTTGCGCCGGCGCGGGTCGCCAATGCCAGCGGCCTGTTCAATCTGATGCGCAATCTCGGCGGCGCGATCGGGCTTGCGGTCATCGACACGGTGCTTGAACAACGCACGCCCGGCCATGTCACCGAGCTGGTCGCGCGCCTCGAAGCGGGCGACGCGGGCGCGGCGCGGTTTGTCGGTCTGCCGACCGAGCGCTTCACCGGCGTCCCGCTCGGGCCGGTCGATCAGGCCACCCGCGATCTGGTGGCGCCGCTTGTCGAGCGCGCCGGGTTGGTTGCCGCGCTCGACGACGCCTGGCTGTGGATCGGCGGCGCGATGCTGTTGTCGCTGCTGCTGGTGCCGCTGCTGCGCGTCATGCCGCGCGCATTGGAAACTGCCCCGCCCATCGCGATGTCTGAGCGATCGGAATCGCGCCTCAGGAGCCGAATATGACCGAAGTGCAATCGCTGTCGCCGCCGCTCCCTCCGGGCACGACCTCGCCTTCCCCGCGCCAAGCCGCACGCTGGCTCGGCCAGAATGCGATCGGCATCTTCACACCCGAGGCCTATGACGAGGAGGTCGTCGAGCGGCGCATGTTTGGCCGCCGCCAGATCATTCTGAACCGGCCGGCGGCGATCCAGCACATCCTCGTCGACAATTGGGCGAATTATCGCCGCACCGCGGCCGGCATCCGCATCCTGCGGCCGCTGCTCGGCGGCGGGCTGTTGCTCAGCACCGGCGACGACTGGCGCCAGCAGCGTCGCACCCTGGCGCCGGCTTTTGCCCCGCGCACGATGCCGATGCTGGCCGGCCATGTCGCGCGCGCCGCCGAGCTTGCCGTGGCCGAGCTGAAGACGCGCGGCGAGCAGCCGGTGGACCTGCTGGCGACGATGCAATTCCTGGCGCTGGAAATCGCCGGGACTTCGATGTTCTCGCTCGAAATGGCGGCGTTCGGCCGCGAATTGCGCGCCCTGGTCAGGCACTATGCCGCCCGCCTCGGCCGCCCGAACATGCTCGACTTCCTGCTGCCCTTATGGCTGCCGAGCCCGCGCGACCTCCGCCGTTGGGGGTTTCGCCGGCGCTGGCTGGGGCTGATCCGGCGGATGATCGCCGCCCGCCGCGCCAAGAGCAGCACCGCCGCCCCGCGCGACCTGTTCGATTTGATGGCCGGCGCCACCGACCCCGAAAGCGGAGCGCTATTTCCGCCGGCAAAACTCGCCGACGAGGTCGCGACGATGATTGTCGCCGGCCACGAGACGACCGCGGTCGCGCTGTTCTGGTCGCTCTACCTGTTGGCCGAAACGCCGTCCGTGCAGGAGCGCCTGGCCGACGAAGTGGCGGGGCTGTCGCTTGGAGCTGAGAGCGCCGCCGCCCTGCTCCCGGCGCTGGTTTACACCCGCGCGGTGGTGCATGAGGCGCTGCGGCTTTATCCACCCGCCTTCACGCTGGCGCGGTTGGCGGTGGCCGACGATGTCGCCGGCGGTGTCGCGATCCCGGCCCGGGCGGTGGTGCTGATCGCCCCCTGGGTGTTGCACCGTCACCGCCGCTTGTGGGCGCAGCCCGAACGGTTCGATCCGTCGCGGTTTCTGCCCGGCGCGCCACCGCCCGACCGTTTTGCCTATCTGCCGTTTGGCGCCGGCCCGCGGGTCTGCATCGGCGCCCAATTCGCGCTGACCGAAGCGACACTGGTGCTCGCCAGCCTGGTGCAGGCCTTTCGCATCGCGCGCGTCGACGCGGCGCCGGTCGGCGTGCGGGCGATCGTGACCGCCCAGCCCGACCCGCCGCCCTTGTTCCGCCTGACCCGCCGCTGAGAAACCGGATCGCCGCGCCCGGCCGCCGCCCCGGTTTGGGCTACCGATGGGTCCGGGTCGGCGATGCGGCCCCGGCCCTGGCCGCGTCGGACAAACCGTGGCAAGCTTGCCGAGTTTCGACCAGGAGGACCGGCGATGAATATCGAGCGCATCGACCATCTGAACCTGACCGTTGCCGATATCGAGCGGAGCCTGGATTTCTATCGTCGCGTGCTGGGCATGCGCACCGAGAGCATGGGCGAGGGCCGCGCCGCGCTTTATTTTGGCCAGCAAAAGATCCATCTCGACGCCGCCGGCGGACCGATGGCGATGGCCGGGGAAAAACGGATGCCGGCCCATATCTGCTTTGTCACCGACACCCCGATCGCCGAGGTCAAGGCCCATCTCGAGCGCTGCGGTGTGGCGGTGCGCATGCAGGGCCCGCGCGCCGGCGCGATCGGCACCATCCAATCGGTCTATATCGACGATCCCGACCACAACTCGATCGAGATCTCGACCTATTAAGACGCAAGCGTAAGACGCAACCCTAATTTCCCGGCGCTTCCGCGCCGCAGCTCTTCGTCTGAGGGGGCGCGGGTCGGCGCCGGCCAGCGGGTTCGCTTGATGACATGGCGCCGGCTTGCCTTGTATGGCCCAAGCCGGGCACAGCCGCGGTGCGACCGAATGCGGCCGCGGTCCGGGAATTACGAAGCGCGGGAATTCCCGGGTCAGCCGCGACCCTCGCCGCTTTGCCGATTGCCTCCGCCCCCGCGGCGCGACTAGACTTAACGAAAATAATCCGTCGATCGCAACGCCTTCGACAAACGGGCTCGGGAGGGACAAAGCCATGGTCACACTGCGCGTCAATGGCGAGGAAAAGAGTTTCGACGGCGATCCGTCGATGCCGCTGTTGTGGTATTTGCGCGACGAGCTGGGGCTGACCGGCACCAAATTCGGCTGCGGCGCCGCGCTGTGCGGCGCCTGTACGGTGCATATCGACGGCCAGGCGACGCGCGCTTGCATCACCGTAATCAGCGACGTCAACGGGCGCTCGGTCACCACGATCGAGGGGCTCGATCCCGCCGGCAACCATCCGGTGCAGAAAGCCTGGCGGGCGTTCAATGTGCCGCAATGCGGCTATTGCCAATCCGGTCAGATCATGCAGGCGGCGGCCTTGCTGGCGACCAGCAAGAACCCGTCGGAGGCCGAGATCCTCAGCGTCATGAGCGGCAACATCTGTCGCTGCGGCTGTTACCAGCGCATTGTCGCGGCGGTCAAATCGGCCGCGACGGGGGCCTGACCATGACCGCCTATACCGCGGCGATCGACAATGTGAGCCGCCGCGGCTTTTTGCGCGGCGTGCTCGCCACCGGCGGGCTGGTGATCGCCGCCGAATTTGTGCCGCTGCGCACCGCTTTCGCCTACGCCACCGGGGCGGCCAAGTTTTCCGGCGGGGTCGTGTCCGATCCGCATGTGTTCGTCGCGATCGACCCCACCGGCATCGTCACGATCGTCGCCCATCGCGCCGAGATGGGAACCGGCTCACGCACCAGCCTGCCGATGTGCGTGGCCGACGAACTGGAGGCCGATTGGTCGCAGGTGCGGGTCAAGCAATCGCCGGGTGACGAGAAGAAATACGGCAACCAAAACACCGACGGCTCGCGCAGCCTGCGCCATTTCATCCAGCCGATGCGGCAATGCGGGGCGGCGGCGCGGCGCATGCTGGAACAGGCGGCGGCCGCGCAATGGGGCGTGGATATCGGCGAGGTCGAGGCCCGGTTTCACGAGGTCGTGCACAAGCCCTCGGGACGCAAACTCGGCTATGGCGCGCTGGCCGGCGCCGCGGCCGCCTTGCCGACCCCGCCCGCCGACCAGATCAAACTCAAGGAAGACAAGGCGTTCCGCTATCTGGGCAAGGGCAATGTCCAGATTGTCGATCTGTTCGACATCACCACCGGACGGGCGGTTTATGGCATCGACGCCAAACTGCCGGGCATGAAATACGCCGCGGTGGCGCGCGCGCCGGTGCTTGGCGCCAAACTCGTCTCCTACGACGCCGACGCCGCAATGAAGGTGCCGGGGGTCGAGAAGGTCGTGGTCATCGACGGCACACCGCCGCCGGCCAAATTCCAGCCGGTGGGCGGGGTCGCGGTCGTCGCCGCCAACACCTGGGCCGCGATCAAGGGAAGCCAGGCCTTGACCGTGCGCTGGGATACCGGCGCCCATGGCGACTATGATTCCGCCGCCTATCTCGCCGCGCTCGCGCAAACCGCCGGCAAGCCCGGGAAAATCGTGCGCAATGACGGCGACGCCGAAACCGCACTCGCGGCCGCGGCCAAGACGCTGAGCGCCGAATATTATGTTCCGACCCTGGCGCACGCGCCGATGGAGCCGCCCAACGCATTGGCCCGCGTCGCCGACGGCAAATGCGAGGTCTGGGCCCCGGTCCAAAGTCCGGGCGAGGTTCAGGATGAGCTGGTGCAGAAATTCGGGCTCAAGCGCGAAAATGTCGTGGTCAACGTCACCTTGTTGGGCGGCGGCTTTGGCCGCAAATCAAAATGCGATTACGTGCTCGAGGCCGCTCTCGTGTCGAAGGCGCTGGGCGGCACCCCGATCAAGCTGGTATGGACCCGCCAGGACGACCTCCATAACGACTATTTCCACGCACCGTCCTATGAACGGCTCGACGCCGGCATCGACGCCCAGGGCCGGGTTGTCGCGTGGCGGCATCGGGTCGTGGCGCCGTCGATCCGCTCGATCTTCGTCCCCGACCCCAAGCGCGAGCAGGCCGGCGAGTTGAGCATGGGGGTCATCGACAATCCGTTTGCGATCGCCAATTTGCGCTGCGAGGCCGGCGAAGCCGAGGCGCATTCGCGGCTCGGCTGGTTCCGCTCGGTGCGCAACATCCCGCACGGCTTTGCGGTGCAGTCCTTTGCCGCCGAGATCGCGCATATGCTGGGCCGCGACCAGAAGGAGATGCTGCTCGAGCTGATCGGGCCGCCGCGCATCTTCGACCCGCGCCAATCGCCGGGTGTTCCCGACTACACCAATTACGGGGAACCGTTCGAGACCTATCCGATCGACACCGGCCGGCTGCGCCGGGTCATCGAGGTGGCGGCGGAACAGGCGGGTTGGGGTCGGCAGATGCCGCCGGGGCACGGGCTCGGCATCGCCGCCCACCGTTCCTTTGTCAGTTATGTCGCAACCGTCGTCGAGGTTGCGGTCGACGACAAGGGCAAGCTCGCCGTGCCGCGCGTCGATACGGCGATCGATTGCGGCTTTGCCGCCAATCCCGAGCGCATTCGCTCACAGATCGAGGGAGCGGCGGTGATGGGGCTCAGCATCGCCAAATACGGGGAAATCACCTTTAAGGAGGGCCGCGCCCAGCAGAACAATTTCGACGGCTTCCAGGTCGCGCGCATCGACGAGGCGCCGCTGATCACCCGCGTGCACATCATTCCGGCCACGACCGCCGTGCCGTCGAGCGGGGTCGGCGAGCCCGGGCTGCCGCCTTTCGCACCGGCCTTGTGCAACGCGATCTTTGCCGCGACCGGCAAGCGTATCCGGCGGCTGCCGATCGGCAACCAGCTGGCAAGTTGAACCGGGCGGGTGACGGGCGGGGCGCCCCCGCCTGCCACCCGGTCGCCCCGCCTTCCTCCCACGCCGCCGCCCCGCGGCTTGATCCGCCAGGTGTCCATTGCCCCACCCTGTCGCCGACAACAATCGCCGCCATCGCGCGCCGAGCCGGCGGTTGACGCTGGCTGCGGGGCTGGGCCTGGTCGTCGCGCCGCGCCTGGTACGCGCCGATGAAGAGGACGCCAAGCGCGAGCGGCCGCAGCCGGGCGATCTGTTGGTCAAGATCGGCGGCGATCCGGCGCCGCTGGCGGCCAAGGATGTGCCGCAAGGCGGTCCGCAGATCCTCGCCTGGCCCTTTGATCCGGCCGGCAAAACCGTGCGCGACGGCTCGCGGCTCAACAAGGTGCTGCTGTTGCGGCTCGATCCGGCCGGGTTTGACGAGGCGACCAAGGCGCGGGCCGTCGATGGCGTTGTCGCCTATTCGGCGATCTGCCCGCATGCCGGTTGCGAGGTTTCGCGCTGGCTCGCCCCGGTCCAGCACCTCGAATGCCCGTGTCACTTCTCGCAATACGACCCAAAGGCGGGCGGCGCGGTGATCGGCGGCCCGGCCCCGCGCCCGTTGCCGGCGCTGCCGCTCAAAACCGTCGACGGGCGGCTCGCGGTGGCGCGTCCGTTCACCGCGCGCGCCGGATTTCAACAAAGCTGAAAGAAGAGCTTCACCACAAAACGGGGAGAACAACGCCATGTCCAGATATGCATCGGCCGCCGCCTGCCTCGCCGGCGGGCTCGCCCTGATGTTGTCGGCGGCCGCCGCGGCGCAAAAGGCGCTGCCGCCATTGCCGCAACCCTCGGGGCCGGCGCCGGTTCCGGCGATCCTGCAAAACTACAAGCCGGTAACCGCAGACGAATTGAAAAAGCCGGGCGACGGCGACTGGCCGATGTACCGGCGAACCTATGACGGCTGGGGCTACAGCCCGCTTGCCGAGATCACCCCGGCCAATGTCGGCCAGCTCAAAATGGCCTGGACATTGGAGACCGGCCAGGTCGAGGGGCATGAAGCGCCGCCGATCGTCGTCAACGGGGTCATGTTTGTCGCCACCCCCGGCAACCAGGTGCTGGCGATCGACGCCAAGAGCGGCGATCTGTTGTGGCGCTACAAGCGGCCGATCCCGGAGGACATGCTGCTGTTGCATCCGACCAGCCGCGGCGTCGGCGTCTATGGCGACAAGGTGTATTTCGCCGCGGCCGATGCGGTGCTGGTGGCGCTCGACGCCAAGACCGGCAAGGAGGTGTGGAAGACCAAGGTCGAAGACTACACCCACGGCTATTACATGACCCTGTCGCCGCTGATTGCCGACGGCAAGGTCATGGTCGGCTGCTCGGGCGGCGAACTCGGGATCCGCGGCTTTGTCGCCGCCTTCGACGCCGAGACCGGCAAGCCGGTGTGGAAGACCTACACCGTTCCGGCGCCGGGCGAACCGGGCAGCGACACCTGGCCCAAGGGCGACCAGTGGAAGACCGGCGGCGGGTCGGTGTGGATCATGGGCAATTACGACCCGGCCACCAACCTCGCCTATTGGGGAACCGGCAATGGCGGGCCATGGATGGGCGACCAGCGGCCCGGCGACAACCTGTTCACCGCTTCGGTGCTGGCGCTTGACGTCGCCACCGGCGCGATCAAGGGATACCACCAATACCACCCCAACGAATCGTGGGATTGGGACGAGGTCTCGCCGCCGATCCTGGTCGATTACCGCCATAACGGCCGAGTGATCCACGGTCTCGTCGATGTCGCCCGCGACGGCTATTTGTGGGAATTGGCGCGGGTCGACGGCGGCAAGATCGCGTTTGTCGCCGGCGAACCCTTTGTCAAGCAGAACGTGTTCACAAGCCTCGACCCCAAGACCGGGCGGCCCCATGTCGATCCGGCGCGCAAACCCGGCACCGGCAAAAAGGCCGATTTCTGCCCGTCGCTGTGGGGCGGCAAAGACTGGCCGCCGGTCGCCTACAGCCCCAAGACGCGGCTGTTGTACATCCCGGCCAACGACAATCTGTGCGGCACTTCGATCGGTGAAAAGGTCAGCTATTCGCCCGGCGAGCGTTTTGTCGGCGCCACCACCACGCTCTATATCGCGCCCGGCGCCGACCATATCGGCGAATTGCAGGCGTGGAACCTCGACACCGGCAAAAAGGTCTGGAGCCACCCCTTCGCCAATTCGCAGCTGTGGGGACCCGTCTTGGCGACCGGCGGCGGGCTGGTGTTTATGGGCGGCACCAACGACCGCTATTTCCGGGCCTTCGACGCCGCCACCGGCAAGGTGCTATGGCAGTTCCGCACCGGCTCCGGGGTGATCGGGGTGCCGGTTGCGTTTGCGCTCGACGGCAAGGAATACATCGCGGTGCAATCGGGCTGGGGCGTCGACTCGGCGCGCATGCAGGCGCGGCTCAACCTGGTGCGTCCCTACCAATTCCCGGACGTGCCGCAAGGCGGCTCGATCTGGGTGTTCGCGCTCGAATAGCGGGTTCCCGGCGCGGCCCGTCACCGGCATGACGGCGCCGCGTCTTTTCGCGGCCCGCGACCGGACCCGGCGACCCGGCATGGCCGGCGGCGAAGCAGGCGCCGGTCTGCGACCCATATCGGGGCTCGCCACACCGACGACGCCCCGTATCTCCCGATCAAGCGGTATCATTCCCCGCCATCCGCGACCGGAGCGGCTCGGGCTTAAGATTAAACGCCGCCGCGCATTCAGATACCGCGGCGCGGCCCGCTTCGCGACCCCTCAGCCGCATGTCGCGAGCGCATGTCGGGTATCGGGTGGCTCCCCGGGCCGGACTCGAACCAGCGACCCAGCGGTTAACAGCCGCTTGCTCTACCAACTGAGCTACCGGGGACCAGAGCCATCCCGCGCTTCGCATATACGCTGCCGCGGCCGCTGTCGGCAAGAGCAGGCTGGCGCGGTTGCGGCGCGTTTGCCAAAAAACCCCTCGCGCGGGCGCGGCGTGCCGATCAAGCGGCGCCGCTGCGCCGCCGGCGAGGGCATTAATGAGCGAAATTCATGGTTGCGATGCAATAATATCACTTGTGCGAACAAGGCTCCGCCAACCACAGTGGAATCCCCTCCCCTCAGGTCGCGGAGTTTTGCTCTGATGAAAAACCTGCTGAAGCCTGCCCTGCTCAGCGCCGGGCTGTTGGTTGCGGCAACCGTCGCCGCACCAGCGCAAACGGTTTCCTCGCTGCCCCAGAACAGCGCCCCGACACAGAGCGCCACCACGGCGTATACCTCGACCGCGCGGATCGTTCCCGATCCGGGCGGCAGTGTCAGCATCAAATCCCAACCGGCGCAGAGTGCGGCCAAATCGCCGAGCAACTGGACCGATCATCCCTATTCCGGCGCGGAAGACGGCGCCAAGTCAGGCCCCAAGCCGAACTGACCTCTCGCGCGGAAGCGCCGCGGCGCGACGCCGCGGCCGCAGCCGGCATTTCGCCCGCGTTCGAACGAGATGCCGGTGCGCGGGCGAGCTTCACCGGCGCTCGCCCGCATTGAGAACGAAATGCAACAAATGTGAAGAACAGCGGTTGCCGACCAACGCAACCCCCTCAGCCAAAGGCCGCCTCTGCGGCCGGGATGGGTCGGCAGGCCTTCCCGCCCGTGACGCCCCAGAGTTTAAAGACAAGATGTCGCCGGGCCGCGCCGATGTGTGTGTCCTTGCACACCGCGACCGCCGCCAGGGCGGCGCGCGATGCGGAACGGCGCCGGCGCCGCCGATAGATAGGGCCCCACTCGAAAAGACGCTGGCGGCCGCGCACAACGGCGTGTCCACTTTTGTGTGGAATTGGCGCACCCGGCGAGATTCGAACTCACGACCTCTGCCTTCGGAGGGCAGCGCTCTATCCAGCTGAGCTACGGGTGCCCGTTTTTCGCGCCCGGCGGCTTGGGCCGTGGTTGGATAGCGCCGCGGCAAGGCATATGCAAGAAAGATCGGGTATAAGAGCCCTCGGCGCTTGGCGGCGGCCCGGCGGTCGCGCCTTGCCGCCCTTGCAAACCGACGAGACAGCACATGAGCGAACCAACGGCGACGCTCGCCGCCCCCGCACACGCCGCCGAAGGCCGGCGTCGCAGCCTTGACCCGCGGGCCCCCGATTGCCCCGAATTCGACCAGCTGGCGCAGCGCTTTGGCAGCCGCTTTGTCCGCCAGCGGCTGGGCATCGAGGACGACCACGAGGCCCGCGCTCGCCGCGGTTGCGGGCAGCGGCTGCGGCGCTGGTATCTGAGCCCGGTTCTGGTGCGCCGCGCGCTCAAGCTCAGCGGCTTGTACTGGCACGCGCGCAACAACGCCGAGCGCATCCGGGTCAGGCGTCATTCGCTGTTTCTGCGACGCCTGCCCGCCGCTTTCGACGGCTATACGATCCTGCAAATCAGCGATCTTCACGTCGACATCAGCCCCGGCCCGATGCGCCGTCTCGCCGAATTGCTGCCACGCCTGAGCTATGATCTGTGCGTGCTGACCGGCGATTATCGCGGCCGCACCTACGGGCCCTACGACGCCACGATCGCCGGCCTGGCGGAAATCTGCGCCCGCATTGACGCGCCAATCTATGGGGTTCTCGGCAACCACGATTCGCTGCGCATGGCGGCGGCGCTGGAAGCGATGGGGATCCGCCTGCTGGTCAATGAGGCGACGACGATCACGCGCGGCGGCGCCCGGCTCCATCTTGCCGGCATCGACGATGCGCATTTCTACCGCACCGACAATCTCGAGAAGGCGGCAATGCAAATTCCGACCGGCGGGTTTGCCATTCTGCTGTCACACACGCCGGAGATCTATCGCCAGGCGGCGCACACCGATTTCGACCTGCTGCTGAGCGGTCATACCCATGGCGGCCAGATTTGCCTGCCGGGTGCTGTGGCCTTGACGCTCGATGCGACATTGCCCCGGCGCATGGGAGCGGGCACCTGGTCCTATCGAGGCATGACCGGCTACACCTCGGTCGGGGTCGGATCGTCGGTCATCCCGGCCCGCCTCAATTGTCCGCCCGAAGTGACGCTGCACGAATTGCGGCGGGCCGGCCCTGAAGGTCAATAGGGCCGGTCGCGCAGGTCGAATGCATAAAGCAGGCGCGAGATCAGCAAATCACCGACAAAAAACAGCGCCACCCCGAGAATGATATCAACCGCCGTCAGCGACAGCGGGACGACGCAGACGAGGAGCGGAAACAGCGATTCCGGGATCTGATCGAGCCCGATCAGCGGCGTGCTCGGCGCACAGCCCAGCCGGCGTTTTAAGAAGCTCGAAAACAGGTCGCCGGCCATCGCCGCCGCCCCGACCAGCAACCCGATCCGCCAGCTGAGGCCGATCAGCGGCGCCGCGGCGGTGCTGGCCGCGATCGCACCGGCCACGCCGCGCAAGGTCTTGGCCCGCCCGAACAGCGGCCGCCCGTCGACAAAATGATAGTCGCCATCGACCGGGTAGGCGTAACGGCGGCCCAGCAGCTTTTGCGCCAGCAGCGGCACGCCATTGGCAACCGCCAGCAAGACCAATAGCCGTATGAGCTCGGGCGAGGGCATTCTAGCGTCCCGACAGCAATGCCTCGCTTGTGACCGCGCGAGCGGCGGCCAGACCGCCGCGGTCGGCGCCCGAGGCCAGCGGCGCTCCCGGCATCCGCACCCACCCGGCGATATCGGCGCTGATCGTCGGGCCGTCGAGGTCGCGCAGCAGCATATGGTAACCATGCGGGTAGTAGGCGATGCGCGGATGGTCGCGCGGATCGCGGCGCAGCGCACGCACAAATCGGCGCACCGGCGGTTTCGGGATGACCTCGTCATGGCCGCCATACATGACCAGCACCCGCCCGCGCAGCCGCGGCGCCGCCTCCAGAGCGGCATCCATCAGGTTGACAAGACCCCAGATCGCGTCAACCCGTGTGCGCTTGATCACCATCGGGTCGCGCGCCAGTGCGCGCAACATCGGGATATTGTCGGAGGCGAGGATGTGCAGGCTCTGCCCGGTCAATTTCAAGTTCGGGAACAGACGCACCCCGACAAAAAGGGCGACCCGCGGCAACAGGCCCATCGTCGCCCGGCCCCACACCGCCGGCGAGACCAGGATCAGGCCGTCGATATTGGGAATCGGCGTGCCCGCCTCGCCGGTCATTGCGACAATCGCGACCGCCGCCCCCATGCTTTCCCCGAGCAGATAAAGCGGCACCTCCGGATAGAGCCGCCGCAACACGTCGCAGGCCGCCGCGACATCGGTCGCCAGCGCCGCCCGCCCGGGCCATCGCCCGCGCCCCGGCGCCCCGCCAAATCCGCGCTGGTCATAGGCGTAGGTGGCGATGCCCGCCTCGGCCCAGATCTTTGCCGGCATCGCAAAGGCATGGCTGTAGTCGTTGAAGCCGTGCAGCGCCAGTATCACGGCCTTGGGCCGCCCCGGCGGCAGCCAGCGCCGCAACGGCAAGCGCAAGCCGTCGGTGGTGAGAAAGCTGTCGCCGATAAAGGCCGGGCGCTCGGCGACAACCGCCTCGGTTTGCGCGGCCGGCGCGCTCGGCGACGGGTCGCGGCGCGGCGCGTCGGCGCAACTCGACAAACTGGCGACGGCCACCGCCAGCCACAGGCCCAAACCCAACAGAAGAAACCCGGAGCGAGATTGTCGCACGCGCGTCCCAACACCGCCTCTGCCGTGTCGGCGTAGGCTCTGCCGCGGCGGTTTGTGCGGCGGCGCCGGCCGCTGATCCTGGGGCCGGGCGCCGGTTTCCCCGAACAACGCGGGCCTGCCGCACGCGCGACGGGCAGCCTATCATTGATCGGCCGCCGGCGATGGGTATCATCGGCTGCCCGAAATGGTCAACCGGTTGCCGCGCTTGCACCGGTTCAGAATTAGGCGACGAGCCGATGGGACCCGCCGAAACCCTGTATATCACCGAGATGGTCGCGGCCTGCAATGGCGGCGGCGGACCGCTCGGCCATCCCCGCGTTTATCTCAACCTCGCCCCGCTGGGGCGGGCCGAATGCCCGTATTGTTCGCGCCTGTTCGTCTACCGCGCCGCGGCCGAGACAGCCGCACCGACGCCACCGGCGACGAACCCGCCGTCGCCGCGGTCCGAGACCGAAACCTCAGCCTAGGGGGCAGCCCGTGGACGATGTCACTGTCGCGATCGACCAAGCCCCCGCCGCCACAATCTCGGCCCCCGCCGCCGAAGCGCCGGCCGCCGCGCCGCGCCATGTGTTTTTGATCGACGGCTCGGGCTTCATCTTTCGCGCCTATTTCGCGCGGGCCCGCGACCCCAAGGCCGCTTCTGGGGGCTTTCAGCGGCAATCGGACGGCATGCCGACCGAGGTGGCGTTTTTGTTTTGCAACATGATCGACAAGTACCGGCGCGAGACCGACGCCGATCATATTGCCGTCATTTTCGATGCCGCCGGACGCAGTTTTCGCCACCGCCTTTACAGTGATTACAAGGCCAACCGGCGCGAGATGCCGGACGATCTGCGCCCGCAGCTCGAGCATGTCCGGCGCGCCGCGGCCGCCTTCGACATCTGCCAGATCGAGCTGCCCGATTTCGAAGCCGACGATCTGATCGCGACCTATGCTCGCCACGCGGTCGAGGCCGGCGCGAAGGTCACGATCCTGTCCTCAGACAAAGACCTGATGCAGCTTGTCAGCGACAAGGTGCAGATGCGCGACCCGATGACCGACCGTCCGATCGGCGAGGCCGAAGTGCGCGAGAAATTCGGCGTCGGGCCCGACAAGGTCGTCGATGTGCAAGCCTTGTGCGGCGACAGCACCGACAACGTGCCGGGGGTGCCGGGCATCGGGGTCAAGACCGCGGCCGAACTGATCAACACCTATGGCGACCTCGAAACCCTGCTCGCCCATGCCCAGGAGATCAAACAGCCCAAGCGCCGCGAGGCGCTGATCGAGAATGCGGCCAAGGCACGGCTCTCCAAGGAGCTCGTCAAGCTCGACGACCATGTGCCATTGCCCTGCCCGTTATCGGCGTTGCAGGCGAAACCCTACGATCCCGAGAAGCTGTTTGCGTTTCTCGACGAGATGGAATTTCGCTCGCTCAAATCGCGCATTGTCCGCCGCCTCGACCTCGCCGCACCGCCGCCGAGCGGGCCGAGCGAGCCGGCGGTGCCGGAAATCCCGCCTTTTACGGCGCCGCGCAGCTACGCGCTGATCGATACCGAGGAGGGGCTCGACCAGTGGATCGCGGCGGCTTTCGAGGCGGGCGCGGTGGCGTTGTGGGCGGCCACCAGCGCGGTTGCCGGCCGCCGTCCGGAGCTGGCCGGGATCGCGCTGGCGCTGGCGCCGGGCATGGCCGCTTATGCGCCGCTGATCCACCCCGGCGCGGCGCGGCCATCGCCGGCCGCGGGCGACACCCCGGCCGACCCCGCCCCGGCCCTGCCGCTTGCCGATGCGACCAGCGGCGGGCCGAACGCGGCGCCGGCCGCCGGGCATGGGCGCGGGCTCAGCCGCGAACACGCGATCGCCAAATTGCGGCCGCTGCTTGAAGCGCCGGGCGTTCTCAAAATCGGCCACGACATCAAGAGCCTTGCGCATGTGCTGTCGCGTTGGGGGGTGGCGCTGGCACCGCATGATTGCACGATGCTGATGTCCTATGTGCTCGATGGCGGCCAGTTCGATCACGACATCGAGTCCACCGCCAAGCGCGCCTTCGAGCACGATCTGATCCCGTTGAAGGAGCTGATCGGCACCGGCAAGAGCTTGATTGCGTTTGCCGAAGTGGCGCGCGAGCGGGCCCGCGATTTTGCCGCCGAGCGCGCCGACGCGGCTTTGCGGCTGCACATGCTGCTCAAGCCGCGCCTGGTGCGCGAGCATATGACCGCGTTCTACGAGACGATCGAACGGCCGCTGGCGCCGGTCGTGGCGGCGATGGAACGCGAGGGGATCAAGGTCGATCGCGCCGCGCTCGCCGAGTTGTCGCGCGATTTCGCCCAGCGAATCGCCGCCCTCGAGCGCGACATCTATGCCGCGGTTGGCAACGAATTCAACATCGGCTCGACCAAACAACTGGGCGACGTGCTGTTTGAAAAGCTCGGGCTGCCCGGCGGCAAAAAGGGCAAGACCGGCGCTTACGGCACCGACGCCTCGATCCTCGAAGAGCTGGCGCCGCTGCACCCGGTGCCGCGCCAGGTGCTGGAATGGCGCCAGTTGACCAAACTCAAATCGACCTATGCCGATGCGCTCGGCGACGAGATCGATGCCGAGACCGGGCGCGTGCACACCTCCTACGCGCTGGCGGTGGCGGCGACCGGGCGGTTTTCGTCGAACAACCCCAACCTGCAGAACATCCCGATCCGCACCGAGGAGGGGCGGCGCATCCGCCGCGCCTTTATCGCCGAGCCGGGGCATGTGTTGCTGTCGGCCGATTACAGCCAGATCGAATTGCGCCTGGCCGCCCACGTCGCCGATATTCCGGAGTTGCGCCAGGCGTTTCACGACGGGATCGACATTCACGCCCTGACCGCGAGCCAGGTGTTCGGCGTGCCGCTCGCAGCGATGGACGCCAATACCCGCCGTCGCGCCAAAGCGATCAATTTCGGCATCATCTACGGCATCAGCGCGTTCGGGCTCGGTGCCCAGATCGGCGTGCCGCAGGCCGAGGCGGCGGCCTATATCCGCGCCTATTTCGAGCGCTTTCCGGCGATCCGCGCCTATATGGAGCGGGTCAAGGCGGATGCCCGCCGCGCCGGTTATGTCGAGACGATCTTTGGCCGGCGCTGCTGGATCCCGGGTATCCGCGATGCCAATCCGGCGCGTCGCGCCGGCGCCGAGCGTCAGGCGATCAACGCGCCCCTGCAAGGCTCGGCTGCCGACATCATCAAGCGGGCGATGATCCGCATTCCGTCAGCGCTGGCCGAGGCAGGGCTGCATGCCCGCATGCTGCTGCAAGTGCACGACGAATTGCTGTTCGAGGTGCCCGAGGACGAGGCCGAGGCGACCGCGGCGACGGTCAGAGTTGTCATGGAAAGCGCCTGCGCGCCGCATTGCGAGCTCTCCGTACCGCTCGTGGTCGAGACCGGCTGGGCCAAAAGCTGGGACGAAGCGCACTAATCGAATCGCCCAGCTTGAGGCATCGATCAGATGAGCAATAGAACGAAGGTTTATGCAATACTGTATGATCGAGACGAGGTAGATACCGAGTCATTACACAATTTCATAGCCGAAAACGACACGGTCTATAATTGGTGACACTATATTAAAAGTTGCTACCTGATCACGTCGGATCTCTCGGCAAGCGAGATTGCCGCGGCCCTGCCCCGGAGCATGAGAAAAGGAAGTTTTCTCGTTGTAGAGGTCAATCTTTCGAAATTCGAACGGTTGGCTTACTGAAAAGGCGTGGCAATGGATTTCTCTGCGACGGGATGAGGAGCGGGTCTAGTCAGGAGGGGGTGGCCGCGGGGTTTGGGTCGCCCCGGGCGCCGAGCGAGCGCATCCGGAGGCTGCGGCCTCGCCGCCGGCTCTTGCTGCCGGGCTCTCAGCACCAGCTCCAAACAAGATCGGCCGGGGCGGACCCGGCCGATCTGCCGTAACCGATCGGGACCGCACTCAATCGCGGCGGGTGCCCATCAGCTGCATCAGCATCATGAACAGGTTTATGAAGTCGAGATAGAGCCGCAGCGCACCCATGATTGCCTTCTTGCCGGCAATCTCGCCGCCGTCACCCTCGTAATACATCTCCTTGATCTGCTGCGTGTCCCAGGCGGTCAGACCGGTGAAGACGATGACTCCGATCACCGAGATCGCAAACTGCAGCGCGCTCGAGGCGATGAACATGTTGACCAGTGAGGCGATGATGATGCCGATCAGCCCCATAAACAGGAACGAGCCGAACTGCGTCAGGTCGCGCCGGGTCGTATAGCCGTAAAGGCTCATCGCGGCGAAGGTGCCGGCGGTGATGAAAAACACCCGCGCGATACTGGCCCCGGTGAAGACAAGAAACAGGAACGCCAGCGACAGGCCCATCAGCGCCGAATAGATCCAGAAGACGAGCTGCAAGGTGCTCGCCTGCATCCGCTGCACCCCAAAGCTCATCAGCATGACGAGCCCCAGCGGCGCCAGGATCACCAGCCAGATCAGCGGCGTGTGCGCAATCGAGACGTAGAAGCCGGAAGCCGCAGCGACATAGGCCACGATGCCGGTCAGTGCGAGCCCCGACGCCATGTAATTGTAGACGCGGAGCATATACTCCCTGAGGCCGACATCGACGCCGACCAGGGTGTCCGCCGGCCGCACCGTCCAGCGGGGCTGCGAACCCAGAGCCATAACCCCTCCAAAGAGAGACGCGCGGGGCCAATTACCCACGCGTCGCGGATATTGGCACAAAACGCGATCTTTTCAATGACCCCGCGACGGTGTGCCGGTTCCGGCCGCGGCCCTCGGGCGTCATTCGTTGCGCAAAAACGGCGCCGCCGCAACCCCGAGCGCCCGCCATGTCCCGGCCAGACCCAGGACAGCGCTCAACAACGCCGCTCCCGCCACGGTCGCGACCATCGGCAGCGGCAGAAATACCCAGGCGGCATTCATCAGACGGGTTAGGACGAAATAAGCGGCGAGCGTCCCGAGACCGCCGGCGATCACCCCGGCGAGCCCGCCCAGCAGCGCATGCTCGACAAGCAGGCCGGACAACAGCGCGCCGCGCGTGGCGCCCAACACCTTCAGCACGACCGCGTCATAGACCCGTCGGCGGTGCCCGGCCGCGATCGCTCCGCTCAGAACCAACGCCCCGGCCGCCAGGGTCAGCAACCCCGTCAACCGCACCGCTGCGGCGATCAGCCGGACGACGCGGCCGACCGCGGCCAGGGCCTCGCGCACATTGATGGCCGACACGTTGGGATACTGTTCGGTGACCCGCCCGACCAGGCTTTCCTCCGCGTCCGGCGGCACATGGACGGCGGCGAGCATCGATTGCGGCGCATGTTCGAGGGTGCCCGGTGCAAACACGATCGCGAAATTGATGCCGAGCCGCTCCCAATCGATCCGGCGCAAATTGGCGATGCGCGCGGTGATGTCGCGTCCGAGCAGATTGACGGTCAGCGTATCGCCCAGCTTGAGCCCCATGCCCTCGGCCAGCGCCGCATCGAACGAGATCAGCGGCGGGCCGTGATAGTCGGGCGGCCACCAGGTTCCGGCGACGAGCCGCGATCCCTTGGGCATGCTTGCCGCATAGGTCAGTCCGCGGTCGCTGCGCAGCGCCCAGCGTGCGGCCGGCGCCACCGCCGCACGCTCGACCGGCACCCCGTTGAGCCGGGTGATGCGGCCGCGCATCATCGGCACCGCCTCGATCCGCGCCCCGGGCAGGCCGCGCACGATCGCCGCAATCCCGGCCAGCTGGGCCGGCTGAATGTCGATCAGAAAGACGGCCGGCACCGCCTGCGGCATCTGCTCGTCGAGTTCCCGGCGGAGATTGGCTTCGACCAGCGCCACCGCGGCGAGCAGAGTGAGCGCGATCCCCAGCGAGAGCACCGCCGGCACGGTCGGCGCATCCGGCCGATGCAGGTTGGCGAGCGCCAGCCGCAGCAGCAGCCAGCCGCGGCGCGACAGCCGGCCGGCGCCCAGCCTGCCGGCGCCCAGCCTAACCGCGACGCCGGCCGCCCCGAACACGGCAAAGGCAAGCGCCGCACCGGCCACAAACCAGCTCGCGACCCGGCGATCCTCGGCGCCTGCCACGACAACCGCCGCCAGAACCGCAGCCAAGCCGAGGCTGGCGGCGACCATCGTCACCGCCGTCCGCGGCCGCATCGGCTCGACCCGGTGGCGAAACAGGGCGGCGGCCGAGATCCGGCCGGTTGCCGCCAGCGGCCATAGCGAAAACGCGGCGGTCGTCAACACCCCGTATAGCGCGGCCCAGGCGAGCGGCCGGATATAGATCCCGGCGCGCGCCGCAACCGGCAGCAGATGCGCCAGCAGCGGCGTGGCGGCGCGCGGCACCAAGGCGCCGATTGCCAGCCCGGCGCCGATCGCCAGCGCGGCCAGCGCGGCGATCTCGCAACCATAGACCAGGAACACGAGCCGGCGCGGCGCCCCCAGGCATTTGAGGGTGGCGATTGTCGGGGTCTTGGCCGCGATATAGGCGCGCGTCGCATTGGCGATCCCGACCCCGCCGACCAGCAGCGTCGCCAGGCCGATCAGCGACAAAAACAGCCCCACCCGATCGAGCAGCCGCTGCAATTCCGGCGACGCCCGGGTGAAGCTGCGCAATTGCCATCCGGCTTCGGGAAAAGCGGCATTCGCCGCGGCGATCCAGGCGGCCGGCGCGATACCCGGCGGCAGGCGCAGGCGGTAGCCGTAATTGACCAGCGCCCCCGGCTGAATGAGCCGGGTTTCGGCCAGGGCGGCAAGGGCGATCATCACCCGCGGTCCAAAGACGAGGCCGCTTGTCGCGGCGTCGGGCTCGCGCGCGATTGTGCCGCGCACCTCGAACCGCGCCTCGCCGATGCGGATCGGCGCGCCGACGGCGAGGCCCAAGCGGGTGAGCAGCGCGGCGTCGACGACCGCCCCGAACACGCCGTTGCGCGCCTCGAGGGCGGCGGCGAGCGGTTGCGGCGGGCTGACGGCGACCGCGCCATAAAGCGGATAATCGCGGTCGACCGCCTTCAATTCGATCAGGCTCTGGCGTCGCCCATCGGCTGTGCGCGCCATCGCGCGGAGCCCGGCGATTTCAGACAAGCGCCCGCTGCGGGCGAGAAATTCGTGCTCGGCCGCGCTCGCCGGGCGGTAGGCGAGGCGCGCCTCGACATCGCCGCCAAGCAGTGCGCGCGCGTCACCGGCGATCGCCGCGCGCAACGATGCAGAGAGCGAGCCGATGCCGGCGACGGCGGCGACGCCGAGCACCAGACAGGCGACGAGGACGGCGAGCCCATGGCCGCCGCCGCGCAATTCGCGCCCGGCGAGACGGGCGGCATAGCCGAGCGCGATGCGGCTCACCGCGCCCGGTGCCGGATTTCGGGCCGCGCCGTCAACGCTTCGTCCGCGGCGATTTGTCCGTCGCGCAGCCGGATCCGGCGGGCGCAGCGGGCGGCGATGGTTTCGTCATGGGTGATCAGCATCAGCGCCGCGCCGTAAAGGGCGTGCTGCCGGAACAGGCAATCGATCACCACGGCACCGGTCGCGGCATCGAGATTGCCGGTCGGCTCGTCGGCAAGCAGCAGCCCGGGGTTGGCGACAAAGGCGCGGGCGATCGCGACCCGCTGCTGTTCGCCGCCGGACAGCTGAGCGGGATAATGGCGCAGCCGGTGTTCGAGCCCGACCGCGGCCAGCGCCTCGCGCGCCGCCGCAAACGCGTCGCGGCGCCCGGCAAATTCGAGCGGCACCGCGACGTTTTCGTGCACGGTCATGGTCGGCAGCAGATGAAACGCCTGGAACACGATGCCGATCCGGTCGCGGCGCAGCCGGGCGAGGCCGTCCTCGTCGAGTGTCGCCAAATCCCGGCCGGCGACCAGAACCCGGCCCGCGCTCGGCCGTTCGAGACCGGCGATGACCATCACCAGGCTCGACTTGCCCGACCCGGACGGGCCCACCAGCGCCACCGTTTCCCCGGCGGCAATCGTAAAGGAGATGCCGCGCAGAATGTTGACGCGCCCGGCCGGGCTGCCCAGAGTCAGATGGACGTCTTCGACCCTGACAAGCGGGCCGCCGTCATGAAGCGAGCTGGTCATGTCCGGTCCCGGCCGGTGAAAACGGCGGCGCCGACCCGCGGCCGGCCTGGTCGCCGACGATATGGCTCGGCGATGCGGGTTTTCAACGCGACGCTCTTGGCCGCCTTGCCGCTGACCGTGGCGGCCGCCTTCGCCGCGCCGGCAACCGCCCAGGTCCCGGTCATTGTCGATTTTGGCGACAGCCTGACCGCCGGCTATGGCCTGATGCCGGAACAGGCCTTTCCGGCGCGGCTCGAAACCTGGCTGCGCGCGCACGGGATCGCGGCCCGGGTGGTCAATGCCGGGGTGTCCGGCGACACCACCGCCGACGGGGTGGCGCGGCTCGATTGGGCGCTGGCCGACAAGCCCGATCTGGTGATTTTGGCGTTGGGCGCCAATGACGCGCTGCGCGGGATCGATCCCGCGACGGTCCGCGCCAATCTCGACACGATGCTCGACAAGATCCAGGCCGCCGGGGCCAAGGCGCTGGTGTTGGGCATGCTGGCCCCGCCCAATTGGGGTGAGGCCTATGACCGCGCGTTCGACGCGATCTTTGCCGAGCTGGCGCACAAGCACCATGCAGCCCTATACCCGTTCTTTCTCGATGGGGTGGCGATGAAGCCGGAACTCAACCAACCCGACGGTCTGCATCCGAATGCGCGCGGGATCGAGGTGTTGGTCGAACGGATCGGACCCGTCGTCGCCGGACTGATTGCAGCCGGCAAGGGAGGTGCGTCATGAACGAGCGGTTTGCGGCAGCCAGCGCCACCGGTGATCCCGGCACGCTCGCCCGGGCTTGTGTTGCCCGGCTGACCCCCAATCGCGGGGCCAATTTCGGGGTCGTCTATGTGACCGAGCCGGCCGCCGCCATGCTCCCCGCGATGCTGCGCGAGCTGGCGGCGGAGACCGGCGTGAGGTCATGGGTCGGCGGGGTCGGGCTTGGGGTCTGCTCGCTCGACAGCGAGGTGTTCGAGGAGCCGGCGGCGGCGGTCATGACCGCGGCGCTGCCCGAGGACGGGTTTCGGGTGTTCGGCGCGACCCATAACCCCGGCGCGGACCTGCCGCGCCAGCATGCCGCCTGGGTCGAAAAGGCCGGGCCGTTACTGACCCTCGTCCATGCCGACCCGCGCTGTCCCGACCTTGCCAAAACCGCGGTCGATCTGGCGGCGGCGAGCGGCACGTTTCTCGTCGGCGGCCTGGTTTCGCATCGCTGCGAAGCGCCGCTGGTGGCACTGTCGCACGGCGAAAGCGGGCCAGTCGGCAACGGCCTGGCCGGGGCCATGCTGGCCGCCGAGGTCGGGGTGGCCACCTCGTTGACCCAGGGCTGCATGCCGATCGGACCGGTGCACCGCGTCGACGAGGCGCGCGACAACATCGTCATGGTGGTCGACGGCCGCCCGGCGCTCAGCGTGTTTCTCGAGGACATCGGCCCCGATATGGCGAGGAATTTGCGCCGCCTCGGCGGGGTCATTTTTGTCGGCCTGCCGGTGGCGGGCTCGGATACCGGCGACTATCTGGTGCGCAACCTGATGGCGATCGACCCGGGCCGGGGCTGGGTCGTGATCGGCGCCGAAATTGCGGCCGGCGACCACATCCTGTTCTGCCGCCGCGACCCCGACAGCGCCGCCAAGGACATGCAGCGCATGGTCCGCCAGCTCGCCGGTCGCATCGACGGGCCGCCAAAGGCCGGGATTTACGTCAGCTGCGTCGCCCGCGGCGCCAACCTGTTCGGGACCTCCGGTGTCGAGACCGCGCTGATCCGCGAGACCCTCGGCGATTTTCCGCTGATCGGGTTTTTTGCCAATGGCGAAATTTCGCGTGACCGGCTCTACGGCCATACCGGGGTGTTGACCCTGTTCACCTGAGCCATGCTGCGGCTGTTTGTCGGCATCGGCTTTCCGCCCGAGCTCAAATTGCAGCTGTCGCTGCTGTGCTCGGGCATCCCGAATGCGCGCTGGGTCGATCCCGGCAATCTCCATCTGACTCTGCGCTTTATCGGCGAAATCTCCGAAGATCGCGCCGCCGATATCGACCTTGCCCTGACCCAGCTGCGCGCCCGCCGGTTTTCGCTGTCCTTGGCCGGCACCGGGGTGTTTGGCGGTGACCGCCCGCACAATCTGTGGGTCGGGGTCGAACGCAGCTCCGGTCTGCTGGCCTTGCACGACAAGATCGAGCAGGCGCTGGTACGCACCGGCTTGCCGCCGGAGCCGCGCAAATTCGCCCCTCACGTCACCCTGGCGCGGCTCAACCGGGCGCCCATCGACAAAATCGCGGAATTTCTTGCCGCCCATGCCGGCTTTCGCGCCGGTCCGCTGCCGGTTGCCGCCTTCAGCCTGATCGCCAGCTTTCCGACCAAGGCCGGCTCGGTTTACGAGGACCAGGCCGATTACCCGCTCAGGGACTGACGAGGGGAGGGCCGCAATGGCGTACTGGTTGTTAAAATCGGAACCATCCGTCTATTCCTGGGACCGGCTGGTCGCCGATGGCCGCACCCATTGGGATGGGGTGCGCAATGCCCAGGCGCTCAACAATTTGCGCGCGATGCAGCCCGGCGACCGCGCGTTTTTCTACCATTCGAACGCCGGCAAGGACATCGTCGGGGTGGCCGAGATCGTCCGCGCCTTCTACCCCGACCCCAACGACCGCAGCGGCAAGCTCGGCATGGTCGATGTCCGACCGGTCATGCCGGTGCCGCAGCCGGTGACCCTCGCGCAGATGAAGGCGCGGCCGGAGCTGGCCGGGATGGCGCTGCTGCGTCAGTCGCGCTTGTCGGTGTGCCCGGTCAGCGAGCGCGAATGGCAGGTCATCTGTGAGATGGCCGGGATCGGCCCGGAGACTGCGCGGTCGGGAGATTGACCGGCCCGCGTTCCGCCCGCTCTGGCCGGGCCAATCCCCGCGTCAGCGGCGAGCGGTCAGCGGTAGCGGAGCTGAACCTCCTCGGTCGGCGGCTGGTGCTGGCGGCGGCTGACCGGGATGTGGGTATAGCGGTAGCATTGTAGCCGCGTGGTCCGCAGGCCGGGCACGCCGTTCTGGTCAAAGGCCCGCTCCCAGGCGACCAGCTCCTCGTCGGACATCATGTAGCGCGCACAGACCTCCTCGCGGCTGATCAGGCCGTTGCGGGTCGCGGCGATGACCGCGGCCTTGCGTGACGGCGACCAGCGCTTGGTGTCGGCCGGCGGCAAAGCGAGCTCGGGGGAAACAGGGGAAGATTGCGGCGTCATGTGCATGCGTCTCATCGCAGTGTCAAAAGTTCGTCTATCCCGGGCGGGCGTCTGTATGACTCGGCGCCGGGCGATTTATTCCGCCGCCCGAGGCATGCGGCCCGCCGCGGGAGTACCGATGCGGCAGGAAGCCGCACGGGGGTCGCGATTTAGCTTGCGTTGCCGAATTCGCCGTAATTAGCACGGTGCCGCAGGCTCCGAATCCGGGCCGCCATTCCCACATGCAGCCGATGGGCGCGGCGTTTCGGCCGCGCGGCACCCGCAACCGGTCACGAGCGTGTTGGTCCATGGAATTTCAGCGTCTGCTCGTTGGCCTTGCCGATGCCTGCGTCCGTCGTGCCAAGCTGGTCGTCGCCGTGGCGGCTCTTGTGGTGGTCTTTGCCGGGGTTTTTGCCGCCGGCCATCTCGGCATCAGCACCGACACCGACGAGATGTTCGCCAAAAGCCTGCCGTGGCGACAGCGGGCGCTGCAGTTCAAGGCCGATTTCCCGCAGCTCAGCGATCTGCTGGTGATCGTGGTCAGCGGCAAGATCCCCGAGGAGCGCGAAGCCACCGCGGCCGCGCTGGCCAAGGCCTTGGCCGCCGATCATGCGCATTTTCGCCGGGTCACCCGGCCCGACGCTTCGGCCTTTTTGCGCAAGGAAGGGCTGCTGTTTCTCGACCCCCATCAGCTCGAAGACCTGCTTAATCGCACCATCGACGCACAACCCTTTCTCGGGCAGCTGGCCCAGGACCCCAGCGCGCGCGGGTTGTTCTCGGCGCTGGCCCTGCTGGGCACCGGTCTGCAACAGGGCCAGGTCGATCTGCAGCCCTATGACAACGCCCTGTCCGGGTTCAACCAGGCGATTGCGGCGGCGCTTGCCGGGCATCCCGAGCCGCTGTCGTGGGAGCGACTGCTTGGCGGCGGCGCCGCCGAGCTTGGCGGATCCTACCAATTCGTCCTGGCCCAGCCGGTGCTCGACACGGCGGCGCTGAAACCCGGCGGTGCTGCGACCGCCGCGATCCGCGCCGCCGCCAGCCGGCTCGAATTTGTCAAATCGGGCGATGTCACGGTCCGCTACACCGGCAATGTCGCGCTCGCCGACGAGGAATTCGCGTCGGTCGCCGAGGGTGCGGTGACCGGGCTGATTGGCAGCATCGTCTTGATTTCGCTGTGGCTTTTCCTCGCCGTCAAATCCTGGCGACTGATCGTGCCGATCCTGCTGACGCTGGGGCTTGGGCTGATTTTGACGCTGTTGTTTGCGGCGGCCGCGGTCGGAACCTTGAATTTGGTCTCGGTCGGATTCGGCATTTTGTTTGTCGGCATCGCAGTTGATTTTGCGATCCAGTTTTCGGTGCGCTACCGCGAAACCCGGCGCGAATATCCCGAGCCCGCCGCGGCGATGCGCGAAACCGTGCGTCGCGTCGGCGGTCAGATCCTGGTCGCCGCTGCGGCAACCGCGGCCGGCTTTCTCGCCTTTGTCCCGACCGCCTTTCTCGGCGTCGCCGAACTCGGACTGATCGCCGGGGTCGGCATGCTGATCGCCTTTGTCTGCACGCTGAGTTTCCTGCCGGCGGCGATCACCCTGTTCCGGCCGCGCGGCGAAGAGGCCGAAATCGGGTTCCGCTGGGCGGCACCCCTCGATGAGGTGGTTCGCCGCCGCCGCGTGCCGTTGTTGTCGCTCTTCGCGCTCGTCGCCGTCGCCGGCGTCGCGCTGGTCCCGCGCCTGCAATTCGACGCCAACCCGCTGCACACCAAAAACCCGAACAGCGAGGCGATGCGAACCTTGAACGATTTGATCAATTCGCCGCTGACCAACCCGTTTACGATCGACATCCTGGCGCCAAACCCGGGCGCCGCCGCCGCCCTCTCCGACCGGCTCGAGAAATTGCCGGTGGTCAAGAGTGTGCTGTCAATCAACAGTTATGTGCCGAAAGACCAGCACCAGAAGCTGGCCCAGATTGCTGATGCGGCCACCTTGCTGGGGCCGACTTTGGCGCCGGCCACGCCGATGCCGCCGCCGAGTGCCGCGCAAATCCGCGACGCCGCGGCAAAGGCGCTGGCCAAGCTGGAGCCGGTTGTCGGCCGCACCTCCGACCCGCGGGTCGATGCGATCGCGCAAAATCTGCGCCGGCTGGTCAAGGCGCCCGACCCGGTCTTGCTTGCGGTCAATGCGTCGCTGACCCGCTTTCTTCCGGCCCAGCTCGACCAGCTGCGCAGCGCCCTCTCCGCCGGGCCGGTGACGCTGGAAAGCCTGCCCCGATCGCTGGTCCGGGACTGGGTGCTGCCCGACGGGCGGGCGCGGATCCAGGTGCTGCCCACCGGCGCGGCGCGCAGCACCGAGGGGCTGGCCCGGTTTGTCGATGAGGTCAGCGCCGTGGCGCCCAATGCCGGCGGGGCGGCGGTGACGATCGAGGCGACCAGCGCCACGATCGTCAATGCCTTCAAAACGGCGGCAATTTTCGCGATTATGGCGATCGCGGTGATCCTGTTTGTCGCGCTGCGGCGGCCGCTCGATGTCGGCATGGTGCTGGCGCCGCTGCTGCTGTCGGCCTTGATGACGGTCATCGTCATCGCCGCCCTGCCGCTGCCGCTCAATTACGCGAACATTATCGCCTTGCCGCTGCTGCTCGGGGTCGGGGTCTCGTTCAACATCTATTTCGTCATGAATTGGCGTGCCGGACGCACCGCCGTGCTCGGCTCGGCGACGGCGCGCGCCATTCTGTTTTCGGCGTTGACGACCGGCACCGCGTTCGGCTCGCTGGCGCTGTCGCGCCATCCGGGGACGGCGAGCATGGGAACCCTGCTGCTGATCAGCCTCGGCTGCACCTTGGTGGCAAGCCTGGTGTTCATCCCGGCCTTGCTTGCGGCGATGCCGCGCCCGTCGCCGGCGACGGGAGCAAGGCCGGCGCTGCGCGAAACCGCGACGGCCGGGGCCGAGGGCCGCAACAGCGACTAGGCGCGGCCCCCGGCGCGCGAGCGGCCGCGGTCGCCGCCGGCGGCGCAATTAACGGTGGCTCGCCGCGCTCGGCGATGCGACACTGCCGCCGGCCGGCGTGAGCTGTGGCGCGCGGCCGGGCCGCAAGGGAGGGAGCGGATGGCGGAACAGCAGGCGGGACGGCGTGCGCATCTGATCACCGGCGGGTTTCCGCCGGGTTCGGCCGCCGGCCACGACCACGATTATGCCCGGCTGCGATTGTTGACGCTGCTCGCCGAAGCCGAGGTTCCGGCTTCGGTCGCCAACGATTTCGGCGACATCGCGACCTGGCTGCCGCTCGCCCGCCTGCTGATCACCTATGTCGCCGGCCCCTACCCGGACGGCGCCCAATGCGCAACGATCGAGCGCTGGTTGCGCGCCGGCGGCCACTGGCTCGCCTTGCATGGCACCAGCGGCGGACGCGCCGAGCGGGTCGAGGGCTTCCGCCAGCGCCGCACGGTCAAGACCGAGCATCACGCCTTGCTCGGCAGCTATTTTCTGACCCATCCACCGATCCGCCGGTTCCGCGTCGAAATCGCCGCCGAACACCCGCTGACACACGGTCTCGGGCGCAGCTTCGAGGTTGAGGACGAACCCTATTTTGTTGAATTGCAGGATCCGGCCGGAACCCAGATCCTGCTGACCGCCGATTACGGCCCCGACGCGGTCTCGCCGGCGATCGGCACGCTCTACCCGCGCGACACCTCGCTCCAACCCGATGGCCGGCGGGTGATCGCTTATACGCGTCCGGTCGGCGCGGGCGGGGTGACCTATTGCACGCTCGGCCACTGCCACAACCCGGCGATCCGCGCCGCCCGCGCCGGAGCCCCGGCCGACGACGCCCCGCCCGTTTTTCACGGCGCCTGGGTGTCGGACGGGTTCCTGACCTTGCTGCGCAACACCGTCGCGCTGGCCGTCGCCGCTCGCTGACAGGCGGCCGATCCGGGCTGCGATTTGCTCGGCAAATCGCACGCGGCCGCCGGCTCAAGAGCGATCGCGCAAATTTGCGGCTCGCCTTGGCGCCAACCCGCCCGCCCGGGGCGGGACCGGCGCCGCGGTTTTCAGCGCATCGCGACGAGCTTGCCGGGGTTCATGATGCCCTGCGGGTCGAGGGCGGCCTTGATGCGGCGCATCAACTCGATCTCGATCGCCGGCTTGTAATGGGTGATCTCGTCGCGCTTCATCAGCCCGACCCCGTGCTCGGCGCTGATCGAGCCGCCAAGCTCGCGCACGACCCCATGCACGATGTCGTTGAATTCCTGCCAGCGGGCGAGATAGGCGGCTTTGTCCATCCCCTCGGGCTGGGTCAGGTTGAAGTGGATGTTGCCGTCGCCGACATGGCCAAAGGCGATCGGCCGGATCCCGGGCAGGCGCGCCGTGACCGCGGCGCTGGCCTGGGTCACGAATTCGGCAACCCGGCTCACCGGCACCGCGACGTCGTGTTTGATCGAACCCGAGTAGAGCTGGGCTTCGACGATCGCCTCGCGGATATGCCACAACTGCCTGGCCTGCGCGCCGCTTTCGGCGATGACCGCGTCAGCCGCCAGCGCCTGGGCCAGCGCCTCTTCGAGCAGCCTTTCGAGCAGCTGGCGGATGCCGCTGTCGCTCTGGCTCGACGACATCTCGATCAGCACGTACCACGGGTGCGGGGCGGCGAGCGGATCGATCGTCCCCGGCACATGGGCGAGCGCGAGATCGAGCCCGGCGCGCGGGATCAGCTCGAAAGCGGTCAATTGGTCGGCGCTGGCGGCCCGGGCATGGGCAAAAAGCGCCATCGCGTCCTCGACCCGAGCCAGCGCGACCAACGCGGTTTCGATCTCGCGCGGCTTGGGAAACAGCTTCACGGTCGCGGCGGTGATGATGCCCAGCGTGCCCTCGCCGCCGATAAATAATTGTTTGAGGTCGTAGCCGGTATTGTCCTTGCGCAACGCCCTGAGCCCGTCCCACACCCGGCCATCGGGCAAGACCACCTCGATGCCGAGCACGAGCTCGCGCGTATTGCCATAGCGCAGCACGGCAATGCCGCCGGCATTGGTCGACAGATTGCCGCCGATCTGGCAGCTCCCTTCGGCGCCGAGGCTCAGCGGAAACAGGCGATCGACCTCGGCCGCGGCCTCGTGCAGATGCGCCAGGATGCACCCGGCCTCGACCGTCATCGTGAAATTGGTCGGGTCGATCGCGCGGATGCGGTTCATGCGGCCAAGCGCCAGCACGATATTGTCGCGCTCGGCGGGCGGGACGCCGCCGCCGACCAGACCGGTATTGCCGCCTTGCGGGATGACCGCCATCCCCGCCGCGGCGCAAATCCGCACGACCTCGCTGACCTCGGCGGTTGAGGCCGGGCGCACGACCAGCCGGGTCGCACCGCGATAAAGCCGCCGCGCCTCGGTCAGATAGGGCTCGATATCAGCCGGCGCGTCGAACCAGCCCGAGGGCCCGACGACCTCCTTGATCCGCGCCAATGCCGTCGCAACCTGCACCCGCGGCCTCCATATTTGCTCGTTGCCGGACCTATATTGAGCCTGCCGCGCCTAGCCGCGCCAGAGCGTCGCAAATTGCCTGGCAACGACCGCTTCGTAGGGCGGGTCACCCTGCAAAATTCCGACATCGCGGCAAAAAGCGTTCATGCCGCTGACAAATTCGGGGGTGATCGCGGCGTCGTAATAGGGCAGGTCGCGGCGCACCAATTCGGCGATCAAGGCCGCCGCATCCGGCGGAAACAGCTTATGCCCGACCGCCGCGGCGCGCTGCGGATCGGCCCGCAAGGCGGCCTGGGTCTTGACCAATGCCCGCACCGCCGCCGCGGCAGCCGCGGGCGCCTCGCCGATCAGCCGGTCGGTCGCGGCCAAGGCCGACATCGTGTAGTTGAAACAGCCGGCGGGGCCGTCGCCGCGGCGCACATCGAGCACGATCGTGCCGACGCCGCGCCGCACCGCGATCTCCGCCCCCATGCCATTGGCCCAAAAGCCGTCGATCCGCCGGTCTTCAAGCGCCCGCGCGGCGCTGAGGCCGAAATTGACGATGCCGTCGCCGCCGGCCGCCGCGCCCGGCACCGGCGCGATCGTGACCCGGTCGCGCTCGGGGTCGATCCCGGCCGTGGTCAGCAGGCGGCGCAGCCCCATTTCGACCCAGGGCGCCGCCCCGATGGTTCTGCCTTTGACGATCCGGAGGTCGCCGCGCACCGCGCCGAGATCGGCGCGCATGACCAAAAACCAGTACATGCCTTGCGCCTGCGCGCATAACAGCTTGGCGCCTTCCCATTCGGGAAACGCCGCCAAGGCCGAATGCGCCGAGCCGCCGACCAGATCGATCTGCCCGGCGCGCATCTCGCGATAGGCGCGGTCGACCGGAAACACCAGTTCGAGCGATACATCGAGCCCCTCGGCCGCGAAGAAACCGAGTTCGACCGCCGCTACCGCCGGAAAATAGGAATTCGAGACGAGGTCGGGAACCGCGAGCTTCATCACCGAACCTCCCGAGCCGGAATTGTTCGAAATACGATCTTGCCGATCCTGTGACCGTACAACCCGGCCGACCCGATCGCCAGCTGTTGAAGGCGGCGGTGCGATCGCATATCAACCGGTATCGACCGGCAGACACAGGCGGCGAAAATGAGCGGCGGGCCCTTGCACCAAATCGACTGGAAGACGCATGGGGTCAAAGTGATCCCGGGGGATCAGCTCGACCCGAACACTGCCCAGACGCCGGGGATGGACCGCGCCGCGGCGATCAATTTCGCCCGGGTCGGCGCGCAAAAGATCTGGGCCGGCACGGTCAAGATCCACCCGAACGCCAAAACCGGCGCCCACCATCACGGTCCGCTCGAAAGCGTGATCTATGTGCTGAAAGGGCGGGCGCGGATGCGCTGGGGCGAGCAGCTCGAATACGTCGCCGAGGCCGGCCCCGGCGATTTCATCTTTGTCCCGCCCTATGTGCCGCACCAGGAAATCAATGCCTCGACCGACGAGACCCTGGAATGCGTGCTGGTGCGCAGCGACAACGAGGCGGTGGTTGTCAATCTCGATATCGAGCCGGTCGAGCGGCCCGAGGAGGTGCGCTGGGTCGACCCGATCCACCGCCACCCCTGAGCCACGACCGCGAGCGCTTGCTCTGCCGCGCCCCGGCCCTTGCCAGCGAACGCGGCCGGCCGGGTCGGCTCCTCCGCCGTTGTTAAACGGGGGAGGCGGCCCGCCATTAAGCGGTCACCGGTGGGGGCGGCGGCGGGATTGGCGGCACCGGGATCGGCGGCGGCGGTTCCTGCTGGGGTGGGGGCCGCTCGCGGTCCGGCCTCTGGGGTGTATTACCGGGTGGCCGCGGCGTGCCGGGTTGATCTGACATTCACTGCTCCGCTTGTCTTTAAGGGCAAACAGGGCTGCGAAGCATTCATTCCCTGGCCTGGCCTGATTTTCAACCAAGCTGTGCGACCTGTTCAATCAAGCGCGCAAGAGACGAGATCGATACTGTGGTCCCCGCCGCCTATCGGCGAGTGGAGATTGTTCGGGCGGTGCCGTGTTTATTTAGATTGAGTGACCATCGGCACGGAGTTGAAAATGTTCGTCGAAAAACGGGCACTGATCACTGATCTGCAGGATAAGATGCTGGTTCTGCTGGTCGAGGAGGAGGAAGCGCAGGCGGCGGGAAATATCGTTCTCGCAGCGCGGTTGCGTTGCGACGTCGATCGCCTTAAGGCGGAATGCGCCGATATCCGCCGTTCTCCGCAAGATCCGGTTGGTCATTCGCCGAGGCTGACGCGTTGATTTGCTTGTCGCTGCCGTGGCGCGACCTTTGGGAAGATCCCAAGACAAAGTGCAGGGAGGAGTGCACTCATCAGCCATGGGCGCCGGCGCCGGTCGCGGTGATGGCATCGTCCTCGACAGGGACCAAGCCCGCCGGAAAACAAAAAAGCGGGGCCGTTTTCGGCCCCGCTCCGGTTGGAAAAAGCCGTCAGCGGTTAGGATCGACCACCGTGACCGTGCTGGCCTCCCTTTTGCCCAGCCTGGCTTGCCTTTTCGCGATCATTGCCGCCGCTCGGTTGGCCGCCCTTGTGGCCGGCCTCGGCGGCGCGCTTGGGATCATTGGCGAAATTGCCGCCGCTCTGCTGGCCGCCCTTGTGACCGGCCTCGGCGGCGCGCTTGGGATCATTGGCGAAATTGCCGCCGCTCTGCTGGCCGCCCTTGTGGCCGGCCTCGGCGGCGCGCTTGGGATCATTGGCAAAATTGCCGCTGCCGCCACGATCATCTGCCATTGCGTCCTCCTGTGATTGACGGTAGTGACAGGAGTAACAGCCCGTTATCGGCGACGTTCCAATAAAAAGGATTCCGAAAAATGGAACTTTCGTGCGATTTACTGAAGAGTTTATTTGGCAATCTTTGAATAGTCCACAATTGGATGGCGCAACCACGATCCTTGCCGGCCGTTTTCAACGCCTGCCTGGTGTGGGGCCTGCCTGGTGTGGGGCCTGCCCGGTGCGGGCAATGCTGCGCCTCGCCGCCGCGCCCCGGCCTTCCTGCCGTCAAACCGGGTTTCGCGGCGGCGCAACCGCTTGTCGTCTTGCGGCAGCCGCGCACGGACGGCCGGGCCACCGACGGGGTCAGTTACGCCGACGAATTTTCTTATCCACAATCCTCATCCAGACCGCGCTGCGGCGCCGCGGCAACGCGATCCGCACCGACCCGGGCAAGATGCCGCAGGGAGCGTGGACCGGTCAGTAGAGCCTGGTGCGATAGCTTTCCGCGGTCTGCCGTTCGGCCTCGTCGGGATCCATGCCGCCGACCTGCTCGGCGATGATGCGGCCCAATGACGGCCACGCGCCGCGCGGCACCCGCTTGTCGGGATTCCACAAATCGGAGCGGATCAGCGCCTTGCCGCAGTGAAAATAAATCTCCTCGGCGTCGATCAGGATGGCGCTGCGCGGCACCTTGCCATTGACCGCCATCGCGCCGAGAAGGTCGGGATCGGTCGTCACCCGGGCGCGGCCGTTGACGCGCAGCGTCTCGTTGATCCCCGGCACAAAGAAGATCAGCCCGACCCCCGGACGCTGCAGCAGATTGGCGAGCGTGTCGGTCCGGTTGTTGCCGAGCCGATCGGGGATCGCCAGGGTCCGGTCATCGATGACCTGCACAAATCCCGGCGCGTCGCCTTTTGGTGAGGCATCGCAGCGCCCCGACGGGTCGGATGAGGCGATCACCAGAAACGGCGACAGGGCAATGAAATTGCGGCAATGCCGGTCAAAGCGGCGGAGTTCTTTTTTGACCGCGCGCTCGCTCGGCTCGCCATAGAGTTCGCGCAATTGCTGCGGGTTCTCGATCGTGTCCAAGGGCGCCCTCCTCCCATCGGTGACACGCATTATGCGGCGGCTGTGGTAAAAGCGCCATTGGCTTCGGCCGTTCTTGCCAATCATCCTGGGCACGCTGGGGCGAAGAGGCGGGGGATGCTCAGTCGCACTGCAGAGAGAATCGTTGCCAAGCATGGCCGGCAGCAATCGATCGACCGACAGGTACCGGCGTCATGAGCGGCGGCGGTTTCCGGGTCGATTTTGTCGAGCGGCCGGAGGGCGGGCGGGTCGCGCGACTGGTGATCGACAATCCGGCTAAGCTCAACAGCCTCAATTCCGCATTGATGGAAGAGCTCGTCGCGACCATGGCACAGGTTGCGGCCGCTCCCGAATTGCGGCTTGCGATCCTGACCGGTGCGGGCGGGCGCGCCTTTGTCGGCGGCGCCGATATCGGTGAGATTGCCGCACTCGACCATAAGGGAGCGCGCCGCTTCATTACCCTCGTCCATCGCTGTTGCGCGGCCTGCCGCGAGCTGCCGGTGCCGGTTATCGCCCGCATCGAGGGTTATGCGCTCGGCGCCGGTCTCGAACTCGCCGCCGCCTGCGATTTGCGCGTCGCGAGCCAGGACGCGGTTTTTGGGATGCCGGAAGTCGCGATCGGGATCCCCTCGGTCGTCGAGGCGGCCCTGTTGCCGCGCCTGATCGGCGTCGGCCGAGCCAATCGGCTGTTGCTGACCGGCGAGCCGATCGATGCGCCGACCGCTTTAGCCTGGGGGCTCGTCGATAGCGTAGCGCCGGCAAGCGATCTCGACGCCGCGGTCGAGCGCCTGGCGCAGCCGATCCTTGCCGCCGGCCCGCACGCGATACGGCTGCAGAAAGCGCTGATCCGCGAATGGCAGGAAATGCCCGCCGCGGCCGCGATTGCCCGCGGCATCGACGCCTTTGTCAGCGCCTATGACAGCGACGAGCCGGCGCGCATGGCCGGCGCGGCGGTCGAACGGTTGCGTCGGCGCCGGGCCGGCGGGGGTCGGCCGTGACCGGCACCGGGCGCGGGCGCAAACGCCGGGAACTCGCCGATGCGGCGGGCGCAACGCCGCATTATTTCGGCCACCGCGAAAGACTGCGCCAGCGGCTGATCGAGGCCGGCGCGGAAAATCTCCCGGATTACGAGTTGCTCGAAATCATCCTCTTCGCCAGCAATCCGCGCGGCGACGTCAAGCCGATCGCCAAGCAATTGCTCGAGCATTTCGGCGGCTTTGCCGCGACAATGAGCGCCGCCCCCGAGGCGCTGTTCGAAGCCGGGCTGGGGCTCGCCGGGGTTGCCGCGGTCAAGGCGGTGCGCGAGGCGGCGCTCAGGCTGATGCGCTCCGAATTGCAGGACCGGCCGGTGGTCAATTCCTGGGACAAGTTGATCGACTATTGCAGCGCCCATGTCGCGCACGGCAAGATTGAAGAGTTCCACATCCTGTTTCTCGACCGCAAAAACGTGCTGATCCGGCATGAGCGCCAGCAGCGCGGCACGGTCGACCACACCCCGGTCTACCCGCGCGAGGTCGTCAAGCGTGCGCTCGAACTCGAGGCCTCGGCCTTGATCCTGGTGCACAACCACCCCTCGGGCGATCCCACCCCGTCAAAGGCCGACATCGCCGTGACCCAGGACATCAAGAAAGCGGCAGCACCGCTTGGCGTGACCCTGCACGACCATCTGATCATCGGCCGCAATCGCCATGTCAGCCTGCGCGAATTGGGCCTGATCTGAAGATTGCCGCAGGGCATGCCGGGCGCCGCGCCCCCCGGACAAACCGAAGCGAGCGCAAGGGAGGAACGAGCAAGATGGCGGACGAAGCACAAGACGCCAATGCGGTCGTGCGGCGCTATTGGAACACGGTGGCGGGGCCGCGTTGGGCCGCGGCTCCCGAGGCGCGGGAGCGGCGCAACCGCGAAAGCCTGGCGATGCTGCTCGACCGGCTGCACCTCGCGCCCGGCGAGCAGGTGCTTGAGATCGGCTGCGGCACCGGCGCCCTGACCCTGCCCTTGGCGGCGGCGGTCGGCGCGCAAGGCCCCTGAATTAGCGTCCGGCGATTCATTGGACTAAAGGCGCGCAAATCCATCAGGGCTCCAATCCTCACTTCCGACGCCGTGATGGACAAAGAAAAGGCCGCCGGGATCATATTTGGTCTTGATGGCGCGCAGTCGCGGATAGTTCGGCCCCCAAAAGGCGTTCCGCCAAGATGCATTGAAGAAGTTGCTCTCAGAGACATATGAACCGGCATCAGGCGCAACACGCCGCAGTTCGGCGGCAGCCAACTCAACAGCGCGCGCGTTCTTTCGAACGGCGACTTCGTCCAAAGGCGGTCGCGCCATTCCCGGGTAGCGCGGGGCCTCGCCGTTAGCCGTCAGGGCGAGCGCGAACGCGTTTATGGCGGCTGGATTGATCGCAGTCTGCCCGGCGGCGGCAATCGCGTCCGCCGGCGCACCCGCCAAGCCCTTGTTGAAATGCAACGCGACCTTCTCGTATCGGCTTGCGGAGAAGAGCGCCTCAGCGAGGCGCTGACGCTCGGAAGCCTGCAGCAGGGACGCCGGCAACCAGATTGACTCGAAGCCGTGCAGGAACACACCAACCTGATCCTGATCGCCACGCCACCAGCCGTGATGCGCCGGCGCACCGGGTCTGCGATCCGGGATCATCGCACCGTTGCCATCGATGTCCCAGAAGTGGCGAGCCAGCGTCACGTCTGCGCCATGGCGCGCACTCAGTGACAGGTCGGGTGCACCCGTCACCCAATCGAAGAATGGCTGCCACACAGCTTTGACCGCTGCCCCATCAAGCCCCTGACAGGCCATCGCAAGCTCAAGCGTGTTGTCCGGACCAAGCGTCACTTGTTCCCCCCAATGCGGGTTGAACAGGTGATCCGCATAAAAATCCAAAAATCGCGCGATTAGCGGTTTGAATGCGTTACTGGACTGCGCCCTGATCGAACCGAACGCGCGCCCAAAGAACTCGGGAAGCTCATGGGTGCGTAACGTGAGCTTGGTGACAACGCCCCAGCTTCCGCCACCGCCGCCTTTGATGGCCCAAAACAAGTCTGGATTAGTGCGGAGGTTGGCGACGCGCACCGCCCCGTCAGCCGTGACGACCTCAGCTTCGAGCAAGCTGGCCGCCGCAAGACCAAACCTTTTCGAAAAGCTGCCAAAGCCGCCGCTCTGGATCAGTCCGGCCACGCCGACGTCCATGCAGCCGCCACCTTGCACATAGCGACCGCCTTGACCTGACACGGCAAAATAAAGGTCGCTCCACATTGCGCCGGCTCCCGCCGAGACCGCGCGCGTGGGCTTCACCACGCCTTCGCAGCCCTTGGGCACAAACGCGTCGTGCACCGACACGGCGTTCATTGCGCGCGTCCAGATCATCAGCGAATCGGCCGCGTTCGAAGTTCCCTGGTAGCTATGCCCGGTCCCCTTCACGACGAGCCGGAGATTGTTCTCGCGCGCGAAATTCACTGCCGCGATCACGTGCGCCGTCGTCCGTGCTTTTATCGCATAAACGCTAGGGGCGGGCGACCAAGCGTCCAACCAACCCGAGACTTGCGTACCCGCCGGCTGGTCGCCAAGGTAGTAGGGATTGGAAATGTTGGCACGGACTTCAGCGCAAGCGCCGCTGCCTCCGTCCATCGCGCAGCCCTTGAACAATGGCTGCACCTCGATCAAGTTGCCTTCTACCTCCTGGTTGAGCTTGGCCCATCTGGTCTTGCCCGGCCATTTGGAATCGCCAGGGCGCACGCGACTGAACACCGGCGCGGGGGCTGAGGGTCCCGGCAAAAGACCCGGCGCGATGATGGCGCCGACAACCGCGCCTTTGATCAGGGATCGCCTCTTCATCCCGTCTCCCCTTGCCGGCGAGATCTTTCGGCGGCGATATTCGGGTATGTCAGGGCTTGATGACATTCAAAACCGCGCGAGGCAGAAGCACACCTAACACACATGCCGATAAGCGAAATCCGACCACGCGCTGCCACAGGCAGCCTTATCCCGCTCTGTCCGGCACCCTCCGCCCCATCGAAATCGTCTTCCATTCGTCAGGGTTACATCCCATCGTGCTCCGTACGTCATCGTGACAACCAGGGATGGCCCGTCTTCAAGGGTGATTTTCGGCTTTCGATCGACGATCAACGAATCGAGTGCAAGGCCTTCAATGTGGCGCTGCATCATGGGCGCTGGAGGTTCGAGTGCCAGAGAGCAAGTTTCTGACCATGGCGGAAGTTTCCGAGCGATATCGCGGCGAAGTGTTCGTCGGAACGCTCCGAAACTGGCGGGCGCAGCGCGTTGGTCCGCCCTTCATAAAGATCGGAAAGTCTGTTCTTTATCCTGTGCAAGGCTTGGACGACTGGGATAAGCAGAATCTCGTGATCTGCCTTGCCTCGCGCAGCTCACAGCGGTTGATCGTGAGCAACGGTGACAATCACGGTGGGTCATGATCGACCGATCCCAGACGGCGACCCCTGCCACTACTCTCGATGACAAAATTGCCTTTCAATTCAATTCGATCTCTCTAAGCGAAAGACTGGTGCACAACCACCCCTCGGGCGATCCCACCCCGTCAAAGGCCGACATCGCCGTGACCCAGGACATCAAGAAAGCGGCAGCACCGCTTGGCGTGACCCTGCACGACCATCTGATCATCGGCCGCAATCGCCATGTCAGCCTGCGCGAATTGGGCCTGATCTGAAGATTGCCGCAGGGCATGCCGGGCGCCGCGCCCCCCGGACAAACCGAAGCGAGCGCAAGGGAGGAACGAGCAAGATGGCGGACGAAGCACAAGACGCCAATGCGGTCGTGCGGCGCTATTGGAACACGGTGGCGGGGCCGCGTTGGGCCGCGGCTCCCGAGGCGCGGGAGCGGCGCAACCGCGAAAGCCTGGCGATGCTGCTCGACCGGCTGCACCTCGCGCCCGGCGAGCAGGTGCTTGAGATCGGCTGCGGCACCGGCGCCCTGACCCTGCCCTTGGCGGCGGCGGTCGGCGCGCAAGGCCGCGTTGTCGCCGTCGACATCGCCGAGCCGATGCTGGCGGCGGCGCGTTCCCGGGTTGCCGCGCAGGGGCTCGACAATGTCACGCTCCATCTCGGCGACGCGCAGGTATTCGCGTTCCCGCCGGCCGCTTTCGATGTCGCCACCTCGCGCATGGGGGTCATGTTTTTTGCCGACCCCGCGGCCGCGTTCCGCAACATCGCCGGGGCGTTGAAGCCGGGTGCGCGGCTTGTCTTCGCCTGCTGGGGACCGCTCGCCGAAAACCGCCACTGGCGGGTTGCCTATGACGTGGCCGTCCGCCGGCTCGGGCCGCCGGCGCCAAAACCGGCGCACGAACCGGGGCCGATGGCGTTTGGCGATCCCGATTATGTGCAGGGCCTGCTTGCACAGGCGGGGTTCACCGCAATCGCGGTCGAGCGCGCCCATCCGACAATCCTCGGCGGCAAGCCCGCGGACGAGGCGCAGCAGGCGTTGGCGATGGGGCCGACCGCACGGCTGATCGAAGAAAAGAACCCCGACGCCGCGACCCGCCAAAAGCTGGTGCGCGAGATCGAGACAGCCTTTGCCGCGGTCGCCGACCCCGGCAGCGGCGAGGTTCGGCTGCAAGGCACGATCTTTCTCGTCAGCGCGCGCCGTCCGGCGTAGCCGCGGTCATCGCAAATCAAGCACTAGCGGGCAGAAACATGAAATTCGCGATTGCCATCCCCACCGACGCCGATTCGTGGCGGGTCGTGCGGCGGGCCGAGGAATTGGGGTTTCACCGGGCCTGGTTCTACGACACCCAGATGCTTTCGGCCGACCCGTTTGTCGCGATGGCGGTCGCCGCGGTCAAGACCAGCCGGATTCGGCTCGGCACCGGTGTCTTGATCCCGTCGAACCGGATTGCGGCGGTGGCGGCCAACGCCTTTGCCTCGTTGAACAAGCTGGCGCCGGGGCGGATCGATTTCGGAATAGGCACCGGCTTTACCGGCCGCCGGGCGATGGGGCTGGGTGCGGTCAAGCTCGCCGATATGGCGGAATACATCCGCGTTGTCACGGCGCTGCTGCGCGGTGAAACCATCGAGGCCGAAATCGAGGGCAAGCGGCGGTTGATCCGGCTGCTGAACCCGGAGCTCGGCCTGATCAACACCAACGACCCGATCGGCGTCTATATCGCGGCGACCGGTCCGCGTGCCCGTGCCCTGACCGCGCGGCTCGGCGCCGGCTGGATCAGCACAATCGGCCATCCTGCCGCGGCGCAGGCGGCTATCGCCGCGTTGCGGGCACAGCGCGAGGCGGCCGGGCATGTCGCCGGCGAGCTCGATGCGGTGGTGCTGACCGGGGGCGCCATCCTCGCGGCGGGGGAGCCGGCCGACAGCCCGCGGGCGCTCGCCCAAGCCGGGCCGCGTGCGGCGATGCTGTTGCACCGCGCCGCCGACGAGGCGCTGATGGGCCTGCCAAACGCCACTCCGCCCTCGCCGGCGATTGCCGAAACGGTCGCCCTCTATGTCGAGCTGGCGCGCGGGTTCCGGCCGCAGGGGGCGCCTTACCTCGAAAACCACCGCGGCCACCTGATGTTCGTCAAACCCGAGGAGCGGCGGTTTGTGACCGCCGAACTCATTCGCGAGACGACGATCACAGGCACCGAGAACGAGGTCAAAGAGCGGATCGCCGCCCTTTTCGCCGCCGGTTATGACGAGGTCGCGGTGCAGATCGTGCCCGGCCAGGAGCATGCGCTTGAGGACTGGGGCAAGATCCGCCGCGCCTTTGTCTGAGCGCGGCCGGCGCAGCGCCGGCTCAGGTTTCGCGGCTCGAAAAACGCACGGTCGTGGCGCGGGCGCGGTAGTCGGTTTTGACGTTGGCCGGCGCCACCACCCCCTCCTCGACCTTTTGCCTGGCACCATGTGCGTGGGTCAGGCTGCGGCTTCGGATTTCATCATGCGCTCGCTCACATCCAACACTTCGATTCCGATTACGCGGCCATCGCTGTCAAAGTCGAGCATGACGCCCGGTGCCACCTCTTTTGTGCCGGCGGATTTGACGCCTTCCGGGCCGAACCAGATAAACATCGCGTCGGCCTCGGGATCATAGGAAGTTCTGATCATCCCCGCGCTCCGCGATCGAAATGCACCGTGATGACCACGATATCGTTCCCCTCCGGTCGATGCCCAACCCGCAGCACGCGCCCGCCACTTTCGGTGATCGCCAGGTAGGATCGCGTCCGATCCGGATAACGCGGATCCGGGCCCGTCCTATCCGGCGCCCGCAACGTCCGCTCCACCCATTGTTCGAGAATGTTGCGCTTATCGAGCGCTTCTTGCGCATGTTTTGTGAAACGGATTATTACGCATCATTGTCGGCAGGAGCGCCCGGAGGCGCCCCTTAACCGGGGCGGCCGGTCAGGTTTCGCGGCTCGAAAAGCGCACGGTGGTGGCGCGCGCCCGGTAGTCGGTTTTGACGTTGACCAGCGCCACCATCCCCTCCTCGACCTTTTTCCAGGCGCGATCGAGCGCCGGCCGGATGGCTTCCGGCGCCTCGACATATTCGCCATAGCAGCCCAAGGCTTCGGCCATTTTGTCGTAGCGGGTGTAGCCGAGATCGCGGCCGGGCTTGTTGCGCTCGGGGTCGGCGGTCCAGCCGCCATTGAGGCTGATCACGCACAACAGCGGCAATTTGTGGCGCACCGCGGTGTCGAGCTCCATTGCGTTCTGCCCGAACGAGCCGTCGCCATGCAGGCAGATCACCTGGGCGGAGGGCTTGGCCGCCTTGGCCCCGACCGCAAACGGCAAACCCACCCCCATCGTGCCAAACGGCCCGGAATTGAGGCGGTGGCCGGGGACAAAGGTCGGGATCGACTGGCGGCCGAAATTCAAAATCTCCTGGCCGTCGACGGTCAGGATCGCCTCGCGCTGCATAAAGTTTTTAACTTCCTCGCACAGCCGCAGCGGGTGGATGTCGCCGTCGCTCGGATAGTTGCCGCCGGCGCGCAGGCGCTTTTTGGCCTCGCCCTCGGCCAGCTTTTGCCGCCAGGGTGCAAAGCGCTCGGCCGTTTTGGCGTCGACCGCCTCGCACAATTGTTGCAGGACCGATTTGCAATCACCGACGATGGGCAAGTCGATGTTGCGCGCCGAGTTGCCCATTTCCGCGGGGTCGATATCGATGCGCGCCACCTTGGCCTCGGGGTTGAAGCGCGGCGGCAGAGCGTGGCCGATCACGTAATTGGTGCGGGTGCCGAGGATGATGACGAGGTCGGCCTCGCGAAACGCGTCGTTGCGCATCGTCAGATAGGCGTAAGCGTGGTCGTCGGGAACCACGCCGCGGCCCTGTGGGGTCGTGTAAAAGGGAATGCCCGCCTTTTCGACAAAGGCGCGCATCTCGTCCCAGGCTTGCGACCACAACACGCCGCTCCCCGAGACGATGATCGGCCGCTGCGCGCTGTTAAGGGCATCGACCAGCGCGTTCAGCGCCCGCGGCTCGGCATAGGGACGGGCCCTGACGATCGGCCGGCCGCAATAGCTCCAATCGACCTCGGCCTCGTCGACATGCGTGTACAGCACGTCGCCCGGGAAATCGAGATAGACCGGGCCGGGCTTGCCGGCGAGGGCCGTCTGAAAGGCGAAATTCACCTGCTGCGGCAGGCGCTTCAGATTGTGCACGCGGTCGGCGTATTTGACGCAGCCTTCCAGCGCCTTGACCTGGTCGATTTCCTGAAACACCTGGCGGCCGAACTGGCCGATCGGCGAGGAGCCGCCCAACGCCACCACCGGGCAGCAATCGATCAGCGCATTGGCAAGCCCGGTGCCGAGATTGAGCGTCGCCGGGCCCGACGCCGCCATGCACACGCCCGGCCCCTGGGTCACCCGCGAATAGGCCTGCGCCATATATGCCGCACCCTGCTCGTGGCGGGTGTCGATCATGCGAATGCCCTCTTTGATGCACATCGTCTCGACGTCGAGCATCGGGCCGCCCATCAGGAAAAAGATGTCTTTGACCCCCTGCGCTTTGAGACAGCGGGCGAGGATCTCGTTACCGGTCAGCTGCGCCATCTGTGACTCCTCCTAGCTGTGATGCCCGTCGTTCCTTCGTGCGGGGAAAATCCGTCTGCCGTTCTCGCTTGTTTGATCTCCTTCGGCCACGCACCGAGATTGTCATGCGCGGGGCTGACCCGCGCCTCTCGGTCTTGCCGCCGCGGCCGGGAAGGCGTGGATGGCCGGTTCAAGCCCTGCCAAGACGACCTCTTCTGGTTCAACAGGAGCATGAAACCCCGGAAGAGATGTGCGTGGCATTTCCCCTGCGCCAAAAGCGGAAAACCAGGGCCACAAGGGTTCTACCGGTTGCCCTGGACCCCCGCTTTCGCGGGGGTGACGGTGGGGAACGCGGGTGACCAGACGACAACCGCGTCAGTCCCGAAGCCGATGTCGAGCAAGCGCATATTGGATCGCAGCTCGAGATGGCGAACAAACCTCTCGGTTGCGGCCCGACCGCTCAGATGGAACTCGTCGAGCGGGATCAAGTCGTCAGGAGCAAAGTGTTCCGGGTCTTTGCCGGCGGCGCGTAATGCCTCGTCGATGCGCGTTTCTATAGCGCTGGAGGTATAGCGACGGGCAGCATCGGCCTCGACAGTCATGCGCGTCTCCTCACTGCGTCGATTTCGGGCTTTCTCGCCGCTTCAGGTCAGATCACGCCCTCCTGTTTCAGCGCGTCGACATCCCCCTGGCTCATGCCGAGCCACTCGCCAAACACCTCCCTCACATGCTCGCCCAACAGCGGGGCGGGTTCGAGCTTGGGCGGCTTGCCGTCAAAGCGCACCGGCCAGCCCGGCATTTTGAACGGCCCCGAGGGGTGATCCATGACTTGGAAAATGCCGCGCTGCTCGAAAGTGGGTTCGTTGATCAGTTCCATCGTGTCGAGCACCGCGCCGGCCGGCACCCCGGCCCCGCCGATCAGCCGCATCGCCTCGTGTTTCGAGTGGCGGCGGGTGAAGGCCGCGACCATCTCGTTGACTTCGGCCGCGTGTTCGCCGCGGGCCGCGGGCGTCTCGTAGCGCGGGTCGCCGATCAGCTCCTCACGCCCGAGCACCTTCAACAACCGATGCCAATGCTCGCGCGGACGTGCGAAGACATAGATCCAGTCATTGGGTCCGCCCGGCGCGCACGGGAAGATGCCGCTTGGCGCGACGCCGCCGGCGAGGCTGCGGCCGCCGCCGCGACCGGCGGGCTTGCCGGTCTGCGCCTGCACCTGGAACGGAAAGCGCATGTAATGCAGCATCGCGTCCTGCATGGCCACCTGCAACCGCCGCCCGCGGCCGGTGGTCTTGCGCTCGTAGAGCGCGCCGAGGATGCTGATCGCCATCAGCATGCCGGTGCCGGTGTCGCCCAGGGACGGCCCCGGTTTGCATGGCGGGCCGTCGGGCTCGCCGGTCACGCTCATGGTCCCGCCGCAAGCCTGCGCGATCATGTCGAAGGCGAGGTTTCTCTCATACGGGCTGCCCTCGCCAAAGCCCTTGACCTGGGCATAGATGATGCCGGGATTGACCGCGCGGATCGCGTCATAGCCGAGGCCCAGCCGTTCGATCGTGCCCGGCGCCATGTTCTCGATCATGACGTCGGCCTTTTTCGCCATTTCCTTGACGAGGGCGACGCCACGCTCGGTTTTGAGGTTGATCGTGACCGAGCGTTTGTTGGCGTTGAACTCGAAGAAATAATAGGAATCGGCGCCCGGCCGGCCGGGAAAGTTGCTGCGCCCCGGCTCGCCCGCCTCGGGGTTCTCGACCTTGACGACGTCGGCGCCGAGCCAAGCCAGCGCCTCGGTGCAGCTGGGACCGGCTTCGAACTGCGTCAGGTCGAGGATTTTGACCCCGGCAAGACAGTTGAGCGGCGCGACGGCTTGATCCATGGCTTCACTCCGTGAAGGGGTTGATCGGCCACGATAGCGCAGCGGGCGGCGGCGCGAAAACCGCCAATCTCAAGCTCCCCGCCCGGAGCCGGCAAAACCCTTTTGCGCGGCGGCGGCGATTGCGCTAGGGGATCGCGCGGCAATGACGCAGAGGCGACGCAACCTGTTGCGCAGGGGATCGAGACATGGCGGCAAACCGTCCCAGCGTATTCATCGACGGAGAATCCGGTACAACCGGCCTCGGCATCCGCGCCCGTCTTGAGCAACTGCGCGAGATCGCGGTCCTCAGCCTGCCGCCGGAGCAGCGACGCGACCGGGCGGCGCGGCGCGACATGATGGCGGCCGCGGACCTCGTCGTGTTGTGCCTGCCCGATGACGCGGCGCGCGAGGCGGCGGCAATGGCCGCCGAACTGGGGTCGCAAGCGCCGAGACTGCTCGACGCCAGCACCGCCCATCGCGTCGATCCCGCCTGGACCTACGGCTTTCCCGAAATGGCGGACGGCCAGGCGGCGCGGATCGCCGCCGCCGCACGCGTCGCCAACCCCGGTTGCTATCCGACCGGCGCGATCGCCTTGCTGCGGCCCTTGGTCGAAGCGGGGCTGCTGCCGCGCGACTATCCGATCACGATCAACGCGGTCAGCGGCTATTCGGGCGGCGGCAAGACGATGATCGCGGCGCATGAACAGCAGGGCGGCCCCGCCTTCGAGCTTTACGCGCTCGGCCTCGAGCACAAGCACCTGCCCGAGACCGCGCTTTATTCGGGGCTGACGCGGCGGCCGATTTTTGTGCCATCGGTCGGCCATTTCCGCCAGGGCATGCTGGTGTCGGTGCCGCTGCACCTCGATACCCTGCCGGCAAAGCCACGCGGCGCCGACCTGCACGCCGCACTCAGCGCCCGTTATTGCGGCTGCCCGATGGTTTCGGTGGCGGCGCCGCAGGCCGACGGCAAGCTTGAACCGACCGCGCTCAACGACACCGATCGGCTCGAGCTGTTTGTACACGCCAATGACGCCCGGCGTCAGGCGGTGCTGGTGGCGCGGCTCGACAATCTCGGCAAAGGCGCATCCGGCGCGGCGGTGCAGAATTTGCGGCTGATGCTGAACCTGGACCCGCAACCTTGCTGACCGGCGCAGCGCCGGCCGGTGATCGGCGGGTCGCGGTCGGGAGCGAATGCCGTCGCTTCGTTTGAGGACTGCGCCGCCCCGGCGATCATCGACCAACGCCGTCACGCTGCGATGATCGCCGGCGCAGGATCGTGATGCGTGAGCACACCCTCCGATAACCGCCGCAATTCGTTGATCGACAGAATGGCCGGCCGACCGCGGCGCTCTTCGCGCCGGTTGCGGCTGCTGTGGATCCTGTTGGGGCCCGGCATTATTTCGCTGCTGGCCAACAACGATGCCGGCGGCATGATCAGCTATACGATGACCGGCGCCCGTTTCGGGATCAGCTTTTTTGTGCCGCTGTTATTTCTGCTGTCGCCGATCGGCTACAATTTTCAAGAAATGACGATGCGCCTGGGGGCGGTCACTCAGCTCGATTACCGCGAGTTGGTGCTTCGGCATTTCGGCCGGTTTTGGTCGTATGGCAGCGTGACGGCGCTGGTTTTGGCAAATCTTTTATACGCCATCACCGAATTCGCCGGAATGACCGCCGGGCTGCGTCTCGCGGGGCTGCCGCTCTGGGCCGGCGATCTCCTCGGTTTGGTCTTTGTCGGCGTCGTGACGCTGTTGATCGGCTATTGGCCGAAGGAGCGGCTGGTTCTGGCGGTCGGCGCGATTAACCTCGTCTTTGTCGCGGCCGCGATCCTGTCGCGCCCCGATATCGGCGCGATTGCGCGGGCTTTCACGACCTGGCCGGCGCTCTCCTGGGACCACAAAAGCGACGGGATGCCGGTATTCATCATGGCGACGATCGGCAACACGGTCGCCCCGTTCATGTTGTATTTCCAGAACAGCGCGACGATCGACAAGGAGTTGACCGCCCGGGATTTGTGGCTTGGACGCGCGGATATTGCGCTCGGTGCGGTCCTGCAGCCGCTGTTTGCGATGACCGTGATGATCTGCGGTGCGGCGCTTGTGGGAAGGCTTGCCGATCTCGGCAACTCCACGCCCAGCGACTTGATCGCGGCTCTGGTTCCGGTGGCCGGTCGCTGGGGCGCCGCTTTGTTTGCGATCGGGCTGTTCAACGCCGCCTGGCTCGCGGCCATCACGATCTCGCTGTCTTCGGCCTATGCCGTCGCCGGGGCGTTTGGCGCCAAGCGCAGCTTGAACGACCGGATCGCGCAGGCGCCGGGGTTTTACGGCGTCTATTTCGGCAGTCTGCTGTTCGGCGCGGGCGTCATTCTGGTCCCCGGTCTGCCGCTGAACATGATCGCAATTTTGACCCAGCTCATCGGCGCGATGTTGCTGGTTCCGGACCTGATTTTTCTGGTGCTGCTGACCAGTGATCGGCAGATCATGGGCGGGCACGCCAACCGCCGATGGAAGCGCCTTGTCGGCTGGGGGATTGCACTTCTCTACGCGGCGATGGCGGCCGCTGCGTTAAGCATGCCGCTATGGGCTCTGTGACCGCCGCGCGAAGAGCGGGACCTGGCGACCGGCGAGGGCCGGGACCGGCGCATGCCGGTTAATCGGCAGCACGAACCCCGGCCTGTGCGGCGGCGTGCGGCCCGGCAGGATCTTCGACCGGGTGGAACTTGCCGTCGCCCGTGACCTCGGCCTTGCGCACCCCCCACAGGAACAGCGCCGGGCCGGTGTCGACATCGGACAGATCGCGGCGCAAAGCCGTCATCGACGAATATTCGCCGAGCGGGATATAGGGCACGGTCGTGAACGCCTCGCGCTGCACCGCGGCGGCGAGGGTCTTGCGCGTGGCGAGATCGGGCGCGGCGAGCCAGGCGTCGCGCAGCTGTTCGAGATGCGGATCGTCGGGCCAGCCAAACCACGCCGCGCCGCCATTGGCGCGCAGCGGCGCATTGACCCCGGGGTCGAGGATCGCCAACCCCGGGAAGAGCGTCGCAAACAGGTTCCACCCGCCCTGCGCGATCGGCGCCTTGGAGGCGCGGCGAACCAGCAGCGTACCCCAATCCATGCTCTGCACATCGACATTGAGCCCGAGGCGGCGCAACAAATCGGCCGTCACCAGCGCCAAGGAATGCATGACATAGAAATCGGTCGGGTCGAGCAGTACCACCTTTTCCCCGTGATAGCCGGCCGCGGCGATCAGTTCCTTGGCCTTGGCGAGATCGCGCGGCCCGCGCAGCGGCGCGGCCCCGGCGTCGCTCGCCATCGGCCCGCGGCAGGCGAAAAAGCTGTAGCAACGCCGCCAATATTGGGCGTCGCCGGCAACCGCCGTCATATATTCGGCCTGGTTGACCGCATAGAGCAGCGCCTGCCGCATCCGGACATCGTCGAACGGCGGCTGCAACTGGTTGAAGCGCAAGATGCCAGCCACGCCCAGCGGGCTCGACGGGACGAGGCGCATTTGCGGGTCGCTGGCGAGCAGCGGATAGAAATCGGGGGGCGGCAGTTCCCACCAATCGGCTTCGCCGGCGCGGAACGCCGCCAGGGCGGTGGTCGCGTCCGGGAGATAGAGCCAAACGACCTTGTCGACATGGACGGCTTTCCCGCCGGCCGCCCAGCTCGCCGGCTCGGGCCGCGGCTGATAATCCGGATTTTTAAGGAACACCGCCCGATGCCCGGGTTGCCACTGCGCCTTGTCGAAGATGAACGGGCCTGAGCCGACCGTGTCGGTGATCGGCGCATCGGCGCTGGCCTCGGCGACATGCGCGGGCATGATGAACGGAACATTGCTGTCGGGCTTGGCGAGCGCCTCGATCAGCAGCGGAAAGGGTCTCTTAAGCGCGATCGCAAAGCTTTTGTCGTCGATCACGCGATAATTGGCGACCGCCTCGGCCAGGGATTGGCCCAGCGCGTCGTGTCGGCTCCAGCGTTTGAGCGAGGCAATGCAATCGGCGCTGCGCACCGCCTGGCCGTCGGAGAATTTGAGGCCGTCGCGCAAGGTAAAGGTGTAGACGAGCCGGTCGGCGCTGACCGACCAGTGCGCGACCATTTGCGGCTGCGGGTGCAGGTGACTGTCGAGCGCGAACAGGGTGTCATAAACCATATAGCCGTAATTGCGGGTGATCGTCGCGGTCGTCCATTCGGGGTCGAGCACGCGCAGATCGGCCTGGGCGATCACCCGCAACTCCTGCGCGGAGCCGGTGCCGGCCAGTGCCGGGGGCAATCCCAGTAACAGGGACAGCAGGATTATCGCCCAGCGGTGCATGGGGCCGCTCTTGTCCTCCGGTAGTGCCCGACGCGGCGCGAGGCCGTGCGTCGCCGCGCGGTCCGAACATCGCAACGCGCCGCCGGCGGGATCGCGTTTGCGGCAATCCGCGACCGGCGCCCGGCGCGCCTGCGGTGAGGCGCAACATAGAAGGCTAAATTCACCAAATGGTTAACGGGGCGGCATGCCGGCGCGACACCACCCCCAGGGTCGCCGCGATCGGCTGGTTTCGCCCCGCTCCGCCAACCCCTGACCCGCCGCTCCCGCCGTGCTATCCTCGGCGCTAGCAAACCCGCACCCGCTCACCCCGGGCTGCCGTCTTTCACAAGGTCGAGGAGCAGGATATGGCCGCAACCGCAATCTGGAATTTCCGCCAACTGGCGCATCACGAGCTCGACGGGTTTGGCGGCATCGGCGAGGGCATGTCGATCCAGATCGCCAAGGACGGCCGGCGGATCTTGTGGCTGGCGCATGAAAGCGCGCCGAAGAATTTCACCGGGATCGATGTCAGTGACCCGCGCGCACCCAAGATCGTCGCCCGCACCGATCTGCCGCAATCGCATATGCGCTCCAATTCGCTCGAAACGGTCGGCGACATTCTCGCCGTCGCCTACCAGACCAAAGAGCAAGGGCTGCAGCCGGCCGGCTTTGAATTGTTCGACATTTCGGTGCCGGAGAATCCGCGCTCAATCACCTTTTTCGACTGTTCGGGACCGCATTCGCGCGGGGTTCACCAATTGTGGTTCGCCGATGGCGAATACATCCACATGAGCTCGGGCGCGCCCGATTTCACGCCGACCCACCCGAAGGACGACCAGTTCTATCGCATCATCGACGTCAAGAACCCGACAAAACCGGTCGAGGTCGGGCGTTGGTGGCTGCCCGGCACGCGCCAAGGCGACAGCACGCCGCCGCCCAAACGTCATCCCGACGGCGCCGACACCGGTTTCCGCCCACACAACACCAACGTTTATCCCGAGCGCCCGGACCGGGCCTATCTGGGCTATATCGACGGCGGCCTGGTGATTCTCGACATCGCCGACAAGACGCAGCCAAAAATGGTCGCGCGCTGGGACTACCACCCCCCCTATCACGGCTTCACCCACACGGTCGTGCCGTTTTTCGACCGCGGCCTGTTGATTGTCAGCGACGAATGCGTGCGCGTCGAGGGGGCGGACTGGCCCAAGCTGGTCTGGGTGGTCGACGGCCGCAGCGAAGACAACCCGGTGCCGATCGCGACCTGCCCCTTGCCGCCGCTCGAAACCTTCCAGCGCCGCGGCGCGCGTTATGGGGCCCACAATCTCTACGAGAATGTGCCCAAGCCGAATGCGTGGAAATCCGACCGGGTCGTGCTCGCCACCTTTTTCAATGGCGGCCTGCGCGCCTACGACACGTCGAACCCGTATCAGCCGGCCGAGATCGGCTATTTTGTGCCCGAGGCGCCGGCGGGCGCGCCGGGTGGGGCGATCCAGATCAACGACGTCTTTGTCGACGAACGCCAGGTGGTCTACACGGTCGACCGCCATGTCGGCGGGCTTTACACGCTCGAGATGGATTTCTGACCGGCCGGGGGCGGCCGGCGCGGCGCTGCCGAGTTCGGCGGTTGCCGCGCGACCGGGCCGATTTTTTTTGATCTCGGTGAAAAACCCGGGCCCTTTGTGTTTTTTCACATTGGCGCGCGGCGGCAAGCTCGTATCTTCGAGCGGGCGGAGAAGCGGGACCGGACCCTCGCCACGATGCCGTCTGCGGTCGCAAGATTGCGCGCCGCCCTTGCGCGGCGGCAGCACCCGGAGCAAGGCGCCGCCCCCGAGGCGGGAGCGTCGGCAGAGGGTCTTGCACCGCCGGCGATGGCGAAGCGGGCGAAGGTGTGGAAGCTGCGGCGCCGGATCGGGTTCTGGATGGCGATCGTCGTGCTGCCGCTGGTGTTGTGGTGGGGGCTGATCCGGCTGGGGATCGCGCTGTTTCACCTGATCAGATAGATTGCGGGGTATGTCGCCGCCCACTGAAATGCCCCCGCCGCTTGCCGGTTCGGGACCGCAATCGCTATTTGCCGGAACCGAGGCGCTGCCCTTCGGCCGTCGTCAGCGCCGCGCGCGCGGGCCGCGCCTGCCGGTGGTCGTGGTCACCGGCTTTCTCGGGGCGGGCAAGACGACCCTGATCCGCGCGCTGCTAACAACCCCGGAAGGCGCCAATACCGCGATCGTCGTCAACGAGTTCGGCGAAATCGGCATCGACCAGGCGCTGTTGCGGTCGAGCAGCGATGTGACGGTGCTGCTCGGCAATGGCTGCTTGTGCTGCAATGTACGCACCGATCTGCAGGAAACCCTGCGCACGCTGTTTGCCGACCGAGCCACCGGTAGGGTGCCGAGCTTTGCGCGGGTCGTGATCGAGACCTCGGGGCTCGCCGATCCCGGCCCGATCCTGCAGACCTTTGTGACGGACCGCGCGCTCGGCCGCGAATTTTATCTCCAGGCGCTCGTTACCGTCATCGATTGCGTCAACGGTGCGGGCAATCTCGAACATATGCCGGAAGCGCGCAAACAGGCGGCCCTCGCCGACCGCATCATTCTGACCAAGGCCGACCTGGTCGACCCGCCGGCGGTCGCCCGGGTCGAGGCGGCGATTGCGGCGTTGAACCAGGCGCCGATGGCGATCGCCGAGCGCGGCGTCGTTGCCCCCGCCTTCGTCCTCGACGAACCCATAGCGCCGGAGCGGCCCTACGATCGCGGCGAGGCGGCGCATAGCCACGACCTCGACAGCTTTGCGCTAATTTTCGACGAGCCGCTGCCATGGGCGGTGTTCGAGCAGGCGATGGCGGTGCTGACCGCGATGCGCGGGTCGGACCTGCTGCGCGTCAAGGGGATCGTCGCGGTCGCCGAATGTCGCGGCCCGGTGGTCGTGCATGTCGTGCAGCACTTGGCGCATCCACCGGTCGAGCTCGAGGCCTGGCCCGACGCCGACCGCCGCTCGCGGCTGGTCTTTGTCACGCGCGGCTTGTCACGGGCGGCCGTCGAAGCGTTGTTTGGCGGGGTGCGCGCGGTCGCGGCCGACCGCTCGCGCGGGAGCCGGCATTCGAATTGATCGGCCGGCCGGCTCGCCCGCCGCCGCGGCCCACGCGAACCCGGAGCGGCCGCCGACCCGGCACCGCCCTTGCCGTCACACCGCGGCCGCGCCCGCGTTACCCGGTCGTGTGCTTGCGGATAAACGCGCACATGCGCTCGAGCGCCGGCGCGGCATAAGGCGCCTCGGGCTTGCCGGTCATAAAGCCGTGATTGGCGCCGGCGTAGAGCTCCAACTCCACCTCGCCGCCGGCCCTGCGGTAATCGGCGACGAATTTGCGCATCAGCTCGACCGGGACCCATTCGTCGCAATCGCCGCCAAACACCAGTGCGGGCGGCAATTCGACCTTTTCCCCGCGCGCGAGAATGCGGGGCGGGTTGGCTTCCTCCATGGTTGCGGCATCGCCCCAAAATTCGTGATGATTTTTGACCAGTTCGGCGTTGCCGGCTTGTTTGGCGAGCTCATAACGCAGCAACGGGTCGAGCACCCCCCAGCCGGAAATGACAAAGGCCACCCTGGCGTCAATCGCCGGCGCGTCGGGCAGCCACAGCTCATTGTAGCGCGGGTCTTCGGGCCGCATCGCCGCCAGCAGCGCCTGATGGCCGCCGCTCGACGTGCCGAAACTGCCGACCCATTCGGCGCGACAGCGGAATTCGCCGGCATTGGCTTTGAGCCAACGGGTGGCGAGGTTGATGTCGGCGAGCGAGGCGGGATAGGGCGCTTCGGGGGGCATGCGAAAGTCGATCGAAGCGACCAGGATGCCGTTCGCGGCCAGCGCCTTGGCCATGAAATCGTTGTCCGTGCGGTCTTTGTTGACCCAGGCGCCGCCATGCACCTGCAACGCGGCGGGAAACGGTCCGGGCCCGCTCGGACGGTAGATTCGGGCCAGGAGCGGCCGCCCGCCCTGGCGTTGGTATTCGACGTCTTCGATCCGGACATCGCGGCGGGCATCGGCGTCAAGCGCTGTCGACATCTGCGGTTCCCCGGTGGTTTGTTGGCTCAAGCCAGTCTAGACGATCGCCCCACCGGCAATCCATGGGTCAACGACCCAGTCGGGCCAGCGCCATCGCCGCCATCGGATGCTGCTGGTGGAGGTTACGAACCCGCTGTTCGAGGCGGCCGCGGATCGCCTCGGCCTCGGCGAAAACGCGACGGGTCCAGAACCGTTTGGCGGGATCGAAAAACCCGACCGTGTCGAGAAATGCGATCGTGAAATAATAGCTTTCGGCCAGCGCTTCCCCGGCCGCCCGCGCCTGCACCGTCCCGTCCTCGGCGACGGCATTATCGAGGCACCAGGACAGCATGCGATCGAGTTCCCGGCGACCGCGACGGCGCTGGTCGCCGCGCATCCGCGGCCAGCCCAGCGCCAGCAGCACCGCCACGTCATAATTGTTGTGGCTGGTCATGACGCCATCCGCGAGCCAGCCATTGGGGTAGCGGTCGTCACGCATCGCCAGCAATGTGTCGATCAGCGCCGGCCAATGGTCGATCTCGCCGCCGAGATAGCGCGCCATATGAAAGGTCATGCTGAGATCGGCGGTGCGCCAGCGCTCTTTCCCGATCTCGTAATCGGCGCCAAAGAACCCGGTCGCCGGATCCTGCCAGGCGGCGAGAAAGTCGCGCACCACCGGTTCGAGCTGCGGATGCCACCGATATCCGCGGGGTCGGCGGCGCAGGATCAGGCGCACTAGCGCCGAGGTCGCAAGATTGAGCTCTTTGCGCCGATCGAGGCCCTCGGCGGCCGGGCGCGAAACCAAGAGACCGTCGAGATAGTCGCGCAACTGGACCGGATCGTTGATCGGATCGAGAAATCGCGGCGGCTGGCCCGCGGCGTCAAAGCCATCGGCGAGCAGCGCATCGGCCGAGGCGTCCAGCTTGAAAAACCACACCGTGGTGCCGACCCCGAAGCTTCCGTCGGCGTCGCGAACCGGACCGGGCTCGGGCTCCTGCATCAGGTCGCGAACGCGTTCGAGGTTGCGTGCCGCCGCCGTCGCGTCGCCGGTATACAACCGCCGCCAATGCAGCTCGGCGATCGCCTGCCGTACCGCCAGCGTGTTGCGGCCCGCCGCCTCACGCCGGTCGAGCCGGGCCTCGAGCGCCCGGATCTCGGGCAGCGCCGCCCGGCTCCATTCGACAATCGCGGGATAATGGGCGGCGAGGATCGCCTGCGGGCTCCAGCCGCGCGGCGCCGGAGTGGCGGCGGGCGAGGGCATCCCGGCGGCGCGCAGCACCCTCAGACCGGCGCGCGGGCCTCGGCGGCGGCGATCCGCTGGGCCTGCAGCAGGCCGCCAAAGGCGGTGACGCAGAACAGCCCGGCCAGCGCGATGACCACCGCCAGCGCCAGCGGATTGCCGCTCGAACCAAGCGACAGCATCGCGGTCGCCGCCGCGGCGCCGGTCATCTGGATGAAGCTGCCCAGCCCCGAGGCGGCGCCGACGATGTGCGGATTGACCCCGAGGCTGCCGGCGGCGGCGTTGGGGGTGATCAGCCCGCTGCCGCAGCAGACGAACATCATCGGTCCGACCACCACCATCGGCCCGGCCACCTTGAACAGCGCCAGCATCACCATGGTCAGCCCGGCCGGGATCAGCACACAGGTGCCCAGGGCGATGACACTGTTGATGCCGAGCCGCGCGGTCAGGCGCTTGGCGACAAAACTGCCGACGACAAAGCCCAGCGGCGGCAGGCTGGCGTAATAGCCATATTGCTCGGGCGTGACCCCGAAAGTGCCGATCAGCACCGCCGGAGCGCCGGCGGCAAAGATGTGGAAGCCGGCATGCGCGCCAGCGCCGGCCAAGGCGTATCCGATAAATTGCGGCATCGTGATCAAGCGGCGATAGCCGTCGAACACCCCCACGGCTTTTGTTCTCGCGGTCGCCGCCGCGGCCGGCACCGCCAGGATCACCAAGGCGATCGCCAGCCCCGCCAGCGCGGCCACGACAATAAAATTCATGCGCCAGCCGAACCAGGCCTGCACATAGCCCCCGAGCACCGGCGCAAAGGCCTGCATTAACGTCGCCGCCATCGATCGTCCGGCAATGACCTGGGCCGAGGCTTCGGCGCCCCAAATTTCGCGCGTCAGCGCCCGCCCGACGACCATCCCGGCACAGGCGCCGACCCCTTGCAGCACCCGGGCGGCGATCAGCACCGCGACCGTCGGCGCCGCCGCACAGGCAAGGCTGCTCGCCATGCTCAGACCGAGGCCCCAGAGCAGCGTGCGCCGCCGGCCGATGCTATCGGATAGCGGGCCCAGCACCAGCATGCTGACGGCATAGGCGAGCAGATAGCCGACAAAGGTGAATTGCACATGCGCGACGGTGGTGTGCAGCTCGCGGGCGATCGCCGGAATCGACGGCACATAGATCGTCGAGGCCACCTGGCCGAGCGAAAACGACGCCGTCAGGCTCAACAGCACGACATGGCGGCGTGCGGGCCCCAGCCCGTCGGAGGCGAACGAACGGTCGGAAAGCTCAGACATGTTTAATAAGACTGGCCGGTGGTCCCATTCGAGTTTAGCGCGGTTTGAATTGCACCAACCTTACGACAACCGTTGATCGCGGGCGGCGCCGTGCGGCGACGCGCCCGGCAGCCGCGGCGCGGCACCCCGGTCAGCCGCAACGGCCGGCGCGCCAGCCAATGGTCAAGCGGCGCCACCGGCAGCACAGCCTCGCCGCCGTCGCAATCGGGCAGCAGCAAGACCGTGATCCGCGCCGTCCCGGCCGGCACGACAATCTCCAATCGCCGGATCGGGGCGCCGGTGGCGCGTCCCTCGCCGCTGTCGGCGCGGCGCGGCAGCTCGGAGATTGGGCGCTCGTCGGCGGGGCTGCGGCCGTGGAGCAGCTGCGGGTCGGCGACGGCATAAGCGCGCGGCGGCGGCGGCGGCGACAATCGAAAGCGGGCTGCGGGCGGCTCCAAAATATGCGCCGCCAACCGGTCGCCGCCCAGGCGAAAGCGGGCCAGCGAACCGCTCAGCGCGACCGGCTCGCCAGGGGTGTGCAGGCGCCAGACGATCTCGCCCTCGACCGCCGGACCGAGCTCGTCCTGGATCACGACCTGGCGCCCGATCAAGGCCGCGCCGCGGCGGATTGTGCCGGGCGGCGCGCCGTAAGCCGGCGACAGGTCAAAAATGACCCATTTGCAGTCGCCCTCGACCGAACTGCCGACGATCGTCGCCGGCGAATTGGGCAGCTGGCCGCGCCCGCCGATGGTCAAGGTGTTATGGCCCCACGCCTGGGTCCGGTAGTATTGCCAGCGCCGCCCCGATCGGCCGTCGGCGCCATGGTCGAAATAGCCGGGCAGGTCGTAATCGTCGGCGCCGAGATCGACAATCCAGCGGTGGCGGGCGCCGTCGACGACAAAGGTGCCGGCATCGGCCTGGGCGTGGAGCAGGATCTCCTCGGGCGGCGGAGGTGCCGTGCCGATCCGCGCCGCGAGGTTGCCGCCCTTGATCGCGATATAGACGGCGCCGGCCTCGGCAGCACCCGACCAGGTGTTGCGAAAGCAGGCAAGATCGGCGCCATGGAACACCTTGCCGGTCGGCAGCGCCAGCGCGGCCGGCGAGGCGCCGCCGGGATTGGGCCAGATCGCGGCAAACGGCAGCTGCCAGCCGGCGACCTCGCCGCACAGCCAGCCATCGATCGGGCGCCGGTAACGGTGCGCGAACCAGGCGAGCGCGCCGCAGTCGAAATGCTGTTCGGAATCGCCAAAGTTGAACGCCGCTCCGAACGGTCCGGCGGCGTGCAGCGCAAAATCGCCGGTGCAGGCCAGGCCCGGCCGTTCGGCCAGCCCGAAGCTGTCACCCAACGCGCTTTCCAGCGCCGCAACCATCAACCCGGCATAACGCATCGCCAACGACCAGTAGCTCAACCCCTCGCGCCAAGCGCCGTCGGGCGCCAGCGCGGCCAAGACGTTCCAGCTCGATTCGAGGCAATGCCGCAGCACCGCCGCCGCCAGCGGGCGGTGCAACGGCAGCACCGAGAGCGCGGCGACGAGAATGCCGGAATTCGAGACAATTGTGCAATTGTCACGTCGCCTCGGCCAGAGCAGGGCGGGGTCTTCAAACGCGGCGAGAGCCGGTTCGAGCACGTTGCGGCAGACGGCGTTTTCGATGACCCGCCGCTCCTCGCCGCTCAGCGCGTCGAACAGCCAGTCATAGGCGAGCGCCACCGCAACCGCGATCTCGGCGCAGTCCAGAAAAGAACGGATCACCGGCCGCTCTTTCCAGCTCGGCGCCGCGGCAAATTCGCCAAGGGCGGCGCGGGCCGCGGCAAGCGCCGGTATCGCCAGCTTCGGCTCGCCGGCCACGGCGACAAAGGCGAGGTTGATCAGGCGGCGCGCTCGCCGCTTGATCGCCGCCCGGCCGGCGGGCGCGGCGGCGGCAAGCGGCACGGACAATTCCGCCCACCGTGCGGCCAGCCACGCCTCGGCGCGGCGGCGCAGCCGCGGCAGAGCCTCAGCGTCAAACAACAAAAACGGGTGGGCGGACGCGAAGCGAGCCACCGCAGCCTCGAGCCCGGCCCAATCCGGGCCCGGGGCCGCGTCGAGTTCCCGCCGCCGCGTATTGTCGAACGGCAATCCAACTCTCCGCGATACCGCCAACGCCGTCGAGCGAGCCGCTATCTCTTTTTACGCGAAACTAGTTAATCTTTTCCATCGAAAAGTCACCCTGCCCCTTCCCGCACAACGCTGCCGCGTGGTCCTCAGGCCTGGGCCAAGAGCTGCGCCAGAAAGTCGTCGCGCCAACCAGCCAGGTTGAATTTGCCGCGCAACGACACCGGAGAACGGTCCTGGTGCATCAGGTTGAGCGCCATATGGCGCAAAATCGCCAGGTTGTAGAGACTGTTGTCGCGCCGGCTGCGGGCTTGGCTCTCGTTCATGACGACGTTGAGCACCCAGTGCAGACGATTTTCGACCCCCCAATGCGACCGGACCACCTCTCCCAAGCGCTCCGCCGATAGCGGCGTGCTGAGCAGATAGTAAGCGGCCTCGGTGGTCCGTTGCGGCCCGGTTTTCGCGCTGGTTTGGCGCACCCGGATCACCCTGCCCAGCGCCTTGAGGCCCGGCCATTGATGACGCTCCTGCAAGGCGCTCACGTCGGTCGACACCAAAGCGGTGCGCGTTTCAACCCGCCCGTGATCGGCATCGTAGGTCGAATGGCTGTGGGCGGAATGCCGGCGCGAATCCGCGAACAGCCCGACAACATCGTCGAAAAGGGCATGGCGGTTACCCTTTAGGGCGAGGACGTAATCGCCGCCTTGCTCGAGGATCCGCCGGCCGATGTCGCGCTGGCAATTGAACGCGTCGGCGGTCACGATCGTACCCCTAAGGTCGAGGCTGTCGAGCAATTCCAGTACCGCGACATTTTCCTTTTGCTTGCTGGTGGTGGCGATCTGGGCCAGGACCAGGCGGGTCTCGCAGCACCAAGCGCTGATCATGTGCAGGCTGGCGCCGGATTGGATGCGGCCCGGCGAACGCGGCAGGGTCTTGCCGTCGATCGCGACGACGCCGCTGCGCGCGTCGCGAAAGCGGGTCATGAATTTCTGGAAGCACGCGCGGAACTGGTCGGGATCGAGCTGGCGAAAGACACGGCTGAAGGTGTCGTGGCTGGGCACGCCGTTTTTCAGCCGCAAGAATTTGCCGAGAAACTCCTGCTTGGCCTCTGCAAACACCGCCATGTCGACCGCCGTTTGACCGCCGGCCAGCACCGCGCACAGCGCGATGGTCATGACCTCGGGCAGCTCGTGGCGCTTGGCGCTGTGGCCCCGCGGGTCGGTAAGCTCCGCAAAACACTCGCCGAGGCTATGCATAGCCGCCTCCCTTCTGTCCGCCGACGGGGCTAGCACGACAAGCCGCAAGGCTGGCGCCGCGCGCCGTAAGGCGGCGCAATTCGCGCGAAAGGCAGCCAGATGTCACGGCACAAAGCGGCGACAGCCGGCCGGTTGTGCTTCGCATTCGCAGCACGGTAGGAAATGGTCGGCCTGCGCAGCCCAAATCGGCATTGCCACCAACTCCGGAACCGCGAAGAGAGCGCATGACTGGGTCTTGGCGCCGCGCTCGCTCGTCTGGGGAATGAGATCCTAGGCATTGACCGCGTTCCAAATTAGTCTTGTCCCTCCGCTGGGACTGTTTGTCGCACGCGGTCAGCGAAATGTCGCCCGCGACGTCAACTCCACGTCAAAAATACTTTTGGTACAGATTTAGTCCGGGATATGAAATCGCCGATAGCGATCGTCCCGCGCGCCCGCCACCGACCCGACCACACGCGCTTGGCGGCGTCCGCGTCGGACACCCGTCAAAAGCGCGCGACGTTGCGCAAAATCAGACGCCGAAACCGCTTGGAAATCATTGCTTCACCTTTTTGTCGCAGATTATCTCTGACGCCGGACGGACTGTTCTTTGACGTACGGCGCTTTAAGTTTGGTTAACGGGCCGCGGGCGGCGGCACCGTACCGGGTTGCGGGACGCCATACCCACAGCCCGGCCGCAACGAGGATGACATAGCAATGCTGATCAAGAGTCTGGCTTGCGTGACCAGCACCGAGCGGCGGCTCTTATCCGCGAGCGTGGTGTGGGAAGATTGCGCCTTTTCCGCCCAGGAATTGACCTTCGAGATCAGCGCCGCAAGCGGCCCCGACATCGCGCCGGAGGCGGCTGCCGAGCTGCCCGCCGGCGCGGGTGCGGATGCGTTTCTCGCCGCCTGTTTCCCGCTCGCCGCGGTGCATGGCGAAGCGCGGATCCGGATCGAAGGCGAGCCTTGTCCGATGCTCGTCGAAGGGCTGCGGACCGCACACGCCTGGTGGGCGAGCTGGGGCGGCATGACCCGCCCGGCCCCGCAGATCGAAACCGTCGCCGGCCGGCGCGCGGCCCGCGGCGACACGCCGCATCGCGCGATGGCGCTGCTTTCCGGCGGGGTCGACAGCCTGCACATGCTGATGTGCAATCACCGGCTCTATTCCCCGCACGATCCGGCCTATATCCGTCAGGCGGTTTTCATTCATGGCTTCGACATCGGCAAGCGGGCGCGCGATCCCGAGAACGAGCGTTACCGTGCGGCGCTGGCGCGGCTGGAACCGGTAGCCGCCGGCGCCGGCGTGCAATTATTGTCGTGTCGCACCAATCTGCGCCACCTGCCCTCGCAGCCCGGGTTCTGGATGTATCGCCACAGCGGCGCCGCCCTGGCGGCGGCCGGTCATGCGGCGTTGTGCGGGCCGGGTTTTTTGTTCATCGGCGGCACCTACCACGTCGCCAAGGCGGTGCCGTTCGGCTCGCATCCCGCGGTCGACATGCTGTTTTCGACCCAGCGCACCCGTGTTATCCACGAGGGGTCCCGCTTTTCACGGCTGGAAAAGGTGCGCGCCTTGGCGGCGGGGTGGCCGGCCGCGCTGGCCGCGCTCAGGGTGTGCCCGGGCGGCGCCGCCGACGGGCTCAATTGCGGCCGCTGCGAAAAATGCCTGCGCACCCGGCTCGAGCTGCTCGCCGCGGGGATTGACGAGACCGCAGCCTTTGGCCGCAGCCTCGCCAGCGTCGAGCTGTGGCGGGAAGCGGTGCCGATGCCGATCGCGGAAACCGCACTCCATCACGAGGAATTGCTCCCGGCGCTGCGTGAACGCGGCTATGACGAACTGTGCCGTGCGATCGAAGCGGGGATCGCTCTTTACCGCAAGGCTCGCGTCGGTGGGCAGGACCGCCCGGAGGCGGGCCTTGTGAATTGACCGCCGGCTCCGCTCGTGCGGCGCGCGGCGCGCAACCGGGTTTGGGATCACAGCTGAGCACCTTGGGATCGAGCCATGGAACTGACAATCAACCTATTGGGGCCGCTGGTCATCGAGAATGGCCAGCGGCGGCTCGGCAAACTGCCGCGCAAGGCCCGGGCCTTGCTCGCCTATCTCGCCACCCAGGGCGGCGCCGCGGTCAGCCGCGAGCGGCTGGCGGATTTGCTGTGGCCCTATCAGGGATCCGAACAGGCCCGCCACAGCCTGCGCAATTGCCTGTTGGAGCTGCGCAAGGCGCTGGGCGACGGCGCCCGCCACCTGGTCGCCGAATTCGCCAATTGCCGGCTGCAGGAGGTCGAGACCGACCTCGAACGGTTCGAGCGGCTGTCGCGTTCGAAGGATCGGGCCGAGCTCGCCGCCGCGAGCGAGCTTTACCGGGGTGAGTTTCTCGCCGATTTCGTCGTCGATTCGGAGCCGTTTCAGGAATGGCTTGCCGGCGAACGCGACCGCATGCTCGACCTCGTGTGCGATCTTTTGCAGCGCCTGACGGCGTTGCAGGAGGAAGCCGGCGAGTATGAGGCGGCGATCCGCTCGGCCCGCCGGTTGGCCGCGCTCGACCCGCTGTCCGAGATCGGGCAGCGGGCGCTGATCCGCGCCTATGCCCGGGCCGGACGCCGCCCCGAGGCGCTGCGCCAATACCGCACCTGCGCCGAAATCCTCAAACGCGAGCTTGGGGTGGCGCCCGACGCCGAGACCCAGGCTCTGGCCAATGAAATCGCCCGGTCCGGCGGAATTGCCGAGCCCGGCGTGGCGCGGCTTGCCGATCGGCGCGGCGAGGCGGCCGCGGCCGGCGCCGAGCGCTGGCCGGTTCGGCACACCACCTCGTCTTCGCTGCTGCCCGAATTTGCGCGGCTGCGCTGGCCATGCTTGCTGCCCAACATTTCGGTGGCGGTGGCGCCGCTGCGCAATCTGACCGGCGATCCCGGGCACCAATACCTGTTCGAGGGCTTTACCGACGATCTCGTGACCGATCTGCTCGAACACGGGCGCGGCCTGTCGGTCAAGCATGTCGAGGACGTCCAGAACCTGCTCAGCCACAGCAACCCGACCCCCGATCTCGGTTTCGAATATATCGTCAGCGGCAGCGCCCAGCTTGGCGCGTCGGGCGCCTTGCGCGTCAACATACGCATCATGCACGCCGCCACCGCCGAATACCGCTGGGCCGGCCGCCACGAATTTGGCCCCAGCGAGCTTGCCGCCGGGCAGACCGAAGTGACCCGACGGATCTCGCGCGAATTGCATGTGCTGGCGCTGCAGGAGGCAAGCCGCCAGGCCTTTGCCAATTTCGGCGGCGAGCTCGGCCTCAGCGACTGCCTGTCGCGCGGCGCAACCGCGTTTCGCGGCGATGTGCGGCCCGACCAAATCATCGAGGCGCAGCGCTGGTATCTCGCCGCCTTGTCGCGCGATCCGCACAATGTCGAGGCCCTGGCCGGGCTGGCCTTCACCTGTCAGCATGTCGTGGGTCAGCCGTGGTGGGCCGATGCCGATACCGTCGCCGGGCTGTCCGATCTCGGCCGCGAAGCGGTGGCCATCGCGCTTGAACTGGCCCCGGGCCACGCCACCGCCCGCTGCATCCAGGGCATGCTGCTGTCGGCCGCGGGTCAGCTCGAGGAGGCGGCCAGCGCGTTCGACCAGGCGCTGACGGTCGATCCCGATCTTGCCATCGCCCACAGTTTTTCGGGTTACAACGCCGCCTTTCTCGGTCACGCCGAACGGACCATACCGGCGATCGAACGGGCGATGCGCCTTGACCATACCGAGCGGCGGCACAGCATCTTCCTGTTTTTCGGGGGCTTTGCCGAGCTGTTGCTGGGCCGCACCGAATCCGCGATCAGCCTGTTGCGCAAGTCGCTCGATCGCAACCCGGCCTATGGCAGCGCGCAGCTGTTCCTGATGGCCGCCCTGCTGCTGGTCGGGCGCAAGAGCGAGGCGGCGCGGGTGGCGACGGCGTTTCGCGAGCAATATCCGGAGTCGCGCGCCAACGATCTCGAACAGCTGTGGCTGTCGCGTTCGGCCTTTGCGACCTACCGCGCCCAGATCGACCCGGTCTTTCAGAAGATCCGCTCGTTTGGCATTGGCGGCTAGTTCAGCCGCGGACAAAGGCGCGCGCCGCGGTCGGCACGCGCCCGTGCTCAGCGGCGCGGCGGCGCCCAGGGCTCGGGCGCGCGCGGCTCGAGATCGGTCACGACGTCGACGACCACCGGCTCGTCGGCGGCGAGCGCCTCGCTTAAGGCCGCGGCCAAGGCCTGCGGCTCCGCGACGCGGATGCCGCGCACGCCAAAGCTTTTCGCCACCGCGGCGAAATCGGTCGGGCCAAAGCGGACCAGAGCTTCGCCGCGTCCCGGACGGTTGCCGGCGATGCGCCGCACCCCGGTCAAATTCTGCCCAAAGCCGGAATTGTTATTGACCACCACGCTGACCGGGATCCGGCAGCGGCGGGCGGTTTCGAGCTCGGCCAAGTGGTAATAGAAGCCGCCATCACCGGTGAAGCACACAACCTTGCGTCCGGGGGCGGCGCATTGGGCCCCGAGCGATGCCGGAAACGACCAGCCGAGTGATCCGGCGGCGCGCAGATAGGTCTGGCCGGCGCCGTTGAAATCGACCAGCGTCCCGGTCCAGATCCCGGAATAGCCGGTATCGGCGACGAGAATGCCGTCGGCGGGCAACGCCTTGGTCACCTCGGCGCAGAGCCGTTCGACGCGCACCGGGGCTTTGTCGTCGGTCGCCAGCGGGGTCATCGTCGCCCGCCAATCGGCAACGATCCGCGCCGCCTCCTCGGCAAAGCCGCGGTCACGGGTCGGGCGGCCGACCGCCGCAAGCAGCTGCGCCAGCGTCGCTTTGGGGTCGCCGACCAGCCCGATCGTATTCGGATAACTGCGGCCGATTTCAAGCGGGTCGGCGTCGATCTGGATGACCGCGGTCGCCGGCGGCGGCACCGTCCAGTTCAGCGTGACCTGGTCGCCGGTGTCGCAGCCGACATAAAGGACGAGATCGGCGCTATGCACGATGCGGTTGGCGGGCGGCGCCGAATAGCTGCCGGGAACGCCTACATGCAGCGGGTGGCGGCTCGGAACGAGCCCCCGCGCGCCGAGCGAGGTCGCCACCGGTGCGGCCAGCGCCTCGGCCAGCGCCAATATTTCGCGTCCGGCCTGCGAGGCCGCCGCCCCTTCGCCGGCGATGATGACGATCCGCGCGCAGCCGGTCAGCGCCGTGGCCGCGCGCTCGATATCCTGCCCATCGGCGACCGGGCGGTGCGCGGGTATGCGGCGCTTTTCCGGGTCGATGACCGGCGGCTCGGCGGTCTGGCCGAGTTCGATCACATCGCCCTGCAGCCCGCAAAAATCGAGGTGCGTGGGCCGCGGCGTGTCGGCCAGCGCGGCGCGCCAGGCGTGGCGCAGCAGCCGCGGCAAATCGCTGGTGGCATCGACCGCGGCGGAGAACTTGGTGACCGCGGCAAACAGCGGCGCGTGCGGAATTTCCTGATAGCTGTTGCGGTGCTGGAACGACGGCTCCTTGCGCCCGGTCAGAGCAACCACCGGGCTGCGTCCGAGCCAGGCGTCCTGCAGGCCGGAAGCGAGATTGGCGGCCCCGACCGATTGCGCCATGCACACGCCCGGCCGCCCGGCGATGCGGGCATAGCCGTCGGCCATATAGGCCGCCGCCTTTTCCGAATGGGCGAGAACCCGGGTGACGCCAAGATCGTCGAATTCGAGCAGGGTGCGACGCAGGACCGATTCGACAAAGAAGACATGGGTCGTGCCGGCCTCGGCCAGCGCCCGCGCCAGCCATTGCGCGCCGCTGATCGGCTCTCTCTCGCTCAACTTGTTTCCTCCCGCTTGCCGGCGCCGGCGGCGCCAGGTTTGGCGCTACAGGGTCAACCCGCCATCGACAATGATGGTCTGACCGGTGATCATCGCCGCACCGGCGCACAAAAAGAAGATGGTTTCGGCGATGTCCTCGGGGCGGCAGGCACGTTTGAGCGGCGTGCGCTCGATCGAGGCCTGCTTGCGCTCGGCGGGCCAATCCTTGTTCCACGGGCTGTCGACAAAGCCGGGCGCGACGGCATTGACCCGGATTTCGGGCGCCAGGGTCCGGGCCAGCGACCGGGTCAGGTTGATCAGCCCGGCCTTGCTTGTCGCATAGGGGATGCTGCTGCCCGAGCCCTGGACGCCGGCGATCGAGGCGGTGTTGCAGACTGCCCCCCGCGCCGCCCGCAATGCGCTCACCGCGGCGTGGGTGCAGCGGAACGGGCCGATCAGGTTGGTGGTCAGGATCGTCGACCAGAAATCCTCGGTCAGGGCGTCAAGATCGGCGAACGGAATGGGTGCGGGCGTGTTTGGCGTGCCGGCGTTGTTGACCAGAAAATCGAGCCGGCCAAGCGCCGCGATCGCGTCACCAACCATGCGCTCGGCCGCCCCCGGGCGCGAGACGTCACCGGGCGCGCCGACGACGCGCCGCCCCTCGCTCTTCAGCCGCTCGACCGCCGCCGGCCCGCGCGGATCGTCGGGCAGATAGTTGAGTGCCACCGTCGCTCCGCAGCGCGAAAAATGTTCCGCCGCGGCAAGCCCGATGCCCGAGGCCGCACCGGTGATTAGGGCGGTTTTGCCGGCAAGCTCGGCGCTGATCATGGGAAATTCCCCTGTGATAACGAACCGGGGCGAAAAGCATGCGCCGCCGCGGGCCGCTGTCAAGCCGACGTCGCACCGCCCGGCGGCCAAGCGGCGGCGACGGGCTCAGAGGAAATCGCGGGCCCGCTCGATGTCTTCGAGCACGCCCGCCGGCGAGACCAGCAAGACCTCGTCAAAGCCCAGCGCTTCCATCCGTTTGATCCGCCGCCGCGCCTCGTCGGGCGGACACACCAGCGCGACATTGGTGGCTTCGGCCAAGCCGGCGGATTCGGGGCGGTTCTCGAAATCGACCGCAACATTGGCCAGCACCGCATTGGTGCCGCCGGCTTCGCGAAAGATCCGCATGCCGGTTTCGAGATCCTCCCAGCTGCTGAACCGCCCCGACGGGGTCCAGCCTTGGAATTCCCGGGCGGCATAACCGATCCAGCGGGGGCTGCGCCAAGCGCCGATCAGGATCGGTGGCCCGCCCTCGCAGCCCGGCCAGACCGACAGCGTGCCATTGTTGATCGGCTCGCCGCGCCAGACCCGCCGCATCGTGTCAAGCGAGGCTCTGAGGGTTCGAAAGCGGCTGTCATAATCGAGGCCCAACAGCTCGAAATCGTCGCGGGTCGAGCCGCTGCCAACCCCGAGCACCAAGCGTCCGCTCGCCAGCGCCTGCACCGATTGGACGCGATGGGCGAGTTCGACCGGATGGCGCAGCGACACCTGCAACACGCCCACGCCCAGTTCGACGCGGTCGGTGACCGCCGCCAGGGCGGCGAGCGCGGTCAGCGGATCGAGGGTCGGGCGGCCGCGCCCCATCGAATCGCCGACCCAAATGCCGGGAAATCCGGCGGCTTCGATGCGCCGCGCATAATCGGCCATGCGGCTCATCAGCCGGCCGGGCGGCTCGTTGCCGGGGCTGAGCCGGATCATCGTGCTGACTTTCACCACCACCCCCTTTGCTCAATTGCGACCGCCAGCATGCCCGCGCGCACCGCCGCCCGCCAGCGCCGCGGGAGGATTGCAGCAATGCGTTTTGCCCGAGCCGCCGAGCCAGCAGGCGAGCGTGCCGGCCGGTGCGCGGGTTCGGCTGCGCCGGGGGTTGGGTCGTCGGCAGGTTTTCGCGGGTTTTGCAGCAATCAGGCCGCGTCCGGCGCAGCGGAGCAGCGGTCGGCGGCAGCGACGTCGTACCGCGCTTGTGCTAGGATCGCGATGATCGGAGGTTATCAGGGAGGACGGCAATGGACACGATCGAAACGACAGCCGGTTCGAAGCCGAGCAAGTTGTTGTCACGGTTGCCGACCCGGCTGCATCACAACGCCTATGTCGTCAAGGATCACGAGGTCAATCGCCGGTTTTTCGAGGATCTGCTGGGCATCCCGCTGGTCGCGACCTGGTGCGAACGGAGCTACAGCCACGAACTCGGTCGAGAGGTCGATTTCTGCCATACTTTTTTCGGCATGGCGGATGGCGGCGCGCTGGCTTTTTTCCAATTTGCCGACCCCGAGCTCTATGCGCTGACCCAGGCCGAAAAGCCGGCCAAGGTCGGCCGCTACGACCACATCGCCTTCAAGGCCGAGCCGGAAACCTATGACGAACTGAAACGGCGGCTCGAGGCGGCGGGCGAACCCTACCGCGAGAGCAATCACGGCTATTGCAAGTCGATCTATGTCCAATCGCCCGACGGGCTGATCGTCGAATTCACCCAGGACCCCGAAGACGTGGCCGAGATCGACGCGCTGCGCCGCGCCGATGCGCACAGCGAATTGCGGCGCTGGCTGGCCGGCGACCGCCGCGTCAACAACGAACTGCGCGGCCGCCACATTTGAGTGGGGCAACGCCGCCGTGAGTGGGGCGACGCCGCCGTGAGTAGGGCGACGGCGCCGTGAGTAGGGCGACGGCGCCGCCACCGCAATCCAAAGGGGAGGACCGCGATGCCCGATACGCTTGATCAACGACCGCCGGTCGCCGTTGGCCACGTCCGCCTCGGCGTCAGCGATGTCGCCGCCGCCGCGCAATGGCTCGAAACCGTGGGGCTGCGCCCGATCGTGACGCGCGAGGATCTCGCCGTGCTCGAACTGCGCGGCGGCACCCATGTCGTCGTCCGGGCGGCCGCGCCCCCGCCCGCGCCCGGCAGCGTCGCGCCGTTCGACCTGATGGTCGACGACATCGACGCCAGCCACCGTGACTACGCGGCCAAGGGGCTCAAACCGACCGAGATCCGCCGCGGCCGCATTCACGATGCGTTTGAACTGCCCGGTCCGGATGGCTGGGTGTTCACGGTCAATTCGTCGCACGCCAGCGGCCGCCCGGTCTGACCGCAATAAGCGGGCAAAGCCGGCCATAGGCGGCAGACGCGGCTTTTTAGAGGCGAGGGGCGGCCGCGGCGGGGCCGGTTCCGGCCTGGGTCGCGGCGGCGACAGGTGTCGCGCCGGCCGGCGTGATGGCGCCGCACCGGGCTAGGTTCGCGCGGTCCATGCGGATTGGCTGCGGGCGAAGGCCTCTTCCCAATTCTTGCCCTCGAACAAACGCCGCGGCCGCATGACCTCGGGATCGTAATCGTCGAGGCAGCGGGCGTTGACGCTGTAATTCTCGGGATCGGTGCGCGGATTGTAGAAGGCATGGATGCCGCAATGCCGGCAGAAGGTATGTTTCGCCGTGCCGGTATTGAAGGTATAGGTGGTCAGCGCGTCGGCGCCGCGCAGAATGTGCAACCGCTCGCGCGCGACCGGAAGGTGAAGAATGCCCTTTTTTGTGCAGATCGAGCAATTGCACTCGCCGATGGGCGTCTCTTCGAGGTCGACTTCGATCCGGAACCGCACCCGGCCGCAATGGCATCCGCCTTCATAGGTCTTGATCATCCTCTGCTCCCCGTCCGACCGCCGACGACATCTCAAATAGGCGAAAAAAGCCGCCAAACGAGATTTCTTCACCTGGCAACGAGCGGTTTCGACGTCGTGTGGGCGCGCGGTCCCATCCGCCGCGGGCTCGGCGCCTTCGACGCCCGGCTCGGTCAGCAATGACCCGCCGGATGCCGCCGGGAACGCCCGTCGCGGATGAGCCGTTGGCGATGCAGTGAACGGTTTGTCGCGTCCAGACCATGTAAGGAGTTCTACGATGCCGAACAAACTCATCGCGCTCGGCGCCGCTGCGGCGTTGACCGCGGGCCTGTCATCCGCGGCGATGGCGCAATATTATTGCGCGCCCGGCTATACCTATCATGCCGGGGTCTGCCAGCCGGTCACCCCGCTCGGCTACTCGAACCCGGTATCGGGTGCGGTCAGCGGTGAAGCGGCCGGGGCGCAGAGAGGTTATCAGACCGGCGGGCCGATCGGTGCCGTCGTCGGCGGCGCGCTCGGCACCGCCGGCGGCGTGATCACCGGCACCGGCAATATGCTTGCCGGGGCAGCGCCGCCGCCAAGCTGCGCGCCGGGCTATCACCTCTATCGAGGCTACTGCTACGCCAACCCCTAGGCGGGGCGTTGGCAGAGTTCGCGGGTCGGGCGGTCAGGCCGTCCCGACCGCTGCTGCCGGTGTCCGGCGCACCAACCGCAGCCGGTCGCGCTCGGGATCAATCAGCGCGGTGCCCATAAGACCGCCGGCCAGCATCACGACCCCGCAGATCAGAAAGCCGCGGTTGAAGCCGGCCAGCGGCGTCGCAGCGCTCTCGAGAACACTGCCCATCACATAGGGTGCGAGCAAGCCGGCGGTGGTGCTGACCGCGGTGCCGATCGCCAGCAGCGCGCCGCGCTGCACGACCGGGGTGATTTCGCCGACCACAGTCTGGCCGATGACATAAATCACCGAGGGCAAGGCGACCCCGATCGTCGTCAGCGCGATCTTCGCCGCCACCGACGGCACAAACGGGATCGCCGCCATCGCCGCACCGCCCAGGGCGACGCATGATCCGCCCAAAACCCCGCGCGCCAGGCGGCTCGATCGGCCACGGCCGAGAAGCTGTTGCGACAGCCAGCCGATGGCGACGACGAGGATCACGCTGGCCCCGGCCGGCAGCGCCCCCAGCAGACCGATCGCGCCTTGCGCGAGACCGAGGCCTTTGATCAGAAACGCTCCCTGCCACGACAATGTCTGCGACAACCCCCATTGCGCGCCAAAGGCCGCACACCACGAGGCGAGGATCGTCGGCGTCAACAGCAGCCGGTGATAGGGAATTCTGAACGCCGAAGACAGGCCCGCTCTGGCGCCGGGAGCCTCGGCGACGGCGTCGAGCGGGCCTTCTTTGCCGAGCATCAGCCAGACCGCCGACCAGGCGAGGCCGGCAAGACCGAGAACGCCAAACGCCCAATGCCAGGATGCGTGCACGATGACCCAGTTGAGGACCGGCAGGGCCACCATGATGCCGACACCCGCACCTTGCGCGACAACGGCCGTCGGCAATGTGCGCAACTCATTCGGAAAATATTTATACGCCGCGTGCAGCGCCACCGGATAGGCCGGCCCCTCACCCGCACCCAGTGCGATGCGACAGGCGGCGATGGTCGCAAAGCCGGCCGAGCCGAGCATCGGAAACTGGCTCAATGACCACACCAGCCCCATCGCCAGCAACGCCCAGCGGGTCGGCACATGGTTGACGATAAAGCCGGTGACGACGGCCGACAGCGAAAACAGCAGAAAAAAGCTCGATCCCAAAAGCCCTAACTGACGCGGACCGAGATGCAATTCGGTCATGATCGGCACCGCGGCGATGCCGATCACCGCCTTGTCGGCGAAATTGATCAGCATGAACAAAAACAACATGGCGATGATCAGCCAGGCACCGCGCGCCGGCCGGGTCGTTTCGGCCGGGATGTAAGACAACGGCTCGACGCGCATTGGAGTCTCGCTGTATGAATGGGTACCGCAGGGTACCATATGGGTACGGTTAAGTACCATGGCAAGCGGTTCGACGATGCCCTCCATGACGATTTCAGCCGGCGATCTGCGGGCGGTCGTCCCGGCGCGCGAGCGGATCCTCGCCGCCGCGTTCGAGGCCTTTGCCGAGCAGGGTTTCGCGCGCACCAGTACGCTCGACATCGCGCGCCGGGCGCGGGTCTCCAAGCGCGATCTCTACGCGCATTTTCCCGACAAGCAGGCGCTTCTCACCGCGTGCATCGAGCGCCGCGCCGAGGCGATGCGGTTGCTGCCCGACCTGCCGCCGCCAACCAACCGGCAGATGCTCGCCGCCAGCCTCGCCGCCTTTGGACAAAACCTGATCCGCGAGATCATCGAACCCCGGGTGATCACCGCCTTCCGCCTGGCGATTGGCGAGGCGCAGCGCTTTCCCGAGCTGGCCCAAACGCTGGAGCGCGCCGGCCGCGAGGGGGCACGCCGCGCTCTCGTCAAACTCCTGACCAAGGCTCAGTCGCGCGAACTGCTCGGGCCCGGCGAGCCGCAGGATTTGGCGGCGCAATATTTCGGCCTGCTGTGGGAAGGCTTGCTGATCAGCCTGCTGCTCGGGGTTACCCCGCCCCCCGGACCGGACGAGATCGCGCGCCGGGCAAAAAAGGCCACCGATGCCTTTCTCCAGCTTCACCCCGAACCCGGGGCGGGCTGAAGGCGGTGTTTGGAGACCGCGGTGACGGCCGGGCCGGCCGCCCGCTCAATAAGGCTCGCGCACAAAGATGAATGTCGTGCCGGTCACGATCGGGGCGCTGGCGCCGACAAACGATACGTTGACATCCTTGACCTGGCGCGTGCCGGCGCGGTGGGCGGCCTGCAACGCGCCCTCGATAATGTGCCACAGCCCGTGGATGCGGCCGGTGCCAAGGCTGCCGCCAAAGGTATTGAGCGGCAATTCGCCGTCGAGTTCGATGCGCCCGTCCTGGATAAAGTCGAGGGCCGTACCTTCCGCACAAAAGCCGTAGGATTCGAGCCCATAAAGCACCGAGGCGGAAAAGCCGTCATAGATCTGCGCGACATCGACGTCCTTTGGCCCAAATCCCGAGCGCTCCCAGGTCAGTTTCGCCGAGCTGCGCCCGCCCTCCATATAATCGGCGAGGCTGCCGATCCGGCCGGCGACCTCGAATTTAAGCCGCTGGCCATAACCGGCGAGATAGGCCGGCCTTGGCTTCAGGTCGCGGGCCCGCTCGGCGGTGGTCAGCACCAGCGCCACCGCGCCCTGCACCGGGATGTCGCAATCGAACAGGCAAAACGGATAGGCGACCCAGCGCGAATTCAGATAATCCTCGCGCGACAGCGGCGTGCCATAGAAATAGGCGTGCGGATTGTGCTGGGCGTGGCGGCGCTGGGTCACCGCCAAAGTCGCCATCTTCTCGCGGTTCTGGTTGTGGCGTTCGAGATAGCGAGTATAGGCGACCGCCATCCCCTGGCCCGGTCCGCCAAAGCCGTAGGGCGCGGTGAACTGGGCCGCACCTGCCGCATATTGCCCGGGGAGGTTCTGATAGGTGCCGCGCGGGTTGTGCATCGCCCGCCACACGACCGCGTAATTGCACACGCCGGCGAGCAGCGCATTGACCGCCTGCTGGAAGGCGCCGCCGATATTGACCGTGCCGACCTGGATATGCCATGCGAGGTTTGGCAGTTTCAGCATCGCCATCATGCAATTGACCGACACCACCGAGATCCCGTCGATCTCGGCATGGCCGGTGGCGGGCAGTTCGGGATAGGTGGCCAGGCCGTCGATATCGCTGATCTCGAGGCCGGAATCGGCGACCGCCTCGTTGACGGCGGCGAGCGCATGGGCGGCGAGCGGGATCTCGGCGGAGCGCGAGACCTTTGAAAAACCCACACCGCTGACCGCGACCTTGCACCGGTTCTCCCACATTGGCCTTCTCCACTCACGCCGCCGGCGTTTCGATCAGCGGATTTGGCTTCACGCGCCCGATCGGCGACAATTGAGTCTCACCCCGCTTATACCGATTGTCGCTGTCACGGGAGGCAAAAACATGAGGAAGGGCGGATTGTCGCTAATTGCGGTTGGGATGGCCGTGTTGGCGGCGGGGCCCGGATCGGCCCAACCGGACCAAAGTCCGACCAGCGCCGGACCGGCTTCCGCTATCGCGAGCGAGGCCGAGAACGCAGTCTCGCAACCGGCCGCCGGATGCCCGCCGCTTTTTGACCAGCGCTTCCCCGCGAGCGGACAGACAACCGCCTATGTGACCGGCGATGACGGGGACATCAGGGCCGGGGCCCGGCTGCGCTACCGGGACAATGGTGACGGTACGATAACCGACCGCAACACCAAGCTGATGTGGGAGAAGAAAGACCAGTCTGCCGACGGCCTCCACAACTGGAACAGCACCTATCCGTGGCAAGGGACGTGCTCAAACAACCCCGGTCGGGTCTGCGGCAGTAACGCCGATTGCGAGACCGGGGGCGCGTGCACCCCGGCCAAAGCCCGGTATACGATCTTCCAGTGGGTCGCCCAGCTCAACACCCGGCCTTGCTTTGCCGATCACTGCGATTGGCGGATCCCCAATGTCAGGGAGCTACAAAGCATCGTCGATTATGAGACCTACCTGCCGCCGGTGGATGCGGTCTTCAACAACCATTGCACGGCCGGCTGCACCGTCGATGGCGCCAACCACACCGCGCAATGCAGTTGCACCCAGTCGGCCGGCTCGGCACAAGGCTATTACTGGTCGAGTTCGAGCTACGCCCCCAGCCCGCTGGTTTCACCCCCGGGATCGATGCTGGCCTGGGGCGTGCTGTTCGGCGACGGCGACGTGCTCAGCGCCGGCAAAACCGATCACGATTATGTCCGCGCCGTGCGCTGCGGATTGGTGAGCTCTGGCCGGCGCTGAGGCGCGGCGGCACCCGGTCCGAAGGCGCTGGCGAGGCGGCGGGTTTCATCGCGCCGAGCCGCCCCATCCGGCTACGCCTTGATCTGCGCCGCGCTTCAGCCGGCCCGCACCAGCCGAAATTGCGGCAGGGTGATGTCGTCATTCAATTTTTCGAAAACCACCTCGACCCGGCGGCCGACTTTGGCCTCGGTGTATTCGGCGTCGAGCAGGTTGCCGGCGAGCAACGCCCCCGGCGCCTCGTCAAGCTCGACAATGATGCTGGCGTAGGGAACCGCCGGGGCAAAGCGCTTGTCGCCGGTATGGTACATTATCGTATAGGCGTAGATTGTGCCCTGCCCGCGCACCGGCTCGAATTTGAGATCGGTCGACACGCACTCGACACAGGTCGCGTAAGGCGGATGCTGGAAATGGCCGCAATTCTGGCAGCGCTGCAATTCCAGCACCCCGCGTTTGGCCGCCTCCCAGAATGGCCGGGTCCATTCGTTTGGGACCGGGATCGGCCGGACGACCTGGCTCCAGTCGCTCATCAGGAAGCGAGCCTGCGCAAGAACTGGGTGCGTTGGGTCGCCGCGGCCATCAGGAACGAGGCGTCCTGGCCGCCCAGCACAAACCGCGAGCCCATCTCGATATAGCGCCGCGCCAGCACCTCGTCGTAAACGCCGCCCATCCCCGGATGCTTGCCGTGTTTGTTGGCGGCGGCGATCATCGTGCGGTAGGCTTCGACCACCCGCTCGTTGCCGAAATCGCCGTGGATGCCCATCTCGGCGCAGAGATCGTTGGTGCCCATCAGCAACACGTCGATCCCCGGGACCGCGGCGATCTCGTCGGCATTCGCGATCGCCTTGGGCGTCTCCAACATGACCACGGTCAGGTTGGCGGCATTGAGGGCGGCGGCTGCCTCCGACGAAGTGGCGCCGCGCAGCCCGTAATGCGGGCCGAACCCGCCCATCGAACGGTGGCCCAACGGCGGGTATTTCAACCGGTCGACGACTTCGCGCGCTTCGGCAGCGGTGTCGACATGCGGCACAACAATCCCCAGCACGCCGTTGTCGAGCGCGCGGGTGGCGATCGCGTATTCGCCGTTCGGCACGCGCGCGACCGGGGTGATGCCGGCATCGAGGGCCGCCACCGCAATCTGGGCGCAGGCCTCGAGCGACATGACCCCGTGCTCCATGTCAAGAAACAGCCAATCGAAACCGGCCACCGCCATCGCCTTGGCGATCTCGACGCTGCGCGTCATACGAATGCCGACGCCAAGCGACAACTGGCCTTGTTCGAGCTTTTCCCGGGCGGGGTTGCGGATCATGGCCGGCATCGGCGCTCTCCATCATGTTGTTGCCGCGGGTGCGAGAAACGGCCCGCTTTGCGCTCGCCCGCAGGATAGCGCCGGAACCGCCGCAGCGAAACGAGTTGCATTGCCCAACCGGCGGCGGCATTAGATCGGCGATCGCCGGGCCGCGCGCCGCCGCGTTTTGGCAGCGGCGGAGCGGTCCGCGCCAAGCGATGTGAACAGGAGGAGAGCGATGTCAGCGCTGGCCGAACGCTATGATGTCGGTGGGGTCTATCTGCCCCGCCCGTTCAAGGTGCGCCGGCTCGGTCATTTCGGCTTCAATGTCGAAAAGCTGCCCGAGGGCCGCGAATTCTATGGTGACCTGTTGGGCTTTGTCGCTTCCGACACGCTCGATTTTTCGCGCGCGCCGTGGTTTCCCAAAGACCAGGACGTCGGCGACCCGCGCGGCTATTTCATGCGCTACGGCACCGACCACCACGCTTTCGTGTTGTTCCCAAAGCGGGTCATGGACCATCGCGCCGACCGCAAATTCGCGCCCGAGGTGACGATCAACCAGATCACCTGGCAGTGCGGCAGCTTGCGCGAGATTGTCGAAGCCCATGATTATTTCGTGCGCCACCAGGTGCGTGTGCAGCGCGTCGGACGCGACATGCCGGGCAGCAACTGGCATGTCTATGTCTACGACCCGGACGGCCACACCAACGAATTCTATTACGGCATCGAGCAGGTCGGCTGGAACCAGCTGTCCAAGCCGCGCGAGATGTACTATCGCGGCTTCAACGAAAAGCCGCCATTGCCGCAGATGTCGGAAGCCGACGAATTGTTCGATGCGCGGGAAAAGGGCATCGACGTGCTCGCCGGCCATCGCCCGGCGCGGCCGGCAGCGGCGAAATACGATGTCGAGGGCGTGCTGTTGCCGCGGCCGTTCAAGATCACCAAGATCGGGCCGCTGAGCCTGTTCGTCGAGGATGTCGAGCGGGCCGAGGCGTTCTACCGCGACCGGGTCGGGTTTGTCACCAGCGAGGAGGTGCGCTATCGCGGCGCCCGCTGCGTGTTCATGCGCTGCGGCGCCGAGCACCACAGCCTCGCGCTGTTTCCAAAGGAACTGCGCGCCAGTTTGGGGCTCAGCCCGCACACGACCTGCATGTCCTTTGGTGTCGAACTCGGCAGCTATGCGCAATTGCGCGAGGCGGTCGGCTATTTGAAGGCGCACGGGGTCACTTTCGTCGATGCGATCCCGCCCGAGCTTTATCCGGGCATCGACTATTCGGCGTTTGCGCTCGATCCCGACGGCCACTGCATCCAGCTTTATTATTACATGGAGCAGGTCGGCTGGGACGGCCGCGTGCGCCCGGCCTCCGAGCGCCGCCGGGTCAACGGCGACTGGCCTGCGGCGATCGAGCCGTTGTCCGACACCTATGTCGACCAGGTGTTTCAGGGCCCGCTCGGCTGAAGGGCGCGCGAACACAAAGCCGCCGCCTTCACTCCCGTCTTCGTCGCTTCCGCGACAGCGGGCGCCCAGGGACGACGGACAATCCGCCGGCCGGCTTATTTCAGGCCAGGGCAGGCCTCGGGCGCCCGCTTTTGCGGGCATGACGTAGCGGGATGCGAATGGGGAACCGATGACGCCCGAAACTTATCTTGAGCGCGTGCGCGATCTGCTCCCGGCGGTGCGCGAGCGCGCCGCCGATGCCGAAAAGCTGCGCCGCCTGCCCGAGGAGACCTTTGCCGATTTCCAGCAGGCCGGGCTGTTTCGCGCGCTTCAGCCCAAGCGCTATGGCGGCTACGAGCTCGACCCCGGGGTCTTCTATCGGGCGGTCTGCGAGGTCGCCGCGGCGTGCGGCTCGACCGGCTGGGTGTTGGGGGTTCTCGGCGTCCATAACTGGCACCTGGGGATCATGGACCCGAGGGCGCAGCAGGATGTCTGGGGCGAGGATGACAGCGTCCAGCTCTCGACCTCACTGGCGCCGACCGGGACCGTCGAGCGCGTGCCGGGCGGATACCGGGTCAGCGGCCGCTGGTCGTTTTCGAGCGGCTGTGACCATTGCCAATGGGTGGTGCTGGGCGGCGTCGTACCGCCTTCCGCCGGCGAAGCTCCCGACGCGCGGGTCTTCTTGTTGCCGCGGCATGACTACCGGATCGACGACAACTGGCATGTGATGGGGCTGGCCGCGACCGGCAGCAAGGACATCGTCGTCACCGACGCCTTTGTTCCCGACTACCGTACCCATTCCTACCGCGACGCATTCGCGTTGAACCATCCCGGTTGCGCCGTCAACACCGCCCCGCTCTACCGGCTGCCGTTCGGGCTGGTCTTTACCTATGGCATCGTATCGCCGGCAATCGGCGCCGCGCAGGGTGCGCTCGCCGCGTTTCGCGAGCAGGCCCTGCGGCGAGTCAATGTCCGCGACGGCTCGCGCACCGTCGAAGACCCGTTTATCCAATTCCGCCTTGCCGAGGCGGCGGCCGAGATCGACGCGGCGCGCGAGCGGATGCTGACGATTTTTGCCGAAATGATGCGTTGCGCCCGTGCCGGTGAGGAAATCCCGCTCGCCGCGCGCGCCCGCTATCGCTGGGATTCGGGCAAGGCGATCGCGCGCAGCGTGCGCGCCGTCGATCTGTTGTTCGAGGCGGCGGGCGGGCACGCCCTGTTTCTCGACAACCCGATCCAGCGCGCCTGGCGTGATGTGCATGCGATGCGCGCCCATGCCGGCAACAACCCGGAGCGGGCTTCGTTCATCTTTGGCCGCTCCGAATTCGGGTTGCCGCCGCAAGACATTCGCTTTTAAACCCTGACGCGCCGACCGGCGGCGGCGGTCAGCCGCGGCAGGTCTGATCGAGGAGCTCCTCGGCGGCGCCGGGGTTGTCGCCTCCGGCGGTGGTGTCGAGGACATAAAACCGGCCCGGTGTTGTCGATCCGACCACGGCGATCGATTGGTTACCCATCCTCGCCGCGGCGTCGGGCATCGCCGCAACCAGCCAGAACGGGCTCGCCGCCCCGGCCAGTGCGGTGGCCGTGATCACGCGGTAGAGATGGCCGGCGGGGGCCAATGCCAGCGCCAGCGGATGCAGCGGGTCGGGCCCGATCTCGCCGGCATGGCTGAGCAGGGTGTGCGCGACCGCCGGCAACACGCAAGCGATATGGATATGCAGCTGGTTCTGGGTGCGGCCGCGCACGGAATTGATCGCCAGCCCGGTATTGGCCGCCGGCTGCTTGATAAAGACTTGCGCTTGCTGCCAGCCGTATTGCCAGAAATCGACCACCGGCGGGGCGAAAATCTGCGGGTCGTCGATGCCGGTCACCCGCAATGTCGGAATGATCAGATAGGCGGCCGGTTTGCGCGGGCTGTTGTCCTTGAGGATGATGTATTTGTCGGCGGCGTCGTAGCGGCGGCAGCCCGGATCGCTGGCAAGGCTGGCCGCGCAGCATTGGGCAAGCGACCACAGCGAATTGGGCGGCGGTGCGACATCACAAGCCGCCACCGGCGCCGCGGCCGATGCCGGGGTGCCGGCCGGCTGCGCCGCCGCCTGGCCGATATGCCCGCCCCAGGCCAACAGCAGCAGGGCGGCCGCGACCCGCATCGGCGGCGACCGGCGCAGGCGCAGGATGAGCAAGGACAAAGAATCGGCTCCCCGCTTGGCGGCGCGCCGGCTTGGCCCCCTCGGCCCCGCTGCGCGCCTCGCTCTCGGTTTCATCTGAGCGCCCCGGGCTTGGCCTCGCTCACTGCGGCGGCCCGGCGGAAGGTGCGGCAGGACCAGGCGGCGCCCGCCGCCGATCTGATCTCAGCTCCACACCCAGTCCCGTCCATAATGCGTCAATTCCGGCCTGCAGACTCCCGCGATCCGACCGCAGTCGCTAAGTTAAACAGGCTCGGTCGGCGCAGCGGCAATGGCCAATATTGCGGTAGCAGGCGGCGGTTTCGGCGCGGCCTCACAGTGGGGCGCGCGCTGGATCAATGCAATCAAACACACCTACGCCGCCGAGGGCGAACGCCGGCTGTTGTGGCTGCCGGTGTGCTTTGGCAGCGGTATCGGGCTCTATTTTGCGCTGCCTTTCGAGCCGCCACTGTGGATTGGGTTTTCGGCGGCGCTGACGGCCGGGGCCGCCGCCTTCGCTTTCACCAAACGGCCGTTGCTGTGCGAGGCGGCGCTGGCGGTGACGATGTTGGCGGCCGGCTTTGCCGTGATCGGCGAAACCGCCTGGCAGCGCCAAGCGCCGGCGCTCGAACGTCATCTCGGCCCGGTGACGGTCAGCGGGCGGGTCGTCGACATCGACGAGGTCGAGCGCGGCTGGCGCGTGATCGTGGCGCCCGATCCGCTGCCCGAATTGCCCGCCGACGCCCAGCCGGCGCGGCTGCGCATTCATGTGGCGGCGAGCAGCGACCGGCTGGCGCCGGGCGATCGCGTCGAGATGCGCGCCGCCCTTTATCCGGTCCCGGGGCAGATCATGCCGGGGGCGCACGATCTGCAGCGCGAGGCCTATTTCGCGCGCATCGGCGGGGTCGGCTACAGTTATGGCCCGGCCCATCGGGTGGCCGCCGCGGATGTGTCCGGCAGCTTTGGACAATGGCTGCGGCGCCTGCGCACCGAGATGTCGCGGCGGATCACCGCGGTTCTCCCCGGCTCGACCGGCGGGGTTGCCTCGGCGCTGATCACCGGCAAGCGCGGTGCGGTTTCCGAGCCGATCAAGGAGGCCTTTCGCCAATCGGGGCTGCAACATCTGCTGGCGATCGCCGGTCTGCATCTGGGGCTGGTCGGCGGGTTTGTGTTTTTCACCGTGCGCGCCGGTCTGGCGCTGATCCCGTGGCTGGCGCTGCGCTATCCGATCAAAAAGATCGCCGCGGCCGCGGCGCTGGTCGTGCTCGCCTGCTATTTGCTGCTGTCGGGTGCGGCGATCCCGACCCAGCGGGCCTTTGTCATGAACGGGCTCGTTTTTGCCGCGATCCTGATCGACCGGCTGCGGATTTCGATGCGGATTTGCGCGCTGGCCGCAGCCCTGGTGCTGATGCTCGAACCGGAGAGCCTGGTCGGGGTCAGTTTTCAGATGTCGTTTGGCGCTGTGGTTGCGCTGATCGCGGTCTACGAGACCTTTGGTAGCAGGCTCGGGCTGTTGCTGCACGGTCCGTCATGGCCGAGCCGGGCGCTGGGCTATGCCGGCGCGGTCATGCTCACCACCGTCGTCGTGACCCTCGCCACCGACCCGTTCTCGATTTACCACTTTCACCGCGTGGCGCTCTATTCGCCGCTCGCCAATGTCGTGGCGGTACCGTTGAGCGCGGTGTGGACGCTGCCCTGGGGGGTCGTGACCTGCCTGTTGATGCCGTTCGGGCTGGAGCGTTTGGCGCTTGTCCCGATGGGCTGGGGAATCGATTTGACGATCTTTGTCGCGCAGGCGGTCGCCGCACTGCCGGGCAATGTCTGGCCCATACCGCGTCTGCCGGCGACCGGCCTTGTCTTGGTCGCGTTCGGCGGATTGTGGCTTTGTCTGTGGCAGCAGAAATGGCGCATCTGGGGGGTGGCCGCGATCGTCGCCGGGCTGGCGGGGATGGCGTTCAGCCGGCCTCCGGACATCGTCATCGCCGATCTCGGCCGGTTTCTCGCGGTGCGTGCGCCGGACGGCAGCTATTGGACGACCGCCGGGCATGGCGAGCAATTGGAGGCCTCGTTTCTGAGCGAAGAGGTCGGACGGCCGGTGCTGCGATGGCCGGCCGGCGACGTGCCGGGCGTGCTCGATTGTGCGGGCGAGCGTTGCCGCTATACGGCCAACGGGCGCAATGTCGCGCTGTTGACCGGGTATTCGGCGCTGCCCGCCGATTGCCGCGGCGTTGATGCGATCGTCAGCCAGGTTCCCGCCGGATTTCGCTGCCGCCGCATCATTCCGGTCGTCGACCGTATCGATGTGTGGCGGCAGGGCGCCTTCGCGCTGTGGCTCGACCGGGCGGGCGTCCGCATCGAGAGCGCCGATGGCGAGCGCGGTGAGCGGCCCTGGGTGCCGCAACATCGCCCCCACCGGCGCCACTAGCCGGCGATATTTGCGTGTCTGGCCGCGCCCTACTCGGCCGACATCAGCGACCAGTACCAGCCGAAGAAGTCACGGTCGAGAACGGGTGCCGTGGCGCCATGGCCATCGGCCGCGGCGTGCAAGCTGTCGGCGAGGCGATCGCCGCCGTTTCGGGCTCGACCCGACGCCCCGGGGCTGGCCATGCGCACGATCGCGATATCGGTGTGGCTTGCCGATTTCGGCATCACCCGCAGCAATGTCGCCCGGTCGCGTTCACTCAAGATCAGGCTCAACGGCCCGAATTCGGTCAGCACCGCCGCGCCCGGCTCGTCGGCCACGAGCTGCGGCGTCGCCCGCACAAAGCTCAGCGCCAATTTCCAGTTCCACTGCATCGCATAGCGCTCGCGCGAGGTTACGGTCGCCTTGGCGAGCCACAGCGGCACCGCGTTTGACGCCGGCGGCGGCGCGGGAGCCTCGCCCGGAGGCGGCGCCGCGCGCGACAGATCGACAAAAATCAACCCGTCGCTCAGGCAAAGCGGATAACGCGCCAAACGCAGCCGCGCCAGATCAATCCGCGCCGACAGGTCAGGCTCGACCAGGCGGCCGTCGATCGCGAACTCCCACCCGTGATAGGGGCAAACCATGCGCTCGGCCGCTCCCTCTTCGGCGTCGCAAACCGGATAGCCGGCATGGATGCACACATTGCGCAGCGCGTAGGTGCGGTCTTCCGTATCGCGGGTCACCAGGATCGAACGGGTCGCGGCCTCGAACCGGACAAAGCGCCCGGGCTCCGGCAGGCGTGATTGGTGGTCGACGGCGACCCAAGGGCGCAGGAACAGGCGCTGACGTTCGGCGGCAAACACATCGGCGGCGGCGAACAGTTGCGGATCGGGGATGATCTCGCGGTCGGCTTCGAGTTGTTCGCCAATCGCGGTAATACTGGCAGGGAGTTCCATCGCGGCGGCATTGCTTGTTGGTTGACCCGCAACACTGGACCGGAAGGCGGCGCCGGGTCAAAGCGTTTGTGGCGGGATCGGGGTCAGCGGCGCGAGGGCGGGCCGGATGATGGTTCGCGTGCCAGTTGCGCCTGGGTTGCGGCGAGTTCACGGGCGAGCGCGGCGTTGCGACGCTGACAATCGCGCAATTCGCGGCGCCGCCAACCACCCTTCAGCCATGCCGTCAGGGCGCCGATCGCCACGCCGAGCAGCAGCGCCGCCGCGACCACCAGATAGAGCGGGGCCTGGGCTTGATAGGGAAGCGGCCACAAGCCGAGCACGACGATCTGACGATTAGACGCGGCAAACAGGCCGACTATCGCCGCCGCGATGATCACCCCGGTCCAGTAAAGGTTGCGCACGCCGGCCGCCAACTCTTTTTCAGCAAAGTCACGAGGCGGACGTGTTCAGACGGTCACGCAACTGCTTTCCGGTTTTGAAGAACGGAATGTGCTTCTCGGCGACCCGCACGCTGTCGCCGGTTCGCGGATTGCGACCGATCCGGGCGTCACGGCGCTTGACCGAGAAAGCGCCAAATCCGCGCAGTTCGACCCGGTCGCCGCGCGCCAAGGCGGCAGCGATCTCGTCAAAGATCGCGGTCACGATGACCTCCACATCGCGCTGATACAAATGCGGGTTGGCCTCCGACAATTTCTGCACAAGCTCGGATTTCGTCATCGCAACTGCCTCGCCATGACCTTTTGAAGATATTGGCCAAAGCAAAGCTTAAGGGTCAAGTTGAAGCCCGGCGAGGACAATCCTGCGGCTCGGACGACTTTTGTTCGACAAGTCGCGGGCCCGGCGGTACGGCCGCCAGAATGCGGCGTTTTGCCGCATCAAAAAAATCGAGCCACAATCGGGCGCTGGTGGCCTGCGTCGTGAAGACGTGCCGGCGACCTTCGGCGATGTCGGGTGCGGGCTGGCACCCGTCACGGTTTCTTACCGGCTTCTTACCGGTGCGGCGTTCGTTCGAGCCGGCGCTGCGCTTGTCGCCGGGCATGTCGGCCAGCCGCGGCCGGCGGCAAATGCGGCCGGGCGGCTTTTTTCCTTTGCCTCCAAACCGGGATTGCCTATCTGGGACCAGAGCCCGCCGGTGCAAAAGAGGCCGTGCAGACCGAAGCTGCCGATGCGCATTTTTTTTGTGTGCCAACGCGTTCCTTTTCCGCCGGATCGGGGCGACAAGATCGTCACTTTTCACGAGATCCGCCACCTCGCGCAAAAGCACGACGTGCATGTCTTCTGCCTTGCCGATGGCGCCGAGGACCTCGACAACGTTTCCCCGCTTCGCGATCATGTCGCCAGTGTCACCGCCGTTCCGGTGACGCGATTGCGCAGCCGCCTGCGCTCATTATGGGCGCTCGCCGCCGGACGCCCGCTTTCGGTCGCGGCGCTCGACGAGCCGGCGCTGCATCGGGTGATTATTCGCAAGTACGACGAGTTGCATCCGGATTTGATCCTGGTGTTCAGCTGCAACGTCGCCCAATACGCCGAACATTTTGCCGGGGTGCCGCGGATCATGCAGTTTCATGATCTCGACTCGCGGAAATGGCTGCAATACGGTGAGCGCGCGAGCGTCCCGCTGAACTGGATTTACCGCACCGAGGCAACGCGGCTGCTGGCTTACGAGCGCAGCATCGCACGCCGATTTTCACATGCACTCGTTTGCACCGCGAATGAGCGAGACGATTTCGAGCGGCTGTTTCCGGGCATCGCGGTGTCGCTGGTCGGCAATGGCGTCGATCTCGATTACTTTCGTCCCGCCGGCAACGCGAAAAAGCCGGGTTCGATCGTCTTCACTGGCGTGATGGATTATTTTCCCAATATCGATGCCGTCTGCTGGTTTTGCGACCACATGCTGCCCCAGGTGCAGGCCGAAATCCCGGCGGCGACGCTGACGATTTGCGGCAGTCGGCCAACGCCCGGGGTGCTGCGGCTCGCTGAGCGGCGCGGGGTCAGCGTGACCGGCTGGGTTCCCGATACCCGGCCCTATCTCGATGCCGCCGAGGTGTTTGTTGCACCGCTGCGCATGGCGCGCGGGGTGCAAAACAAAGTGCTGGAGGCGCTGGCGATGGGTCTGCCCTGCGTCGCCTCGACCCCGGCCTGGCGCGGCACCGCCGTGCCCGCCGGGGCCGGCATCTTAATTGCCGACGACCCCGGGCAATTTGCCGATCTTGTCGTGCAATTGCTGCAGACCCGCGCTTTGCGTGACGATCTTGCCGCGAAAGCTCGGGCGGCGGCGGAAGCGCACTTCCGGTGGGAAGCGCAACTGGAAACGCTCGACCGGGTCATCGCTGCGGTCACCTCGCCGCGGCGCGGCGCGGGCAGCGTGCTTCCGCCTCAAGGCGCCGGGCTGCCGGCGCAACCCGGGCCCGACCGGTGACCGCGCCGGGCGGGAATGCCGCCTCCCGCCCGCTGCCCCTCAGCGACCGGCGAGGTTCGGGGTAGGCTCCGGCGGCAGACCCGGATGACCGGTCAGCCGCTCGCCTTCGGCCTGCATCTCGCGCGCCTTTTGTTTGACGGCCGGCAGCACCGCGGCGATCTTTTCATGGTCGAGATCGGCCGCGATCCCGGGATAACCGGCCCGCTCGATCATCGCCGCCAGCTTGCGGTTTTCGAACTGTTCGAAGACCCAGCCGAGCGGGTCGTCGACCAGTGTTTTGTCCCAGAAGATGCGGTGGTTCTTGTTGCGCGGACCGTAATGATAGTGCGGCGCCTGCCAGAAACAGTCGAACGCCAAAAGCTCGGTCTCTTCGACATACGAGTTTTCCGTCGCCCCGCCGATATCGGCCAATACGTGCACGGCGAGGCCGCCATCGCCCGAGACCTGGCGCCGCATTTCCAGCCCGAAGCGAATATTGCCGGCCTCGAAGAGGTGCGTGCCGCGGTTGTGCTTGACGGTATTGCGTTTGGCGAGAAACACCTGCCGCGCACAGGCTTCGACCGCGGGCAGCACGTCGCGCACCGCGGCCATATTGGCCTGCGCGGCGATCTGAGGATATCCGGCCCGCTCCAGCATCTTTGGCAGCTTGTTGGCGAGGGTCTTGATCGTCCAGCCGATCGGATTGCCGTCGGCGATCGGGTCCATGCGAAAGAACTGCCCGGATTGGCTCAGCGTCGGCGGCTGGTCATCGGTGATCATCGCGTCGGCGGATTGCAGAGCCGGGTTTTCCGGTCCGTAGACATAGCTTTTTTCCTGGTCGAAACAGTTAAAGCGCAACAGCGTTGTCTCGTTGCCGGCGATCCCCGCGGTGACCGAAATCACCACGCCCTGGTCGGCATGGTCATGAATATTGCCGTCCCACAATTCGTGCCGGACGACAAAGGTCAACGGGTCTGCCTTGAATGTGTGCAACGCTTCTGGCATCTGCGAACACCCCGCTTTGGTGGCCGGCCGTATGGCCGGTTCAATTGTACACGCCTATTGTCGCACGCCGCGGCGAAATCCGCATCCCACGACGCCGGGCGAGCGGGCGGCCATGCGCCCGCTGCGCCTGCTACGGGCGCGTCTGCCGCGCGTCGCCTGGACCTCGCCCGAGCATCGGGTCGCAATCGCGACGGGCGGTCTGCGTCGCGCCCGGCGTCGGGAAACCGGGCTAGCGCAGCGGCGAGAACGCCGCCGGCACGACCAGCATGTTTTCCTGGCGGATCATCATGTTCGGCCCGCCGCCCGACGGCGGCGGCCAGATCCCTTTGGTGCGCGCCTCTTCGCGGATGCGGAAACGCTCGGCCGCGTCCTTGTAGGCCCAGATGTGGCACCATTTGTTGAGACCGCCGAGTTCGCTGTACCAGGCGCCGACCAAGGGCGACAGCTCCTGGCGGCGGGCGATGTGTCCGCTCCAGCGGTCGATCACGCCGGCGATCCCACCGGGCTTGAAAGTATAGATGCGGATCTCGTAAAGCCCGCCCAATTGCCGCGGCTCCAGCGGCGGCGAAAACGGCGCCGGGAGGTAGATATCGCTGTGCTGCGCGACGATGAATTCGCGGACATTGGGCGGCCACCCCGGCTGCTTGGTCGCCGCCTCGCGCAGCCGGGTGCGCGCCGCCATGTCGTCATAGGGCCAGACATGGATGACCTGGTTCAGCGGTCCGACCTCGGTGTGCCAGAACGCAGCCAGCGGCGAAACCTGGGCGCGGGCCGGCAGCGCTTGTCCGAACCGTTCTTCGAAGCTCGCCACCGTCCCCGGTTGCAGGGTGTAGGTGCGCATCTCGATAATCATCGGGAGTCCTCCGTTGCCGAAGCCAGCGCCGCGACGCTAGGGTCTGGGGGCGGCGTGTCAAGCGCGCGCTGAGCACCGGTCATTGCGCGGCCACATCGCGCTCAACCTCGCCGCCCATCAGATAGACAAGATAGGCAATCGCATCGCGTTGTTGCAGAAATGGTACGGTTTCGGTGGTAATGCTGTTGGCGTTCCATAAATTGTCGAGCATGTTGGGAAAGCCGAGCTTGTAGGCGCATTGCGGCGCGGCGTGCCGGCACCAGAGGCGAACCTGGTTGATATAGCTGATATTGTTGTCGATCGCCTCCACCCGACTGACGTCATAGGGGCTGATACACCAGAAATTGTCGGGCAGGTACTCGGGGGCGACGCCGGGCGTGAGCACGCCGCGAAAGCACATATCGCCGGTATTCGCGACAAAGAACCCGCCGGTCGGAATGATATAGCGGATTCCATTGTCGATGAATTTGATGGTGTCGAGATAGCCGGGTTGCCCGGGCGGCGGCGGGCGCCGTTCGAACGCGACCGAGTTGATCGGCGGTAAAGGCGGCGGCGGCGAGGCGCACGCGGCGACAACCATCATGACGGCAAGCGCCGTCGTGAACCCCGTGACGCGCATGACGACCATCCGCGGTGATCGCAACGGTTCCCAAGACCCCGATCCATTAAACCAAAAGCGGCGACGGTTCCAGCCGCCGCAAGCGAGCCGCGACAGTGCGATTGCTTTTGTGCGAAATTATCGGCTAATCGGTCCGGCATTGCCGGAATCGGAGCCGTCGATGCCGATCATCCCTGAAATAGGCGACTATCTGGACGAACTGACCGCGATCCGGCGCGACATCCACGCCCATCCGGAACTGGCCTTCGCCGAGAAGCGCACCGCCGACATTGTCGCCGCCAAGCTCGCCGAATTCGGCTGCGAGGTGCATCGCGGCCTGGCCGGCACCGGTGTGGTCGGCACGATCCGGCGCGGCAACTCGCCGGCGGCGATCGGTCTGCGCGCCGACATGGACGCGCTGCCGATCCAGGAGCAAAACGATTTCGCGCACCGCTCGACCGCCGACGGCAAAATGCACGCCTGCGGCCATGACGGCCATACCGCGATGTTGCTTGGCGCCGCCAAGTATCTCGCCGCAGCCGGAGATTTCCGCGGCACCGTGCACCTGATCTTTCAGCCGGCGGAGGAAGGCGGGGGCGGCGGCCGGGTCATGGTCGAGCAAGGATTGTTCGAAAAATTTCCGTGCGACGCGGTCTTCGCCCTGCACAACCGGCCGGGGATCCCGGTCGGCCAGATCGCCGCCAGAGCGGGGCCGCTGCTCGCCGCCTCCGACCGCTGGGACATCCGCATCCGGGGCCACGGCACACATGCCGCTCATCCCCATCTCGGCCGCGACCCGTTTGTCGTCGGGGCGGAGATCGTTCTGGCGCTGCAGACAATCGTCAGCCGCACCGTCGATCCGCTCGATGCGGCGGTGGTCAGCGTCGGTTTTATGCGCGGCGGTTCGGCCTACAACGCGATCCCGGATGAGCTGCATATCGGCGGCACGGCGCGCAGCTTTCGTCCCGAGGTGCAGGATGCGATCGAGCGCCGCATCGGCGAGATCGCGCGCGGCGCGGCGATCGTTCATGGCGTGTCGGCCGAGGCCAGCTATCGCCGCTCCTATCCGCCGACCGTCAATCACGCCGCCGAGACCGAATTTGCCGCCGCGGTTGCCGCCGAAATTTGCGGCGCCGACGGTGTGTTGCGCAATGTGGCACCGTCGATGGGCGGCGAGGATTTTTCGTTCATGTTGAACCGGCGGCCCGGGGCGATGCTGTGGCTTGGTAATGGGCCGGGCGAGGGCGAGTGCTTTCTGCACAATCCGCATTACGATTTCAACGACGCCGCATTGCCGATTGGCGCGAGCTTTCTGGCGCGGCTGGCCGAGCGCTTCCTGGAACGCGGCGCGGACCGCTGAACCCTAGCCTGCCGCGCGTTCGAGCAGTCGGCGGGCCAAGGTCAGGTGCGGGCGGTCGATCATTTTGCCGTCGAGCGCCACGGTGCCCGCCTCGGGCTGGGCGGCAAAAGCTTCGACCACACGCCGCGCCCAGACGAGATCGTCCTCGCCGACGGTGAAGACCCGGTTGATGGCCGGGATTTGCGCCGGATGGATCGCCATCTTGGCGGTGAACCCGGACGCCTTGGCGGCCGCGCATTCCTGCACGAGACCGGCTTCGTCGCGAAAATCGGTGTAGATCGTGTCGATCGCTTCGACCCCGGCCGCCGCCGCGGCGACAAGACAGAGCGAGCGCGCCAGCCGGTAGACATCGTCATAGACGCCGTCGGCGCGGCGGTTGCTGCCGCCGATAGAGGCGGCGAGATCCTCCGCGCCCCAGGTGATGCCGGCAAGCCGTTGCGAGACGCCGGCGTAGTGGCCGATGGCAAACAGCGCCGCCGGCGTTTCGGTGGCGATCGCGATCACCCGGACCGAGCCGCGCGGCAACGCCGCCGCGGTCTCGAACGCGGCGAGATAATGGTCGAGCGTCCGCAAATCCTCGGGCACGCATTTCGGCAACAGGATCCCGTCGGGCCCTCCCGGCACCGTCGCGGCGAGGTCATCGAGCGCCACCCCCGAGGCGAGCGGGTTGACCCTGACCCAGCGGCGAAACCCGGCCTCCCCGGTCTCGTCGAGAAAGCGCCGGGCAAGACGCCGGGCTTCCGGGCGGTTCACCGGCGCCACCGAATCCTCGAGATCGAGGATCAGCGCATCGGCGCCCGATTGCGGGGCGCGCGCCAGCTTGCGCTCGCTGTCGGCGGGCACGAACAGATACGAGCGCATTCACCCCTCCTGGGCCGCCGGACGGCACATCATCAGGCCGGCGCGGCGGCACACCGCCACCACCTCGCCGCGCTGGTTGATGCCCTGGTGCTCGAATTCGACGATGCCGGCGTCGGGCCGCGACCGGCTGTGGCGCTTGGCCCGGACAATCGTTCGCGCGCGCAGCGTGTCGCCGTGAAACACCGGTTTGGGAAAGCGCACTTCGCTCATGCCGAGATTGGCGATCGTGGTTCCGAGCGTCGTCTCGCCGACGCTGATGCCAATCACCAACCCCAGGGTAAAGAGGCTGTTGACAATGCGTTGCCCGAATTCGGTCTGCTTGGCGAATTCCTCGTCGAGGTGGAGCGGCTGCGGGTTCATCGTCAAGGCGCTGAACAGCACATTGTCCATCTCGGTCACGGTGCGGCTCGGCGCATGGTCGAAGACCTGCCCCTCTTCGAACTCCTCGAAATACAACCCGGCCATTTCTCCTCCCGCTGCCCGCGAACCGGCGCTTCGCACCCGCCGCCCCACGCCTCAGATTTGGCGCCGCGGGGTCAATCGGGCAAATCGAAAAAGCGGCACCAGCCCTTCGGGCTGATCACACCGGCGACCACGACGCAGGACGAAGGCGGCCGGAACAGCGCACAGACCGCGCAGCTCAGGCCGTTTTTCGGGTGGTCCTGGTAATGCGCCTCGCTCTGGGAGACTTGCGCCGCGGCCCGGGCAAGCCGGAACCAGCCACCGGCAGCTGCGGCGGCAAGGCCGAGATTGGCCAGCAGTTGGCGGCGCGAGGCCCAGCCTCGCCGGCGCCCGCGGCGGGGCTCCAAGGGCGGCGCCGAGCCCCCGGCACCCGGCGCGCCCCGCCCGGCGCCAAGAGACCACAAAAACACCCTAAGCCGAATTGCGCACGTAGCCGTAGCGAAGATTGCTGCGCCCGCCGCCGGCGGCCAAATAATCGGCCTTCAATTGGGCAAAGCGGTCGGCGCCGGGCAGCGCGGCGTGCTGGTCGTAATTGTAGAGCCGCGCGCTGTTGCCGGCGAAAATCGCTCTTTTGACCGGTCCGTCGGCGGGACCAAGCGGCGCAAAACCGTATTTCTTTTGCATGTCTTCGGGGATTTCGAGGCGACGCAGCCCTTCGATCTGCCATTGCGGCGCGCCGGTCCACACCGCATCCGTGCCCCACAATACATGGTCGGCGCCCAATCCCTTGATCAGCATGCCCATCAGCGCCGCCGCCAGCCGCGGCTCGGCCACTGCGGTCCACGCGAAAATCTGCCCGAGATCGCCGTAGACATTGGTGACCCCGTATTTTTCCGGAATTTCGGCAAGGTCGCTGGTCCACGAGCTGCGCCCGGTCTGGTCGAACTCGGCCATCCCATCGGCGGGATTGCCGCCAACCCAGCGATAGGCCGAATGGTAGACGAGAAAATTGAGCTGCGGCCAATCCTTGGCGGCCTTGCCAATATCACTGACATCGGCATAGGGGCGCAGCCGCGGGAATTGTTTTTCGACACCCGGCGCAAACAACCCCTTGTGGATGCACACATTTTTGATGCCGGCTTTGGCCGCCTTCTCGTAGAACGGATACATCAGCTTTTCGTCGTCGGCATGCCACGGCCAGTGGGCAAGCTCCTTATGCGTGTTGTCGCCGACCGTATAGCCCTTCCACGAATCGGGTTTGTACACCTCGATCGCCTGATCGACCTGGTCGAGCCAGCCGGGTTGCCCGGGGGTGATCGTGAAATGCGCCAGCATGCGCCGCGACCCGGCCTCCTTGTTGACCTTGGCGCGGGTTTCGAACACGACGGCCTGCGGAATAAACCAATCCTGTGGAATGTCCGACGGCGAATTCGACAACAGCGCCACCTTGGTGTCGCTGTCCATATAGACCTCTTTGATATAGTTGGTAAATTTAAGGTCGTCGAGGGTCTGTTCGCCGGTCAGCTCCTTGTTCCAGCCGAGCTTGCCAAAGGCGTTGCGCATTTTGGCAAAGCCGGCGAGGCGCGTGTCGTCGCGCAGGAAATGGGTATGGCCGTCGATGATGAATTGCCCCGATAATGCGGCCGCGCGCTCGTTGGCCAATTCGGGGGTGGCGGCCTCAGCCGGGGTAGCGTCGAAGACCGGGCCAAACACCTCGTTCATCGCGACAAACGACGCCGCCATGCCGGAGGCGGTCTGGAAGAAGCGCCGTCGTGAGAGCCCCTGACGCCGCGCCAGTCGGCTGCTCATTTCCTTGAGCCGGGCTTCGACCTGACGCTGCTTGTCGGTCTGGGGGACGGGCAGATACTCGTCGCTCGACACGATCTGGGTCGGCACCGGCGAGGGGAAAGAAGCGGTCTCGGCGGGTGACAATTCAGCCAGTTGTTCGTCGGTCAGGAATTTCATCGTCTCCTCCCTTCAGGACGTCGCCTCTTTCGACGGTCGTCGATTGCCCGGTTTGTGCCGGGCGCCATCGGCCGCCACCGGACCCGCTCGGGCGTTGCCCCGCCCGTCGCCGTGCCTCTAGCGCAGCCGTTGCGGCACTTCAAGGCTGAGTAGCCGCGCGGCATTGCCGCCGAATATTGCGCGGCGCTCGGCGTCGTTGAGGCCCGGACAGGCTTCGATCATGCCAACCGGGTCGATTTCGCCCATATCGGCCGGATAATCGGTGCCCATCAGGATGTGGTCGGCGCCATATTCTTCGACCAGATAGGCCAATTGATGGTGGGTGTAGACGAGCGCGTCGAAATAGACCCGTTTCAAATAGGTGGTCGGCATCCGCGTAATGACTTCGCAGCAATCCGGCCGCGCCGAGGCCGCGTGGTCGATCCGCCCCGAATAGGCCGGCAGAAAACCGCCGCCATGCGCCACGACAAGTTTCAAGTTCGGATAGTCGCGCAATACGCCGCCAAAAATCAGGTGATGCAATGCCACCGTTGAATCGAGCGGATTGCCGATGACATTGGCAAAATAATGCTGGCCCAGGCGCCGCGCTTCGGTGAAGCCGTCGGGATGCATGAACACGACGAGCCCCAATTCCTCGCAGCGGGCAAAGATTTTGCGAAAGCGCTCGGCCGCAAGATCCTCGCCGGCGACATGGGTCATGATCTCGATGCCACGAAACCCGAGTGATTTGTGCAGCCGCTCGAGCTCGGCGACGGCCAATTCCGGGGCCTGCAGCGGCACCGTGCCGAGGCCGACAAAGCGATCGGGATAGCGTGCGCAGATCTCGGCGATAAAATCGTTGATCGCGCGGGTCGCTGCGCGTCCGAGATCGGGGTCGGCGCCATAATAGGTCTGGCGCGGCGCCGGCGAGATCGCCTGGATGTCGATCCCCATCCGATCCATGTCGGCGATGCGCCTTTCCGGCGATGCGCCCTGTTCGGCGGTGCGTTCGCCATTCGCCCGGTTGATCGCCCGGCTTTGCGGGCTGGCCTGGGTTTCGAGAAACCAGCGCGAGACGTTCGCGTTGCCTTCGACCATTTGCGCCGCCTCGGCGCAGCGGACATGGCAGTGGATGTCGATCGTAAACCATTTGCCGCGGGCGTGAACCGGTCCCGGAAAGCGGCCCGGGATCGGCGCCCCTTCGGGCAAGCATTTGAACAGCATCGTGTTTGTCTCCGAACCTGGATTTTTGCCGCGGCGGCGGGCGAGGCCGACCACCGCGGGACGACAATCGCGGCCGGGCGCCGGCCTCAGCCGCGGGTTGTCGGGATCTCGATGTTCAACAGCCGTGCGGCGTTGCGGCCGAGGATCGCGCGCCGCTCGGCATCGTCGAGCCCCTTGGCGCGCTCGACAAAGCCGATCGGGTCGACCTCGCCCATATCGGCGGGATAATCGGTGCCCATCAGCACGTGATCCGCGCCGTATTGCGCGACCAGATATTCAAGCTGGTGGTGGGTGTAGACGATCGTGTCGAAATAGAGCCGCTTCAAATAGGTGGTCGGCATCCGCGAAATGATTTCGCAAGCGTCGGGACGGGCCGAGGCGGCATGATCGATGCGGCCCGAATAAGCCGGCAGATAGCCGCCGCCATGAGCCAGAACCAGTTTCAGATTGGGGTGGTCGTCGAGCACGCCGCCAAAGATCAGATGATGGACCGCCACCGTCGTGTCGAGCGGATTGCCGATGACATTGACGAGGTAATGATCGCCAAACCGCCGCGCCTCGGGAAAGCCGGTCGGATGCATGAACACCAGCAGCCCCAGTTCTTCGATGCGCGCGAAGATCTTGCGGAACCGCTCGGCCGCCAGATCTTCGCCGGCGACGTTGGTGGCGATTTCGATGCCGCGAAACCCGAGGCTTTTGTGCAGCCGTTCGAGTTCCTGGATCGCCAGCTCCGGAGCCTGAAACGGCACCGTGCCGAGCGGGACAAAGCGGTCCGGGTGGCGGCCGGCGATCTCGGCCAGGTTGTCGTTGATAATCCGCGCGGTGGCGATGCCCAGTTCGGGTTCGGCACCGTAATAGGTCTGGTTCGGCGACGGTGAAATCGCCTGGATGTCGATCCCCATCAAATCCATGTCGGCCAGCCGCTTTTCGACCGAGGTGGATTGCACGCGGGTGCGTTCGGCCTGCTGGCGGTTGACTTCGCGGGTGCGTTCGTTGGCGTAGATTTCGCGCGGATGGCGGGTCGCGCCTTCGTGTCCGGCAACCATCTCGGCCGCTTTCGGGGTCAGCACATGGCAATGGATGTCGATCGTGAACCACTTGCCGCGGGCATGGGCGGGACCGGGAAAGCGGCCCGGGATCGGGGCGCCGGGCGGCAGACATTTGAACAGCATGACCGAGCTTTGCTCCTCTCAAACACGGCCCGCGCGACCGGCCCAGCGTCAGTGACGGCGCCGGCCGTCGCGCCCGGCCGTCCACACCTCCTGGATCATCGAGAACAAAAAGGCGGTGGTCAGCCCGAACAGGATAATCCCATTCAGGGCTTCGAGCGCACCCATCAACTGCCAATGGCGCTGCAGGTCAAAACCGCTGCCCCCATAGGTCGTCATCGCGCCAAACGAGAACAGGATCGCCGACGGCAAGTCGGGGCGCGCCGCGAGCGCCCAAAACGCCAGCGCCCACACCCATCCCTCGAGCGCATGCAGCGCCGTGATCAGCAACACCGCGATCCCCATGACGCCGGCGAACATCGCGGTGAAATGGCGGCGGTCGACCAGCCGCGCAACCACGCGTACCACCCGTTCGTGCAGCACGCCAAGCCCAAACACATGAATGACGATGGTCGTCACGATCAGCGGCAAACTCCACAACCAGTCGGCCCGCCAATTCATGGCGCCGATCGTGCCGTTGACGGAGCCCATGAGCCGCGATCGCCACCCGTCGGCGCGGCTCACTCAAGCGTCTCTTGCGGGAAAACCCCCCAGACCTCGTCGCGTCGCACCCAGCCGCGATAGCCGCCCGCCTCGATGCGACACCACCCGCCCTTGAGCTGAAGCAGCTTGGCAATGACCCCGGCCTCGGCGCGCGCCACCACCGGCGACGCCGGGTCGGGGTCGTGGTGGAGATCGCGGACCGCGCCGGCGACGACGACCGCGCGCCGATCGCTGACCATGCGCCCGAGCACCCAGCCCTTGTCGCCCTGCCAATCCTCGATGCGCAGCCAGTTCTGATATTCTTCGACAATCTCGATCGGCATTTCCTTGCGCTTCAGCACCCACTCGATCGGGTAGGTCTCGCCCGGGCCGACACGCAGATTGACCTCGTCGGAGCGCAGGCTGGCAAAGCGCGGCAGCTTGTCCGGCGCCGTTTCCTGGGCAAGGGCCGCGCGCGGCTCGAGAAAAGCGATCATTGCCAGAACCATGGCCGCCGGCCAGAACCGCCAGCGGCCGCGCGATGCAGTTGCCCCCATTATCTCCACCGCGTTTCAAATTGCCGATTGTGGGCAGCCCGCAACCGCCCCTCCCCACGAGCCGATCATGCGGCCTTTCTCCGCCCGGCTCAACATGGATCACCCCGCCTCGTCAGGGCGTGAATGTTCGTGTAGAATTTACCCAAACAAACTCGCGGCCGATCGCAAGCGAGCGCGCATACAGGGAACCGTTGCGATGAAGAATCTGTTGGCCGTGGTCGGGGATGGCAATGCGGGACCGGTGCTCGAAGCCTCGATGCAGGTGGCGCAGCGGTTTGACAGTCACATCGTCGGCTTGCACAGCCTGACCACCGAATATGCCGTGGTGTTTGGCGGCGAGATGGGGTTTTCGATCTCGTCCGAAGTCGATCGCACGCTCGAACGCGAAGGCCATGAGCGGCGCGACCAGGCGCGGCGGCTGTTTCACGATTTCATGGCCGCGCGCGGGGTGCCGGTCGGCACCACCGCCCCCGGGCAGGCCGGACCGAGCGCCTCGTGGCGCGAAGAAGATGGCCGGCAAAATGCGGTCGTCGGGCTGATTGGGCGGGTCTTCGACTTGATCGTGGTCGAACAGCCGGAAAAGCTCGCTTCGATCGCCGAGGCGACCCTAGAAGACGCGCTCTTCGAGAGCGGCCGGCCGGTGCTGATGGTCCCGCCCAACCCGCCGCCGGCGATGGGCGAGGTCATCGCCATCGCTTGGAACGGCAGTACCGAAACGGCGCTTACCGTCGCGCTCGGCATGCCGTTTTTGCAGCGCGCGCGCCATGTCGTGGTGATTGCAGTGGGGCCGCAACACATGCCCGAGCCGGGGCCCGAGGGCGAGGAATTGGCCCGCACCCTCGCCCGCTACGGCATCGATGTCAGCCTGCGGACCGCCTATGGGCGGCAGAAGGCGCAGGGCGAATCCTATATCAAGGAAGCGACCGAGGCCGGCGCCGACCTGCTGTTCAAAGGGGCCTACACACAAAGCCGCATCCGTCAGATGATTTTTGGCGGCGCCACCCGCCACATCATCATGGAGGCGAAGATGCCGGTTCTGATGGCGCGGTGAGGCGGGTCGCAGCGCGGCGGTCGTTGGTCGAGGAGCCGGTAGAGGAACGTCTCGTAGCGGCGGTATTGCGCCTCGCGGCCGAGGCCACGCATCGCTGCTGGATCGACATTGGGGATCCCCTGCGCCTTGCGCGCGATCCACTCGCGAAGACAGCGGGCAATGGCCTCGGGTTCGTTTGCAACGACGCCGGCGGCGCGCTCGCGCAGCATCGCGGCCAGATCACCGTGCGGATAGCCGAGCAACAGAATCGGGCGCTGCGCGCCAATATATTCAAAGAACTTGGCCGGTATATTGCCGGCGTCTTTGACATTGTTCCATTGCAAGAGCAGCAGAATGTCGGCTCTTTGCTGCACCGCCAGCGATTCCTTGTAGGGTACGGGCGGATGGACAAAGACACGGTCGGCAACGCCGTGCCGCCGCGCCAAGGGCATGATTTCGTCCGGATGCGGCCCATAAAAATGCACCGCGACCTTGCGGCGCTCCTCGCCGAGCAGGGCCAACGCCGCGAATAGCGGCGTCGGATCGCGATATCCCTGGTAGAGATTGCCGGTGTAGACGAGGCAGACCACCTCGCCCGGCGGCGGTCCCGGCGGGTGGCGCGGAAAGTCGGTCTCGACATAGCCGTTCATGATGCAAGCCACCGGCTGCCGATAGCGGCGCTGCAGCACCGCCGACCAGCGCGGGGTGACGCTGACCAGCCCCGCTGCTTGGCTCAAGACGCGGCGTTCGATCAACCGGTCGATCGGCAACCGCCAGGCCGGCTCGTCGTAATACGGGTCGTCGACCCACAAATCGCGCAATTCCGCGACAAACGGGGCGCCGCACACCCGCGCGATCCGCGCCGCCGCAACCAGACCCGAAGCCGGCGGGGCGCTGCCCAATACGATGTCGGGACGCCAGCTGCGGATCAGTTCATAGCCGGCGGCGGTCGCGGCGCCGATCCACCCGCCGCGGGCGTCGGGAATGTGCATCAACGCGTGATAGTGCCGGGCAAGCGCGGCCCGCCAACCCTTGCCGCCTGCGGCGCCATCGGCCTCCGCCCCCTCGGCGCCCGAGACGGGCTGCCCCCGGGCCGCGATCGTCGCGCGCCACAGCCGGCGAAGCTCGCGGGTGACCCCGTCAAAAATCGCATCGACCGCCCAACCCGGCGCGTAACGCACGAATTCGGCCGGGATTTCGAGAGCCAATGACGCGTCGGTCGCAGGTGCGGCGATGACCCGCACCTCGTGCCCCGCCGCGCACAGGTATTTCGCCAGCTTGCCGAGCCGGACCGCGCCGATGCGGTTGGCCGGCGGAAAGGCATAAGAGACGAGCAGCACCCTCACCGCACGCCCGCGCCGGCGATGGATGAGGGCGCGCGGCGGCCGTGGGGCCGGCGGCACAGCCCGATCCGGTCGCGGCGGGTGGCGATCGGCTCAGACATTCGCCGTCACGATCCCGGCACGCTCTTCCGGCGGCGCCGCGGCGCGACCATCGACCTGGCGCAGAAACGCCGCAAACATCAGCAGCGCCCACAGCGCGGCGCTGTGGTCGCGGCGCCCGCTTTGATGCTGGTCGAGCAGGTTGGTCACGGTGCGCATGTCAAACAGGCCCGACTGGCGCAACACCGGGCCACACAGCGCATCGCGCAGCCGGGCGCGCAGCGGCCCGCGAAACCATTGCGCCAACGGCACGACAAACCCCTGTTTCGGGCGATAAAGCAGATCGGGGGGGACAAACGGTTCGAGGGCGCTTTTCAACACCCGCTTGCCCTCGCCACCGCCCAGCCGCAGCGCCGGCGGCAGGCAAGCGGCCCATTCGACCAGGGTGTGATCGAGCAGCGGCACCCGCACTTCCAGCGAATTGGCCATGCTCGCCCGATCGACTTTGGTCAGAATGTCGCCCGGCAGGTAGGTCTTGATATCGGCGTATTGGACCTGCGCCAGCGGGTGCCGGCTGCCTGCCGCCGGCATGTACCGGCGCAGAACCTCGACCGCACTATAGCCGTTGAGCTCGCGCCGCAACTCGGGGCTGAACAGCCGGTCGCGCAGCCCCGCGTCGGTGATCGAAACCGACGCGAAATAGGCTGACACCGGATCGCGCGCCAATTCCTGCAATGTCGCCTTGCCGCGCAGCCAGCGCGGTGCCCAGTCGAGCTTGGGGTAAAGGGCGCCGGCCACGCCGAACAGCGTGGCGCGCACCATGTCGGGCAAGGTGCCGCGGATGCGCTCTTCGGCCAGGTGCCAGCGATGGCGGCGATAGCCGGCAAACACCTCGTCGCCGCCATCCCCCGAAAGGGCCACCGTCACCACTTCGCGGGCAGCGGCGCTGACGCGAAATGTCGGGATCGCCGAGCTGTCGGCGAAAGGCTCGTCATAGATCGTCGCCAGCCGGTCGATCAGATCAAAAGCCTCGGGATCGACCGCGCGAACGTGATGATCGGTGGCATAACGCCGGGCGATCGCGGCGGCGTATTGGATTTCGTCAAAGCCATGCGCACCGAACGAGATCGAAAAGGTCTTGACCGGCGCCGCCTCAAGCGTCGCCATCATCGCCACCACCCCGCTCGAATCGACCCCGCCCGACAGAAACGCGCCAAGCGGCACGTCGGCGATCATGCGGATGCGCACCGCTTCGCGAAACCGCGCAATCAGCTCCTGCGCCGCTCCCGCGGCCGCCACCGGCGCACCATCGGTAAATTGCACATCCCAATAGGCGCGCGGCTCCGGTGCGGCATCGCCGCGGACCAGCTGCAGGTAATGCGCCGGCGGCAACTTGCGGATGTTGCGATAGATCGAGCGCGGGTCGGGGATGTAGCCGAGCGCGAAAAACTCCTCGATCGCCTGCGCCTCCAATCGCCGCTCGAGGGCCGGGCAACACAGCAGGCCCTTCAACTCCGAGGCGAAGAGCAGCCGGCCATCATCGAGGAACGTGTAATAAAGCGGTTTTTCGCCGAACCGGTCGCGCGCCAGAAACAGCGTCTCGCTGCGCGCATCCCACAACGCAAACGCGAACTGGCCGTTGAACCGGTCGAGACAACGCGGGCCCCATTCCTCCCAGCCATGAACGATAACCTCGGTGTCACAGCGGGTTTCGAACACATGGCCCAACGCCTTGAGCTCGGTCATCAGCGGCTGGAAATTGAAAATCTCGCCATTGAAGACGACGCAGACCGAGCGGTCCTCGTTGAACAGCGGCTGGGCCCCGCCGGCGAGGTCGACAATGGCGAGCCGCCGGTGGCCGAGCCCCACCCCGGCAGCCTGGTAAAAGCCGTCGCCGTCCGGCCCGCGATGGGCGAGCGCGGCGGTCATCCGGCGCAACAAGCCGGCGTCGATCGGGCCCCGGTTGCGGCTGTCAAAGATCCCGGCAATTCCGCACATCGCGTCAGCCCCGGTTATTGAAAATCGGCGGCAACGCGACCGCCGAAATATTGCAGCGCGTATTCCAGGGAAAGAATGCGGGCGAACTGCTCGGGATCGGCAATGCGGCCGAGGCGGAACAGCTTGTGCACCATCACCGGGCCGGCGGGCAGGGCGGCATTGCGGTAGGCTTGTCCCAGATAGCCCGGCCAATCGCCATGGCGCGGCCGCCAATGGCGCAGGCGGTAGGTGTAGCGACGCAACCATGGCGGCCGCACATAGGTGGCGTAATCGCCTAGCCGCCGCGACAAGGGCGGCGGACCGCCGAAATCGTGGCCGTAGACCGACCGGTAGCCCGCCAGACGACGATCGGCGCGGCAGATCAGCTCGGCTTCATAGGCGCCGTGATTTTTCCAGGCAAGCGGCAGCGTGCTGGCATGTCGGGTGATCGCCGGTTCGAGATAGGGCATTGCCGTAGATCCGTAGCGGCCGCAAATGCTGTCGACTTTTCCGTCCCAGGAACGGCAGCGAAAGGTGTGGTAGAGCCATTCGACGGTGGGCCGTTGGAGCCGGTGGCGATCACCGCCGACCAGTTTACGGACCTTGCGTTCGAGCCCGCCATAATAGCTTTCCGCGTCGAAATTCTCAGTGCACACGCGCGGGTCGAAGCGGCTATAAAAGCTCCACAGCAGGTCGCGGATCGGGTATTCCCGGTTCGGCAGATAAAAGAAATTGCGAAAAATCTCGCCGCCGCCGCCATTGAACGCGATCGCGTTGCCCCGCACGCGGCGCGCCGATTCGCTGATTTCGGCGTCGTTCTGAAAGATCCCGCCCCAGCCATAACCGTCTTGCGCAAGAAAGTTGCGCCGTGCGATCGCGGCAAATTCCGCCGGCGGAACCAGCGGCTGCCGGTTCTTGTCGATCACCGCAAGCGCAAAGCCCTCGCGCCGGGCGATCTCGGCGGCAAGACCGACATCCCTTTCGCCGTCGCGACCATAGACAAAGACCCGCGGCCGGATACCGTGGCGGCGCATGCAGGCGAGCATCAGCCGCGAATCATAACCGCCGGACAGGGCGCAGCCGACGCGGTCGCCAAAACTCCGCGCCACGGCTGCGAAATAGCGGTCGAGCAGCGCCAGGCTGCGATCGAGCGCTTCGCCGCGGGTCGCCTCGGTAAAGGTGCGGGGCGCCTCGAGCGGCGGTCGAACGATGTCGAGGGACGAGTTGTCGATCCGGATCGTGGCGCCGATCGGCGCCAAGGCGATCTCGCGAAACAGCGTCTCGTCGCCGGAGACAACGCCGTTAAAGACATATTCGAGGGCGCTCTGCCGCAGCGGCGACAGGCGGTCGAGGGCCATCGCCAGCGCATAAAACGAGTTCGAGACAATGGCACGTTCGAGATTGTAGTAAAGATGATAGCCGCCAAATGGATCGAGCCGGATTTCGGTGCGCCCGCCGCAGCGGCGAACAATCGCGTAATGGCCGACGACACCCTCGGCCGCCGCGGCCGGCATCGCACCGCCGTAATATCGGGCGGCCGCCGCCGCTCCGGTCTCTTCCTCGCCCAGACAGGTGCCAGCGACGCCGACAAAATCACCGTTCGGGCAAGCATGCAATTCGAGTGATCCGCCCTCGATCGTCGGATAGGCGGCAAACACATACTCGGCGGTTACGATGATGCGTGGCGCCGCGAAACCGAGTTCGCTAAACGCCCGTTTGAGGATGTCGAGCGTCGACGACGGATCCCTGCCGGGCCGGGTTAAAACGAGAAAAAAGCCGCCCATCAGCCAGGCTCCGCACCGACCGCTGCCGGGCAGGTCGACCGGCCGGAACTAGCGCTGTCCCGAACCCTCGACAACCGATTTGATTTCGGAACCCACGCCAAAATCTTCGACCCAGCGAAATCCGCGCCCGTCTTTGAGCCAAACCGATCCATTTTCGACCTCGCCGTCCGGGTGGTCGTGGTTTCTCGAGACGACGAGGCACCCCCCATCCTTCAGATATAGGTGCAAATTGGCGACCGCTTGATGAAGTTGGGCGGCGCTAAAATAACCGAGGTTCAAGACATTGCTCGCGCGGATGGCCGCGAACCGGTTTTGTAAGGATTCTTCGCGGACCAGGCAATCGAGTTCCAGAACGGCAATGCCGGGCTCGCCGCGGACCAGCGGATGAACAAGCGGGATCATCGTCTCCGCCTGCATCGCCCGACGCAGCCATCCGCTTTCCAGATACAGGCGGCACAACAGGTTGTGGGCGTGTTGGGCGTGGCGCGGCCGCGCCAGCCGCAGCCCAAAGCGGCCGATCCGCGCCATCACCGGCTCGCCATCGACGGCGCGGTATTCGACCACCGGGCCGCGGCGAAACCGCAGCAGGAACAGGCTTACATCCGCCAGCACCGCACCCACCGCGGCGCCGAAAGCGCGGCGTAAGATATGCAACGCCTCGAGCGTGGTTATCCCGTCCGACGCGCCGAGATCGAGGAATGTCATGCCGCTTCGCAGACCCGGCTCGATATGGGCGCACAGCATCGCCTCGGTCCGCTTGAGGCGGCCGCGATTGGTGCGCTTCCAGGCGCCGCCGATGCGCAAATCGTGCAGGATCGCGCTAAAGCGGTCGGCCAGGGCGCCGGCTTCGGGATCGGCGCGGTCGAGCCGTCGGGCAATCTCGACCAGCGCCTCCGGGTCGGCGATGCAGCGCTCTGCGATCACCGGCAGCCGCGGCGGCGCACGCCCGACAACCAGCTGGATCACGTCAGCGGCACCGCGGCACGGCGCCGTATGTCGCAATCGTCACCCGGCTCTCCGCCGTCATGACGGCGCCATCGCCGCGCCCGAAGGCGGGACCGCCTCGACCCCGAAAATGGCCGAATAGGCGGCGAACATCCGGTCCTGGCCAAACAATTCGGTGACGCGTCGTCGATTTTCCCGGCCCAGCCGCTCGCGCCGCGCCGGATCACGGACCAGTTTGTCGAGCGCCGCGACAAACGCCGCAGGATCGTCGCGGGGAACGACAAATTCGCGGCTCGCCGCGCCGAGAATGACGCCGATATCGCCGACATCGACCGACACCACCGGCCGGCTCGCCGCCATCGCCTCCAACAGCGCGTTCGGCATCTGCTCGGTGTCGGAGGACATGGCAAAGATGTCGAGGCTTCCAAGCACGGTCTCGGGCGCCACCCGGCCGGTGAAGACCACGCGTTGGCCAATCCCGAGCTGCGCGGCGAGTTGCTCGAGATAGGGCCGCTCCTCCCCGTCGCCGGCGATCACCAGCCGGGTCGCCAGGGTGCGGTCGAGCGCGGCAAAGGCCCGCAGCAAGCGGCCGATGTTCTTCTCGGGACGCAACGGGGCAACGGTTCCGATTACGATCTCCCCGGGGCCGCGCGCCACCGCGCCTTTTGCCTGAGCGGGATCGGCAAAACGGTCAAGATCAACGCCGTTGGGGATTAGCATCACCTGCGCGGCCGGAAGTTTCCACACCCGGCGCGCCACATCCTCGAGCGTGCGCGACGGGACAATCACCCGCGCGCAGCCGCGCAATGCCCAGCGCCGGAACAAAACCCGGCGCCGCAGCTGCCGGTCGGCCTCGCGGCGGCTAAACCCGGCCTCGATATGGACATGGGAAAGTCCGGCGAAAATCCGGTTGGCCGCCGCCCATTCGATGGCCCCCCAATTGTAGGTGACGAGCAGATCAGGCCGCAGCCGGCGCAATTCGCCGCCAATCGCGCTCACGCGGCGGGCAAAACCCGACCGGCGCTGCTCAAACCGCAAGAGCCGCACATCGAGGGTCGGCGACAAGCCGTCGGCGGCCCGGAAATCATTGTCGAGGGCAACCACCGTATGGCGTAACCCGGGCCCAAAATGGTTGATCAGGCGCACGATTCGCAAAGGCACCCCGCCGATGCCAAAGCTCGGAAAGACATGAAGCACATGCCGGCGGCGCACCGGCACGCCGGCAGCGGCGGCGGCGCGCAGATCGGCGGCTGGCAGGGCGGCGGCCGGCGGGACCGGCGGGACGTCCATTCTCGCCGGCGCTTCACGCTGCCGATTTTGGCGCAGCGAGCGGCTCGAGAAAATCTTTGCCTCCTGGCGCTACGGCCGCGCCATTCGCTTGTCGCTCGTCGAACGACCGTCTTTGTGCTAGCTTCGCGCCCAAAATGGGACATAAGGGGTTAATGGGAGACTGCCGCCATCGGCAGCACCATGCGAGGCGCCGGCGTCGACGCGGATGCTGGCGGCCTGTTGGCCGGTGCCCTTGAAGACCATGCTCGACCCAAGCACCTGGCGGGTGATCGAATGGCCGGCCGACCAGCCGCCGGTGGTGGTCGTGATTGTCGACACCGAGGCGGAGTTCGACTGGACCATACAGGCGCGGCGCGGCGCGCGCGGCGTCAGTTCGGTCAGATGTCAGACGCAGACCCAGTTGATCTTTGAGCGCTATGGCGTGCGCCCGACCTTTGTGCTCGATTATCCGGTCAGCAGCACTCCGGAAAGCTGCGAGTTCGTCCGCGACCTCTATCGCTCGGGCGCTTGTGAGATCGGCGCTCATCTGCAGCCCTGGGACACCCCGCCCTTTGTCGAGCCGACCACCGACCGCAATTCGTTTCCCGGCAATCTGCCGGCCGAACTCGAACGCGAGAAACTGGCGCAGCTGACCCGGGTCATTACCGAGAATATCGGGGTCCGTCCGCGCATCTACAAAGCCGGCCGCTATGGTGTCGGCCCGGCCACCGCCCGGATCCTTGCCGAACTCGCTTATGAGATCGATGTGAGCGTGGTTCCCGGGACCGACATGTCGGCCAGTTACGGGCCGGATTTTTCGCATTGCGGCGCTCGGCCCTATTGGTTTGGCAGCGAGCCGCGGTTGCTCGAAATCCCGCTCTCGATCGGCTACACCGGTCTGCTCGCGCCGATCGGACCGATGGCCTATCTGCTCGCGACAAACGAGCGCCTCAAGGCGCTGCATGTTCCCGGGATTCTCGCCCGGCTGGGCCTGATCGAACGCATCGCGCTGACCCCCGAGGGCATCTCGTTCGCCGAACAGCGACGCCTGACCCGCGCGTTGCTGCGCAGCGGCCACCGGGTCTTCAGCCTGACCTATCACAGCCCCTCGCTGGCCCCCGGGAACACCCCCTATGTGCGCAACGCCGCCGATCTGCGGGTGTTTTTGCGCCGCATCGAGCAGTATCTCGATTTCTTTATGGGTGAACTCGGCGGCAAGGCGGCGACCCCGTTCCAGATCAAGGCCATGGCCGAGCGGTTGGCGGCCGGCGCGGCGCCGGCGCCAAGCGAACCCGCGGTCGCGGCCGCGGTTCGATCCTAGGCTTTGGTGCTGTCGCATCATCCGGTCCGGGCTGGCCGCGGCGAGCGGCTTGGTGATATCGGAACAACGCCGCCAACCTGTCGCTGGGCGCGCATCATTTGGCGCTGACGGCGCCGGCAATCCCTCCGCTTAAGGTGCGCAAGCGCCCAAGCGTCGCCGCCCGGGCGGCAAAAAACTGGCGCAACTGGCGCTCCGCGTCGAGCCCGGAATCGTCGGCCGAGGCCGCGACAAAGGCCACAAGTCGCGCCTGATCGAGCAATACGGCGCGCGCCTGCAATAACTTCGCCGTCAGCAGCCCCGCCGTGATCTTTCCGTCGACAACATAGAACGACCAGACCAGGCGGCGGCGCGGCCCGCTCATAATGTGCGCCACATTGACCGTTTCTTGACGTCCGGCGATGCTGACCGCGGCCCGGTCTTGTCGCACCAGTTGCCAGGTCTTCTCGTCGGCGATCCGATTATCGCTGTTGGTCAGCGGATTTCCGATCACGCGCGGCGGGTAGAGCGCCATGAACTCGACCACCGCGGGGGCGCCGGGCTCGGCAAAGGCGTGCAACAGCTCGCGCCCGGCCGCAACCACCACCGGGCGCCAGCCGATGCCGACAGCCGCGGTCGCCTGCCATGGCGGTGCGATTTGGTCGGCATGAAGCGGCGGCAGCGACGCGGCCGCGGCGCGGGCCTCGAGCCGGGCGGCATAGACCGGCCCCGCCGCCGCCAAAGCGACCGCCAGCGCCGGCGCCACCGCCAGCCGCCACAGCGGCGGCGAGCGCGTCACGGGTACTGCCGGCGGCGCTGGCGCCGCCCTTCGGGTGTCGGCAAAGGTCATGCCGATCGCGGTCAGCAGCAGGATCACCAGCGAAAAAAACAGCCAGCCATAAAGGACGTGATCGGCTTCGACCGCGGTGGCACTGCCCTCGAGATGGGCAAGCGCGATGATGCCCAAGGCGCGCAGACCGTTGGCGCCGATCGGGACACTCAGCGACAGCGCGATAAACAGCAACCGGCGCCAGTAGCTGCGATACATCAGGACCGCGAAGAAGCAGCCAAACACGATCGACGCGATCAGAAACCGCAACCCGGCGCAGGCTTCGGCGATTTCGAACCGGCCCTCGGGGATCTCGATCATCGTGCCGTCCGAGTAGACCGGGATGTGGAACAGCTGCAGCCCATAGACGGCGATATCGGCGGTGACGCGTTGCAGCCACGGCACCAGAAACTCGCCGGTCGGAACCAGAAAGAACAGAAACAGGACCGGAGCCAACAGCGCGCGCGTCGCTTGCGGGCCGAGAACCGAGAGGATTGTGACGACAAACATCGCCGTCACCAGCAGCTGGCGGCCCTCGTTCAAGTCGATCACCGCGCATAGCAGCCAGCCCGCCGATAACAGCGGCAGCGCCGCCAGCGGCCACAACACCGGGCGCGGCGAAACCACGCGAAAGACGGCGCGCCGCTCCCATAACAGGTATCCGATCAGCGGCAGGATCAGGAAGCAATGATTGTAGGCGGTCGATCCCATCCACACGCGGACCGCCGCCGCGGCATCGTGGCGAAAAACATAGAGAAAGGCGAGACCGGCCAAAACGATCGCGGCCGCCGCCGCCGGCCAGCCAAAAGCCGCACTCAGACGCCAAGCGCCCGGTCTATCCGGTCCGGCGGCAAAGTCGGCGTCCAGACCCGCCTCGCGGCGCAGCGGCGCCCAGTCGCGCATCCACGGCATGGTCAGCCGAGCCCCTTGACGATCAGCGGGCCAAGGCGGGTTGCCACGGGCAGCGGCAGCCGTTTCCAGGCGGCGATCAACAGACGGAATTTGGGATTGAGCGGGTTGAGATCGGGCGGCCGGCGGCCGGCGGCGAGCCGCGATTGGTAAATCAGCGGGCTCGGGGTAAACCCCCAATTGCGTTTGAACGCATAGGCGCCGGTGCCGGTCTTGCTGCGGCCGAAATCGAACATCCGATAGCCTTTCTCGCAAGCGCGCCGCATGACCTCCCAATACATGAAATCATTGGCGGCCAAGGCTCGCGCCGCGCGCACGCCGCCGCCGTAATAGGGCAGCACCTCGTCGCGGAAATAGAAGTTGAGAACCGCCGCCACCGGGCGGTTGCCGCTGGTGACCGTGACAATGTCGCAGCAATCGGCGAATTCTTCGACCAGCAGGCGAAAATACGCTTTGGCAAAGACCGGCGTTCCGAGATTGCGCACGCTCTCGGCATAGATCGGATAGAGCCGGTCGATCCCGGGATCGATCTCCGAGCGCAGCCCGTTCTGGATCCCCTTGCGGATCATGGCCCGCTGCTTGCGCGGCACCGCTTTCAGATTGGCCTCGACCGACGGCTCGATCGGTCGCCGGAACGTCGCGTAAAGGCCGGAATTGTCGTGCCAGTCGCGGCGGTGGGCGAGCGAGCCGCGCATTTCCAGAAACGGCACATTCAGCCGCTCCATCAGCTGCAGCGCGGCGGCGTCGAGGGCGCAGAGGGTTTCCTCGTCGCTGGCCACCGGCCCGCCATAAACGGCAAACGCGTTCGCGATCAGCGATTGACCGAACAGCGGCGAGCGCAGATGGGTCAGCGGCAGCACGCCGCTGATCACCCCGCCGCGCCGCGCGACGAGGTAGTGGGTGTCGTGGCCAAACGCCTGTTCGATGACCCGCCGCCAGCCCGACAGGTGAAAAAACGTGCCGCCCGGCGCGCCTCGCACAAAGCGGTCCCACTCCGCAGCATCGGCGGTCTCGAACCGGCTTACGCTGAGGGCGGCGGGGAGAATTCCGTCCATGACGTGATGACCGGAAAGCGCCCGGCTTCGGCGCCCAGCACCAGGCGGTCGAGGCGGGTCCATGCGAAACCGGCCAACAGCCGGCGCAAACGCGCCTCAGTTCGTTCGAGGTTCAGATAATGCCGGGCGCGCGAGCGCCACGGGGCGCGGGGCGGGCGCGGCTGGCCGGGATCAATCTCCCACGGATGGAGGTAGAAGACCGGCAGCGCGCCCTGCTGCCGCGCCCGGCGCAGCAGCCAATCGCTGAGGCGATACGGGAACAGGCGGAAATAGCCGCCGCCCGAAGCCGGGATATTGCGGCCCAAAAGCCTGACCGCGGTCAGCGGAATTTCAACCAGGCCCGGAACCGGGCTGAATGCGTGCCGCGGCGCCTCGGGGCTGCCGTAGAGATCGTGCCGGACCGGATAGACGCTCGAACTGTAACGGTATCCCTCTTCGGCAAGGATTTGATGCGCCCAGGGGGTGGTGCGACCGATCGAAAAGGTCGGCGCCCGGTAGCCGCTGATCGCGACCCCGGCGATGTCCTCGAGCATCTGTTTGCTGCCGCGCGTATCGGCGCGAAACGCCGCCGCCGAGTTGCGGTCGACGCGGCGATGGTCGAGGCCGTGGCTGGCCAGTTCGTGGCCGTCGGCGACAATGCGCCGGATCAGCCCCGGATGCCGACGCGCGATCCAGCCCAGCGTAAAAAACGTGGCGCGGGCGCCAGCCTCATCGAGAATGTCGAGCAGCCGCTGGGTGTTGGCCTCGACGCGCGGCTCCAGCCGCTCCCACTCGCTGCGGTCGATGATCGAGGCAAACGCCTCGACCTGGAAATAATCCTCGACATCGATGGTCATCGCCCCGCCGGCCGGGCAATTCCGATCGCCGGCGCCGATCGTGGTCACATCCGTCCACCCTGGAAATAGTTGGCGGCGATCTCGATCGCACGGCGAATGAGGCGTTCGTGCTTGTCGACGCTTTTTTCGAGATGGGCGAGACGTTCGACGACGACCGCGAGCCCCTCGCCGGTCGTGGGCTTGTCGAGCCCGTCCGCACCCGGCGGCGGCTCGCTGACCCCGGCGATTTCGTCCTGCAGGTCGGTGGCGACCTTCTCGACCGCGCTCGCGGTCAGGGTGTGGAGCTGTTCGAGAAATCCATAGAGCAGCAGCCGCGAGCACAGCGTGTTGATCCGCCGCGGCACGCCCTGCGTATATTGGTGGATCATCGGAAACGCCGCCTCGGTGAAGTGCGGGTCGCCCTTCCAATTGGCGCGGCGCAGGCGATGTTCGACATAGGCCCGGGTTTCGCCTTCGTTCAACGGGCCAAGGTGATAGGCGGCGGTCACCCGCTGGCGCAATTGCTCGAGCCCGGGGCTGCCGAGGATCGCGCGAAACTGCGGCTGCCCCAAAAGGAAGCTTTGCAGCGCCATCGTCTTGTCGATGACGATGTTCGACAGCATGCGCAATTCCTCGAGCGCCTCAAACGACAGGTTCTGCGCCTCGTCGACGATCAACAGCGCGCGTTTGCCGAGGCGATGCTGGGCCAACACGAAATCGCTGATGCGTTGCAGCATCGCGCCCTTCGGCAAGCCTTCTTGGGCGATCCCGAACCCGGCGGCGACCAGATGCAACAGATCCTCGCCGCCGAGCTGGCTGGTGACGATTTTGGCGGCGACAAAGCTTTCCGGGCTGATCGTCGTCAACAAATTGTCGACCAGGATCGTTTTCCCGGCGCCGACTTCCCCGGTGATAATGATGAACCCCTCGGCGTGGTGCAGGCCATAGACCAGATAGGCCATGGCCTGGCGGTGGACGCTGCTTTCGAAGAAAAAGCGCGCGTCGGGGGTCAGCTGAAACGGCCGGGTCGAAAGCCCGTAGAATTCCGCATACATCGGCTCAAAAGGCCTTTGTCAGATATAGTTGCAGCGTATTCGCCACGATGCTGCCCGACTGCCCGTTGACGATGACGCCGCCATTGGGCTGATAGGTGAAGGTGTACACCAGCGATCCGGTCAAAGCGCGGGCAAAGGTGTGGTTTAATCCGATATTGGCGGTCAGGGTGCTGGTGCTGGCGACCGGGGTGGGCGTGTTGACCGTGACGACATTGGTGGTATGCGCGTAGCCGGCCGAGGCGTAACCGTTGAGGTCGGGACGAATGTCGCGCGCCCAGGACAGATAACCGCCGACGCTGTTGGTCGGCGGCGTGATCGGCGGCACCAAGGATTGGGCGTTGGTGTAATAGCTGACCAACGAATAGGTGTTGCGGCCGATCTGCTCGCTGAGACTAAAATTATAGAGATGCTGTTTGTAAGGGTTATTGTTGAGACCAATTCCGGGATTGTAAAATATCGGAGACAAGCCCGAGTTCTGGTCGACGATGGCGCCGGACGGGCTCAGCGTTGCGTTGGCCAACGAGGCCTGCAGCGTCTGCGCGCCGGAACTGATCCCGGTCAGCAGATTGGCCTGAAAGACGAGGGTGGGCGTGATCTGGTAATTGGCGGTGCCGCTGAACCCGTAAACCCCGTCGATGCGCCCGTATTGCAGCGCCACATAGCCGTAATCATCGGCTCGTCCGAGCCGCCCTCCGGCCAGCCAGGTCGGGCCGACAAACGTGGCCGCCGGCGCAAACGGGTAGCGCAGGTTTTGGTAGCCGCCCCGTAACAGCGCGGCAATATTCGGACGGAAGAAATATTCGACATCATCGAAGGCGGTGAATTGGGTATTTTGCGCTGTCGAATTCGAATTGAAATTAGAGCCGTCGACGACCGCACGCGATTGCAGGCGTTGAAAATCGCGGCCGGTGACCAGCGTCAACGTGCCCTCGTTCGATATGCCGTTGGTCAACCCCGAATTCAACGGCGTGGTGATCGAGGTTATCCCGGTATTGCCGGCAAAATTGGTCGACGACAAACGATAGCGCAGTTCGCCGTCGATCAGCCCGTCATAAGATTGGCGCAGATAGGGCGAGACTGTATTCGTGAAGGTCAAGGTCTGTTGCGTGCGCGGCAATAAGGACGGGCTGACAAAGCCAAGCCCGGGCAGGGTCGAGGCTTGTGTCACGTAACTGGCGGCGTCGACAAACAGCCGGTCCGGCACGATCGTTCCGGTCCCTTGGCCGAACAGATTGGCGGTAAACTGATCGAGGCTGTTGGTCGGGACGTAAAGGTTGCCGGAGACGCTGCCGGTCAGCACACCCGTCAGCCGCGGCGTGTCGGCCGACACCGAGAGCCCGGGGCTCAAGCTGGTCTCGGCCGCCGCTTGCCGGTGGTTGGCGGTGTAAAAAACGTTGTCGTAAAAGGTCTCGCCGAGGCTGGCATAAGGCTGGATCAGCAGCGCCGGCGCGTTCGGGTTGTAGGACTGCAAGGTGGTAATCGCACCGCCCGGCGTCGGCAATGCGATGGCGGCCGCCGGCGGTGCGCCCGGGGCCGGCGTCACACCCGACGGCAGCGCGTTGGGCGGCGCGAACGGGTTGGGCAGCGCCAGCGGGCCCGACGCGGGCGGCGGCAGCGTCGTCGGCGCGCCGCTGACCGTCGGCGCGCTGGTCGAGGCCGCGGACGCGCCGGCGCCGGCCGGGTTCAGCCCGGTCTCGAACTGTGCGGCGGCGGTCGTGCTGCGCTCGACAATGGCGACGGCAAACACCAAGAGCGTCAGCCGCAAATGGTAGGCGCGGCCGCCCCCCCGGCCGAGGCCGCTACGCGGGCACCGGCTGGTCCCTGCGCCGCTCATCACTCTTTTCGCCGGGATAGTAGTACTCGTAACTGTAAGAGCCAAAATGCGCGGTCGCCTGTTCGCTTTTGTTCAGCAACAGGCTGATGCGCGGACAGGCGCTGAGCATGCTCAATCCGGCCTCGACTTCGTCTTGTTGTGTGCGGTAGGCCTCGACAACAAACACGATCTGGCCGACCAGCGGCGCCATCGTCGCGGCGTCGCTGCTGACCATGCAGGGCGGCGTGTCGAGAACCACAAAGCGATCCGGGAACCGACGGGTCAACTCGCTGACCAGCACGCTCATCCGGCTGCTTGAAAACAGCTCGGGCACATGCGGGCCGCCCTGACCCGCCGGCAGCAGCAACAAATTCTCGATATTGGTGCGGATCAAGGCTTCGTCCAAGCTGACGCTGCCCGCCAGCACATCGACAAGCCCCGATCTGGCGCGCTCGCCGAGCATCGCCTTGATCGCCGAATGGCGCGCCCCGACATGGGTGTCGGCATCGACCAAGAGCGCCTTGACCTCGCGCTCGGATGAAAATGACAGCGCCAGGTTGAGCGCGACAAAGGTCTTGCCTTCCCCGGGCCTGGCGCTGGTGACCATGACAATCCGGTTAAAGCGACCCTCGCCGGTGCGGTCGGCCATCGTCCAGGCGGTCATCAGATTGCGTTTGACCAGGCGGAACTCTTCGGCGGTTCGCGAGCGCTCCGCCGACGGAACCGCCACCCCGTAACTCGCCAACTGACCCCGATCGAGGATCAGCTCGCCGCCGCCGGGGGCCGCCGGCACCGCTGCGCCCGCCGCCGGAGCCGGCCCGGCCGCGGCCGCGGGGGTCGTCGCCGGCGCCGGCGACGGCGGCGCGACCGCCGGCGCGGCCGCAGGCGGTGCGTTGTTCTCCGCCTCGCGCTGGCGCAGCAACGCCGCTGCGCGTTCGATCAGCCCGATCGACTCTGCCATCAGGAAACACCCACCGAGTGAAGGTTCAAACTCAGCAACAGCAACGTGCCATAGACCGCGACCAGCATGACCGCGCTGGCGCACACCCCAGCCAGTTGAAAGACCGCCCGACGACGGGCCGCACCCAGCGATATCCGGGTCACGCTGCCGACGATCGGAAGGCCGAGTTCGCGCAGCTGCGCGAGCGTGCCAAACGACCGGTCGAGCTGGCTCATCAAGACCGCCGCCGCGACCGCCGCCCCCAGACCGGCGAGCAGGACCAGCGAAACCAGGATCGGACGGTTCGGTTCGGCCGGCGCCATCGGGACTTGCGGCGGGTCGATGATCCGGAACTGGATCTTCTCGGTCTTGGTGTCGGCGGCGTCGGCGATCTGCGCCGCCTGCCGACGCGACACCAGCTCCTCATAGTTCTTTTTCAGGATACCGTAATCGCGATCGAGATCCTGGACCTGGATCAGCACCGCCGGCACGGTCTGGGCAATTTTCTCAATGCGGGCCTGATCGGCTTCGACTTCCGCGAGCTGGCGCTGGGCCGCGGCCACTTGGCTCTCGGCGTCAACCAGCTTGACCTTCAGCTCGTCATAAACCGCGTTCGGGATCTGGGTTTTGCCGAGACCGCTCGTACCGCTGTCGGCGGCATGCTTCATCTGCGCCTTGAACTCGCGGATTTGCTCGCGCGCGGCGATGACGTCGGGATGCTGGTCGGTGTATTTGGTCCGCAACGCGTCGAGATTGGCCTCCATCTGTTCGAGCCGCTGCTCGTCCGGGCTCAGCCCCCGGCCGACGATCACTTGCGGCGCCCGCTCGACCGACAGCATCGGCGGCACCGAGGCGATCTCCTTGCGCAAGGTGTCGCGTTTGGTAATCGCATCGGCGAGAGCATCCTTGGCGCGGACGACCTCGGCGCGGACCTGGTCGAGCCGATTGATCGAGCCGCCCGCGGCATCGCCGGAGCCGACCGAGACGATGTCGGGATATTGCCGGGCCAGTTCGGCGCGCTGTTGGTCCTTGGCGTGCAGCTGGTCGCGGTAAGAGGCGATCTCGTCATCGAGAAAGCGCTGGGCGTTGTCCATCTCGGAACGGCTGCTGCGCGCCGTCTTTTCCGAAAAAATCGTCAACAGCGACTGCACGACATTCTTGGCGACCTGCGGATCGCGGTTGAGGTAGGAAATCGTCATCAAATTCGGGCTGAGCGGCCGGATTTCGACATTGTTCGCCAGATTGCGGTACAATTGCTCTTTCTGCTCGGGCGTGGTCAGCCCGGCGTCGAGATCGGTCAGGCGGACCAGCTGTTCGAGGTTGGGCCGACTGAGCAAGGTGCGCTGCAGAAAATCGAGATGGCGCTGCGGGTTGGTGTCGGCCGCCAGACCGTGCAGCAGCGGCGTCAGCAGCGGATCGACGTCGAGATAGATCCGCGCCGAGGATTCATATTTGGTCGGGATCAACGCCACCCCGATCCAGCCGACCGCGCACACCAGCCACGCCGCCGCGACGGCGATCCATTTCTGCCGCCAGACGATTTGCAAAAACGGCAGCGCTTGCGCTTTGATCGAAGTCATACCCCACTCCGGAGACTGGCGGCCGGCATTCGCCCTGCCGCCGCGGCCAAGCCGTGATCGAACCCGTGTTTGGCGAGCCCTGCCCGCGGCATGACCGTTCGGCTCAGAACAGGCGCTGCGGGATGATCAGAATGTCGCCGGGCTCCATCGCGACATTGCTCGACACGTCACCGTCCTTGATCAGATCGTCGAGATGGACCTGATAACTGTATTGCTTGCCGTTCACGGTGCGCACCAGCACCGCGTCATTGCCGTCGGCGTAGCGGGTCAGCCCGCCGACCGCGATCATCGCATCAAGGACGGTCATGTCGGTGCGATAGGGGATGGCCCGCGGTGTCGCCGCCTCGCCGATCACCCGCACCTGCTCGTTGAACGGACCGACAAACCCGGTGGCGATCACCGTGACCACCGGCTCCTTGATGTATTTGGACAGTCGCTGTTCGAGTTCGCGCGCCAGCTGGGTCGGCGTCTTGCCGATCGCGACGACGTCTTCGACCAGCGGCAGCGACAGGCGGCCATCGGGGCGTACCGGTACGGTCATGCTCAGCTCGGGGTTGCGCCACACGAAGATGTTGAGCTGGTCGCCCGGTCCAATGATGTATTCGCTCGAAGGCAGGGCCGAAGCCGGCGGCGCCGGCGGCAAGGAGGGCCCGGCATGGCACCCGGCCACGAGCAGCCCGGCGGTCAGGCTTACAGCGCCGTACAATCTGCGGTGCACCCTGCGCTCCTGTTATTGTCTCACAATGGCGATTACGAGAAATATCGCACAACCGTCCATCGCGAAAGACCGCGGTTCCCGATCCCCGCGCGCAGCGGCATCACAGCAAAACCACTATAACGCCAAACGGTTTCCAGCGCAATAAAATGCCCGACCGGTTAACCCTGATCGTGAGCAAATGACGCCGTATAACCGCGAGCTAAAAGCGCCGTGACGAATTGTAGCGGCGGCTGATTTCGCCCTGTCGCCATTTGTCGCCAAAAGCGCGGGCTCAGAACCGACACTTTCGGGGGAGAATGGCCGGCGGTCTCGCGCCCGGTCGTCCCAACGCCAGCGCGCAAAAAAAGATAAGCGCCATTGGGCCGCTTCGCAGCAGCGCGGTCGACAGCCGCGGCCGCCCGGTCCTATCATAGGCGATACGGGTGACCGGCGTGCCCCGGCTTGCGAACCGGCGGGCGCCCGAACGAGGAGAGGCAGAATGAGAAACGGCTTCCGCGCCTACGATTCCGATACCCACGTCAATCCCGCCGCCGAGGTGCTCGACCGTTATGTCGATCCGGGGTTTCGCGCGCGGCTGCCGGAACTGGCCCCGCACCGGGTGGCCAGCGGGGCCGCGGTGGAAGGGCAAAGCCCGCTCCACCAATATCGCGTCGGGACCAAATATTACCGGCGGGTGCTCGGGGAAAAGGCGCCGCGCGACAGCTTCAGCGGGCGCGAGACGCGCTGGCGCGGAACCAAGATGCCGCGGCCCGGCATCCAGGACGACCAGCCCGGCAACCGGGTGGCCGACATGGATGACGAAGGGGTCGACGTCCATTTTCTGATCCCGACCTCATGGCTCAGCGTTGTCGGGCTCGAAGACCCCGAGATCGAAGTCAATTTGATCCGCGCCTATCATCGTCACATGGCCGATTTCACCGCCGACCATCCCGACCGGCTGAAAAGCCTGATCGTCGCCTCCTCGCGGGTCGTGCCCGAGGCGGTGCGCGAGATCCGGCAATGGGGCAAGTCGAAATGGGCGGTCGCGGTGCTGCCCCTGCTCGCCAAGGACATGCCGGCCGACCATCCCGATCTCTACCCGATCTGGGAGGCCGCCGCCGAGCACGATCTGCCGATCGCCAACCACAGCTTCACCTGGAACCCGCCCTATTATCCGGGCTATCTCGACCTGTGGGAGAACATCTTTATCGGCCGTGCGGCCGCCCATCCGTGGGGCGCCATGCGCTTTGTCGCCTCGTTTATCGGCGGCGGGCTGTTTGACCGGTTCCCGACCTTGCGCATGGGGGTGCTTGAAGGCGGGTTCGGCTGGCTGCCATTTTGGGCCAAGCGCCTCGACGAGCAGGCGGTGTATGTCGGCGGCACCGCCGATTTGAAGATGCGGCCGAGCGACTACATGAAAAGCGGGCGCTTCTTCTGCAGCATCGAGCACCACGAAGGCGAGGACATGTTCAACTATGTCACCCAGTTTTTGGGCGACGGCGTGTTGATGTACGCCTCCGACTATCCGCATTCGGAATGTCAATTCCCGAATTCGGTCGACAACATCATCGCCTGGCAGAGCCTGTCCGGCGAAACCAAGAAAAAGCTGTTGTGGGACAACGCCGCTCATTTTTTCAAACAGCCCTGAGCCCCCACTCGCCTCTCCCCCGCAATCAGGGGGAGGGGTGCCGCGGGGCATGCGGGTGCGCGGCGCTCACCCGAAGGTGAGGGCACGGGCCGCAAAGCTGTCTTCCAGGTGCGCATCCGAGGGCGTAATCCGCGGCCCGCCAAGGAACGCAAGGGAGGAGCGAGGTGAAAAGCGGCTATCGCGTGTTTGACGCCGACACCCATGTCAACCCGGCGGCGGAAGTGCTCGAATATTATGTCGATCCCGATTTCCGGCCGCGGCTGCCGGAATTGGCGGGCTACCGCCGCGCCGACGGCGACGGCCGCCACCATTATTCGTTCGGCCGAAAATTCTACCGGCGGGTGCTGGGGGAGGCGGCGCCGCGCGATGATTTCAGCGGCCGCGAATCGCGCTGGCGGGGCAGCAAATTGCCGCGTCCCGGCGTGCAGGACGACCAGGCCGCAAACCGGGTCGCCGACATGGACGATGAAGGGACCGACGTCCATTTCCTGATCCCGGGCTCGTTTATGAGCTTGGTCGGGCTCGACGACCCGGCATTCGAGGTCGGGCTGATTCGCGCCTATCACCGCCACATGGCCGATTTCTGCGGACAGTTTCCCGACCGGTTGAAAAGCCTGATCGTCGCCTCCGGGCGCGATGTCGAAGCGGCGGTGCGCGAGATCCGGCAATGGGGCAATTCGAAATGGGCGGTGGCGGTCAAGCCGTTATTGCCGTTCGAGGTCCCCCCCGACCATCCCGATCTCGATCCGATCTGGCGGGCGGCCGAGGAGCACGATTTGCCGATCGCGCACCACTCCTCGACCTGGAACCCACCCTATTACCCGGCCTATCGCGATGTCTGGGACAACATCTTTGTCGGCCGCATGGCCTCGCATCCTTGGGGGGCGATGCGCTTTATTGCCGCGTTTATCGGCGGCGGCGTCATGGACCGCCATCCGCGGTTGCGCATGGGGGTTCTCGAATGCGGCTTCGGGTGGCTGCCGTTCTGGGCCAAGCGCATGGACGAGCAGGCGGTTTATGTCGGCGGCACGGCGCCGTTGAAACACCAGCCCAGCGAGTACATGAAGAGCGACCGCTTTTTCTGCAGCATCGAACGCCAGGAAGGCGAGGACATGTTCAACATGGTCACCGGCTTTCTCGGTGACGGGGTGCTGATGTACGCCTCCGACTACCCCCATTCGGAGTGCCAATTCCCGGAGTCGGTCGACAACATTCTCGCCTGGCGGAGCCTGAAGCCCGAGACCCGGAAAAAGCTGCTGTGGGACAACGCCACCCGCTTTTTCAAGCAGACCTGAGCCTTCCGCAACCCGGTGATCGCCGGGCGCCGGGTGCGGTTGACCTGCCGGGCGGGCTCGATCATGGTTGCGCGCAATCTGGCTGACCCTCGCTTGTGGATGCGATCATGACCGACGCCGATCTTGCCGCCACCATCGACGCCGCCTGGGAAGCACGCGAGACGATCTCGCCCTCGACCCGCGGGGCGTGGCGCGAGGCGGTGGAGACGGCGCTTGAAGGGCTCGACAGCGGCGAGCTGCGCGTCGCCGACAAGACCGCTTCCGGCTGGCGGGTTCATCAATGGCTCAAAAAGGCGGTGCTCTTGTCGTTTCGCCTGAACGACATGGTCGAGATCCCGGGCGGGCCGGTCGACCCCGCGCGGGGTCCGGCCAAATGGTGGGACAAGGTTCCCTCGAAATTCGCCGGCTGGTCGGCCAACCGCTTCCGCGACGCCGGGTTTCGCGCGGTGCCGGGGGCGGTCGTACGCCATTCGGCGTATATCGCGCCCAATGTCGTGCTGATGCCGAGCTTTGTGAATGTCGGCGCCTATGTCGATCGCGGCACGATGGTCGACACCTGGGCGACGGTCGGCTCCTGCGCGCAGATCGGCGCCAATTGCCATCTCTCGGGCGGGGTCGGGATCGGCGGCGTGCTTGAGCCGTTGCAGGCCGAACCGGTCATTATCGAGGATAATTGCTTTATCGGCGCGCGCAGCGAAGTGGTCGAGGGCGTGATTGTCGAACAGGGCTCGGTGCTGGCGATGGGCACCTTTATCAGCGCCACCACCAAAATCGTCGACCGCAACACCGGGCAGGTGCATATCGGCCGGGTGCCGGCCTATTCGGTCGTCGTACCGGGCGCGCTGCCCGGCCGGCCATTGCCCGACGGCAGCCCCGGCCCCAACCTTTATTGCGCCGTGATCGTCAAGACCGTCGATGCCCAGACCCGCGCCAAAACCGCGATCAACGAGCTGCTGCGCGAATGAAAAACGCGCCCTTTGACCCGGTCGCCATCGCCGCCGAACTGATCCGCCGGCCGAGCGTGACACCGCTTGACGCCGGCGCCATCGACGTCGTCGCCGCCCATCTCGACGCGCTCGGCTTTATTTGCCATCGCCTCGAATTCGGCGCCGCCGGCGGCAAGATCGCCAACCTCTACGCCCGCTGGGGCACCGGCCGGCCGCATCTGTGCTTTGCCGGCCATACCGATGTGGTCCCGCCGGGACCGCGCGAGGCTTGGTCGCTCGACCCGTTTGCCGCCGAGCTGCATGACGGCGCGCTATGGGGTCGGGGTGCGGTCGATATGAAGGGGGCGATCGCCGCTTTCATCGCAGCCGTCCAGCGCTGGCTTGGCGATCGGCCGCCGGGCGCCGGCGGCTCGGTCAGCCTGTTGATCACCGGCGACGAAGAAGGTGCGGGCATCGACGGCACCCGCCGGGTGCTGGAATGGCTCGCCGCGCGCGACGAAATTCCCGATGCCTGTGTCGTCGGCGAGCCGACTTGTGCTGCCGCGCTGGGCGACATGATCAAGATCGGGCGGCGCGGCAGCCTGACCGGACGGCTGACAGCCCAGGGCGTCCAGGGCCATACCGCCTATCCGCAGCTTGCCGACAACGCCGCCCATCGCCTGGTCAAATTATTGCACGCCTTGACCACGGCCGAGCTCGACCAGGGCTCGGCCCATTTTCAGCCCTCGACGTTGCAAATCGCGTCGATCGACATCGGCAACCCGGCCGCCAACGTCATTCCCGGCGAGGCCCGCGCAATCTTCAATATTCGCTTCAACGATTGCTGGAATGGGGAGCGCCTGGAGCGGTTTTTGCGCGACCGTCTCGACCGCACCGGTGAGGCCGGGCGTTATACGCTCGACCTCACGGTCAGCGGCGAGGCATTTCTGGTACCCCCCGGAGGTGTCAGTGCGGCGCTGGCCGAGGCGGTGATCCGGGTGACCGGGCGCCGCCCCGAGTTCAGCACCACCGGCGGCACCTCCGATGCGCGTTTTATCCACCGATATTGTCCGGTCGCCGAATTTGGGCTGGTCGGCCAGACCATGCACAAGGCCGATGAGCGGGTCGAGCTCGGCGATCTCGTCGCGCTCAGCGCGATCTACCGCACCTTTCTCGACCTCTTTTTTGCGCCGCGTTAGAAACGGCGGGCGCCCGATGCCGGTTTCGACCTGGGCCGAGCTGCGCTGGGCGATGGTCGGCTGCCTGCGCCTGGCGCGCGGCGACCGGAGCGGGCTCGACTGCTTCGACCGCTCGCTCGACGGTTTCTGGCGCTCATTTCTGGCGGCGTTTCTCGGCTACCCGTTCTTTCTGGCGCTGTTGACGATGCGGGTCAGCATTACCGACTGGAACGAGGCCGGCGGGATCACGATCATCCTGATCGAAACCATCGGTTACGTGATCTCCTGGGTTGCGTTTCCGCTGGTGATGCTGTCGGTGGTGCGATGGATCGGCCGCGAACAGCGCTTTTTCGATTTCATGGTGCCCTATAATTGGTGCCAATTGCCGCAAAGCGTGCTGTTTGTGGGGGTCGGCTTGGAAGCCGCGACCGGGGCGCTGAGCGACCCGGTTTCCCAGGCGATCGAAGTCGGGGCCGCGATCGCGGTCCTTGTCTATGAATGGTTTATCGCGCGCGTTGCGCTTGAGACGAGCGGCGGCGCGGCCACCCTGGTCGTGCTCGTCGACCTGGTGCTGGGCGTGCTGATCACCCGCGCCGCCGGCAGCCTCTACTGATCCGAAGGCCCGTAGCCCCGATGCGGCGCAAACGGGTCAGGCGCGCCCGGTGGCGGCGGGGTCAGCGCCGCATCCGGCGCACGGCGCGGCGGCGGGGTCAGCCCCACGTCCGGAGCACGACGCGGCGGCGGGGTCAGCCCCACGTCCGGCGCACGGCGCGGCGGCGGGGTCAGCGCCGCATCCGGCGCACGCTGCGGCGGTGCTGCTTCGGCCGGTTTGCCGCCGCCGGTCAGATGTGCCAACAGCTCGTCAAACTCGGCCTCTCTGGCGGCCGGCGCGGAAACGTGCCCGGTGTCGGCCTCGCTTCGCGGTGTTCGCACCGGGTGCGTGTCGGTTCGCACCGCCTGTGTTTCGCGGCGCGGGAGCGGCGGGGCCGACCGCGCCACGCTCTTGTCCGGATGCGCATAGATGGCGTGGCGGGGCGCGCGGGCCGCCTCCGGGCGGTGGTGCTCGACGCCGCCGGCAACCGCCGGCGAAGCGCCCGTGGCGGGGTGTGCGGCAAGGGTCGGGTGCGGCGGCGGCGGGTTTCGGGCAACCGGCGCCGGCGGCGGCGGGCGATGCGCTGCGGCCGGGGATGGCGGCGTGCGCACCAGCCGCGCCGACGAAGCGGGGGTTTTGGCCGGCGGCGCCGGGGCCGCCAGATCGGCGGTCCGTGGCGGGTTGCCGGCCGCGGCCGCGGGCGAAGCAAGACCGCTCGGCGAATCTGCCGCCGTCCTCCCGGCTACCGCCGGCGCCGGCGCCGTTGCGGCAGCAGCACGGCCCGGCGCAGCCGCGGTCGCGGCGGGGGGCGCGGCGGCGGGCGGCGGTGCGGCGATCAACGCGGGGCTTGGCGCCGCCACCCCGGTCGGCGGCGAACCCGTTTGCGCGGCGCCCGCGCCCGCCGCGGTCGCGGCGGCGGTGTCGGAACCGGGCGCCCGTGCCGGGGTTGAGAGCAAGACAAAGGCGGCGCCGCCGGCGCCGGCCAGGGCGAAAACGGCGCAGCCGGCGAGGACGGCCAAGCGCAACCCGCCCGCCGGGTGTTTGCCGGGCGCGCCGAACGGGCGATCGCCGGGCCCGACAATCGGCGCACTTGCCGGGTGGCGCGCGATCGCGGCGACGGGTGGCGGCGACAGCTGGAGCGCGGTCGGCCCGCCTGTCGCAGCCGAAGGCAAAAGCCGCGGTTCCACCCGCTCGTGCCGGGCGTTGGGCGGCTGTGGCCGAGATGAGAGGTTCGCGAAAATGCCTCTCGCCATTCCTGACCTCGCTTCCGTTCCGTCAGTCTGGTCGGTCGGGTTTAGTCCTCAATCGCGGCAGGATAACGGATTTCGACAAGATAAAGCCCCTCGGCCGGCGCGGTCGGACCGCCGGCGCGGCGATCGCGGGCCGCGAGCGCCTCGCCGACCGCCTGTGGCGGCCAGCGCCCAACCCCGACCAGTTCCAGCGTGCCGGCCATGTTGCGCACTTGGCGATGCAGAAAGGACCGGGCCCGCGCTTCGATCCGGATCTCGTCGCCGACACGCGTAACCTCAAGCGCATCGAGCGTGCGCATTGGCGACTTTGCCTGGCACAACCGATCGCGAAAGGTCGTGAAATCGTGATGGCCGACCAGATAGCGGGCGGCTTCGGCCATCGCCTCGGCGTCGAGCGGCGGCGCCACCCGCCACACCCGCCCGCGGTCAAGCGCCGCCGGCGCCCGCCGGTTCAGGATGCGGTAGACATAGACGCGCGTTATCGCCGACAGCCGCGCGTCAAAATCGTCGGCCACCGGCGCGACGTCGAGGACGCTGATGCGGGTGGCGCGCAGATAATGGTTGAGCGCGCCGCGGACGACATCAGCCGCCACCGCGCGCGCCAGGTCGAGATGGGCGACCTGACCCAGCGCATGGACCCCGGCATCGGTGCGGCCGCCGCCATGGACGCTGACCGTCTCGCCGCAAAATCGCTTAACGGCGGTTTCCAGCGCTTCCTGCACCGACAGACCGTTCGGCTGTCGCTGCCAGCCGACCAGCCCGGTTCCGTCATATTCGATGGTCAGCTTGTAGCGGGGCACGGCAGCAAGGTTCCGGCGGCAAGCGGATAGCCGCGCAAAAACACTTCGGCGGCGAGCGGCGCCCGCCCCGGCCGCTGCAGTCGCAACAGGCGCAGCGCACCGGCGCCGCAGGCGATTGTCAGCCGATCGTCGAGAACCGTTCCCGGCGGCGCGCCCCAATTATCCGGCACCACGGTTGCGGCGTGCACCCGAACGGCTTCGCCGCGACAGTCGAAAAACGCTCCGGGCTGCGGGTCGAAGGCGCGGATGCGTCGCTCCAGTTCCACGGCCGGGCAGCGCCAGTCCAGCCGGCCCTGTTCGCGGGCGATCTTGGGGGCGTAGGTCACGCCCGAGACCGGTTGCGGGCGGGGGTGCAGAACGCCCTTCGCAGCGGCATCGAGGGCTTTCAGGATCAATTCGCCGCCGAGCCGGGCCAATGCTTCGGTCAGGCTCGCGGCGGTCGCATCGGCCGCAATCGCAATCGCCTGCTGCATCAGAATGGGGCCGGTATCGAGGCCCTCGTCCATTTGCATGATCGTGATCCCGGTCTCGCGATCGCCGGCGAGCAGCGCGTGTTGAACCGGTGCCGCACCGCGCCAGCGCGGCAGCAGCGAGGCATGGACATTGAGACAGCCGAGGCGTGGGCCGGTCAGCAGCGGCGGCGGCAGGATCAAACCGTAAGCCGCGACCACCGCCGCATCGGCCGCGAGGGCGGCAAATTCGGCCTGCACCGCCGCGTCGCGCAGGCGGGTGGGACAGCGGATTTCGAGGCCGTGTCGCGCGGCCGCAAGCTGCACCGCCGAAGGCTGCAGGCGATGCCCGCGGCCGGCCGGGCGCGGCGGCTGCGTGTACACCGCGCGCACCTGATGACCGGCGGTCAACAACGCGGCCAGGATCGTCGCGGCAAAGGGCGGCGTACCCATAAAGACAAGCTGCACTCCTCGCTCCCCGCCGCAGCGGCGGCCGGCAGCAGGCTATGCGGCGGCCGGGGTGCGGCTGCGCTTGGCCTTGGCGAGCTTGCGCAGGATCATGCTGCGCTTGACCATCGAGATGTGGTCGACAAACAAGACCCCGTCCAGATGGTCGATCTCGTGCTGGATGCAGGTCGCCAACAAGCCCGAGGCCTCGAGCTCGCGGCTCTCGTTGTGATAATCGAGATAGCGCACGCGAACCTTGGCCGGCCGGGTGACGTCGGCGTAATGCTCGGGCAGCGACAGACAACCCTCACTGAATGTCGCCTGCTCCTGCGAGCGCCACAGGATCTCGGGGTTGGCCAGCTTCAAGGGTTGCGGCGGCTCGCCCTCACGCGCGACATCGAGCACGATGACCCGCTTGGCCACACCGACCTGCGGCGCGGCGAGCCCGATCCCGATCGCCTTTTTCATGGTCTCGAGCATGTCGTCCATCAGCCGCCGCACTTCGGCATCGACCGCGGCGACCGGCTGCGCCTTCAGCTTGAGGCGCGGATCGGGAGCAGTAATGATCGGCAACGTCGCCATGATGGCGGTCTAGATAAGGATTTGGCGCCAGAGCGTCAATCCGCCCGGCGCCGGGCCGCGCCGCCGCCTTATCGGCCGCGGACCGCAGCCAAAAAATCGTCGATCGTTTGCGCGATCGGCCGGCGGCGCAGGGTCTCGTTGACAAACAGATCGAACCGGGCGCCCGACGCGGTGCGGACCGGCGCGCGGATCGCGATCCCGCGCCGGGTAAGCCGCTCCGGCAACTGGACCGCAGCCGCGCCGGGAAGATCAAGCCGGGCGACATTGGTCGAAGCCGCGCTGCGCTGCAGCGACACCCCCGGCAGCCCCGCCAAGGCGGCAAACAGCTGGCCGGCCATGGCCGCCGCTTCGGCGAAGCGCTCGGAGAAGCCCGGCAGGTAGTGCAGCGCCACCGCCGCATAGGGCCAAGCCTGACGCAAACTGCCGCCAAACATCCGCCGCTCGTGGTAAAGCCCGGCCAGCAGCTGCTCCGGCCCGGCCAGGACCGCGCCGCCGGCGGCGTTGAAATATTTGTACAGCGACACATAGACGGTATCGAACAGGGCGGCATATTCCGCGGGCGCGATCCCGGTATAGGGCGTGGCGAGAAACAGGCGCGCCCCGTCGAGATGAAGCCCGATGCCGCGCTCGCGCGCAAACGCGGCGATCCGCTGCATCTCGCGCCAATCGAAGACTTCACCGTGGCGCCGCCGGACCGGCGATTCGATCGAGATCACGCCGACCGGAGTGCGCACCCGGCCCTCTTCTTCGTGCGCGATTTCGGCGGCGGCCTCGTCGAGCGTGAAGCTTGTATGCCCGGCGCCAAGCGGCACCAGCACCAATCCGCTGAGCTGCTGCGCGCAATCGCCGCTGTCACAAAAGATGTGGCTGTCGCGCTGGACCAGAACCCGCCGGCCGCGACGCGCCAGGAGCCGCAGCGCCAAATGGTTGGCGAGGGTGCCACTCGGCAGGAAGACCGCCGCCTCTTTGCCGAGCAACTCCGCCATCCTCTGTTCGAGCCGGGTGACGGCGCCGCCGAGCGAAAATTCGTCGGCCAGGTCGCAATCATCCTCGACCAGCCGCGACAGGAGCCGGGCGTAATCGGCGGCCGACAAGCCGAGACCGTCAGAACAGAAATGGATCGGGCACGGCTCGCGGCTCATCCCGGGCCCTTCCTATCGGGTCGCAACACCGGCAGGCGCACTGCCGCGCACCGCACGGCCAATCCGCCCTCCACCCTAGCGGCCCGCGGTCGGGTCGGCGCGGATCAGCGCCACTGCGATGTCGATCGGATCGTCGTCACCGCCGGCGAGAAATTCGACCGCCCGTCGGACCGGCGGCAATAGCCGCTCGCCGAGATCGGCGATTTCGGAAATGCGCACCGGACGACCGTCGAGATCGCGGGCACATTTGTTCAGCACCCGTTCGAGGACAAAGGCGACCGTGATCCGGCCGGCCGGCAGCGATGATTTCAGGCAGCCGCGCGCATAGATCGCCAATTCCAGCAGGGCTTCAAGGTTGCCAAAACGGTTGCGTTGCGTCTGGTTCAGAAACTGACGCCGCAAATGGGCCGCGGCGAGATCGGTAACCGGCCCGTTCACCGGAAATCCCGCCACGTAAACAGCGATTGGAACGGGAGGCCGCGGTCGCGGAAATTTTCGGCGGCTCCTTCGAGCCGATCGACGATGCTGATGATCTTGACGATCGTGCAGCCGCGATCGCGCGCCTGGTCGGCCGCCTGCATGACCGAAGCGCCGGTTGTGGTCACATCCTCGAACAAGATCACCCGCGAGCCGGGTTCAAGCAGCCCGTCGATGCGCTGATCGGTGCCGTGACCCTTCATCTCTTTGCGCACAAAAAAGCCGGTCAGCGGCTTTCCCGGCCAGCTGCGGGCGCAGACCAGCGCCACAATCGGGATGGCCCCGGTTTCGAGCCCGCCGACCGCGTCGACCGCCTCGTCGCGAATCATGTCGAACAACAAATCGCCGACCAGAACCGCCCCTTCGGGGTCGAAAAGGGTCCGCTTCATATCGAAAAAGAAGCTGCTCGAGCGGCCCGAGGACAGCACGAAATCGCGATTTTGCAGCAGCGAACGACGGCGGATCAGCTCAAGCAGCTTGTCTTTTTTCGCCGGCAGCCCCGCCTGCATCGATGCCGCCCCCTCGTCCGAACCGGCGCCGCACAACCGATCGGAGCCGCAGCCCGAGCGCCACGGCCGCGCCAATCGTCAAAATTAAGCCCGAAGCGCGGCGATGTGACAAGAGCATTACGTTTGCTGCATCGGCCGGCTGCCCGCCCGCGCAAATAACCGCGCGGTTTAATACGGATCGAGCTCGGTATCCCAATAGAGATAGTCGCGCCAGCTGTGATGCAGATAGTTCGGCGGAAAGGCGCGGCCGTTTTCCTGCAGCATATAGGTGGTCGGCTGCACCGGGCGATGCCGCGGGTACATGCCGCTTTCGCGCGGCAGGCGGTTGCCTTTTAACAGATTGCAGCCGGCGCAGGCGGTCACGACGTTGGTCCAGGTGGTGCGCCCGCCGCGCGAGCGCGGCACCAGATGATCGAATGTCAGATCATGCGAAGGATAGGGTTCGCCGCAATACTGGCAAGTGAAACGATCGCGCAGAAACACGTTAAAACGGGTAAACGCCGGATGCCGGGCCGCCGGTACGTATTCCTTCAACGACACGACGCTGGGCAGGCGAATTTCCAGCGATGGGCTGCGCACACAGACGTCGTAATGGTCAATAATATTAACCCGGTCGAGAAACACCGCCTTGATCGTGTCCTGCCACGACCACAGCGACAGCGGAAAATAGCTGAGCGGACGGAAATCCGCGTTGAGCACCAAGGCCGGGCAGTTGTCAAAGCAGGCCGTCACCGGAAACCTGTTCTGCTCATCATTCTCGGCGATGCGGGATAGCACGCCTTTGTGACAGGTTGATAATGGATCGGCCGGCGCCGGACAAGTCGAGCGGACAAGATTTCGCAGCTCAACGCGTCGGGACCGGCTTGTCGCCGCGGTAATCGTAAAACCCGCGGCCGGTCTTGCGGCCGAGCCATCCGGCTTCGACATATTTGACGAGCAGCGGACACGGCCGGTACTTGCTGTCCGCCAGCCCCTCATAGAGCACCTGCATGACCGACAGGCAGGTGTCGAGGCCGATGAAATCGGCCAGTTCGAGCGGGCCCATCGGATGGTTGGCGCCCAGCTTCATCGCCGTGTCGATCGCCTCGACCGAGCCCACCCCCTCATAGAGAACGTAAACCGCCTCGTTGATCATCGGCAGCAAAATGCGGTTGACGATGAAGGCCGGATAGTCTTCGGCCGCGACCGGGGTTTTGCCAAGCTTGAGCGCCAGATCGCGGGTCAGCGCAAAGGTTTCCTCGTCGGTGGCAATGCCGCGGATCAGTTCGACCAGCGCCATCACCGGCACCGGGTTCATGAAATGCATGCCGATGAATTTTTCCGGCCGGTCGGTCGCGGCAGCAAGCCGGGTGATTGAAATCGACGAGGTATTGGTCGCGATCAGCGCATCGCGGCGCAGGCGCGGGGTGAGCTGTTTGAAGATCTCGCGCTTGATCTCCTCTTTTTCAGTCGCCGCTTCGATGACCATGTCGCAATCGCCAAACAGCGCAAAATCGGCGCCGACCGTGATGCGCGCCATCGCCCGCTGCTTGTCTTCCTCGCGGATGCGGCCGCGCGCCACTTGACGCGCAAGGTTGCGCTCGATGGTCTCGCGGCCGCGGCGGGCGGTTTCGTCGTCGCGGTCGGTCATCACCACCTCGAGCCCGGAGAGGGCGCAAACATGGGCTATTCCCGCCCCCATCTGCCCGGCGCCGATCACGCCGATCCGACGCAGCCGATCGGCCGCGGCCGGCACAGCCGGAGCGGCGGCGCTCACCGGCGGCGCTCGAGTTCGTCGGCGAGTTCGGGCAGAATTTTGAACAAATCGCCGACCAGCCCGTAATCCGCCACCTGAAAAATCGGCGCCTCCTCGTCTTTGTTGATGGCGACGATGACCTTTGAATCCTTCATCCCGGCCAGGTGCTGGATGGCCCCGGAGATCCCGACGGCGATGTAGAGCTCGGGGGCGACGATCTTGCCGGTCTGGCCGACCTGGTAATCGTTGGGGACAAAACCGGCGTCGACCGCGGCGCGCGAGGCGCCCACCGCCGCCCCCAGCTGGTCGGCAACCCGCTCGAGCAGATGGAAATTCTCGCCCGACTGCATGCCGCGCCCGCCGGAGATGATGACCCGCGCGCTGGTCAGTTCCGGCCGTTCGGATTTCGACAATTCGGCGCGGACAAATTGCGACAGGTCGCTCGCGCCGGTCGCGGCGACGGTCTCGATCGGAGCCGAGCCGCCTGTCCCCTCCCCGGCCGGAAACGCGGTGCCGCGCACCGTGATCACCTTGATCGGATCGGCCGACTGCACGGTGGCGAGGGCATTGCCGGCGTAGATCGGCCGGACAAAAGTGTCGGGCGACACCACCCTGCTGATGTCGGAGATCTGCATCACATCGAGCAGGGCCGCGACCCGCGGCATCAAATTCTTGCCTGCCGTGGTCGCGGTTGCCAGCAGGTGGCCGTAATTTGCGGCGAGCTTGACAATCAGCGGTGCGACATTTTCGGCAAGCCCGTGCTCGTAGGCCGGATCATCGGCCAGCAGCACGCGGCGAACCCCGGGGAGCTGTGCGGCGGCGGCGGCAACACCCCGGCAATCCTTGCCGGCAACGACGACATCGACCTCGTCGCCGGCAATCTCCTTGGCGGCCGCCAGCGCGTTCAAGGTCGCGGATTTGAGCGTGTGATTGTCGTGTTCGGCGACGACGAGAGCGGCCATCAGATCACCCGCGCTTCGGTCTTGAGCTTGTCGACAAGTTCGGCCACCGACCCGACCTTGCGCCCGCCTTGCCGTTTGGGCGGCTCCTCGACCTTGAGGACGCGCAGCCGTGGCGTCACATCGACGCCGAGCGCCTGCGGGGTGGTGGTTGCGATCGGCTTTTTGCGCGCCCGCATGATATTGGGCAGCGAGGCATAGCGTGGTTCGTTCAGCCGCAGATCGGTCGTCACCACCGCCGGCAGTTTGATCGCAATGGTTTCGAGCCCGCCATCGACCTCGCGGGTGACTTCGGCCCGGCCATCGCCGATCGTCAGCTTTGAGGCGAAGGTTGCCTGCGGCCAACCGAGCAGGGCGGCGAGCATCTGTCCGGTCTGGTTGCAGTCGTCGTCGATCGCCTGCTTGCCCAAGATCACGATCCCCGGCTGCTCCTCGGCAATCACCGCTTTGAGCAATTTCGCCACCGCGAGCGGCTGCAATTCGGCGTCGGTCTCGACCAGAATGCCGCGATCGGCGCCCATCGCCAGCGCGGTGCGGATGGTTTCTTGGCATTGCGGGGGACCGAGCGAGACCGCAATGACTTCGCTGACGATACCGGCCTCGCGCAGCCGCAACGCCTCTTCCACCCCGATCTCGTCAAACGGGTTCATCGACATCTTGACATTCGCGGTCTCGACGCCGGTGTTGTCCGCCTTGACGCGGATTTTGACGTTGTAATCGATCACCCGCTTGACTGCGACCAGCGCCTTCATCCTTTCGCCCCGCTATCACTCCGGCATCGCGCGGCATCGCCGCCGGCGCCCTTGTCGCGCGGAATTGTGCACGCGGCCGGCGGGATGGCAAGGGTCTGGTCCCGGTCGGCCGCGACCATCGCCACCGCCAGCCGCGGCGGCCGCGGTTGCCACCCCGCCGGCAATCATTGTTCAATAGAAAAAAAGCACCGGCCGCGGCGTAACGCGCCGGAGACCGGAACATGATGGAGGCGGCCGCAATGATCGACAATCCGAGCCTCGCCAGCGTCCCGGCGCACGAGTTTCGCCTCGCCAAGGTGCTCGGCGTCCTGGCGGTAACCGCCTCGGCCGTCGCCGCTGAATACGGCGCCGGCATCAATTTTGTTTCGACGCAAAGCCTCGGCGTCTATCCGGGCGTCAAAGGTCTGGTGCCGCTGGCGATGTTTGTCACCGGTCTGTTGATGTTGCCGAAGACCTATCTGTTTGTGATCTTTTCTCGGGTCATGCCGCGCGCCGGCTCGAAATATGTGTGGATCGCGCGCAGCCTGGGGGTGCCGACCGGATTTTTGGTCACGTTTTTGTGGTGGGCAACCGGGCCGGCCGGCGCCGGCGTGCTCGCCTTTGCGTTTGGCACGTTTCTCGGCCAGGCAGTGCTGGGGCTGAACCCGGCGCTCGGAACCGCCCTATTGTCGCCCGCCGGCCATCTCGCTTGCGGACTGGCGGCAATCTGGATCACCTATGCGGTCAACGCCGCCGGTGTGCGTCATTACGGCATCTTCGTCACGGTGCTGCTGTTTGTGATCGTCGCCACGGCGCTGACCATCTGTGCGATCGGATTTTCGACATCGGCGGCGAACTTTGTCGCCGCGGCAGAGGTCGTGGCAAAGGTGCCGCTCGCGCCTCCGTCGCCGGCGCCGGCGGGCAGCTTTTTCGACTTTGTCGCGGTCTGCTCGCTGTTCGTTTTCGCCTATGCCGGGCTCGGCGCCGGCCCGGCGCTCGGCGGAGAGGTCGGCGACGCCCAGCGCAAGCTGCCGCGCGGCATCGTGTTCGGCTTTATCGTCGCGCTGGTCCTGTTTAGCGGCGTCGCCCTGGCGCTGTTCAACGCCGCGCCGTGGTGGGCGATCACCGGGCTGATCAAGGCCGGCAAGGGCAATTATGCGACCGCGCCGGGTTTGGTCGGGCTGGTCGCTCCAAATTGGCTGAGCGTGCTGCTCAATTTCGCGGTCGCGCTGATCGTCGGCAAGACCCTGGCGCCGGGGTTCATGGTGGCCTCGCGCTTTGCCTTCGCCTACGGCCAAGACCGGATGCTGCCGGCGGTATTCGCCGAAACCTCAAAGCGCAAGGTGCCGCTCGCCGGTCTTGTTCTTCACGCGATTCTCAGCACCGCCTTCTTGATCCAGGCGGTCTATGTCGGATGGGCGATGGGTGTGGCGGTGCGCTCCATTGCCGTGCTGCTGGTCTGGTTGGCGCTTGCGGTCGGCGTCCTCAACCTGAAATTGCACCCGCGCTGGCGGGAAGCGCAATGGGCCGCACCGGTTCTCGACCAGCCTTTGGCGGTGCCGACCGCGATCGCGTCGATTGCCATTGCGGTCCCGTTGATCGCCTCGATCGCGATCGTCCCGCACACCGCCCTGTTGTTCCAACCGCTGTTTCAGGGCGCCATCGTGCTGTTGATCGGGCTGGTCTGTCTCGGCTTCGCGCGCAGCTATGCGCTTACCCGCGGCGACAGCTTTGGCGCGATTGCGATGCGAGTTCCAATCGAATGACCCGCCTTTTCTCGGCGCCGGTGTCAGGACGCAGTTGCGCGAGAAGGCTGTCGGCTGCGGGACTTGCCCGCCGCGCGCGAGGCGCGGGTTTGGCCAAAGCAGATCGCGGCGGCTTGTCACACCCGCTGAAGCCGGCGCGAGGATTCGAGCGCCAGCTTGATGCCGAGCTCGGAAATCCTCGCCGAACTGTCGACCCACAGGTCAAAACAGGTCTGCGCGTATTTTGAATTGGCGGCAATAGCGTCGGACCAGGTTCTGACGCCCAGCAGGTCGATGCCGGTTTGCGCGGCGTTGTCGATGCTGCGCCGCAGAAACGCGTTCACTTCTTCGCTCAATTGCGCGAGCCCCTGTGCGAAGCTCGCCTGCATTTCGCTCAACCCGCCAAACTCGGCGGCGGGCATGGGCGTACGCCCGGGTGCGCCTGCGGGCGGGGGCGTGGGCGCGCCTGCGGGCGGCGCGGGCGGCATCGGCGAGGCGACCGTGGATACAACGTCCTCGGCGGGCGGTTCGGAGGGTGCCGGGGGCGGCTCGCCGATTGTCTGCGGGCCCGCTTGGCTGCCGGACGATATCGACTCCGCGGCAACCCAGGACGGCGTCGACGCTGCCGCAGGCGCATCATCCGCCGCGGCGGCCTCGATGCCGGGTGCGGCGTCGCGCTCCGGCTCCTGCACCGGGACCGGGTTCTCGAGGTTGGGCGCCGATGAAATCGGCCGCCGGCTTGGCCCGCCGATGCGCGGTCCCGGCCCCCGCCTGCCTCTGCTTTCCATTACCCCGTCCTTGCGCCAGCGGCGCATTCGATCCGTTGCGGCCGCTGTAGTAAACCACCACCGCCCGGTTTTTCAACCAAATTTGTGCGTCGCACAAAATCCGGTCGGCGCGGTCAAACCGCTTCCCTCATTTTGCCGGGTCGAAGCGACAACCGGCCGCCGCGACAGTCGGGGCGCGCCAGGGCAGAAGTATTGGCGTGACGACATTTGCCGCCGATCGACGGTTATGCTGGAATTTCTGAACCTCGTCTGCGATGATTGCCCGTTATCGCTGATAACACGCAATTTGGGGGAATTGGGGGTTGCAGTGAAACACGTCCACGAGCAACGCGGCGGCGGCGCCCGATGCGCGCTGCGTCTCGTCGTTGCCATCGCGACGGTCATGCTTTGCCTTGTCTGCGCCGGGGGAGCGCAGGCCGGGCGGCATGTCCATTACCATCACACGCCAATGGCCACGGTCGGGTTTACGCCGTCGCCGGTCAGCGAATCGATTGTTCTCGATGCCGACACCGGGCGGGTCTTGAGCGAGGCGAATGCCGACGCGATAACCTATCCGGCGTCGCTGACCAAGATGATGACCCTTTATCTGACCTTCGAAGCCCTGAACACGGGCCGGCTGCGGCTCGACCAGCTGCTTCCGGTCAGTGCCGATGCGGCTAACAAGCCTCCGACCAAGCTCGGATTGCGGCCGGGCGACGCCGTTTCGGTGCAGGATTTGATCTACGGCATCGTCACGCGCTCGGCCAATGACGCCGCGGTGGTGCTGGCCGAAGGTCTGGGCGGCAGCGAAGCGGCCTTTGCCGACATGATGAACCGCAAGGCGCAGCAACTCGGCATGCGCAACACCTTCTATCACAACGCCTCGGGGCTGCCCGATCCGCTCCAGCACACGACCGCGCGCGATACGGCGCAACTGGCGCTGGCGCTCTATCACGATTTTCCCCGCGAATACCGCTTTTTTTCGACCCGATCCTTTGTCTTTCGCGGGGTCACAATCGTCGGACACGACCATTTGCTCGACTGGTATCCCGGCGCCGACGGCATCAAGACCGGCTACATCCGGGCCTCGGGCTTCAATCTTGCGACCTCGGCCGTGCGCGGCGGGCACCGGCTGATCGGCGTTGTCCTTGGCGGCGTGTCGGGCTCGGCCCGCGACCGCGAAATGGCGGCCTTGCTCGATCAGGGGTTCGCGATGCTCGGGGTGCCCCCGGCAACGGCGGTGGCCCGTCGCGCGCCGGCGGCCGCGCCGCCGCCGGTAGTGGTGGCGGCAGCCGCGCCGACGCCGGCCCCCAATGCGGCTGCGGCAGTCGCCTCGCCGCCGCCGGCGCACGCCAAAGCCGGGCTCCTGATCAAGGCCGCTTCACGCTTGGCCGCGCACCTCTCGCCGCTGACCAAGGCCGAGGCGGCCACACTGCCGGAGGCGTCGCGAAACACGCTGGCCGCTGAGCGCTGGGGTATTCAGCTTGGCGCCTTCCATGCTCCGGCGGCGGCCGAGCACGCCGCGCATGCAGCCGCAAGCCTGCCGGTCGCGCGCGGCAAACCGGTGCAGATCGTGCCGCCCGGCAAAGGGGAAAATGCCCACTGGTACCGGGCGCGCCTGTTGAATTTCACACCGCGCGAGGCGCAAACGGCCTGTGCCGAGTTGCACAAGAAAAAGATGGCCTGCGCGGTGATCTCGCCTGCGGCTCCGAGGATGGCGGCCCGCTGAACTGCGCCATCGGTGCGGCAGGATGCGGCGGCTTTCGCCAGCCTGCCCTGCCGATGGCCGCTAACCGAGCGCCGGCTTGTTTCGCGAAGCCGGCGTCGGCGATCGGGGCGCGCGAAGGGTGGACGGGCCGACCGTCACCGGCCCCAAATCCCGCCGGCCCCAAATCCCGCCGGTCGTCGCCTTCAGATTTCCGGCAGAACGATGCCAGAGGCGCCCAGCTGCATCGCCAATTCGGCCTTGAGGCGGTTGAGACCATCGCCGGTGGCCGATTCGGCTCGCGCCACCAGCACGTCCTGGGTGTTGGATGCGCGCAGCAGCCACCACCCGTCAGCGGTGCGCACTCTGACACCGTCGATATCGGTGACATCGGCGGCCGCCTCCCGCAGACGCGCGGCGACTTCGCGCACGACCGCGAATTTGCGGTCTTCCGGGCACGGGAAGCGCAGTTCCGGCGTGTTGACGACCGCGGGCAGGCTGCGCCTGAGATCGGTCAGGCTCTCCGCACCGCGGGCCAGGATGTCGAGCAGGCGAACCGCGACATAAACCGCATCATCAAAGCCGTAATAACCGTCGGCATAAAAGATGTGCCCGCTCATTTCGCCGGCAAGCGGCGAGCCGGTTTCGGCAAGCCTTGCCTTGATCGGCGAGTGGCCGGTCGGGGTCATCACCGGCTGCCCGCCGGCGCGCGCGATCTCGTCAAACAGCACCTGGCTCGCCTTGACATCGGCGAGGATCGGAGCCCCCGGGTGTCGTCGCAGCACATCGCGCGCCAATACCACCATCAGCTGGTCGCCCCACCAGATCTCGCCACGGCCGTCGACCACCCCGATGCGGTCGCCGTCGCCGTCAAAGGCGATGCCGAGATCGCAGCCTTCGCGGCGCACGGCGTCCTGCAACTGCACGAGATTGGCGGGCACCGTCGGGTCGGGGTGATGGGCCGGAAAGCGGCCGTCGATTTCGGCATTCAGCAGGATGTGACGACCGGGCAAGCGCGCGGTCAGCCATGCGACGATTTCCCCGGTGGCGCCGTTGCCCGGGTCCCAGGCAACCGTCAGAGCGCGGGATCCTTTGAAATCGCGCAGCAGCCGCGCGACATAGGCGTGACGCAGGTCGCGCTCTTCGATTTGGCCGCGGATCGCCGACGGTGCGGCAAGGCCGGCCGCGATTTCGGCCAGAGCCTGGATCGCGGCGCCGTAAAACGCGCTGCCCCGGAGGACGAATTTGAACCCGTTATACTCGGGCGGGTTGTGGGATCCGGTGACCATGATGCCGGCGCCGACTTCGAGGGTGGCGGCGGCATAGTAAAGCATTGGCGTCGGGCCGCGGCCGATCGCGACGACATCGGCGCCCTCGGCGGTCAACCCGTCGATCAGCGCCGCCGCCAACTCGGGCGAAGTCAGCCGGCCGTCATAGCCGACCGCGGCGCGCCGGCCGCCCTGGCGCTGCATCGTCACCGCGAAGGCACGGCCGATCGCGCGCGCATCGGCGACCGAGAGGGTGGCGCCGACAATGCCGCGAATGTCGTATTCGCGCAGGATCGTCGGGTCGAAACGGTGCGACATCTCGGCTCCGGTGCTAGAGGTATTGCCGCAGGATCTGCCTCAACCCCTCCCCCAGTTCGGGATGGGCGAGGCCAAGCGCGATGGTGGCTTCGAGAAAGCCGAGCTTGTCGCCGCAATCATAGCGGCGACCGGAAAAACGCAGACCGTGAAAGGACTGACCCTCTTCGATCAGCCGTTCGAGCGCGTCGGTCAATTGGATTTCGCCGCCGCTGCCCCGCTCGCCGCGGCCGAGATGCGTGAAAACCTCGGGCTGGATGATATAGCGGCCGACGATTGTCGAGGTCGACGGCGCCGCCGCCGGATCGGGTTTTTCGACGACGCCGCGGGCGCGCACCAGGCGGCCGTCATCGGCGACGACGTCGAGAACGCCATAGCGGTTGGTCTGCTCGCGCGGGACGTCGACAATCGCCACAATATTGCCGCCCAGCTCGTTATAGGCGTCGATCATCTGGCGCAGACAAGGCGGCTCACAGACCATCAAATCATCGGCCAGCAGCACTGCAAACGGCTCGTCGCCGACCAGCCCCCGCGCGCACCATACCGCGTGGCCGAGGCCGAGCGGGGTCTGTTGGCGGGTATAGGCCATCTGGCCCGGCTCGGGCCGCCACGCATCAAGCGCCGCCACGACATCTTCCTTGCCGCGCTCGCTGAGCGTGGTTTCGAGCTCGAAGGCGCGGTCGAAATAATCATCGATTGCGCCTTTGGCCCGGCTCGTGACAAAAAAGAACTGCTCGATCCCGGCGGCTTTTGCCTCCTCGACCGCATAATGGATCAGGGGTTTGTCGACGATCGGCAGCAACTCCTTAGGCATCGCCTTGGTCGCGGGCAGAAAACGCGTGCCGAGACCGGCAACCGGAAACACCGCTTTGCGAATAGGCTGGCGCATCGAACCCCTCAAAACAAACCCGCTGCGGCGCGATGGCGCCGGCAGCACCCTTTCCGACAACAACCGAACTTCGCTATTTAACGGGGACGCGTGGCGCAATCATCCCCGAATTTGTCGCGCTCGGCGATCGTGAGCGCGAGCGAGCCGATCGACAACCGGCTCTTCATCCTGATCCTGCAACATCCGCGGGAAAAGAAAGAGCCGCTGGCGACCGCCGCCTTGACCGCGGCGATGTTGCATCGCGCCGCGCTGGTGGTCGGCTTGTCATGGCCAAACCTTGCAGCGGCGCTGGGGCGGCCGGCGGATCCCCGACAATGGGGCGTTCTTTATCTCGGCTCGGCGCGGCCACACCGGCTGGGAACCGAGGATGAGGTCATCGCCCTCGATCGCGATCAGGCGCCGGCCCGCCACCGGCCGCTGGTGCCAAGTCAATTTGCCGGGGTGGTGCTGCTCGACGGCAGCTGGCGCGAAGCCAAAGCGCTGTGGTGGCGCAACCCGTGGCTGCTGAAACTGCAGCGATTGGTGTTGAACCCGCACCAACCCTCGCGCTATGCGCGATTGCGGCGCGAGCCCCGCCGCGAGGCGTTGTCGACAATCGAGGCGGCGGCGCTGCTCTTGAGCCGCGTCGAGGGGCGGCCGGAAATCGAAGCGACGCTGAATGCCGCCCTCGATCGACTGGTTGCGGCGGCGCAGCCCGGCCCGCAGGGCCCTATCCGCCCATCAGCAGATAGGTGAGGATCGCCGCCGCCGCGGCGACATTGAGCGACTGCATCCGCCCGGTGCCAGGAATCGTCACGCGGGCGCGGCATTGCGCCAATATTGCGGGATCGATGCCGGACTGCTCATTGCCGAGCACGAGGGCAAAGGGCTTGTGGCGGCGCGGGCCAAGCGGGCCGCCGCCTTCCGGCACTGCGGCAACGAGATGATAGGACTTGCCGAGCGCGATCGCGGCTTGCGGCAGCACAGCGCGGTACAGGCTCACATATTCGAGCCCGCCCTCGGCCACGCGATAACTGGCGTCGGAGGGAAGCGCCTGCTCCGGGCGCTCGGCAAGCACGATCCGCTCGATGCCAAAGAATGCCGCGCTGCGGGCGATGGCGCCGAGATTGTGCGGATTGCCGATACCATCGAGCACCAGGATCGGCTTGCCGTCACCCGCCCACAGCGCGGCCGCCGCCGGATCAAACGTGGGAAGACGCCGCGGCCGGGCGATCGCGGCAATGCCGCCATGCGTGAGCGTGCCGGCGATCCGCGCCAGCGTCGCGCCGTCGACTTCTCGGTAAGGCTTGTGCTGTGCAGCAAGACGCCGACAGAAGGGTGCAGCCGCGGCGCGCAGGCGCGGCTCGTAAAACAGCCGCTCGGCGCGGCCCGGGTCACGCTCGAACAGAGCCGCGACCGCGGCCAGCCCGCAGATCCGCACCAGATCGCGTTGATGGCGCCGCGGCTGTGCGGGTTTCTGTCGGGGGTGCGATGCCGAGGCCATCATCGCCGGCGCCTATTGCGCCGCGCGCCGGCGGCGAGGCGACGCCTCGCATCGGGCCCGCGCAAGGCGACGGCCGCCAAAGCTCGTCGGGGCTCGCATCTCTCGCCGCGTGGCAAACCGCGGCGGGTCTGGCTCGGTCATCACGAAATCACTGCGCCGATCACGGTGTTGATGTAAAGCCGGCCATAGATCGCCGGCTCGCGGCGATGACGCAAAGGGCGGACCGGGATGGCGAATGCGGGCGGGCGGTGGAGACGCGGCGCGGCTCTTGGCGATGGCTACGGAATGGTGAGGAGAACATCATGACGGCCGCTATGCGTTACCCCACTCTGTTGCAGATCAACACCCGCGTCTGGCTCGAGCGTTTGTCGCGCGCCGCCGGACGACGCGTCACGCTCGCCGAGGTCGACGATGCGGTCCTCGACGGCTTCGCACAAGCGGGGTTCGACTGGATCTGGCTGCTGAGCGTATGGCAGACCGGAACGGCCGGACGCGAACTCGATCGCGCCGATCCGGATTTGCGGTCGGAATTGGTCAAGGCCCTGCCCGACCTTGTCGACGAGGATATCTGCGGCTCCGGCTTTGCGATCACCGAATACGCCGTCAGCCCCGGCCTCGGCGGCGATGCGGCGCTGGCCCGGTTCCGCGCCCGGCTGGCCCGGCGCGGCATCCGGCTGATGCTCGATTTTGTGCCCAACCATACCGCCATCGACCATCCGTGGGTTCGCACCCATCCCGAATACTATATCGAGGGAAGCGAGGAGGCGTTAGGCGATGCGCCCGAGCGCTTTTTGCGGGTCGAAACCGATCGTGGGCCGAAGATTTTGGCGCATGGGCGCGATCCCAATTTCCCGGCCTGGCCGGATACGTTGCAGCTCAACTACGCCAACCCGGAGCTGCGTCGCCGCCGGATCGAAGAGCTGGTCTCGATCGCCGGGCGATGCGACGGGGTGCGCTGTGACATGGCGATGCTGCTGCTGCCGGACATCTTTCAGCGCGTGTGGAGGGTAACGCCCGAGCCGTTTTGGCCGGAGGCGATTGCCACGGTTCGCGCCGGCCGTCCCGGCTTCACCTTCATGGCCGAGGTCTATTGGGACCTCGAATGGGTGTTGCAGCAGCAAGGCTTCGATTTCTGCTACGACAAGCGGCTCTATGACCGGCTGCGCGAAGGCCACGCCGCCTCGATTCGCGCGCATCTCGGCGCCAGCCTCGATTACCAGGACCGGCTCGCGCGGTTTCTCGAAAACCACGACGAACCGCGGGCCGCCACGGTCTTTTCGCCGCGACAGCACCGCGCCGCGGCGATCATCGCCTTTCTGTCACCGGGCCTGCGCTTTTTCCACGACGGCCAGTTCGAGGGGGCGCGGGTCAGAGTGCCGGTGCAACTCTGCCGCGGCCCGGTCGAACCGGCCGATGCCGAAACCGCCGGGTTTTATGCTCAACTGCTGCAGCTTTTGCGCGGTACGGACGCTTTCCACAACGGAACCTGGTCGCAGCTCGCGCCGCACGCCGCGTGGCCCGGGAACTGGACCTCGGAGTGTTTTGTCGCCTATAGCTGGACCGGCTCGGAGGGCAGCCGCTTTGTCGTCGTCGTGAATTACGCCGGAAACCAAGCGCAATGCCGGCTGCCCCTGCCGTTTCCGGAGCTGCACGGTCGGCGGGTGCGATTGCGCGATATGATCGGCCATGAAGTCTATGATCGCGACGGCAGCGAACTTGTCGATCCGGGTCTCTACATCGACCACGCGCCCTGGCATTTCAACGTCTTCGCCGTGACGATCCTTTAACGCGCCCGCCCCGGCGTCGTAAACCGGTCCGGTCGGCGGCTGCCTGCACCCCGATGCATGACCGCCACGCCGCGGCTATGATCGCGACAAACCGGCCGCAGATTAGGGAGTGGAATGTGGTTGCAGTGATCGACGACCAGTCGGAGGCGGGCGGCGCCCCTTATATCGAATTCAAGGTGATGCGCAGCGCCGACGATCCCGACCTTATTGTCGGCAGTTGGCAATTCCGCCACGATCAAAGCGCCGGCCGCGCGGTTCTGACCGAGTTTCGCTATGCGGTCGATTGCGCCGACCAACACGGCATCGCCTTCGTGTGGGTCAACGACCCCGAAGAGCTGTTCCCGCCTTGGGAGCGACGATGACACCGCGGGGCAAGAACCGCGCCACGACTGCCCACCCATAACGACACTGGCCGCTGCCGGGTGATCGGCAGGCCACGACCGCGGCGGCCGTGCCCTTTACCAGACCGCGCGAACGCGCCGCGTGAATATGTGATCGGCCGGCGCACCAGGCCATCTCGGCCCCGCCAGCCCCGCCGCTATCCGATTTCCCCAGAAATCGCGGCCCACGGTCCTCGCGGAATTCGCAAGGGACCGGTTTCAGCGCACCTCAGGCGCCGCCATCCGAGCGCACCCGAACAATGATGTCGACGCGACTGATCTCGGTTCCGGCCGGCGGCGTCGGCAATCCGCTCACCGACAGGTGATGGGCGGGAATGTCGCACAGTTGCCCGGTGGTCTCACAGAAGAAATGGTGGTGATCGGCGGTGTTGGTATCGAAATAGGATCGCCCGGGCTCGACGACCGCCTCGCGCAACAACCCTGCTTCGGTAAATTGATGCAGCGTGTTGTACACCGTGGCGAGCGACACCTTGAACCCGGCCGCCATCGCCTCGCCATGCAACTGCTCGGCCGTGACATGACGATCGCCGGCTTCGAGCAGCAGCCGGGCCAAGGCGAGCCGCTGCCGGGTCGGGCGCAGCCCGACGGCACGCAAGCGTTCCAACACACTCGACGGCGGCATCGCCTTATTCATGTCACAAATATAACAATATGCGCTGCCGAAATAAACAGCCGCGTCAGCGGTATCCGCCGGTTTGACCGAAAATTTCGGCAAAGTGGAGGGAATTCGGCGGCGCGCCGGCGATGGCGGCCGCCATTCCCGGCGTCCGCTTGTCAGGCGGACGCCAGGAATGTCGGGAGCGGGCTACAGGTTCGCCTGGAAGTCGCTGTAGTTGCGAACCTTGTTGTAGATCTGCAACCGATTGCGCTGACCGTCCGCGATGATGACTCGGTCGGTTTCGGGATCGAAATCCACCGCGGTCGGAAAGCACAGCCGCCATTGCGGCTCAAGGCTCTTCACCCGTCGCCGGGCCTTCATCATATCGGGGTTCGCATCGATGCTCTGCTGACCCCATTTCGAGAGCGCCTGGGCGTCGCCGATAAGCGTCGTGACCGGGCCGCCTTCCGGATCAAAGATGCAGATCCGGTGATTGCCCCAGTCGCAGACATAAATATCGCCGTCGCTGTCGACTGCGACATCGGTCGGGTGGTTGAACTGGTCGGTCCGCGGGTGACCGGCCTTTTCGCCCTCGGCGGCGATATAGGGACCGAACATCGTCACCGCATATGATCCCGGCGGCTGCGTGATCTTGCCAAAGCTGCCGATTGTCATCAGCGGGCGGCCTTGCGACGACAGTTTTTGGACGCGGTGGTTTTTCCAATCCGCGACCCAGATGTTGCCATCCTTGTCGAGGGTTACCCCCCAGGGCTGGTTGAACAGCCCGGGCTCGCGGCCGGGCCCACCGCATTTGCCGAGGAACTTGCCATCCGGGGCGAAGACCTGCAGGCGGTTGTTGCCGCTGTCGACGACGATGACATTGCCGCTCTTTTCAACCGCCAATCCGGCCGGACGCAACAGCTGGCCATCGGCGCTGCCCGCCGCGCCCCATTTTTGGATGAATTTTCCGCCGGTGTCGAAGACCGAAATCGAATTTGTCCACTCGTCGGAGCAGTAAACCCGATCGCGTTCCTCGTCGACGGCAATGCCGAACGGCCATACCGAGTGGCCGTCGCCCTCGCCATATTCGAAGAAATCGTGGAGCAGTTCCTCTTGGCCGGGCTCTTTGCCAAGCTCGACCTTGTTGGCGTGCATCCCGAAATTGTTTTCGTTGCCGCGATTGGTCGTATAAACGACGGTGTTTTTGCCCAGACACATCGTCTGGATGTAGTTGAACCCGGTGCCCCGGGCCGCGCCGCGTCCGACAGCGTGGCTCCAGTCGTACACCCGTCCGCGCGCGACTGTTGTCAGCGGCATTTCTCCCTCCTCTCCAATGACCCTTGCCTTCCGCGGCGCGGAAGGCGTGATGTTTGCCCGTTGCGCCCCATTCCGCGCGGGAACGGGGGCGCAACGGGTCGGTCCCGCTTAGTTCAGGAACGCGGGCTGCTCAAAGGTGCCGTTGACGATCGGCGCCGGGTTGAGCTTCAGCCACTTGTCGAGGATGGTCGAATAGACGCTGCGGAAGTCCATGTTCGGGTCGAGGTCGCCCTGCACCAGCTTCGAGGCCTCGAGCGACGGCATCTCGCCGTAATGGCCGCCCTTGACCTTTTCGCCGATCACAAAAGCAACGCCGCCGGCGCCATGGTCGGTGCCCGAGCCGTTGTCGTGGACGCGCCGGCCGAACTCCGAGAACAGCAGGATCACGACATTGTCGGCGTGATTGTGCTCGCGCAAATCCCGGACAAACGCGTCGAGCCCCTCCGACACCGCCTTCCACAACGCGGGATGGCCCTGCGCCTGTCCGGCATGGGTGTCAAAGGTGCTGTGGTCGCAATACATGATCCGGGTGCCGAGATCGGCGCAATGCACCTGAGCGATGTTGCGCAGCTTGCGGGCGATCGGGGTGTTCGGATACTCGACCGTCGAGCTGTATTTCTTTGGCGCTTCCTTGATGATGTCTTCGCCTTTCAGCGAGTCGGTCGCGGTCTCGCTCAGATAGTCCATGACCGGGCCGCGGCCGATCGCCGGGCTGTACATCTGGGCAAAACGGTTCAGCACCTGCTGGCGCTGATTGCCCTGGACCGTCGGCAGGAAGCCGTATTTGTCGAGCGGGCCGGAAACGCAGGCGACCGGAACACCGGGGCAGACCAGCGCGCGCGGCAGGCTCGGCCCCATGCTGACGGTGGTGACGACATTCTGCTTGTTCGGATCGAATTCGCGCGCGACGCGCCCGAGCCACCCTTCGGTGCCGACCTTGATCGGCTCGCAGGTATGCCAGATGTCCATGGCGCGGAAATGCGAGCGCGGCGACTCTTTCCAGCCGACGCCGTGGCAAACCGCCAGCTTGCCCTCGTCCCAGAACTTCTTCATCGGCGCCATATAGTCGGGGATGCCGTAGGTCTGGTCGAGGTGGATGATGTTGTTGTCGGGGATCCCGACCGCCGGCCGGTTGTCGCGGTACAGCGGATTGTTATACGGGATCACGGTGTTCAGGTAATCGTTGCCGCCTGTCAACTGCAGGACAACGATGCAGGGTTCAGTGGCTGGCATAGTGGGTTTCCTCTCCGTCTCAGAACGTGGTGACCATCAAGCGAACTGGTATTCGCGGGTGGCGACGATCAGCTGGAGCATTTCGCCGACATGCCGGTCGGCGGTCGCCGAGCCGCCATTGCTCCACGAAATCTGCCCCCATTCATTGGCCTGGGCCAACAGCTGCTGCTTGGTGTCGGCGCCGACTTCGATCGGCCCGATCAGATCGAGGCAGCCATCGACCAGTTGCTCGGGCGTCAGCGAGCCCCTGGCCTTCAGACGGTCGATGATGCGGCGCACCCCGGGCAGCGAGGTGTTGCCGACCCGCTCGGCCATAAAGTTGATGCGCGCCATCAACGAGCCGCTGTTGATCCATTCCTTGCCGGTGTGCCATCCCTCGACCGAGGGCGGGTTCAGCAAATCCTGGCCCATATAGGCGGTGTTCATCGACAGTTCGCCATAGCCCGGCGCCGGGACCTCGGCCCCGCCGACAAAGCGCAACGTTCCAACCACCACCTCGGCCGGCGATTTGACGTGCTGGAAGCGGGCGTTCTTGAAGAAGTCCGAATTGAACAAGACGCGCAAAACCTCGCGCATCTCAAACTTCGAACCCCGGAACACATCGACCAAGGTGTCAATCGCCTTTTGGTCACGCGGCGGTTCGATCGGCCAGGCGGGCACTTGCGGCTCGTCGGCGACAAAGAAATTGTAGAGGTGCCTGCAGATGAACCTACCGCAAGCGGGCTGGTTGACGATGATGTCGAGAATGTCGTCGCCGTTGAACCGGCCCTTAAAGCCAAGGAATTCTTTCTCGCCATCGTCATGGTCTTCTGGGCGATACTCGAACTTCCAGGGGAAGCGGCCGTAGGGAGCGCGCGGGATCTTGGTCTCGAAAGTCCAGCCGGTAAAAGCGCGCGACGCTTCGCGAACGTCTTTTTCGGTGTAATTGCCGGCGCCGAGGCTGAACAGCTCAAGCAGTTCACGGCCCCAATTCTCGTTGACCGCGGTGCCGTGGTTCTGGTTGTTGTCGAGCCAGAAAATCATCGTCGGATTGCGGGCCAACAGACCCAGCAACTCGCGATAATTGCCCATTCCGTGCTCACGGAACAGATTGATCTGTTCGAGGAGCTGGTCGTAATTGTCGACTTTGGAATTGCCGGTGGCAAAGACATGGTGCCAGAACAGCGCCATCTTTTCTTGCAGCGGCCGCTGAGTGTTCACCAGGTAGTAGAGCCAGTTGACATTGCCCATCGGCGGCTGGCCGCCCGGCAGCAGCGATGCCGGCTGGTAGCGCAGCAGGCTGTAACCGTCGACCTCGGGCTGGTTTTCGGGATGCAGCAATTCCTCGACGGTCGCCTCGTAGCCTCTGGCCACCCGGGCTTCGAGCTCGTCGCGGGTTGCGCCAAAGCCGGCGCGCCGCATCAGGTGCGCCATTAACGCGATGTCGTCCTGATATGCCATTCTTGCGCCCTCCTCCACGTGTGGTGTGTTGGTGATCGGGTTAGGCGTTATAGAGCCCCGCGCCGGGTTGCCTCGGCTTGTCGGCCTTGGTCTCGGCGCGGCGCCGGAAGGTGCGCACCAATGCGCTGCTGCCAAGCCACCCGGTCGGATCTCGGCAAGGGACGTTCGCATCCGCGCGTCCGTTCCCCATATCGCTCCAATCCTGTGCTATCCCGTGAGGCCCGGTGCCGTCCGGGCGGTTCGCGGCGGAAAACAATCGGCAGCGCCTACACCTTGGAACGATTTTATACTGGGCCCCCGGGGTGTCAAGCGGCGTGCGTCCGGCGTGCGCGTTTTTAGCGGGCGGGGATCACGCCGAAGGGCGGCGAGTTTGGCCTGCGCCGTCGCGCTCTCCAGCGCGGCGCGGCGCCGCCCAGACAAGCCCCATGGCCGCGGCGGTTATCCCAATATCGGCGGCCCGGATCGCCGCGCGGGCGCGCCCGGTCAGTCGCCGGTCTGCAGCCGCTCGACCAATTCGCGCACCGTCGGAATATAGCCATTGGCGTAAAACGGGTCGGAGGCGAACCGGTAGGCGTTGTGGCCGGCAAACATCAATTGCTGTTCGACGTCTCCGGCATGACGGATGGCCTGCAAGGTTTTCTGGATGCAAAAGCTGCGCGGATCGGCCTTCTTGCCGGTCGAGAAGCTGTCGTTTTCCGCCCAATTCGAGAACTGGCAGGCGCTCAGACAACCCATGCAACTGATCTGATCGGCGCGGATCTCGGCGGCCTTGCGCGGCGTCACAAAAATCAGCGTCGAATCGGGCGTGCGCAGGGCCTCGGTATAGCCGGCCGCCACCCAGCCCTCGGCCATTTCGCGATCATGCGGCGTCAGATAGACGACCCGATTGCGCGCCCCGACCCGAAACACCGCGACATGCTCACCCAGCGGCTCGACCGAATAAGCGACCTGGCGCGCCGAGCGCTCTTGCAATTCCTTCAGAAAGCCGTTGCGCACCGCCGAAGAATAAAAGCCGGTCGGGCTGAACCGGTTGAGGAAGACATCGCCCATTTCGAGCGTCAGCAATTTGCGCTTCCAGGCCTCCGAGATCGGGCTTTCCTGGGTCAGCAAGGGCCGCGTTCCGAATTGAAAGGCGATCGGCCCCAATTCCGGGTTTTCGATCCAATCGATCCACTCGCGCAGATACCACACCCCGCCGGCCATAAAGATCGGGGTCGCCGCGAGGCCGAAATCGCACATCATGGCGCGCAATTCGCGCACCCGCGGATAAGGCGGTTCGGGAACCAGCGGGTTTTCGCTGTTTGAGAGCCCGTTGTGGCCGCCGGCCAGCCACGGGTCTTCATAGACGACGCCGCCGAGCCAGTCGCGGAAGCGGTGATAGGCGCGCTTCCACAAAGCGCGAAAGGCCCGCGCCGAGGATACGATCGGATAGTAATAGACCCCGTAGCGCGCGCAGATTTCGGCGATCTTGTAAGGCATCCCGGCGCCGCAAGTGACCCCGTGGATGAGCCCTTTCGCCCCCTCCAACACGCCGTTCAAGACCCGCTCGGCGGCGGCCATCTCCCACAACACATTCATATGGACGCGCCCGGCGCCGCCGGCGCGCTCATGGGCCACCTGAGCCTGCTGGATGCCGCCGGCGATCGCATAAGCGACGAGCTCTTCGTGGCGCTCGCGCCGCGTGCGGCCGCGATAGATCTGGGCGATCGGGTCGCCTTGCTCGTTGTAGCTGTCGGCGTTGACACCAGAAAACGTGCCCACGCCGCCGGTCGCCGCCCAGGCGCCCGAGCTCTCGCCATTGGAAACCGAGATGCCCTTGCCGCCCTCGACCAGCGGCAGCACCTCCCGACCCGAGATCATGATCGCATTGAGCGGCTTCACGACACGATATCCCGGCGGCTCGCGGCGCGCCCGGCAGGCGGCGCAACGCCGTCTGGCCCGTCGCCGGCGGCAACGGTTCCGATTATCAGATGGGGAACATCCGAGAACACAGAAGTCACGCCCCAGTCGAATAACTCGCGCGCTCGCGCCGCATCGTTTACGGTATAGGCCAGCACACAATATCCCGCTTCGCGGATTTCGGCGACAACCGATCGGCGCAGGCTGCGATGGTCGAGGCCGATGGCGATGCAGCCGAGATCGGCGGCGCAGCCCCATCGGCCCGGCGTCGCCCGGCCCAACAGCAATGCGCGGGCAATTCCCGGGGCCGCCGCTCTGGCCGCGTCGAGGGCGTCGGGAACAAAGCTCGACAGCAGCGGTGCCGGCAACTGCGGCGGCCACAGCCGGGTCAGCTCCGCGGCCGCGCGGCCACCGATGGCGCGCCCGCGGTCGCGCGCGCATTTGAGTTCGACATTGGCGCCGAGGCCGCATTCGCCGAGCACCGCAATCGCCTCGGCCAGGCTCGGCACCGGCTCGCCGGCAAAGGCCGGATCAAACCAGCCGCCGGCGTCGTAGCGCTGCAGCGCCGCCCAAGGCAACCGGGCCACCCGGCCGCGCCCGTTGGTAGTGCGGTCGATCCGCTCGTCGTGGAGCAACACCAACGCGCCGTCGGCGGTCAGGCGAAGGTCGATTTCGACCCAGCGGCACCCGACCGCATGGGCCTTGCGCAACGCCGCCAGCGTGTTTTCGGGGGCAAGACCTGCCGCACCGCGATGGCCGATGACCGATGGCAGGCCCAGATCAACGGCGCCCAGATCAACCCCGCCGCCCACGCCCGGCGCGGCAATCAGCGGCACGGCGCCCGTGGCCATCGCCCCGGGTACCCGCCGCCGTGGCGACGACGCGGCCCGGCGGGGCCGGCTATTTCGCCGCTTCCGGGGCCCGCGCCGGCTCGGCCCGCCGGGCGCCCAGATCCTCGCCGGTCTGCTGATCGACCTGGCGCATGCTGAGCTTGACCTTGCCGCGCTCGTCAAAGCCCAGCACCTTGACCTTGACGCTGTCGCCGAGCTTGACGACGTCGCCAACCTTGGCCACCCGGTGCGGCGCCAATTCGCTGATATGGACAAGCCCGTCGCGCGATCCGAGAAAATTGACAAAGGCTCCGAAATCGACGGTCTTGACGACCTTGCCGGTATAGATCGCGCCGATTTCGGGCTCGGCGACGATGCCGCGGATCCAGTCGATCGCCGCCTGGGCGGCGCTGGCGTCGGAGGCCGCCACCTTGACCGTGCCGTCATCGTCGATGTCGATCTTGGCGCCGGTGGTCTCGGTGATTTCGCGAATGACTTTACCGCCGGTGCCGATCACCTCGCGGATTTTGTCGCGAGGTATGCTCAGGGTTGTGATCCGCGGGGCATGGCCGCTGACCGCGGACCGCGCTCCGGTCAGGGCCTTGGCCATCTCGCCGAGAATGTGGGCGCGTCCGTCGCGCGCCTGATCGAGCGCGACGCGCATGATCTCCTCGGTGATCGAGGTGATCTTGATGTCCATCTGCAACGCCGTCACGCCGCGCTCGGTACCGGCGACTTTGAAATCCATGTCGCCCAGATGGTCCTCGTCGCCGAGAATGTCGGACAACACAACAAACCCGTCGGGCTCCTTGATCAGGCCCATGGCGATGCCGGCCACCGGCCGCGGGATCGGCACACCGGCATCCATCAGCGCCAGCGACGCGCCGCAAACCGAGGCCATCGACGAGGAACCGTTCGATTCGGTGATCTCGGAAACGACCCGGATCGTGTAGGGGAAACTGTCCTTTGGCGGCAGCAGCGGGTGGACCGCTCGCCAGGCCAATTTGCCGTGGCCAATCTCGCGCCGCCCGGGCGAGCCGATCCGGCCGGCCTCGCCGGTTGAATATGGCGGGAAATTGTAATGCAGCATAAAATTCTCGCGGTACTCGCCTTCGAGCGCGTCGATGACCTGCTCGTCCTGGCCGGTCCCCAAAGTGGCCACCGCCAGCGACTGGGTTTCACCGCGGGTGAACAGCGCCGAGCCGTGGGCGCGCGGCAGGATGCCAACTTCGCACGCGATCGGCCGGATCGCGCGCGGATCGCGGCCGTCGATGCGGGCCCCGCCGCCGAGGATCGCGCCGCGCACAATCTCCTTTTCGAGATCCTTGAAGATCTTGCCGGCGAGGTCGCGCTCGCCCTCCTCGGCAAACAACTCGGCGATCTGGGCCTTGGCCGCATTGAGACGGTTGCTGCGCTCCTGTTTGCCCTGCTCGCGATAGGCGGCGGCGATCAGCGGCCCGACATGCTCGCGCAGCCGCGCTTCGACCGCCTCCTTGGAGGCCGCCGGCGGCGGCAGTTCCCAGGGCTCGCGCGCGCAAGTCTCGGCCAGCTCGATGATCGCCTGAATGACCGGTTGGAACGCGCGGTGACCGAAAGTGACCGCGCCGAGCATGACCTCTTCCGGCAATTCCCGGGCTTCCGATTCGACCATCAGCACCCCTTCGGCGGTGCCGGCGACGACAAGATCGAGCTCGGACCGGGGCAATTCCGCCACGGTCGGGTTCAGCACATATTTGCCGTCGATATAGGCCACCCGCGCGGCGCCGATCGGGCCGAGAAAGGGGATGCCCGAGATCGTCAGCGCCGCCGAAGCGCCGACCATCGAGACGATATCGGGATCGTTTTCGAGATCGTGGCTCAACACCGTGCAGATGATCTGGGTTTCGTTGCGGAAGCCGGGCGCGAACAGGGGCCGCAACGGCCGATCGATCAGCCGCGAGACCAGCGTCTCATGCTCCGACGGCCGGCCTTCGCGCTTGAAAAAACCGCCGGGGATCTTGCCGGCGGCAAAGGTTTTTTCCTGGTAATTGACGGTCAGCGGGAAAAAATCCTGGCCGGGCTTGACCTCTTTCATCGCCACGGCGGTGCACAAAACCGTGGTTTCGCCATAGGTGGCCATGATCGCCCCATCGGCCTGGCGGGCGAGCTTGCCGGTTTCGAGGACGAGCTTGCGCCCGCCCCAGATCAGTTCCTTGCGATAGATTTGGAACATTCTTTAGCATTCCTTTGCAAACAGACCGCGCGCCGGTCTGGCCGCAGCCGACGCCGCAGCGTCGCGCGCGATCGCGAGGGTGGGCACGGGCGCCGGGATCCGGCCGGTCATCAAGGGTTGGGTCCGGCCGCCGCCGGCGATGCTCACCGGCGCAACCCCAGCCGCGCGATCAGCGCCTCATAGCGGCTCTGGTTGATGCGTTTGAGATAATCGAGCAATCGGCGCCGCTGACCGACCATGACCAGCAATCCGCGGCGCGAGTGAAAATCCTTTTTATGGGTTCCGAGATGCTCGGTCAGGTTGCGGATCCGTTCGCTCAGGATCGCCACCTGCACTTCGGGCGAGCCGGTGTCGGCCGGCTGTCTTGCAAATTCAGAGATGAGCGCCTGCTTGCGCTCGGCGGTGATCGACATCGATCAAAAGCCTCGTCAACAATTCATCACACGCAACGGCCGCAGGCCGCCGTCATCGACTTTGGCCAGGGCAACCAGCGCGCCGCCATGCCATGCGCTGACAACGGTGCCCGGATCAAGCCGGCCGCCGGTTTCCGACCGCGACGGGTCGCCAAACGCGACACGCTGCCCGCGGCGCAACCGTTCGGCCTCGGCACCGGCCAACGCGACCGCCGGGATGCCGCCGAGCGCCGTGTCAATCGGCAGCACGAACCCGCAGTCCTGCGCAATATGTTGCCGACCGTCAAGACATTCCAGCGGAATTGCATGCGCTTCGGTAAACGGGCCGACCGCCAGCCGGCGCAACGCCGCAACATGGCCGAAGGTGCCAAGCGCCGCAGCCAGATCGCGCGCCAAGGCGCGGATGTAGGTGCCTTTGCCGACTTCGGCCTCGAATTCGGCATGCTCGGGATCGAGAACCGCAATCAGGCGCAGGCTGAAAATTTCCACCGGCCGCGGCGACAATGTCGGCATTTGCCCGCGGCGCGCCACGGCGTAGGCGCGGCGCCCGCCGCTCTTGAGCGCGCAATAGGCCGGCGGCGTCTGGGTGAGCGTGCCGACAAAATGCGGCAGCATCGCCGCCACCGCCGCCGGTGGCGGCCGCACCGCGCTCTCGGCGATGATCTCGCCTTCGCTGTCGTCGGTGGTACGGGCGCTTCCCCAGCAAACGCAAAAGCGGTAGCGCTTGCGGGCGCTCATCGCATAGGCGATCGTCTTGGTCGCCTCGCCCAGCGCCACCGGCAACACCCCGCTCGCCAGCGGATCGAGGGTTCCGGCATGCCCGGCCTTGACGTCGCCAAAGGCGCGCCGGACGCGGCCGACCACCCGGGCCGAGCTCAGGCCTTGCGGTTTGTCGATGACAATCCAACCGCTCGCCCGCCGCTCACCCCTCATCGGCATCCGCCCCGCCGCCGGCCGGCGATGCGCGCAAGTCGCGCTCGACCTCGGGACGCGCCAATAAGGCGGCGATGTGCGCGGCCTGGTCGAAGGTCCGGTCCAGCTCGAACACCAGGTTCGGCGCATAGCGCAAATTGAGGTCGCGCGCCGCCAGCCCGCGCACAAACCCGGCGCTGCGGGTCAGCGCCGCGATGATTGCGGCGGCGTTGGCACCGCCGAGCGGCATGACATAGGCGGTCGCGTTGCGCAAATCGGGGCTCAAACGCACTTCGGCGACAGTGATGCTGGCCTCGCGCAAGACCGGGTCGCGGCATTGGCCGCTGCGCAACACCCGATCGAGGGCGTGCCGCAACGCCTCGGCAACCCGCTGCCGGCGCGGGTTTGCGGCACGGGCGGGCGGCGCGTGCGAGCGCTCGCGGCGCCCGGCGCCGGCCGGGTCGGTCAAGGAAGCGGATTTAGGCGGCATGCCGGAAATTCCGAGCTACAGGGTGCGGGCGACTTCCTCGATGTCGAAACATTCGATGACATCGCCGACCTGGATGTCCTGGTAGTTTTCAAAGGCCATGCCGCATTCGTAGCCTTCGCGCACCTCGCGCACTTCGTCCTTGAACCGCTTCAAGGTTTTCAATGCGCCCTCGTGGATCACGACATTGTCGCGCAACAGCCGCACCTTGGCGCCGCGGCGAACGATCCCCTCGGTGACCATGCAGCCGGCCACCTTGCCCACCCGGGTGATGTTGAACACCTCGCGGATCGAGGCGTTGCCGAGCAGACGCTCGCGCAGGGTCGGCGCCAGCAGCCCCGACAAGGCCGCCCGCATGTCGTCGATCAGATTGTAGATGATCGAGTAATAGCGGATTTCGACGCCATCGCGCCGCGCCAGGTCGCGCGCCTGCGGATTGGCCCGCACATTGAAGCCGATGATGACGGCGTTGGAGGCCTTGGCCAGGATCACGTCGCTTTCGGTAATCCCGCCGACCGCCGAATGCAGCACCCGCAGCGAGACCTCGCTGGTCGACAGCTTGTCGAGCGAACTGATAATCGCTTCAAGCGAGCCGTGCACATCGGATTTGACGACCACCGGCAGCTCTTTGGCGACCCCGGCGGCGATTTGCGAAAACATCTGTTCGAGGGTGCCGCGCCCGCCGATCGCGGCGGCGGCGGCACGGCGCCGGCGCTGGCGAAAATCGGCAATTTCACGCGCCCGACTTTCGCTGTCGACGACGACCAGATCGTCGCCGGCGAGCGGAATCCCGTTCAGCCCCAGCACTTCGATCGGGGTCGACGGCCCGGCCTCGGTCTGGTTGTGGCCGCGATCATCGACCAGGGCGCGCACCCGGCCCCATTCGCTGCCGGCGACAAAAATGTCGCCGACGCGCAGCGTGCCACGCTGGATCAGCACCGTGGCCACCGGCCCGCGGCCGCGCTCGAGCTTGGCCTCGAGGATCACGCCTTCGGCCGGGCGGTTCGGGTTGGCGCGCAGATCAAGCAATTCCGCCTGCAGCAGGATCGCTTCTTCGAGCCGATCGAGGTTGGTCCGCTTCAGCGCCGAGACTTCGACGTCAAGCACCTCGCCGCCCATCGCTTCGACCACCACCTCGTGCTGCAGCAATTCCTGGCGCACCCGCTCGGGTTGGGCGTCGGGTCGGTCGATCTTGTTGATCGCCACGACGATCGGCGCATTTGCTGCCCTGGCGTGGCGGATCGCCTCGACGGTCTGCTCCATGATGCCGTCATCGGCGGCGACCACCAGCACGACGATATCGGTGACGTTGGCGCCGCGCGCCCGCATCGCGGTAAAGGCCTGATGGCCGGGAGTATCGATAAAGGTGATCTGCTTGCCGCTTTTCAGCGTCACCTGATAGGCGCCGATATGCTGGGTGATGCCGCCCGCCTCGCCGGCCGCGACATCGGTCTCGCGCAACGCGTCGAGCAGCGAGGTCTTGCCGTGGTCGACATGACCCATGACGGTGACCACCGGGGCGCGCGGCTGCAGCGCCTCCTCGCTGTCGTCTTCGCCGCGCAGCCCAACCTCGACATCGGCTTCCGAAACCCGGCGCAGGCGATGGCCGAATTCGGCGACGACGAGTTCGGCCGTATCGGCGTCGATGACCTGGTTGATCGTCGCCATGACCCCCATGCGCATCAGCGCCTTGATCACATCGGCGCCGCGCTCGGCCATGCGATTGGCCAGCTCCTGGACGGTAATCGTCTCCGGGACGACGACATCGCGCACCACTTTCGCGGTTTCCTGCTCGCGTTGGTGCAGACGCTGGCGTTCGCGCTCACGCGCGCGCCGCACCGAGGCGAGGCTGCGCATCCGCTCGCCCTCATCGCCGGACAGCGCCCGCGTTACCGTCAGCTTGCCGACGCGCCGCCGGTTCTCGTCGCGACGCACCGGGGCGGCCGGCTTTTTGGCTTCGGGCCGCGCCCCGCGGCGCGGGACCGCAGCCGGCTCGTCCTCTTCGATCTCTTCCTCATCGGCAAGGACCGCAACCTTGCCCGCCGCCGCCAACGCCGCCACCTTGGCCGCCGCCGCCTTGCCGGCGCGCTCGGCGACTTCGCGCCGCGCCTCTTCCTCCTTGCGCCGCTGCTCCTCTTCCTCGGCGCGCTTGCGCGCTTCTTCGGCCGCCTGGCGCCGCGCCTCTTCTTCCTCGGCCTTGCGCCGCGCCTCTTCCTCGGCGCGCAACCGCGCCTCCTCGGCGGCGCGTTCGGCCTCCTGCCGGCGGCGATCCTCCTCGGCCAGCGCCGCCTTGCGCCGCGCTTCCTCATCGGCGCGCTGGGCGTCCTGCAGCGCCCGCACGCGCCCGGCGCGTTCCTCGGCGGTCAGGGTGCGCGGCACCACCACCAGCCGCCGTGCCGGTTCGGCGGGGGCGGGACGCGCCGCCGGCGGCGCTTCGCGCTCGCGCGCCACCGCGGGCGGCGCCTCGGCCTTGCCCGGCTCGGCCTGGCCCGGCCCGATCATCCGCTTTTTGCGGACCTCGACGGTGACGGTTTTCGACCGGCCATGGGAAAAGCTTTGCCGGACCTGACCGGTCTCCACACCCTTACGCAATTCCAGCCGGCCGCTGGGCCGAGCCAGGGTCAGGGGCCGTTTTTGCTCTTGCTCAGTTGCGTCGCTCATCGCGCTCCAATCTGTCCTTCCCCCGCGCCGGCCCGCCCGGGCCCGCATTCGCCGCCTGCACCACCGCCGCATCGGCGCGAAAGCCGGCCAATTTCATCGCGTCAGCCACCAGGCGCCGGCTTAGCGGGCCGGGGCCGAGTGCTGCGTTTACCACATGGTCGCGGCCGAAAGCCGCACCAATTTCCGCCGCGGTCAGCGCCGTGACCCGAGGCAAGTCGCGCCCAAGGGCCGCCAGCTTGCGCAGCGAACCCTCGGCCCCGTCGAGCGCCGCCACCAGCACCGCCGCCCGCCCGCCGCGCACCGCTTCGGCCACCCGCTCGAACCCGGCCACCGCGTGGCCCGCCCGCCGGGCCAAGCCAAGCGTGTCGACAAGACGCCGCGCGAGCAGCGCCTCGATCCGATCGGCCAAGCCGTCCGGGACCCTGACTGTCCTTCGTGAGGCCCGCGCAAACACGCGCTTTCTTATCGCCTCCTCCACTATATCGCGGCGCGGCGACAACCACCAACCCCGTCCGGGCAGGCGGGCCGCAACATCCGGCACGACCTCGCCCTCCGGACCAATCACAAAGCGCAGCAACGCCTCGCGATTGCGGCTGTCGCCGGTGACCAAACAGCGCCGCTGCGGGCCGTCATCTGCGGCGGCATCGGCGGCGCCGCCGATCGGGGTCGGGCGCCCGCGCGTGGCCGCTACTCCCGGCTGCTGTCCGCCGCCGCGTCGTCCTCGAACCAATGGGCCCGCGCCGTCATGATCAGGGCGTTGGCCGCCTCGAGTTCGAGCGGCGCACCGGCCTTGTCGGAGCCGGCCAGCAACTCGACGAGTTCGTCGCCCGACAGCCCGGCGAAATCGTCGAGCGTCTTGATCCCGTTCTCGCCCAGCGCCACCAGCATGCCGGGGCTGAGCCCGTCAAGAGCGGCCAGATCGTCGGCCACACCGAGTTCGCGCCGCCGCTCCTCATATTCCTGGTCGCGGCGTTCCAGCGCGCCGCGCGCCCGCGCCTGCAATTCCTCGGCGATTTCGGCGTCGAACCCCTCGATCTCGGCGAGGTCGCTGGTCGCGACATAGGCGACCTCTTCGAGCGAGGTAAAGCCTTCGGTGACCAGCAGGTGGGCGATCACCTCGTCGATGTCGAGCGCGTCGATGAACATCCGGCTGCGGCTGCGGAATTCCTCGGTGCGGCGCTCCGATTCCTCGGCCTCGGTCAGGATGTCGATGTCCCAGCCGGTGAGTTGCGAGGCGAGCCGCACATTCTGGCCGCGGCGTCCGATCGCAAGGCTCAGCTGGTCGTCGGGCACCACGACCTCGACCCGGCGCTGCTCCTCGTCCATGACCACCTTGGTGACCTCGGCCGGGGCCAGCGCGTTGACGACAAAGGTGGCGGGATCGGCCGCCCACGGCACGATGTCGATCTTTTCCCCCTGCAATTCGCCGACCACTGCCTGCACCCGGCTGCCGCGCATGCCGACACAGGCGCCGACCGGGTCGATGCCGCTGTCGCGAGAGACCACCGCGATCTTGGCCCGGCTGCCGGGGTCGCGCGCCACCGCCTTGATCTCGATAATGCCGTCATAGATCTCCGGCACTTCCTGGGCGAACAGCTTGGCCATGAATTGCGGGTGGGTGCGCGACAGAAAGATCTGCGGGCCGCGCGGTTCCTGGCGCACATCATAGATATAGGCGCGCACCCGCTCGCCCTGGCGGAAGCTCTCGCGGGGCAGCAATTCGTCGCGGCGCGCAATCGCTTCGGCGCGGCCCAAATCGACAACGACATTGCCAAACTCGACCCGTTTGACGAGCCCGTTGACGATCTCGCCGACCCGGTCCTTGAATTCGAGATATTGGCGCTGCCGTTCGGCGTCGCGCACCTTCTGGACGATGACCTGTTTGGCGGTCTGAGCGGCGATGCGGCCAAAGTCGATCGGCGGCAATGGATCGGTGATGAAGTCGCCGATTTCGGCTTCCGGGTTGAGCCGCTTGGCTTCGGCAAGCGCGATCTGGGTCGCCTCGTTCTCGATCGTCTCGGTCACTTCACGAAAGCGGAGCAGCCGAATTTCGCCATTGCGCCGGTCGATTTCGGCGCGGATGTCGTATTCCTGGCCATATTTCGAGCGCCCGGCTTTTTGGATCGCCTGCTCCATCGCCTCGATGACTTCGTCGCGATCGATCCCTTTGTCGCGGGCGACGCTGTCGGCGACCTGGAGCAGTTCGGGGCGGGCGTAGGTGACGGTGCTTTCCATGGCGGTTCCGAAGATCCTGGGTGGCTCGGCTCACTGCGGGTGCGACGCTGCGAGCAGATCGTCGGTGATCACGAGCTTGGCGCGGGTCACCGCCGCAAACGGCACTTGCACCTCGCCGGTGCTGGTTGCAAGGCGAATGTCGCCGCCGGCGGTGCCGAGCAGGCGTCCGCGGAAGCGCTTGCGTCCATCGACCGGGGCGCCGAGCTCCACCCGCGCCTCGCAGCCGCGAAAACGCTCGTAATCCTCAAGGCGCACCAGCGGGCGGTCGAGGCCGGGCGAACTAACTTCAAGCGTATAGGCCCCGGCGATCGGGTCGGCCACATCGAGCAGGGCCGACACCGTATGGCTGATCTGCGCACAATCCTCGACGCTCATCGGCGCGTCATCGGTCCGCTCGGCCATGACTTGCAATGTCGCCCGGCGTCCGCCGGTCAACGCCACGCGCACCACGCGATAGCCCATCGCCGCCAAGGACGGCTCAATCAGCCCAGTGATGGTTCCGGTATCGACCAATAACCCGACCTCTGCTCCCTCGGTGAATGCCGATATGAAAAGGTGGGCCGATGGCCCACCTGCAAGATTATCCGCAATGCGGACATATGTGCACTGGTCTTTAATATAATGGAAGCGGCTGGCCCCGCAAGGGCATAGCCACAAAGCGGGGACCCTGCCGCGCGCCCCCGGCGGGCGCCGGAAAGGGTGTGGCTGTCGCCGCCGATGGCCCGATCAACGAGGGTTTACGCCGGCCCTTGCCGGCCCCGATCGCGCCCGCCGAAGGGGGTGCGGATCGCCGGTCGGCCGGGGCAATTGCCGCCAGAGGGCCTCTGCTCAGGCGGCTTTGGCGGCTTTGGCGTCCTCGCGGATCATGGCCGCACCTTTTTCGGCAATCATGATGGTCGGGGCATTGGTGTTGCCGGTGGTCACGCTCGGCATCACCGAGGCGTCGATGACGCGCAGCCCGCCGATGCCACGCACTCTGAGGCGCGAATCGACGACCGCCATCGGGTCCTCACCCATCCGGCAAGTGCCGACCGGGTGGTGCAGGTTGGTGCCGTCGCGATGGAGGAAGTCGCGCAGCGCCGGCTCGCTCGCGCAATCGGCGCCGGGCATGGTTTCGGCGGCGCTGTACGGGTGCAGCGCCGGGGCGGCGAAGATGCGCCGCGCCAGCGCGATGCCGGCGAGCAGCACGCCGACATCGCCGGCCGCCGAGAGATAATTCGGACGGATCGCCGGCCGGTCGAGCGGATCCGCCGAGCGCGCCATGATCGTGCCGCGGCTGTCCGGACGCGCCAGACACACCGCAATCGTCATCCCCGGCTCGCGCTCGAGCCGGCCGTAGCCGCCCGGTTCATAGCTGCCGGGGGTAAAGAGCAGCTGCAAGTCGGGGCTGGCCAACCCCTCGCGGCTTCTGGCAAAGACCATGGCCGTGGTCACGCCAAAGGTCAGCGCGCCGCGCCCGGTCGCAACATACCGGGCGAGTTCGCGCAGCAGCGGGGCGCCGCGGGCGAGCTGATTGACCGAAACCGCGTCCTTGACCCGGTGCGTGACGCGCGCCGCAAAATGGTCGGACAGGTTGGCCCCGACCCCGGGCAGGTCGAGGACCACCGGGACCCCGATCGATTTCAGATAATCGGCGGGACCGATCCCGGAGACCTGCAGCAGATGCGGGGAATTGACCGTGCCGCCGCACAGCACCACCTCGCGCGCGGCGCGGACATGCTCGATGCGACCGTGGCGGCGAAAGGCCACGCCGGTGCAGCGGCGGCCGTCAAAGCCGAGACAGGTCGCGACCGCGTTGGGCACCACGCGCAGATTGCGCCGCCGTCGCGCCTGGGCGAGAAAGGTGCGCGCCGTCGAGCCGCGAAAGCGCCCGCCGCGCGTCATCTGCGAATAGCCGACCCCTTCCTGCACCGCACCGTTATAGTCGCGGGTCAGAGCAAACCCGGCCTGTTGCGCCGCTTCGACAAAGCGGTGGGTCAGGGGCAGAATGGTGCGGTAATCCTCGACCGGCAGCGGCCCGCCGCGGCCGCGATATTCCGGATCGCCGCCGGCGTAATTCTCGGATTTCTTAAAGAATGGCAGCACCTCGGCATAGCTCCAGCCGCGGCAACCCGTCTGGGCCCAGCCGTCGTAATCGGCCGGGTTACCGCGCACATAAAGCATGCCGTTGATCGAACTGGTGCCGCCCAGCACCCGGCCGCGCGGCCAATGCAGCGCCCGATTGCCCAAGGCCGGCTCGGGATCGGTGTAATAGTTCCAGTTGACCAGCGGATTGGCGCGCAAATGCAAGGCCCCGGCCGGAATGTGGATCATCGGGTGCCAGTCGCGCGGCCCGGCTTCGAGCAGCACCACCCGCGCCCCGTCCTCGCTGAGCCGCGCGGCGACGGTGCAACCCGCCGAACCGGCGCCGACCACGACATAATCGGCGTCGAGATCGCTCATTGCCGCCCCCGGCCGAGGTCGATTGGGCGATGCCCGGATTTGCCCCGCATAACCGCCACCATTGCCTCTCCTATTTCGCCATCGCTGCAGTGTGAGTTATCGCACAGCAAGCGGCAAAGCGATGCACTATCCTTAACGACAAGGACATTGCCGGGAGCGAGCGCGATGACCGTGTCGAGAGAGACCCTGCGCGCCATGCAGGATGTGCGCGTTCTGCTCGAATTCCTGGGCCGCCGGGCCGACAGCGTGCTGTTGTCCCAATTCAAGGATACCCGCGCCCCGACCTCCCCATCCCGACCGGTCGCAGTTCCGCCGTGCGACGATTACCATGGGTTCGTCAACCGCCTGACCGAGATCGAGAACAAGATCGAGAGCGGGGCCGAGCTTGCGCCGGCTTCCGCGGGCGACGACAGATCGAGCGACCTCACTTTTCTTTATCTGAGCCGGGATTTTCTTGCCGCACTCAGCGCGCCGGCAACGGTCGACAGCATTCGCACCACCGCGGCCTATGTCGAAGCGCGCGGCCTCGGTTTTCTGACCGCGATCCCGCTCATCGGCGCAAAGCTGGCGGTATTGCGCCCGCCGGTTTATTCGGACGAGTACGCCGGCCGCGGCCGACGGCTGGCGCGGACCGCGCGGCGTACCGAAGGCCTGGCCCTGTTCATGACCCTCTTGACGCTCGGGGTCTCAATCTACGCGCTGACCGGGCGGATGATCCTCGACAAGCAGAAACAGGTTTTTGCCACCTACCAGGAGGTTTCTCGCGATCGCGGCGAACTCGCCCAAGAGCTGGTCGCCGCCGGTCTGAAAACCGACGGCAATGATCTGTACGCAGCGCCGCGCGGCTGCGATCCGGCGAGCCTCCCGCCGGCAACGCCGGTGAAGGCGGCCGGTTCGCCTTCGCCCATCGCTTCACCTTCGCCCATCGCTTCACCTTCGGCCGCATCCGGGACCGATCCACCGCTTCCCAATTCGTCGCCCGCGGTTCTGCTCGCCGCGCAAAAGTGCATCCTTTATTGGAAGACAAGACAGGCCACTCTCGATATCGCGGCGGTGAGCTTGCAGCTGATGTCGTGGACCCATGCCGTCATTGGCGGCAGCCCTGCGCTTGGGCAGACAGGCGCGGCGCCCGAGAGAGCCGGGAACGGCGGCGCCAGGGTCGCGGATGACGACCACCCGACCGCCACCGCCTGGCGCGTCGTGTCCGGGATTGGCTCGGAACTTTCAGACGACGCCCACTTTGTCATGTCTCGGGTCTTCGGGATCAACCCGCAATATATAGCCGCCGAGGCCAATCGCCATCATGAGCTATGCGCCCGCATTGGCGGTGAATTCGTCAGCGACTGCGATATCCAGCTTACCGATTTGATCTTTCGCAATTCGGTGGTCGCCGGAGCGTTATTGGGGGCGATCACGCTCTATTTGCTGCCGGCGCTCTACGGATTTTTGGGTGCGTCGGCCGCCACCTTTCGCGGTCTGCGGCGAAAAGTGGATCTTTCGCTGGTCACGATCACCGACCGCGGCCGGATCCGGGAAGGCGTCATTCTCGGATTGTTGTGCGGCGCGGTGATCGGGTTGTTTGCCGGCTACATCAACGATGCCACGCCGACGACCGGGCTTGGGCTATCGGCGCTGGCGCTGCTCGCCGGTTTCAATGTGCCGCTCGTGTTCTCGTTTTTTGACGCGCTGTCGAGCCGGATCTTTCAGCCCACGCCCGCCGATCACCCCGCGCGCTGAGCCGGTATGACGCCCGGCGGGGCTGGCGGTTGTCATCGCCCCCGCGGCGAGGCAAGCTCACCGCCGCGCCAAGCCTGCGGGGAGGAGAGCCATGCCGATCGCGCCGATGCTCAGCGAAGAAATGCCGGCGAATGCGCTGGTTGCCCGGGTGCTCGAAGAGGCCGGGATCGAAATGGTGTTTGGCATTTCCGGCGGCCATACCGGGCGCATCGTCTCGGGGCTCAGCCAATACCAGAACTCGATCCGCACGGTTCTGGTGCGCGAGGAATCGCTGGGCGGGGTCATGGCCGAAGTCTATGGCCGGCTGACGCGCCGCCCGGGGGTGTTGCTGGGCCAGGGGCCGTGGGTGCTGGGCAACGGGCTGATCGGCACGATCGAGGCGCATCTGTCGAGTTCGCCGATGCTGCTGTTGACCGATTTCAGCGACGCGCCCCGGTTTCCGCTGCACGCGCCCTATCAGCAGGGCACCGGCGACTGGGGCAGCTGGGACGCGCGTCGCGCCTTTGGCGGTGTCACCAAACACGTCATGCAGGCGCATGACCCGATCGCCGCGGTCCAGGCGACCCAGCTCGGCATCAAGCATGCGCTGGCCGGCCAGCCGGGCCCGGTCGCGATCCTCTACAGCCACGACTCGCTGGCCGGGTCGGTCGCCCCGGATTCGCAACCGATGCTCTATCCGACCCGCTATTACCTGCCGGCAACGCCACCGCCGGCCGCGGCAAGCGCGGTTGCCGCCGCCGCCGCGGCGATCCTCGCCGCCGAGCGTCCGGTCGTGATCGCCGGCAACGGCGTGCGCATCGCCCGCGCCTATGACCCGCTGCGCCGGCTTGCCGAAGCCGCCGGGCTGGCGGTCGCAACCACTGCGGCCGGCAAGGGCACCTTTGCCGAGACCCATCCGCTGGCGCTGGGCGTGTTTGGCACCTTTGGCACCGCGGCCGCCAACGCCGCGCTTGCCGAGGCCGATCTCGTTGTCGTGGCCGGCTCGAAACTGAGCCCCAGCGACACGGCCTGGGAAAACCGGGCATTGCTCGACCCGGCCCGGCAGACTTTTGTGCAGATCGACATCGAGCCGCGCAACGCCTCGTGGAATTACCCGGCCGAACATGTGCTCGTGGGTGATGCGGCGGTCATCCTCGCCCAGCTCGTCGAGGAAGTCGGCGCCCGCGGCGGCGACCGCCGGCAGCGGGCCGAGCGCCGCATTGCCGGCCACCGCGAGCGCCACGGTTATTTCAGCGACCGCGCCTATTTTGCCGAAGACGTGCCGATCCTGCCGCAGCGGCTGATCGGCGAGTTGTCGCGCGGCCTGCCGGCGAATGCGATCGTGTGCTGCGACGCCGGCGAAAACCGCATCATGATGACGCATTTCTACCAGACCAAACAGGCCGAGGGATTTTTGCAGGCGGCCGGCTCCGGCCCGATGGGGTTTGCGATCCCGGCGGCTCTCGGCGCCAAGCTCGTCCACCCCGACCGGCCGGTCGTCGCGGTCTGCGGCGACGGCGGTTTTGCGATGACCATGAACGGGCTGATGACCGCGGTCGAACACGACATTCCGATCATCACCGTCGTGTTCAACAACAAGGCGCTCGGCTGGGTGTTGCACGGTTCGGGGCCGTTCTCGGCCGAATTCAACGACTGGGACCACGCCGCGATCGCGCGCGCGATGGGCTGCCGCGGGGTGCGCATCGAAGAGCCGGCGGCGATCGCGCCGGCGCTTGCCGAGGCGCTTGCGAGCCGCGGCCCGACCGTGCTCGACGTACGCACCTCGCTCGCCGTCACCTTTGCCGACATCACCTCGCAACTGGCGAAGGACGCCTCGCCGCGCCGCCGCTGAGACGGCGGGCGATGGCTTCCACCGCCTCCTCTGCCGCCATCGACGCGATCCTCGGGCGGGGCGTCGATGCCGGCGACGTGCCGGGCGTCGTCGCACTGGCGGCGAGCGATGCCGGGATTTTCTACGAAGGCGCCTTTGGCCGGCGCGAGGCTCACCGGGGCCCGGCGATGACGCTCGACACGGTCTTCCGCATCGCCTCGATGACCAAGGCGGTGACCTCGGTCGCCGCATTGCAGCTCGTCGAGCAAGGCCGGCTCGCGCTCGACGCGCCGATCGGCGGGGTGTTGCCGGAATTGGCCGCGCCGTTTGTGCTCACCGGCTTTGACGCGGCCGGCAAGCCGCGATTGCGGCCGGCCCGGCGGCCGATCACGCTGCGTCATCTGCTCACGCATACCGCCGGCTTCGGCTACGAGATGCTGAACAGCGAGCTCATTCGCTATTACGCGGCGACCCACACCCCCTCCCCAGGCAGCGGAAAACTCGCCGGTCTGCGGGTGCCGTTGCTGTTCGATCCGGGCGAGCGATGGCAGTACGGCATCAATCTCGAATGGGTCGGACGCGCGGTCGAAGCGGCCAGCGGCCAGTCTCTCGATCGCTATTTCGAAGACCATATCTTCGCCCCGCTCGGCATGGCCGACACCACCTTTCGCCTGTCGAGCGACCAGCGCCGCCGGCTCGCCGCGATCCACCAGCGCCAGGCCGACGGCTCGCTCAACCCGGTCGAGCTCGATGTGCCGCCGAGCAACCCCGAATTTTGGGGCGGAGGCGGCGCCCTCTATTCGACCGGACCCGATTATCTGAGATTTCTGCAGATGCTGCTTGGCGGCGGCGCGCTTGCCGGGGTCCGGCTGTTGCGGCCAGAGACGGTCGCGGAACTGGCGCGCAACCAGGTCGGCGATCTCGCCGCCGGCATCATGCGCAGCGTCATGCCCGAACGGACCAACGATTTTGCGCTGTTTCCGGAAGGGTCGAGCCGCTGGGGCCTCGCGGCGATGATCAATACCGTTCCCCTCCCGTCCGGGCGCAGCGCCGGCAGCCTCAGCTGGGGCGGGATCTTCAACAGCTATTACTGGGTCGATCCGCAAAGCCGGGTCGCGGCGGTGTTCATGGCCCAGCTGCTGCCGTTTGCCGACCCGCGGGCGCTGGCGCTGTCGGCGGCCTTTGAACGCGCGCTTTACGGCGCGCTCGGCGGGGCGGCGGCGGGGCCGGCGCAACCCGGGATCTGAGCGAGGTAATCGAGACAGCCCTGCAGGATATAGGCGGCGGCGACACGGTCGATGATTTGGCCGCGGCGCTTGCGGGTCAGATCGGCGGCAATCATCTCGCGTTCGACCGCCGCCGTCGACAGCCGCTCGTCCCAGAAGGCGATGGGCAGGTCGCGCAATGCGACAAGATTGCGCGCGAACTGGCGCACCGACTGCGTGCGCGGGCTGTCGCCACCGGCGAGGCTCAGCGGCAGGCCGACCACCAGCCCGCCGACCTCGTGCCGATCGACCAGCGCCAACAGCCGCTCCATATCGTCACGAAACCGGCGCCGGCGCAGCGTTTCAAGCGGGCTTGCGATCAGCCGGCGGGTGTCGGAAAGCGCCAGGCCGATCGTCTTGGTGCCGACATCGAGCCCCAGCAGCCGCATATGCCCCGGCACCACCGCGCACAGCTGTCTCGGCTCGGCTAGAATCATCCCCCACGATACCCTATTTTGCGGGTTCTGGGTGCCGGTTCCCGGAGCACAACGAGATGGCGTTGGACAAGGCCCAAGTGGCGCATATCGCGGCCCTGGCGCGCATTCGCCTGAGCGAGGCCGAGCTCGAACCCTTGGCCGCCGAATTGTCGAAAATCCTCGATTGGATCGAGCAATTGAACGAGGTCGACACGAGTGCGGTCGCCCCGATGGCAAGCGTGGCCACCAGCACCTTGCCGATGCGCGACGACCGGGTCGACGACGGCGATTGCCGCGAGGCGGTGCTCGCCAATGCGCCGCGCAGCGCCAAGGGCTTTTTCGCGGTGCCGAAGGTGATCGAGTGAGCGCGGACTTTTCCGCATTGACCGGATTGAGCCTTGCCGAGGCGCGCGACGGTTTGCGCCGCCGGCAATTCTCGGCGCGCGAATTGACCGAAGCCTATATCGCCGCGGTCGAGGCGGCGCGTCCGCTCAACGCCTTTATCACCGAGACGCCGGAGGCGGCATTGGCAATGGCCGCGGCCGCCGATCGGCGGCTGGCGCAGGGCCAAGGCCGCGCGCTCGACGGGCTGCCGATCGCGGTCAAGGACGTGTTCTGCACCAAAGGCGTGCTGACCACGGCGGGCTCGCACATCCTCGACGGCTTTCGTCCGCCCTACGAGGCGACGGTGACCGAGCGCCTGTGGCAGGCGGGCGCGGTGATGCTGGGCAAGACCAATCTCGACGAATTCGCGATGGGCTCGGCGAACACGACGAGCTATTACGGTCCGGTCGAAAACCCGTGGCGGCGGCCCGGTGACAACCGGCCGCTGGTGCCGGGCGGCTCGTCGGGCGGCTCGGCGGCAGCCGTGGCGGCGCACGCCGCGCTGGCGGCCACCGGCACCGACACCGGCGGCTCGATCCGCCAGCCGGCGAGCTTTTGCGGTATTGTCGGGCTCAAGCCCACCTACGGCCGCTGCTCGCGCTGGGGGGTGGTGGCCTACGCCTCCTCGCTCGACCATCCGGGGCCGATGGCGCGCACCGTCCGCGACGCAGCGATCCTGCTTGCGGTCATGGCCGGCCATGATCCCAAGGATTCAACCTCGGCGCCGCTGCCGGTCCCCGATTACGAGACGGCCCTCGCGGGCGATATTCGCGGTCTCAAGATCGGCATTCCGCGCGAATACCGGGCCCCCGACCTGCCGGCCGAGATCGAAGCCCTGTGGCGGCAAGGGGTCGAATGGCTGCTGGCGGCCGGCGCGGAGCCGGTCGAAATCAGCCTGCCGCATACCAAATACGCGCTGCCGGCCTATTACATCATCGCGCCGGCGGAAGCCTCCTCAAACCTCGCGCGCTATGACGGCGTGCGGTTTGGGCTCAGGGTCGAAGGCGACAGCCTCGAAGATCTGTACGAATTGACGCGCGCCCAGGGCTTTGGCGCCGAGGTGCGGCGGCGTGTCTTGATCGGCACCTACGCCCTGTCGGCCGGCTATTACGATGCCTATTACCTGAAGGCGCAGCGCGTGCGCGCCCTGGTCGCGCGCGACTTCGCCCAGGCTTTTGAGCGGGTCGATGCGATCCTCGCCCCGGTCGCGCCTTCGGCCGCGTTCGCGATTGACGAGCAATCCGACGACCCGATCGCCATGTATCTGAACGATGTTTTCACCGTGCCGGTCAATCTCGCCGGATTGCCGGCGATCGCGGTTCCGGCCGGCTTGTCGGCCGACGGCTTGCCGCTCGGATTGCAGGTGATCGGCCGCGCCTTTGACGAGGCGAGCGTGTTGCGGATCGGCGCCGCGCTCGAAACGGCCGCGCAATTCCGCCACCGGCCGAGCTTTCTGGCCGGACACGGCTGAGCAAGGAGGCGAGAGAATGTTCAAGCGCATCGACCATGTCGAGATCGTCACCGACCGGCCGGCCGAGAGCGAGCGGTTTTACACCGAAGTGCTCGGCTTCCGGGTGCGGGCGCGCGACCATATCGACCGGCCGGGTGGCGGCGCGCTCGACCTTGCCTATCTCGACCTCGGCGGCACCACCGTCGAGCTGATCTCGTATCAAGGCGTCGCGGTGGCGCCGGAACCCGAGCGCGAGCATCTCGGCTATCGCATGCTGGCGCTCGAAGTCAGCGATATGAGCGCGGCCGCGGCCTATCTCAAAGAGCGCGGCGTCGGCATCGTCTGGGGTCCGGTCGTCCGGCCCGCTTATGCCCGCGCCGAAATCTGCGACCCGAACGGGTTCAGGATCGAATTGCGCCAGTGGTTTGAACCCCCGGCGCCGGGTTCGGCCGATGATTGACGGGCGCAGCGGCAGCTGGGAGACGGTCATCGGGCTCGAGGTCCATGCCCAGATCGTCTCGAACGCGAAACTGTTTTCGGGGGCGGCGACCCGGTTCGGGGCCGAGCCCAACACCCAGGTTTCGCCGGTCGACGCCGCCTTTCCCGGCATGCTGCCGGTGATCAATCGCCATTGCGTCGAGCAGGCGGTCAAGACCGGGCTTGGGCTCCAGGCCCAGATCAATTGCACCAGCGTTTTCGACCGCAAGAATTATTTCTACCCCGACCTGCCCGCCGGTTACCAGATCTCGCAATATTCGCAACCGATCGTCGGGCACGGCCGGATCGTGCTCGACCTGCCCGACGGCTCGACCCGCACGATCGGCATCACCCGGTTGCACCTCGAGCAGGACGCCGGCAAAAGCCTGCACGACCAGCACCCGCATTGGAGCTTTGTCGATCTGAACCGGGCTGGGATCGGGCTGATGGAAATCGTCTCCGAGCCCGATTTGCGCAGCGCCGAAGAGGCCGGCCTTTATTTGCGCAAACTGCGCACCATCCTGCGCTATCTCGGCACCTGCGACGGCAATATGGAGGAAGGCTCGCTGCGCTGCGACGCCAATGTTTCGGTGCGGCGACCCGGTGCCGCCTATGGCACGCGCTGCGAGATCAAGAACCTGAACTCGGTGCGGCATGTCATGCAGGCGATCGAATACGAGGCGCACCGCCAGGTCGAGGTGATCGAACAGGGCGGCCAGGTCGTCCAGGAAACCCGCCTGTTCGATGTCGCCCGCGGCGTCACCCGGCCGATGCGCTCCAAGGAGGACGCGCATGACTACCGCTATTTTCCCGACCCGGACCTCGTGCCATTGGTGCTTGATCCGGCCTGGGTCGAAGAGCTGCGCGCCGGGCTGCCCGAACTGCCCGACGCCAAAAAGGCGCGGTTTGTCGGCGAGCTGGGGCTGTCTCCGGAGGATGCCGCCGTCCTGGTCGCCGAGCAAGCGACAGCGCTTTATTTCGAGCAGGTCGCGCGCGGCCGCAATCCCAAGACCGCCGCCAATTGGGTGATGGGCGACCTGTTCGCCGCCCTCAACCGGCTCGAGATCGGCATCGAGGCCTCGCCGGTATCGCCCGCGCAGCTCGGGGCGCTGATCGACCTCGTCGCCGACGGCACGATTTCCGGGCGGCTGGCCAAGGATGTGTTCGCCGAAATGGTGGCGACCGGCGCCGATCCCGGCACGATCGTCGAACGAAAAGGGCTGCGCCAAGTCACCGACGCCGATGCGATCGCGGCGGCGATCGACGACGTGCTCGCCGCGCAGGCCGACAAGGTCGCCCAGTACCGCGCCGGCCGCGACAAGCTTTACGGCTTTTTTGTCGGCCAGGTCATGCGCGCCACCGGCGGCAAGGCCAACCCGGCGCTGGTCAACGAGCTGCTGACGAAAAAGCTCGCCGGCTAGGCAAGCCCGCCCACCCCGACCGGCCGGTTTTGCCTAAAGGAGGGCCGGGTCGCGATCGGCTCCGCGGCGAGCATTGCCGATTGCGGCGCAGCTTCTGGCGGCGGCGCAGAACCCGGCGCACCATCGACACCTTTTGTCGCCCCTGCCGGAGCCCGCGCGGGGGCGACATCAGACCGGCATCGCGCTCGCGAGCGGCGCCTAGATATCGGCGAAGACGTGGGTTTCGGCGCGGGCGCCGGGATGGGTCACGGCCCCCTTTTCGGCGTCGCCGACGGTCTGCGCATATTTCCACAACGTCCCGGATTGGTAATTGTTGCGGCGCGGCGTCCAGAGGCGGCGCCGTTCGGCCAGTTCCGCCTCGCTCAGCGCCACATCGATTGTGCCGGCAACCGCATCGATCGTGATCCGGTCGCCGTCGCGCAGCAGGGCGATCGGGCCGCCGACCGCGGCTTCCGGCCCGACATGGCCGATGCAAAAGCCGTGGGTCGCGCCGGAAAACCGGCCGTCGGTAACCAGCGCCACCTTTTCGCCGACCCCTTGGCCGTAAAGCGCGGCCGTTGTCGACAGCATCTCGCGCATCCCCGGCCCGCCGCGCGGCCCCTCATAGCGGATCACGATCACGTCGCCTTCCTTGTAGCGGCGCTGATCGACCGCCTTGAACGCATCCTCCTCGCAATCGAAGCACAAAGCCGTGCCCTCAAAGCGCAGCCGCTGCATGCCGGCGACCTTCACGATCGCGCCCTGCGGCGCCAAATTGCCCTTCAGCGCGACCAGCCCGCCGGTCGGGGCGAACGGGTTGGCGGTCGGGCGCACGACGTCCTGGCCGCTCGGGACCCGCACATTGGCCAAATTCTCGGCGACGGTTTTGCCGGTCACGGTCAGGCAATCGCCGTGCAGGTAGCCGCCATCGAGCAGCGCCCGCATGATCACCGGCACGCCGCCGATATCATGCAGGTCTTTCATCACATATTTGCCGCCCGGCGTCATGCTGGCGATATAGGGGGTGCGCCGGGCGATCTCGCCAAAATCATGCAGCGAGAACTCGATCCCGGCCTCGTGGGCAATCGCCGGAATGTGCAAGGCGGCGTTGGTCGAGCCGCCCGCCGCCGCGACGACCATCGCCGCGTTCTCGATGGCCCGGCGGGTCACGATGTCGCGCGGGCGGAGGTTGCGCCGCACCAGCTCCATGACCGCCTGACCCGAAGCCTCGGCGTAGGCGTCGCGTGAATCATAAGGCGCCGGCGCCCCGGCCGAACCCGGCAATGCCAGACCGATCGCCTCAGAGACGCAAGCCATCGTATTGGCCGTGAACAGCCCGCCGCACGAGCCCGAAGACGGACAGGCGACGCATTCCAGCTCGTGCAATTCCTCGTCGCTGAGCTTGCCGACATTGTGTTCGCCGACCGCCTCGAACACATTGCCGATCGTCACGTCGCGACCCTTGAAGCGGCCAGGCAGGATCGAGCCGCCGTACATGAAAATCGCCGGCACATTGAGGCGCAGCATCGCCATCATCAGCCCCGGCAGCGATTTGTCGCAACCGGCCAGACCGACGATCGCGTCATAGCAATGGCCGCGCATCGTCAACTCGACCGAGTCGGCGATGACCTCGCGGCTGACCAGCGAGGATTTCATCCCCTCATGGCCCATCGCGATGCCGTCGGTGACGGTGATCGTGGTGAATTCGCGCGGTGTCCCGCCGGCCGCGGCAACCCCTTTTTTGGCCGCCTGCGCCTGCCGCGACAGCGCGATGTTGCACGGCGCGGCCTCGTTCCAGGTCGTCGCCACGCCAACGATCGGCTGATTGATCTGCTCGGTCGTCAATCCCATCGAATAGAGAAACGCGCGGTGCGGCGCCCGCTCCGGCCCGACCGTCACATGCCGGCTCGGCAGGCGCGATTTGTCGAAACTGGGTCTGCGGGCGTCGTCAGGCATTGGGGCATCTCCCGGCGCGGAAGGACATCGCCGCGCGGTGCGCGGCGAGCGGCACCGTAGCCGCGGCGTCGGCGGCGATCAATGCTCCGCACCGGAGGCGGCCGTGCGCGTGCCGACCGCCGAGCAGCGCGCCGGCCGACTCGGCCCGCCCGGCGCCCCGCTACAAGATCGCGGTCAGCGCGGGCAGACCGAGGCAAGCGGCCGCCACCGCGAGACAGACGAGCCAGGCGCCGACCACGTCGCGGGCGCCAAGCGTCGCGCCGGCGCGGGGTGCGGGCATCGCTGCTGCGACCCCTATGACCCGGTCGCCGGTTTGACGGTGATCGTGCCCCTCATATACGGGTGCAAGGAGCAGATGTAGCGGTACACACCCGGTGCCGCGAAGGTGTGGGAATAGCTGTCGCCGCTGTCGAGCGCCGGCGAGGCATAGCCGCCGCCCACCGCGGCGATCCGATGCGGGCTGTCATCGCCATTTTTCCAGACCACCGTCGCGCCGGCGGCAACCGTCATGTCGCCCGGGACAAAGGTGAAGTTGTGGATGTCGACCGTCGCCGCCGGGTTGGCCGCGGCATGCGCGGTCTGCCCGGGGCGGCCGGGTAAAGCGGCAAACAGCGCCAGAGCACCGCCCGCAATCAGCGCGGCGCCCAGGCCGGTCAGCAGCTCGCGGCGCCGCGGCCGCGGGAAACGGGCGCGCATCGCACCGCCCTCAGCCGAGCAGAACGCTGTCGGTCAACGCCGGCGCCGCCGCGCCCGAGCTGAAGCCGATCGTGCGCACCCCGAGATATTTGCCCAGCATGCCGGCCGGGATCTCTTTGATCGGGCCGGGCGCAGGCGCGCTCCCCGGTCGCGGCTGCGGAAACGCCGTCGAGTTGGCGGTGTGGAAAGTGACGTTGCCCTCGACCTTTTGAATGACCTGGTGGATGTGGCCGTTCAACACGGTTACCGAAGCGAAACGCTGCAGATAGGCGAGCGCACGGCCGGCATCAGCCGTCCCCCAGCCCCATGGCTCGTAGATCGTCCAGAGCGGCAAATGCGCCAGGACCACGATCGGGGTGCTGGCCGAACGCCCGGCGACATCCTTTTCGAGCCATTCGAGCTGTTCGTCGCCGATTTTTGCCAGCCCCGCCGATTTGAACCCGGGCTGGAAATCGAACACATTGATCAGGGCGATAAAGTGCACCCCGCCGACGTCGAAGCTGTACCAGCCCCGGCCCTGCGTATCCTTGCCGAACCGCTGCAGGTAGGCCGCACCGTTGCCAGCGTCGGCGACGTCATGCTCGCCCGGAATGTAATAGACCTGTTCGCCGGCGCCCTTGATCACCTCGACCGCCTGATCCCATTGCTCGGCTTTTGACAAATGACTGATATCGCCGGTATGGACGAGGAAAGCCGGAGGTTGGGGCATCGCCTTGATCTTGGCGATCGCTTCGCCAAGGGTGGCGGCGGGATCGGGATTAGGCGGCAGATGGAAACCGATATGGCTGTCGCTGATCTGGACAAAGGTTAGTTCGGTCGACGCCGCCTGTGCGGCCGCGGTTCCGAGCGGTCCGAGCATGCGCGGCACACCGCCGCCGAGGCTCCAGACCACCCCGGCACCGGCCCAGCTCATGCATTTGAGCAGGCCGCGGCGGCCAAGCCGGACCGCGCCTGTCGACGCCGATTGATGACGATCGCTCATCGCTGCAATCTCCGCACCTCTGGTTGGGTTCGGCGATGCAGACCGGAACCGTCCGGCATTTATTCCGGCCCCGGCGATTGGCGCTTGCGCGAGCGCGCAAGGCGGCGGCAATTTCCCGCTCGCCTTCGCCAGCAGGAGAAGCGGGAAGATGCGCGGCCGGGCGTTGATCGTGGGTTTGCTGTTGATGGCCGGCTGTTCGTCCGGCTCGGACCAATCCGCCACGCTGATCCTCGACAACCCGACCTGGGACCGGGTCAATGTCGAAGCGGTCATCACGCGCAGCAGCGATTGTGACGAGCGGTCCAACGGTTATGTCGAGACCCAGCACTTCACCATGGGCAAGGGCCAGACGCATCGGGTCGTCGCACCCCATGCCGAGACCATCTGCTGGCGCCATGACCGCGACCCGAACAATCCGGTACCCGGCGATTGGTCGGAGTGGAGCCGGGCGACGCTGTTTCCCGGTCAGACGACCGAAACGGAGCTCTAATTTAAAATTATTGGCGGCTGACCGAATGATCGACGACTGGCTTGTTTAAGAGCCAGACGCGGGGCGCCATACTTATTTCTGTCTGAACAAACTCCCATCGGCCCGTTTGGAAGCATAGCGCCGGACGCTATTCTGACGCTCGCCGGGTAAATGCTCGCCACGGTCGAGCCGCGCAGAAACGGCCGGAACCGAACCGGGAAGCCGACAAATTCACCGCACCGCGTTAAGGACAAGGGGCTGTAAGGGCGCGGGCCACCGGCGGGCCCGGCGCCCGGGATATCCGAGGCCGGCGAGGTCGACAGCGGCGCGGGTGATGAGGCCCGGCGCTGCGCTGGCCTCGCCCCGGTCGCGTAGGTCCTCGTCACCGGCAACAGTGCTGCGGTCCGGCCCGACACCATCACGGCGCCGATGACGATCGATCCGCCGCTTGCCGCGATCCCGGCGCGACGCCGTGCCACGGCCGCCTTGCTGCTCGCCACCGCGATGCAGGCCTTCGACGCGACCATCGCCAATGTCGCGCTGCCGCAACTCGAGCGCAGTTTTGGCGGCGGCATCGATCTCGGCTCGTGGGTGATGACGAGTTATCTGTGCGCCGCCGCGGTCAGCGCCATTCTGACGGCGTGGCTGCGCCGGCGTTGGGGCGCGCGGCGGCTGGTCATCGTGGCCGCCGGCCTGTTTGTCGCCGCTTCGCTGTCCTGCGCGCTGGCCAACACGTCCACGACGCTGATTATCTTCCGCCTGGTTCAGGGTGCGGCGGCAGGGATCATCCAGCCGCTCGCGCAAGCGATCATTCTCGATCTTTACCCCCCCGAACAGCATGGCCGGATGCTCGCGATCTGGGGGGCGACGATCATGGCCGGGCCGATGCTCGGACCGCTGCTCGGCGGCGCGATCACCGACGCCGCGTCGTGGCGATGGATTTTTGGGCTGAATGCGCCATTGGGCGCGGTCGCGATCATCGGTCTGCGCGCCCTGCCGCGCGCCGCCCCGGCGCCGGCCAATGGCCGGGTCGATGTGTTGACCCTCTCTCTGTTGGCCACCGCCACGGCGGCCTTGCAATACGCTTTGCAGCGCAGCATCGGGCGGTTGTGGCCGCCGGCGCCCGAGGCCGTCGCCGCATTGGCCGCGGCCGCCGTCGCCGGATTGCTTGTCGCCCGGCGCGGCGTGCGGCGGCGCGACATGGTGCTCGGCTTTGAAGTCTACCGCGACCTGAACTTTACGCTGGCGTCAATCTACAATTTTCTGGTTGGCGCGAGCCTGTTTACGACCATCGTGTTCATTCCGGCGCTGGTCGAAGGCCCGTTGGCCTGGACCGCCACCCGCGCCGGTCTGGTCATCGCCCCGCGCGGACTGGGCACGATGGCGATGATGCTCGCGGTTCGTCACCTGATTGACCGCGTCGATCACCGCGTGCTGTTGAGCCTCGGCCTCGTCATCACCGGTTTTGCGCTGGCGCTGATGGCCCATCTGCCGGCGTCGCCCGGCGTGCCGTTGTGGCTGGCGGCGACCAGCGCCGGCCAGGGAATCGGTGTCGGATTGTTGTTTACGCCGCTCAGTACGATGGCCTTCTCAACTCTCGCCGCCGAGCTGCGGACCGACGGTTCGGGTATCTACAACCTCGCCCGGCAGCTGGGCTGCGCCACCGGCGTGGCGGTGATGACCGCCTTTCTGCAGCTGCGAATTCTGGCCCGCGTTGCCGAGACGGCGCCAAATCTGGTCGGCATCGGCAGGGCGATCCCGTCGGCGACAGCGGTGCTTGCCGCCTATGCCGATTGCTTCCGGCTCTTGGCGCTGCTCACCGTGGCGATGATCCCGAGCGTGCTGCTGTTCCGAATAAGGCCGCGCGCGCCCGCCGGTTCGGCAGAGCGCGAGCGCTGCGGCAAAGCATGAGAGGAGGCGGCGCCGCGGCGGTGACCGCGGCCGTCGGGCTAGGCCAGGCTGCTCCCGATCGCCAGCGAAGCGGCGCCAGCGGCCGGCTCGAGCGGCGGGTGGATCGGCAGCACGATGCGCACCGTCGTACCCTCGCCAAGGCGGCTCGACACCGATAGCGTGCCGCCATGCGCCTCGACCAAGCCCTTGGTGATCGGTAAGCCGAGACCGGTGCCGCCATATTGGCGGGTGGTCGCCGGTTTGGCTTGGCCAAAAGGTTGCAGAGCCCGCTCCAGCTCCTCCCGGTCCATGCCGATGCCATGGTCTTCAACCTCGATTGCGGCATCGCCGCCGGTGTCAAGGGCGAGCCGGATGTGCACGCTGTCGTTTTCGTGCGAAAATTTGATCGCATTGGACAGCAAATTCAAAAAGATCTGCTTCACCGCCCGCTCATCGGCCCAGACCACCACCGGTTCGTCGCCTCTTTCGAAAACGAGGTCGATGCCGCGACTGGCAGCCCGCTCTCGCACGATGCGGACCGCGTCGCCGATCACCTGCTGCAAGACAACCAGCTGTTTGGCCAATTCGAGTTTGCCGGCCTCGATTTTCGACATGTCGAGCACGTCGTTGATAATCGACAACAGATGAAGGCTGCTCGAGTGAACGTCCTTGATGTATTCGAGATACTTTTCATTGCCGACCGGACCAAACAGTTCCTTGGATATAATTTCAGTAAAACCGATTATCGCGTTGAGCGGGGTACGCAATTCATGGCTCATATTGGCAAGAAATTCGCTCTTCGAGCGGTTGGCGGCTTCGGCCAGGCTGCGCGCCTCAAGCAGTCTGCGCTCAGCGGCCCGGATCTCGGTGATGTCGGAATATACCGAGACGATCCAGCCATCCGGCGTCGCCTGCCGGCGGATTTGCAGGGTGCGGCCAGTCAGGGTCAACCGCTCTTTGATGACCGGCACATCACGAAAGAACTGGGCCACTCGGCGGGCGCTTTCGGCTTGCGGATCGACGTCTCCGAAATCGCCGCGGCGCGCCTGAAGCAGCAGGATCTCGCCGAGCGGCGTACCGGACGGCAGATGCGGCAGACCCAGCAATTCAAAAAACCGCAGATTGTGCGCGGCCAGCCGCCCCTGCGGGTCGAAGACGCTGAGGCCTTCGCCGATGGCGTCGAGCGTGTTCTGCAACAATTCGATCTGCGGCGGCCGTCGCACTCCGCCGCGCGCGCCGCAGCGGACGGCGTGCAACGCCCGCAAGCCGAGGCTCAACAAGCGCGGCATCACATTCCGCGCCGCCAAAACAAAAGCGGCCGCCAGCCGCATCGCGGCGGCGGAAGACGGGCCATGTTGGGCGCGGCGGCCGATCGGGACACGCCATCGCCAAATCGGGACACGCCACCGCCAAACCGGGACACGCCACCGCCAAAATAGAAGTCGGACATGTCGTTTGTGGTCGCCACTCGGCCGACAGCCATGCTCGCGTGGTTCGCGATGATCGAACGCTTGGCGCTAAAATTCGGTTACGCCGCCGGGCCGCGGCGATTACTCGGCAACGGCGAGATTGGCCAGCGCGGCGACCGTGATCGGCTTATAGGGGGCGCGCGGCCGCCAGAGTTCGATTTGCCCCGGCGACCGCCCGAGACTTTCGGCGATCAGCGCGGCAACCACGCCGGCGCAGATGCGGCCCTGGCACGGCCCCATCCCGCAGCGGGTGAACGCCTTGACCTGGTTCGGGCCGGGCGCGCCTTGCCGCACCGCGCGGCGTATCGCTCCGGCCGAGACATTTTCACAGCGGCAGACGATCGTGTCGTCTTCGGCCGGGGCGAGAATGGCAGGCGCCGGGCGATAAAGCCGGTCGAGAAAACCGCGCAGAGCCTGCTCGCGGCCCAGCGCGGCGCGGATCGGCTCGGCCTGCCGGTCGCGATCGGGCCCGGTGATGCGGCCGAGCATCATCGCCGCATCGAGCGCCGCCAATTCGCCCGACAGCCGCGCCGCGGCGGCGCCGAGAATCCGGCCGCCATCGCCGGCAACGGCAATGCCGGGCAGGCTCGTCTGGCCCCAAGGGTCGAGCACCGGCTGCCAGCATAACTGGTCGTCATTCCATTCGTGGCGCAACTGCAGTGCCAGACTGATCTGCAGGTTTGGGATCAAGCCCTGATGGACAAACAGGTGATCGGCGCCGGTCTCGCCGCCCTCCCAGGCGACCCGCTCGAGAGCGCCGGCGCCGAGCGCGCGCAGACCGCGCACGCCGTGGCGCACCTGGATCCCGGCGCGCTTGATCGCGGCGATCGCCGCCAGCCCGGCGAGCAGCATCCGTGGCCGCGGCCGGCCGCGGCGCAACGCGGAGAGGCAGCGCCGATAATCCGCCGGTGCGGTGGTGTCGAGGATCAAGCCCGGCGGGGCGGCGGCGCGAACCAGCTGGGATGCGGCGAGATAGAGCAGCGGTCCCTGTCCGGCCAGCACGACACGGCCGGTGGGCACCAGATCGGCGGTCTTGAGCAGGGTTTGCGCCGCCCCGACGGTCATCACCCCGGGCAGCGTCCAGCCCGGTATCGGAACCGGCCGCTCGATCGCCCCGGTGGCGAGCAATACCCGCCGTGCCGATACCACCTCGCAGCGCTCGCCGGCGGCGAGAAACAGCCGGCCTTCGGGGTCGAGGTGCCACAGGCTGGTTGCCGGCCGGTATTCGACGGCACTCGCGCGCAGCGCCGCCACCAACTCGCGGCCGGCAAGATAGTCCGGCCCGAGCGGGCTGTCGGCGCCGGCGCGTTCGACCGCCCGATAGATCTGCCCGCCGGGCGCTCGCTGATCGTCGATCAGGATCGTGTCGAGACCGAGCTCGGCGGCGCGGATTGCGGCCGCCATGCCCGCGGGCCCGGCGCCGATTACGGCGAATTCGGCCGCTCTCATCGGCGGATTGGCGCGACGTCGACGCGCCGCGGACCGATCTGCCGGCGGATCGTCATACCCTCGGCGACCTCGACCATGCAGCTTTGCCGGCTGGGGACACCGTCGATCTCGGCCAGGCATTCCCAGCACACGCCGATCATGCAATAGGGCGCGCGGCGGCTTCCTGTCGCGGTTTCGCGGATGTCGTCGAGACCGGCGGCCAGAACCGCCGCCGCCGCCGAGGCGCCGGCCGCGACCCGCACCCTGCGGCCTTCGACGCTGACCGTCACGGTGGCGGGGGCGGCCTCAGACCGTGGTCGGAACATCAAACCGCGGCCGGAACATCAAACCGCCGTCCCGAGAACAGGGCGAGCGAGGCGTCGAGGGCGCCGGCGGCGATCATTGGCGCCAGCCGGTTGGCGTGGGCGGCGGCGAGCGTCACGCCGCTATGGCAATTGGCGACAAACGCTCCGCGGAACTGCTCCGATTGGTCGTAGATCGGCAGTCCGTCCGGCGGGATGACGCGCAGCGCCGCCCAGCCGCGGACAATGTTCAAGCCGCCCAGCCACGGAAGACTTGCCGCCGCCCGCCGCGCGATCGCCGCCATCACCGCCGGCGCCTGACCGGTGTCAAAGCCGACATCCTCCATGCTGTCGCCGAGCATGATCGTGCCCTCTTCGGTCTGGCGGATGGTCGTGGTCGGCAGCGGCAGCACCGGCGCGGCGCGTTCGGTCACCAGGATCTGGCCGCGTTGCGGCCGGACCGGCGCGCTGAGGCCAAACCGCGGCGCCAGGGCGGCGTTGCCGAGCCCGGCGGCAAGCACGACCTTTGCCGCGGCGATTTCGCCGCCGGCAATCGCGACGCGGAAATCGGCCGGGGCGGCGGTCACCTCGCTCACCGTGGTATTGCCGAGATAGCGCCCGCCCTTTGCGGCAAAGCCCTGATGCAATGCGCGCAGCAATGCCAGCGGATTGGCATGCCCGTCATAGGGCGTCCACGAGGCGCCGCTGACTTCGGGCCCGATCCCGGGCAGCAATTCGGCCACCTCGCCGGGGCCGAGCATGCGGTAGTCAAAGCCGAAATTGCCGGCTTCGCGGCGCATGCGTTCCATGCGCTGGCGCCGCTGTGCGAACTCTTCGGCGCCGAGACAAAGATGCAAGCCTCCCGGGCGGCGGTGCCCGACCGCGATCCCGGTCTGGTCTTCAAGCTCGGCCGCGAGGATCGGCCATTCATCGGCCGAAAGCCGCGTCCAGCGCTGGTAATGCGGCGCCCCCTCGCCCTTACTCTGCACCCAGACGAGCCCGAAATTGCCGCGTGCGGCGCGGAACGCGACGTCGCCCTCGTCGAGCATCACGGTGTCGAGACCGGCGCGAACCAGACCGTAAGCGATTGCCGCACCGACCAGCCCGCCGCCGATCACGATCGTGTCACAGCGGTCCACCCCCGGTTCCCCCCTTGCGGCAAGCGGTCGCCACCGCCGGATTTCCTTCTTAGCCGCGCCGCCGGCATCTTAGCATAGAGCAAAAAAGGGCCGTCGCGGCGGTGATCGCGGATCGCGCGGCGGCGCCTTGCGCATCCCTTTGCAGACGAGCGGCCGGATGAACCTTCGTGCATGTCTTCTCGGCCATCTTCGCAGCCGGTCATCCGGCTTGATCACCGCTGACCCGGTTGCCGCACCATGAGCGGAGCGACGATGCGCACCCGCCCCTCGCCCAATCACGGCGCCCGCGGCGAGCCGCCACGGATCGATATGCTGGTGCTGCATTATACCGGCATGCGCAGCGCCGGCGCGGCGCTCGACCGGCTGTGCGACCCGGCGGCCCGGGTCAGCGCCCATTATCTTGTCGAAGAGGACGGCGCGGTCTGGCGCTTGGTTCCCGAGGAGCGGCGCGCCTTCCATGCCGGTGTGTCGTGCTGGTGCGGCGAGCGCGATCTCAATTTCGTGTCGATCGGAGTCGAGATCGCCAATCCCGGCCACGAATGGGGCTACCGCCCATTTCCCGAGGCCCAGATGGCGGCGGTCGAGCAATTGTGCCGCGACATTCTCGCCCGCCATCCGATCCCCGCCGACCGGGTCGTCGGCCACGCCGACATCGCGCCGGAGCGCAAGACCGACCCCGGCGAATTGTTCGACTGGCCGCGGCTGGCGCGGGCCGGGATCGGGCTGTGGCCGGAGCCGGCGGCCGGCGCGGCGAGCGCAGCGGTCGATCTTGCCGCCGCCCGCGCCGACCTCGCCGCGATCGGCTATTGCGCGGCGGTGGAGGAAGCGGCGGTCGCGGCGTTCCAACGCCGGTTTCGGCCGAGCCTGATCAATGGCTGCATCGATCCACCGACCGCGCGGCGCCTCGCCGAGGTCCACGCCGCCTACGAGGCCGCCCGTCGCCGCAACCGGCAGCTCAGTTGAGCCGCGACGGCCGCCGCGGCTCGGGCTGACGGCGGAGGATCTGCCCGGCCTGGTGATGGGCGAGCCGCCAGCCGCCGTCTTCGCGAACAAAAAAATTGCTGGCCGCCAGCGTGCCGCCGTCAAGCTCCTCCTCGCACAACACGAGCGCGCTGTCGCCGAACAGCAGCACGCGTTCGTCGTAGCAGGCAATGCGCGGCGCGTTGGGATTGGACAAGATGCCGGTCCAACTGGCCATCACCTGCTCGCGCCCGGTCAGCGCCGTCCAACCCGGATGCAGGCAGGCGACCGGGGCTCGCCGCGCCCACAGCGCATCCATCGCCGGAATGTCACGGGCCGCGAAGGCGCGGTAGAATTCGAGGTTGGCGGCAAGCACGGCGTCGCTGTCGGTCATCGCTCTCCTGCTGGATTGTGGCTGGCGCTGGTCTCGAGATCACCCGGTTTCGAGGATAGCGGTCTCGCTTGCGCCGCGACAAGCGCGCCGCCGCGGCGGCTGCACAGATAACTCTCGCCTGCCTAAAAAATGCGCAGCCAAAAATATTCGGTCCTGCAAGCCGCCCCAACCCTGCGATCGCGCACCACGCTTTCGGGCCCCGACTGAGGCCGCGACGCGGTGGCCGAATGAAACCGGGATTGGCCCGACCCGGGCTGCGCCCTAAGAACCGCCGTTGCGCGCAGGGCCCGCCGCCCGGGGCCGCGCCGCGCAAAACCGCAGCCTTTCGACGATCGCTCTTCGACCGGCCTCTTCGCTGTGGCTTGGCCCCGTTCTTGCTGCCCGCCCCAGGCAACCGGTCAACAGCAGCATATGCAAGGGGAGCGTTCATGTCGTCCCAGGGACTACCGATCGACCGTCGTCAATTCGGCCTGATTGGCGCGGGCTTGGCCGCCTCGCTCGCCGGGCTCGGCGCCATGCCGCAATTCGTGGCAACCGCCGAGGCCGCCCAGACCGCGCCCACCGCCACCGACACCGGCCCGATCAAGGTCGGCATTCTGCACTCGCTGTCCGGCACGATGGCGATCAGCGAGGCGCCGTTGAAAGACGTGATGCTGATGCTGATCGCCCAGCAGAACGCCAAGGGCGGGGTCATGGGCCGGCCGCTGCAGCCGGTAGTCGTCGACCCGGCTTCGAACTGGCCGCTTTTCGCAGAAAAGGCGAAGCAATTGCTGTCGGTCGACAAGGTGGCGGCCGTGTTCGGCTGTTGGACCTCGGTATCGCGCAAATCGGTTCTTCCCGTATTCGAAGAATTGAACGGCATTCTCTTGTATCCGGTGCAATATGAGGGTCAGGAATGCAGCCGTAATGTGTTTTACACCGGTGCTGCACCCAACCAACAGGCGATCCCGGCGGTCGATTACCTGATGAACCAGGTGGGCGTGAAGCGCTGGGTTTTGGAAGGTACCGATTACGTCTATCCGCGCACGACCAACAAGATCCTCGAAGCCTATCTGAAAGCAAAGGGCGTGGCGCCCGCCGACCTGATGATCAACTATACGCCGTTCGGCTATTCCGACTGGCAGGCGGAAGTCGCAAAGATCAAGGCATTTGGCTCGGCCGGCAAAAAGACCGCCGTGGTGTCGACCATCAATGGCGACGCCAATGTGCCGTTCTACAAGGAACTGGGAAACCAAGGCATCAAGGCGACCGACATCCCGGTCGTGGCGTTCAGCGTCGGCGAACAGGAACTGGCCGGCATCGACACCAAACCGCTGGTCGGCCATCTCGCCGCCTGGAACTATTTCGAAAGTCTCGACACCCCGCTCAATAAAGAGGTCGTCTCCGCGTTCAAGCAATTCGCCAAAGACGACAAGCGCGTCTTCAACGACCCGATGGAGGCGCATTACATCGGCTTCAACATGTGGGTCAAAGCCGTCGAGAAGGCCGGCACCACCGACCATGATGCGGTGATCGACGCCATGGTCGGCGTGGCTCATCCGAACCTGTCTGGCGATTACGCGACGATGATGCCCAATCATCATCTGACCAAGCCGGTGCTGATTGGCGAAGTCCAGGCCAACGGCCAATTCAACGTCGTCTGGCAGACGCCGGGACTGGTCGTCGCCCAGCCTTGGTCCCCCTATCTGCCGGAAAGCAAAAACCTGATCGGCGACTGGCTGCCGCCGATGGCCTGCGGCAGCTTCGACGTCGTTACCGGCAAATGCGTCGGAGCCAAAAAGGCCTGAATCAAATGGACAGGCTTCGCTGCGCCGGCGGTCGCCGGCGAGGCCGTGGCGCGCGCTGGGTTGTCGGTGCGGTTGCGATCGCGCTGGTGGTCGGGCTGTCGGCCATCGCGCACGCCGGGGAGGATCCCTTCAGCGCTATCGCCGCGCTGTCGGCCGATGTTGAATCGCGGGGCATCGCCGCACTCGCGGTGTCGGGCAACCCCCGGGCCGCGGCGGTCATCGCCGCCCTGCGCGAAGGCAAGCTCTACGCCTGGAAGTGGCCGCGCCCGGATCCGCCGCTTTACATCCGCACCGCAACCGGATTTGTCGACGCGCGCAGCGGCGCAGCGGTCGCGGCGCCGCCGCTATTAAATCTGCGCCGCGTGATTGTCAGCGACACGGTGCGCGCGGCGATCGACACCGCCGCGGGGACCCTCGAACTGGCCTCGGCCTCGGCGACGGTGCGACTGAAAGCGGCCGAGACGTTGTTTCAAGCGGCCGACCCCGGAGCCTTGCCCCTGATCGACAAGGCGCTCGCCGCCGAACGCGATCGGCAAGTTCTGCGAGCGCTGCGCCAGGCGCAAGCCGCAGCCTTGCTCAAATCCGCCACCGGCTCGACCGCCGAACGGCTCGCCGCGGTCGGCACGCTTGCCGAACGGGCCGATTTGTCGACGCGCAACCTGTTGAGCTCGCTGGCGGGGCAACCGCCGGCGGTGGCCGCGGCCATCGCGGCGGCGATCGGCGACATCGACTTCAAGCTGAAGCTCTGGGGCGTGGCCGAGAACGTCTATTACGGCTTGAGCCTCGGCGCGGTGTTGCTGCTCGCCGCGAGCGGGTTGGCCATCACCTTCGGGGTGATGGGCGTCATCAATATGGCCCATGGCGAAATGGTCATGATCGGCGCCTACACCACCTTTGTCGTCCAGCAGCTGATCGCGGCTTTCGCGCCGGCGCTGAGCGATCTCGGTCTGCTGGTGGCGATCCCCGCCGCGTTCCTCACGGCCGGGGCGCTGGGTGTGGCCGTCGAGCGCTTGCTGATCCGTTTTTTGTACGGCCGCCCGCTCGAGACCTTGCTCGCCACCTGGGGGCTGAGCCTGATCCTGCAGCAGGCGGTGCGCAGCATCTTTGGCCCGACCAACCAAGATGTCGGCTCGCCGCCATGGATGAGCGGGGCGGTGCAGCTCGGCGGCTTGACGCTGACCGTCAACCGGCTGTGGATCGTCCTGTTCGCCGGGCTGGTGCTGGCCGCGCTGATGGCGATCCTGCGCTGGGGCGGGCTCGGCCGGTCGATCCGGGCGGTGACCCAGAACCGGCGCATGGCCGCAGTCATGGGCATCCGTACCCCGCTGATCGACGCGCTGACTTTCGGCCTCGGCTCGGGGATCGCCGGCATGGCCGGGGTGGCGCTGAGCCAGATCGACAATGTCAGCCCCAATCTCGGGCAGGGCTACATCATCGACAGTTTTCTGGTGGTCGTATTGGGCGGTGTCGGCAACCTGTGGGGAACGCTGTTTGCCGCGATGAGCCTCGGGGTTGTCGACAAGTTTGTCGAACCGTTCGAGGGCGCGGTCCTGGCCAAGATTTTGGTGCTGGTGTTTCTGATCCTGTTCATCCAGCGCCGACCGCAGGGGCTGTTCCCGCTCAAGGGCCGGGCGGCCGAGGCATGATTGCGCTCGGCCGGGTCACGATCGTCACCCTCGGCGGGGTGGTTGCCGCGGCGCTGCTGCTGGCCGGTCTGAACCTGCTCACGCCCGCCGCGAACGCGCTGCACGTGCCGGACTTCGCGATCCCGCTGTTCGGCAAATATCTGTGTTACGCGATGCTGGCCTTGGCCGTCGATCTGGTCTGGGGTTACGCCGGCATCCTGACCCTCGGCCACGCCGCGTTTTTCGCGCTCGGCGGATACATGATGGGTATGTATCTGATGCGCGAGATCGGGGCGCGCGGGGTTTACGCCAATCCGGTCCTGCCGGATTTCATGGTGTTTATCGGCTGGAACAAGCTCCCCTGGTATTGGTACGGGTTCGACCATTTCTGGTTTGCGCTGCTGATGGTGATGCTGGTCCCGGCGGCGCTGGCCGGGTTGTTCGGCTGGTTTGCGTTTCGCTCGCGCGTTTCCGGCGTCTATCTGTCGATTATCACCCAGGCGTTGACCTACGCCCTGATGCTCGCCTTTTTCCGCAACGACATGGGGTTTGGCGGCAATAACGGGATGACCGATTTCAAGGACATCCTGGGCTTTGCCCTGAACCGCGAGACGACCGCGGTCGGTTTGATGCTGGCCAGCGCCGGCGCCTTGGCGGCGGCATTGGCGCTTGCCCGGGCGATCACCGCCTCGCGCTTTGGCAAAGTGCTCTTGGCGGTGCGCGAGGCCGAGGCGCGCACCCGTTTTCTCGGCTACCGGCCCGAATCCTACAAGCTTGCCGTCTGGGTGGTCTCGGCGGTGATCGCCGCGATCGGCGGCGCGCTCTACGTGCCGCAAGTCGGCATCATCAATCCGTCGGAGTTTTCGCCCGGCAACTCGATCGAAGCGGTGATCTGGGTCGCGGTCGGCGGTCGCGGCACGCTGGCCGGCGCCATTCTCGGTGCGATCATCGTCAATCTCGGCAAGACCTGGCTGACCAGCGCGCTGCCGGCGGTGTGGCTGTTTGCCTTTGGCGGGTTGTTCATCGCGGTCACGTTGTGCCTGCCGGGCGGTCTGATCGGGCTGTTCGCCGGCCGCCGCCGCGGCGCCGAAAAGGCGCGCGGCACGGTCAGCGAGCGTCAACATGGGCCGGCCGAACGGGCGCCGCGCGGGGTGGTCGGATGAGCGCGGCCGATATTCTTCGCCTCGACCGGGTCAGCGTCTCGTTCGACGGCTTCAAAGCGCTCAACGAACTGTCGCTGGCGCTTGCCGCGGGCGAGATGCGCGCCGTGATCGGCCCCAACGGCGCCGGCAAGACAACGATGATGGATGTGATCACCGGCAAGACCAAACCCGACGCCGGACGGGTGCTGTTTGCCGCGCAGGTCGATCTGACGCGGCTCGACGAGCCGGCGATCGCCGGCCTCGGCATCGGCCGCAAATTCCAGCGCCCGACCGTGTTCGAGCCGCTGACGGTGCATGACAATCTGCTGCTGGCGCTGGGCGGCGACCGCTCGCCGCGGTTTGCGCTGTGGGCGCGGGAAAGCGCGGCCGAGCGCGAGCGGATCGACGAGCTGTTGCACACGACCCGGCTTGTCGCCGAGCGCGGCCGCCGCGCCGCCGAACTTTCGCATGGCCAGAAGCAATGGCTCGAGATCGGCATGCTCTTGGCCCAGGACCCGAAATTGCTGCTGATCGACGAACCGGTAGCCGGCATGAGCGACGCCGAGACCGCGGCGACCGCCGACCTATTGGGCGAGATCAACCGCAGCCGCAGCGTTATCGTCGTCGAACACGACATGGCGTTTGTTCGCAGCCTCGGCGTCACGGTCACGGTTCTGCACGAGGGTGCCGTACTCGCCGAGGGCTCGATCGAAGAGATCCAGGCCGACCCGCGGGTCGTCGAAGTCTATCTGGGCCGCTGAGGATGCTGTCGGTCGAGGACCTGCATTTGTTCTATGGCGCCAGCCACACGCTGCGCGGCATCAGCCTGACCGCGAAACCGGGCGAAGTCACCTGCATCCTCGGCCGCAACGGGGTCGGGAAAACCAGCCTGTTGCGGGCCATCTTCGGGGTTCAGCCGATCCGCAGCGGCCGCATCGCCTGGCAACAGCGTGACTTGACCGGGCTGGCGCCGTTTCAACGGGCGCGCGCCGGCCTGGCGCTGGTGCCGCAGGGCCGCGAGATCTTCCCGCGGTTGACGGTGATCGAAAATCTGCAGACCGGTTACGCCGTGCTGCCGCCCGGCCAGCGCTCGATCCCGGAGGACCTGTTCGCTTTGTTTCCGGCGCTCAAAAGCATGCTGCGCCGGCGCGGCGGCGATCTCTCCGGCGGCCAACAACAGCAGCTGGCGATCGCCCGGGCGCTGGTCATGCGCCCGCGGCTGCTGATCCTTGACGAGCCGACCGAGGGGATCCAACCATCGATTATTAAAGACATCGAAACCGTGATCCGCGCGCTCGCGGCGCGCGGCGATATGGCGATCCTGCTGGTCGAGCAATATTTCGAGTTTGCCCGCGACCTCGCCGACGCCTATCTGGTCATCGAGCGCGGCGAAGTGGTGATGTCCGGGCGCCGAACCGGCATGGACGAGACGGCGGTGCGCAAATATCTGACGGTGTAGCCGGGCTTTTCTCAGCTGGTTTCGACAGTCGGCGTAAAGATATAGCCGGTGCCGCGCACCGTCTTGATCATCGACGGCCGTTGCGGATCGTCTTCAAGCTTGCGCCTGAGCCGTCCGACCTGGACGTCGATCGTCCGGTCAAAAGGTCCGGCCTCGCGTTTGCGCGCCAGGTCCAACAGCCGGTCGCGGCTCAGCACCTGGTTGGCGTTGTTGACAAACGCGGCCAGCAGATCGAATTCGCCGGTGGTCAGCCGCACTTCCTCGCCGGAGGGCGAATAGAGTTCGCGGCTCGACAGATCAAGATGCCAGCCGGCAAACCGCGCCCGCACGCGCGGGCTCGGATTGCGTTCGCCGACCCGGGCCTGAACCCGTCGCAACACACTTTTGACCCGGGCCAGGAGCTCGCGCAGGTGAAACGGCTTGGGCAGGTAGTCGTCGGCGCCCATTTCGAGCCCGATGATACGATCCACGGTTTCGCCGCGACCGGTCAGAATGATGATGCCGACATTCGACTCCTCGCGCAGCGCACGAGCCAGCGTCAATCCGTCTTCACCTGGCAGCATCAGGTCAAGGATCACCAGATCAACCGCGGTTTGCGCCAGCACCCGGCGCATGCCTGGCCCGTCATGGGCGGTCGACACGCGGTAGCCCTCGCTGGTGAGGTAGTCTTGGACCATCTCGCAAATTTCTTTTTGGTCGTCGACAACCAGGATGTGGCCAATGTCACTCATCGTGGTCCGCGTTGCTGCTTTGGCCGAGGCCCCCTGCCGTCCGCAGGCGCCGGTCGGGGAAGGCTAACGCCTCAAAAGCCATTATACATATGGTTACAAAATCTTACAGAAAACGGGGTCTCCGGACATTTTCGGATTACACCTGCTCGCTAGTCTCCCCCGGCGTCGGATCGGCCGCGCTGCCGGTCCTTAGCCTCGGGAGCCTCGGGTGATCGATATTTATACGGGGATTGAAGCTGAAATTCCGCGGTTGCGACGCTATGCCCGGGCCCTTACCCGCGACGTTGCCGTCGCCGACGATCTCGTCCAGGACTGTCTGGCACGCGCCCTTGGCAAGCTGCATTTGTGGCACAAGGGCACCGATCTGCGGGCCTGGTTGTTTACAATTCTCCACAACCAATACGTCAATCACGTGCGCCGCTCAGTGCGCGAGGGCGCGGTCGTCGGGCTCAGCGACAACGAACCGTCGCTGATCCGGCCTGCGCATCAGGGCCAGCGCCTCGAATTGCGCGATCTGGAGCGGGCGATCGCCAAACTCCCCGAAGAACAGCAGGCGGCGATCCTGCTGGTCGGGTTGGAGGGCATGCGCTACGAGGACGTCGCCGCGGTGCTCGGCGTCCCGGTCGGCACAATCCGCTCGCGCCTATCTCGTGGCCGCGAGACCCTGCGCCGGCTGGTCGGCATGGAGCCCGACGAGCGGGCCTCGCCGCCGCGGCCGCCATCGCGGGCCGGATCGGGCGCTGCCCCTTCGCCTTCCGCCTCGCGCAAGCCCGGCAGCCGCAGCCATGGCGGCCTTGCCGACCCGGCGCGGGCGGCGGGGGCGGCCGGTTGCGTCACGACGCGACGGCGAGCCCGCACCGCGGCAACCAAACCGCAGAGCGAGCGCTGGGCGGCGGGAACCAATCGCACCGCACACCGTTAACCAGATAGGCGGGTGCCGGGCGCCGCCTTAATCTGCAGCCCGGTTTGGCAAAGTCTCCCTGTCGCGGGTCTGCCACCCGCAAACTTGCCGGTGTCGGTCTCGCCGACGCCGGCAATTTGTCGCATCGGCGGCGCATCAGGGCCGCGCCACGACGATTGTGCGGGCGCATCAAGCCGTTCCCGTCGAGCTCATCCATCCGCGCTCAGCTGAGCAAGGCCGGCGCCAAACCGGCGGCGCAATCCTGCGCCTTTGCCGCATCTACGCCGCGGCTTGCAAACCGCGCCGCGATCCGCAAGGATCGGCCATCACTCGGGGGGCAGGCGCGGCGCAAACCCAATTGACGTCGAGCCCGGGTTCGGGCAACGCCGAGCGCGGGAGCATGCCCGCCGGGAGAACTCCCGGTTGCGGAATAATGGGTCCAGAGTGACATGTTCGGAAGAATGCTGGGCTTATTGTCCGCCGATATGGCGATCGACCTCGGCACGGCAAACACGCTGGTCTACGTCAAGGGGCGCGGCATTGTCCTCAACGAACCCTCGGTCGTCGCGATCGCCAGTGTCAAAGGGCGCAAGCAGGTGCTGGCGGTCGGCGAGGAAGCCAAGCAGATGCTGGGTCGCACCCCCGGCTATATCCAGGCCATCCGGCCGCTGCGCGACGGCGTGATCGCCGATTTCGAAGTCACCGAGGAGATGATCAAGCATTTCATCCGCAAGGTGCATAACCGGCGCAGCTTTGCCACGCCGCAGATCGTGGTCTGCGTCCCCTCGGGATCGACCGCGGTCGAACGCCGCGCGATCCAGGAATCGGCGGAAAGCGCCGGCGCCCGCCGGGTGTTTCTGATCGAGGAACCGATGGCGGCGGCGATCGGCGCCGGCCTGCCGGTCACCGAGCCGACCGGGTCGATGGTGGTCGATGTCGGCGGCGGCACCACCGAGGTCGCGGTGCTGTCGCTCGGCGGGATCGTCTATTGCCGCTCGGTGCGGGTCGGCGGCGACAAGATGGATGAGGCGATCATCGCCTATATTCGCCGCAATCATAATCTGCTGGTCGGCGAGAGCAGCGCCGAGCGGATCAAGAAAGAGATCGGCTCGGCATGCATGCCGGAGGACGGCGAAGGGCGGCTGATGGAGATCAAGGGCCGCGACCTGATGAACGGCGTCCCCAAGGAGATCGTCATCAGCGAACGCCAGGTATCCGAAAGTCTGGCCGAGCCGGTCGGGTCGATTGTCGAGGCGGTCAAGGTGGCCCTCGAACACACCGCCCCCGAACTCGCCGCCGACATCGTCGACAAGGGCATCGTGCTGACCGGCGGCGGCGCGCTGCTCGGCAATCTCGATCTCGTCCTGCGCCATGCGACCGGGTTGCCGGTGTCGATCGCCGATGATCCGTTGACCTGTGTGGCGCTGGGAACGGGCAGGACCCTCGAAGAAATGAAAACCTTGAAATCGGTGCTGATCAACGCCTGGTAACGGCCGCCCCCTTCGGCCGGCGCCGGGAACGATGGCCGCCAAGACGCGTTGTGCGGCGGCGCGAGCCGCGGCTCGCGGCAGGGCGCCGCGGTAGAGGCGGGGGCAAGTAAGGCGAGGACCGTGGTGACGCCGTTGACGATTTTGCGCCGGAGCGCGGCGCAGCGCGCGATTGCACCGCTCCTGGTGGTGGTCAGCGCGCTGATGATCATCGTCGGAAAGGTCGATCAGGCGGTGTTTGAATCGATCCGCGTCTCGATCGTCGACCATCTGGCCGCGCCGCTTGCCCTGCTGTCGCGGCCGATGACCGGGTTGGCAAGCCTGGCCGAGCGGGTGCGGGCGGCGGTCGCGCTCTATGACGACAACCTCACGCTCAGCGAAGAGAACCGCAGGCTGCTGCAGTGGCAGCAGACGGCGCTGGCGCTGGCCGATCAAAACCGGCAGTTGCGGGCGCTGCTCAAGCTGGTTCCGGAACATGCGCGCGCCTTCGTTTCGGCGCGGGTCATCGCCAGCTCCGGCGGCGCCTATTTGCGCAACCTCTTGGTCGACGCCGGCAGCGCCGACGGGGTGGCCCGCGGCCAGGCGGTGATCGCCGGCGAGGGGCTGGTTGGCCGGGTCTACGAAGTCGGCCTGCTCACCGCCCGCGTGCTGCTGCTAAGCGATCTCAATTCGCGCGTGCCGGTGATCGTCGAGCGTTCGCGCCAACGCGCGATCCTCGCCGGCGACAATTCGCCATCGCCGAGCCTGTGGTATCTCGACCCGGCAGCGCCGGTGCGGGTCGGCGACCGCATCCTGACCGCCGGCGAGGGCGGGGTTTTTCCGCCCGGGCTGCCGGTCGGGGTGGTCACCGCGGCCGGCCCCGGCGCACCGCGGGTAACCCCCTATGTGCGGTTGTCGCAGCTCGAATATGTGCGCATTGTCGATTACGGCCTCGCCGACAGTCTGCCGCCGCCGGTCGCGGCGACGCCCAAACCCGGCTTGCGCGCCGCCGCCGCGCGGCCGAACCGGCGCTGAGCGTGACGATCGGCTCGGAACCGGTCCCGGCGGCGCCGGCTCGCGCTGCAGGAGCCGCGCGTCTGCTGCCGGCGGCAACGACGGCGCTGGCGGCGCTGCTGACATTGGAACCGGTGCCGCTGCCCGGCTATGCGGCGCTGACCCCGACGCTGACATTGATGGTCGTCTATCACTGGACGCTCTACCGGCCCGATCTGCTGCCGCCGCTTGTGCTGTTCGCGGTCGGGCTCGGCTATGATTTGGCGGCCGGCGAGATTGTCGGGGTCACCCCGCTATTGCTGCTGCTGGCCCGCGCCGCGGTATTGCGCTCGCGGCCGTGGTTTATCAGACGCGGCTTTGTCTGGGTCTGGGCGGGTTTTGCGGTGCTGGCCGCGGGGATACTGTTCGGGCAATGGGTGATTGCCTCGCTGCTTGCCTGGCGGCTTCTCGGCACCGGCGCGATCGTCTTTCGCGCGGCGCTGAGCGTCGCCCTGTTTCCGCTGGCAAGCCGCCTGCTGGGATATAGCCAGCAGGCCCTGCTCGGCGCCGGGTGAACAATGCCGGCCAAGGCGGCGCTCTCCGGCCCCGGGCTGCAGCGCGAAATTCAGCGCTACCGGCGTTTCAGTCGCCGCGCGATGATCCTCGCCGGCGGCCAGGTCACGCTGCTGGGCCTGCTGACCGGCCGGCTGTGGCAGCTGCAAATCGTCGATTCCAGCCGCTACAAAACGCTGTCGGACGAAAACCGCATCAATCTGCGGCTGGTGGCGCCCCCGCGCGGGCGCATCCTTGACCGGTTTGGGACGCCGTTGGCCGACAACCGGCAGACCTATCACCTGGTCATCGTCGCCGAGCAGGCCGGCGACATCGCCGCCACCCTCGACGCCTTGGCGCGGTTGATCCCGCTCGATCCCGCCGACCGCAACCGGGTGCTGCGCGAAGTGCGCCACAAGCACGCGTTTGTACCGGTCGTCATTCGTGACAATTTGAGCTGGGACGAGATGGCGCGGATCGAGGTCGCCGTGCCCGAATTGCCCGGCGTCTCGGTCGAACAAGGCCTTACCCGCCACTACCCGTTTGGCCAAGACGCGGCGCATGTGATCGGCTATGTCGCAGCCGTGTCCGAGGACGAGCTGACCGGCGACCCGCTGCTCGAGCTCCCCGATTTCCGGATCGGCAAGGCCGGGCTGGAAAAGAGCCAGGACCTCGCGCTGCGCGGCCTCGCCGGCACCCGCCAAGTCGAAATCAACGCCTTTGGCCGGGTCGTGCGCGAACTGGCCTATGTCGAAGCCCAACCCGGACAGGATGTCGTGATCGGCCTCGATGCGGCCATGCAGGAATTCCTGGTCCGGCGATGCGCGAGCGAGCCGAGCGTGGCGAGCGTTCTGCTCGATGCGCTGAGCGGCGAGGTCCTGGCGATGGTCTCGACCCCGGGCTTCGATCCCGCGGTGTTTGTCGATGGGCTGAAACCGTCCGTCTGGCGACAGCTCGCCGGCGACCCGCGACATCCGTTGGCCAACAAGGCGATCGCCGGCATCTATCCGCCCGGCTCGACCTTCAAGCCGGTGACCGCTTTGGGCGCGCTCGCCGCCGGGGCAATAACCCCCGAGACCACCATCACCTGCACCGGCCAGATCGAACTCGGCAACGCCGTGTTTCACTGTTGGCGCAAGGGCGGCCACGGGACCTTGCGGCTGCGCGATGCGATCAAGAAATCCTGCGACGTGTTCTTTTATGAGACCGCGCACCGCCTCGGCATCGATCATCTGGCGGCCATGGCCAAACATCTCGGTTACGGCGCGCCGCTGGGCATCGATCTGCCTGGCGAAAAGGGCGGCCTTATCCCGACCCGCGAATGGAAATGGGCAACCACCGGTGCCGCCTGGCAGCAGGGCGAAACCTTGATCGCCGGGATCGGGCAGGGCTCGGTGCTCGCCACCCCGCTGCAGATCGCCACGATGGTCGCGCGGCTGGTTACCGGGCGGGCGGTGGTGCCGCATTTGGTCCGCGACGCCGGGCTGATGCCCGCGGGCGGCGATGTCCGCCTGCCCGATTTTGCCGATCTCGGGCTCGACCCCGACGACCGCGCGCTGGTCATCGACGGCATGAACGCCGTTGTCAACGAGCCGGGCGGTACCGCCTATGCCGCCCGCATTCCCGAGCCGGAACTGGCGATGGGCGGGAAATCCGGCACCTCCCAGGTCCGGCGCATCACCCAGTGGGAGCGCGACCACGGATTGCGCAAAATCGAAGACATTCCGTGGAAAGACCGCGACCATGCGCTGTTTGTCGGCTTCGCGCCGGTGCATGCGCCGCGCTATGTGTGCGCCACCGTCGTCGAGCATGGCGGCGGCGGGTCGGCGGTGGCCGCGCCGATCTGTCGCGACGTGCTGCGCGAGGTGCAGCTGCGCGATCCGGTCCGGCGGGTGCCGAGCAAACCGGTTGTGGCGCGTTCCCTACCGGCCGCGACGCCGGCGCCCCCGGCGGCCGGCCAAGGGTAGGTTTATGCCGCCCAGCCTCGGCGCCCCAAAGCCGGCGATCATCGCCCGCCTGCTCGCCTTGCGCTGGGATCTGTTTGCCGTGGTGGCGACGATCGCCGGGATCGGGATCGCCGCGCTCTACTCGGCCGCCGACGGCAGCTGGCAGCCTTGGGCGGCCAAGCAGACAATGCGCTTTGGGTTCGCGTTTGTCCCGATGCTCGCCGCCGGGCTGCTGCGTCTGCGCCATTGGTTCCGCAGCGCCTATGCGGTGTACCTCGCGGCCCTGCTCCTGGTTGTCGCCGTCGACACGCGCGGCTTTGCCGGCGGCGGCGCGCAGCGCTGGATCGATCTCGGGGTCATCCAGCTGCAGCCGTCCGAGGTGATGAGTATCGCGCTGGTCTTGGCGCTCAGCCGCTATTGTCACGCCGTCGGCGACGAGAATGTGGCGCGGCTTCGTTATTTTTTTGTGCCGCTGGTCATGATCCTGGTGCCGACCGCGCTGGTGCTCAAGGAGCCGGATCTCGGAACCGCCGTCGTGTTGCTGGTCAGCGGCCTTGTCGTGATGTTTGTCGCCGGGGTCCGGCCGATCGTTTTCGGGGTTGGCGGCCTGGCCGCCGGGCTGAGCCTGCCGGTGGTGTGGAAGGCGCTGCGCGAATACCAGAAGGCGCGGATCTATACGTTTCTCGACCCGGACAGCGATCCGCTCGGCGCCGGCTACCATATTCTGCAATCGAAGATCGCGCTCGGCTCCGGGGGGCTGTTCGGCAAGGGGTTTCTGCTCGGCACCCAGAGCCATCTGAGTTTTCTGCCGGAGAAGCAGACCGATTTCATCTTCACCACCTTGGCCGAAGAATTCGGCCTGGTCGGCGGGCTGGCGCTGCTCGCTCTTTATGTGGTGCTGATCGGCTATGGCTTTGCGATCGCGCTGCGCTGTCGCAACCACTTCGGCCGGTTGCTGGCGCTGGGGATTGTCACCAATTTCTTCCTATATGTGTTTGTCAATGTCGCGATGGTAACGGGTCTTATTCCGGTTGTCGGCGTCCCCCTGCCGCTTATCTCCTATGGTGGAACGGCGATGCTGACGGTGATGTTCGGCATCGGACTGATCATGAGCGTATATCTCGACCGGGATGTGCGCTTGAACCGTGCCGGGGAGGCTCAGCCGGAGTAACGTGCCGGGTTCGAAATTCTCGTCGCGCCCCATCGCCGCGCCGGCTGGGAACGCGACTGGCTCAATGCGCCGCTTCGGAGGGAGATGATGGCGGAGAAGGACCCGGCAGAGAGCGGACGTCGGTTGCATGTCACAACGCTGCTGGTTGCCTCGCGGCGGGCGCTCGACAATGCGCTTGCCGAACTCGGCTTCCCGGAGGATGACGACCGAGTGGTCGAACATGACGGCCGCCTCGCTTTTCTGACCTGCTCGCACGAAGAAGACTGCGACGATCTGTTCGCCCTGATCACCGAGCTGTCGGCCCGCGGCGAGAGTTGGGAATTGCAGTCGCGGATCGACACCGAGCCCGGTCGCGCGATCTACCAGTCTTTGTCGCGCTATCGCGCCGTCGAAGCGGTCGACGCCGCGGTCGAGGAGGAGCCCGAAGCGGAGAGCGCGGAAGCCCCCGCCTTTGACGTCGAGACCGCCGAGGGCCTGCAGGCCTTGCGTCGCGTGCTGAAGCGGATCGAGCCCGCCGACGCCTTTGCGACGATCCGCTCCGGCAGCGACGGCCGCGCCACCGCGCGCGTGCTGCGCCGCGGTTCGCGGCGGCTGCTCGCCTCGGCGATCGCCCAGGACGAAGCCACGCTGCGCAGCGTAATCCGCGAGATCCTGCCCAATGTCATGCTCGATGTGGCGATGAAGCCGCCGGCGTAAGGCTTGCCCCGGTTGCGCTCGGGCAGAGCGGCGCCCACACCGCCTTCGCCACCCGGTTGGTGAAACGCGGCGGGTGCGGCGGTCGGTGGAATCGGCCGCCACAAGCGGCTTTCAGATCCCGACCAAGCGGCAGCTTTGATCCCACAACCGGCCGGCCATCGCATCGTCGCGGGCCGCGGGGTCCGGCGTTTCCAATCGCCGCTCGACGACATAGCCGCCGTTGAAGCGGCCGGGATCGGGGGTCGTCGCCAGGAAGATCGACGTCTCTGCACCCTTTTCGGGGCTCAGCATGAACGGTTTCATGACCCGCCAGCCGAGCTCGACCAGGCCGCCGCGCTGCACCAGGCCGGTCGCCACGACCCCCGGATGCAGGCACATCGCGTATACGCCCGTCGCCGCGAGCCGGCGCGCCAATTCGCGGGTGAACAGGATGTTGCATAATTTCGAGCGGCCATAGGCCTTGATCATCGACCAGTCGGTGGCGCCGGCAATCGTCGCCAGATCCAGGCGCTGGCCGCGATGGGCGCGCGAGGCGACGGTCACCACCCGCGCCGGCGCCGATGCCTGCAGTCGGTCGAGAAGCAGGTTGGTCAACAAAAACCCGGCGAGGTGATTGACCGCAAAGGTCAGCTCGTAGCCATCCGCCGACAGCCGGAAACGCGGCGAAAACAGCCCGGCATTGTTGACCAGGACAGCGAGACGGTCGTGGCGCGCAAGGATCTCCGCCGCCAGTGCCCGCACCGCGGCCAACGAGGCGAAATCGGCGAGCATGACCTCGAGCCGTGCTCCGGCCACCCGGGCGGCGACAAATTCGCGCGCTCGCTCGGTGCGCTGCCGGCTGCGCCCGTGCATGACCACCGCCATACCGGCGCGGGCGAGCCCGAGAGCGGTGTACAGCCCGATCCCGGAACTGGCGCCGGTCACGACCGCAACCGGCGGCGCCTGATCACCCTCGGCCATGCCTTATGCCCCCGGTGGCGCAGGCTTCGTCTCGGCCGCGCCGATCCTCAGAAGTCGTCGAGCCCGAACGCCCAGCGGCGGGCCAGCTGGTGGCCGATCGCCAGAGGCGGCGGCAACGTCGCCACCCCCGGAATGGGCTCGTCGGTGCGCGAGCGCTCGACCATCGCCCGCACTTCGGCGCGGTCGAACCACCGCGCCTCGGCCAATTCCTCGGGGTCGATGCGGATGTCCTCGCTGACGGCTTCGGCCAGCAGCCCGACCATCAGCGTCGATGGGAACGGCCAGGGCTGCGAAGCGAGATAGCGCACCCGGCCGACCCTGACCCCGGATTCTTCCAAGACTTCGCGGCGCACCGCCTCTTCCAGGGTTTCGCCGGGCTCCATGTAGCCGGCAAGGCAGGAATAGCGGCTGCCGACCCGCCGGCGGTTGCGCCCCAACAGGCAGCGCTCGCCTTTGACCGCCAGCATGATCACGACCGGATCGACCCGCGGATAATGATGCGCCCGGCATTGCGGACATTGCCGCCCCCACCCGCCCGAAGAGATCGTCGTCGGATTGCCGCATTGGGCGCAAAAGCCGTGCCGCGCGTGCCAATCGAGGAGCGAACGGGCTTCGGCCAGGATGGCCGCGTCGGGTCCCGGGATCTGGGCGGCAAGGCTGCGGACGTCGGCGGTGAGGGCGTCGTCTTCGGGCTCCGCCGGGGCGGCGGTCGCGTCGAGCGCAAAATGCGCCCGCCCCCCGCCAATGCCGAGCAAGACCAAAGTGGCGCCGCCGGCGATCGCCGTCCGCCACCGCGGTAGCGGCTGCCAGTCGGGCGCAGGCGCGGATTGGGCGCGCACAATCGGCTTCAATTCACGGAACGGCAGCACCCGGGTTTGCGGATCGTCGAGCAGCGAGGCGATCCAGTCGGCGTCGCGGCGGCGCTGGCTCATGCGGTCGAGCGGATTGCCCGCGAACGTATAGATTTCCTCCATGACCGCCTTTCCGGTTGCTGGGTCGGTGATCGTCCCCTTGCGGTCCTATCATAACTTCGGCAACGACCGAAGCGTTTGCCTCACCTCGACCGGGGCGGCGGCGCTATAGTGTCGCCATGCACAGCGGAGCAGACATCGCCGAAATCGCGGCCGTGGTCGGCGATCCGGCGCGCGCCAATATGCTCTCGGCGCTTCTCGACGGACAAACCCTCAACGCCGGCGAACTCGCCTTTGCCGGGCACGTCACGGCCCAGACCGCGAGCGCCCATCTGGCGAAACTGGTCGCGGCCGGGCTCATCGCCTGTGAGAAACACGGTCGCCACCGCTTGTTCCGGCTGGCTTCGGCCGACGTCGCGCGGATGCTCGAAGAGATCATGGCGGTCGCGGCGACGCGCAGTCGGCGCTATCGCCCGGCCTGGATGCGCGACGAGGCGTTGCGCGCGGCGCGGACTTGTTACGACCATCTCGCCGGACAGCTCGGGGTGGCGCTGACCGAAAGCCTGGCCGCGCATGACTTCTTGCTGCTCGACCAGGATGGCGGCGCCATCACGCCCGCGGGCGCCCGATTCCTCGCCGAACTCGGCCTTGACCTGGCGCCGGCCGGCGGCACCAAGCGGCGGTTCTGCCGGCCTTGCCTTGATTGGAGCGAGCAGCGTCCGCATCTTGCCGGTCTGGTCGGCGCCGCGCTCGCCGAACGCTGCTTTGCGCTTGGCTGGATTGCGCGGATCAAGGACAGCCGTGCGGTCGCCATCACCGCGATCGGCCGCGACGGCTTTCGCGCCCGCTTCGGCGTCGAGGTCCCGACCGCGGCGCGCGCCTGAGCCCTACCCATCACCATTCCCGCGGCGACAGGCCCGGGACGGCGAGACCCTGCCGCACCGCCCGCGGCCTGCGCTTCAGCCTCGGCCAATCGGACGACAGTCGGGCCATTGCTCCCCCGGAAACGCCAACCCGGCTCAAGGGTGATCCGCCCGCCGGCCGGCTGCCGGGATGGGGTTCGCTGCTGGCCCGGCTTTTGCTACGGGTGACAGCATCGGGCGGATCGCGTAACCTCTCCCGCTGCAACCCGTGATCGAACCGGCCTGCGCCATGAAGCTTTTTCCGTTGCTGCTGCGCCTCTTCGTCGCTGTTGCGGCGGTGGTGCTGTCGGTTCGCCCGAGCTGGGCCGAGGCCGCCGCACCGACCACGCTGCGCTTTATTCCGCAGGCCGATCTGCGGAGCATCGACCCGATCTGGACGACCGCCTATGTGACGCGCAATTTCGGCTATCTCGTGTTCGACACGCTGTTCGCGCTCGACAAGAATTTCAAACCGCAGCCGCAGATGGTCGACCACTGGCAGGTCAGCGACGACAAGCTGACCTATCGCTTCACGCTGCGCGACGGTCTGAAATGGCATGACGGGCAGCCGGTGCGCGCGGTCGATTGCGTCGCCTCGATCGAACGCTGGGCGAAACGCGACCCGTTCGGGCAGAAGATGATGGAGGCGGTGGCGACCATCAAAGCCACCGACGACAAGAGCTTTACGATCGCGCTGAAAGCGCCGTTTCCGCTGCTGCTCAATGCGCTCGGCAAATTGTCGAGCAATGTGCCGTTCATGATGCCCGAGCGGCTGGCCAAGACCGATCCGTTCCAGCAGATCCCCGAAGCGATCGGCTCGGGCCCGTTCAAATTCGTCAAATCGGAATGGGTGCCCGGCAACAAGGCCGTGTTTGTCAAAAATCCCGATTACCTGCCGCGCCAGGAGGCGCCGAGTTTTGCCGCCGGGGGCAAAATCCCCAAGGTCGACCGTGTCGAGTGGCTCTATATTCCCGACCCGGCCACCGCCGCGGCCGCGCTCAACAGCGGCGAGGCGGATTGGTACGAGCAACCCCCGACCGATCTGCTGCCGGTATTCGCCGGCAATCCCGATGTCGTTGTCGCCACCGTCGATCCGCTCGGCAACCAGGGCATCCTGCGCTTCAACCATGTGCAGCCGCCATTCGACAATTTCAAATTGCGCGAGGCGGTGCTGAACCTCGTCAACCAACGCGATTACATGCGCGCCGCCGCCGGCGATCCCCGATACTGGAAGACCTGTGTGGCGCTGTTTGGCTGCGCCACGCCGCTTGCGACCGAAGCCGGGGCCGAGGCCCTGCTCCACGGTCCCGATCCCGGCCAGGCCAAGGCGCTGATCGCCGCCTCCGGCTACCACGGCGAACGGATTGTGCTGCTCGACGCGACCGACCAGCCGGTCGTCCACGCGCAGGCGCTGGTAACCTTGGCGATGCTGCGTCAGGCCGGGCTCAATGTCGAATTGCAGGCGCTCGATTGGGGGACCTTGATTACGCGACGCGCCTCAAAGGCGCCGCTCGCGGAAGGCGGATGGAGCATCTTTCACACCTGGGTCGCCGCGCCCGACCTCGCCTCACCCGCGGTCAACGCGCCGCTGCGCGCCAACGACGGCAAGGCGTGGTTCGGCTGGCCAAACGACCCCAAGCTGGAAGCGCTGATCGACCAATGGTTCAAGGCCCCCGACGCCACCGCGCAAAAGGCTCTGGCGGCGCAAATCCAGACCGAGGCTTATCACGGCGACATCCCCTATGTTCCGACCGGGCAGTTCGTGATCCCGACCGCTTATCGCAAAAGCCTCTCGGGCATCATCATCGCGCCGGTCGTGTTCTTCTGGAACGTCGAAAAGCGATGACCGGGCTGCGGTTCTGTTGTTGTCGGCGGGCCCGGTTGCGGTTTCCGGCCGCCGCGCCGCCGCGCCTGTTGTCGCGACGGTAGCGGGCACGCCCGCAGGTTCCTCATGCTCGCCTATATCATTCGGCGCATTCTGGCGACGGTTCCGGTAATGGCCGTCGTCGCGGTGTTTGTTTTCGCCCTGCTGCATCTGAGCCCCGGCGATCCGGCGGCAATCATTGCCGGCGATACCGCTACCCCGGCCGACATTGCCCGCATCCACCAGGCGCTCGGCCTCGACCGGCCGCTCTATGTCCAATTCGCCAGCTGGGTGTGGCAGCTGCTGCATGGCGATCTCGGCATCTCGATTTTCACCAATCTGCCGGTGACCGAACTGATCGCGCAGCGGCTCGGCCCGACCGTGGCATTGACGATCTCGACCCTGGTCGTGTCGGTGTCGGCGGCGGTGCCGCTGGGGGTGCTGGCGGCATGGAAGGCGGGTTCGTGGATCGATCGCGCGGTCATGGTGTTTTCGGTGCTCGGCTTTTCGGTGCCGGTTTTCGTCCTCGCCTATGTCCTGATCTATCTGTTCGCGGTGCGGGCCGATTGGCTGCCGGTGCAGGGGTTTGCCGGGCTCGATCGCGGCCTCGGCCCGTTTCTGGCGCATCTGGTCATGCCCACCCTGGCGCTGGCCATGGTTTATACCGCGCTGATCGCGCGCATGACCCGCGCCAGCATGCTCGACGTGCTCGCCCAAGACTATATCCGCACCGCCCAGGCCAAGGGTCTGGCCAATCGCCAGGTCCTTCTTGGCCATGCGCTCAAAAACGCCGCCGTGCCGATCGCCACGGTCATCGGCATCGGGGTGGCGCTGTTGATCTCGGGCGTAGTCGTGACCGAGACCGTGTTTGCCATCCCGGGCCTGGGCCGGTTGACGGTCGATGCGATCCTGCGCCGCGATTATCCGATTATTCAGGGGATCATCCTGATATTTTCGGCCGCCTATGTGCTGATAAACTTGCTGGTTGACCTCAGCTATACGCTGCTCGACCCGCGCATCCGGTATTGAGGCGATGAGCATCACGCCCGCCGCCATTGCCGTCGCCGCCCGCCCCGCGCGACGCGGCGCGGTCTGGCGCCACCTCCGCCGTCATCCGACGATCGTCATCGGCGGCGTATTGCTCGGCCTGATGGCGCTGGCGGCGGTCTTCGCCCCCTATCTCGGCACCGTCGACCCGCAGGCCTTGTCGCCGATCCAAAGGCTGCGCTGGCCGTCGGCGCAGCACTGGTTTGGCACCGACATGCTCGGCCGCGACATTTACAGCCGCACGATTTACGGCGCCCGGGTATCGCTGACGGTGGGGCTCAGCGTGGCGCTGTCGACGACCGGCTTGGGGTTGGCGATCGGCCTCGTGACCGGCTTCAGCCGCTGGGCGGACGCGTTGCTGATGCGGGTCATGGACGGGCTGATGTCGATCCCGGCGGTGCTGATCGCGATCGCGCTGATGGCGCTGACCCGCGCCAGCCTGGGCAACGTCATTCTCGCGATCACGATCGCCGAGGTGCCGCGCGTCAGCCGGCTCGTGCGCGGCGTCGTGCTGGCGCTGCGCGAGCTTCCGTTTGTCGAAGCGGCGGTCGCCAGCGGCACCCGCGCCGACCGCATCCTGTGGCGACACATCCTGCCCAATACGTTGCCGCCATTGCTGGTGCAGGCGACCTATACCGCCGCCTCGGCCATGATCATCGAGGCGATCCTGTCCTTTCTCGGCGCCGGCACCCCGCCCAACATCCCGAGCTGGGGCAATATCATGGCGGAGGGCCGCAGCCTGTTTCAGGTGGCCTATTACATCGTGCTGTTTCCCGGGGCGTTCTTGTCGGCGACGGTATTGGCGATCAACCTGCTCGGCGACGGGCTGCGCGACGCGCTCGATCCGCGGCTGGCGCGACGTATGTAGCGATGGCCGCATGGGCAAGCGGGGCTGTCGCGGCCGCACCCGCCCGGGCGGCGGACGGCGATGCGGCAACGCCACTGCTCGACATCCACGGGCTCAAGACCTGGTTTTTCACGCGCGACGGGGTCGTGCGCGCGGTCGATGGCGTGTCGCTGCGGGTGATGCCCGGTGAAACCGTGGCCGTGGTCGGCGAGAGCGGCTGCGGTAAGAGTGTCATGGCGCTGTCGATCCTGCGCCTGGTGCCCTCGCCGCCGGGCCGCATCGTCGCCGGGACGATCCGGTTTGCCGGCCGCGACCTGGTACAGCTCGGCGAGGCCGAGTTGCGGCGCATTCGCGGCAACGATATCGCGATGATCTTTCAGGAGCCGATGACCTCGCTGAACCCGGTCCTGACGGTCGGCCGACAAATCGCCGAGACATTGGTCGTGCATCAGGGTCTGCGGCGGCGGGCGGCGCTGGCGCGGGCGGCGGAGATGCTGCAAATCGTGCACATCCCCGAACCCGGGCGGCGGCTGCGCGAATATCCGCACCAGCTGTCGGGCGGCATGCGGCAGCGGGTCATGATCGCGATGGCGCTGGCCTGCAATCCCAAATTGTTGATCGCCGACGAGCCGACAACCGCGCTCGACGTGACCATCCAGGCGCAGATCCTCGACCTGATGCGGGAATTGAAAGAGCGGATCGACGCCGCGATCGTGTTGATCACCCACGATCTGGGCGTCGTCGCCGAGATGGCCGAGCGCGTGGTCGTCATGTATGCCGGACGGATCGTCGAAGAGGCGCCGGTCCGGGCGCTATTTTCGCAGCCGCTGCATCCCTACACGCGGGGGCTGCTGAAGGCGACGCCGCGGGTCGGCGGGGCGGCGGGCGGCGGTCGCCGGCGGCTTGCCGAAATCCCGGGCACCGTGCCCTCGCTCAGCGAGCTGCCCGCGGGTTGCGCCTTTGCCGCACGCTGCGGCCTCGCCACCGCAATCTGCCATCAGACGATGCCGGAACTCGAGTTCCGCGGCAGCGGGCATCGGGTCGCCTGCTTCCATGCCGAGCGCGGATGACAGGATCGCCGTCGCGCTCCGTTCCCGCCCCCGCCGCAATCGCGCAAGAGGCAATCGGCGGCGGCCAGGCCCGGCTGCTGTCGGTCAAGGGATTGGTCAAGCATTTTCCGCTGCGCCGCGGCCTGGCGCTGCCCCGCAGCGGCGGCCGGGTGCGCGCCGTCGACGGGATCTCGTTCGAGATCGCCCGCGGCGAGACCTTGGGCCTGGTCGGTGAAAGCGGCTGCGGCAAAACCACCGCCGGCAAGGCGATCGTCAAGCTGATCGAGCCGACCGCCGGCGAGATTTGGGTCGACGGCCAGCGGATCGACCGGCTTTCCGGGGCCGCGATGCGCCCATGGCGGCGCAAGCTGCAGATCGTCTTCCAGGATCCATATTCATCGCTGAACCCGCGGCTCAAAGTGCGCGACATCGTCGCCGAACCGCTCGTCAATTATCGCGTCGCGCGCGGGACGGCACTCGCGGCCGAGGTTAAGGATCTCGTGCGCCGGGTCGGGTTGCGCGAGGATGCGCTCGACCGCTATCCGCACGAATTCTCCGGCGGTCAGCGCCAGCGCATCGGCATCGCCCGGGCCCTGGCGTTGCGACCCAGCCTGATCGTGCTCGACGAGCCGGTCTCCGCGCTCGACGTCTCGGTGCAGGCGCAAGTCATCAACCTGCTGGAAGACCTGCAGCAGGAGTTTGGGCTGTCCTACCTGTTCGTCGCCCATGATCTTGCCGTTGTCGAGCACATCAGCCACCGTGTGGCGGTCATGTATCTCGGCAAGATTGTCGAGCTTGCCGACAAAGACGCGCTGTTCTCGCGGCCGCAGCATCCCTATACCGAGGCGCTGCTGTCGGCCGCCCCGGTGCCCGACCCCGACGCTGCCGGCCGGCGGATCATCCTCAAAGGCGATGTGCCGAGCCCGGTCAGCCCGCCGCCCGGCTGCCGGTTTCACACCCGCTGCCCCTATGCGGTCGCCCGCTGCCGACAACAGGAACCGGTGATGCGCGAGGTTGCGCCCGGCCACCAGGTCGCCTGCCATCTGCGCCCGCCCGACCCCGCGCTGCCGTCTGGGGCGGGCTGAAGAAGCGCGCGCGACAGCGCGCCTCGCCGCGCAACCGCGCATTAGCGCATATTGCCGGTGTGACCGAGCGAATAGCGGCCCGGCTGCGGCCACACCGTTAGGCCGTGCGGCTCCTTGCCGACCCGGACCTCGCTGACGCCGCCGGTGGTCGTGTCGATGTCATAGACGACATTGTCATAGCGGCCGGATAGCCATAAATCCTTGCCGTCGGCGCTGACATTGCCCATGTCCGGGCTGCCGCCGCCCGGGATCGGCCAGGTCTTTACGACCGAGCGGCTGGCGAAATCGATGACGCTGATGCTGCCCGGGCCGTGCGCCGGCCCGTGGATCTTGTGCGAGCCCCGGTTCGAGACATACAGCTTGGTGCCGTCGCGGCTCGGATAGAGCCCATGCGTGCCGATCCCGGTCGGGATGAAACCGACTTTGGTGAAGCTGTCGCCATCGACGACCCAGACCCCGTCGGCCAGCATATCGGCGACGTAGAACACCTTGCCGTCAGGGGCGATGCGGATGTCTTGCAGCATGCCGCGGGCGTCGAGCTTCAGATAGCCGACCACCTGGCGCGTGACCATGTCGATCTTGACCAGACCGCCGCCGCGGAATTCGCAGGTAAAGATCGCATAGCGGCCGTCGATCGAAAAATCCGCATGATTGACGCCGGAACAGCCCGGGGTGGCGATCGAGCCTTGCAAAGCCATCGTGTGCGGGTCGCGAAAATCGAGCCGCTTCAGCCGCTCGGCAACGACGATCGCGGATTTGCCGTCGGGTGTGAAATACATGTTGTAGGGGTCGGCGACCGGGATGCTGGGCCCCGGCTTCCCGGTTTTGGGATCGATCGGGGTCAGGCTGCCCTCGCTGCGCCGCCGCCCGTTATTGGCCACCCACAGGGTCTGCAAATCCCAGGCCGGAACGACATGCTGCGGAATGACCCCAACCGGAAACCGGTCGACGACGCGGTGCGTGGCCGGGTCGATCACATAAACATCATCGGAGCGCAGGTTCGGCACATAGATCCGCGACAAGTGGCCGGCGACCGCGGGTGAGAACATGTTGGGCCCGGCGGCGCTGTACAGATTGTTCGGGTTCAGCACCGGCGGCATGCCGGGGACCGTGTCGATTGCCGCCGGCTTGAGCACCGGCGCCGCGGGTGCGGCCATCGCCGCTGCGATCGGCGCCGGTTTCGGCGTCCCGGCGGATTGTGCGACCCGCACGATGGTCGCCGCCGCCGAACACAGCAAGCCAAAGCCGCGCTCGACGCTTTCCGCCGGCCAGATCGGCAGCCGACAAGCCCAGACCAGGAGGGCGAGGAGCGGAACGGCCCACAAACCGCGGTAAAGCCAGCGGCGAACGACCTCGGGCAAAGACACCTCCAAGGAAACGTGCGTTAGAAGGGCGGTTGGCGGATCGTCAATGCGGTTGGGTGGCGGCCCTGATCGCGGCCACACTGCGCGCCACGATCAGATTGACGCCGAGTTGGCCGAGGGCGGCGCTGGCGCGGCGCGGGTCGCCATGAGTGCCGTCGCCCGGCTTGGTCTCACCCAGCAGATCGGCGCGAACCAGAGCGGGATCGGTGGCGAGCATCAGCGACGTATCGAGCAGCCCGGCATGGCTGCCGATTTCGGCTTCGCTGTAGCCCTTCTGCTTCAACAATTGAGCGAACTCGATTTCGCTCGCGCGGTAATATTCGGTAAGGGCAATCGCGCGCACCGGCGTTCCCGCCCATTCGCGATCGAGGCGCTGCGCCACCGCCTCCTCGTCCTTCTGGTAGCCGCCGTGGTCGCCGAGAAAGACGATATTGCGAAAACCCGCGAGCTTGAAGCTCTTGGCCGCATATTCGAGCGTGGTTTCAAAGGCTGCGGCCGGCACGGTGATCGTGCCGGGAAATTTGAGATGCCCCGAGGGGCGGTTGATGTCGCCCTCCGGGACATAGGCGATGACCGGCGCGACCAGCGCGTCGCCGAGCGCGGTGGCGATTTTCGCGGCCAACACTTTGACCCGGACATTATGCTTGCCGAGCGCCATATGCGGGCCGTTTTGCTCGGTCCCGCCGATCGGCACAAGAATGGTGGTCTTTCCGGAGGCGATTGCGGCGCGCAGTTCGGGCCAGGTCAGTTCTTCGAGGTAAACGCTCGGCGAGGCGGCAAAGGCTGGCATGGCAATAGCGACAATGGCCAGCAAGGCTACAACCCATCTTCTCGCCATCGGCCCCCCTCCCCGCACCGGGCAACGCCCATCGCTGACCCGCCGCCAGACCTCAACCCGCGCGGTTGCGCAATCAGCCGCAGAAATGACGGCAGGAAAATGGCGGCGCCGTAAGCGAGCAACGGCGCGGCGCGGCCACGGCAAGAGCAAGGCCGCAGAGCCGCGGCGCAGACGAATCGCGCGCCACGCGCAGCCGAGGCCATTCATGCACCCCGGCCGCGAACCTGGACAAGCGCCGCACTTCTCCCTACGGTTTTTCAGCGAAAGGCGAAGCGTGGCTCTCTGTAGGCGGATACCGGTGTGCGGGCGGCGGCGTCGCGGTTGGGCGGCGCGCGCGGCCGCGTGGCTCGGGATCGTCGGGCTTTGCCTCAACGCGCTGTTGCCGATTCGCGTGGCTGTCGCCCTCGCCGACGATCTCGCGCGCGCCGACGCGTGCGGCCATTACGATGCCGACATCGCCCAGCCGGACCCGGCCTGGCGCTTCCTTGCCCTGTTGACCGGGCAGGACGCGACAGCCGATCCTTTGAAAGCGCACAAGGGTCTGCACCCGCCGGGCGGGATCATCTGCGGCTTTGTCGCAACCCCGGGGGCGTTTGCCGCACCGGTGCCGGCGACCTTGCTGCGGCCGACGCATCGCGCCCGCCTGCGCCTGAGCTTGGCCGCAATCGCCGACCCGCCGTCGGTGGCGGCCTCCGCCTACCATTCGCGCGCTCCTCCCGCCGGCCGGCCCCAGTCGAGCTGAGCCATCTGTACCGGAGAGCCGGCGCGGCGCTCCGGTTTCCGCCATCCGTTCGGGAGTACGACCATGCATCGCGATTGGTGCCGCGGGCTTGCCGCCGCAGCTGCGGCAGCGCTGCTGCCCGGCGCCGAGGCGGCCGCACACGGCTTTGCCGGCGACCGCTTTTTCCCGGCCACGATCCTTACCGACGACCCGTTTGTCGCCAGCGAGATGTCGCTGCCGACGGTGACCCTGAACCCGACCCAGAGCGACGGCTCGCGCGAACTCGATCTCGGCAGCGACCTGTCGATGGCGATTACCCCGAAATGGGATTTCACGATCGGCAGCGACTGGGCCCATATCAGGTCGCCGGGCCTGCCGGTGGTGACCGGGGGGACCGGCCTGACCACCGGCACCCAGTATCAGCTGTTCATCAACGCGCCGCATGAGGCGATGGCGCTCGCCGGCCTCGATGTGACCTGGCGGAATACCGGCAACCTCGCTGCCGGAGCGCCCGATTTCACGACGATGTCGCCGACCATCGACTTCGGCAAAGGGTTTGGCGACCTCCCGGCCGCGCTGTCGTGGCTGCGTCCGTTCGCGCTGACCGGCAACATTGCCGTCGACTTTCCGGTGCAGACCAAGACCAACGGCACGCTGAACCCGAATGACGTGTTTTACGGCTTTGCGGTCGAATACAGCATCCCCTACCTGCAGAGCGAGGTCAAAGACATCGGCCTCGGGACGCCGTTCAACCGGATGATCCCGCTGGTCGAGTTTGCCCTGACCTCGCCGTTCAACCGCGGCTATGCCGGTACCACGACCGGGACCGTGCAACCGGGGATGATCTGGGCCGGGCAGTATTTCCAGGTTGGCGCGGAGATGATCATCCCGACCAACAGCCTGTCGGGGCACGGGATCGGCGGGGTCGTGCAATTGCATTTTTATCTCGATGACCTGTTCCCGCACGGCATCGGCCGGCCGATCACGCAATGGTAGATCGTGCAATGCTAGGCCATCGCCTCTCTGCCGCCGCGGCGGCGGCCATCGCAATCGTGCTCGCGGCCTCGACGGCGGCCGCGCATGCCTTTCTCGACCATGCGAGCCCCGCGGTCGGCAGCACCGTGCCCGGCGCCCCGTCAGCAGTGACGATGTGGTTCACCCAGCAGCTCGAACCCGCCTTTACGACCGCGACGGTCACCGACGCCGGCGGGAAATCGGTCGCCAGCGGGGCCGCTCAGGTCGACCCGAAAGACCCGACCGAGCTGCGCGTGCCGCTGAAGCCGCTGCCGCCGGGAACCTATAGCGTGTCCTGGCACGCGCTGTCGGTCGATACGCATACCACCGAAGGCCATTTCACATTTGCGGTCGCGGGGCGATGACCAACGGCCGGGCGCGCCCGCCGCAGCGGCGCGGGTGATGGACAGCCTGTTGATCGCCGCACGCGCGGTCCATTTCGCCGCGACGATCTCGGTTGCCGGGGTCTTCGCGTTTTTGTGCTTTGTCATCCGCGCCGAAGCGCCGGTGCCGCTCGCTCGCCGGTTGCGGTGGCTCGCCGTGGCCAGCCTTGCGCTCGCCGCGCTGTCGGGCGCCGCCTGGCTGGTGCTGCTCTCGGCGCGGATCAGCGGCGAAGGGTTTACCGCCGCGCTGACCCGGGGCGCCGCCGCCACCGTCCTGCTCCACACCCGGTTCGGCACGGTGTGGAGCCTGCGCGCCGGGCTCGCGGCGGCGCTGGCGGTGCTGCTCGCGCTGCCCGCCCGATGGCGCGGAAAAGGCTGGCGCTGGGTCGGGCTCGCCCTCGGCGCCGCGCTGTTGGGCTTGCTCGGCTGGGCCGGTCATGGCGGGGCGACACCGGGCCGGCCCGGCGAATTGCACCTTGCCGGCGATATTGTCCATCTGCTGGCCGCGGGCGCGTGGGTCGGCGCGTTGGTGCCGCTGGCCCTGGCATTGGCCGAGACCGGGGAGGCCGAGCCCGGGGGCGGCGCCGCCGGAACCGGTCAAATCCGCGCCCTTGTCTGGCGATTTTCGGTTCTGGCCGCGGTCAGTGTCGGTTTCCTGTTAGCCGGCGGGATCGTCAACACCTGGTTTCTCGCCGGCACCGTTCCGGCGCTGATCGGCACCCTTTACGGCCGCCTGCTGCTGGCCAAGATCACCCTGTTTGTGGCGATGGTCGCGTTCGGATCGGTCAATCTGCTCCGCATGTCGCCGCGGCTGGCCCCGGCGGCGGCCCGTGACGCCGGGCCGCTGCGCGCGGCACTCGGCCATTTGCGTCGCAATGCGCTGGTCGAGGCGGTACTCGCGGCGTTGGTCATCGGCCTGGTCGCGACGCTCGGCATCCTCCCGCCGGGCCTGCACAGCGAGCCCGGCTGGCCGCTGCCGTTCCGGATCGAGTTGGCGCTGCTGTCGCCGCCGGCGGTCGCCGTGCTGGCTCTTGCCGCCGCCTTGGCCGCGACCTTCGCCGTCGCCGCCGCGGCCAGCGCCGCCGCCGGGCATTATCGCCGGGCGGCGATCGCCGGCAGCGGGTTGGCGCTGTGCGCTCTTGTCGCCGCGCTCGTCCTGCGCCCGGCGGCGCAGCCGGCCTATCCGACCAGCTTTTACGCGCCGGCCGAACCCTACGCCGCCGCCTCGGTCGCCCATGGCGCCCGCCTTTACGCCGAAAATTGTGCGCTGTGCCATGGCCGCGACGGCAAGGGCGACGGCCCGGCCGCCGCCAGCCTGCCGCGACGCCCGGCCGATCTGACCGCACCGCATCTGTTCGCCCACACCCCGGGGGATCTGTTCTGGTGGGTCAGCCATGGCAAAGGCGGGGTCATGCCGGGTTTCGCCCCGGTCATGAACCCTGCCGACCGCTGGGATGTCATCAATTTCATCCGCGCCCGGGCGGCGGGCATCTTGTCGCGCACGCTCGGCGCTCAGGTGACCCGCGCCATCGCCCCGAGAGTGCCCGATTTCGCATTCGAGACCGGCCATACCCAGCACACGCTCGACCGGCTGCTGTCCCACGGACCGGTGCTGGTGGTGCTGTTTACCGGCCCGCCGCCGCCGGCGCGACTTGCCCAATTGCAGGCGTTGCGCGCGCGCTTCGCCACCGCCGGGCCGGCTCTTCTGATCCTCGATCTGGACCCGGGCGGGGCTGCGCCGGAAGCGGCGGGGATGGCGAGGGTGGAACCGCGGGCCGCCGCGATCCTGCCGCTGTTCCGCTCACCCGCCGATGGCGGCGAAACCGATCTGCTGCTCGACCGCGCCGGCGAGGTGCGGGCCCGCTGGACCGCCGCGAGTGCCGGCGGCCCGGTCGCAGCGTCGGCGCTGACCGTCGCTACGGAACAGATCAGGGAGCTTCCGCCGGCGGCGGAAAGCCATGCCGGCCATGTCCATTGACGCGGGGAGGATCCGCCGGCCCGGCCGCTTCGGCGCGGGCGGCGCTACCGGTCCTTGCCCGGCGTGACGGCGATGCGCGTCAACAATGCGGCCGCGGCCTCGGCCTCGGCGGCGCGCTTGGCCGAGGCGGTGGCGGTCGCCGCAGCGCCGCCGGCGATGCTGGCGGTGACCGTGAACCGGCGGGCATGGTCGGGGCCGCGGGCCGCAACCACCTCGTATTGCGGCAGACCCAGCCCGCGCGCCTGCGCCCATTCCTGCAGCGCCGTCTTGGGATCGCGCGGCGGCCCGGACATCTCGGCGATCAGCGGCTCCCATTGCCGCCGGACAAAACCCGCCGCCGCCTCTAACCCGCCATCGAGATAGATCGCGGCGATGACCGCCTCGCACGCATCGGCCAGGATCGCCGGATTGGCGGCCGAACCGGCGGCCCGTTCCGCCGGCGACAGGATCAAAAAATCCCCGAGGCCGAGCTGTTCGGCGACCCGCGCCAGCGTTTCGCGGCGCACCAGATGGGTCAGCCGCCGGGTCAACAGGCCTTCCGGCTCGTCCGTGAAGCGTCGCCACAGCATATCCGCGACAATCAGACCCAGAACCCGGTCGCCGAGAAATTCGAGCCGCTCATAGCCGTGGCCGTCGCGACGGCCGCGGCGCCCGCGGCCGGAGGCGAGCGCGCTGCGATGGGTCAGCGCCTCGGTCAACAGCGTCCGTGCTGCGAAATCATGGCCGAGGCGGCGGCTCAGCGCCGTGAGCGTGGCCGCGGCACCGGAATCATCCGGCATGTTCAGTGAATACCCTTGAACAAGCGATTATAGCGGATCGCAAACGGCCACTTCCAAAATTCCCACCAACGCGCCGACCCGTCGGTTGAAAAGAAGATGAATTGCGCTTTGCCGACCAAATTCTCCGCCGGCACATACCCCACCGCCGACAGCACGCGGCTGTCTTGGGAATTGTCGCGATTGTCGCCCATCATGAAATAATCACCGGGCGGCACGTGGTATACCTGGGTGTTGTCGAGCGGGCCGTTGTCGCCGATCTTGATGATCCGATGCTGCACGCCGTTGGGCAAGGTTTCGATATATTGCCGCATCGGAATGACTGCACCGTCGGTTTCCTGGTAGAGGTAATCCTGGATGCGTTGCCGGGGCACTTCCTTGTCGTTGATATAGAGTTCGCCTTCTTTCATTTGAATCGTGTCGCCGGGCAGACCGATCACCCGCTTGATGTAATCGGTCGAATTGTCGGTCGGGAGTTTGAAGACGACGACATCGCCGCGCTGCGGGGGATGAAAAAAGATCCGGCCGGAAAACAGCGGCAAGCCGAATGGCAACGAAAACCGGCTATACCCATAAGAAAATTTGGATACGAACAAATAGTCACCGACCAACAAGGTCGGGATCATCGAACCCGACGGAATATTGAACGGCTCGTAGGCGACGGTGCGGACGACCAAAGCAATCAGTACCGCATAGACGATGGTTTTTACGGTGTCGACAATACCGCCCGAGGCTCGCTTTTTCGAGATCGCCTTGCGCGCTGAATTGGATTTCATCACATCCCCGCCGAGCCGATGGCGGCCGATCAAGCCAAGCGCACCCGCCCAAGTCAAGCGCTAGGCGCGCACCGCCACTCCGCCGCAAGCCGCTCTTGTCATCAGCCCGATCCGGCCGGGACGGCGGAGATAATCACCACGGCTTGGGCCATCGGCGGCTCGTCGGTCAAGCTGACATCAAGCCGCGGCGTCATCCCCGCCGGCGTGATTTCCGCCAGCCGGCGCAACGCGCCGCCGGTCAGGCGCATGGTCGGCCGGCCCGAAGGCAGATTGACGACCCCCAAATCGCGCCAGAAGACACCGCGGCGGAACCCGGTTCCGAGCGCCTTGGCGCAGGCTTCCTTGGCGGCAAAGCGACGCGCATAGCTGGCGGCGCGGTTCGCGCGGCGATCGCATTTGGCGCGCTCGGCGGCGGTGAAGATCCGGTCGAGAAAGCGATCGCCGTATTCTTCGATGACCCGCTCGATGCGGCGGATATCGATCAGATCGCTGCCCAGCCCAATGATCATCGCCGGCGGGCGGCCCGCTGCGGCGCGGCCCGGCGCGGCGCGGGCGGCGGCCGCCTCACCCGCGCGCCCTTTCGACCGAGTTGATCACCGGATTGGCGCGCAAGGCGGCAATGATCGTGGTCAAATGCTTCACATCGGCCACCTCGATATCGAGCATCATCTCGAAGAAATCGGTCGACCGATTGGTGATCTTCAGATTGGTGATGTTGCCGCCCTGTTTGCCGATCACCGTCGTCAGGCTGCCGAGATTGCCGGGTTCGTTGGCGATCATGACATTGAGCCGGCCGACATGGGCGGTTTCGCCGTCATTGTTGCTCCACGCCACATCGAGCCAACGTTCGGGTGTGTCGGCAAAATTTTCCAGGGTCTCGCAATCGATGGTGTGGATCGTGACCCCCTTTCCGGTGGTGACGATGCCGACGATGCGGTCGCCCGGGAGCGGATGGCAGCACCCGGCGAAATGCAGCGCCATGCCGGGGATGAGCCCGCGGATCGCGACCGCCGTGTCGGTGTGGCCGGCCTTGCGCCGCGCCCGGGCCAGCGAGACGACCTTGGCGCGGTCCTGGCGCTGCGGAAACACCGCGGCGACGACCGCCCGCCCGGTCACCAGCCCCTGGCCGACCGCGACGTAAAGATCCTCGATCGCGGCGCAGTTGAAGGTCTTCAGCACCGCCTCAAGCGGCCGTTCGGAAAATTCGCAACCCTCCTGGCGGAACGCCTTCTGGACGATCGCCTTGCCGAGATCGAGATATTGCGCGCGCTGCTGGGTGCGAATAAAGCGGCGGATGCGCGCCCGCGCCTTGCCGGTGACGACAAACCGTTCCCAGGTGGGCGAAGGGCGCTGCGCCTTTGAGGTGATGATCTCGACCTGGTCGCCATTGCCGAGCACGGTGCGCAGCGGCAGCAGCCGGCCATTGATCTTGGCGCCGACGCAGGTGTCGCCGATCTCGGAATGCACCGCATAGGCAAAATCGACCGCGGTGGCGCCACGCGGCAAGGCGATCAGATCGCCCTTCGGGGTGAAGCAGAACACCTGGTCCTGGAACATCTCGAGCTTGGTGTGCTCGAGAAACTCCTCCGGCCCCGAGGCGTGGTCGAGTATGTCGAGCAATTCGCGCAGCCAGCGATATTGCGGCCCCTCGGTATTGCCGACCCCTTGTTTGTAGCTCCAATGGGCGGCGACGCCGAATTCGGCGACCTCGTGCATGTCGCGGGTGCGGATCTGGATCTCGATGCGCTGCCGTTCCGGGCCGATCACCCCGGTGTGCAAAGAGCGGTAATTATTGGGCTTGGGGGTGGAAATATAGTCTTTGAACCGGCCCGGCACGACGTGATAGGCCGAATGAATGAGACCAAGCGCGTGATAGCAATCGCCGACGTTATCGACCAGAACGCGAAAGGCCATCACGTCCGAGAGCTGCTCGAAGGCAACGCTTTTACGCTGCATCTTGCGCCAGATCGAGCATGGCGTTTTCTCGCGGCCGGCAACCGACGCGCCGGCAAGGCCGCCGTCGCGCAACACCCGCTGCAACTCGGCCTCGATGCGCGGCACCAGAGTTGCGCCCTGGTCGCGCAGGAATTCGAGACGGGCCGCGATGCTGTTGCGCGCGTCGGGCTGGAGTTCGGCGAAGGCCAGATCCTCGAGCTCGTCCTTCATCCGCTGCATGCCGAGGCGCTCGGCCAGCGGCGCATAGATTTCCATCGTCTCGCGCGCGATCCGCCGCCGCTTCTCGTCATTGGTGATAAAGCGCAGCGTGCGCATATTGTGCAGCCGGTCGGCGAGCTTGACCAACAGCACGCGGATGTCCTCGGACATCGCCAACACCAGCTTGCGGAAATTCTCCGCCTGCTTGGTCTGGTCGGATTGCAGCTCGATGCGCGAAAGCTTGGTGACCCCGTCGACGAGGCGGGCGATTTCGGGGCCGAACACGCGGTTGATGTCGTCGAGCGTGGCGACCGTGTCTTCGACCGTATCGTGCAACAGCCCGGTGATGATCGACGCGCAGTCGAGTTTCATCTGCGCCAGGATGCCGGCAACCTCGACCGGGTGGGAAAAATACGGGTCGCCCGAGGCGCGCAGCTGGGCGCCATGCGCCTTCATCGAAAACACATAGGCGCGGTTGAGCGCGCCCTCGTCGGCGTTGGGATCGTAGGAGCGGACAAGCTCGACCAGTTCGAATTGCCGCATCATGGCAGTCGCCCCGCGCCGGGGCCCGACGCCGCACGCCTCGGCGGTCGCCGCGCCCGCTTGCCTGCGACCTCTCGCGCCGGCCCGGTCTTAGAGATCGTCTTCGTCACCCGTCAGATCGGCATCCGGCAGATCGCTAAGGTCGTCCTCATCCGCCTCGTCCTCGCCGCCCAGCACATCGCCGGCCAGTTTCTCGTCGAGTTCGTCTTCGGCCAGCTCCTCATCAAGCCCCGGCTCCTCGTCGAGTTCGGCGTCGTCCTCGAGTTCCGCGTCGCCGAAGGTTTGGGCATCGACGCCTTCCTCTTCGGCGGCCACCCCCTCGACCGGCGGGGTCAGCCCGAACACGCTGGTATCGAGTTCGAGTTCGCCCGCCTCCTCGGCCTCGTCGAGCTCGACATGCTTTTGCATGCCGCGAACCACCGCCTCGCGCAGATGGGCCAGGCCGACCGTCTCCTCGGCGATCTCGCGCAACGCGACCACCGGGTTCTTGTCGTCGTCGCGATCGAGGGTCAGCGGCGCGCCGGAGGTAATTTCGCGCGCCCGCTGGGCGGCAAGAAGAACCAGCTCAAAGCGGTTGGGGACTTTGACTACGCAATCTTCAACGGTGACACGCGCCATCTTGGCATTCACCCTTAGTAGCTGAATATGACAGTATATGGGTCGCGATTCGGCACGGCAACATGTTGCGCCGGCGTGCGGAACGGACAAATCGGCACGGCTGCGGCGGCCGCCGGCAAAACCGCCGCGACGCCGCCGCAAAGCGATCCGCGGCCGGCTTCTCCATCCTCTCCCCGCGCCATGCGCCGTTGCGCGCCGGTCGCAGCGCGTTTGTGGAGGTCGATCCGCGCCCGATCGCGCTCTGACCGGCCGCGCATTCGAGGTACTACCGCCGACGCGCGTTTTCGAATTTTTTGCCGATTGCCCGGATCCGGGATCGCGCCGCCTCCGCGGACCATTCTCGCCGGCTTCGGCGGCGGCGCGCCAATCACCGGCATGGCGGCAGGGTCGGGCGGCTATCCCGGCGCGATCTCGCGCAGATGGTCGGTCGTGTTGATCGCGTTGATCGTGAACACGCCCCGGTCGAAATCGAGCTCGTTGATCGCGCAGGGATGTTGAGCAATGCGCCAATATCCGGCCAGCGGCAGCCCGAGCGCGTGGAGCAGGATCACCCGGTTGACGCTGTCATGTCCAACCATGACGACGGTGCCGGCGGGGTGACGCCCTGTCACGATCCGCAGGGCGTCGGTCACCCGCATCAGGACCTTCTGCAATGTCTCCCCGCCCGGAAGCATCGCCCATTCGGGCCTTTGCCGCCACAGGTCCAGCTGATCGGCCCAGCGCGCCCTCACCTCGTCCACGGTGAGCCCTTGCCATTCGCCGTAATCGATATCGGTCAGAGCCTCCATGGGCGTGGGTTCGAGCGAAAAAGGCCGGGCGATTTCCGCCGCCGTCGCCCGGCAGCGACTGAGCGGGCTGCAATAGACTGCCGCCGGCCGCCAACTTGCCGCGATGCGCCGCGCGGTCGCCGCCGCTTGGCGATGACCTTCCGCCGTCAATCGCAGATCGGCGCGGCCCCGGAACCGCTCGGGAGAGATGCCCGCGACATGTCCGTGGCGGAGCAGGAGCAGCTTGGCCATGGCCGATTTCCCTCAAGACAATTGCTTCTCTGGTATCATCCCATGAACACCGCGGCGCGCATTAAGCGCAACCTCCCGCCGCTCGGCTCATGCGCCGGGACCGGCCACGGGTCCGCTCGACGCGGCGGTCTTGGGCGCGGTCTTGCGGAGGGTCGTCGGAAGCGACCGGATCGGCCTCGTCGAGGCCGCGAACCTGCCGGCGCCTGACATGCGCGTGCGAGGCCGCGATCTCCCCCGACGATTTTTGGTTAAGCGGATCGTAGTGATTGGAGTGCATCATGGGGTTGCGCCGGGACCTACCCCGGTCGGCCAACCCCGACAACAGCAACGGCAAAACAATGATGGTCCGGCGAGTTTTTGACCTCCTACTCACCTTCCCGTCGGCGGCGTTCGCACCGCTCGCCACCCGCTGCGGCAGCATCGCCAAGACGCGCCCGAGGCGAGGCGAAAACATGGCTAGGCTGGATCGCAGGCGGCGAACTATGCAGATTGGGAAAATGATCCTGCCCGCGACAAAAATTTGCGATGCCGGCGACAAGCCGGCAAACCCGCGTCCGACGGAGGCTAAGCCTCGGCCGCCGCGTTTCGCGCCCAGCGGCAATCCGGGCGCGCGCCACGGCGCGGTGCCGCCCTTCGATCGCTGTGGCGGCTGCCGAAAATGCGTCGCCGCGGGCGGCGGGATGCGCCAGTTTCACCGCTGGATGAGACCGCGGGCGAAGGGAGCAGTGATGAAAATTTGGCGCATTGCCGTGCTCGGCGCGTTGCTCGCCGCCGGGCTGAGCGGTGGCGTTCCGGCGGCGTTGGCGGCGGAGCCCGCGGCGCCAGCCAAGCCGGCGATCGAGCCCGCGGCGGCCAATGCGCTGATGCGCATGGGCCAGACCCTTGCGGCCAAGCAATTCTCGTTTGCGGCGCGCACGATCCGGGTCTACACCGACCGGAACGGCGAGTTTCTGCACGTCTTTCACCAGGTCAATGTGGTTGTCGACCGCCCCAACCGGTTTCTCGCCCAGTCGGTCGGCGACGACGGCACGACCAAATTCGTGTTCGACGGCAAGACCGCCTTTGTCTATTCACCGGAACACAACAAATATGCCGAGATCGTGGTCCCGGGCGGCACCATCGACGCGCTGATGAAGGAAGCCGTCGGCCGTCTCGGCGTCGATTTTCCGCTTGCCGATTTCCTCAGCCCCGCCCCCAACAAGGCGTTTCTGACCGGGGTTACAACCGGCCGGGTCATCGACACGGTGACGATCGACGGCGCCCCCTATCTGCATCTTTTCTTCCAGCAGCCGCCCGGGATCACCCTGGAATTATGGCTCTCGAAAAATGACCAATCCCTGCCGCGGCGGATGATCGTGACCTATAGCTCGCTGCCGGGCGCGCCGAATTTCATCGCCGAATTCGCCGATTGGAATTTCGACGTCCACCCGCCCGCCGCCGAGTTTTCGTTTACGCCGCCGGCGGGCGCCGAAAAGGTGGCGTTGCGCGCCAGCGCGCCAGCGCAACCAGCCGCACCAACCACGGGAGCCAAATGATGAAGAGGCTGGGCGTTATTGCCCTCGTCACGCTTGCCGCGGCACTGCCGGCCGCGCCCGACGCTTTCGCCTGGGGCGCTTATCGCGGCGGCGGGGGCTATTACCACGGCGCCTGGGGCGGGTCGTTCTCCCATGGCGGCGGAACCTGGCATGCGACGACGGCCCGCGGCGGCACCGCCTCCGGCGGCGGCGGGTCATGGAGCGCGCACAGCGCCTATGGCGGCAGCGCCTCGGGCGGCGGCGGCTCGTGGAATGCTACCGGCCGTAACGGCGGCACCGCCTCGGGCGGCGGCGGCTCGTGGAACGCCCATGGCGCCTATGGCGGCACCGCCTATGGCTATCATGGCGGGTCCTATAACGGCGCCTACTATCACGGCGGCACCTACTACCACGGCGGTGCCTATTACGGCGGTGGCGCCTATTACGGCGGCACCACCGTCGTCACCCCGGGCTACAGCGGCTGGGGGGCTGCGGCGGCGGGCGCCGCAGCGGGGGTCGCGCTGGGCGCCGCCACCGCCAGTGCCGCGACCTCGGCCGCCTATGCCGCGGCCAGCACCAATTACTATCCGCCGCCCTATTACGCCCCCTATCCGTGGTAGCGGCCGGCTTCGGTAGCGGCCGGCTTCCGCCCGGTTGCCGATGGCGGCGACCGCGGCGGCGCCTGCCCGCGGGCTCGGTGCGACCAAGCCGGCGCCGGCCGTCGGCGCGTTGCGCTGTGCCGGCCGGCGGCCTTTACAAAGCCCGGTCGGGCGAGAAATGTCGGCGACAAACAACGCGTCACCCGACCGTCCCTGCGCCGTCCGCGTTCTTCTCCCGACCCCCGCCACGCTCGGCAACACCGCATCCTCGACGCAAGGAGAATTCGATATGAAAAGCGGTTATCTGTTGGCCCTGGCGGCGGTGCTGCCTTGTCTCGCCCCGGCGCCGGCGCCGGCCCAGCCGCAATACCCGATCATGGACCGGGTCGCCCAGCGGGTTATCCAGAAATACCAGAATTCGTCATGCGCCGAGCTCGCCATGCAGCGCGGGCAGCGAGCCGCGGGGACGCATGGCGAGATGGAAGAGCGCTTTGTCGCGATGCTGCGCTCAGACCCGCAGATGCGCCAGGCGTTTTTGAACCGGGTGGCGGGACCGATCGCCAACAAATTGTTCGAATGCGGCATGATTCCGTAACCCGCACGGAAAACATCCGGGCGCCGTGGGGGTCCTCGCAGCTGGTCGCCGGGGCGGGGCCGCCGCCTCAGCGATTAATCAGCCACAGCAGCAGCGACAACACGATGCTGACGACGAGGCAGGTGACGATCGGAAAATAGAACCGGAAATGGCCATGGCCGAGGATGATGTCGCCGGGCAGCCTTCCGAGCCCGAGCCGGCTCACCCACGGCCATGCCAGGCCGAGGGCGACCAGCAACAGACCGACACTCACCAGCCACCGCGCCATCGCCTCTTCCACTGCGCGAGATCGGCGCCGCGGGCATCGCATCCGCTGCACCGCCCGCGGTCCTGTCAACGCGGATGCGCGCCGGCGGTTCGCCCCGCGCCCTGATTAATCCGACCCCTCGCCCTGATTAATAAGTCTCTTTCGGCAGGTTGAGGTGCGGGAAGGCGCTGTGCACATGCGGCGCCACCACTTGGCGCGCCGGGCGGAGATAGGATTTGTCGAGCTCGTCATAGCGGTTGACGCCGAGCAGGGACAGGCAGATGCGAATTTCGTCTTCGAGTATCTCGAACAGCCGAACCACCCCCTCCGCCCCGGCGGCGGCCAGCCCATAGACATAAAGCCGGCCGCAAGCCACCGCATCGGCGCCGAGAATGATCGCCTTGACGACATCGGTGCCGCGGCTGATACCGCCATCGACGAGCACGCTTGCCCGCCCGCCGACCGCCTCGACCACTTCGGGCAGCACATCGATCGAGCCGATTCCCTGGTCGAGTTGGCGACCGCCATGGTTCGACACATAGATGCAATCGACCCCGTGTTCGAGCGCAATCCGGGCGTCTTCGGCGGTGGCGATGCCCTTCAGGATCAGCGGAATGCGGCAGATCTTCCGGATCCGCTCGATATCGCGCCAGTTGAACTGGGCCTGGTAGCTGCGCGCATCGGCGGCCCGCACCCGGCGGCGTTGATGGCGCTTGGCGATGTCGCGCTCGCGCCGGCTGTAGCTGTCGGTGTCGACGGTCAGGCAGAACCCGTCATAGCCCTTGTCTTGGGCGCGGCCGACATGCTCGTCGACCCAGGCGGCATCGCCGCGCACATAGAGCTGAAAGATCTTGAAGCCGTCGCCCGCCGCCGCGGCGGTTTCCTCGAGGCCGGGATGCGACACCGACGACAGGATCATGCCATTGCCGAATTCGCGCGTCGCCGCGGCGACGGTCGCACCGCCGCCCGGCTCGAACACTTCGAGCGAGCCGACCGGCGCGCACAGCACCGGGATGCGCAATTTGCGGCCGAACAGGCTGCGGCTGCAATCGACCCGGGACACGTCGCGCAGCACCCGCGGCCGAAAGCCGATCGCATCGAGCGCCAGGCGGTTGCGGGCCAGCGTGGTTTCCGTCTCCGAACCGCCGATCAGGTAGTCCCAGTTGTTGCGGTCGAGGTTGATGCGCGCCTGAGTGATGAATTCGTGGAGGTTCTGAAAGCGCTCCGCGATCGCTTCGGACATGGTGGACGGACCTCGCTGACAGGGAACGGGATCGGCATTGCCGGAAAAGACGGAGACGCAACCTAGCCGAGCGGCGGCGCGCCGGCAATCACCGCCGCCGCGGTCGGTTTTTGCGCTTCCGCGCGGCAGGGCGCTGTCGCTACGATAGCGCCGAGAGTTTCTACGACAATCCTGCCCCAGAGGAGACAAAGCATGCCGCGTATCCTGACCCCGGCCACCCATTCCGAGGAAACCTTGCAGATCGCTTACGACCTGCTGCCGACAGGCTGGAAACTCGTCACCGCACCGCATGGCCGCCCCGAGTTCTGGGATATCCTGAAAGACACCGAATACTATATCGGCGCCGGCCAGTTTCCGCACGGGCCCGAGTTTTACCAGCGCGCGCCAAAGCTCAGGATCGTGCAAACCTTGAGCGCCGGCTACAACACCTATGACCTCGAAGCCGCGCGCGCCGCCGGCGTGCCGATCTGCAACAATGGCGGGGCGAATTCGACCGCCGTCGCCGAACACGCGATGATGCTGATGCTGGCGGTCAGCCGCAAATTGATCTGGCTGCATGAAGGGGTGGCGTCCGGCCGCTGGCGCGGCAACGACTTCAATGCCGCCAAGCTTTATGAGCTTGAAGACAAAACCCTCGGCATCATCGGGCTTGGCAATATCGGCAAAAAGGTGGCGCGGCGCGCCCGCGCGTTTGACATGTCCATCAAATATTACGACATCAACCGGCTGACCACCGACCAGGAAGACCAGCTGGGCGTGCGCTTTGCGCTGTTCCCGGAGCTGTTGAAGACGTCCGACATCGTGACGTTGCACGTGCCGCTCGACAAATCGACGCACAATCTGATCGGCGAGCGGGAACTCGCGATGATGAAGCCGACGGCAATTCTGATTAACACCTGCCGCGGGCCGGTCGTCGACGAAAAGGCGCTCTATCGCGCGTTGCGCGACGAAAAGATCCTGGGTGCGGGGCTCGACGTGATGGTCGAGGAACCGCCGCAGCCCGACCATGAATTGTTCACGTTGAAAAACGTGATCTTCAGCCCGCACGCCGCCGGTCCGACCTGGGACAATCACTGGAAGCGGTGGCGCAACGCCTTCGACAATTTCGAGCGAGTGGCGCGCGGGCAAAAGCCGTTCTGGATCGTCCCGGAATTGCGCGACTGAATTCCGGGTTACGCTGTCCGCCGGGCGGCGGGCGGGGCGAGCCGGCAGCCGGGTTCACCCGCCAGCCCCCTTCCGGCGGATGCCGCCGCAGCGTCATCAACAACAAGGAGGCAGGCCGATGTCCGACGGATCGGCAGGATCGGGCGCGGCACAGGCCGGCACGGAATTCGATCTGCGCCCCGGCGAGGTCGCGGTCGATCTGCCCGCCCACAGCGACGCCGGCGTCTTTTTCATCGGCACGATCCACACCCCATGGCGCAATCGCCGCGACTGCCCCAAGCGCGGCAGTCTGGACGGCCCGGTCTGCACGATCATTGTCGACGAACGCTGGCGACGGGCGCTGGCCGGGCTTGACGGTTATCGCCGGGTGCAGGTGCTGTATTGGATGCACCAGGCGCGCCGCGACCTGGTCTTGCAGACCCCGTCCGGCGGGCAGACAACCGGCACCTTCGCGCTGCGCTCGCCGGTGCGCCCCAATCCGGTCGCCTCATCGGTGGTCGAACTTGTCTCCTGCGACGGCGCAAGCCTGCAGGTGCGGGGCCTCGATTGTCTCGACGGTACGCCGCTGATCGACCTGAAGCCGGATTATCCGCCGCAAGCCGCGCCGCGCTAGGCCGATCGGCAAAGCCGGGAGCCCGTTCCCCGCTGCGCCGGTCTTGCATAACGGCGCCGCAAGGATCAAGACGAGGAGGCGATTTCGGCGGCGGCCGACCGATATCCCGCCGCCGACGCTCGGGCGTGAGGCAAGACCATGTCGCGGCTCACCGTGCGCATCGATTTCGACGAACAGCGGGCGATCGGACCGGGCAAGATCAAATTGCTCGAGCTGATCGACCGGCACGGCTCGATCTCTGAGGCCGGCCGGCAGATGGGCATGTCCTATCGGCGCGCCTGGCTGCTCGTCGACAATCTCAACCGCTGCTTCCGCGCCCCGGTGGTGACCTCGCAGGCCGGAGGTCAGCATGGCGGCGGCGCCTCGCTGACCGAGTTCGGCTATGCCGTCGTCGAACATTACCGGGCGGTCGAAAGCGCCGCCCATACCGCCGGCGCCGCTCATATCGAAGCGCTGGCGGCGGCGCTGGCCGATCATCCGAATGTGCCGCCGCGATCGCGCGGCCGCAGAACCCGCCGTCCGGCGGCCGGCACCGGCTGAGGTCGCATCCCGGGTTGCCGCCGGCGGGGCGGGTCAGCGGAAGCCCGGGGTATAGCCCTTGCGCGGATACTCTTCCCAATATTGCCGAAACCCATGGGCGGTGGTTTCGCTGTGCGGATGGGCGCGCAATTTGGCGACATCGATGTCGATGCCGAGCCCCGGGGCGGTCGGCAGATCGATCCAGCCATCGGCCACGGCCAGCGATTGGACGGCAATGTCGCGGCACAATTCCTCGAAATTGACGAAATACTCGGCAATCCGGAAATTCGGGATCAACGCCGCAAAATGCACCGTCGCCGCGAGCCCGACCAGCGTGCTATTGTAGTTGTGCGGTGCAATAACCACCGCCTGCGGCTGCGCCATCGCGGCAATATCGAGCATCGCGCTGATGCCGCCGACAACGCAGATGTCGGGGTTCAAGATGTCGGCGGCGCGGGTCGCCAGGCACGCGAAAAAAGCCTCTTTTGTGTACAGCGCCTCGCCGGTCACGATCGGGATCGGCACCTGCCGGCGGACCTCGGCGACGAGCTCGATGTTTTCGGCAAGACACGGCTCCTCGTACCAATCGACGCCGAACTCGGCGAGACGGCGGCCGATGCGGATCGCGTGCTGCGGCGCAAAGCGGCGATGCGCCTCGATCAACAATTCGAACTCGGGACCGAGCGCCGCGCGCATCGCACGCACATGCTCGATTGCAAAATCCTCGTCGCGGCGATCGACATAGTTGCGCCATGGTCCGGGAAACGGGTCGAATTTGGCCGCGGTGAACCCCATCGCCTTGACCCTGAGCCCGCATTCGACGCGCTCGTCGATCGTCGCACCCCGTGACCAGCCATTGGCGTAGATGCGTACCCGTTCGCGTGAGGCGCCGCCCAAGAGGTTATAGACCGGCAGGCCGGCACGCTTGCCGATAATGTCCCAGGAGGCGATTTCGACCGCGCTCCACGCGGCAAACAATTCGGGCGAGCCGCGCTTGATGGCAAAGTCCTCAAACATGACCTGCCCGGTATGGCGGATGTTGAAGACGCTGCGGCCGACCAGATGCGGGGTCATCGTGCGGATGCATTCGGCGACGACCGTTTCTTTGCCGTGCGTGACATAGGCCTCGCCCCAGCCATGCAGGCCATCCTCGGTCTCGACCCGACAGAACAACAGGTCCTTCGAGCTGCCGGTGCCGAGAATAAAGGTTTCGATGCGGGCGATCTTCATGGGCTGGCCCTTTCCCAACGACCGGATCGACAATGACGGCGCAGTTGCGCTATGGCCAAAGCTAGCACCGGGCGAGCGCACTCCGCCAGGGCCGGGCGTTGCGGGCGCGGCAAAGTGCGCCGCCACAGGCCCGCGGGGATCGCGTATTGCCGGGGATCGGAGAAACCGCAAACGGAGCTGGCATGGCCGATCAATCACAACCGCTTACCGGCATTGGCGCCGCCGCCGGTGAGCATGACCACAACCGGCGCGACTTTCTGCTGCTGGTCGCCGGGGCGGTGGGCGCGGTCGCGGCGGTGAGCGCTGCTTATGTGCTGGTCGACACCCTCAATCCCGCGGCCGATGTGCTTGCCGCCGGCGGCCCGGTCGATGTCGATTTGACCAAGCTCGCGCCGGGCCAGCAGGTCGTCGTGTTGTGGCGCGGCCGGCCGATCTTTGTCGTCGACCGCACGCCCGAGCTGTTGAAGGAATTGCAGGACCCCAAGCTGGTCGACCAGCTGTCCGACCCGAATTCGACCACCGATCAGCAACCGCCTTACGCGCGAAACTGGCACCGCTCGATCAAGCCGCAATACGCGGTGCTGGTAGGCGTGTGCACGCATCTGGGCTGCATCCCGCTGTTCTTCCCCAAGCCCGACCCGGCCAATCCGGCGCCGAACTGGCTTGGCGGCTATTTCTGCCCGTGCCACGGCTCGAAATACGACCTCGCCGGCCGGGTTTATGCGGGTGTGCCCGCACCCTACAACCTGCCGGTGCCGCCCTATTATTTCCCCGACGACAAGACGTTGCGCATCGGCGACAATCCCAAGGGGCAATCCTGGGATTTCAGCTCGATCGTCCAGATCTGAAGGCAGCGCCGCAAGACGGCGGATGAAGCGACCTGCGGCACCTGGGCCAGACCGGGCTGACCGGCGCGGCCCTGGGGGTTGGGGCGGGTGCCGTTGGGAGACGGCCGCGCGCCGCTTTGGCGCGGGTGTGAGCGGACCCGATACTGATCCTTAGGTCTCGGGATCAGCTCGCGCGCCGGCGAGAAGCACGCCGCGGCGGCGAAAGACGCGCCGGTGTGTCCTGACCCAGCGAGGCCTCGGGATCGCCGCGCGCGATCGGGTCGATCGCATTGACATTGACGGCGTTCGCCTGCATGCGCTGCAGCAGGCGGGTCAAGATGCGGATTTCATCGCCCGTAAACGGCGCCAACAGCCGCCGCTCGCGCTCTTTGGCGATGACGATAATCTTGCTGTGCAACTCGACACCCGATGGGGAGAGTTCGATCAGCCGTTCCCGGCTGTCCGCCGGATTGGGCAAGACCCGCACCAGCCGACGGCGCTCCAGACCGGCGAGCGCCCGGCTTATCGCCGCCTTGTCCACGCCCATGATTTGCGAGGCCCGCTGCGCGGTGATGCGCGGCGCGATCGCCAAGATCCACATCAGTCGCCACTCGGTAAGACCGATATTGTAGAGGCGGCGATAGAGGCGCGACCCGCCGATTGAAAGAATGTTGGCGATTGCGCCGATCAGATAGGGAATGGATCTCCCGAAATCGTCGCTGACTTTTGCTTCCACGGCCGGGTGGGCCCGCGAAGCGCCGCGCGTCGGCATGGCCAGGCACCTCCGTTTGGTTGACAGAACAATCAAAACTTGCAACCATTTCAATCCTCAGAGGGAGGATAGCCATGTTTCTGCGCAATTGCTGGTACGTCGCCGGTTGGAGCCACCATTTTCCCGAGGGTGGCTTGGTAGCGCGGACGATCCTGGGCGATCCGATCGTGTTTTATCGCAAAGGCGATGGCGGCATCGTCGCTCTCGAGGACCGTTGCTGTCATCGCCACGCGCCGTTGTCGCGCGGCCGCATCGAAGGCGACGATCTGCGCTGCATGTATCACGGGCTGAAATTCTCTGCTTCCGGCAAATGCATCGAAATCCCGCAACAAGACATCATCCCGTCGACGGCGGTCGTGCGCAGCTACCCGGTTGTTGAGCAGGATTGCTGGGTGTGGATCTGGATGGGCGATCCCGCACGCGCCGACGACGCGGTGATCCCCAGAGCATTGAACCATAACGACCCCGACTGGTTCATGCTGACCGGCGAGCTCACTTATGAGGCCAATTACGAGCTGATCAATGACAATCTGCTCGATCTCTCGCATCTCAGTTACGTGCACCAGAGTACATTGGGCCGCAACAGCATGAGCTGGGGCGAAAGCCGTCCGAGGACCACGGCGATCGATCGCGGCGTCCGCATCGAACGATGGGTCGTCAACCATCCTCGACCGTATTATTTAAAGTTGCCGGCCGGGTCGCTGTCAGATATGTGGGCGTCCTACGACTATGTAGTTCCCGGTGTGTTTCTGCTCGCGACAAAATCCTACCCGCTGGGGGCGGCGGCGCAGAGCTCCATGCGGGCGCCCCGCGCGGAGCCCGACTGGGTCTCGTCCACCTCGCAGGCGGTTACCCCGATCTCGGAAGACAAGACCGTCTATTTTTACTCCAGCTGTCTCAGCCGGCGCCTCGCCAGCGAAGAGCACGCGCGCGAACAGATGGCGGTGATTGAGCGGGCCTTCTCTGAGGACCGGGCGATGATCGAAGCCCAGCAGCAGATCATCGCCAGCACCCGCCAGTCGCGCATGCTGCAGCTGGCCTCGGACGGTGCGCTCAACCGGTTCCGGCGGCTGATGGCTGGGCTGATCGCGGCCGAACAAGAAACCAACCCGACCCTCAGCGTGGAGGCAGCACATGCTGTTGCGTAACGCCTGGTACATCGCCGCCTGGGCGGATGAATTGCGCGGTGAACAACCGTTGGCGCGGCGGATCTGCAACGAGCCGATCGTGCTGTTTCGCGACGGCGGCGGCCGGGTCGGGGCGCTCGCCGACCGCTGTTGCCATCGCGCCGCTCCGCTCAGCATGGGCACCGTCGTCGCGGAGGGCATCCAGTGCGGCTATCACGGCTTGATCATCAATCGGTCCGGAGCTTGTGTCCATATTCCCGGCCAGCGACAGATCCCGGAAGATGCCCGCGTGCGCAGCTATCCGGTCGTCGAGAAAGACCAGCTGGTGTGGATTTGGACGGGCGAGCCGGCGCAGGCCGATCCCGCCACGCTCGTCGACTTCCCCTATCACAATGACCCGAAAACCTGGCCCAATCGGCATGACGTCTATCCGATCAAGGCCCATTACATGCTGATGGTCGACAATCTGATGGACCTGACGCATCTCGGCTATCTGCACGCGCGGACCGTGGGCGGCAACCCCGCGGCCCATGTCGACGCGGAAATGAAGACGGTGCGAACACCGACCGGCGTCAAATTCACCCGCTGGATGCGCAACTCCCTGCCGCCGCCAAGCTATGTGAAAGCCGCCGGCTTCACCGGCCGGGTCGATCGCTGTCAGGAATTCGAATTTGTCGCCCCCAGTACGGTGCTGCAATGGACCGGAGCGATCGAGGCGGGGACCGCGTTTGCTGATCCGGAGCGCGATTTTCGCTTCCAATTCCGGCTTTTTCACGGGCTTACACCGGAGACCGACACCAGCTGTTATTATTTCTGGTCGGTCGCGAACGGCTATCGTCAGGACGACCCATCCGCGACCGAGCAGCTCTATCAAGAGATTGCACCGACTTTTGTTGAGGACCGGGTCATGGTCGAGGCCCAGCAGGCGCGGATCAGTGAACTCGGCGAAGCGGGCCTCGTCGACATCGCCTCCGATACCGCGCGCATGCAAATGCGGCGGATCGGCGAGCGGCTGATGGCAAAAGAACTTGCCGTCGCCGCAAAATGAGGCGAGCGTCGCGGGCGCCGCTCGCTTGAACGCGACGCACGCTCGGTCGCGGCCGGTCGATTGCCGGCCGAGGCGGACCGCGCTGCCGACCGGCGACGACAGGGATCTGCGTGTGGTCGCCGATGAACACCTTATCTGTCCTCACGGTGGTAGGCGGGCTGGGCCTGTTCCTGCTCGGCATTCACCACCTCACCGAGGGGCTCAAGGGTCTCGCCGGCGACCAGCTGCGCCGCACATTACAGGCGATGGTCGGTGGCCGGTTGAGCGCGATTGCATCCGGGGCGCTGTTCACCGTCCTCATTCAATCCTCAACCGCGACGACGCTGACCGTGATCGGGTTTGTCAGCGCCGGTTTGGTCACCTTTGTCCAAGCCGTCGGCGTCATCATCGGTGCGACCTTCGGCACCACATCGACGCCGTGGCTGGTGGCGATATTCGGGTTCCGTTTGCGGATCTCCGCCTTTGCCATGCCGATGGTCGGCGTCGGCGCCTTTCTCTGGCTGATCGCCAATGGAAAGGCGCGATCGGCCGGGGCGATCCTGGCCGGCTTCGGCCTGCTCTTCATTGGCATCGACTATCTCCAGACCGGGATGGAAGGCGTCTCGTGGAACCTCGATGCCATAGGCGGCAACGGGTTTGGCTGGCAGTGGATACTCGCCGGCATCGGGGTGCTGATGTCGATCGTCATGCAGAGCTCGAGCGCCGCGGCGGCGGCCACGCTTGTCGCCCTGAATGCGGGCTCGCTGAGCTTCGAGCAAGCCTGCGCGATGATCGTCGGCCAGAGCATCGGAACCGCGGCGACCAGCGCCGTGATAGCGATTGGCGCCAATCTGGCGGTGCGGCGGGCGGCCCTGGCGCATATCGTTTACAATGTCGTGGTCGGCATCATCGGCATCGTGCTGCTCGGTCCGATCGCAACGGCCGGCCACTGGGTAGGTGCGCAATTTGATGATGCGAACGGGGTCCTGGCGCTGGCCGGGTTCAGCAGTATTTTCAAGCTGGTCGGGATCCTGGCGTTCTACCCGTGGCTCGGCGGTTTCGCGCGCCTGATCGAGCGCATCTCGGGGCGGGGAGGTGACACCGCTGTCGGCCACCTCGACCCGACACTTGCCGAGGCCGGCGGATCGGTCGCGCTGGAGGCCGCCTGGCGGGCGATCCTCGAGCTTGCCCATCCCGCGATCGAGGCCGTTCGCGGCTCTCTTGCCGGCGAGGCTGTCGGTTACACGCCGCCTCCCGACGCGGTCCGACAGATCGAGCTCTTCCTGGAATCGCTGTCGCTCGAAACCCTCGACCTTGCCAATTTCGAGCCGCGTCTCGTCCGGTTGTGCCACGCGCTCGACCATCTGAACCAGCTGCACGACGATCTCGCCCGGCTGCCGCCCGACCGCCGCGATTGGCAGCCGCCGCCCGACTTTGCACAGGGTGCGGCGGCGCTCGGTGCGTGGCTTGAGACGACAAAAAATATCGAGGCGGCGCCCGGACCGTCGGTGTTTGACGCGATGGCGGCCGCCTCTGGCCGGCTGACCGACGAGCGCCAAACCGGCCGCGACCGGATATTGCAAGACGTCGCGCTGCAGCGAACTCCGGCGGAGACCGCGCGCAACGGCCTGGAAATGCTCGGCTGGGCGGAGCAGGCATTTTACCACGCGTGGCGGCTTGCCGTGTCGCTGAGAACCGCCTCCGGCAGCCGGCCGGCCACCGCATAGGAAAACGCCAATGAAGCGCAAGGAGTACGAGAAGGCGCTGCGCAAGCTGCAGGTGGAGCTGTGCGCTTTGCAGGATTGGGTCAAGCGCGAGGGGCTGCGCGTGGTGGTGGTGTTCGAAGGCCGTGACGCCGCCGGCAAAGGCGGCACCATCAAGGCCATCACCGAGCGGGTCAGTCCGCGCGTGTTTCGCGTCGTCGCATTGCCGGCGCCGTCGGATCGGGAGAAGGGGCAACTCTATCTGCAACGCTACGTCGCCCATTTGCCGACCGCGGGCGAGATCGTGATTTTCGACCGCAGCTGGTACAACCGCGCCGGTGTGGAGCGGGTCATGGGCTTCTGCACCGAGGAGCAGTACCAACGTTTTCTCAAGGTCTGTCCCGAATTCGAGCTGTTCATTGTCGATGGCGGCATTCAGCTGATCAAATACTGGCTCGAAGTCGGCGAAGAAGAACAAAAACGCCGTTTTATTGCGCGCATCGAGGACCCGCTGCGGCAATGGAAGCTCAGCCCCACCGATCTGTGCTCACGCAGCAAATGGTTCGAGTATTCGCGGGCGCGTGATGCCATGTTCGCCGCAACCAATACAGAATTCGCACCCTGGTATGTGGTGCGTTCCGATGACAAAAGACGGGCGCGGCTGAATTGCATTCATCATTTGCTGAGCCTCATTCCCTACAAAAAAGTGCCGCAGAACCAGGCAAAGCTGCCCGATCGCCTGATGGACGAGGCTTACGACGATCTCGCCTCGCTCAACGGTGTCGCGTCTGTCGCCGAGCGCTGGTGAGATCGGCAAACAATAGGGCAAGGGAGGACGCAATATGTCTGAGGCAGTCCGCGGCGCTTCAGCCGCCGAAGCCGTTCCCTGGCATGCGGTGCCGGCGGATCAGGTGGTCGACCGGCTGCAGACCGATCCGACGGCGGGACTGGATGGCGCAGAGGCGGCCCGGCGTCTTTCCCAATATGGCCCCAACCGTCTGCCGGAGGGGAAGCAGCGGGGCGCGCTGATGCGGTTTGTCGCCCAGCTCAACAATGTGCTGGTTTATGTCCTGCTCGGCGCCGGCTTTGTAAAAATGATGGTCGGTCTGTGGCTCGACGCCGCCGTCATTCTCGGGGTCGTCATCATCAACGCCGTGCTCGGGTTTGTTCAGGAGGGCAAGGCCGAAAAGGCGCTGGTTTCAATCCGCAACATGCTTTCCGCCGAGGCCCGGACCGTTCGCGGCCGTCAGACGCGACTGATCGCGGCCGAGGAGCTGGTGCCCGGTGATGTCGTGCTGCTGGAGTCGGGGGACCGCATCCCCGCCGATCTGCGGCTGGTCGAGGTCAAGAACCTGCGCACCGAAGAGGCGGCGCTGACCGGCGAATCGGTGCCGGTCGACAAGACCGTCGCCGCCACCGCGGCAAAGGCGACCATCGGCGACCGCGAAGGCATGGCTTTCTCCGGCACCCTGGTCGCCTCCGGGCGCGGAACGGGGGTGGTCGTCGCCACCGGCAGCCACACCGAACTCGGCCGCATCAACCAGCTGATGGCGGCGGTCAGCGCCCTCGACACCCCGCTGCTGCGCCAGATCAAGCAATTCGGATACGCGATTACGGCGGTGATCGCGGTGGTCGCGGTCATTGTTTTCGCCTATGGCCGCTGGATTCGCGGCATGGATTTCATCCCGATCTTCCAGGCCGTGGTCAGTATCGCCGTCTCGGTGATTCCGGAGGGGTTGCCGGCGCTGATCACCGTCACCCTGGCGATCGGAGTGCAGCGCATGGCCCAGCGCAACGCGATCATCCGTCGCCTGCCGGCGGTCGAGACCCTGGGTTCGGTGTCACGGATCTGCTCCGACAAGACCGGTACCCTGACCTTGATGGAAATGATGGTCGTGTCGGCGGTCACGGCCGATGCCGCCTATCGGATCACCGGCCAGGGCTATGCGCCGCAAGGCGAGGTGCTGAAGGATGGGACGGCGGCCGGATCGGACCCGGTTCTCGCTCTGATGGGGCGGGTCTCGATGCTGTGCAACGATGCCGAGCTGCGCCGTGAGGAGGGAGCGTGGAAGGTCGAGGGCGACCCGACCGAGGGAGCGCTCTACCCGTTTGGCGCCAAGCTCGGTCTTGACCGGCAGGACTTGCAAATCGCCTATCCGCGCATGGACGCAATCCCATTTGAATCCGAGCACCGCTTTATGGCGACCCTGCACCAGGACGCCGCCGCTCGCCGATCGCTGCTGGTCAAGGGAGCGCCCGAGGTGATTCTCGACCATTGCGATCGCCAGGCGACCAGGGACGTAGAGGGCGCGGCGCTCGACCGCGGCCATTTCGAGCGCGCCGCGGACGAGCTGGCGGCGCGGGGCGAGCGCGTCTTGGCGCTGGCCTGGCTCGACGATGCGCGGGTCGAGGCCGGCAATCTGGGCCCGGCGGATCTGCCCAAGAACTTGGTGCTGTTGGGTCTGATCGGGTTGCTCGATCCGCCGCGGACGGAGGCGATCGAAGCGGTCCGCGAATGTCACGCGGGCGGCATCCGGGTCACGATGATCACCGGCGACCACAAGATCACCGCCGCCGCGATCGCCAAAATGCTCGGCATCGGCGATGGCCAGACCGCGCTGACCGGCGCCGAGATCGAGGATATGGACACCGCCACCCTGCAGGAGCAGGTCCGCGATGTCGATGTGTTCGCGCGTGCGAGCCCCGAACACAAGCTGCGGCTGGTCAAGGCGATCCAGGCCAACAAGCAGATCGTGGCGATGACCGGTGACGGGGTGAATGACGCCCCGTCGCTCAAAAAGGCCGATGTCGGCGTCGCGATGGGCATCAAGGGCACCGAGGTCACCAAGGAAGCGGCCGAAATGGTCTTGGCCGACGACAACTTCGCCTCGATCACCGCCGCCGTCAAAGAAGGGCGCACGGTCTACAATAACATCGAGAAGGCCATTCTGTTCATGCTGCCGACCAATGTCGCCCAGGCGCTGGTCATCATGGCGGCGATTTTTGTCGGCTTTACCGCGCCGATCACGGCGCCGCAGATTCTCTGGGTGAACATGGTGACGTCGGTGGCGTTGGGGCTCGTCATCTCGTTTGAGCCGCACGAGCTCGATGTGATGCGCCGGCCGCCGCGCGCGGTGGACCGACCAATCCTCGACGGCTTTGGCCTGTGGCGCGTCGTCTTTGTCGGACTGGCCTTGCTGGCGTTGACGCTATGGGCGTTTTTCTGGATGAAATCGACCGGCGCTTCCGACGAAGTTGCGCGTGCGGTCGCCGTCAATACGCTGGTGATCGGTCAGATCTTCTATTTGCTCAACAGCCGCTACAAGCTCGAATCGGCGCTGTCGTTCAAGGCTCATCTCGGCAACAATTACCTGCTGGTCGGGATCGGGGCGGTCGTGGTTTTGCAGCTGCTGTTCACCTATGCGCCGCCCTTTCAGACGCTGTTCGAGACCGCCGCCATCCCGCTCTGGGTGTGGCCCTGGCTGGTTCTCGGCGGGGTGGTGTTCTTTCTGCTTGTCGAGGCGGAAAAGCTGGTCCTGCGCGTCTCGCGGCCGGCCAAGCGCGCTGCGGCCATTGCGGAATCGGTCGCGTGACGCATTATTGGGGTGCCCCTCATCATTTGGGTGCCCCTCATCGCAGCCTCACCCGCGACCGGGCTTGACCCCGTCTCGGGTGGGAGGGAGACGCCGATGTTGCCGCTGGTGCTCTCTTCCGACTCGCATGTGTTCGAACCGCCCGATTTGTGGCAGACCCGCATCGACCGGGCGTTTCGCGACCGCGCGCCGCGGATCGAGCGCATCGACGGCGGCGACTACATTGTCGTCGAACAGGATCAGATCCTCTCCGGGATCGGGCTGATTTCGAATGCCGGCGCCCGGTTCGCGGTGCCCGAGACGATCTCCGCCGAGGGCCGGTTCGAAGACGTGCCGCAGGGCGGATACGATCCGGCCCAGCATCTCAAAGACATGGCGCTCGACGGGGTGGCGGGCGAAGTCCTCTATCCGAGCCAAGGGCTGTTTTATTTCAAGGTAGCGGACCCGGCGCTGATGTCGGCGATCTTTGGCGCCTACAATGACTGGCTCGCCGAATTCTGCCGAACCGATCCGCATCGCCTCAAGGGTGTGGCGATGATCAATCTCGACGATGTCGAGGACGCAACCCGCGAGCTCGAGCGCGCCGCCCGCCTCGGCCTCGCCGGTGCGATGATCACCGAATATCCGGCCGAGGACCGCCGCTACGACCAGCCGGAATACGAGAAGTTCTGGGCCGCCGCGGCCGCACTCGACATGCCCTTGAGCCTGCATACCGCAACCCGGCGCCAGGGCAAGATCCGCGGCGCCGGTCCGGCCACGTTGCGCGACGCTTCGAGCCGGGCCACCAAGGCGTTCTACCCGGCCCTGTCATTATGCGACATGATCTTTTCCGGCGTCTTCGAGCGCCATCCGCGCCTCACCCTCGCCATCGTCGAGTTCGAGCTGTCCTGGGCGGCCAATGTGCTGAGCGCGATGGACTACACCTATCGCGAACGCCATGGCGAAGCGCTCTATCGCTTCAAAAACGGCATGGTTCCGAGCGATTTCTTTCATCGCAACGTCGTGTTGAGCTTTCAAGAGGACGCGATCGGCATCCGCCTGCGCGACGTGATCGGCGCCGACAACATGATGTGGGGCTCGGACTACCCGCACAGCGAGTCGACCTTTCCCCGCTCGCGCCAGATCCTGGCGCAAATCCTCGACGGCGTGCCGGACGACGAACAAGCCAAAATCGCCGGCCTCAACACCGCCCGGGTCTATCATTTCGATCTGGCGCGGCTGACCCTCCCGGCGTGAATGACGAAGGGGCTTTCCTCCCTTCATTCGCTCCTTAGGTTGCAGCCTCAGGGCCTCTCGCAAAGACAGAACACACCCCCTCACCCGGGGGCAGGCGCACGCATCACTGGACACTTTTGACCGAGCGTGCGAGAAGAACGTATTTGGAACATCGCTGCGCTTAGCGAGTTACGGGCTCTCACCATGGCGGGAAAAAGTGCCATAGAGTGGACGGATAGGACGTGGAATCCGGTCACCGGCTGCACCAAGACCAGCCCCGGGTGCGACAATTGCTATGCGGCGCGGTTCTCCGAACGGTTCCGCGGCGTGCCGAGCCACCCCTTCGAAAACGGTTTTGACATCACGATCCGGCCCGAGCGGTTGCAGCAGCCATTCGACTGGAAAAAACCCCGTAGGATTTTCGGGGCGTGCGCGCATTCGGGAAACAGGCGAATGGATCGACTGGCTCGCCGCCCCCGCCCGCCTCAAAGGCACCTTTCCAGCGTCTTCGAGCGCCATCCCCGTCTCACGCTGGCCATCGTCGAGTTCGAGCTGTCCTGGGCGCCCAATGTGCTGAGCGCGATGGACTACACCTACCGCGAACGCCATGGCGAGGCGCTCTATCGCTTCAAAAACGGCATGGTTCCGAGCGATTTCTTCCACCGCAACGTCGTGTTGAGGTTTCAGGAGGACGCCATCGGCATCCGCCTGCGCAACATGGTCTAAGCCGCGCGAACAGTGAGTTTGAGGCCGAGCGCTCTTATGACGCGCGCGAGCGTGTCCAGCGTCGGGTTCCCCTCCGGGCGAAAGGCTTTATACATCGCCTCGCGACTGATGCCCGCCTCACGCGCGATCTCGGTCATGCCACGAGCCCGCGCCACGTCTCCCAGCGCCGCTGCGATCAATGCCGGATCGCCGTCCTCGAAGGCGGCCCCAAGGTATTCCCTCACGTCCTCCGCAGTCTTCAGATGCTCGGTCGGATCCCAGGGGAGTGTTTCAAGCGCCATTACTGTCTTCCTTCGCCCAACTCCTTGGCGCGCTCGATGTCGCGGTCCTGCGTGCTCTTATCGCCACCGCAGAGCAACACGACCGTGTCCGGCCCGCGATGGATCAAATAAACGCGGTATCCGGGTCCATAATCGATCCGCAGCTCCGAAACACCGGCCCCAACGGGACGCACGTCGCCAGGATTGCCTCAGGAGAGGCGACGGATCCGGACGTTGATCCGAGCGACGGCGGCGCGGTCGCGGAGACCTGCAAGCCACTGAGCAAACGCCGGTGCCTGCCGCACCTCGATCACCTGTGTAATACGATACACGGGCGTAGCTATGTCGAGAACCAGGGAGCTCGAGCGCGCCGCCCGCCTCGGCCTCGCCGGTGCGATGATCACCGAATATCCGGCCGAGGACCGCCGCTACGACCAGCCCGAATACGAGCGGTTCTGGGCCGCCGCGGCCGCACTCGACATGCCCTTGAGCCTGCATACCGTAACCCGGCGCCAGGGCAAGATCCGCGGCGCCGGTCCGGCCACGTTGCGCGACGTGATCGGCGCCGACAACATGATGTAGGGCTCGGACTACCCGCACAGACGTGGCGCGGCTGACCCTCCCGGCGTGAAGCGCCGCCCTCGGCACCTCCCTTGCTCCCGCAACAAAAGCGGCGCGGATTGGGGAACCGCACCGCCATCGCAGGCGGCCGAAGGGGGTGCGTTTTGGCGGCGACGCGGCCCGTGATAGAATGACCCCCAATCAAAGGGAGGACCCGATGAGCGTCGAACTCAATCACACGATCATCCCGGCCAAAGACAAATGGGCCGCGGCCAAATTCCTCGCCGACATCCTCGACCTCGAGGCGGGACCGGAATGGGGCCATTTCGTCCCGGTCAAGACCGCCAATGGCGTGACCCTCGACTTTGATACGCGGGAAGAGTTCCGGCCCGGGCATTACGCCTTTCTGGTCAGCGACGCCGAGTTTGATGCGGCGTTTGCCCGCATCCGCGCCCAGGGGGTGCGCTATTACGCCGACCCTCGGCGCGCCAAGCCCGGCGAGATCAACCATCTGCATGGCGGTCGCGGCGTCTATTTCGACGATCCTAACGGCCACCTGATGGAAATCATCACCCACCCTTACGGCGACCGGCCGCAGCAGGTCTGAGCGCCCGCACACCGGGCCGCAGCGGCTCGCTATTGCGGGTGCGAAGGCGGGAGGTGCGCAAGCCGCCCGCCCTTCTTGGCCGCGTCGTGGCCCAGCCGCGGCAGACGATCGCGGGCTCGCGCGAGATCGCGGGCGGCATCGGCGCCGGGCGAGCAGTGTCGCGGGTCCGCTCGCCCTAGGCCGGCAGAATACCGCGGCCAGCCGCGAGCAGCATGTCGCTGACCCATGCCCCTTGCATCACATCGGCCTGCATCCGCCGGCCGGCCTGGCGGATGCGCCGGGCGATCTCGTCCATTGTCCTGACGACTTCGGGGTGCTCGGGCTGACCCGGATAGCCGAGGCTCTGGGCGAAATCGTTGGGGCCAATGCTGTAGAGATCGATGCCCGGCACCGCGAGAATGGCGTCGAGATTGTCAATAACAGCGCGATCTTCCAGCAACGCGCAGACCAGCATCTGCTCGTTGGCCTCGCGATAATAGGCCGCCTTGTCGGCGATCCCGGCATTGTAATCGGTGCCGCGATTGGCCCCGAAGGAGCGCTCGCCGAGCGGACCAAAACAGCACGCCCGGACCAGCTGGCGGGCGTCCGCGGCGGTGGCGATGTGCGGCCCGACAATGCCCATGACGCCGCGATCGAGAAAACGCAGGATGGTCGACGAGCCGATATCCGGCACCCGCGCGATCGGCGTCACAGTGTGGCGTTCGGCGGTTCGGCACAGCTCCTCGAGCTGGTCGAGGCCGAACGGGCCGTGCTCGCCGTCGATAAAGACAAAGTCGAAGTCGAGCTTGCCGAGAATGTCGATCACCCATGGCGAGGGGAAGGACAGGTTGTAGCCATAGGCCTTGCGGCCGGCCCGCATGGCGCTTTTGATCCGGTTGGGTTGCTTCATCCTCGTATCCTCATCCGAGCGGTGGCGGCGGTCCGCTCGGGCCATTGTATCGCCGTTCGGCTGCGCCGCCGACGCGCCGCTGCGCTGTTGACACGACCCGACCTGTCTCCCACGCTGGCCCGGCATTGTTCGGCTTGCAACGACCCAGACCATGACCCCGTCGGACGCCGTGTGGCAGCAATTGATCTCGGGTTTGCACGCCTCGGGGCGCAAGGCGGCGCTGGCGATCACCGGCGGCGGCAGCGGCGCGATCGGCGAGCTGCTGCGGGTTCCCGGCGGTTCACGGCTGCTGGTCGAGGCGCAGGTTCCCTACGACGAGCAGGCGCTGGCGACGTTTCTCGGCTTTGCCCCGGCCCAGGCCTGCAGCGCCGACACCGCGATCGCGATGGCGCGAACCGCGCGGGCCCGCGCCGCCCGGCTGGCGGCGCCCGGCAGTGATCCGGTCGGCCTCGGGGCGACGGCGGCGCTGATCAGCGACCGCCCGCGCCGCGGCGAGCACCGTTTTCACATCGCCTTCGCCAACGCCGCCGGGATCGCCCATTGCAGCTGCGTCTTGGCCAAAGGCCGCCGCGACCGCGCCGGAGAAGAAGATTTGGTGTCGCGGGCGATCATCTTGTGGCTGGCCCGCGCCTGCGGGGTTGCCGCACCATCGCCGCAAAGCCTGTTCGCTGCGGACGAGCCTTACGCCGAGGCGGTCATCGGCACCGCCGATGCGCTCGATCAGCTCGTCGCGGGCGAACTCAATCGTGTCACCATCGAGCCCGACGGCCAGATCCTGCTGTCGGCGCCGCCGCCGGTGGTCCTGTTCCCGGGTTCGTTCAACCCGCTGCATGCCGGGCATGTGCTGCTGGCGCGGGTCGCCCAAGAATTGCGGCAGCAGCCCGTGGCCTTCGAGATCTCTGTCGCCAATGTCGACAAGCCGCCGCTCGAAAGCGCGACGGTCCGCCGCCGGCTGACGCAATTCGCCTGGAAAGCGCCGGTCGAACTGACCCGGGCCCCGACTTTTGTCGAAAAGGCGCGGCTGTTTCCTGGAGCGACCTTTGTCGTCGGCGCAGACACCGCAGAGCGGCTGTTCGGGGCCCGTTATTACGGCGGCGACGAGGCGCGCATGCATTTGGCGCTTGAGGAAATCGCCGGCTCCGGCGCCAGCTTTCTGGTGGCGGTGCGGCTCGACGCGACCGGGCGGGTGCGCACGCTCGGCGACATCCCGGTACCGCGCCGCTATGCCGATCTGTTTATTGAAATCCCCGCGCACCGGTTCCGCCTCGACATCTCCTCGTCCGAGATCCGCGCCCGGCTGATCGGCAATTCCTAGCCGGCCCCAAAAGCCGCACGTCCGCTCGCCCGCATTCGCGGATAGGCCGCCTCGCGCGGCGCATGACCTTCGCGCGGCTATAGGCAAAAATCCTATAAGGGTTATAGTAAGCTTGCTGAGCGTCGCCTCGCAGCGTGTCCGGGCTCGTGCTCATCATCCACCAGGGAGGGTCAAATCATGGCAAATTACCGTGTTATTTCTTCCGATAATCACGTGTTCGAGCCGCCCGATCTGTGGACCAGCCGGGCCAGGCCGGCGTTCAAGGACCGGGTCCCGCAACTGGTTCGCGAATATGATGGCGATTGGTGGTTTTGCGACGGCCACCGGGTGATCGGACTGAGCCCGGGCGCGCAGACCGGCATGCGCTTTGAGGCGCCGGAGAAAATGGTCCGGACCACGACCTTTGATCGGGTCCGGCGCGGCGGCTACGTCCCGGAGGAGCATCTCAAGGACATGGACGCCGATGGGGTGGATGTCAGCATCGTCTATCCGACCGTCGGTCTGTTGATGTACAGCGTGCCCGACACGGCCCTGCTGTCGGAGCTGTTTCGCGGATACAATGATTGGCTCGCCGAGTTCTGTGCCGCGTTCCCCAAACGGCTCAAGGGCATCGCCATGATCAACGTGGACGATGTGCAGGAGGGCGTCGCCGAATTGCAGCGCTGCGCCAGGATGGGATTGGCGGGCGGCATGATCACCGTCTATCCCCCCGAGGGCAAAGGCTACGACCATCCGATGTACGAGCCGCTATGGGCGGCGGCTCAGGACCTCGATATTCCCTTGGGGATGCACATTGCGACCAATCGGCCGGGCCCCGGTCAGGATTTTGCGCTCGAGGACCGCAACCGCGTGCGCAACTCATTCCTGGCCAATGCCGACCACTGGGTGCGCATGTCGCTGGCCGACATGATCTTCAGCGGCGTCTTTGAGCGCTATCCAAAACTCCAGGTCGGGACCGTCGAGCACGAACTATCCTGGATCCCCCACTTTCTCGACCGCATCGACTACACCTATACCCAGCGCGTCCAGCAGGAGCGCTACCGGTTCAAGGAGGCCATGCTGCCGAGCGACTACTTCCATCGCAATGTCTTTGCCGGCTTCCAGGAAGACGTGATGGGCATACGCGACCGCCATATCATCGGGGTCGACAATCTGCTCTGGGGCTCGGACTACCCGCATGTCGAATCGACCTTCCCGCGCAGCCACCAGATCATCGAGGATATTCTGAAGGACTGCACCGAAGACGAGAAGGTCAAGATCGCCGGCGGCAATGCCGCCCGGATCTATCACCTCAACTGAGGTGCCAATCTGACGCTTGGTGCCCGCCCCGCATCTTGGCGGATCGGCGAAATCAAGGCGGGCATCGAGCCTCAGCCAATGCGGTTTTCCGGGCCGCCGCCGGGGCGAGGGCGAAGCGGCCGGCTCTTACCCCCAAACCATCCCGTATTGGACGCGGGGCCGGTCGCTCCGCGTTCGGTCGAAGGTGCCGTCGCTTGGTCGGCTGCGAGAAAGCACCGCGCTCAAGGCGTCGCGCGGCAGTGGGCCGGTCCGGGTTCGATCCGCGTGTCTTCAATCAGTTGGGCAGCCACAGCGCGGCGCGGATCTCGCCGAATTCGCGCGCGATCTTGCGCCAGGATGGGCCGGCATCCTCGCTGACATAGACCTCGCCAAACAGGCTGAAGGCAAGGATGCGGTCGGGCGCGGCCGGGTGGGTGGCAAGGCCCCACAGCGTGGCATTGGCCTTGGCCGGCAGCGCCAGCACCTCCCAGCTCTCGCCAAAATCGCGGCTGCGCAGCACATGCCCGGTTTCGCCGGTCGTGGTCTCGCCGCAGCCCGCGTAAAGCACAGCCGGGTCGTCGGGTTTGACCGCCATGCCGCGGGCATAGGGCAAGGGCCATTTCTCCCTGATGCCCAGCGCTCGCCAGCTGTCGCCGAGATCCTCGCTGACAAACATTTCGCGGGCGGTGCTGGCAAACAGGCGCTTGGGCCGGGTCGCAGCCAGCGCCACGGCGTGAATGTCGGGGTCGAAGAGACCGCCGTCGAGATGCTGCCAGGTCTCGCCGCCATCGCCGCTGCGGAAGACGCCGTCGATCTCGACCCCGGCCCAGACCAGGCGATGGTCGTCAGGGTCGACGACAAGACTGGTCACGAACGGGGTGCCGATCGAGCATTTCTCGGCGACATCGACCGCCAGCTTCTGCCATTGCCGGCCGCCGTCGCGCGAACGCCAGATGCCTGCCGGGCGGGTGCCGGCAAACAGGATGTCGGGATCAACCGGGTCGATGGCGAGCGACCAGATCGTCGGCAGCGCCCCCTCGGCGGCGAGACGCTGCCAGTGCGCGCCGCCGTCATCGCTGACAAACAGCCCGGTATCGCCCCCGGCATAGACCGTCTGCGCCTCTTTGGGATGGGCGACCAGCGCCTGGATGCGGCTGTTGAGCGGAAAGGGTGCGCGATGGCGCGTCCACGAATTTCCGGCGTCGGGGCTGTGCCATACACCCCAGCCGGCGGTGCCAAGACAAATGCTGTAATTTGCCGCCATCGGCCCCCTCCCTCGGTCGCGCTCGCCGCCAACCATCGTCGAGCGCCATTCTACCGGGTGCGAGCCGCCGCGACCACCGGCGCCGGCGCCGGATCTGCGCGGTTACGCGCCCTCCCAGCCGGCCGGACCCGAGGCCACAGTCGAGAGCGACAGCGCGAGCGCGCCCTCGATCGCTACACCCTCGGGATCGGCCATTCTTCCCGGCGTAATGACACGTTGAAATAACAAGAGTGTCTTTAAGGTCGCTTTTGGCGCGCCGGTCGGGACCCGGGCAAGGTTGTGCCCGGTTTCACGAAATTTAATTCCACTGCGTCGTTCAATTCTGCGCCCCGGTCTGTGCTGCCGGCGTCAAGCCACTGCCCAACACATGCCCCGCTACGGTTTGCCCATACATCGACCAGCGCGAGTTGTGGAACAACCGCCTCGTTTCGCCGACATCGCCGGTAAAGCGCGGGTCTTGCGGACGCTCGTGGCTGTCCACGAACAAGGCCACGTCCCACGCATCCTGATCGGAAAGCGTCCCGCCGAGCCCGAGCGGCATGTTCGCTTTGATGAAGGCGGCCGCCGTGTTGACCCCCTCCATGCCGGCGCCCCAATTATAGGAATTGGCGCCCCAGAGCGGCGGGAACACGACCTGTCCGCCCGCCGATTGCCCGGCCCCGTCGGGACCGTGGCACAGCGCGCAATGCTGCTGATAGACGATCCGGCCGCGCGCATAATCGGGCTGCAGCGGGGGATCTTTCAGCCTCGGATAGCCGCGGCCCGGCAGGTTGGCGCCGACCGGTGCGCCCTGCGCGAGCCAGGCCGAATAGGTTTCGAGCGCGACCAGCACTTTATCGCCGTAGGGCGGCGCCTTGCCGTTCATGCTAAACCGGAAGCAGCCCTGCAGCCGCTCCTGGAAAGTGTTCACGTGGTGGTTCTTGTCCCGATACGCCGGAAAGGCCACCCATGCCGCCCACATCGGCGACGAATCGGCGAGCCTGCCGGCATCGAGGTGGCAGTTGCTGCAGCGCAACGCGTTGCCGACAAAAGGCCGCGCATATTTGTCGGTCTCGCGGAAAACGTCGCGGCCGAGCTTGACCATGTCGCCATAGGGGCCGGGCGGGATCGCCTCTTTTGCGGGCGGCTGGAAGGTGGCGCTCCGGTCGGGGATGGCGGGATCCGGCGCCTTCGGAGCCATATCCGTGCGAGCGGAGTCCGGCGCGCCGGTCAGGGCGATGCCCGCGACCAGAACGAGGGCGAGGCTTGGCGTCCTCATCGGCCGCCTCCAGCAGGCTGGGCCGCGAACCACTGCGACACGGCCGCGATATCGGATGGGCTAAGTCGCCGGGCCACCGCCTGCATCAGCCCCAGCGGGCCGGGCGGGCGCTTAACCTGCCGCCACGCCTCGAGCTGTGCTTCGAGGTAAGAGGCGGGCTGGCCTGCCAGCGGCGGAAAGCTGGCGCCGACTCCGATCCCGCCGGGGCCGTGACAGGCAACGCATGGCGGAAGCTTGGCGGACCAGCGCCCATCAAGCGCCAGTAGGGCGCCGAGCCCGGCCGACGCCGCTGCGCCGTTCGCAAGCTCGGGGGCCGGAAGAGCGGCGTAGTAGAGCGAGACCGCCTGCTCTTCGTCTGCGCTCAGAAGCTTGGCGATCGGCGCCATTACCGCGTTCTCGCGCTGCCCATCCGCGAACGCGCTCAATTGGGCGCGGAGATAGGCTGCCGGGAGGCCTGCCAGGCGCGGAAAGCCGCTCGCGGCGATGCCTTCCCCATGCGCGCCATGGCAGACGACACAGGGCGGTGCGCCTCTCGCGGTGCCGTGCACCGCGATTGCGGCTCCCGCGTCTTGCGCAAGCGCCGGAGAGGTCCCGCCCGCGCCCGCGATCAGCAGGAATCCGGCAAGCGCCCGCCGCAGGAGGAGAGAAGGCCCGCGAAGATTGTCGGTTCTACAATCTCGAAGGCGGCTCAAAGGTATGGCTCCAATGCGCCGGCCGAGCGCTCCGGCAATCGGTTCGTTCCGCATTTGACCCCGATCTTCGCGCGCCGCCCAACCCCTGCGTGGGGGTCTGGTCCGGCCGCTGTCGACGCTTCTTAGCCGTTCCGCCTTCACATCTTGACTTTTCGCACAAAGGGTTTCGGATGACGACCCGTTGCGAGCCGATCGAGCAACAACCGGAGCAATCGGCCGAAGGCTTACTCTGATGACCTTCGCCCGTGTTCGTTGCCCGAACAGATGCTTGTTCCACTGACGCGCGAATAACGCAAGCCTGGCACTGCGCTAAGCTGGGGTCCTGAAGATCGGAGCCGGAGAATAAGCGCTCCCAGATTCGGCCGGGCGCGGGCGCGACGTGTCTTCAGCCGCCCGCGCAATAGGTGCAGCCGGCCTCCTGTGCGCGGTTCAGACCCCACACCCCTGAGGGCAGGAGAGTGATTCCCGGCACCAGGTTTGCCGCCCATTCCTTTGCCGCGTCGTCGGCGCTCACGCCGGCGTTGCCGGCCAGTCGTTTGCTCAGGCCATGCAGCGCCTGGTTGCAGGCACCGAACACCGCACCCTTTCCGAGCAGCCGGTCAACGGCCGAATCGTCCGATGCGAGAACACCCGGCTTTGGATTTACGAAAGGATTCTTCACCGCCGGAGCCTTGGTCTCCGGATCGATGATCTTCAGTGATTCGCCGATCTTGTATTTCTCCCACACCGCATGGTTGACAGCGATCACGAGGGCCTGAGAGCGCAGAATGACGACCGACGTCGCTGAACCGGGCGCCGGATCGGTGAGCAGGAACGTGGATGCGAATAAAAGCGGGAAGCCGCCGTTGACGCTGTAGGCGTCGACCACCTGGCGATGCCGTCCCGCGAGTTTTCCAGGCCAGTTCGGGCCGTCGCCCGCCGGCGGTGTTGCGGCCTGCCCGCGCGACGCCGCGGACGCAAAGCCAGCGAGCCCAAGCATGGTTGCCCCGGCGAGGCGAAAGAAATTCCGGCGCGGCGCGCCGTCCGCCGGGTTTGGGTTGCGTGTGTTCATCTGCTCCTCCATTCCCCTCTGTTCTGATGTGATTGCCGGCGCGTGCTGGCCGATGCTCCGGCCGGCGCGTCCTGTCGCAATGCGCATTGCCGGGTATGAGGCCGGGCACCACGAGGAACCCGCCGCCGATCCCGTAGTACCCGGAAAGCGAGCCGACCCCGAGCCCGATCGGACCAAGCCGCCCCAGATTGACGGGCCGGTGCGCGCTCACCGGGCCGGCGAAGGCGCCAACCAATCCGGCGGCAGCAAAGACCAGCGCGGATGCCAGCGAATATGCCGCTCACGCGCGTGCGCCACGAGATTGGCGAACGCATTGACCGCGACTGCGACGCGATGGTGCCGATCGCCAAACATCGGCACTGACCGCAACGCTCGCATTCGTTGGCCGGCGCCGGCGCCCGGTCGCCGCGATGGCGGCTCCGCCGCAAGCCCCGGTGCCGTCCTCGACGCCGGTCACAGGGACCAGGTCGGCGTCGGCACGGCGCCGGTCGTCGGGGCGAATGCGCTACGGCCGCCCAGAATTGGCTTCCCAGAAAGCCAGGCGGGTCTTTCGTCCAGAAGGTGCCGCCATTTCCGCCCCGTGTATGCCCGAATTTCGCCGTAAAATCTTACCGAACGGTGCCAGGCTCCGATGTGAGCGAGTTCACAGACGACGAAATTTATTTAGGATAGAGTGCGGGTGACGGCTGCTCCGGCATCGTCGAGCTTGCGGCGTAGACGCCGGCTCCGTCTCGCTGGCCGAGGAGGATATTCAACCTAAGGGCGGATTTTCGCTGTAAACTCGCTGTATTTTACAGCGACGACAACAACGCCCCAACCCAGGGTTGGGCCAAATCCGCTCGCCTCAAAGACTCGCCTCAAAGACACACGCGCAAACCCGGCGCGAGCAACCGAGCCGAGAACCGATGCGGCCGGCAGCCGGCCCGAACCGCGGCGAGCGATTGCCGGCCTCGGCGCTTGCCGATAATTTCGGGATATGGCGACCATGGGAGTGCGGCAATGAAAACCTTTGTGCGCTGCGGACAATTGTTTACCGGACAGGACGACGAGGCGCTCAAGGAGCAGACCTTGGTCTTCGACGAGGCCGGGGTGATCGACTATGTCGGGCCCACGGCGGCGGCACCGCGCCGGGGGCGCAACGATCCGTTGATCGATTACTCAAAGCTGTTTGTCATGCCCGGGCTGATCGATGTGCACACCCACCTCGCCTATGGCAACGCCAAGAGCGAGGAGGACATCGACCTTTACAGCCCGCTCGAATTCCGGGCATTGCGCGGCCTGTTTTTCGCGCAAAAATGCGCCGCCGCCGGGTTTACCGCGCTGTGCTCGCCGGGCGATGCCGGCCGCATCAGCCTGTCGATCCGCAACGCGATCCGGGCCGGGCTGTTCGACGGGCCGCGGGTCATGGCCGCCGGCCGCTATCTGACCACGCATCAGGGCTTGACCGATTGGTATCCGACCTGGATCGGCGCGCCCGAAACCTCGATCGGCAGGCTGGTGACCAATATCGCCGAGGCGATCGAGGAAATCCGGTTTCAGGTCAAGGATGGGGTTGATTGCATCAAGATCGCGCTCGACGGCATCCAGCGGCGCGACAACGGCGAGCTGGTCGCCGCCTTCAACCAGGACGAGACCGAGGCGATGGTGCGCGAGAGCCATCGCCTCGGCAAGAAGGTCGTCGCCCACGCCCGGGGCCGCGAAGCCACCCTTTACGCGGCGCGCAGCGGCGTCGATCTGATCTTCCACGCCAACCATCTCGACGAGGAATGCATCAACGCGATGCTCGCCACCGGCAGCGCGCTGTGCCCGACCTTGACGCAGCCCAAAAATGTCATCGAATTCACCCAGCCGCACGAGCCGGCCGGCCAGCGCGGCCGCCCCGAAAGCACGCGGCGCGAATACGAAATCGGCTGCGCCAACTGGAAAAAGGCGCGCGCCGCCGGCGTGCCGATGATGACCGGCACCGATACCGGCTTTGCCGTCACCCCGTATGGCGAGTGGAATGCGCGCGAACTCGAACTGTTTGTCGACGATCTCGGCTTTTCGCCGGCCGCAGCGCTGCGCGCCGCCACCGAGGTCAATGCCCGCTTTATGACCCAAGGCGAGCGCATCGGCCGGCTCGAACCCGGGCGGCTCGCCGATTTTCTGGCGCTCGACTTCTCCCCGCTGGAACGGATCGGCTGGCTGCAGGACAAAAGCCGGATCCGTGCGGTCCATATTGCGGGCAAGCCGTTTTCGCTGCCCGAGCGCGACTATGACCCGCGCCAGGTCACCGATTTCGCGCTCGCGAACTGGACCGAGTTGTATACCCGCGCGCGGGTTGCCGAATTGCGCGCCCGCGCCCCGCGGCTTGCCGCCGAGTAGGGATTTCGGCCGAGTAGGGATTTCGGCGGTGCGATCGCGGCGAGACTAACCGGGACCGACAGTTGCCGGCGGCATGATCAACGACAGCGCCAGATAGTGGTTGCTGCCTTGGCGGTTGACGAGCAGCACGATCGCCTTGCCGCCGGCGGCGGAAGCGGCGCGCAACCGGCGCAGCGCCTCCTCGGGCGTGCTCACCCGGGCCTCGCCGATCATTTCGATAACATCGCCGGGCAAGAGACCGGCGCCGCCGAGCGGGCTGTCGGCCGCGACCCCGGTCACCACGACGCCGCCAACGCCTTGCGCCACACGCAAGCGCCGACGCTGCACCGCGGTCAAGGGAGCAAGCCGAAGACCGGCAGCGATGTCGGCGCGCTGCGCCGATTGCGGAGCCGCGGCGGGCGGCGACAATTCGGCGGTCTGCCGGTCCTCGGGCATCAAGCCGATGACCGGGCGCAGCGTGACCCGCTGGCCACGGCGCCAGACCGTGACCTCGGCCGGCTGACCGACCGGCATTTCCGCCACGATCAGCGGCAAATCGCGCATCCGCTCGATATCGCGCCCATTGACGCTGAGGATCACATCGCCCTGGGCAAAACCGGCGCGCGCCGCCGGCCCGGCCGGGCTGACCCCGGCAACCAGCGCCCCGGCGGCCCGCGGCAGGCCGAAGCCCTCGGCGATCTCCGCCGTGACCGGCTGGATCTGGACGCCGAGCCAGCCGCGCTCGACCCGGCCATGCGTCATCAGCTGCTCGACCACCGGACGCGCCAGATTGGCCGGGATTGCAAAGCCGATGCCGACCGAGCCGCCATTGGGCGAATAGATGGCGCTGTTGACGCCGATCACCCGGCCGTCGAGATCAAAAGCCGGCCCGCCCGAATTGCCGCGGTTGATCGAGGCGTCGATCTGCAAAAAGTCGTCATAGGGGCCCGAATGGATGTCCCGGCCACGCGCCGAAATGATGCCGCTGCTGACGGTATCGTCGAGCCCGAACGGGTTGCCGATCGCCAGCACCCAATCGCCGACCCGCACCGCATCGCTGTCGCCCCAGCGCACATAAGGCAGCTCTTGCTTCGTATCGACTTTAAGCAAGGCCAAATCGGTCAGCGTGTCGCGGCCGACGATGCGGGCCGGATGCCGGCTCCCGTCATGAAAGGTCACGGTGACGCTGTCGACATTCTCCAGCACGTGATCGTCGGTGACGATATAGCCGCGCGGATCGACCACAAATCCCGATCCGAGCGCCAGACCACGCAGATTGGGCGAGGATTTCCGCTCCTGTTCCTCGAGCAGCCGGCGCAACAGATCTTCAAGCGCGCCGACCGATGGCGCGGCGCCGCTCTTGTCGCCAACCGGGTCGACCCCGGTCGGCGCATCGCCGTCGGCGGCCGCCTTGCCCGGCCGCTGCACCGCCGAAACATTAACCACCGCCGGCAGGACCTCCTGAACCAGCGGCGCAAAACTTGTCAAAGCCACATGATCGGACCGCGAATCGCCGGCCGGCGCGCAGCCGGCGAGGGCGAGGCCGGCGAGCAGCGCCGCGGCGATCAACGCCGCCCGATCGGGTAAGGCTGTGGCGGCACGCCGAACCCCGCTTCCATTCATGTCGTTCTCCGAACGCTCGCCGTAACATAGCGCGATAGGGCAGAAAAAGGGTTAACGCATCCCCGGGCCGACCGGCCACGCCCGCTCCCCATTTCTGTCCCTGCTCGCCCAATTTTTGCCGAGCCGAGCGCGGCTCAGGCGTCGCCCATCTTGAGCGCGGCAATAAAGGCTGATTGCGGAATCTCGACCTTGCCGAATTGGCGCATCCGCTTCTTGCCCTCTTTTTGCTTTTCGAGAAGCTTGCGTTTGCGGGTGACATCACCGCCATAACATTTGGCCAGCACATCCTTGCGCAAGGCCTTGACCGTCTCGCGGGCGATGATGCGGCCGCCGATTGCCGCCTGGATCGCCACCTGAAACAATTGCCGCGGAATGAGATCCTTGAGCCGCTCGCACAAGGCCCGGCCACGCCGCTCGGCATGGCCGCGGTGGACGATGATCGACAGCGCGTCGACCGGCTCGCCATTGACCAGAATGTTCATCAACACCAGATCGCCGGCGCGATAGCCGTCGAGCTGGTAGTCGAAACTTGCATAGCCGCGGCTGATCGATTTCAGCCGATCATAAAAATCAAACACCACCTCGTTGAGCGGCAGCCGGTAAACCAGCATCGCCCTGTTGCCGGCGTAGGTCAGTTCGACCTGCTCGCCGCGCCGTTCTTCGCACAGCGCCAGGATCGGGCCGAGATAGGCATCGGGCACCAGGATTGTCGCCCTGATCCACGGCTCTTCGACATGATCGATCCGCACCGGGTCGGGCATGTCGGCGGGATTGTGCAAGCTGCGCACCGCGCCGTTGGTCAGGTGCACGCGGTAAACGACCGAGGGGGCGGTCGCAATCAGGTCGAGATCGAATTCGCGGGCCAGCCGCTCCTGGATGATCTCGAGATGCAGCAGGCCGAGAAACCCGCAGCGAAAGCCGAACCCCAACGCGGCCGAGGTTTCCGGCTCATATTCGAAACTGGCGTCGTTCAGCCGCAGTTTCGCCAGACTGTCGCGCAGCCGCTCGTAATCGGCGGCATCGGTCGGAAACAGCCCGCAGAATACGACCGGCTGCACCGGCTTGAAGCCGGGCAGCGGTGCGGCGGCCGGGCGGCGATCGTCGGTGATCGTGTCACCTACCCGACAATCGGCGACGGTCTTGATGCCGGCGGTGACAAAACCGATCTCGCCCGGTCCCAGCGCCTCGACCGCGACCCCTTTCGGGGTAAAAACGCCGACCCGCTCGATCGAATGCACGGCCCCGGTCGCCATCAACCGGATCTTTTGCCCGACGCGCAATTCACCGTCTTTGACGCGCACCAGAATGACGACCCCGAGATAGGAATCGTACCAGCTGTCGACGAGCAACGCCGACAAGGGCGCCGCGACATCCCCGGTGGGCGGCGGCAGACGGGCAACCAGCGCCTCCAGCACTTGCTCGACGTTCTGGCCGGTCTTGGCCGAGATCAGAACCGCGTCGCCGGCGGGAAGACCGATCACTTCCTCGATCTGCTCCTTGACACGATCGGGCTCAGCCGCCGGCAGGTCGATCTTGTTCAAAACCGGGACGATCTCATGCCCGGCTTCGATCGCCTGATAGACATTGGCAAGGGTCTGCGCCTCAACGCCCTGGCTGGCATCGACAACCAGCAGCGAGCCCTCGCAGGCGGCAAGCGAGCGGCTGACTTCATAAGAGAAATCGACATGACCCGGCGTGTCCATCAGATTGAGGACATAGTCCTCGCCGTCGCGCGCGTGGTAATCCAGCCGCACGGTCTGGGCCTTGATCGTGATCCCGCGCTCACGCTCCAATTCCATCTGGTCGAGCACTTGCTCGCGCATTTCGCGCGCCGCCAGACCGCCGCACGCCTCGATCAGACGGTCGGCCAAGGTCGATTTGCCGTGGTCGATATGGGCGATGATCGCGAAATTGCGGATCTTGGAAAGCGGCGTCATGCAGCCCGGTACATAAGCTGGCCCCGGCTTATGATCAACGCCGCGCGCGCCGGGGCTTGCCCGACCCCCCCGCTTCGATCCGGGCGCATGGCGAACTGGCGCCCCATCCGGCTCCGCACCGTTATGCCGCGAGCGAGGTTTTCTCGGCGCAGAAACCGCCGCTGAACCCGCCGCCGATCGAGCCCTTAAAAAACCGCCTTGACCCCGGCGTAAACGACCCGTCCCGGCGACGGGCTCAATGTCCGAGGGTCGGTCAGATCGACGCTCGGCGGCAGGTTATCGAGCTGCGTGAACGTTCCAAAGGTATAGTAGGTCGCGTTTAACAAATTATCGACATTGACAAAGAAACTCGCCCATTTGTTGACTTTGAGAGACGTATGAAAGTTGATCACGCCATAGGCCGGCAGCGGTTTCTCCTGATTTGATTGATCGCCGACAAGATATTGGCTGCTGACGAATTTCGCGTCACCGCCGATCGTCCAATAGGGAGTGGCGTGATATTCGACATCAAGCACGACCCGATTGCGCGGCATCAATGGCAATGTATCGCCGGGCTGGACAAAGATATCGCCGTTGGCGTCGGCCGCAGGGCTGTTCGACGACAGGGTCAGGCTTTCGAGAAAGGTGGCGGCGAGATAGCTGTAATTGAGATTGACGCTCCATTTTTGCCAGTTATAGCTCACTCCGGCCTCGATACCCTGACGCCGCGTCTCGCCGACATTGGAGAAAAAACCAAAGCCATTGACCGGAGTTGCCAATAACAGGATGTCGTCGAAGACATTGGTTCGGTAGAGCCCGAGGTTCCAGCCGAATCGGCCTGGCACCACCGCCGGCCGCAGCGAACCGCGCAAGCCCGCCTCGAAAGTGTGCGAGACAACCTGCTTCAAGGGCGGATCGGCGACCAGGAACGCGTCGAGAATGCACGGCGTCACCGGATTGGAGCAGGTCAGCTCGCCGGGTGTCGGCGCCCGGTTGCCTTCCGACCAGCCGGCATAAGCGGTCAGATTTTCCAGAACCTTGTAGGTCAGGCCGGCGCCGGGATTGAAGTGGTTGTAAATATTGGTCCCGTTCAGCTGCGGCGCGATCCCGGTCTGATCCTGCACCCCGATCAGCGCGAAATTGAAACGGCCGCTCACCGTCGCTGCAAGGCGCGGCGTCAGGTTCAGCGTATCGGTGGCGTAGATCCCCACATATTCGTTGGTTCCCAGAACACTAACCGGCTGCTCGATCGGCGGCGACGCGGTCGGGCTCAGGCCCTGGTCGATGATCGTGCCGGAGCCGATAACATCGAGGTTGGGCAACAGGGTGCCCAGCTCGCCAAACGCGGAATAATTGGTGGTGCTGTGATCAAAGCTGGCGCCCACCACCAAACTGTTTTCACGGCTGAAAACCGCATGACTGAATTTCGTCTGCAGGCCTGCCCCAAACGTATTCGTGTTGGTCATCGTGTAATCGATTTCGCCGGGCGTAGAACCGGTGGGCAGCACGCTTGTCGGCACCTGGTTGCCGTTGGCGTCGAACAGCGCGTCGTCGGGAAACAGGTTGTTGCCTTCGAGACAGAAGAAATCGTCGTCGTTGACGCACGGCGTGACGTCTGTGGTGTTGCCGTCATCCAGATGCTGGTTGAAATGACGATAGTATAGATTTGTATTGACGAGCACAAAATCGCTAGGCTTGTAGCTGCCGGTCAGCTGCACCAGCTCCGCCTCGTTATGGATGGATTGAGGTGTCGTAAAGACATTTTGGATATTCTGGGCGAGAAGCTGGACGGGGGTTGGGCCGGTGGCGCCGATTTCATTGTCCGCCGCCGATATCGAGAGATGAACCGCGAACGGGTTGTTCTCCCACCCCAGATCCGCATAGCCCTGGGTCAGCGCCGTCGGCGAGTGAAAGCGGAAGCCGTCGTCGTGAGTCCCGCCAAAGCCGCCATAAAAGGCGAAATTGCCGAACTGGGCCCCCTCTTGCGCGTAACCGTTGATGTTGCCAAACGAGCCGCCGCCCAGTTGACCGTCGAAACCGTGGAAGTTGAAACCGTTTTTCATCTCGATCGTGACCGCGCCGCCCAGCGCGTTTAATCCGAACACCGGATTGTTGCCCTGGACGGTCAGCCGATCGACGGCGAATTGCGGGATCAGATCCCAGTTGACGGTATCGCCGAAGGCCTCGTTGATGCGTACGCCATTCTGGTAAACGGCCAAGCCTTGGGGAATACCGGAGATCGGCGAGGCCTCGAAACCGCGATAGACAAAATCAGATTGAAACTGGCTTCCTTGCTCACTGTTGATGTTGACCTGGGAGAGCCGGCGAGCGGTCGCTGCGGGCAGCAGGTCGTTTTGCCCGGCGGGATAGAGTTGTTGCCAACTGAGGCTCTGCACATTCGCCGGCACCTTGCTGATGTCGATGCCACTGCCGGGCAATGGCGCGACGCCGACGACCTCGACGGTCGGCAAAGTCAGCGAGGGTGCCGCAGCAGCGCCGCCCGTCACCAGCGTGGTCGCACCTGCCGAAGCGCTTGGCGCGGTTGTCGGCGCGGGGCTTGCGGCGCCGCCGGGCGCGGTCTGGGCATGGGCCGGCAGCCCGGTCAACAGCGCGAGAGCGGCGACAACCGCGGCATTCCCTGCGATGCGGCGCACAATCCCCCCTTTGTTTCGCTCGATTGCTTACCGCCATCATGAGCACAACCCTGCCGCCATGGCGACGGATCGTCTGCCTGATCTTGGGGGGCATTTTGCCCGAATTTGCGGGAGCTTGTTCCCACAACGGTGGCGTAGGCCGCGAGGCCTGTGCGGCGGTTGTCCTTGTAGTCGCGGGCTTGAGCGCAACCTTCGCCATCGCCGCTCAGCGAGCCGAAGCCAATAAAACGGATCTGCCCGGCCGCCGCATCAACGGGCTATGATCGCCCTGATAAACCAGCCGGGAGGGGCAGATGCCATCCAGCCAAGCGGTCAAAGCCGAGCGCTTTCGCGCTCTGCACGAGGCGTCGGGGTGCTTTGTGATCGCCAATGCCTGGGATGCGGGTTCGGCGCGGCTGCTCGCCGGCCTTGGCTTTGCAGCGCTGGCCACCTCGAGCGGCGCCTGCGCCGGGGTCCTTGGCCGCCGCGACGGCATGGTCACCCGCGAGGAGGCATTGGCGCATTGCGCCGCGATCGCCGGGGCGGTCGATCTGCCGGTCTCGGCCGACCTCGAAAAAGGCTTTGCCGATGCCCCGCCGGCGGTTGCCGAGACGATCCGTCTGGCGGCGGCGACCGGTCTGGTCGGCGGCTCGATCGAGGATTTCACCGGCGATCCGCAACACCCCCTCTACGATTTCGAGCACGCAAAAGAGCGCGTCGCCGCGGCCGCAGAGGCGGCCCATAGCCTGCCCTTCCGGTTTGTGTTGACCGCTCGCGCCGAGGGCTTTTTGCGCGGGCGCCCCGATCTCGACGATGTCATCAGGCGGCTGCAGGCCTTTGCGGCGGCCGGCGCCGACGTGCTGATGGCGCCGGGGCTGCCCGACCTCGCCGCGGTGCGCACGGTGTGCTCGGCCTTGACAAAGCCGTTCAATTTCATGGCCGGGATCAGGGGACGGTCGTTTACGACCGCAGAGCTCGGCGCCGCCGGCGTCAAGCGCATCAGCCTGGCGACCTCGCTCTACCGGGCGGCGATGAGCGGCCTTCTCGCTGCCGCTACCGAGGTCAAGGAGCACGGCACCTTCGGCTATGTCGAGACGACGATGGCCACTCCGGAACTCAACCGCTTCATGGCCGGCTGAGCGCAAAACCGGATGAACCGCCGCGCCGCCGCCTCATGCGCAGCGGCGGGTCGCGGCCGGCTGCCCCTACCCGGCCTTCAGCACGCGGGCGGCCGCGACCGCGGCATAGGTCAGAATCCCGTCGGCGCCGGCGCGCTTGAACGCGATCAGGCTTTCCATCAGCGCCCGTTCGCCGTCGAGCCAGCCGTTTTGCGCCGCCGCCTGCAGCATCGCGTATTCGCCCGACACCTGGTAGGCATAAGTCGGCATGCCAAAAGCGTCTTTGACGCGGCGCACGATGTCGAGATAGGGCAGGCCGGGCTTGACCATGACCATGTCGGCCCCTTCCTGCAGGTCAAGCGCCACCTCGCGCAACGCCTCCTCGCTATTGGCCGGGTCCATCTGATAGGTGCGCTTGTCGGCGCCGCCGAGCGCGGTCTTTGAGCCGATCGCGTCGCGAAACGGGCCGTAAAACGCCGAGGCGTATTTGGCCGCATACGACATGATCCGGACATGGGCGAAACCGGCCTCGTCAAGGGCGGCCCGCACCGCCCCGACGCGCCCGTCCATCATGTCGGACGGGGCGATGATGTCGCAGCCGGCCTCGGCCTGCACCACCGCCTGCCGGCACAGAATCGCGACCGTCTCGTCATTCGCCACATAGCCGGCGCGGATGACGCCGTCATGGCCATGCGAGGTGAACGGGTCGAGCGCGACGTCGCACAATACGCCGATCTCGGGAACCGCCTGCTTGAGCGCGGCGACGGCGCGGCAAACCAGGTTGCCCGGGTTGACGGCCTCGCTTCCCTCGGCGTCTTTGAGCGCCGCCGGCACCGCCGGAAACACCGCGACCGTCGGGATGCCAAGCGCCGCCGCCTCGCCGGCCGCATCGACCAGCGCCGGGATCGAGAGCCGGAACACGCCCGGCATCGACGCGATCGCCGCGGCGCCCGGCTCGTCATGGACGAATACCGGCCAGATCAGATCGCCCGGCGTCAGCACGGTCTCGGCGACCAGCTTGCGGGACCAGGCGTCACGCCGGTTGCGCCGCAACCGGGTGTGCGGATAGGGGGCGAGCGGCGGCAAAAACTGGGTCACGGCGCAGCCTCGGGAGCGATGAGCCGATAGGGCGTGTCGAGGCGAAGATAGGCGCCTGCGCCGGCGCAGGCAACGCACCCCGCCGATCGCGATCCGACAAAGCCCGGCCGCCGCCCCCGCGCCCGCTTTGCCGGACCTCGTCCCGCGAACCGCGTCCCGCTAGAGGCGGCCCGGTCACGACATCGGCCTCGTTTTGGCGGCGGCCAACTTGGCAGTGCCCAACTTGGCGGTAATGAAATTTCCGGCTCGGGGTGCTATAATCAGCATAGGCGAGCGGCTTTTGCGCGAATAGGCTGGGTCAGACGGCCGCGGGCGGCGTTCAGCCGTGTGAGCGCGCTCACGCCGGCTGATCCGGTGGACGGCCTACGATCGTGGTGCGACATCAGCGGGGTGTGCGATGCTGGTCTTCCGGCAGCTGTTCGATCCGCCGTCCTCGACTTACACCTATCTGCTTGCCGATCGGGTCGGCGGCAGTGCGGTTATTATCGATCCGGTTTTCGAGCAGGTCCGGCGCGACAAGGCGCTGATCGACGAACTCGGGCTCACGCTCCTCTATTCCCTCGAAACCCATGTCCATGCCGACCATGTCACCGGCGCCTGGCTCTTGCGGCAGCAGACCGGCTGCCGTATCGCGCTGTCGGCCGACAGCGGGGCCGAGGGTGCAGATCGCTATCTCGTCGCCGACGACGTGGTTGTCTTTGGCAGCCGCAATCTGCAGGTGCGCAAGACGCCCGGTCACACCAATGGCTGCCTCACCTATGTCCTCGACGACCGCAGCATGGCGTTCACCGGCGACTGCCTGATGGTGCGCGGCAGCGGCCGCACCGACTTCCAGCAGGGCGATCCCACCGCGATGTATCGCTCGGTACACCAGCAGATTTTCACGTTGCCCGACGATTGCCTGCTCTATCCGGCGCATGACTATCGCGGCCTGACCGTCACCAGCGTGCGCGAGGAAAGGCGTTTCAACCCGCGCCTCGGCGGCGAGACCGGCGAAGCCGACTTCACCGGCTATATGAAGAATTTGCGGCTCGCGCACCCGAAAAAGATCGATGTCGCCGTGCCGGCCAATCTGAAATGCGGCAAGCCCGAGAGCGAGGTCGATATCGCCTCGGCACCGCGTTGGGCGCCGCTGCATTACAGCTTCGCCGGGATCTGGGAAATCCACCCGCACGCCCTCGAAGAGCATGCCCGGCACGTGCAGATTGTCGACGTCCGCGAGCCGGAGGAGTTTACCGGGCCGCTTGGCCATATCCGCGGGGCGAAATTGATCCCGCTCGGCGCCTTGGCCGAGCGTGCCGGCGAGCTTGCAAAAGACAAGCCGATTGTCGCGGTGTGTCGCGCCGGCAGCCGCTCGGCACAGGCAACCGTGATTTTGCGCGAGGCGGGCTTTGCCGATGTCGCCAATCTTTCGGGCGGGATGCTGCGCTGGCGCGCCGAAGGGCACGCGGTCGAAGGCGGCACCCCGCTTGATCCGATCCCCGAATATTCGATCTGACCCGCGCGCGTCGGGATTTATGAATTTGGATGTCGGTCTCGTGCCGATCGGCTCCGGCGCGACCCGCCTCGGCAGCGCCTTTGTGGGGCGACGGCAGCGGCGCCGCGACCGGTATGCACAGGATTGCAAGCGCCCGCTGCACCGAAAGCTTGCGCCGCGCGACGACAAGTCGATACCGGCCAAGGATTAAACAACCCAATGGCCAAGGGAATTCGCCATTCAGACGGATTTAGATTCTGAACAAAGGCAATCAATCGCCGTAATGTCTAATATCCATCGCGCAGGCGGGTGGTGATCCTTGTTCGCATGGGGCTGGCTGCTGCTGCCGATGGCGGCGCGCCGGTGGCACGGGCCAGGCCGCTCCCTTGTTTCCGCCCGAATTTTCACCGCGGCGGCGGTCGATTTTTCGCATCGTGGAGCGCCCGAATGCTACACTTTCGCCAGGAAAAGGTGTCGGCTGCAACCACAAGAAAGGGATGGAAATGGCATATGACCTGCTGATCAAGAACGGCCGCATTGTCGACGGTTCGGGCATGCCCGCCTTCAAGGGGGATGTCGGGGTCAAAAACGGCAAGATCGTCGAAATCGGCAAGCTCTCCGGTCCCGCCGCCCGCACGATCGACGCCCAGGGCTGCGTCGTCGCCCCCGGGTTTGTCGACAATCACTGCCATTACGACGCCCAGGTGACCTGGGACCCGTTATGCACCTTCTCGCCCCATCATGGCGCCACGACCGTCGTGTTTGGCAATTGCTCGCTGGCCTTGGCGCCGGTGCGTCCCGGCACCGCCAAGCGGGTCGCCGAGTTCTTGAGCTATGTCGAAGCGATCCCGATGGAGGTGCTGAACACGGTCGAGGTCGATTGGGAGACGATCCCGCAATATATGGACCGGCTCGACCGGCATTTGGGCGTCAATGTCGGCAATCTGATCGGCCATTCGACGGTGCGTTATTATGTAATGGGCGACGAGGCCCAGGGCCGCACCGCGAGCGATGCCGAAATCGAAAAGATGCGCGAGGTCGTGCGTGACGGCCTCAAGGGCGGGGCGCTCGGCCTCTCGGTATCGCGCAACCGCGGCCATTACGATCCGCAAGGCGTCCACATTCCGGCGCTGTGGGCCGACGAAAAGGAGATCTTCGCGCTCGCCGACGTGTTGCGCGAAATGGGCACCGGCATCATCCAGTCGGGTGGCGGCCGCGCCGCGGAATTGAAGGACGGGCTGATGGCGCGGCTTGCCGAGGCGACCGGCCGGACCGTCATCTACAACAATTTGGGCCAGACCGTGCGCGAGCCCGACGCCTGGAAACAGCACATGGCGCGGGTCGAGGAGACGGCCAAGGCCGGCATCCGCGCCTATCCGCTGTGCAGCCCGAACCGCACGACGCAAAGCTTTACGATGCGCAACTGCCAGGTGTTCCGCGGCTCACCGACCTGGCACCCGATCCTGTTGTCGTCGGACGAAGACAAGCTGAAAGCCTATGCCGACCCGGCGGTGCGCCAGAAACTGCATGACGAAGTGGTCGAGCACAAAATCAATGTGCCGGCCGCCGGCTATTCGCGCGAATGGTACAAGTATATGTGGGTCGAGACACCGGTTCTGGCCAAGAACCAGGGGCTCAAAGGCAAGACCATCGCCCAGATCGCCCAGGAGCAGAACAAGCGGATCATCGACGCCTTCCTCGACCTCGTGGTCGAAGAAAATCTCGACACCGGCTTCATGCAATCGGAAAACAATGTCGATGACGAGGCGATGGCGAAGATCCTGACCTATCCGAACGCCATTGTCGGTCTGTCGGATGGCGGCGCCCATGTCCAGTTCCATGGCGGCTACGGATACTCGACCCGGCTGCTGGGCGAATGGGTGCGCGAAAAGCACATTATGAGCCTCGAACACGCGGTGCGCCGGCTGACCTTTGATTCGGCCTCGGCGCTCGGGATCTACGACCGCGGTTTGCTGCGCCCGGGCATGGCCGCCGACATCGTGATTTTCGACCCCGACACGGTGCGTCCGTTGCCGGAAAGCGTCGTCCACGACTTCCCGGCGGGGGGCTGGCGGATGAAGGAACCGGCGGCCGGCATCCATTACACGATCGTCAACGGCGAAGTGTTGATGGAAGACGGCAAGCACAGCGGCGCGCTCCCCGGCCGGGTGCTGCGCAACACCTATTACCACGCACAACACGGCTAAGCGCGCCGTTTGCCGGAATGGGAAAGCCGCCCGCCGCCCAGCGGGCGGCTTTCTTGTGGCGCCGCCGGTCGGCGCCGCGCGCGCGGGCCGGCGCAACAAGGTTTACATTTGTGAATTGCGCCGCGCGCCCAAACCCATTTTTAAGCAACGCGGCGCTAGCGTTTGCAAAGCCTGGCGCCGCCCGCCGAGCGGTCAAGGCGAGGCGGCGCCGATCGGTGCCGGTCGGGCCTTGCCAGTTCGGATGCTCTCGGCTATCTGAGCAGGCTGCGGCCGCGCGCCAGACTTCGCGATGCGCATCGAGGGCGGCGTTCCCGACGATTTAACAGATGCATTCCACGATCAACACCGTCTGCGTCGTCGGCCTTGGCTATATCGGGTTGCCGACCGCCGCGACGCTGGCCAGCCGCGGTGTCGAGGTGATCGGCGTCGACGTCAACCCGCGGGTGGTCGCAGCGGTCAATGCCGGCGAGGCCTATTTTCCCGAGCCGGATCTCGACATGCTGCTGCGCGCCGCGACGACCCTCGGCAAATTGCGTGCGACCGCCCGCCCGGAACCCGCCGATGCCTTCATCATCGCGGTCCCAACCCCGTTCAAGCCCGACCGTTCGCCCGATCTCGGTTTTATCGAGGCCGCCGCCGATGCAATTGCACCGGTGCTGGCGGCGGGCAATGTCGTGATCCTTGAATCGACGTCTCCGGTCGGGGCGACCCGCCGGCTTGCCCAGCGCCTGGCTGCGCAGCGTCCGGATTTGCGCTTCCCCGGCGATGGGCGCAGCGAGGCCGTCGACATCCATGTCGCCCATTGCCCGGAACGGGTGCTGCCGGGCCGCATGGTGCGCGAGCTGATCGAAAACGACCGCATCATCGGCGGGCTGACCGAAGCCTGCGCCGAAAGCGCCGAGGCGGTCTACCGCATCTTTCTGCGCGGCACCCCGTTTCGCACCGACGCCGAAACCGCCGAACTCGTCAAACTCGTCGAAAACGCTTATCGCGACGTCAATATCGCCTTTGCCAACGAACTCTCGCTGGTCTGCGACGCCCTCGGCCTGAATGTGTGGCGGGTCATCGAGCTCGCCAATCGCCACCCGCGGGTGTCGATCCTGCAGCCGGGAGCCGGGGTCGGCGGGCACTGCATCGCGGTCGACCCGTGGTTTATCGTCGCCTCGGCGCCGGAGCGCGCGCGGCTGATCCGCACCGCGCGCGAGGTCAACGACGCCAAGCCGAAATTTGTCGCCGCCCAGATCCGCGAACGCGCCGACCGCCTCAAGCACCCGATCATCGCCTGTCTGGGTCTCACCTACAAACCCGATGTCGACGATTTGCGCGAAAGCCCGGCGCTCGATATCGCGCTTGAGCTGGCGCGCGCCGGCACCGGTCGGCTTCTGCTCGCCGATCCGAACCTCAAATCCCTGCCGGCGCCGCTCAGTGAAATGCCCAATGTCGTATTCTGCGACACACTCGAAGCGGTGCGCGAAGCCGACATCGTCGCGATCCTGGTTGCGCATTCGCCGTTTCGGCGCATTCCGCCCGACGAATTGATGCGACGCATGGTCATCGACGCGACCGGGCTGACCCATCGCCCGGCGGCGCCCGCCCCGTGAAGCTGCTGTTTGTCTTCGGCACCCGCCCGGAAGCGATCAAGCTCGCCCCGCTGGTGCACGAATTGTCGGCGCGGGCGGAATTCGACTGCCGAATTTGTGTGACCGGGCAGCATCGCGAATTGCTGGCGCAATTCCTCGACCTGTTCGAATTGCGCCCCGACTGGAACCTTGCCGTGATGCGCCCCGATCAGGACCTTGCCTATCTGACCGGCGCGATCCTGTCCGGGGTCAGCCAGGTCCTCAACGAATGGCGCGCCGACCGGGTCATCGTGCAAGGCGATACGACCTCGACTCTTGCCGGGGCGCTTGCCGCCTTCTACCATCATATTCCGGTCGCCCATGTCGAGGCGGGGCTGCGCACCGGCGACATCTATGCGCCTTGGCCGGAGGAGGTGAACCGGCTGCTGGTCGGCCGTCTTGCCGATCTGCACTTCGCGCCGACCGAGCGGGCGCGCGCGGCGCTGCGGCGCGAGGGGATCGGCGATGAGCGGATCGTGGTCACCGGCAATACCGGGATCGACGCACTGTTGTGGATGGCAAAGCGGCTGGCATGCCGCGCCGAGCTCAGAACCCGCGCCGAGGCGGTGTTGGCGGCGGCGTTCCCGGGCGGGCTGAGCGGCCGCCGGCTGGTGCTGATGACCGGCCATCGCCGCGAAAGTTTTGACGGCGGCCTGGAACGGGTCGCGCGCACGATCGGGCGCATCGCCACACGCCCTGACGTGGCGATCATCTTTCCGGTTCATCCCAACCCCAATGTGCGGCGCGCCTTTGCCGCCCTTGCCGAGCGGCCCAATATCCGCCTGATCGAGCCGGTCGATTATCCGGAGCTCGTGTATTTGCTTGATCGATGCTGGTTTGTCGTGACCGATTCCGGCGGCATCCAGGAGGAAGCGCCGTCTTTTGGCAAGCCGGTGCTGGTGACCCGCGAGACAACCGAGCGTCCCGAGGCGATGGAGCTGGGCTTGGCCCGGCTGGTCGGCACCGACGAGGAGCGGCTTTACCAAGCGATGACCGCCCTGCTCGACGACCCGCAGGTCTATCGTTCGATGAGCCGGATCGCCAACCCCTATGGCGACGGCAAAGCCAGCGTCCGCATCGGCGACCGGCTTGCCGCCGGCCTCGCGCCGCGCGCGGGCGGCGGCGGCGGCAGCGCCCCGACCCGAGACGCTTAATTCAGCCCTAATAATAGACAAAATTAGAGATGTTTTTGCAGCGATCGTGATTGTGATTGGATCGCCTCTCTTCTATTTATCGTGTCCGATATTGAAAACCGCCAGATCGACATCCGATGATGACTGCAAACATCCTGGTGAACGGCGAGAGCGAACAGGGACAGGCCGGGACCGCCGAAAGGCTCCCGCCGGTGACGGCCGGTCTGGTGATTTTCGCGCTATCGGCGCTGTGCTGGCTGCCGCTGATGTTGCCTTTTGTCGTATTTGGCCGCCTGTGACGGGACGCCCGCCGGGTCGCAATCTCTTCTCAATCGCCGTTCAACGGATGGCCCCAGGCCCGGATCTGGGCGATCCCGGCCTGGTATCCCTTGGGGCTGAGGCTAAAGCTGAACTGGGATTTGGCGGTGTAAACATCGATCAGGATCAAATTCGCATTCGCCAGCTGTTTGATCAGCGCCAGCGCTTGCGGCGCCGGAAAGATGCAATAACGCATCCCGTGACAGGTTGCCGACGGGTTTCGGTCGACGCGCACGACCGCCTTGACCGGCGGCGGGCTGCCGACGATCCCGATATTGCCGGTCTCGATCATGACGACCAGCGCGAACGAGCCTCTGCCGCCATCGGTCGTTTCCCAGAACGGCACCATGATCGAACAGTTGCCACCGCTACCCACGCGTGCGTCGGCGCATTCGGTGATCCAGTCATCGGCTTGGAAATGCTGCGCTGCAAGGCCGGCCGTGGCCCAGGTCAGACAGCCGACGAGCGTGGTCAGGGTTGCGAATGCGGCACGTCGCGGCCGGGCCATCCGGCCGATTGGGTGCGTTCTTGATGTCGGATCGCGACGCATCTTGATTGGCGGTGGGATTGCCCGCGGCGATGTCGCGGGCAAGGGTGTTCGGATCGGCGGCGGCGGTCAAGCAACCCTTTGTGGATGTTGGACAGCGCCAACAAACGCATCGCGCGCCCTTTGCGCCCTTTCGGGTGCTGCCGATGGTCGCAGCCTTCGCCGCCTCGTGTAAAAGGCGCGGTTGCGCGCATGTTTCATCAAATATTAACTCTGAATCCGCTTTGCAGCATCGCAAAACGGAGTTAGGTATAGGTTTGTGAGAAGTCTCGCCAAACGAAATGGAACCAAGCTTGTTAAGGTGACGTTACAGGGAAAATTCCGGCGGCTGTGCGCTTTTTGATAGAGGTGGGTCAGATGCGGCGCGGCCCCACCCTCCCGAAAGAAATGGAGCTCCAAAAGGCGAGGCGCAAATGGGCCGGTCATGGTTCCGCCGGCCGCTGACAAAGGGTGCTGAATGGCGTTTTATCTGGTGACAGGCGGCGCAGGCTTTATCGGCTCTCACCTTGTCGAGGCGCTGATCGACGACGGGCATTCCGTCCGCGTGCTCGACGATCTGTCGAGCGGTCGCCGCGGCAACATGCCAGACGCGGCGGAATTCTTCGAGGCCGACATCACCGATCCCGCCGCCGTGGCGGCGGCGGTCGACGGCGTCGACGGCTGCTTTCACCTGGCCGCGATCGCCTCGGTCGACCGGGCCAACCGCGACTGGCTGCGCACCCACCAGGTCAATCTGACCGGGACCATCAACCTGTTCAACGCGGTGCGGCGTGTCCGGCCGGACAGCCCGCCGGTCGTTTACGCCTCGAGCGCGGCGGTGTATGGCGATTGCGACGGCACCCCGGTCGGCGAAGACGAATGCGTTGCGCCGCTCAGCGCCTATGGCGCCGACAAGCGCGGCTGCGAGCTGCACGCCCGCGCCGCCGGCTCAGCCCATGGCATCCGCACCGCCGGTTTGCGGTTTTTTAATATTTACGGTCCGCGCCAGGATCCGCGTTCACCCTATTCGGGTGTCATTACGATCTTTCTCGACCGGTTGACTCGCGGTCAGCCCGTCGAGATTTTCGGCGACGGTCGTCAAGTACGCGATTTCCTCCATATCAGCGACGCGGTTGCGGCGTTACGACGGGCGATGCCGGCGGCCAGTACGAGTGCGCCGCTGTTCAATGTGTGCACCGGCAAAGGCACCTCGATCACCCGCCTTGCCGAGATCATCGCCGAGCTGTGCGGCAGCAAGCTCGTCATCAGGCACCGCCCACCGCGCTGCGGCGAAATTGCCGTGTCGATCGGGAACCCGCACCGCGCGGCGGCCAGGCTGGGCTTTGTCGCGCGGACCGCCTTGCGCGACGGGCTGGCTTGCACGCTCTCGGCATTCGCTCCTCGGCCGGTGGTCGACGCGCGCGCCGTCGCTTAACCTTCCCCGAACGTCGCCGACCGGCGCCCGCGACCCACCCGCCGGTAACGCTCTGCGCTCGGCCCTGCGCCGCGGCCCGACAACACCGGGGCCGACAACACTGCGCCCGGACACATTGTGCTCGCCGGAACCCGACGCCGCCGTAACCGGCGCCCGGATCGCTCGGCGCCCTCACCGCGCCCGGCTTCATGCCACTCTCGGCCCGCCTCGCCATGCCCGAGTTTGCTCATCGGCATCAACGCAGCCCGCACGCAGCGATCCGAAGCCGGAGCCGGCAGTGATCCGAAGCCGGCAGCGATCCGAAGATTGTCTCGCGCGAACCCGGCAAGCATAGTGCAGGCTGAGCAGGTGCGGAGATTTGCCGGGCGAGGTCATCATGGCGGATTTTGATCTGGTCATCCGCGGCGGCACCGTCGCCACCGCCGCCGACACGACAAACTGCGATGTCGGCATCAAGGACGGCGCGGTCGCGGCGCTCGGGCGTCAGCTGGGCGCGGGCCTGCGCGAGATCGACGCGCGCGGCAAGCTGGTCCTCCCCGGCGGTATCGACAGCCATTGTCATATCGAGCAACGCTCTTCGGCCGGGGTCATTTGTGCCGACGATTTCTACAGCGGCACCGTCGCCGCCGCGTTTGGTGGGACCACGACCGTGATCCCGTTTGCGGCACAGCATCGCGGCCAGTCGCTGCGCCAAGTGGTCGAGGATTATCATGCCGCAGCGCAGCCAAAGGCGGTCATCGACTACGCCTTTCACTTGATCATCTCCGACCCGACAGAACAGGTGCTGGGTCAGGAGTTGCCGGCGTTGATCCGCGACGGCTATACCTCGTTCAAAGTCTACATGACCTACGACCTGTTGCAGCTCGACGACCACCAGCTGCTTGACATCCTGGCCTTGGCGCGGCGCGAGGGCGCGCTCGTTATGGTTCATGCCGAGAATTACGACATGATCCGCTGGTTGACCGCGCGGCTGCTGGAGAGCGGGCGCACCGCCCCGCGTTACCATGCGGTCAGCCACGCCCGGCTGGCTGAAGGCGAGGCGACCCACCGGGCGATCAGTCTTGCCCAATTGCTGGACGTGCCGATCCTGCTGGTCCACGTCTCGGCGCCCGAAGCGATCGAGGAGATCCGCAGCGCCCAGACCAAGGGGCTCAAGATCTATGGCGAGACTTGCCCGCAATACTTGTTTCTGACCGCCGAGGACATCGCCCGGCCCGGCCTCGAAGGGGCCAAATACTGCTGCAGCCCGCCGCCTCGCGACCAGGCCGGACAGGAAGCGGTCTGGGCCGGGCTCAAAAACGGCACCTTTCAGGTGTTTTCGTCGGACCATGCCCCCTACCGCTTCGACGCATCGGGCAAGCTGCCGCATGGCGAGCACACCACGTTCAAAGCTGTCGCCAACGGCGTCCCCGGGATCGAATTGCGCCTGCCGCTGTTGTTCTCCGAGGGCGTGGGACGCGGCCGGCTTGACCTCAACGCCTTTGTCGCGTTGACCGCGACCAACCACGCCAAGCTCTACGGGCTCTATCCCCGGAAAGGCACGATCGCGGTCGGCAGCGACGCCGATATTGCGATCTGGGACCCGGGCCGCGAGACGATCGTCAGCGCCGCAATGCTGCACGACAATGTCGGTTACACGCCTTACGAAGGCCGCCACCTGCATGGCTGGCCGGTCACCGTGTTGAGCCGCGGCCGCGTTGTTGTCGAGGATGGTGCGCTCGTCGCCGGGCGCGGCAGTGGCGCATTTCTGCCCTGTGCGTTGTCGGAATTTGCCAAACCCGCCGGCATCGCCGTCCCCGAGCTTGCCTACGCCGCCGGCCACGGAGCGCCGCTGGTCTGAACGCCCCGCCTGGCGCGTCATAGGGCGCGTTTGGGCTTCTGTCGCCCGCCCCGCTCAGGCTAGATCTAAGACCCCCACGGAGGAAAGCCGCAATGCTCGACCAGCCCATCACCAGCAAAATGATCGCCGAGAAGGACGGCGCCATTGGCCGGCTGATTTTCAACAATCCGGCCAGGCACAACGCCGTCTCGCTCGAGATGTGGGAGGCGGTGGCCCAGATCGTCGACGATTTCGAGAAAGACGATGCGATCCGGGTGATTGTCGTCAGCGGTGCCGGTGGCCGGGCATTTGTGTCGGGCGCCGACATCTCCGAATTCAAGGAGCGGCGCGCCTCCGAAGAAGCGGCGGCGGCCTATGCCAGGATTTCCGAAGGGGCGCGGCTGCGGCTTCAGGAAACGCTCAAACCCACAATTGCGATGATCCGCGGCTATTGCATCGGCGGCGGGGTCGGAACCGCGCTCGCCTGCGACATGCGCATCGCCGCCGCCGGCTCAAAATTCGGCATCCCGGCGGCAAAGCTCGGCCTTGGCTATGCCTATGACGGGATCAAGAAGCTGGTCGATCTGGTCGGCCCGGCCCATGCCCGCGAGATCTTTTTCACCGCGCGTCAGTTTACCGCCGAAGAAGCCTTACGTATGGGGCTGATCAACCAGGTTGTCCCGGATGCCGAGCTGGAGAGTTATGTCAACAATTACTGCGCATTGATTGCGGAAAATGCGCCGCTGACCGTGCGCGCCGCCAAGGTCGCGATCCGCGAAGCGCTGAAAGACGAGTCCGAGCGCGATCTGGCCCTGTGCAAGCGCCTGGTCGATGAGTGCTTCGCCAGCACCGATTACGCCGAAGGCCGCACCGCCTTTATGGAAAAGCGCAAACCCGTGTTCCGCGGGCGGTGAAGGCATAGAGGGCGCCCCCAACCGCCCGCGGCGCCCGCCTAGCCGCCAAGAACCGATCCGACCGGAATATCGATCTCGGTCGAAGCGAGCTTAGGGCCGTCGTCGACGCGGATGCGCGACACCTCGACAAACCCCCCTTGCGCCAGGATCCGCAATCCGGCCGGTCCCGCCGCGACCACCTCGCCGATCTTCTTGCCGCGTACCGCGCCAAAGGTCGGGGCGATGATTTTTTTGGCGTCGAACAGATAGAGCTTCTTGTCGTCCCACATCGTCCAGGCGCCCGGGGCGGGGTTGCAGCCGCGAATCAGGTCGTAGACAAAATCGACGTGACTGGCCCAGTTGATGTGGCTTTCGGCTTCGCGCACCCAGCCTTCATAGGTTGCCCGGTCTTCGTCCTGGGTGGTCTCGGTGGCGCGGCCCGAGACGACAAGATCGGCGGCCTCGACGAGCGCCTGAATCCCGAGCGGGAAGATCTTGTCGAAATACAGCGAACCGGCGGTGTCGTCGGGACCGATCGGCACCCGTTTTTGCAGAATTACCGGGCCTTCGTCGAGACCGGGGGTCGGACGGAAGATCGACAATCCGGTCTCGCTGCGGCCGCGAATGATCGCCCACGGGATCGAAGACGGACCCCGATGCAGCGGCAGCAGCGAGGGATGGAACTGGATCATGCCGTGCTTGGGAATTGCGCAGAATTCGGGCGGTGCAAACTGCAAGACATAGGCCATGACCCCGAGATCGGCGTTGCATTCGGCCAGCGCCGCCTTCGCCTCATCGGCGGAAAATCGCGCAAAACGGTGCACGCTAAGCTTTTTCTCCTCGGCCGCGGCGACCAGGGGATCGGGCCGCGCCCCCGGCCGTTCGGGGGCGGCAAACACGCCGGCGACCTCGTCGCCGCGGGCCAGAAAGGCGTCGAGCGCTGCCTTGCCAAAGGCCTGTTGGCCGACGATGACAATGCGCATTTCACTCCCTCCGATTGCGAGGCTGTGTGCAGCCACAAGGTTTCATGCCCGGCCGGGTCTCGGCAAGCCTGCACCGCGCGGCGGATGATTGCGCCCCTCTCGCCCGACCTTTCCGACGATCATCGCGGTCAGGCCGGACCGCTGACGCCGGCTTCGCCGAACGTCGCCATGCCATTGTGGCAGGCCACCGCCGCTTTCAGCACACCCAGCGCCAACGTCGCCCCCGACGCCTCGCCAAGCCGCATCCCGAAATCGAACAGCGGCCGCTGACGCATGTGTTCCAGCAATTGGCGATGCCCCGGCTCAGCCGAAAGATGCGCGACAACGCAGTGATCGAGCGCCCGCGGATCGGCGGCAAACAAGACCGCCGCCGCCGCGGTCGCGGCAAAACCATCGAGCACGACCGGCACCCGCCCAAGCCGCGCGGCCATGACCGCGCCGGTGATCGCGGCCAGCTCCAAGCCGCCGAGACAGCGCAGCATATCGAAACTATCACCCGCGGCGTGGCGGTGGAGGGCAACGGCTTCGCCGACGACGCGGCGTTTGTTGTCAAGTGCGGCACCGGCAACGCCGGTCCCGGGCCCGGTCCACAGCGCCGCCTCGCCGCCAAACAGCGCCATGCACAACGCCGCCGCTGCGGTCGTGTTGCCGATTCCCATCTCGCCGACCGCCAGCACGTCGAGGCCGGGCTCGACCGCCATCATGCCATAGGCGATCGCCCGGGCGCAGTCTTCCTCGCTCATCGCCGCGGCGACGGTGATGTCGGCCGTTGGGGTCTCGAGGTTCATTTCATAGACGCGCAGATCGGCGTCGACGACGCGGCAGAGTTGGTTGACCGCGGCCCCTCCGGCGATGAAATTCTGCACCATCTGCGCGGTGACCGTGGCCGGATAGGCCGACACCCCGCGTGCCGCCACACCATGATTGCCGGCAAACACAACCGTGCGCGGATGGTCGAGCCGCGGCGGGTGGCGGGCCTGCCATGTCGCCATCCAGATCGCCAGTTCTTCAAGCCGGCCCAGCGAACCGGCGGGCTTGGTCAATTGGGTTTGGCGCAGGGCCGCAGCGCTGCCGGCGTCGAGGTCGGGGCCGGGCAGATGCCTCAGCATCGCGCGGATTTCGTCGAGATTGGCGGCAGGCTCGGTCATGTCGAAAGCTCCGTCGGGGGGCGCGATCCTGTCGCAATCATGCCCCAATCCCCAAGCAAAAACCGCGAAACGAAGGGTCGCGGCTTCGGGTATCCTTGTGCCAATGCACGCATCTGACCCGTCGGCCGCGCGGCGGCCGGGCATCGTTGGCGGCTTCGCCGCGGCTGTCGCCTTTTTTACCCGCATCCCGGTGTCGGCGCCGGCCGGCGACTGGCCTCTCGCCGAGGCCGCCTGGGCCTTCCCGTTGGTCGGCGCCGGGATTGGCGCAACCTCGGCGCTTGTGTTTTTGACGGCGCAGCTGTTACGGCTCGGTGATTTGCCGGCGGCCCTGCTGGCCCTGCTGGCCGGCGTGTTCCTGACCGGTGCGCTGCACGAGGACGGGCTCGCCGACACCGCCGACGGCATCTTCGGCGGCAGTGAGCGCGAGCGGCGGCTGGCAATCATGCGCGACAGCCGTCACGGAACCTTCGCCGTGTTGGCGCTGGCGTTTAGCGTCGGGTTGCGGGCGGCGGCATTGGCGCAGATCGGCGAGGTGGTGTTCGCCGGGTTGGCGCTGATCGCCGCGCACGCCGTCGCGCGCGGGTTCCTGCCGGTGGCGATGTGGCTGTTGCCGCCGGCGCGCAGCGACGGGCTCGGCGCCACAGCCGGTCGGCCGCGCCCGGCGCGGATGGCGGCAGCAGCGGTGATCGCGCTCGCGATTACCGGCGCAGCACTGGGTCCGATCGGCGGCCTGTCGGCCGTCGCCGTCGCCGGCCTCGCGGTGGTTGGCGCCGCCGGTCTCGCCCGCCGCCGGATCGGCGGCTATACCGGCGACGTGCTGGGTGCGCTTGAACAGGTTGGCGAAACCGCGATGCTGCTTGCTGCGCTCTGGCTTCGTTGAGCGCTCGCGCGCGATTCTTGAACAACGCCCAGGGCCGCGGCGTCTTGGGCAAGCGGCGCTGCCGATCCGGCTTGGATCATCGAGCAAGCCGGGCGATCGAACGTCAAAAGCACAAGACGGTGCCGGCGGCTTATGTTAGCGTCGCGTCTGCGATGCGACAGGGAAGTCCGGTGCGACGCCGGCGCTGCCCCCGCAACTGTAAGCGGCGAGCCCGCGGCAATGACCACTGGCGCACCGTCTTCCCGACCGCGGGAAGATCGGGCGAGCGCTGGGAAGGTGCCGTGGGCGGTGACCCCGAGCCAGGAGACCTCCGCATCGCACACTGGGATGCTTCCTCGGGCGGAGGGAAGAACCAATGCCGGTCGAGATGGGGCGAGGAGCGCGCGCCGCGCTGCCGCGAGTGACCCTGGTCCTGGGCGGGGCCCGTTCGGGCAAAAGCCGCTATGCCGAGAGAATGGTCGAAGCCGCGGCGGCGGTCGGCACCTATTGCGCAACCGCGCAAGCGGGCGACGCCGAGATGGCGGCGCGCATCGCCGCGCACCGCGCCCGGCGCGGGGCGTTCTGGCGCACCGTCGAGGAGCCGCGCGCGATCGCCGCGGTCATCGCCGCCGAAGCCGCAGACGCGCGCCCGTTGCTGATCGATTGCCTGACCCTATGGCTGTCGAACCTGATGCTCGCCAACGCAGCTCTCGAAGAGGAGAGCGAGCGGCTGTACGCAGCGCTGCGTCTCGCCAACGGCCCGGTGGTATTGGTCGCCAACGAGGTCGGAATGGGGCTCGTTCCGGAAACCGCGCTCGGGCGGCGCTTCCGCGACGCCGCCGGCTTTCTTAACCAGCAGATCGCCGCCTTCGCCGACCGCGTCGTCTTTGTCGCCGCCGGGTTGCCGCTCGTATTGAAGGGCGGCTGAGCGATGCGCCGCGTTCCCGCAACGATCGTGACCGGCTTTCTTGGCGCCGGAAAGACCACGCTTGTCCGCCATCTTTTGCGCCGCGCCGAGGGCCGGCGAATCGCGGTGGTGGTCAACGAATTTGGCGCCGTTGGGATTGACCGCGAGTTGTTGCTTGGCTGCGGTGAGGCAACCTGCCGGGAAGGCGACATCGTCGAACTCGCCAATGGCTGCCTGTGCTGCACCGTCGCCGACGAGTTTCTGCCATCCCTGACCCGGCTGCTCGACCGCCCCACACCCCCCGAACACATCCTGATCGAGACCTCGGGGCTGGCCTTGCCCAAACCCCTATTGCAGGCCTTTCTGTGGCCGGATGTGCGCACGCGGGTGACGGTTGACGGCGTCTTAACGGTGATCGACGCCGCGGCATTTGCCGCCGGTCGTTTTGCCGAGGATCCGGCAGCGGTCGCGCGTCAACGCGCCGCCGATCCCGCCTTTACCCATGACAACCCGCTCGAGGAAGTGTTTTCCGACCAGCTTGCCTGCGCTGATCTGGTGATTTTGAACAAGGCCGATCTGGTCGCCGCTGACCGGCTGGCCGCATCGCGTCGCGAGCTCGAACGGAAATTGCGCCCCGGCGTCAGGGCGGTGGTTGCCCATAACGCCGCCGTACCGGCCACTGTCGCGCTTGGCCTGGACGCTGCGGCCGAGGACGATCTCGCCGCGCGGCCATGCGGCCACGACCTGGACGAAGCGCACGACCACGACGATTTTTCGAGCATGGTCGTCGAGTTCGGCGCGGTCAGCGATACCGCCGCATTTTTCCGGCGGCTGCGGGCGACGATCACCGCGCATGACGTGCTAAGGGTCAAGGGGTTCGTCGATGTGCCCGGTCGCGAGCGGCGGCAGGTCGTGCAGGCGGTCGGCGACCGGATCCAACACTATTTCGACCGAGCCTGGAGAGCGGACGAAATCCGCGCGACGCGCCTCGTCGTGATCGGCAAAAAGGGCTTCGACGGCAGCGCCGTCGCGGCCGCCCTGGCGGACTGATGCACCTCTTGGCGACGGTCCCGGGCGTGATCGCCGACGGCTCGGCCGCCGTCGATCTCGGGCAAACCCCCGGAGATATTGTCGTCTTATCAAGCGCCGACACCGAGCTTGCCTTGCTGTCGGGCGCGCAAAAGCGCCGCCTCGCCCAATGCTCGCACGCACCGCGGCTGCGACTTGCGCCGGTTGGGCGGCTGGGGCACCATTTCTCGGTCGATCTTTACATGGACAGCGTCGCCGGCGCCCGGCTGGTTGTGGCCCGCATTCTCGGCGGGGCGGCCTATTGGCCCTATGGCGTCGAGCGCCTCGCGGCGACCTGCCGCGAGCACAACATCCCGCTGGCGTTGCTGCCCGGCGACGACAAGCCAGACCCGGAACTGGCCGCACTCTCGACCGTCATGCCCGATGCCTGGCGGCGGCTATGGCGCTACCTTGCCGAAGGCGGCCCCGCTAATGCGGAAAATTTTCTGCGTTACGCCGGCACGCTGATCGGCCGGCAAACGGATTGGGCCGAGCCCGCGCCGCTGCTGCGCGCCGGGCTCTATTGGCCGGGCGACCACCTGCCGACCCTCGAGGACATCGCCGCCCATTGGCGCGACCATCCGGGTGCGGCGGCCGAGGACGGGCTCGTTCCGATCGTCTTCTACCGCGCGCTTGTCCAATCCGGGAACACGGCGCCGATCGATGCGCTGGTCGCGCAGTTGAGCGCGCGCCGGCTGCGCCCGCTGCCGATCTTTGTGCACAGCCTGAAAGACCGCGAGGCGGCGGCGTTGCTCGGCGCGGTCCTGGCCGAACACAGGCCCGCCGTGATCCTGAATGCGACCGGTTTCTCGACGCGAGCCGGGGCCGCCCCCGACCCGCTCGCCATCGCCGATTGCCCGGTGCTGCAAATTGTTTTTGCCGGTTGTGACGAGCCGCAGTGGCGCTCCGGCATGCGCGGCCTCGGCTCCGCCGACCTGGTCATGAATGTCGTGCTGCCCGAGATCGACGGCCGCATCCTGGCGCGGGCGGTGTCGTTCAAAGCGCCGCTCGGCCGCGACCCGGACACCGAAATCGACCTCGCCGGTTACCGGCCGGTTGCCGATCGCGTGAGGTTCGTCGCCGATCTGGCGCGCAACTGGGCAAGGCTGCGCCACAAGCCTCCATCCGAGCGGCGGATAGCCCTGATTCTCGCCAACTATCCGAACCGTGACGGCCGGATCGGCAACGGGGTCGGTCTCGACACACCGGCCTCGGCGGTGGCGATTATCAACGCGTTGGCGGCGTGCGGCTATCGCACCGGCGAGATGCCGGCACAGCCGCAGGCGCTGGTCGATCGGCTGCTTGCCGGCCCCACCAATGCCCGGCCAGAGCGACCGGCCGGCGAAACATTGTCTTTTGCCGATTATTCGATCTTCTTCGCAGCCCTCGCGCCGTCGGTGCAGCGCGCCATCGTCGACCGCTGGGGCCCGGGCGAGCGCGACCCCCTCTTTCGCCCGGGTCGCCTCGATTGCGGCCGGTTTGCCATTCCCGGCTTCCGCGAGGGCAACATTGCCGTGCTGGTCCAGCCGGCGCGCGGCTACAACATCGACCCGAAAGCCACCTATCACGATCCGGCGCTGGTGCCGCCGCACGGCTATCTCGCCACCTATGCTTGGCTTGCCGAAGAGTTTCGCGCCGACGCAGTCGTTCATCTCGGCAAGCATGGCACGCTCGAATGGCTGCCCGGCAAAGCCCTCGCTTTGTCTGCCGAGTGCTTTCCCGAGGTGGTGCTGCCGCCGCTGCCCCACCTCTACCCGTTTATCGTCAACGACCCCGGCGAAGGCACACAAGCAAAGCGGCGCGCGCAAGCGGTCATCATCGATCATTTGACCCCGCCGCTGACCCGCGCCGGCAGCTACGGACCAATGGCCGAACTCGAGCATCTGATCGACGAATATTACGAGGCGGGCCGGGCCGACCCGCGGCGGATCGCACCGCTCTGCGCGGCGATCCTCGAACGTGCCCGCGCGGCCGGGCTCGATCGCGACTGCGCGATCGCCGCTTCCGACGACGACGCCACCGCCTTGCGCAAGCTCGACGGATTTTTGTGCGAGCTGAAGGAATTGCAGATCCGCGACGGATTGCACGTGTTTGGCCGCAGCCCGGAGGGGCGCGAGCTCGACGGCTTGTTGGCCGCCCTCGCCCGGCCGGTGCGCGGCGCCCGGCCCGAAGACCGGTCGCTGACCGCCGCGCTGGCCGAAGACCTGGCGCTCGGCGCCGATCCGCTGGCGGCGGATCCGGCCGCGCCATGGACCGGCCGCCGCCCCGGCGTATTGGGCGACCGGGCATCCTGGCGCAGCGCCGGCGACACCGTCGAGCGGCTGGAGGCGCTCGCCGAACGCCTGATCCGCGGCGAGACCCGACCTGACCCGGAATGGTCGCGCACACGGAGCGTGCTCGACTGGGTCGAGCGCTGTCTGCGGCCGGCAGTCGCCGCCTGCGGCGACGCTGAAATCGCCGGGTTGTTGGCCGGTCTCGATGGTCGCTTTGTGGCCCCTGGCCCGGCCGGGGCGCCAAGCCGCGGGCGACCGGAGGTGTTGCCCACCGGGCGCAATTTCTTTTCGCTCGACACCCGCGCCGTGCCGACCCAGACAGCCTGGCAGCTCGGCTGGAAGTCGGCGGCGATGTTGGTCGAACGCCATGCCCAGGAATACGGCTCCTGTCCAGAACGGGTCGTGCTCTCGGCCTGGGGCACCGCCAACATGCGCACCGGCGGTGACGATATCGCCCAGGCTCTGGCGCTGATCGGGGCGCGCCCGGTCTGGGAGGCGGCCAGCGGCCGGGTAACCGGGTTCGAGATCCTCCCGGCCGCGGTGCTCGACCGGCCGCGGGTCGATGTGACATTGCGGATTTCGGGATTTTTTCGTGATGCGTTCCCCGGCCTCATCGATCTTTTTGATTCGGCGGTGCGCGCCGTTGCCGCGCTCGACGAGCCGGCCGCGGTCAACCCGCTTGCCGCCCGCTTTGCCGCCGACCGCCGCACGCTCGAAGCCGGGGGCATGGCGCCCGACGCCGCCGCGCGCTGCGCCGGCTACCGCATTTTTGGCGCCAAACCGGGAGCCTATGGGGCCGGGTTGCAGGTGCTGCTCGACGAGCGGATTTGGCGGGACGAGAGCGATCTCGCGGAAGTCTGGCTCGGCTGGAGCAGTTACGCCTACGGCGCCGGCGGGAATGGCGAAGGCCAGCGGGCGATGCTCGAGCGCCGGCTCGCCGCCGCCGAGGCGGTGTTGCACAACCAGGACAACCGCGAGCACGACCTGTTGGACAGCGACGACTACTACCAGTTCGAGGGCGGCCTGGCGCTGGTTGTACGGCAATTGTCGGGGCGTGCCCCGGCGGTCTGGCACAACGACCATTCGCGGCCCGAGGCGCCCCGCATCCGCAGCCTGCGCGAGGAGATCGGGCGGGTCGTGCGCGGCCGCGCCGCCAATCCGCGCTGGATCGCCGGGGTGATGCGCCATGGCTATAAGGGCGCGGCCGAGATCGCCGCGACCGTCGATTACCTGTTTGCCTTTGCCGCCACCGCCCGGGCCGTCGACGACACGCATTTCGACGCGCTCTATGAGGCCTATCTCGGCGATGCGGCGGTGCGCGGCTTTATGGCCGAGCACAATCCGGCGGCTCTGGCCGAGACCGAGGACCGGTTTCGCGAGGCGATCGAGCGCGGATTGTGGCGCCCGCGCCGCAACGCCGTGCGCGACGCCCTGATGCGGGAGCGCGGCCGATGAGCGGGCGCGCGCCGGGCGAGGACGAACTCAATCGCCGCCATAACGAGAAGGCGGCGCGGCGCAAGGCGGTGCGCGCGCGCATCCTGGCCGGCAAGACCGAGGAACGAGGGCTGTTGATCGTCCATACCGGCAAGGGCAAGGGCAAATCGACCGCCGCTTTCGGCCTGGTGCTGCGCTGCCTTGGCCATGGCATGCGGGTCGGCATCGTGCAATTTGTCAAGGGCGCCTGGACCAGCGGCGAGCGGCTGGCGTTGGAACGCTTTTCCGATCTCGTGACCTGCCGGGCGATGGGCGAAGGTTTTACCTGGGACACGCAGGATCGCGCCCGCGACATCGCCGCGGCCCGGCGCGCCTGGGATATGGCGCGGGCGATGATTGCCGACCCCGCCTATCGGCTGGTCGTGCTCGACGAGCTCAATATCGTGCTGCGCTACGACTACCTGCCGATTGCCGAGGTCACGGCAACCCTGGCGGCAAAGCCGCGCGATTTGCATGTCGTGGTCACCGGGCGCAACGCCAAGCCGGAATTGATCGCGGCGGCCGATCTCGTCACCGAAATGAGCCTGGTCAAGCACCCCTTTCGCGCCGGCGTCAAAGCCCAACCGGGGATCGAGTTTTGACGCCGCGAGCGTTGATGCTGCAAGGCACTGGGTCTGATGTCGGCAAATCGCTGTTGCTGGCCGGACTGGCGCGCGCTTTCACGCGCCGCGGGCTCAATGTGCGCCCGTTCAAGCCACAAAACATGTCGAACAACGCCGCGGTCACCGCCGATGGCGGCGAGATCGGCCGGGCCCAGGCGTTACAGGCGCGCGCTTGCGGGGTCGTGCCGCGCAACGACATGAACCCGGTCCTGTTGAAGCCGCAATCGGAAGGCGGCGCCCAGATCGTCGTCGAAGGCCGCATCTGGCGCAGCGCTTCGGCGAGCGAGTATCGAGAATTGGCGCCAAGATTGCTGCCGCGTGTGCGGGCGGCCTTTGAACGGCTCGCCCGCGACGCCGATTTGGTTCTTGTCGAGGGCGCGGGGAGCCCGGCCGAGATCAATCTGCGCGCCGGCGATATCGCCAATATGGGTTTTGCTCTCGCATCCGCCGTGCCGGTGGTGCTGGTCGGCGACATCGAGCGCGGCGGGGTCATCGCCCAACTCGTCGGCACCCATGCTTTGCTCGACGCGGCCGAACGCGATCTGCTGGCCGGATACATCGTCAACAAATTCCGCGGGGATGTGCGGCTGTTCGCTGGCGGCATGACCGCGATCGGCGCACGCACCGGGCTGCGCGCGTTCGGGGTGGTTCCGTACTTTCCGGCTGCCGGGCTGCTGCCCGCCGAGGATTCGATGGGGTTGACGCAGCGCGCGCGGGCGGATTGGCCCGCAACCCCGTCAATGCCGGCGCTCGCCGCCGGGAACGGCGCGCGGCGACCGACGCCGCCATCTTGCCGCGGGCAACAGGCCCGGCTTGGCATCGCCGTGCCGGTGCTGCCGCGGATTGCCAATTTCGACGATCTCGACCCGCTGCGCGCCGAGCCCGATGTCGATCTGGTCATGGTGGCGCCCGGGCGGCCGCTGCCGCGGGAGGCGGCGCTGATCATCCTGCCCGGTTCGAAAGCGACCATCGCCGATCTCGCCTTTTTGCGCCGCGAGGGTTGGGATATCGACATCCTCGCGCATCGCCGCCATGGGGGCCGGGTGCTCGGGATTTGCGGCGGATACCAGATGCTCGGCCGCATTATCGCCGATCCCAACGGCATGGAGGGGCCGCCGCAGGCCGTGCCCGGGCTGGCCCTGCTCGACATCGAGACGACTCTCGCCAACCACAAGCGGCTCGGATATGTCCGCGGCCACGACCTGGCCAGTTCCATGCCGATCGCGGGCTACGAAATGCATCTCGGCCGGACTTGCGGGTCCGGTTTGGCGCGGCCGATGCTGTCGCTCTGCGGCCGTGCCGAGGGGGCCGTCAGCGGCGACGGTCTGGTCGCCGGCTGCTATGTGCATGGCCTTTTCGCCAATGACGGTTTTCGCCGCGCGCTGCTTGCGAGCCTGGGCGGCGCGGCGCGCGCGCAGGCCTATCAGCATTCGGTCGACGCGACGCTCGATGCGCTCGCCGGCCACCTCGAACAACACCTCGATCTCGACGCGCTGTTGGCCGCCTCGCGGCCGGTCGCCTTCAGCTGAAGAGGCCGGCATGCGCGGCAAGCCAGGCTCCGACAACAAGCCCCCATTGCAACAGACAGGCGTGCGTGTAGAGCGCCAGCGCGCGCGCGATGTCAGCGGGCGCCGCCTGCACCCGGCCCTCGCCGACCCAGGGATCGCAGACCATGCCTTCGGCATAGCGGCGCGGGCCGGCGAGCGCCAGACCGAGGGCCCCGGCCATGGCCCCTTCCGGCCAGCCGGCATTGGGCGAGCGGTGCTTGCCGGCGTCGCGCAGCATGATCGCCACCGCCCGCGCCGGACGCGCTGCGGGCGAAAACACCGCCGCGATCGCGATCAGCACGCCGCTGAGCCGGGCCGGAACCAGATTGACCAAGTCGTCAAAACGCGCCGCCGCCCAGCCAAAGGCGCGGTAGCGCGGCGTCCGGTGCCCGACCATGCTGTCGAGGGTGTTCGCCATTTTGTAGGCAAACAGGCCGGGCAGCCCCAGAACCAGATACCAGAACACCGGGGCCACGACCCCGTCGTTGAAATTTTCGGCGAGGCTTTCAATCGCGGCGCGCGCGACGCCATACGCGTCGAGGCTCGCAGGCTCGCGGCCGACAATGTGGCTAACGGCGTCGCGCCCGGCGACGACCCCGCCCCGGGCGAGCGCGCCTCCCACCGCGGCAACATGGTCGTACAGGCTGCGCTGGGCGACCAGTACTGCAATCAGCCAGGTTTCGAGGATGGCGCCGGCGAAGCTGCCGCGGCACAGCCGGGCGACGACCACGCCCAGCGCGGCCGCGCCGCCCACCAGCGTCAACACCGTGACCACGCCGCGCCCGCGCCGTGCTGCTTCGCTGCGCGTCGCGCGGTTCAATTTGCGGTCGAAAAAAGCGACGGCCCGCCCGGCGACGGCGATCGGGTGCGGGACATGGGAAAACAGCAGCGGCATGTCGCCGAGCCACGCATCGACCGCAAGCCCGGCGGCCAGCAGCAGCAACGGGTCGGCGGCAGCCGCGGACATGGCGCGGCTAATTACGGTGGACTTCGAAGGAGGGTCAAGCGATGACCGAGACTGGGGTCGTGCTGTGCGGGCATGGGAGCCGCGACCCCGAGGCGATTGCCGAGTTCGAACGCCTGGCCGCGGCGCTGCGCGCCCGTTTGCCGGGTCTCGGCTTTGCCGCGGGCTATCTCGAATTCGCGCGCCCGACCATCCACGAAGCCCTTTCCGGTCTCGCCGCAAGCGCCGCGCGCCGTATCCTCGCCATTCCCGGCATGCTGTTTGCGGCGAGCCATGTGAAGAACGACCTGCCCTGGGAGATCAACAGTTTTGCCGCCGCGAATCGCGGTATCGAGGTCGTACTCGGACGCGATCTCGCGATCGATCCCAAATTGTTGCGCGCGGCCGCCGCGCGCATCGCCGCAGCGATGCCGCCGGGCATCGCCCCGGCCGACACCGTGCTGGTCGTGGTCGGCCGCGGTACCAATGATCCCGACGCCAATTCGAATATCTCCAAAGTGGCGCGCATGCTTTGGGAGGGAATGGGGTTTGGCTGGGCCGAGACCGCTTACAGCGGCGTTGCCTATCCCCGCGTCGACCAGTCCTTGAGCCGCGCCGCCCGGCTGGGTTTTCGCCACATCGTGGTCTTTCCCTACTTTCTGTTCACCGGGGTTTTGGTCAAACGCATCTACGCCCAGACCGACGCGGTCGCCAACCGCTTTCCGTCGGTCGAGTTTGTCAAGGCGCCCTATCTCGGCGACCACCCGGCCGTGCTCGACGCGTTTTGCGAGCGCATCGCGGAATTGGACCGCGCCCAGCCGGCGATGAATTGCCAGCTGTGCAAATACCGCACCCAGATCGTCGGCTACGAAGCCGACGCCGGAACGCCGCAGGCGGGACATCATCACCATGTGCGCGGCATCGGCTTGGGCCATGCGGCCGAGCATTCACACCCGCATGGCGACGATCACCCGCATCCGCATCATCCCCATCCTCACGGTTGATGTTCGACATTTTCATTATGGCCGATTGGAGCGCGGCCAATATTCCGCGGATCGGCCGCGACAGCATTTGGCTGTGCCGTCGCGGCGCCGAGGGCGAGGAGTTGGTCAATCCGCCGACCCGCCACCAGGCGCGCGCGATGCTGACGGCGTGGCTCGCCGAGGCCCACGAGGCGGGGCGGCGCGTGCTGCTCGGCTTTGACTTCCCGTTCGGCTATCCGGCCGGCTTTGCCGCCCGGCTCGGGCTTGCCGGGCCGCCCTGGCGTGCGGTTTGGGACGAGATTGCCGCCTTGATCAAAGACGGCGAAGACAATAGCAACAATCGCTTTGATGTCGCCGAGGCCTTCAACCGGCGGATCTCGGGCGACGTCTTTCCGTTTTGGGGCTGTCCGTCAAAACCGGACCGCCGGCATTTGCGCGGCAAACATCATCGCCGGCACGAGCATGGCGGGCTGGCCGAGCGCCGCCTCGTCGACCTCTATATCCCGAGAGCCCAGCCTTGCTGGAAGCTGCTCGGCGCCGGCTCGGTCGGCGGCCAAGCCCTGACCGGTATCCCGGTGGTCCGTGCATTGCGCGACCACCCGCGGTGGCGAGAGGCAACCCGGATCTGGCCCTTCGAGACCGGGCTGTGCGCCCCGGGGGAGGCGCGGATCGTCATCGCCGAGGTCTATCCCTCGCTATGGGCCGTCAAACAGGCCGAAGGCGAGCCGAAGGACGCCGCCCAGGTGCGCGCGGTTGCGGGCTTTTTTGCCGCGCGAGAGAAGAGCGGCGAACTCGGAGCGCTGTTTTTTGGCGATCCGGGCTTGACCGCGGCGCAGCGCGCGCAGGTCGAGCGCGAGGAAGCGTGGACGCTGGGGGTCACGGCCGCCGGGCAGCGTCCGATCCCGGTGCCGGACCCCGCCCGGTCGGTCGCCTGCGTGCACGCCGCGGGCACTCTCCCCGCCACGGGCCGCGGAAGAAGATTATCGCCGCGGTTCGCCTATCTGCCCGGTCCGCCAGCGATCACCCGCCGCTTTTTCTCCCGCACCGCCGGCATGTCCACGGCCGCCGGCGTTCATGCCCCGGAGCAGCCGGTTTGCGGCCGCTCGCTCTCAACGACAAGACCGGCGTGACATGGCGGGCGGGCGGCACGGCCGGCTTTACGGGATCGGGGTCGGGCCCGGCGACCCCGAACTTGTGACCTTGAAGGCGCTGCGCCTGCTGCGCGCCGCCGATGTCGTCGCCTATCCCGCGACCGAGCGAGGCGACAGTTTCGCCCGCGCGATCGTGGCCCGCTGGCTCGGACGCGGGCAACACGAGATCGCGATCCGCTTTCCGATGCGGCCCGGCCCGCCACCCGCGCGCGTCTATGACGACGCGGCCGCCGCGCTCGCCGCCCAGCTCGATGCCGGCCATGATGTGGCGCTGCTGTGCCAGGGTGACCCGCTGGTCTATGGCAGCTTTATCGGGATCGCGGAGCGGCTGGCAACGCGCTGTTCGATCGAGGTGGTGCCCGGCGTCACCTCGGTGACCGCCGGCGCCGCCGCCGCCGCCTGGCCGCTGGCGGCGCGTGACCAGCCGCTGGCCATCATTCCGGCGACCCTCGCCGCGGCCGATCTCGCCGACGCCGTCGCCGGCGCCAAGGTCGCGGTGATCGTCAAGCTCGGTCGCCACCTGGCCAAGGTCAAAGGCGCATTGGCCGAGCTCGGCCTGTTGGCGGGTGCGGTCTATGTCGAGCATGCCAGCCTGCCCGACCAACGCGTGCGGCCGTTGGCCGAGATCGACACGGCCCCCTATTTCTCGCTGGTCTTGGTCGCGCCGGTTGCACGCCGGCTTTCCGGCGGCCCGGGCTAAACTCGCCGGAACGCTCTTCCCTCGCCTCCAGACCGCGATCCTTCCCGGCTCGCAAGGGTGGGATGGCCGATCACGGGCGGCTCGGCAGAGGGTGCCGCGAAGCCGCGCGCAACCGGCACGACAAGTCAGACAAGCACGCTATTAATCGCAGCGTGCAGCAACAGAGGAGGACGTCGTCATGAGCCCCGCTTCACGACCGCGCTCGGCGCGGCTCCAGGAGCTGATCCATCGCCGCGACAAGGTGCTGGCGGTCATGCACCCGCCAACCGCAGCCCATGCGCGGATCATGGAAAAGGCCGGCTGCGAGGCGCTGTTTGTCGGCACCGGCGGGGTGGTGGGAGCCTATACCGGGCTCGCCGATGTCGGCACCGCGACGATGACCGAATGCATTACGATCGCCGGCTGGATTGCCGATACGGTGTCAATCCCGGTGATCATCGACGGCGACACCGGGCATGGCGGCATCATGGCGGTGCGGCGGCTGGTGCGCGAGAGCATCCGGGCGGGCCTGGCCGGGATCCGCATCGACGACCAGCCGATCGAAGGCAAGCGCGCCACCCAGAGCGCCGGGGTCGCAGTGGTGCCGCTCGACCAGGCGATCGCCCGCTACCGCGCGGCGGTCGACATCAAAAACGAGCTCGATCCGGATTTTGTCATCATGGCACAGTGCTATGCACGCGACGCGACCGGCGGCTCGCTTGACGACACGATCGCGCGGCTGCGCGCCTATCGCGAAGAGGCAAAGGTCGATTGGGTGCAATTCGAATCGCCGCACAGCGTCGATGAGATCAAGGCGGCGCGGGCCGCGGTCGATGGCCCCTTCTCGTTCATGCGCGGCAAGCTCGGCCGCTATCTCGATCTCGACGAGCACCTCGCGCTCGGGGTCACGATCGCATGGTATCCGAGCTTCACCCACCACGTGACTTGGGCGGCGCTGTGGGATTTCATGAACGCGTTTCAAAGCCAAGGGGTGAAGGCCTGGAACGCCTTTGTCGACAGCCGCCGCGACCGCCCCTACCCGACCCCCGAAATGCCGCCGGACGGCGAAGGCGGGGCCAAGCAGCGGGCGCTCGAGGAGCGGTATTTCGGGCGCACGGCGCCGCCGACCGGCAATCAGCAACAGACGAGGTGAACCATGGCACGCGACGGGTTCATGATCTTCGACAGCGACACCCATGTCGGCCCCGACGCGCGCATTCTTAAGCGCTATCTGAGCGCGCAGGAGCAGGAATGGCTGCGCGACTGGGAGCCCTACAAGGCGCGCGACCGCAGCGGCCACGAGACCTACACGCGCGGCCAGCGGCACTATCGCCGCCGGCTCGGCGCCGCCGAGGCCGACGCAGCGCCGGGCGGATATATGGCCGGCTTTACCGGCGTTGCCCGCTCACGCCAGCCCTCGCCGCGGGTCGACGACGACCCGGGCGAGCGGATCAAGGACATGGACCTCGAAGGCGTCGATGTGAACCTGACCTTGCCCTCGGGTTGGTTTGGGACATGGACGGCGGGAACCGACGTCGCACTCGAAATGGCGATGTACCGCGCCTATCACCGATGGATGGCGGATTATTGCGCAGCCTATCCCGACCGGCTGGGCGGGGTGGTTCTGGCCGGCGCGCGCGACGTCGATGGCGCGCTGGACGAAGTGCGGCGCTGCGGACGCGAAGACTGGGCCTGGGGAATGATGGTCTACGCTCCGGCCGGAATGCCGCTCGACCATCCGGCGCTCGAGCCGCTCTATGCCGAAGCGGCGGCGCTCGACCTGGCGGTCGTGTTGCACACCTTTACCGTGATGCCGCCTTATGCCCCGGGCGGGCAGGACACCTGGGACAATCTGTGGCTGCAGCGCTCGGCCGCTCATCCGTGGTGCGGGATGCGCAATATGGCGGCGCTGATCGGCAGCGGCGTCATGGATCGCTACCCAACCCTGCGTATCGGTACTCTCGAGGCCGGCCACGGATGGCTGCCGTTCTGGATGACCCGGCTTGACGAGCATGCCGAGACGATCCGCGCGGCCCTGCCCGAACTCGCCCACAAACCGAGCGAGTACGTTTCGGGCGGCCGCTATTTCCAGAGCATCGAGATCCCGGAAGGGGCGAGGCTGACCAATACCGTGGCCGATCTGGTCGGCGACCACGTCTTGATGTACGCCTCCGACTATCCGCATGGCGAAAGCCACTTTCCCCAATCGGTGTCGCTGGTGCTGGGCTGGAACATGGATGCCGAGCGCAAGCGCAAGTTGTTCTGGGACAACGCGCTGCGCTTCTACGCCCGGGCTCCGGCCGCGCGCGGCATGGCGCGATGACCGCCCGTCGCGGAATCGTTGCCGATTGTCGCCGTCGCTGCGGCCGGCAAGTCGCATCGCGGGCTGTCAACAAGGAGAGTGCATGAACCATCCGGGCGACCGTCGCACCCTGTTTGTGTTTCGTCATGGCGAAACCGATTGGAACCGCGAGGGAAGGCTGCAAGGGCAAACCGACACGCCGCTCAACGCCAACGGCATCGCCCAGGCGCAAGCACTGGCGGAACGGCTGCGCGCCCACCAGATCGAGGCGGTGGTGGCGAGCGACCTGCAGCGCGCGCTGACCACCGCGCGCATTGTCGCCGAGGCGCTGGGGATACCGGTCATGACCGATCACGGCTTGCGCGAGATCAGTGTCGGGCTGGCCGAGGGGTTGCTGTGGGAAGAGGCCAAGGCGCGGTTCGGCGCCGATCTGACCGAACGCTGGTACAGCGACGATGACGTCGCCTTCCCCGGCGGCGAGACCGGCCGTGCCACGCTGATGCGCGGGCTCGGGGCGCTGCGCCGCTTCACCGCGGCCCATCCCTATCGGCGGATCGCTGTGGCGACCCACGGAGCCATGGTCCGCCGTCTCGTCAAGCACGCCTTGCCGGCCGACGCGCAGCCGGTGCGGGCGCGCAACGCCGCCCTCTTCATCCTTGATTACGAGCCAGCCAATGACCGGCTCGCCGTGATCGAGGCCGACTGACCCCGATACCCCGGCTCAGAACGGGCGGTCACCCTTGATTTGGGTGCGATGCATCAGGCGGCGGGTGTTGGGATCAAACTCTTCGCGGCGGTGCAGCGTGCAGCGGTTGTCCCACATCACCAGATCGCCGACCCGCCACTGCTGATACCACGCGAATTCGGGCCGGCTGGCATGCGCCCAGAGTTCGTCGAGCAGGGCCTCGCTCTCCGCGAGGTCGAGACCGTGGATGTAGGCGTTGCGGCGGCGGCCGAGAAACAGGGCCTTCTTGCCGGTCACCGGATGGGTCCGCACGATCGGATGGTCGGCGCCGGGCGCCTGCCGCGGATCGGTGACCTCGGCGAACCCCCGGCGCAATTCGCCGGCGCTGTTGTAACTCGAATCGTGGCGGCAATACCGCCCCTGGATGCGCCGCCGCAGCGCGTCGGGCAGGGTCTCGTAGGCGAGGTACATGTTGGCAAAGCCGGTGTCGCCGCCTTTGGGCGGCACCTCGAGCGCATAGAGCGCGCTCGCCATCGGCGGTTCGGGATTGTAGGACATGTCGGTGTGCCAGATTGCCTCATAGGCGCCGAGCGCCCCAATGGCCACCCCGTTTTCGATGATGTTCGAAATCACCGAGACATAGGGGTTCCCCCGCCGCTCATCCGCATCGACCCAGCGGTCTTCGCCCGGCACCCTGACCCGGGCGGCGGCAATAACCGGCGCCCGATCGAGATCGCCAAACTGGGCGCTGAACCGCATCAACTGGTCATCATCGAGGCGCTGGCCGCGAAAGCGCAGCACCAGATGCTCGGCCCAGGCCTGCTTGATTGCAGCGAGCACCGCGGGGTCGAGCGGCTGCGACAGATCCACCCCCTCGATGTCGGCCCCGAGCGCAGCGCCGGTCGGACGCACATCGACACGCTGCCGCGCCGCTACTTCACTCATTCGCTGTCCTCCTGGTCATCGGCACATCGACAATCCTGGCCCGTCTTGCGGCAGACGCGCACGCTGGCCGTCTACGCGCGGGCGAGCGCGTAGATCTGGGTGCCGGCAGGCGGCGGCTTGTGCATGGTCCAGGTCTCGCCGCCGTCATAGCTCGAATAGACTTCCCCGCCATTGGTGGCGGCCGACATCAACTGCGGGCGACGCTCGTCGAACGCCAGCGCGAACATCGTATGCGCCACCGGCGCGCCGAGTTCGACCCGCGCCCAGCTCTCGCCGCCATCGGAACTGCTCAACAGCACGCCCTTGTCGCTTTGAAACCCGGCCCCGGCGGCAACCCAGATCTTGCGTGGATTGCCGGGCACCTCGCGGATGTCGCGGCAATAGATCTGGCCTTTCGGATTGAGCGGCTCGAGCGGCACATGGCCCCAATGGTCGCCGCGATCGACGCTCTTGAACATGCCGGCGCGGGCGATGCCAAACACCGTCCCCGGCCGCCAGCGGCTCGCCAGCACGCCGTGCATATCGACCGCGTCGTCGTTCAGATACTGGCCATGGCTGAGATTCTCCCAATGCTCGCCGCCATCCGTCGAGCGCAGCGTGCCGCCGACCTCGATTGCCGCGTAAAGCAGCTCGGGCGCGGCGACACTCGCATCCATTTTGAGCACGCGCTTGGCCGGGTTGGCGCCGGGGGCAGTGGTGATCTCGGGAAACCGCACGCTGACCGGCAACCGCGCCCAGCGCTCGCCACTGTCGTCGCTGCGGTAAATCTCGCAATTCTCGTAGCCGACCAGGATCACATCCGGGTCGTGCGGATGGAACAGGATCGACCATACCGGCAGGCCATGATCGGCAAGCCCTACCTTTTCCCAATGATCGCCGCCGTCATCGCTGCGGTAAGGGCCGGATTGGGTGCCGGCATAAACAAGATCGGGGTTGTGCGGATGCACCGCCAGTGCACGCACCGCCGGCGCCTCCGGCAGGCCGCGGGTGATCGGCTCCCATTCGTCGTCGCCGTCGGCCATGCGGTACAGGCCCGAATGCACGATCCGGCCACGCCCGGTCTCGCCGGCAAGGCCGATATAGACGCAAGACGGCCGTCGATTGGCTCGCTGATCCGCCATTTCCGCCTCCTCTCCCGTGTTCCGGCACAGCTTACTCGAATTGCATGCTGATCGTCTCGGCAACCAGCGCCGGCCGCTCGGCGCCCTCGACTTCGACCGTGCTCTCCGAGGTGATCCGCACCCCGCCGCCGGCGACCGGCTCGACCGATTTGATTTTCTGGCGCAAGCGGATGCGCGAACCGGCCGGGACCTGGCCGGTAAAGCGCACCCGGTTCGAGCCGTAATTGAGCCCCCGCGACCGCTTTTTGACGCGATAGATCGTCGCCGCCAGGCGCGGCACCAGTGACAGGGTCAGATAGCCATGGGCGATCGTCTTGCCGCCCGGCATTTCGCGTTTGGCCCGTTCGACATCGACGTGGATCCATTGATGGTCGCCGGTTGCGTCGGCGAATTTGTCGATAATCGCCTGATCGACGGTGAACCAGTCGCTGACCCCAATCTCCTTGCCGACATATTGGGCAAGGTCGCCAGGGCGTTCGACCTCGATCATCGCGGCTCCCCTTTTGGCATTGGCGCTGCAGCCTATGACGGTGTTCTGATTGAGGGATCGAGATTACGGGTCTGGTTCGGCGACCGCAACCGATGCGCTACACCAAAATCGCGCTGTTGGCCTTCGGGACCGGGATCGCGCTCGGGCTCGTCATCGCCGTCGCCGAGATCGACGCCTTCGACCGGGTCGCCAGCGGGCTGATGGCGCTTGCTCTTGCAGCGCTCCCGGCCACTCTCGCCGCCGATTTGTGGAAGGCCGCCAGGTCGCGATTCCCCCTGGTCCGGCGGGGCGGCAACACCAAGCGACGCCGCCCACCCGGTTCGCAACGCCGACGGCCGCGAGCCAAAGCAAAGGCGCGCAAACCCGAGCGGCGCTGAGGCCGCACAACATCGTTGATCCCGATCAGTGGCAAAATCCTCGCCGCGATCCAATCAGTGCTTGGGAGCTGGTGCCAGGGGAGAGAGCCGATGCCGAGCGAGGATCCGGTCAGCAATATTCTCAAATGGGTGCTGCTTGTGGTTGCAATTGCCAGCTTTGCGATCCTGGGCTGGGCGACCGATCTGACCTATCGCCAGGCGCCGCCGATCCCGGCGCGCATCGTCGCTGCGGATGGCAGCGTGCTGATGACGGCCGCCGACATCATCGCCGGCAAGGCCGGGTTTCAGCGTGCCGATCTGATGGATTACGGCTCGCTTTACGGCATGGGGTCTTATTTCGGCGAAGATTATACCGCCGCCAATCTTGTACGGCTGGCCAAGCTGACCCGCGCCAACCTCGCCGATCCAAGCGGCCCCGCCACCGCCGAGGCGACGGCGCGCGCCGCGGCCGAACTGCGCGAGGTTGACCTTACCGCGCCCACCGCCTCGATTGCGCCGGCGCTCGGGGCGGCGATCCTCGCTCTCCAGAATGAGTTGACGCAGTCGCTGCTCAACGATGATTTCGCCCGCGGCTGGACCCGCGCCTACAGCCTCAACCCGCAATCGGCGCGGCAGACCGCCGATTTTCTGATCTACGCCGCGCTGACCACGGTTGCCCGACGGCCCGGCACCGACGTGTCGTGGACGCAGAACTGGCCCTATGAACCGTTGGTCGGCAACACCCCGACGACCGCAACCTTCATCTGGACCTGGATCAGCTTCTGCTTTTTCTTTTTTGCATTGGGCGCGGTACTCTTTGTCTACCAGCGCTTTCTCAGCGAAGCCGATCGCGGAGCACTCGATCCGCTGCTCGCGAACTTTCGCCCATTGACGCCGAGCCAACGCCGCGTCGGCAAATATTTTGTCGTCGTTGCCGTGTTTCTGCTGGTGCAAATCCTCGCCGGCGCGATCATGGCTCATTATTACTCGGATCGGAGCAGCTTTTACGGGATCCCGGTCGGTCGGTTGCTGCCGTTCAGTTTCCTGCGCGATGTGCATCTGCAATCGCCGATCGTCTGGATCGGCCTGTCGTGGATCGCTTCGGCATTATTCATCGCGCCGGCGATCGCCGGCGGCGAAGCCAGCGGTCAGGCCTATTTCGTCGACCTGCTGTTCTGGGCGACGCTGGTGATCGTTCTGGGCGCGATTGCCGGCGATTACCTGGGGATTATGGGCTATTTCGGCAAAGACTGGTTTTGGTTTGGCAATCAGGGCCTGTCTTATATCCAGCTCGGTCGCGCTTGGCAGATCGGGTTTTTTGCCGGGCTCGTTTTCTGGAGCATCCTGGTGCTGCGGGCGCTGTGGCCGACCGGAGCGGCACTGTGGCGCGCGACGCGGCAGTTCTGGACCGGGCGGATCCGGCTCGAACACCTGATCTGGGCCGCGACGATCAATATCGCCGGACTTTACGTCTTTGGCATGATCCCGCTGACCGGCATCGAAAAGTCTTTCACAATCACCGATTTCTGGCGCTGGTGGGTGGTGCATCTGTGGGTCGAACAGTCCTTTGAATTTTTTGCCGCGGCGATCAGCGCCTATCTTTTGATGGCGGTGGGCTTGGTGTCCCGCCGGCTGGCCGAACGGGCGGTCTATCTGGAAGCGATCTTGATCTTTCTCGGCGGGGTGATCGGCACCGGACATCACCTGTATTGGGCGGGCGAACCCGGGTTGTGGGTGCCGATGGGAACCATGTTCTCGTTCATCGAGGTGCTGCCGCTGGTGTTGCTGATCATCGAAGCGATCCACCAGCGTCAGCTGATCCGGGAAACCCAGCAATTCAAATACGGATTGGCCTATACCTACGTCATCGGCGCCGCGTTCTGGAATTTTGTCGGCGCCGGCGTTTTTGGCGGCGGCACCCTGAATGCGCCACTTGTCAATTATTACGAGCATGGCACGTTTTTGACCCTGAACCATGCCCATACCGCATTGTTCGGCGCGTTTGGCTTGCTGGGCATCGGGCTCGTCTATTTCTGTCTCCGATACATTGCCGGCGACCGCTATCCATTCGCTGAGCGCCTCGGGTTGGCGGCCTTCTGGCTATACAATGTCGGCTTGGTCATGTGGATTGCGTTCAATTTCTTTCCGGTCGGCTGGCCGCAACTCGCCGCCGTGTACGAGCACGGTCTCGCCTTTGCCCGCAGCCAGGAGTTCTATAACCGGACGTTGTTCTGGCAGTGGATGCGGCTGCCGGGCGACGTCGTCTTTGCCATCGGTGCGCTGCTGATGGCCTGGGACTTTGTTCTCAAGCTGCGGCCGCTGTTGCCGCCAACGCTGGTGCGCATGATCGGCGCACCGGCCGCCGCCGCCGGGCCGACGGCGCGCTCATAGGATGGCGCCACCGCCCCGCCCGTACTAGGATCGCCAACGGGCAGGCGCTAGTCTGCGGCGCGAACCTCGAGCGGAGGAGACCATGGCAAAAAACAAGATCGCGATCGTCGGCGCGGGAGCCGTCGGCGGCTATGCCGGTGCGCATATGGTCCAGGCCGGCGAAGACGTGACCTATATTGACGCCTGGCCGGAAAATGTCGAAGCGATCCGCAAGGACGGGCTGCGCATCACCCATCTGCGCGATGTCGAGCCGTTCACGGTGCATCCGCGCGCGCTCCACATCACCGAAGCCCAGCAGCTGGCCAAGGAGGCGCCGATCGACATCGCCTTTGTGTGCATGAAATCTTACGACACGGCCTGGGCGACGGCTCTGATCAAACAGTATTTGGCGCCCACCGGCTTTATCGTCTCGTTGCAGAATTGCATGAACGAGGAAACGATCGCCGGCATTGTCGGCTGGGGCAAAGTGTTGGGCTCAATCGCCAGCTCGATCACCGTCGAACTGCACGCGCCGGGCCAGGTGCGCCGCGCTGCCGGCAAATCGGGCTCGCGGCATACCGTCTTCCGCGTCGGCGAAGTGCACGGCCGCATCACCGAGCGCGCCCAGGAGATTTGCCGGCTCGTCGGCTACGCCGATAGCGCCATGGTGACCGAGAATTTGTGGGGCGAACGCTGGTCAAAGCTGGTCACCAACGTGATGGGCAACGGGCTGTCGGCCTGCACCGGCATGATCACCCGCGACATGATCAAGAACGACGCGATCCGCCATTTCTCCAACCGGCTTGGCAGTGAGGCCATCCGCGTCGGCCAGGCGCTGGGCTACCATTTCGACGAAGTCAGCCATATGGATCCGGAGACGCTGGCTCGCGCCGGCGAGGGCGACCCCGAGGCGCAGCGCGAGATCGACGAACACCGCCTGGCCGAAGCCAACCGCCCCGGCGGTGGCGAACACCGCCCGTCGATGGGGCAGGACATGGTCAAAGGCCGACGGACCGAGATCGAGTTTCTGAATGGCCTGGTCGTCAAAAAGGGCGAAGAAGTCGGCATCGCGACCCCGACCAACAAGATCCTGACCGAGATCGTAACCCGGGTGGAGAAAGGCGAACTCAAGCCCGATCCCCGGCACATTACCGATTTGCGTCTGAATTAAGGCGCATCCGCCAACGCCGCGGCCGGTGCGCCTCGACCGGCCTGACCAGGGGCGCTGCGGCGCGATCGGCTGCCGCGACCCATTGCACCGCGCCACCCGGCAAGGGAGTCGCCGTCGAATGCTGGCCATCGTCAACACCCCCGGCGGCCCGGCACCGATCGAGATCCGGGACGTACCCGAACCGGTGCCGGCGGCCAATCAGGCACTGGTCGAGGTGCACGCATTTTCCCTCAATCGCGGGGAGTTGCGGCTGATGCAGACGCGGCCCGCAGGGTGGCGGCCGGGGCAAGACATCGCCGGCACCGTCTTGCGGGCGGCCGCGAATGGCGCCGGCCCGCCGGCGGGAACGCGGGTGGTCGCGCTGACCGACAATGCCGGCTGGGCGCAGCGCGCCGCAGTGCCGGCGCATCGCATGGCGGTCCTTGCCGACAATGTCGCGTTTGCCCAGGCGGCGGCGCTGCCGGTCGCCGGGCTGACGGCGCTGCGCAGCTTGCGCCATGGCGCGCCGCTGCTCGGCAAGCAGGTTCTGGTGACCGGCGCCGCCGGCGGGGTCGGCCATATGGCTGTGCAGATCGCCGCCCGCTCCGGCGCGCGGGTCACCGCGGTCGTCGGCTCGGCAGAACGCGCGCGCCATTTGCGCGGCGCCGAGGTGGTCGTAACCGGCATCGACCAGGCCGAGGGGCAGTTCGCGCTGATCCTCGAGGCGGTCGGCGGGGCGTCACTTGCCGCCGCGATCGCGCATATCGAGGCGAAGGGTACGATCGTTGTCTTTGGCAATTCGTCGGGTGAACCGACGGCGATCAGTTTTCGCGACTTTGCCGAGCACCCGAACGCGCGCATTCAAACCTTCTCCTATTTCACCTCCGAGGCCGAGGAACGTTTCGCCCCGGATCTCGGGCTGCTGGCCGGGCTGGTCGCGGACGGCTCGTTGCAGCCCGCGCTGGTCGAGGCGAATTGGCGCGAGCTGACCGCCGTCGCCGCCGAATTGCGCGAACGGCGGATAGCGGGCAAGGCGGTCTTTCATGTCGAGCACGCCGGCTGAGGCAAGCAAGTGAGGCAATATTGGCCGATCGCATTCATCTGAGCCTGGACGAGGCCCGCACCCACGCCGAACGGGCGCTCGGCGGCATCGGTTACGACGCCGAAGAAACCCGGATCCTGGCCGACCATGTTCTCGACGCTGCGCTGTGCGGCTATGAATATTCGGGCCTCGCCAAGATCCTCAACATCCCCGAACACCGCCGCTTTCGGCAGCCGCGCCGGCCGATGTCGGTCATTCGCGAGACCGAGGTATCGGTCCTTTTCGACGGCGGCAACAATGTCGGTATGCTGGCAATGTACCATGCGGCCAAGGCGGCGATCGTCAAGGCGGCCGGACCCGGCTTTGCCCTGGTTGGCGTCACCAACAGCTGGATGAGCGGGCGCAGCGCCTATTATTGTGAAATGATCGCCAAGGCTGGTCTGGTCGGTGTTCACACCGCCAGCTCGTCGCGCAGTGTCGCGCCGTTTGGCGGCATTCGCCCGGTGCTCGGCACCAATCCGATAGCGTTCGGGCTGCCGTCGAGCGACGGGCCGGTGGTGCTCGACATGGGAACCTCGGCATTTATGGGCACCGAATTGGCGCTGCGCGAGCGGCTCGGGCAGTTGTTGCCCGAGGGTGTCGCGGTCGATTCGCACGGGCGACCGACCCGCGACCCGACCGCGGCGCGGCTCGGCGCCTTGCTGCCGTTTGGCGGCTACAAGGGTTACGGCCTCGGTTTTATCGTCCAGGCGCTGGGCGTCCTCGCCGGGTCGGGCATCGACCCCGAAGGGGATGACGGCTATCTGTTTATTGTGTTCAAACCCGACCTCTTGCTGCCGTTCGCCGAATTCGACCGCGGCCTCAAGGCGCTGATCGCGCGCATCAAAAGCATTCCGACCGCGCCCGGCGTGGCGGAAATCCGCATCCCGGGCGAGCGGGCTTTCCGCACCCGCGAAAGGCTGCGACAACAGGGGATCGAGGTCGACCGGCCGGTTTACGACGCGCTGGCGGCGTGGCACCGCAACGAGCGGACATAGCCGGTTTGAACGCGCCGGCTTCACTTCGCGAGCGTGACCGGCGGGCACACCTTGGCAGGCTTCCGCCTAGCCTCCTAACCAAAGATTGTCATTTCATTAACCTGATCGTCTGTGCCACCAAACCTACGTTATCGGCCGACGGCGCTTGGCGCGATTGACATCGCTGCCACATTCGACGACGACAGCCTGGTGACATTCAACTGAGTGGTGGTGACGGTGGCGATCACCGCACCCGGCGCAACGGCGCCAAAGTCGAGGGGGAAGGGGAACAATTGGCGCTTCACAGCCGTCGTTCCGCAATCGTGCGTGACGAACCAATCGCCATCGTTGGCGCCGCCTGCCGTTTTCCCGGCGCCGACGGGCTTGACGCGTTTTGGGACCTGCTTCGCGCCGGCAAGGATGCGGTCGACGAGATCGACAGCCGACGATGGGCGGCGCGGTTTTTCTATCATCCGCACAGCACGCAGCCCGGCAAGAGCTATACCTGGGCGGCGGGTCTGATCGACCGGATCGATCATTTCGAGCCCTCGTTTTTCGGGATTTCGCCGCGCGAAGCCATGCAGATGGATCCGCAACAGCGGATCTTGCTGGAACTCGTCTGGCACGCTTTCGAGGATGCGGGCATCCCGCCCAGCCGTTTTCGCGGGACCGAGACTGGCGTTTATATCGGCGCCTCGGCGACCGACTATTCGGATTTGACGCTGGGCGATCCGGCGGTCGCCGACGCCCATTTTATGACCGGCAATGCGCTCAGCATTTTATCCAACCGCATTTCCTATATTTTCGATTTGCGCGGCCCGAGCCTGACGGTCGACACCGCCTGCTCCTCCTCGCTTGTTGCACTGCACCACGCTTGCGAAACGATCCGCGCCGGCCGCATCGCCAGCGCCATCGTCGGCGGCGTCAACCTGCTGCTGTCGCCTTACCCGTTCATCGGCTTTTGCCGCGCCTCGATGCTGTCGCGCCGCGGCCGTTGTTTCGCCTTTGACGCGCGCGCCGACGGCTATGTCCGGGCCGAAGGGGCGGCGGTGGCGATCCTGAAACCGCTGTCGGATGCGGTCGCTGATCGCGACCCGGTTCGCGCCGTCATCGTCGCCAGCGGCTGCAATTCGGATGGACGAACGATCGGCTTGTCGCTGCCGAACGAAGCCGCACAGGCGGCATTGTTGCGCTCGGTTTATCAACGGGCGGGGATCGCGGCCGAGGATCTTGCCTTTGTCGAGATGCACGGCACCGGTACCCCGGCCGGTGATCCGATCGAGGCGGCCGCCGTCGGTCGCCTTCTCGGGTCGAGCCGGAGCCGCCCGCTGCCGATCGGTTCGGTCAAGACCAATATCGGCCATCTCGAACCGGCCTCGGGCATGGCCGGGCTGCTGAAGACGATGCTGGCGCTCGACAACCGGCTGATCCCGCCGACGCTGCATTGCGAGACCCCCAACCCGAAGATCGACTTTGCCGACCTCAATTTACGGCTGGTTCGCGACGCCGAGCCGATCGCGGCGCCAACCTCACCGCCGCTGGCCGCGGTCAACGCCTTCGGTTTTGGCGGCACCAACGCCCACGCGATCCTTGCCGGCGCGCCGGCCGAGCAGCAGCGCGCCGACGAGCCGCAGCCCTTGTTTGCGCCGCTGTTGATCTCGGCGGCGACGCAAAATTCGCTGCGTGAATTGGCCGCGCGATGGCGCTCACTGCTCGATCGCGGGTCGGATGAAGGGCTGGCGGATCGGGTGCGCGCCGCCGCCCGCGGTCGCGAACATTTGCGTCAGCGGATGGCGCTGCTGTGCCGCGACCAGACCTCGGCGGCAGATGCGCTGGACCGCTTTCTGGCCAATGCGCGCCCGCCCGGGATCATCACCGGAGGTCCTGCCGTCGATGGTCGGCTCGCCTTTGTTTACGCCGGCAATGGCGCGCAATTTCCGGGCATGGGGCGGTTGGCGCTGCGCACCAACCCGGTCTTTCGCGCCGCTGTCGAGAGCGCCGACGAGGTCTTGCGGCCGGAACTCGGATGGTCGGTCGTGGACCGCATCGCCAACGGCGTCGATGGCCCGGCGGTGGCCCGCGCCGATGTCGCCCAGCCGGTCCTGTTTGCCGTCCAGGTCGGCATCGTCGAAGCGCTGCGGGATCTCGGCATCGTCGCCGAGGGTCACTTCGGCCACAGCGTCGGGGAGATTGCCGCGGCCTGGGCGGCGGGAGCGTTGTCGCTCGCCGATGCGGCGCGGGTGGTGCTCGCGCGCAGTCGCGGCCAGCAGCGCACCGCCGGCGCTGGCCGCATGGCGGCATTGGCGCTCGGCCCCGAGCCGGCCCGCGAGCTTTTGGCCGAGATCGGCGGCAACGCCGAAATCGCCGCCGTCAACACCGTGCGCTCGGTCACGGTGTCGGGCACGGTGGAGGAAATCGCCCGCCTCGCCGAGGCGGCGCGCGAGCGCGGCGTGTGGTGCCGCCCGCTTGATCTCGACTTTGCATTTCATTCACGGTTGATGGACCCGATACGCGAGGAGCTGCGTTCGAGCCTTGCCGGCCTGCGCTCGCGACCGGCCACCGCGCGCCTCGTCTCGACCGTTACCGGCGCCGCGGTCGAAACCGCTGCCCTCGACGCCGAGCATTGGTGGCGCAACATCCGCAGCCCGGTGCGCTTCGCCGAGGCGGCAGCGCGGCTGATCGATGAAGGGTTTCGCATTTTTGTCGAGATCGGGCCAAACCCGATCCTGCATTCATACCTGATCGACGGGCTCGGCAACGCCGAAGTGGAAGGCCGGGTTTTGGCGAGCCTCAGCCGCCAGGATGCTGATGTCGACCCGTTCCCGACCATCGCCGCGCGCTGTTACGTGGCCGGATACGATTGGCCGGCCGCGCGACTGTTTGACGGCCGGCGCCAGCCGCGCGGGGTGCCGCTTTATCCATGGGACAGCCGGCCCTTTTGGTTCGAAAAAACCGTCGAGGCGGCGGGCTATCACGATCCTCCGTTCGACCACCCTTTGCTCGGGTTTCGGCAGCACGGGCCTCTCCCCAATTGGCTCAACCATCTCGACGAACACGTTCTGCCTTGGCTGGCCGATCACCGGGTGGAGGACGCGGTCGTCTATCCGGCCGCGGCGATCGTCGAGAGCGCGCTGGCTGCTGCCCGCCATCGCTCGCCCGAGGCCACAGTGCTCGAGGCGGCCGAGATTGAGCTGCGCCGCCCGCTGACCTTCGATAGCGGCACTATGCGCGAATTGCGCATGATGCTCACTTCCGAGGACGGCGACTGGCAGCTCGTCGGCCGGCCCCGCTTGGCGGAGGAGGCGCCGCAACTCTACGCCGTCGGCCAGATCGTCGACAGCCGAAGCCGTCTCGCCGGCGCCGATGCGGCGGAGGCAAGCCCGACCGCGCTGATCGAGGGCGACACGCTCTACCGCCTGGCCCGACGCTGGGCGCTGGGCTACGGCCCCCGCTTCAAAACCGTCGCCCGCGTCGAGCTGTTCGGCGGCGATCATGCGCTCGTCCATCTCGACGCCGGCGCAATCGCGGACGAGCTCGCCTCTTACCTGTTGCACCCGGCTTTGCTCGACGGTGCTTTTCAGGGCTTTCTCGCGCTGCTGGCGCAGCATGACGGCGCAGCCAATGATGCCGCCTTTCTGCCGTGGCGCTTTGAAAGAGTACGGCTGACGGCGCCGTTCGGGCGCGCTTGCAAACAAGCCCGGCTGTGGCTGAAACGGGCCGGCGTGCGTTCCCTCACCGCGGATATCGCGCTTTACGACGAGGCGGGCGCGATTGTCGCCGAGTTGAACGGTTGTTGGTTTCGCCAGGTCGGATTGGGCCGCCGCCGTTCGGCCACCGAACGCCTGTTCCACGTGGCCATGGTGCCCGCCCCGCAAACGCGCGACGCTGCAGCCCGCGCCCTGGCAATCGCGAAGAACCTCGCCCGGCTCGCGACGGCGCCGACCGACAATCCGGCGCGGCGCGAGCAGGCAGCGTTGCTCGAAGCGGCGATTGGCGCAGCGAGCTACAGCGCCTGGCGTGTGTTGGCCGCGGCGAACCATCCCTTTACACTCGATGGGCTGGCCGCGATGCGACGCATTTCTCCCGATGCGTTAGGGCTTGCCGAGTGTCTGTTGCAGTCGCTGGAGCGGATCGGCGGAGCGACAGAGGATGACGGTCAATGGCGCATAGAGACACCGTCCAATCTGCCCGACCCGGCCGAAATCTGGCGGCTCTTGCTGGCGGACGCGCCCGATCTCGTCGCCGAACTGGCCCTACTCGGAGAGGTTTTCGACGATTTCTCCGACCTGCTCGCGCGCGGGCCGCAGCCGCCCCAACCGGCTCATTCGGGGCTCGTGCGTCAGCTGGTGCAGGGCTCGCCCGCGAGCCGCGCCGGCATTGACCTGCTGACGAGCCTATTGCGCGCCGTCGCCGCCGACTGGCCGCCCGGACAGCCGCTGCGAATCCTCGAGATCGGCGCCGAGAGCGCGACGACCCGCCGCTTTCTGCAGGGCTTGGCGAATTCGTCGACGGCCCTCGCCTATCTGGCAACGAGCCCCGATCCCGAACAGGTCGAGCGGCTGAGGACGATTGCCGCCGCCTTCCCGGGTGCGGCGGTAAGTCACTGGGTGCCGGGCGGTGGTCCGATCGAAGCGGGGCGGGATGGCCGGTTCGACCTCGTTCTGATGGTCAATGGGTGCGCCCGCTTCGGTCTCGACGAAGCGGTCCTGTCAACGCTTCCTTCGCTGATCGAGCCCGGCGGCGGTTTTATCGCGATCGAACCGGAGCCCAACCCGGTCTGGGATGTCATCTTCGGTTGCCGCGGCGGCTGGTGGCGACGCGACCACGGGCGTGCCGCCCGCTCGCCGTTGCGCGGCCGCATGGAATGGCAAGCGATGCTCGCTGCCGCCGGCTTCGCCGCGGTGGACAGCGCTGCGGTTACGGCCGGGCCGTGGCCGCTTGCGGCAATTTGGGCCACCGCGCCGGCCCGGGTCGCAGCCGACGGCAGCGGCCGCCAGCGGCTCGATGAGTTGACCGGAATTCGCATTATCGCAGAGGCATCAGCGCTGCGCGGTGCGCTCGCCGACAATTTTATCGCTGCGGGCCATCGCGTCAGCGTCGTCGAGCCGCAGGCGGCACAAACCTGCCGGCCCCAGGAACGCGACGACAAACGCCCGGAACTGGCGGTGTTCCTGGCCGGGCATGCGGCGGAAGCCGGCGGGACGGCGCAACAGCTCGCAGCCATTGCCCTTATCGCCCATCAGGCCGCCGAGCATGGCGGGGCGCTCTGTATCGTCACCGTTGACGAAGCGTCCGTTGACGAAGCGTCGGCGTCGGCGGCCGCCCGCCGGCGAGGCGGCGAGATCAACGCCGCCGCAATCACCGGGCTGGCGCGCGTGCTTGCCAACGAATTGCCGCGGCTGCCGTTGCGCATGATCCAACTGTCGGCGCAGAAGGACGCGACGGTCGCGGCCGCCCGGATCGCGGCGGAAATCGCCGCCGGATCGTCCGAAACCGAAATTGCCTGGACCGCAAACGACCGTAGGGTGCCGCGCCTGCGCCGCGGATTGCCGGCCGGTCCGCGCCAATTGGCCGATCACGAGGCGCTCAGGCTTGCGGCTTCGGCGACGGGCGGGCTCGAGTCGCTGCATTGGGCCGCTCGCCCTGCATCGCCGCCGGATCCCGGTCAGATCGAGATCGAGGTTCGCGCCGCCGGGCTGAATTTCCGCGACGTGATGTGGGCCATGGGGCTGCTGCCGGAAGAGGCCTTGGCCGATGGTTTTGCCGGACCGACTTTCGGGCTTGAATGCGCCGGGATCGTCCGCCGCCTGGGCGCCGGGGTCGATCGGTTCAGGGTCGGCGACCGGGTCATGGCCTTCGCCCCGGCGGCGCTCGGCACGCGCGCCATAACTCTCGCCGACGCGGCCGCTCCGATCCCGCCCGATATCGGCTTTACCGAGGCCGCAACCCTGCCGGTCGCCTTTGTCACGGCAATCTACGCGCTCGATCGATTGGCGCAACTCGAGCCCGGCGAGCATGTCCTTATTCATGCCGCCGCCGGCGGTGTCGGGCTGGCGGCAATCCAAATCGCCAAGCGGCGCGGGGCGATCGTCATCGCGACCGCCGGCAGCGAGACAAAGCGGCGGTTTTTGCGATTGGTCGGGGCGGATTACGTCCTCGCCTCGCGTGATCTCGGCTTCGCCGAGGCCGTGCGGCAGATCACCGACGGGGCGGGGGTCGACGTCGTTCTCAATTCATTGAGCGGCGAGGCGATGGAGCGCAGCCTGCAAGTGCTCAAGCCCTTCGGCCGGTTTCTCGAACTGGGCAAACGCGACCTTTATTCGAACCACCGCCTGCATCTGAGGCCTCTGCGCCACAACATCACCTATTTCGCGATCGACATCGACCAATTGCCGCGCCGCCGGCCGGCGGTCGCGCGCGCCCTTTTGGCTGAGATTTCGACGCTCCTTGGCGACGGATCGATCCGCCCGCTCGCCCATCGGGTGTTCCGCTATTCGGAAAGCGAAGACGCGTTTCGGCTCATGCAAGCTTCCGGGCATATCGGCAAGATCGTGCTGGTGCCCGATGCGCAAAGCGAGGCTATGGTGCGTGACCAGCCGCGTTTCACGGCGCGGCGCGACGGCACCTATCTGGTCACCGGCGGGATCGACGGCTTCGGGTTCGAGGCCGCACGATGGCTGGCCGAAAACGGGGCGGGGGCGATCGCGCTGGTGAGCCGGCGCGGATCGCAGACACCGCGATGCGCCGAACGGGTCGCTGAACTCGAGGCCGCGGGCGCGGCGGTGCAGGTCTATCGCGGCGATATCGGCGATCGCGCGTCGGTGGCTCAACTGCTCGACGAGTTGCGCGCCGTCCAGCCGCCGCTGCGCGGGGTTGTGCATGCGGCCGCGGTGATCGAGGACCGCCTGACAGCGGATCTCGCACCGTCCGATGTCGCCGCCGTGCTGCGCCCGAAGATAGACGGGGCGCTGGCGCTCGACGAGCTGACCCGCGAGGACCCGATCGAATTGTTTTTGCTGTTTTCCTCGGCAACCACCCTGCTCGGCGCGCCCGGCCAGGGAGCCTATGTCGCGGCCAATGCGGCGCTCGAGGCATTGGCCCGTCGTCGCCACACCGAGGGCCGCCCGGCTCTGGCGGTCATGTGGGGACCGATTGCCGATGCCGGGTATCTGGCCGAGCGACCGCAGGCGCGCGAGGCGCTGGCGCGCCGGCTTGGCGCGCTCCCGGTGCCGGCCGCCGAAGCCTTGGCGGCGCTGCCGGCGATGCTCGCCAGCGGCTTGCCGGTCGTCGCCTATGCCGCGCCGGTCTGGGGCGAGACCGCACGGGCATTGCCGATCCTTGCCGCACCCTTGTTTTCCGAGGTGCGCGAGGGTGGCGGTGTTGTCGAGGATGACGGGCTGCTGGACCGGCTCCGGCATCTCGAAGCGGGCGCGGCGCAGACGTTGTTGCGAAACATTGTGCTCGAAGAGGCGGGACGGATATTGCGCCAGCCGGCGGATGAGATCGATCCCGCTCAACCGCTCTCGCAGATGGGAATGGATTCGCTGATGGCCGTGGAACTCCGCCTGGCGCTTGAAGGCCGATTGCGCGTCGACCTGCCCTTGGTGTCCTTGGCTGAAGGTACCAGCGTCACCTCGATCGCCACGCGCTTGGCCAACGCCCTGGCGCTTGGCGACGGGGCGGCGGAGATTGCCGCCTTGGCCGAACGGCACCTCGCCCCGGAGGAGAGCGTAATGGCGCTGGATGACGCGGCGGCGCCAAAATCCGCGGCGGAATGACGCGATGCCCGCCGAGCGCAATCTGTTCGGCTTGTCGCAGCAGGCGAAGGCGCGCTTGCTCGAAACCCTCGCGGCCCCGCGACGCGAAAAGCGATCCTCGGCCGACAGCCTCAGGGCTGCGCCGCCACCGGCGGCGCGCCTCAGGGCGGCGGAACTCGAGGGGGCAAAAGAAATTCGCCTCATTCGCGACGCCGCCCGCTCGCTCGGGATTGCCAATCCGTTTTTTCGCATGCATGACGGCATTGCCGGCGCCGAAACCACGATCGACGGCAGGCGCTTCGTCAATTTCGCTTCCTATAACTATCTCGGATTGAACGGCCATCCCGAGATCTCGGCGGCCGCCAAAGCGGCAATCGACCGGTGGGGAACCTCGGTATCGGCCAGTCGGACCGTCTCCGGCGAGCGGCCCGTTCACCGCGAGCTGGAACAAGCGCTGGCACGCCTACACGGCAGCGAGGATTGTGTGGCCTTGGTCGGCGGCCATGCGACCAACGTGACGCTGCTCGGCTGCCTGCTCGGCCGCAGCGATGTCGTGGTGCACGACGCGCTGATCCACAACAGCATCCTCGAAGGCGCAAGATTGTCGGGGGCGCGGCGCCTGCCCTTTCCCCACCGCGATCACGAGGCGGCCGCGCGCGTGCTCGCCGAAGCCCGCCCGCGCAATGGCCACGCGCTGCTCGTGATCGAAGGCCATTACAGCATGGACGGCGACCTTCCCGATCTGCCGGCCTTTATCGAGGTTGCCAGACGCCATCGCGCCTGGCTGATGGTTGACGAGGCTCATGCTCTCGGCGTGCTCGGCGCGGCCGGCCGCGGCAGCGCCGAGCATTTCGCGATCGACCCGCGCGAGGTCGACATCTGGATGGGAACGCTCAGCAAGAGCCTTGTTTCGTGCGGCGGCTATATCGCCGGCTCGGCCGAATTGATCGACCATCTGAAGCTGGTTTTGCCCGGCTTTGTCTTCTCCGTCGGCATGGCGCCATCGGCGGCCGCGGCCGCGCTGGCCGCGATAACGGTCATGGAGCGCGAACCCGACCGGGTGCGGCGCCTCAACCAGCGGGCCAGTTTGTTCCTGCGACTGGCCCGCGATGGCGGCCTTGATGTCGGGGGATCGATCGGGGCTTCGATCGTGCCGGTTATAACCGGCAGTTCGATCCGAGCGGCACGGCTGGCGCAAGCCTTGTTCGCACGCGGCCTCAATGTGCAACCGATTCTCTACCCCGCCGTCCCCGAGCGCAGCGCAAGGCTGCGGTTTTTTCTGACCGCCGACCACGGCGAGGCGCAAATTCGCGAGGCGGTCGCGGCATTGGTCGAAGAAAGCCGGCGGATCGCCGCCGAACCGGTCGACCTGGCCGGCACCATGCGCCGATTGCTCGCCGGCGCCGCAGACCGGGTTTGAACGCGCCAATTACCTGAGCCCGAGCGCCACCGCAGCGACCCGCCGCGAGTCATTGATCAAGCCTCTACCGGCGACTCGCGGTCTTGCAGCAAACTGCCGGCCGCGGCACCCGAGACTAATGTCAACAGCGCAATCGCCAGGATGGCCGCAGCAAAACCAAAGTTGTCGGCGATCACCCCCGAAGCGAGCGCGCCCAGCGCATAGCCGAGATCGCGCCAAAAGCGATAGACGCTGAGCGCGCGCGCCCGCATCGCCGGATGCGCCGCGTCCGAGACGGCCGCTATCAGCGTCGGATAAACCATCGCCGTGCCGATGCCGAGCAGCACGCTCGCCGCCAGCCACCAAGCAAAGGAGTGCATCAGCGCAGTCATCGCCAACGCCGCCGCCTGTAGCCAAAGCCCCAACGCAACCGGACCGCGCCGCCCAATTCGGTCGGAAAGCGGCCCCGTGATGATTTGCAGGATACCCCAGCAGGCGGGGTAAACTCCTTTCAACACGCCGATCCGCTCCACTCCGAGACCGTGCGCAAGAAAAAACAGGGGAAACAGCCCCCAGACCATCCCGTCCTTCAGATTGTTGACAAGCCCGGCTTGGCATGCGGCGAAGAGGCGCCGGTCGCCGAAGCTGGTGCGGTGGAATACGGCCCAGAAGCAAAGCGCCTCGGCGACACCATGGCCGTGCGCCTTGACCTCATAACGAACATGGTCACTCGTATCGCGCACGACGAGAATGGCAAGCCCAAGGCCGAGAGCGGCATAAGCGACGCCAAGGTAGAATGGGCCCGGGCGTAACCCGTAGCGGACGGCAATCCAACCGGTCAGAAAGGCGGTCAGACCGACTGCAAAATAACCGGCAAACTCGTTGAGGCCGATCGCCAAGCCGCGCCTTTTGGGGCCGACAAGATCGATCTTCATCAGCACCGTCATCGACCAGGAGAGGCCCTGACCGATCCCGAGTAGCGCGTTGGCGGCGATGACCCACCACCAGTTCGGCGCCCACATGATCATGAACGGCACGGGAAGCCCAAACAGCCAGCCTAAAACCAGCGTCTGCTTGCGGCCCCAGCTCTCAGCCAGCTGTCCGGAGATCAGATTGGTCAAACCCTTGACGATGCCGAAGCTGACGATGAAACCGGTGACGATGCTCGCCGAGGCGAGGTGAAAGGTCTCCGAACCGATCAGCGGCACGACGGTGCGTTCCATCCCGACCATGCCGCCGACAAATGCGTTCAGCAGGATCAGCAACAGAAACTGGTTTAGATTGGCACGGATGCCGAGCGCCACCCCAGCGGGGCGTGCGATAGAATCCATGACATCGGCCATGGCGGACGCTACCGCGCCTCCGGCCTTGCCCCACTATTCCAAGCACGCAGTTCGGCGGCCCCTTCCGGTACGGGCGGGATCTCTTGCAGCATAAATCCGACGAATTCATCGGCGGCGTCGATCTTGAATGCCGCGTTGTGGCGCCGCTCGAAACCGATCGTCGAAAAGGGCTTGCCGCTCAGCCGGCGACCACAGGCCGAGCCGGCGTACGCTCCTGGCAGCACCTCGACGTGATCGGGCAAGGCTTTCAACCGCTGCAAGCTAAAAAATAGAGTAAGCGCCCCGCTCGCTGCATCGGTGGCCAGTTCGGTTCGCCCGACATCGCCGGCCATCAGCGTGTGCCCGGTCAACACGAACCACGGCTCATCCGCGCGGGTGCGGTCGCTGACGAGGAGGCAGATATGTTCCGGCGCGTGACCGGGCGTGTGCATGACGTCGACGACCACGTTGCCGAGCGGCAAGCGGTCGCCATCCTCGACCGTACGCGTCGCAAAGGTGACGTCGGCCGATGCATGCAACACATACCGGGCGTCGGCCTCGCGAGCGAGGTTGCGCCCGGGGGATCGATGATCGGCGTGAACATGGGTATCGATGACAAAGCGAATCCTCATCCCCGTCTCATCGGCCGCCCGAAGATATGGTCGGATGTCGCCAACCGGATCGACGACCGCGCAGCATGCGTGCCCGGCGCAGCCGAACAGATACGAGATCGCCACCGACTTCTGATGTAAGAATTGGCGCAGGATCATCGCGAGCCTCCCGGGACGAAAGTTGCCGAACGTGACCGAAGCAGATGATTCAATCAGTATGCGGAATGATTGTGAGATCAGCCGTTATGTCAAGTCCCGGCCCCAAACACCGGGTTTTCGCCAGCCTCGCGCAGATCGCGCAGGCACTCGGCCATCCTCATCGCCTCGAGCTCCTCGAGCAGCTTGGACAAGGCGAGCGCAGCGTCGAGGATCTCGCGGCGCGCACAAGCCTCTCCCTCGCTAATGCGTCGCGGCATCTGCAGCTGCTGCGGCGCGCGGCACTGGTCGAGGGGCGCCGCGATGGCAAGCGGGTCTATTACCGGCTCACGGGCGAGGAGGCGGTGGTCGGGCTGCTCTCCGCTCTTGCGCGGGTCGGAGAGCGCAACAGCGCGGAGATTGCGCGCGTCATGGCGACCTATTTCCGTGCCCGCGATGAGCTCGAACCGGTGACCCGCGACGAACTGCGCGAGCGCCTGCGTTCCGGGACGGCAACGATTCTCGATGTGCGCCCGGAAGACGAATTCGCTCATGGGCATTTGCCCGGCGCGCTCAACATCCCGCTCGCACAGCTAGAGAGGCGCTTGGCCGAGCTTCCGTCGCACGAAGAGATCGTCGCTTATTGCCGCGGTCCTTGGTGCGTCCTCTCGTTCGAGGCGGTCGCCTTGCTTCGTCGACACGGGTATCGGGTACGGCGCCTGGAAGACGGGTTTCCGGAATGGAAGACGGCCGGGCTGCCGATCGGCGCAAGCCCGGCGGGTTAGCCCGAGCGCCACCGCAGCGACCCCCGCCGCGCGAAAGCGGCTGGTCTTGGCCGGCGGCCGGTGGTAGGTAGGGCCAGCTGATCGCACGCCCGCGGGAGAGGTCGCCTGGTCCCGGAGGAATCCGGGCAGCGCGGCGCCGAAGGAGCAACCGCCCCGGAAACTCTCAGGCAAAAGGACCGCGGGCGGAAGGGCGCTCTGGAAAGCAGCGGCGGGCTCGCCTGCCGCTCACCGAAGGAGTAAGCCGTCCCCGCCGCGCGTGCGACGACGGGATCGGTGAATCTCTCAGGGTCCGCGACAGAGGGGGCACAGGGGACGCGCAGCGCGTCCGCTCTCTGTCGGAGGTGCGTCGGTGCCCGCCGAACATCCAGCGCTCAAGCGCACACCGCTCTATCCGTTGCACCGCGCACTCGGCGCGCGCATGGTCGCCTTTGCCGGTTACGAAATGCCGGTCCACTATCCGGCCGGCATCCTCGCCGAGCATCTCCACACGCGCAGCCGAGCCGGGCTGTTCGATGTTTCGCATATGGGCCAGCTGCGCCTTGGCGGGGCCGACGCCGGCGCCGCGTTGGAACGGCTCGTCCCCGGCGACATCTGCGGATTGCCGCCGCTGCGGGTGCGCTACACGCTGCTGTTGAACGAGGCGGGCGGCATTGTTGACGACCTGACCGTAACCCGGCTCGACGCGCAAAACCTGTTCCTTGTCGTCAATGCGGCGACCGCCGAGGCCGATTTCGACCATTTGCGGGCGCGGATCGACCCGAAAATCGCGATCGAGAGGCTCGCAGATCGGGCGTTGCTGGCCTTGCAAGGACCGCTGGCGGCCGCGGTCCTGGCGCGTTTGGCGCCTGAGGCCGTGGGACTGGCGTTTATGGGCGCCCTCGAAATGCCGCTCGCCGGTCAAGAATGCCTGGTCACGCGATCGGGCTATACCGGCGAGGACGGGTTCGAGATTTCGGTGCCGGCAAAGGGCGCAGCGGCATTGGCCGAGCGGCTCCTCGCCGAGCCCGATGTGGCGCCCGCCGGCCTCGGCGCCCGCGATTCACTGCGCCTTGAGGCCGGGTTGTGCCTCTACGGCCAGGACATCGACGCCACCATCACACCGGTCGAGGCCGACCTTTCCTGGACCATCGCCGCCCGGCGCCGCCGGACCGGCGGGTTTCCGGGAGAGGCGGTTGTGCTCGACCAACTCGCCCACGGTACCCGGCGCAAGCGCGTCGGCATCCGGCCGGAGGGCCGCGCCCCGGCGCGCGCGGGCACCCCGATCCTCGACACGGACGGCGTGCGGATCGGTCAGGTCACCAGCGGCGGTTTCGGCCCCTCGCTCGGTGCGCCGATCGCCATGGGTTATGTCGAAGCCGCTCATGCTGCAGCGGGTAGCGCCGTTCTGCTCGAGGTGCGCGGCACCGCCCGGCCCGGCCGGGTTGTTCCTTTGCCCTTTGTTCCGCACCGCTATCGCCGCCAGCCGCCAGCCCGATCAGCCGGCGGTGACGGGCCGGCGGTTGGCTAGATCCGATCGGGAGGAGTTTCGCAATGGCGGCACCGCGCTTTACGACCGACCACGAATGGGTCCGGCTCGATGGCGACCTCGCCACGGTCGGCATTAGCGACTACGCCCAGTCCCAACTGGGCGACGTCGTCTATGTCGAATTGCCCGAAATCGGCCGCCGGGTAGAGCAAGGCAAAGAGATTGCCGTCGTCGAATCGGTCAAAGCGGCAAGCGACGTCTATGCCCCGGTCTCGGGCGAGGTGGTGGCGGTCAACACCGCGCTGGCCGAGGATCCGGCCAAGGTCAATGCCGACCCGATGGGCGAAGGCTGGTTTTTGCAGCTGCGGCTCGCCGACCCGGCCGAGCTCGACGGGTTGATGGACGAAGCCGCCTATCGGCGGTTTATCGAGGAGCAAGCCTGAGCATGCGTTACCTGCCGCTGACCGCGGCTGACCGCACCGCGATGTTGAACACGATCGGGGCAACGTCGATCGACGAGTTGTTCGCCGAAGTCCCGGCCACAGCGCGCATCGCGCCCCTCGCCGATCTGCCTCTGGCACAGAGCGAGCTCGAAGTCGAACGCGCGATCGGCGCGATGGCGGCGCGCAACCTCGCCGCCAATTCGGCGCCGTGCTTTCTCGGCGGCGGCGCCTACCGCCATCATATCCCGGCCGCGGTCGATCATCTGATCCAGCGCGGCGAGTTCTTGACCTCCTACACGCCTTATCAACCGGAGATCTCGCAAGGAACCCTGCAATATCTGTTCGAGTTCCAGACCCAGGTCGCGCTGTTGACCGGCATGGAGATCGCCAACGCCTCTCTCTATGACGGGGCGGTGGCCTGTGCCGAGGCGGTGATGATGGCCAACCGTCTGACCGGTCGCCACCGCGCGGTGTTGGCCGGCGGGCTGCACCCGCATTACCGCGAGGTTTGTGCGACCTATGCCCGGTTTGTCGGGTTTGAGCTTGCCCGGTGCGATCCGGATCCGCGCCCGCAACAGGAATTGGCGGCGCTGCTCGATGACCGGACATCGTGCGTGGTCGTGCAGAACCCCGATTTTTGGGGAGAATTGCATGACTGGTCGGCGCTTGCCGAAACCTGCCACGAGCGCGGCGCGCTGCTCGTCGTCGTCGTTACCGAGATTGTCTCGCTCGGCGCGCTCAAGCCGCCCGGCGAAATGGGCGCCGACATCGTTGCCGGCGAGGGCCAGTCGCTTGGCAATGCGCTCAATTACGGCGGACCCTATCTCGGCCTCTTTGCCACCCGCGAAAAATTCGTCCGCCAGATGCCGGGGCGACTGGTCGGCGAAACTCGCGACGCCGACGGCCGGCGCGGTTTTGTGTTGACCTTGTCGACCCGCGAGCAGCACATCCGCCGCGAACGTGCGACCAGCAACGTGTGCACCAATTCGGGTTTGTGTGCGCTGGCCTTCACGATCCATCTCGCCCTGCTTGGCGAAACGGGCTTCACCAAGCTGGCATGGCTCAATCACGCGACCGCCGTCACCCTCGCCGAGCGGATTGCCCGCATTCCCGGGGTGAGCCTCGTCAATCCTACGTTTTTTAACGAATTCACGATCCGACTGCCGGTTCCGGCGGCACCGGTGGTCGAGGCCTTGGCGGCGCGGGGAATCCTTGGCGGCATTCCGGCAAGCCGGCTCTACCCGAAGCGGCCGCAGCTCGCCAACCTGCTGCTGGTGGCCGCCACCGAAACCGTCACCGATCACGACATCAGCCGGTTCGAATGCGCGCTGCGGGAGGTACTGGCGTGAGCGAGTGGAGCCGGGCGCTGAGCGCCCCGACAAGGGCCGCGCCGCCCGGCGCGGCGCCCAGGGCGGGCTTTGGGGCGAACCGCGGCCTGCAGATCGAAGAAAAGCTGCTTTTTGAGCGCGACGCCCCCGGCCGCAGCGGCGTCGACCTTCCCGAGCCGCCAGCGGTTGAGCCGCGGCTCGGCGGCCTCGAACGGCGGCGGCCGATCGGTCTTCCCGGACTCAGCGAGCCCGAGGTGGTGCGCCACTTCACCCGCCTGTCGCAAAAGAATTATGCCATCGATACCGGCATTTATCCGCTCGGCTCGTGCACGATGAAACACAATCCGCGGCTCAACGAGAAGCTGGCGCGGGTGCCGGGCCTGTCCGAGCTTCACCCCTTGCAGCCGCTGTCGACCGTACCGGGCGCGCTCGAACTGATCGACCGGCTGGCGCATTGGCTGAAGACCTTGACCGGCTTGCCGGCGGTGGCTCTGTCGCCGGGGGCCGGCGCCCACGGCGAATTGTGCGGCGTGATGACGATCCGCGCCGCGCTTGAAGCGCGCGGCGATCGGCGCAAGCGGGTGCTGGTGCCCGAATCGGCGCACGGGACCAATCCCGCCACGGCCGCAGCGTGCGGCTACCAGGTCGACCCGGTGCCCGCCAACTCCCGCGGCCGCGTCGACCGGCGCGCGCTTGAGCAAAAGCTCGGACCGGACGTCGCCGCATTGATGCTGACCAACCCCAACACCTGCGGCCTGTTCGAAACCGAGATCGTCGAAATTGCCGCGGTGGTGCACCGCGCCGGCGCCTTTTTCTATTGTGACGGCGCCAATTTCAACGCGATCGTCGGGCGCGTGCGGCCCCGCGATCTCGGGATCGACTGCATGCATCTCAATCTCCACAAGACCTTTTCGACCCCGCATGGCGGCGGCGGTCCGGGCAGCGGTCCGGTCGCCCTGTCGGCGGAACTCGCTCGCCATGCGCCGTTGCCGTGGCTGGTCCACGGTGACAACGGATTGCAGCTCGCCGAGCACGGCGAGGGCGAGGCCGCCGCCTCGATCGGGCGATTGAAGGCCTTTCACGGGCAGATGGGCATGTTTGTGCGGGCTCTTGCTTACATGATGAGCCATGGTGCCGACGGTCTGCGCCAGGTCGCCGAGGACGCCGTACTCAATGCCAATTATCTGCGCGCCCTGCTCGAGACCGATCTGACCCTGTCCTATCCGGGGCCGTGCATGCACGAGGTCTTGTTTGACGACCGCTTTCTGAAGGACACCGGGGTCAGCACGCTCGACTTCGCCAAGGCCCTGATCGACGAGGGCTATCACCCGATGACGATGTACTTCCCGCTGGTCGTCCATGGCGCGATGCTGATCGAGCCGACCGAGACCGAGAGCAAGGCGACGCTCGACGAATTCGCCGCAACCGTCAAGGCGCTCGCCACCGCGGCCCGCACCGGCGATACCGCCCGCTTCCATGCGGCTCCACAGCTGGCGCCGCGCCGTCGGCTCGACGAGACCGCGGCCGCACGCAAACCGGTGTTGCGCTGGCGCCCCCCATCCGAGGACGAGCCGCCGGGGACGACAACCTGAAATCGGCCGACACTTCCGGTTCCGAACGGCGATCAACCCCAGGCTCGCGCCAGGCCGCCCGCTCGTCAAACCGCGTTAAGGGGAACGCTCGGCGCGGTTTCGGGGCCACGCCGATGGCCGGCGGCGGGCATTACGACGGCGCGATCGTGGTGCCGCCGTCGACAATGATCTGTTGTCCCGTGATATAGGCGCCGGCCCGCGACGCCAGCATCAGCGCTACCCCGGCGATATCCTCGGGCTCGGCGAGGCGCTTGAGCAGAGTGCCGGCCTCGCGCGCCGCGCGCCGCTCCGGATCCTCATAAAGAACGCGGGCGAACTGGGTGGTCACGACACTCGGCGCGATGCAATTGACGCGCACATTGTCGGGCCCCCATTCGGCAGCGAGATTGCGGCACAGTGCGTAATCCGCACCTTTGGTTACGCCATACATGCCGAGTGTGGTGGTCGCGCGCACCGCGGCCGTCGAAGTGATGAAAATGATGGCGCCGTCGCGCTGGGCGCGCATGTCCGGCGCCACCATCCGTGACAGCCACAGATAGCTGAGCACGTTGTTGACCATCATCCGCTCGAATACCGCATCGGTCAGCTGTTCGAGCGAGCCATAATGCGGATTGACCGCGGCATTGCAGACCAGGATATCGACCCGGCCCCATTTTTCGCGGGTCTTGGCCACCAGGTTTTCGAGTTGCGCCTTGTCGGAAATGCGCGCCGCAACCGCGATCGCCTCGCCGCCGCCGGCGCGGATGGCCGCCGCCACCTCCTCGCAAGGCTCAGCGTTGCGCGCCGAGATCACAACCCGGGCTCCCGCTTCGCTGAACGCTTCGGCGATGGCGCGGCCGATCCCGCGGCTCGAGCCGGTGATTATCGCCGTCTTCCCGGTCAGATCGAACAGCTTCATGGCGGCGCCATCACAACAAGAAATAGGCCATCAGCAACAGGAGGATCACGATTAGCGCGACGACATAGCGAATGAGACGCGTGAAGCGCAGCCAGGTCCGGTAATGCTCCGCGAAAACAAGCTCCGTGGTCGTAGCCGCCATGCCTGCCTCTTGCCCGTGGAATTGCCGCCCCAGGTATAACCTAAAGCGGCGTAGTGACAAGAAAATCGGGCGACGGACCGAGGCACGCGAAGTCCGCCGGCTGCCAGCCCTCGACAACGGTCCGGTTGCCGACAACGCGCACACGCCCCTCGGCGATCAACCGGACGGCCAGGGGGTAAAGCCGGTGCTCGACCGCGAGAATGCGTGCCGATAACGTGTCTTCGTCGTCGTCGGGACGCACTGGCACTACCCCCTGCGCAATGATCGGTCCGGTATCGATCTCGGGACGCACAAAATGCACCGTACAACCGGCAAACCGCACGCCGGCGGCGAGCGCCTGGCGCTGGGCATGCAGACCGCGAAAGGCCGGCAACAGCGACGGATGGATATTGACCATGCGGTCGCGCCACGCTTCGACAAAGTCGACATCGAGAATCCGCATAAAGCCGGCCAGGCATACGAGATCGACCCCGGCGCCGCGCAGAGCGGCATCGGCGGCCGCGGCGAATTCGCGCCGGTCGCCGAGCGGAATGACCGTCCTCGCCAGCTTCGCCGCCGTCGCCCGCGCCAGACCGGGCGCCTCGCCACGGTTGCTGACCACCAGCGCAATTTCCGCCGGGAAGCCGGGTTCGGCACAGGCCTCGATCAGGGCCTGCAGGTTCGACCCTCGCCCCGAGATCAACACGCCCAACCGCATCATCGTCTTCCGCTGGTTGTCACGCCTGCGCCGAACCGCGCCCCCGAGCGGCAATGGCGTCGCCAGCCAAACTGCGCTATGACGGCTCGATCGTCCATTGCCGAACAATGCCGGTTCGGAGGCGGTTTGCAATGCTCCTGCCGCTCGTTTCGGTCATCGCCGCGTCCCGGACGGGGCGGGTGATCGCCGGGGTGGCTTGGGTCCTGGTCGTGGCGGCGTTTGTTGTTACACCCGTCCTCGCCGACGACCAGCCCGACCCCTACACCGCCACGGTCAAGGTCGACGCCACCGCCGACAGCGCCGCTGCCGCGCGGACGATTGCCCGTACCGACGGCCAGCGCCGCGCGCTGATGGAGGTGTTGGAACGGGTCAGCGGCTCGGCCGACCTGTCGAAACTGCCGAAACTCGACGACCAGACCATCACCGACATGGTCGACAGTTTCGAGGTGGCCAACGAGAAGATGTCCACGGTGCGCTATCTCGCCGATTACACCTTCCATTTCCATCCGGCAAAGGTCCGCCGGTTGCTCCGCTCGGCCAATATCGCCATCGCCGAAGCCCCGGCAAAGCCGGTCGTGGTCGTGCCGGTGTATCGCAACGCCGGCACGCTGACCTTGTGGGACGATCCCAACCCGTGGCGCGAAGCCTGGAACCAGGTGCCGCTCGATTCGGGACCGATCAAATTCACGCTGCCGCTGGGCGGGATCGGCGATCTGAGCGCGATTGACGCCGAACAGGCGCGCGAGGGTGATCCCGAGGCGCTGACCACGATCGCCCAGCGCAATGGCGGTGATGAGGCTCTGGTCGCGCTTGCCACCGCGCGAAAGACCGGAGACCAGCTGACGGGCCTCGATGTCACCCTTACGCGCTATCGGCTCGGGCGGCAGACCGACACCCGCAGCGACAGCATCGACGCCAATCCCGGTGAGAGCCCCGCCGACTTTTTCAAGCGCGCCGTCGGGGTGGTGATCGCCGATATCGAGCATGGCGGACCACCGGCTGCGGCGAAGGAGACGAGCCTTTCGGCTACGGTCCCGATCTCGAGCCTCGATGATTGGGTCGCATTGCAGCGACGCCTGATCGCGGTTCCCGGGATCCGCGCCGTCGATCTCGTATCGTTGAACCGCCACCAGGCCAAGGTGGTCATCAAATTTGCCGGCAAGACCGAGCAGCTCAAGGCAAGTCTCGGCGAGGCCGATCTTGATCTCTCCGGCGCCGATCCCGACTGGCAGCTGCTGCCGGGCGGCGCGGCGAAGTCCAACTGAACGGCGGCCGCGCCCATGCCGCGGCCCCGCCCCGATCTGACCGAGGCACGGATCGGGCTCAATCTGCCCAATCTGATTTCATTGGGACGGCTGATGCTCGTCCCCCTGGCGATCTGGCTGATCCTGCGCGATCGCTATGGGACGGCGTTCTGGGTGTTTGTCGCGGCCGGCCTGTCGGACGCGCTCGACGGATTTATCGCCAAGCATTTCGACCGCCGCACCCGGCTCGGGGCACTGCTCGATCCGATCGCCGACAAGACGCTGCTGGTCAGCGTCTATCTGACCCTGGGCTGGGCCAATCAGCTGTGGCCCTCGGTGGTGATCCTGGTTGTGTTTCGCGACGCGTTGATTATCGGCGGCTTTCTGTTGATCCAGGCCTTCGCCGCGCCCAAGCAGTACGATCCGCTCTATATCAGCAAGATCAACACCGGATTGCAGATCGTGCTGGTTGCCTTTGTCTTGGCGCGGCTGGGATTGGGCGCCGATCCCGGCGGTCTTGATGTCATTCTAAGCTATGCGGTGATCGCGACGACGGTGCTGTCAGGGCTATCCTACGTCCTGCGATGGGCGCGCATCCTGGCCCGCTCGGAACAGGCCTGGTGAGCGGGACGCGCATGGCCGCCGGCGCCGCGGTGCGGCGGGGGATGGACGCGTGAAACAGCTGTCCCTCGATCTCGGGCCGGTCGCCGCTTACGGCCGCGCCGATTTCTTTGCTTCCGAAGCCAATGCCGCGGCCCTCGCCCGGATCGAGAGCTGGCCGGAGTGGCGCTTCCCGGTGCTGATTGTGCATGGATCTGCCGGCGCGGGAAAAACCCATCTCGCCCATATCTGGTGCGAGCGTGCCGGGGCTGCGCTGGTCGCCGGCGATGCGCTCGGATCCCCGCAGGTCGCGGCCATGTTGAGCGAGGGCGGCGCCATGGCCGTCGATGGCGCCGATCGGGCGCCGGAAGCCGCGTTGCTGCATTTGTATAACGCCTGCGTCGAAATGCGCGGCGGCCTGCTGTTGACCTCACGCCGATCGGCGACCGACTGGCAACCGGCGCTTGCCGACCTGGCCTCGCGGCTGCGGGCCACACCGGCGGTCGCAATCGATCCCCCGGACGACGCTTTGCTCGCAGCGGTTTTGGCCAAGCATTTCGCCGACCGGCAGTTGCGGGTCGGTTCCGAGGTCGTGGGCTATCTCCTGCGTCACATGGAGCGCTCGCTGGCCGCCGTTGCCGCGATCGCCGCGGCGCTCGACCAGGCAGCGCTCGACCGCCATCGTGCCGTCACGACCCGCCTCGCGGCCAATGTCCTCGATCGGCTGGCCGCTCAATCGGCGGCGGACAGCGAGGCCGGGGTCACATAATCCACCAGCTGCTGGCGAACCTCGCCGATTTGCCGCCACGGCGTCGCCACCGCGAAACTCGCCCGCGCCAGGGTCGGAAACTTGCCCGAGGCCAGTTCGCGCGCGCTCGGCGAGCCGGGCTCGGCCAATGCCAGGGCCAGTTCGTGAAGTCCGGGGTTGTGGCCGATCAAGAGGACGACGGCGATGCTCTCGTCGATTTGTCGCAGCCTTGCGACCAGCGCGTCGCTGCCGGCAAGATAGAGCCCGTCTTCGATCAGGCACGGCGGCCGCTGCGGATAGCCGGCGAGCGCGAATTCCAGGGTCTCACGGGTGCGTACCGCGCTCGAACACAGGACAAGATCCAGGGTCCGCACCGCGCGCGGGAGATGCCGCCCGACCAGCCGGGCGGCTTCGCGGCCGCGTTTGCTCAAGCGCCGGTCGCGGTCCTCGACATCCTCTTTCCAGCTCGATTTCGCATGGCGCAGCAGGTGCAGCATATGCATCCGCAATTTCCTCCCGAATGGCGCCCGGGCCCGCGGCGTTGCCGCACAGACATGACACCGCCACATGCGCAGGTTAGATTGCGCCCGACAAGATGGTGCTTGTCCCTGGCTGCGGGGAGATCGGCGTGAACAGCGGCGCCCAACCTGTTGAACTCCGTCCCGTCGATCCCCATTCGGCGAGCCGGTTCATCAACCGCGAATTGTCCTGGCTCGACTTCAACGAGCGGGTTCTGGCCGAAGCCGACAATCAGCGTCATCCGCTGCTCGAAAGATTGCGGTTTTTGTCGATCTCGGCAAACAACCTCGACGAGTTTTTCATGGTGCGCGTCGCCGGCCTCAAAGGCCAATACCTCGCCGGGATCAAGCAGCCGAGCCAGGACGGGCTCACCCCCGCGCAGCAGCTCGACGCGATCCGCACGCGCACCAGTAAGCTGATGGCGGACCAGCAACTCACCTGGCTGGCGCTGCGCCGGCTCCTCGACGAGGCCGGCGTGTCGGTCATCGATCCCGACAGCTTGCGGCCGCGCGAGCGGGCATGGCTGCAGGACTATTTCATGGCCGAGGTGTTCCCGGTGCTGACTCCGCTGGCGATCGACCCGGCCCATCCCTTCCCGTTTATCGCCAATCGCGGGTTCGGGCTGGTGCTCGAACTCGAGCGGGTCAGCGACGGCGAGCGGCTGCAGGCACTTGCTTTGCTGCCGGCCTCGGTGCCGCGATTCATCCGCCTGCCGGACCACCCGATCCGGTTCTTGCCGATCGAGCAGATGATCACGCTGTTTCTCGATCACCTGTTCCCCGGCTTTGCCGTGGTGGCGCAGGGTGTGTTCCGGGTCTTGCGCGACAGTGAAGTCGAACTCGAAGAGGAAGCCGAGGATCTCGTGCGGCTGTTCGAAACGGCGCTGAAACGGCGTCGCCGCGGCCATGTGATCCTGCTCGCCGTCGATGCGGCGATGCCCCACGAATTGCGTCGCTTTTTGATGGAGAAGCTCGATGCCGAGCCCGGCGAGGTGTTTGCGACCGACGGGCTGCTCGGTCTCAACGACACCGCGCAGCTAATCGTCGACGATCGCCCGGATCTGGTCTTCACCCCCTACAATGCGCGTTTCCCCGAGCGGATCCGCGATTACGGCGGCGATTGTTTTGCGGCAATTCGGCAAAAGGACATCATCGTCCATCATCCCTATGAGAGCTTCGACGTCGTCGTTCAGTTTCTGCGGCAGGCGGCGCGCGATCCGGCGGTGGTGGCGATCAAGCAGACGCTTTACCGCACCAGCGACGACAGCCCGATCGTGCGGGCGCTGGCCGAAGCGGCCGAGGCCGGCAAATCGGTCACCGCGATGATCGAGCTCAAGGCGAGGTTCGACGAGGAGGCCAATATCCGCTGGGCGCGCGATCTCGAACGCGCCGGTGTCCAGGTCGTCTACGGTTTCCTAAAGCTCAAAACCCACGCCAAGGTGTCGCTGGTCGTGCGCCGCGAAGGCGGCCGCCTCGGCTCCTATGTTCATTACGGCACCGGCAATTACCATCCTTACACGGCTAAGGTTTACACCGATCTGTCGTTTTTTACCTGCGATCCGGCGCTATGCCGCGACGCCGCCAGGCTGTTCAACTTCATGACCGGCTATGCGACCCCGGCCGGTCTTGAAAAAATCTGGATTGCGCCGATCAATCTTCGCGCTCGCCTGTTCGAGTTGATCGACGCCGAGATCGCCAATGCGCAGAACGGCAAGCCCGCGCAAATCTGGGCCAAGATGAATGCGCTCGTCGACCCGGCCATGATCGACATGCTCTACCGCGCCTCGCAGGCCGGGGTCTGCATCGATCTGGTGGTGCGCGGGATCTGCTGCCTGCGCCCCGGCGTGCCGGGACTGTCGGAGAATATTCGCGTCAAGAGCATCATCGGTCGGTTTCTCGAACACGGCCGGATTGTCTGCTTTGGCAACGGCAACAAATTGCCCTCGGAACGGGCCAAGGTCTTTATCAGCTCGGCCGATTGGATGCCGCGCAATTTCGACGGCCGCGTCGAGGCCTTGGTCCCGATCGAAAACCCGACCGTCCATCGCCAAGTCTTGGACGAGATCATGGTGGCGAATCTACGCGACAACGTCCAGAGCTGGAGCCTCTCCCCCGACGGCAGTTATCACCGTGTGGCGGCCGAGGATGAGCCGTTTTCCGCGCATACCTATTTCATGACCAACCCGAGCCTGTCGGGGCGCGGACGGGCGCCGCGGCGCGCGCCGGCGCGGCTGGTGGTCGGCTGAGTTGCCGATGCGCAATCGCGGGGCGCCCGCTTCCGGCAATCGCATCGGCATTATCGATCTCGGTTCGAATTCGCTGCGGCTCGCCATCTTCGAGCGGCACGGCGCCGCCCTGTTTCCGCTCGTCAATGAAAAGGTGATGTGCGGGCTGGCCCGCGGCTTGTCGACGAGCGGCCGGTTGAACCGCGAAGGGATCGAGTTGGCGCAGGTCAATCTGCGGCGCTTTGTGGCGCTGGCGCGCGCGATCGGGGTCGATCACCTCGCCGTATTGGCCACCGCGGCGGTGCGCGACGCGACCGACGGCCGCGCCTTCGCCGATCAGGTTGCGCGCCAATGCAATATGCCGGTGGAAGTCATCGACGGCGTCGAAGAGGCGCGCCTCTCGGCGGCGGGGGTCGTGGCCGGCATTCCCGACGCCGACGGTATCGTCGCCGATCTCGGCGGCGGCAGCATTGAATTGGTCGAGGTCGGGTCAAGCGGCGCCGACCCGGCGGCACGCATCGGGCGCGGCGTTTCGCTGCCGCTCGGCCCGTTGCGGCTCGCCGAACTCGGCGACAATCCGCGGGCGGTTTCCGATGCGGTCGAGCGAAGCTTGGCGGTGACGCCCATCGCCGCCGCCGGCCGCGGCAAGAACCTATACCTGGTTGGCGGTGCCGCGCGCGCGATCGCGCGCCTGCATATGGAACACACCGCCTATCCGCTGCACATCGTGCACGCCTACACGATCGGGCGCGGCGAAGCCGAGACGTTTTTCGACATCATCGGCCGCCTGTCGCGCAGATCGCTGGAGCGGATCACGACGGTCTCGCGCAAGCGGCTCGAAATGGTGCCGCTCGCCGCTTTGGTGTTGCGCCGGATGATCGCCGCCATCGCCCCGCAGCGGATCGTTTTTTCCGCCTATGGCTTGCGCGAAGGCTATGCCAGCGGGTTGCCGCGGCGCGAGGAGGGCAGCGCCGATCCGCTGATCGCCGCCTGCATCGCCATCGCGCGCAGCGAAAGCCGCTTTGCGCCCGACGGCGACCGCCTTCTCGCCTGGACCACGCCGCTGTTCGCCGACCTGCCGCCAAGCCGCCGCCGGTTACACCAGGCCGCCTGCTGGCTGGCCGACATCGGCTGGCTCGAGCATCCGGATTATCGCGCCCAGGAGGCGTTCACCCGCAGTCTGAGATTGCCCCTTGCCGCCATCTCCCACGCCGAGCGCGTATTCGTCGCCTCTGTGCTGCATACCCGCTATGGGGGTCGCGCCGACGATCCGGTCCGCGAGCCGACGGGAGGCCTTCTCGCCCCGGGTGCGACCGGCGAGATCCGGGTCTTGGGTTTGGCGCTGCGTCTTGCCTATGCGTTGACCGGCGGCGATGTCGCGCTGCTCGCCGACGCTTGGCTGGGCCGCGAGCGCGACCGGCTGGTCCTCGAAATCCCGCCCGATGGCGGCCTCTTTGCCGGCGAGACGATGTACCGGCGGCTCGACGCGCTGGGGCGCGCAATCGGCGCGACGACACAGGTTCGGACGCGCGAGCCGCGGCGCCTGGCTGGAGACTAGGGTGCAGCGCCGCCGGTCCGGCCGACGATCTCGGGCGGGCCCGCGCTCGCCGAAACGGGAGTGCCGCCCTGGAGACCGAAACATCGATCGATGAACTCCGCCGGCGGCGGGTTGCCCGCGCCGAGCGCGCGCTCGACGAAGTGCGAGCAACGCATGGCGAAGAGGCTCCCGAAACGCTGACTGCGATGCTCGATTTGGCCGACGCGCTATGGGCGCAAGGCCGGCTGATCGCCGCGCGCCGCCTCGAAGAACGCGTCGTTGAGGCGCGTCGCCGCCGCTTCGGGCCAAGCCACATCGACACGCTGCGCGCGATGGGCAAGCTGGCGGTGAGCATGGCGGCGCAAGGCGAACTCGCCGAAGCGCGGCGGATGCAGGAAGAAATCATCGGTGGCATGCGCACCCATGCCGGCGACAACAGCCGCGACAGCCTGCGCGCCCGCAACAATCTCGCCGGCACATTGGCCGCGCTAGGTGAGGTCGAGCTGGCCCGTGAACTCCTCGAAGAGATTGTCGAGGCGACCGCCGGCGCCTTCGGGGCGGACGATCCCGACTGTATCGCGGCCATGGCCAATCTCGCCGCGGTGCTGTGGCAGCAGGGGATGCGCGAGGAGGGCTATGAATTGCAGCGCCAAGTGGTCGAACGGCGGCGCCGGCGCGAGGGCGAGGATGCCGAAGCGACGCGGGTGGCGGCGGCGGTGCTCGAATCGATGGAGCGCGACGTCGTTTTCTAATTAAGATGGCACTCTGAACCAGCGGTGCGGCCGCTTGGGTGACGAGAGGATGTTCGCCGATGTCGATCTGGACGCTGATGCCGCTGCACCAATCGCTCGGTCTTGCGGTGATCGGCATCGATCTGAGCGAGCCGATTGACGCGGAGACCGGCGAGACGCTGAGCCGGTTATTGGCCGAGCATCTGGTGCTGGTCTTTCCCGATCAGACGCTGACGCCGGAGCAGTATCTCGCCGCGGCGCGCGCCTTCGGTCCGCCAATGCATCGGGACCTGGCGCCCGATGCCCTTCCCGGCTACCCGGATATCCGGCGGGTCGAGGGTGACGGCGGCGGCGCGACGACCGCCGGCTGGCAGGCCGAGGATGTCGGCCACGACGACCCGCCGGCGGCAGCCATATTGTATGCGGTCGAAGTTCCGGCATCGGGCGGCGCGACCAGCATTGCCAATATGCGCGCCGCCTATTGGGCGCTCTCCGAAGAAGAGCGGCTTCACCTCGAAACCCTGCGCACCGTCAACCCCCGCGACGACAAACACGGCAGCGGCGCGGATGACGCGACCGGCGCGCTGGCGGCGGTTCATCCGATGGTGCGCACCCATCCCCTCAGCCGCGAGCGCGCACTCTATTTTCATCCGACAAGAGCCACGTATATCGAAGGCATGACGCCCGAAGCGAGCCGGGAATACCTCGCCGATCTGGTCATGCGGACAATCGAGCCGGCAATCGTTTATGATCACAACTGGGTCAAGGGCGACGTGTTGGTGATCGACACCCGCGCAACGCTCAATCGCTCCGCCGACGATTTTGAACCGGGCGAGAGCCGGATTTTGTGGCGGATCGTCGTCGAGGGCGATCGGCCGAGCTTGCGCTGATGTTGCCGGTCGCGGCGAGGCGGGGTAGCGCGGATCAGGGCCGAAGCTAGGCCGCGCTCCATGACGCTGATCACCGACAACGAGGCGCTGGCGGCATTTTGCGCGCGGCAACAGGCGGCCGAGTTCATCGCCGTCGACACCGAGTTTATGCGCGAACGTACCTACTGGCCGGTTTTGTGCCTGGTGCAAATCGCCGGTCCCGAGGAAGCGGCGGCGATCGACCCCCTCTCTCCCGGATTGGATTTGGCGCCGCTGTGGGGGTTGCTTGCCGAACCGGGCATTCTGAAGGTGTTTCACGCGGCGCGTCAGGATGTCGAGATCTTCTTTACCCTGACCGGGGCCATCCCCGAACCCCTGTTCGACACCCAGATCGCCGCCATGGTGTGCGGTTTTGGCGATGCGGTCAGCTATGAGACGCTGGTGGCCAGGCTTGCCCGCGCCACCCTCGACAAATCGTCGCGCTTTACCGACTGGTCGCACCGGCCGCTGACCGACCGGCAGGTTCGCTACGCCCTCGACGACGTCGTCCATCTGCGCACCGTTTACGAGAAGTTGCAGCAAAAACTGGCCGAAAACGGGCGCGCGGCATGGTTTGCCGAGGAGATGGCGGGGCTCGGCGACCCGGCCCTCTACCGCAGCAACCCGGAGGATGCCTGGCGGCGTTTCCGGTTGCGCGGCCGCGTCGATCGCCGGTTTTTCGGGGTGCTGCGCGAGGTCGCGGCCTGGCGGGAAGCCGCCGCCCAACAACGCAACCTGCCGCGCGGCCGGATCCTCAAAGACGAGGCGGTGCTCGAAATCGCCGCACACCAGCCGCATGCGGTCGAGGCGCTGGCGCGCACGCGCAGCCTCGCCAAGGGCGTGGCCGAAGGTAGACTGGGGGGCGAGATCCTGGAGGCCGTGCGCCGCGGGCTGGCGGCCGCCCCAGCCCTCGCACCCCCCGGTCCGGACCGCCCCGAAACGCCGCCCGGAATTGGCCCGGTCGTTGAATTATTGCGAGTTCTGCTCAAGCACTGCTGCGAACGGCATCAGGTCGCGCAAAAACTGGTCGCCTCGGGCGACGACCTCGAACTGATCGCCGCCGATGATCACGCCGATGTGCCGGCGATGTCGGGTTGGCGCTACGAGTTGTTTGGGCGCGATGCGCTCGCCTTGAAACACGGCCGGCTGGCGCTGACCATCCGCAACAACCATATCGCGCTGGTCGAACCCGCGTCCTGATCGGCAACCGGCGTCAACTGCGCCGCATCGGCCGGAGCGTCGAACCGGCGTCAACCGCGACCACCGATCCGGTGATCCCGCGGGCATTGGCGCGCGAGGCGAGAAAGACATAGGCGCCGGCCACATCGGAAGGTTCGAGCGCCAATTGCAGCGGATTGCCGGCGGCGATCCGTTCGCGCGCTCCCGGCAACGAGAATTGCGAACGGTCGTCGAGCGCGAGAGCGGCGACGCTGCGCAAATCGGTAATCGTGCCGCCCGGCGCCACGCCGTTGACCCGGATGCGCGGCCCCAGCTCGACCGCCAGCTGACGGATAATGCCGACCACCGCATGCTTCGAGGCGGTATAGATGACCCCGCCGCCGGCCGAGGTAAACCCGGCCCCGGAAGCGGTGAAAATCATGCAACCTTTGCTTTTGACGAGTTCGTCGAGCGCGGCCCTGGCGCCCAGGATGCAGCCCTTGACATTGACCGCGAACAATTCGTCGCAGGCGGCCGCGAGCCGCTCTTCGGGCAGTTCGGTAAGACGCAAAAAGCCGTCAAGCAGCCCGGCATTGCCGACAAAGATGTCGAGCTTGCCAAATGCGGCGACGGTCTCGGCCACCGCGCGCTTGTTGTCGTCAAGACGGCTGACATCGCCGCCGATGGCGATGACCTTGTCGCCAAAGCGGGCGCGCAACGCTTCGCCGCGCTCGGCGGCGCGGTCCATGACCGCCACCCGCGCCCCTTCCTCGACATAACGCTCAACGACGGCGCGGCCGATGCCCGAACCGCCGCCGGTCACCAACGCGACGTCTCCGTCGAGCCAACCCATAGGACCCCTCCGCCTGGCGACTACAACCGAAACGATCGGCCAATGACCTTTAAGCCGAGCCGTCGCTCCGGGCCCGCCGCCGTTTCGCCGCTTCGCCGCAAATCTTCGCCGCGCACCGGAGAGCGCCGCCCCGAACCTCCCCGCCCGACCGCAGCGAGCCCGTCATCAAGCCGCGTCAGCGCGTGCGGTTATATTCGTAATCCTCGCGCTCGCCGGCCCCGACCCGCAGACCCGGTGGCAATGGCGGACGCGTCTGGTTGAGTTTGGCGTGGGCATCGAGCGCGGCCTGATCGGTCCACCGTTCGAGCAAGGTGAGCTTATCCGGATCGAGCACGCTCTGGAATACCTCGAACTGCTCACAACCGGGCTCCTTCATGACCTCCCGGCAGCGGCTCTTATAGAGCTCGGCCAACTCGCCGCCTTTCCCCGGCGCGGCGGTGATTGTCACGACCAGTCTCAGCGACATCGCTCCTCCCGTTGGCGCGCGACGATGCGCGGCCGGCGCCATCGCCGACCGCTTCTCCGTCAGCCTATCTTGCCGCGACGGCCGAGGCCAGAGGCGTCAATTGAGCCCGTAAAAGCCCATCGCCCCGCCGGCCATGACCCCGTGCTGGGTTTCTTCCGAAAGGCCCTTCATCCGGCTTCTGATCATGTCGGGAGCGCCCGGGAAAAAGCCGTCGGGATGCGGGTAGTCGGTCGCCCACAGGATCTTGTTGGCGCCGATATAATCGGCCAGAACCTTGATGCTGCCCTCGACCGGCTCGAACGAGATCCAGCAATTGCGCTGGAAGATTTCGCTCGGACGCATCGACAACCCGGAATCGTTGAAACCCTGGTCGTCAAAATGGCGGTCCATGCGGTCGAGCCATGGGGCGATCCAGCCGCCGCCGGATTCGAGGAAACCGACCCGCAATTTCGGGTGACGGTCGGCGATGCCGCCCCAGATCACACTCATGCAGGCGAGCATCATCTCCATTGTGTGGCTGATGATGTGGCGCGCCCCGCGGCCGTCAAACCGATCGACGCCGACAGTCGGCATGCCGCTCGAGGCGCCCTCATGGAAACCGATCGCCATATCGAGGTCTTCGGCCGCCTGCCAGAACGGCTCGTAGCGCTCGGTGTGGATCATCTGGTCGCTGTACGGGTTGGGACGAATGAAACCGGCGCGGAAGCCGAGTTTTTCGCGCGCGAATTTCATCTCTTCGATCGCCAATTCGACCGATTGCAATGGCAGCATCGCCACCCCGAACAGCCGGTCGGGATAGGGCTTGCAGTAATCGGCGAGCCACAGATTGTAGGCATGGCACACCGCAGCCGCGAGTTCGGGGTCGTGGATCGCGCCGGCAAACAGGCCAAGGCTCGGATAAAGGAAAGCCGCATCGATGCCGTCGGCATCCATATCGGGGATGCGCTTATGCGGGTCGAAGCCGCCGGGCTTGCCGTCCTTGTACTCCATCGTGTCAGCGGCGACCACGCCCTGGCGCGCGCCGACCGCGCCGATGCGGCCGATACCGAGCTGCGCGTTGCCGACCGTATGCTCTTCGATAACCAGCCGCTCCTTGCCATTTTCGCCCTTGACGATTTTTGGCGCCCGGTCGCGGAACTTGGGAGACATGTACTGGTCCCAGAGGTCGAGCGGTTCGAGAATATGGCCGTCGGAGTCGATGACGTTGTACTGGTTGCGCATTACCCAGCTCCCTTCACGGTGAACGGCTCGCGAGAACGGCAAGACCGGCAACCAAACGCACGTTTGGTTTCGATGACGCTATGGCCAGCAGCGATTGCTGTCAACCCCGGCGCGGTGACGCCGGTTCCGCATCGACCACGGCCGCGCATCCGGCGGTGGCATGCAAGCTCCGGCGGCAATCGGGGCGCTCGGCGCGCTAGTGCGCAGGCGCGAGCGCTTGGGCATCCTCCGGCCCAAGGCCGATCCCGAATTGATCAAGGGCATTCGTCGCCATCATCTGCTCGATCAAAGGCGTCGGGACACCGGCCCCGGCGAGCCGGGCGATGGCGTCCCAGGCGCTGGTCGTGTCATGGTGCGGATAACGCGATCCCCACACGACCTTGGCGGCGAAATCCTGCGGCAATTTCTGGATCATTCGCTCCTCGGCGTCAAAACCGAGCATCACGTTGCCATGCTCCCACATTTCTTCGGGCTCGGTGCTGACCGGATAGTGATGCAGCAGCGGAATGACCCGGGTGGATGCCTCCATCTTTTCCAATACTTCCTGCATCCAAGACGCCTTGCCGTGGGCGACGACGACCTTCATCGCCGGATAGCGCTCCATCACCGTGAAGCCGATCAGGGTGGACGCGACAAACATGTGATTGTCGAGCCACGGGGCGAGGATCGGCGCCAGCGGGTGGCCGAGCGGCGGGGTCAAACTCGCGAAGGTGATCGACTGACCGGCGCCGCCGCTGCCGCCGGCAAATGGCCCGCCGCCGCCCCCGGGAACCGGCGGTTGCGCGAGGCGGTCTTTGACCTTCTCGAAAAACGGCCCGTGCGAGGTCCATTCCGGGTTCCACAAACCGGGTGTGGCATGCACCGCCAGGGTGATTTGCAACCGCTCCAGTTCCGCCCACAACGGGTCGAAATAGGGATGGTTCAGATAGCGGTCTTCGACAAACATCGGCCGGATAAAGACCGCCCGAACCGACCCGATACGCGCCACCCGACGCAATTCGTCGAGCGCGAAATCCATGTTTTGCAACGGCAATATCGCCGCCGCAAACAGCCGCTGCGGCGCCGCCTTGCAGAAATCGATGATCCAGTCGTTATAGGCGCGCGCCAGCGCATAGGCGACATCCGGGTCGCGCACGAGAAAGAAACCTTCGGCGAACCAGGTCGGATAGAGCAGCGCCTGGTCGACCCCCATCGCATCCATATCGGCAAGCCTCGCCTGCGGCTGCGAGGCCCCGGCAATGGCCGGATGTCTGGTGTGCGGATCGAGTTCGCCAATCGCCTCCCAGGTCATGCCCGGACGCCACAAGGCGTGCCGCGGCAGGTTCGGGTTCGAGCGATCGCGAAAGATCTCGCCATTGACCTTTAGATAGGCGCCGGTGCGGCCCTCCTGCCGCCACAGCGCGTGCTTGCCGAGTGTCCGGTACTCGGGGTCGAGGTATTTCTCCCACAGCGCGGGCGGCTCGACGATGTGGCTGTCGGCATCGAACACTGTAAAGTCTTTTGTCGCCATCGTCTGCTCCCGGTTGCTCGGGTCATTTCCTGGCCAGCGCAATATAGGTTGGCTGCGGCACAGTCAGCCCGTACTCGTCGCGATAATGCGATAGTGCTCTTGCCACCTCGTCGATGATGGCCTCACGGGCGACTTCATCCAGCGCCGCGACCGCGGGGCCAACCGGAGTGCTCGCAAGTAGGCCCGGAACAGATTCTTCCGGCGGCAGCAAACGGCGGGCGACGGTCTCGGTTTCGATAGCCACGTCCCGGTAGCCCGCATCCGCCAACAACCGGTTCAAGAAGCTCTCGTCGCCGAAACTGAAGGGCGCGCGAAACCGCTGCGCAATGTCCGTTCCGACATGCCGGCGCAGCGCCTCGGCGATCGCCAAATGGCAAGGGCTGTGCTCGATCGAGCGCCAGACGCAAATGCCGACGACACCCTCGGGTTTCAGCACCCGGTGCATTTCCCGCAATGCAGCCGGCCGGTCCGGGAAAAACTGCAGCCCTTGCTGGCACAGCACGATATCAAATTCGGCGTCCCGACAGGGCAGAGAGCCGGCATCGCCCTGCCGCCACTCCACCGGTGCGCCATCGCCGGGAGCATGCTGCCGCGCCACATCCAGCATGGCTGCGTTCAACTCTATACCGACGATGGAACCTGTCGACCCGAGAACCGGAGCAACCTGTCGGGCGACAATCCCGGTTCCACAAGCCACATCCAGCACGCGCTGGCCCGGTGCGAGGGGGACACGCTTGAGAAACAGGCGCGCGAGCGGCGCAAACACGCTCGGCACCTGGTAGCGTTCATAGCTGTCGGGACCGCTGCCGGTAAGCTGCCAGGCTTCCTGAGGCATTCCCTACCCCCTTCGCGCGGATGCCCGGATCAAGTCCGGGCATGACGGGCCTTACTGCCGGCCGGTGAGCGCAGCCTCGGGCCGCAGTGAAGCCGCGACCTCCTCCTCGGTCGGCCACCAATCGGGGCGTTCGATCTCGGTGACGCGCTCGCGGATAATGTTGGCGGGCGCCTGCACCTTGTAGAGGCGGCGGGCATTGGTGCCCAGAAACTTGGCCTGATCTTCTTTGGGCAGCCCGTATTTCTGCATCGTCTCAATCGCCCGCCACGCGTCGTCGCCGTCATGGTGGTAGACATCCGACGACCAGCACAGGATGTCGCCATAGAACTCCGGGAGCCGCGCCGGCGGCGCCTCGTCGCCCTCAAAGCCGGTCATGCAATGCGCGAAAAAGGTCTCGCTCGGCAGTTTTTTGAGCGGCGGCAATTGCCGCTCATTCTTGTAAAGCTTGTAGGCTTTGTCGCACTCGTCGACGAGGAAGCTGAGCCAGGTCGAGGAGGCCTCGAACACCGCGGCGTTGATCTTCGGGTGCCGCTCGAAAAACCCGGACATCAGCACAATCGTGACCCAGAGCGCGGCCTCGCCTTGGAAATTCTGCACATTGGTCAGGAAGGTATGGGGCAGCCCGGCGGTGGCGATGGTCTTGCGGATCAGTTCGGCGCTCGAATATTGCTCGCTGTAGCCGGATGGTTTCGCGCTGCCAAAGGCCGGGAACGGGTGCATGCCGTAGACCATGCCGGTCTCTTCGAGGGCGTCCCAAACCGGCTCGTATTTGGGCTGCAGCGGATAGTTGCCCATCGCGTCCATCGGGCGGACCAGGGCGACCCGACAACCCAGCGCCGCCACGCGGCGGATTTCCTGCACCGCGTAATCCGGGTGCTGCATCGGGATCAGCGCCGCAAAAAACAGCCGCTCCGGATTTTCGCGGGTGTATTCATAGGCCCATTCATTATAAGCGCGACAGAACGCTTTGGCGCCGAGCGCGTCCTCGAGCCACGGATAAATGTCGATCTCGGTCGGGATGATCATGACCTGATCGATGCCCTGGATATCCATGTCTTTGAGGCGCGGCCCCGGTTCGTAAGAGCCGGCATGATCGAGATAAGCGACCTGCTCTTGGGTCAGCGCCGTCTTCGGGTTCAAATTGCGGACATTGAGCGCGCGCTGGATATCGTGTTTGACACCCGGCCCGGCATTGGTGATGACCCGCATCGTGCCGGGGATCCCGCCCTTGCGCGGCGAGCCGAGACCGATCCCGGCCCGGCCGTTGACGATTAAGAGCCGGCCTTCGGGATCCCACCAGATCGTGCGTTTGAGCGCATCGAGTTCGTCGCGGGTCAGAAATTCCTGGGCGCGCTCCCAGATCAGCGGCGGCTCGGTCACGTGCGCGTCGCAATCAAAGGTGGCGAAATCCTTGGTCATCGGCACAAAGCGTTGAACCGGCATTCTGTCCCTCCTTCGGCCCCCAATGCCTCCCTTTCGTCGTAGCCGAGCTCGTCCCGGCCATCGACCTGGATCACCGGGTCAAGCCCGGTGACGATGAAGAAAGAGGCGCGCGCGACGGCAAACCCACGCTAATCTTCGAGCCAGCCCGGCGGCACGGTCACACAGCCATGCCGCGCCAGAACCGCGTCCACCTCGGCCATATCGGCGGGACTGATCTCCCAGTCGAGCGCACCCAAATTCTCGCTCACTTCGGCCGGTGTGCGAAACCCGACCAGGGCCGTCCCGATAACCGGGTTGGTCAAACTCCAGCGCAGCGCAAATTGCGGCAGGGTTTTGCCATATCTTGCCGCCAGCGATTTCAGCTCCTCGACCGCCGCCAGGTTGCGCGGGAAATGCTCGGACCCGAACAAGGTCCGGAACAGGTTGAGACTGCCGAGCATACCGCCTTTTGCGCGCCAATCGCTCTCGTCGAACGACATGCCGATATGGAAGGTGCCGGCGAGCATGCCGTAAGCGAGCGACCCGTAGGCCATCACCGCGATCTGGCGGGTCGCGCAGTAGGGAAAGATTTCCGCCTCCATGCGGCGGTCAAACAGGTTCCAGGCGTATTGCACGACATCGATGCGCCGCAACGCCATGGCCTCTTCGATCTGCGCGAGGCGGAAATTCGAAACCCCGATAAAGCGCGCCTTGCCCTGATGGACGATGTCGTCGAGCGCCTGCATGGTTTCAGCGAGCGGGGTATTGGGATCGGGCCAGTGCACAAGATAGATGTCGACGTGGTCGGTGCGCAGCCGTTTTAGGCTGTTGTCGATCGCGGCGCGGACACGGGCCCGGCGGCTGTCGCGACGGTTCGGCATATCCTCATAGCCGACGCCGAATTTGGTCGCGATGATGACGTCGTTGCGGCGCGAGCCCAGCGCCTGCGCCAACGCCTCTTCCGAGAGGCCCATGCCATAGGCCTCAGCCGTATCGAAACAATTGATCCCGCTGTCGATCGCTTGTTCAACGGCGCGGCGGAACTCATTCTGGTCGATGCGGCCGTAGGTGCCGCCGATCTCCCAGCAGCCAAAGCCGATCGCCGAGGTTCGGAGCCCGGTCTGTCCAAACTGCCTGCGTTCCATGCTGCCCCCGTTCGGCGCGGCGGCGCGATTGCGATTGCCGCCGCCGGCCAGCGGTCAAGCCGTTCCGTGCCGGCGAGCTAGGGAAACAATTGTTCGCCGGTGTCGGCGTCCTCGACAAAGATCGCGCTGACCGGACAGTTCTCGGCGGCTTCGAGGATCTTTTCCAGCGTCTCGGCGCCGGGATCGACCGCCTCGGACTGCCGGTTGTCGTTGAGCTGGAACACTTTGGGTGCGATCGCCTCGCACATCGCATTGCCGACACAGACGTCGTGGTCGACCCGGATCCGCAGATTGCGCGGCATCGTCCCCTCCCTCTATTGCCACGTCACCGGCAAGGCTTTGAGCGAGCGGAAGGTGATGCTCGGCTGATATTCGAACTCTTCGCTCTCGAGCTGCAGCCGCGGAAAGCGTTCGGCCAGCGCCTTGAACACCTCCTGTCCCTCGACGCGGGCGAGGGTGGCGCCGAGACAGTGATGGACGCCGTTGCCAAACGCGACATGCGGGTTGGGCCAGCGCGTGATGTCGAATTTATCAGGCTCGGCAAATTTTTCCGGGTCGCGGTTGGCCGCCGAGATGAACCAGCGGATGCGATCCTTGGCGCGCAGGGTCTTGCCGCGCATCTCGACATCCTGGGTGGCCAGGCGCTGGATCGAAATCACCGGGGAATCATAGCGCAGGCATTCCTCGGTCGCGGTCTTGGCCAAACCGTCCGGGTCGGTCTTGAACAATTCCCACTGCCCGGGATGGCGCAGAAAGGCGAGTGTGCCGTTGCAGATCAGGTTGATCGTGGTCTCGTGTCCGGCCAGCAAGAGCAGCGAAGTATTGACCAGCACCTGATGGCGGCTGAAGATCCCGCGCCTTTCGCCATCCGCCAAAACCGAGATGAAGTCGTCGCCGGGCTTAACCAAGCGCTCGTCGACCAGCGGCGAGACATATTCGATCATGCCGCGCATGCCCTCGGTCAACGGCTTCATCCGGTCATATTCGCCGCGGCCGATATACAACAGCTTTTCCGCCAATTGTCGGACATAGCGGCGCTCGTCCTCGGGCACCCCCATCATCTGCGCGATCACCAGCACCGGCAGCGGCGTGGCGAGATCGCGCATGACGTCCATGCCGCCCTTTTCCTCGGCCTCGTCGAGCAATTCCTTGATCGCCTTTTGCACAAAGGGGCGCCACGCCTCCATCGATTTCGGCGTGAAATAGCTGTGCATCACCCGACGCATCTCGAGATGCTCCGGGCGGTCATGCTGAATAAACTGGTCAGCCTGGTAATTGCGCACGTATTCGTAGAGCCCGAGGTCGGATTCATCGATTGGCGGATAGGCCGGGCGCGGATCGTTGCGGAACACCGCCGAGGAAAACAATTCATGGTGGCGCGTCAGCCACACCAAATCTTCATAACGGGTGATCAGCCACAATTCGTAGGCTTTGTTCCAGCGGACCGGATCCTGCTCACGCACCCGCCCGTAATAGTCATAAGGGTTGGCGATAACTTCGGGTGCAAACAGATTGTCCTGAAGTTCCGCAGACATGGTCTTCCTCCTGTCGAATCGATCAAGCCGTTATTGCCGATTTGTTCGGGCTTTTATTGTGTTGGGCGCAATTATCGGGTTAGGCCAATGATAATTCCCGGTACCCTCCGTCTACAACCGCCTCGCAACGTTCACGAAACTTGGGATGACCGCCGCTATAGCGCATGATCCGGCGCACCTGCTTGCCCTCGACATTGCGGTTGATGCCGGTCATCCAGGAATCGACCTCGGTGAACAGCAATCCCTCGCTCGCGGCGATGACATGCTCGGTCCAGGCCGCGGCGCCCTGGGCGGTGGCCGCGATGCGGGTGAGGCCGCGCTCGCGGGCAAAGCGCACCAGTCGGGTCACCCAATCGGCGCTGTATTCGGCGGCGCGCGGGAAATTGCCGAGCCCGGCGTGCGGCCCCATCACCATCATCAGGTTGGGAAAGCCGTCGACCAGAATGCCAAGGAAGGTTTGCGGCCCATTCTGCCATTTCTGTTTCAGCGACACGCCGTCGGCGCCGCGGATGTCGATCCGGTCAAAGGCGCCGGTGATCGCGTCGAACCCGGTGGCGTAAATGATGATGTCGAATTCGTAGACGGCAGCGCTGGTTTTGATGCCGGTTGGGACGATGCGCTCGATCGGCGTCTCGTTGATGTCAACCAGTCGCACATTGGGCTGGTTGTAGACTTCGTAATAACCGCTTTCGAGCGGCACCCGGCGGGTGCCAAAACCGTGGTTTTTCGGGATTAGCTTTTCGGCAATCGCTGGGTCCTTGACCCGCTGGCGGATCTTGCGCGCCAGGAAATCGGAAATCAGACGATTGGCCGCGCGGTCGGTCAGGATGTCGCGAAAGTTGCCCATCCAAATGCCGAAGCCGGGCTCGCTGTAGAGCTTTTCCCAGAAGGCCTCGCGTTCCTCCGGCGTCACTTCGAACGTGCCGCGCGGATCGGTGGCGTGGATGAAGCAGCCGAACGTCTCCTGGCAGCGGGCGAAAATCTCGGGATAGTTGGCGCGGATCCGGCGCATCTCCTCGCGCGTGATGCGGGCGTTGTGCAACGGCGCGCACCATTGCGGCGTGCGCTGAAAAACGGTCAGGTGGCCGGCCGTCTTGGCCACTTCGGTGATCGTCTGAACACCGGTGGCGCCGGTTCCGATCACCGCCACGCGCTTGCCGGTGAAGTCGACCGGTTGCTTGGGCCAGTAATGGGTGTGGCAAGACTGGCCCTGAAACGCCTCGATGCCGGGGATCCGCGGCATCGTCGCCGCCGAGAGCACCCCCACCGCGGTGATCAGAAAACGCGTCGAACAGCACCGGCCGTCTTCGAGGAAGACGTCCCAGCTGCGCGTCTCCTCCCGGTAATGCGCCGCGCTGACCCGGCTGTTGAATTGGATATCGCGGCGCAAATCGAATCTGTCGGCGACATAGTTCAAATAGCGCTCTGTCTCCGGCTGGGCGGCGAAATGCTCCTGCCAATCCCATTCCTCCAGCAGCTCCTGCGAGAAGGAATAACCGTAGGTCCAGCTTTCGGAATCAAAACGGGCGCCGGGATAGCGGTTCCAGTACCAGGTGCCGCCCACCCCGCTGCCGGCTTCGAAGACGCGCACCTTGAGACCCAGCTCGCGCAGCCGGTAGAGCTGATAGAGGCCGGAGACACCGGCGCCGATGATGACCGCATCGCAATCGAGAGCCGCGTCCGCGCCCGGCCCATAGGCCGCCCTCGATGCAGCGATTACGGCCCCGCGCTCGGGCACGACATGATTGGCGCTGTGCGACATCACAATGTCTCGCCTTTGCTCTCGATCGGCGGCGCCGGTGCGCGCGTCCGGACAGCGAGGCCCGTCGGCTGCGAACCGGAACGGGTCGATCGCGCCCGTTATTGCAGACCGTAAAAGCCCATCGCGCCGCCGGCCATGACGCCGTGCCGCGTTTGTGGCGACACGCCGGCCAGCCGCTCCATCATCATCTTTGGCGCGCCCGGGAAAAAGCCGTCCTGATGCGGATAATCGGTCGCCCACATGATCTTGTGCGGGCCGATGTAATCGGCCAACACGGCGATGCTGTCTTCGACCGGCTCGAACGAGATCCAGCAATTGCGCTCGAACAATTCGCTCGGCCGCATCGAGGGCGCGGTGTCGTTGAAGCCGTTATCGTCAAAGTGCCGGTCCATCCGGTCGAGCCAGGGAGCGATCCAGCCGCCGCCCGATTCGAGGAACGCGATGCGCAAACGCGGGTGGCGGTCAACGACGCCGCCCCAGATCACGGCCATTGCGACCAGCATCATCTCCATCGTGTGGCTGATCATGTGGCGCGCGGCGCGGTCTTGCTCAAAGCGGTCGACACCGACCGTCGGCATCGCGTTGGTCGAGCCTTCATGGAAGCCGATCGAGAAATCGAGCGCTTCGGCCATCGCCCAGAACGGCTCGTATATCGGGTCGCTGACCATCTTGTTGCCGTGATACGGGTTTGGCCGCAGAAACCCGCCCCGCATCCCCAGCGCCTCGCGGGCGAATTTCATCTCCTCGATCGCCAGCTCGACCGACTGCATCGGCAGCATCGCGACCCCGAACAAGCGGTCGGGATAGGGTTTGCAATAATCGGCAAGCCAGCGATTGTAGGCGCGGCACATCGCGCCGGCGAGTCCCGGGTCCTCGACCGCGCCGGCAAACAGGCCAAGGCTCGGATACAAAAACGCGGCATCGATCCCGTCGAGATCCATATCGACGATGCGGGCGTGCGGATCGAACCCGCCCTTTTTACCCTCGGCGTATTTGAGACTGTCGAGTTTGACCGCGCCTTGGCGGACCCCGACCGCGCCGAGACTGCCGATCCCGCGCGGGTTGCCGAGCAATTTGCCTTCGACGGTCAAACGCTCCTTGCCGTTCTGATCGATCGTAAACCGCGGCCGCCGCTCACGGTATTGGGGGTCGATGTAATTGTCCCACAAATCAAGCGGCTCGAGGATGTGACCGTCGGCGTCGATGACATGGTAGGCGCGACCCATGATCCGGCCCCCGTCTGGGTGGATGATGCAACCGCATGAACCAAACGAGCGTTTGGTTTTGGCCGACGCTAAGCCGCCGGGGCTGGGCTGTCAAGCCCAAGCGGCGCGATTGCTGATCGCCAGGCCATCCGCGGCGGCGCCGTTGCGCGCCGCCCGGGTCATTCATTCGACCGGCAATTTTGCCCCGGCGGCGGTCTTTGCCGCCGACCGGCGGCGCACGGAACGCGGCTCGCCGGCGGCAAGCCCGGAAAGCGCCAGCGCGGTGAATTGCTCGGCGACCTGCTGCACACTCAGCCGGCCTTCCGGGTCGTACCATTTGTAAAGCCAGTTGAGCATGCCGAGCAGTCCATAGCAGGCCACCTGGATGTCCAGACCGGCGCGGAACTCGCCTGTCGCCACCCCTTCGCTGAGGATTTGCTGCCAGCAGCGTTCGTAGTCTTTCGGCGAAAATCCGATCATCTCGCGAAACCGCCGCTTCAGCTCTTCGCGCTCGCGCAAATAGACGAACAGGTGCGGATAATGGCGGTCAAAGGCTTCGAGATGGGCGAGAATGGCGCGACGCAATTTCTCGGTCGGCGACAGCTCGGCTTCCGCGATCTCGGCGATCGTCCGATACATCTGCGCGATCGGTTCTTTGACGACAAGATAGAGAAGCGCCTCTTTGCTCTCGAAATGGTGGTAGAGGCTGCCCTTCAAAATGCCGACCTCTTCGGCAATATCGCGCACGGTCGCGGCGTGATAGCCCTTGGTCCGGAACACTTTGGCAGCAGCGGCGACGATATCGTCGAGGGTCGCCATCGCCTATCGGTCTCCCGCGCGCAGGGCTGGCGGCCACCGACGGGGAGCGCCATCGCCGACAATTTCATATTCCATCAAAACGAACCATGAACCTATAAGCCGGCGCTCTTTGTACCACCGGCGGCGGCCTTGTGACCATCGGGTTTCCCCGACCATCGCGCCCGGCGCGACGAACCGCGCCGATCCGCCGGCAGCGTCGGCGCCCTCGCGGGCGGCCACCGGACGCCGCCGGCTGGCCGCCGCGGGTTTAGTTCCGGGCCAGCTTTCTTTCGGCCAAGCGCGCGTAGAGGCTCGCCCCCAGGGGCAGGATCGCGTCGTTGAAATCGTAACGCGGATGGTGGAGGCCGCTTCCCGCTTCGCCGGCGCCATTGCCGATCTGGAGATAGGCGCCGGGGCGGCGCCCGAGCATCAGCGCAAAATCTTCCGAGACCATGGCCGGCTCGCCGTCGCGTTCGACCGCGCCCTCGCCGACAAGTTCGGCCGCGACATCGGCAGCAAACGCCGCTTGCGCCTTGTCGTTGACGAGCGCCGGCAGGCGGCGGCGAAACTCGACCGCGGCGGCGGCGCCAAACGCCGCGGCGACCCCGGGAGCGAGGCGCCGAATGGCGTCTTCGATCGCGTCCATCGTCGCCTCGCTAAAGGCGCGGGCGGTGCCGCGCAGCACCGCCTCGCCGGGGATGACGTTATAGGCTTCTCCGGCGTGGATCTGGGTGACGCTCACCACCGCGGTGTCGAGCGGGCGCAAATTGCGCGAGACAATCGTCTGCAGCGCCAGCGCAATATGGCTTGCCACGATCACCGGGTCGATCCCGGCTTCGGGGCGGGCGGCATGGGCGCCGCGGCCGCTGACATTGATGTCGAAGCGGATGCCCCCGGCCCACATCGGGCCGGTGCGCAACCGGAAGCGGCCTGTCGCCAGACCCGGCCAATTGTGCATGCCGAACACCGCATCGCACGGAAAGCGTTCGAACAGGCCGTCGGCGAGCATCGCCGCCGCACCGCCCAGTCCTTCTTCGGCCGGCTGGAAGATGAAATGCACGACGCCGTCAAAATTGCGTGTGGCCGCAAGATAGCGGGCCGCCCCGAGCAGCATCGCGGTGTGCCCGTCATGGCCGCAGGCGTGCATGCGGCCCTGGTTTTGCGAGCGGTAGGGCAAATCGCTCGCTTCGGCGATCGGCAGCGCGTCCATGTCGGCGCGCAAGCCGATTGTATGCTCGGAACGGCCGGCGCGCAGCCGCCCGACAACGCCGGTCCGGCCGAGGCCGCGAAACACCTCGCACCCGAATTGTGCGAGTTTTTGCGCGACAAACTCCGAGGTGCGTTGCTCCTCAAAGCCGAGTTCGGGGTGGGCGTGAAGCTGATGCCGCCATGCGCGCAGGTCGTCGTGGAATTGGGTAATCGCCGCGATCCCTGCCATCTTTCGCCTCACCCCGCCAGACCCCGATCGCGACCGCGTGCACGCTTTTTGCCAATCCGGCTCGCGCAGGGCCGCAAACGCGCTATAGTGGTCGAGAATATTCCCATCCGGAGGAGGGACCGGCAATGGCGACAGAGGGCGTCGAACTCGAATGCTTGAACGGCGTGCGGGTGGTCGATTTCACGCAGTTCGAGGCGGGGCCGTCCTGCACCGAGGCGCTCGCCTGGCTCGGCGCCGAGGTCGTCAAAATCGAAAACCCGACGACCGGCGATCCCGGCCGCCGCTGGCGACCCGGCCAGCCCGACAACGACCCGTGGTATTTCCACCAGTTCAACGCCAACAAGAAATCCTTGACCTTGAACCTCAAGGCGCCGCGCGGCCTCGAAATTGTCAAGCAGCTGCTGCGCAAGGCGGACATCACGATCGAGAACATGGCGCCCGGGACGATCGAGCGGCTCGGCCTCGGCTACGACGTCGTCAAGGAGCTCAACCCGGGCATCATCTATTGCCAGGTCAAGGGATTTGGCAGCGGCAGCCCGTACGAGAAAAACCTCGCCTTTGACATGATCGCTCAGGCTGCCGGCGGCCCGACCAGCGTGACCGGCTATGGCGACCGCCCGCCGGTCAAGCCCGGTCCGTCCTTTGGCGACACCGGCACCGGCATGCTGATGGCGATCAGCATCCTGGCCGCGCTGCGCGAGCGTGACCGCACCGGCAAGGGGCGGCGGCTGCAGGTGGCGATGCAGGACGCGATGGTGCATTACATGCGCGTGCCGTTTTCGCGCACCCAGCTGACCGGCAAGGCGCCGCCGCGCGGCGGCAGCGACCGTTCGCAGCCGGGCGGGCTGGTGCCGTCGGCGCTCTATCCGTGCAGCCCCGGTGGCCCCAACGATTATGTTTACGTCTTCTGCAGCCGCGCCAACCCGGAACATTGGACGCGTCTGCTCAAGGTCATCGGTCGCGACGATCTGGTCGACGATCCGCGCTATGCCACCAACCAGGCGCGCAGCGAGCGCGCCGCCGAGGTCGACGAGATCATCGCGCAATGGACGCGCCGCCATAGCAAGCAAGACGCGATGCGGATCATCGGCGAGGCCGGGGTGCCGGCCGGTGCGGTGTTCGATACGGTCGAATTGATGGCCGACCCCTCGCTCGCCGAGCGGGGGATCATGCAGACCGTCGAGCATCCGACCACCGGTCAGTACAAGATGCCGGCTTGGCCGGTGCGTTTCGACGGCGCCCCGGCCAAGGTCAAACCCTCGCCGCTGTTGGGTCAGCACAATGGCGAGGTGTTGGGCAATTGGCTCGGATTGGGCGAGGCGGAGGTTGCGGCGCTCAAAACCGAAGGCATCATCTGAGGCGCTTGGCCAATTCGATGCGAGGAGAAGGGCGATGAAGCTTTATTATGCCCCGGGCACCTGCGCGATCGGCATCCATGTGCTGCTTGAGGAGATCGGCAAACCCTATGAGGCCGAGGCGGTCAATTTCCGCGACGGCGCCCAGTACAAGCCGCCTTTTGTCGGCGTCAACCCGAAATCGAAAGTGCCGACCCTCGAGCGCGACGACGGCTCGATCCTGACCGAGTTTCCGGTGATCGCGCGCTGGCTGGCGCTGCAAAACCCGCAAGCCGATTTGATCCCGAAAGACCCCGAGGCCGACATCCGGGCGATGGAGGTCATGGAGTATGTCGTCGGCACGATCCATCCGCAGGGGTTTACGCGGCTCTTCCGCACCGAGCGGTTTACCCCTTCGCCCGCCGACCATGACAAGGTCAAGGCGCAGGGTCGCGAGCAGATCGAAAAAGGTTTTGCGGTCGTCGACAAGGCGCTCGAAGGCAAGAACTATGTCGCGGGCGACCGGCTGTCGATCGCCGACGCCGCGTTGTTCTATGTCGAATACTGGGGCGCCAAGCGGGTCGGCATGCAATTGCCGAAAAACTGTGCGGCGCATTTTGAGCGGATGATGGCGCGCCCGGCGGTGCAGCGGGCGCTCAAGGCCGAGGGCTTAAGCTGAGCGCCGGCCTGTTCGGGGTCCAACGTCTAGATCAAGGAGAAGAGAGCCATGGATGCGCCGATCGCCCCGCCGAATTGTCTTTCCGGCGTTAAGATCCTCGATCTGACCCAGTTCGAGGCCGGCACGACCTGCACCGAGGCGCTGGCCTGGATGGGGGCCGACGTCGTGAAAATCGAAAGCCCCGATGGCGGCGAGGCCGGGCGCCGCGGCTTTGCCGACCCCTATTACTTCATGACCTACAACGCCAACAAACGCTCGCTGACGATCAATCTGAAGACCGAGCGCGGACTCGCTCTGGTCAAGGAATTGGCGAAAAAGGCCGATGTCTTTACCGAGAACTTCGCGCCCGGCGCGATCGAGCGGCTCGGCCTGGGCTACGATGTCGTCAGCGCCCTCAACCCGCGCATCATCTATGCCCAGGTCAAGGGTTTTGGCGACGGCATGCCGTATGAGAAGGGGCTGTCCTTTGATCCGGTTGCGCAAGCGACGGGCGGTGCGATGAGCATCACCGGCGAACCGGGCGGGCGGCCGATCAAGCCGGGCTGCACGATTGGCGACACCGGGACCGGCATGCTGCTCGCCTTCAGCATTGTCAGCGCCCTCTATCAGCGCATCAGCACCGGCCAGGGCCGCCGGCTGCAGGTGGCGATGCAGGATTCGGTCATGCATTACAGCCGCGGCATGTTCATGGCGCAGGCGCGCACCGGCAAGGCGGCCCCGCGCCGGCCGGCCGCGGCCAATTCGCCGTCCGGAACCTATCCGTGCAAAGGCGGCGGGCCGAACGACTATGTTTACATGTTGACAAGTCGAGCCAACCCGCAGCACTGGCCGCGCTTATTGAAGCTGATCGGGCGCGAAGATTTGCTCGGCGACAAGCGCTATGACACGGCCGACGCCCGTGCGCAGCGCGAGGCGGAAGTCGACGAGATCATTTCCGCTTGGACCCGGCAGCACACCAAAGAAGAGGCGATGGCGCAGCTGAGCGCCGCCGGGGTGCCGGCCGGCGCGGTCTTTGATTCGAACGACCTCGTCAACGAACCGGCCTTCTACCGCCGCGGCATCCTGCAAAGGATGCGGCACGGCGACCACGAAATGGCGATGACCACCTGGCCGGTGCGGTTCGACGGAAAAGTGGCGCCGATCAAGCCCGCCCCGCTGTTGGGTGAGCATAGCGCCGAGGCCCTGGGCGAATGGCTCGGCCTCGACCGGGATGCGATCGACGGGCTGCGCCGCGACGGCGTCATCTGATCAGCGGATCGGATGGGGCGCGGGCCAACCGCGCCCAACCCCGTTTGGTGAGCCTGCCGGGTGCCCGGTTTTGCGCCGGGCAGCAGTGTGGCGGTTATCATGGGAAAAGCCTGCGCGATCATCGGTTTGACGGGACCATTGCCGGCAATCGACGTGCAAAGGCCCGTGCCCTGGTCGGGCGATGGGGGTGCTAGGCGACGGCGTCGAGCGCGGCGCCGGCAACCCCGGCCAAGATACCGCGAAACTGGTCGGCAAAAGCTTTCGCCTCGGCCCCGATCGTGAAATTGACGGTGACAACGATTTCAGCGCCGTTGTCGCGGCAACAGAATACGGCGGGTTCAAACCGGCGCTCGTCGAGCCAGATACGCATATCGGCCATCGTTGTCGACAGCTGATCGGGTTTAAGCGACATTTTGACACTGTGCATCCGGGCCCCCGCCGGTTTCGTTGAGAATGATATAACGAGCCGACAGTCGAATTTTCCCGCTATTCGCGCCCTAACCCCATTTTTGTCATAACCATCTCCCGGAATGTTGGTGCACAAGCCATGATAATCCACCCCGACTGCCCGGAAGACCCTCTCGCCGTCCTCGATCGCGGCCAATCATTGCCGGCGCGTTGGTATATCGACCCCGACATTTTAGGGCGCGAGATTGCGACGATCTTCCGCAAATCCTGGAACTACCTCGCGCCGCTCGCCGAACTGCGTGAGATCGGCGACTACGTCACCGGGTCGGTCGGTGGCGTGCCGGTGGTTGTGCTGCGCAACGCGGCCGGGCTGGCCGGCTTTGTCAATGTCTGCCGCCATCGCCGCCACGAGGTCATGAAAGGCCGCGGCCGCGCCAAGGCGATGCAATGCGGCTATCACGCGTGGACTTACGATCTCCACGGCAGGCTTGGCGCCGCGCCGCGTGCCGACGGCGAGCCGGGATTTCACCGCGACGACCTTCCGCTGCTGGCGATCCGCGCCGAAGCGTTAGGCCCGTTTGTGTTCGTCAATCTCGACCGGGCGGCGCCGGCGCTGACCGACTGTTTTGCACCGGTGCTCGAAACGATTGCGCGAAGCGGCATCGATCCGGCCACGCTCGAACTTCACACGCGCGAAGAATGGCGGTCGGAGGCCAATTGGAAGACGATGATCGAGAATTATCTCGAATGTTATCACTGCCCGATCGCTCATCCCTCGTTCAGCGCGGCGATCGATGTGCGCCCGGCGCATTATCATCTGGCGGCTGGCGGGTGGTTTTCGAGCCAGCTCGGTGAGGTCCGCCCGGCGGTGCTAGCCGGCCGCGGGCGCGCTGCTCCTTACAACCTTAGCGGCGCGGTCACCCAATCACAGTTTCATTTGCTGTGGCCGAACACGACGATCTCGATCAATCCGGGCTTCCCCAATCTGGCGATCGACGTTTGGATCCCCGACGGTCCCGGTGCGACCCGCGGCTTCTCCGAACAATATTTTGCGCCCGGGGTCGACCCCGAGTTCGCGCGCGAGCTGATAGCGTTCAACCGCCAGGTCGGGGCCGAGGACGACGCCTTGACCGTGTCGGTGCAGCGCGGGCTTACGGGCGGACTGCCCGAATACGGCCGGTTGTTGCCCGCCAGCGAGGCGCTGGTCATCCATTTCCAGAAGCTGGTCGCGGCGGCGGTGCTTGGCCAGCCGACACCGCTCGACCCGGGCGGCGCCGCATCGCCGTAACCATTCTGCAAGCGGCGTATCGCTAGCGGGTCACGACACGGGGATGCGCCCCTTTTGCGCCGCCCGAAACGGCGCATCGCAAGCGCGCAGCAGCGGCAGGGCGACCGCCCGCGATTACACGCCGAGCTCGGCTCGGCATGGCCAGATATTGGCCCGACGATATCGGATCTGCGGACGTCGCGCGGCCTGACCCGCCCTCGATCCGCTGCGGCTGGTAGCGGGGGAGGGATTTGAACCCCCGACCTTGGGATTATGATTCCCCTGCTCTAACCAGCTGAGCTACCCCGCCGCACACCAGACGGTCCGGGGGTATAGGGGACCGGAGGGGGTAGGGTCAAGCCGCGGCCGCAGATCCCTGCGCCGTGCGGTGCCGGCCGATCCAGCCGCCGCCCAGCACGCGCTCGCCGTCGTAAAACACCGCCGCCTGACCGGGGGCCACGCCTTCGACCGGCGCGTCGAGCACAAGCTCGGCCGCGCCCGGCGCCGCGCCCGGATAGAAGCTGGCCGGCACCGCCGGTTGCGCCGAACGCAATTTAACCTGCAGCCGCAGCCCGGCCGCGGGCGGCGACGTCGCGAGCCAATTCACCTCGCTCAGCACCACCCGGGTTTCGGCCAGGGCCGCGCGTGGGCCGACCACGATGCGCCGCGTCTCGGGCTCGATCGCCAGAACGTGCAACGGCGCCGCCGCAGCCAGCCCGAGCCCCTTTCTTTGCCCGACCGTAAAATGGGCAATCCCGTTATGCCGGCCGAGCACAGTGCCGCTGCGATCGACGATATCGCCCGGCTCGACCGCTTCCGGCCGCAGCCTCCCGACCACGCTGGCATACGAGCCCTGCGGCACAAAGCAGATGTCCTGGCTGTCGGGCTTGTCGGCGACCGGCAGTTCAAAGCGGCGGGCCAAGGCCCGGGTCTCGGACTTTGCCAGCCCACCGAGCGGGAAGCGCAGAAATTCGAGTTCGGCGCGGCTTGTCGCGAACAAAAAATAGCTCTGATCGCGGGCCGGGTCGGCGGCGCGATGCAATTGCGGCCCATCGGGGGTGGGCACCCGGCGCGCATAATGACCGGTCGCCAGCGCCGAGGCGCCGAGATCGCGCGCCGTAGCCAACAGATCACGGAACTTGATGCGCTGGTTGCAGCGGATGCATGGCACCGGCGTCTCGCCGCGGCGATAGGCCTCGGCGAAATCGTCGATGACGGCGCGGCGAAAACGGCTCTCGTAATCGAGCACGTAATGGGCGATGCCGATCCGCTCGGCAACCCGTGCGGCATCATGAATATCCTGGCCGGCGCAGCAGGCGCCCCTGCGCCCGCTTGCCGCGCCGTGATCGTAGAGCTGCAAGGTGATGCCGATGGTTTCGAACCCGCCGGCCGCCAGCAACGCCGCCACGACCGATGAATCGACACCGCCCGACATCGCGACGACAATACGGTGGTCGGCCGGATCGCCCGGCAGATCGAGATCCAACAAGGGTTGCGTCATTGCGCCCACAATAGGGGTGTTGAGCGGCGTTTCAAGCCGCCGGCGTGGCGGTCAAACGCGATCGCCAAGCCCCATCTGCCAGAAATCGGCTTCGAGCCGGGCGGCGGCGGCAAAACTCGCCGCCAACGATGCGAACCTCCCTTCGCCGCCGCGACGGGCAAACTGCTCGTCGAGGGCGGCCTCGGTCTCGCGAGCGAGCTGCTGGTATTCGGCGCCGGCATACATTTCCAGCCATTCGCGATAGGGATTGCCGTCGAGCCGGGTTTGTGGATCGGCGATGCGCTCGGCGGCGATCACCGCGTAGCCGACAATGCACGGCGCCAGCGCGGTTTCGAGATCGAGCCGGTCGCCGGCCACGCCGCGGTCGAGCACAAAGCGGGTATAGGCGATCGTGGCCAGGGCCTCGGGTTCGGCCGCCATCGACGCTTCGCTCAAACCCCAACGGCGGCAGTAATCGACATGCAATCCGATCTCGACATCGAGCGTCGCGGCGACGAGGCGCTGGGCACGTCGCATTTCCGCAAGCGTATCGGATTTATAGACGGCCAATCCCCAGGCGCGGGCGAAATGCAGCAAAAACAGATAATCCTGGACCAGGTACCGGCGAAAGCCGGCCTCGGGCAGTTCGCCGCGGGCCAGTTGCAGGACGAAATCGTGCCGGGTGTAGGCCCGCCAGGGCTCCGCCGAAGCCGCGACCAGGCGCGCAAACAACGGATCGCTCATCGCCGCCGCGCGCTCACCCGAGCAGCAAGTTGCGGCGCGCCGCCGGCAGCCGCACCGTAAGCCCGTCAAGCTCCTCGGTGATGACAATCTGGCAGCCGAGCCGCGATGTGGCCGTCAGGTTGGCGGCGAGATCGAGCATGTCTTCCTCGTCTTCACTCGCCTCGATCAACAAATCGTACCATTCGGGATCGACAATCACGTGGCATGTCGAACAGGCCAGCGAGCCTTCGCACGCACCCTCGATATCGATGCCGTTGTGATGGGCGATCTCGAGCACCGAGGCCCCGATCGGCGCCTCGACCTCGCGCGCCGTGCCGTCGCGTTCGATAAAGACCATCTTCGCCATTACCGCCGCTCCGGCGCGGGCCGCGGCGCAAGGTCCTCAGCCAGCATCGCCGCGGTCAGAGCCGGGGCCGTATGCGCGGCAAGCTCGTCCGGGCCGAGGCAGCGCAACAGCACGAGGCCGGCTTGCGCGGCGGCCGCGCTCAGCATCGCCGATAGTTCGGTGTCGGCCGCAATGCGCAGGGCGACGACTGCATGCGTCACCGGCCGAATGAGCGCGCGCTCGGCGCGCAACCGCGCCGCCTCGAACAGCGCCCGCCATTCATCGATGCCGGCCTCGCGCAGAGGCGCCAAAATCGGCTGCCCGGCGGCTGCGTCATCGGCCAGCACCACCGCATTGCCGCCGACCGACATCGCCACCTCGGCCATGCCGTCCTCAACACCGATGCCGATTGCCGCACCCGGGGCATCGGGATCGGTCGGACCGCCTTCCGGCTCTTCGATCTGCAGCAATCTCATCGCCACCGGCGCCCCGCTAGGCTGCGAGCGGCAGCGGCTTCACAATCAACATGACCGGCAACATGACCGGCAACATGACCGGCGGATCAGACGTGAAATGATTCGCCACAACCGCAGCGCCCCTTCTCGTTTGGGTTGCGGAAGGTAAATCCGCTTTGCAGCTTTTCCTCGACATAGTCCATTTCGCTGCCAAGGATGAACATCACCGCCTTGGGGTCGATCAATACCGTCACCCCCTTGTCCTCGACGACTTCGTCGAATTTGCCCTTCTCGTCGGCATATTCGAGCGTGTAGCTGAGGCCCGAGCAGCCGCGCGCGCGCACCCCGACCCTGATCCCGACCGCGGGTTTGCCGCGTTTTGCCAGCAGCGCGCGGATTCGCTGGGCGGCGGCTTCGGTGACAGTCAGCGCCTGCGGTCTCGCTCTCATTGTGTTCTCCGCTGCCATCTGGTGTTGATCATTATGTAGGTAGAGGTGGCGTTCATTTGTCGCCGAGCCGAGCGGCGGCGGCGGCCAGCGCATCGACGGCAAAGTCGATTTCGGCGGCAGTGTTGAACCGGCCGATGCCGATGCGGATCGCCGAATTTGAGATCGCCTCGGACAGGCCCAGCGCCCGCAGCACATAGGAGGGCTCGATACGCGCCGAGGTGCAGGCCGAGCCGGTGGAAATCGCGATCGACGGGCAGGCCTCGATCAACGCCGGCGCCTCAATCCCGGGAAAAGACAGGTTCAGGTTGCCCGGCAACCGGTGCTGGGCATCACCGTTGAGGCTGAGCCCCGGCACGCGTCGCGCCAGACCCTGATAGAGGCGGTCGCGCAATTGCCGCAAGCGCCGGGCTTCCTCGGTCATCTCCGCGGCGGCAATCGTGGCGGCGCAACCGAGGCCCACACACAACGGCGTAGGCAAGGTGCCGGAGCGCAAGCCGCGCTCCTGGCCGCCGCCATCGATCAGCGGCAATAGCCGCGCCCGCGGCCGGCGGCGGACATAGAGCACGCCCACCCCCTTGGGCCCATAGACTTTGTGGCCCGAAATCGACATCAGATCGGCCTGGATCGCCTCGACATCGAGCGGGATCTTGCCTGCCGCCTGCGCCGCATCGGTGTGAAACAGGACGCCCCGGGCACGGCACATCGCGCCGATTTCGGCGAGCGGCTGAACCACGCCGATTTCATTATGGGCGGCCATGACCGATACCAGCAGGGTGCGCGAGGTCAGGGCCGCCTCGAGCCGGTCGAGGGCCACGAGCCCATTTGGCTCGACCGGAAGATAGGTCACGGCAAAACCGTCGCGCTCGAGCTGGGCGCAGCTTTCGAGCACGCATTTATGCTCGGTCGTCAGGGTCACGATATGGTCACGAACCCGGCCGCCTTGCGCATAGGTGCGGGCAAAATGCGCCGCCCCCTTGATCGCCAGATTGTTGGCTTCGGTGGCGCCCGAGGTGAAGACGATCTCGCGCGGATCGGCATGGATCAGGGCGGCAACCGCGGCGCGCGCCTCGTCGATCGCGGCCGCGGCGATCCGGCCGTAAGCATGGCTGGTGCTGTGGGGATTGCCGAAATGCTCGGTGAAATAGGGAAGCATCGCCTCGACAACCCGCGGATCGACCCGGGTCGAGGCCTGGTTGTCGAGATAGATCGGCGGCACGTTGGCCGCCATGCCGGGGATGGCGGGCCGGGTTGACAGCTCGGTCGCGCTCATGCGGCGCGCACCTCCTCAATAGAGCCGCGACGGCGGCGATACAGTGTCTTCCAGGCTTGCACAAAGCATTCGATGTCGGCCGCGGTGGTGTCCCAGCCGAGGCTGATCCGGATCGTCGCCGCGGCGATTTCCGGCGCAAGCCCCATCGCCGCCAGCACATGGCTCGGCCCGACCTTGCCCGATGAACAAGCCGCCCCGGCGCTGACCATAATACCCTCGAGATCGAGCGCGATGACTTGCGTTTCCGCCGGTATACCCGGCATCGCGATGGCCGAGGTGTTGGGTAGACGCGGCGCCCCGGCGCCGACCACCACCGCGTCGGGAGCGGCGGCGAGAAGCTCGGTCTCGAGCGCATCGCGCAGTTGGCGAACCTCGTCGTAAACCCCGGTCTCGGCCGCCCGGGCCGCGCCCCCAAACCCGGCGATGCCCGGCACATTCTCGGTCCCGGCCCGACGCCGTCGCTCCTGCCCGCCGCCGCGCAACATCGGCGCGAGATCGAGCCCCTCGCCGATGACCAGCGCGCCGACACCAGCCGGGCCGCCGAGCTTGTGCGCCGAGAGGCTGACGAAATCGGCGCCGATCGCGGCCATGTCAAAGCGGATCCGGCCCACCGCCTGCACGGCGTCGCAATGAAACAGGGCGCCATGGGCGTGGGCAATCGCCGCGGCCTCGGTCACCGGCTGCAGCACGCCGGTCTCGTTGTTCGCCGCCATGACCGAGACGAGCGCCGGCGCCGCGCTGGCCGCGAGCCGGTCTTTCAAGACATCGAGGCGCACCACGCCGTCGCCGTCGACCGGCAGCCGCTCGGCGTCGGGGACGGCGTCCAGCACGGAATTATGTTCGACCGCCGAGACCAATACCCGCCGCCGGCCGGCGCCCAACAGAGCGAGGTGATTGGCTTCAGTCCCGCCGCTGACAAAAACGACGTTTTCCGGCGCCGCACCGACCAAGCGTGCCACGCTTTTGCGGCTCTCCTCGACCCGCCGCCGCGCAGCGCGGCCCCAGCGATGCACTGAAGACGGGTTCCCGCATGCCGCAATCGCCGCGGTGATCGCCGCCCGGGCTTGCGGCCGCAGCGGCGCGGTCGCGTTCCAGTCGAGATAGGCTTCGCGCCGCAACCGCGAGCCCCGGCTCATCGGTCCCCCGACACGGCATCGGCGAGGTCGCGACTGGCGCAATGAAGCCGACCGCTGGTTCCCAGAATGCGACGCTCGCAGACATCGGCGAGCGACACCGAACTCAAATACAGGTGGATCTGATTGCCGAGCTCTTCCCACAAATCGTGGGTCATGCATCGGGTCTTGTTGCCGCGGCAGCCGACCGGGGCGCCGGGTGCGCAGCGGGTCGCGCGGATCGGCTCATCGACGGCCAGGATCACATCGGCAATGCGAATATCGCGGCGGTCACAACCGAGCAGATAGCCGCCGCCCGGCCCCCGCACGCTCTTGACCAGGCCGCTCTTGCGCAGCAGCGCGAACAGCTGTTCGAGATAGGACAGCGACAATTCCTGGCGTTCGGCGATCTCGGCCAGCGTCACCGGCCGCTCTGCGCCGTGCTGGGCGAGATCGACCATCGCCATCACCGCGTACCGCCCTTTGGTGCTCAGTCTCACCGCCGCTCCCCACCCAGCAGGCTCGCCGGCGTATGGTTGTCGGCGCCGTTGCCCGGCGCGGCGAGCGTCACGCCGCCCTTTTCGAGTTCGGCGACGCGGGCGCGCAGCCTGGTCACCTCGTCGAGCAGACCGTTGAGCGCCCGCGCGATCGGATCGGGGATGTCACCCGGGATCCCGTAGGGCAGAAATGCCGGTTCCTTATCCTCGGCGGCGCCGCGGCGGGGAATGGCCCGGGCCGGCGGACCGACCATCGTGACGCCGTCCGGAACCTCGTTGATCACGACGGCGCCCGAACCGATGCGCGCGCCGTCACCGACCCGGAACGGCCCGAGGATCTGCGCGCCGGAGCCGACGATGACGTTGTTGCCCAGGGTAGGATGGCGCTTCTGGCCGAACTCGCCGCGCCGCGGCAGCCGGCCGCCAAGGGTGACGCCGTGATAGAGAGTGCAATCATCGCCGATCTCGGCCGTCTCACCGATCACCACCCCCATGCCGTGATCGATGAACAGGCGCCGGCCGATGCGCGCGCCGGGATGAATTTCGATCCCGGTCAGAACCCGGCCGAGATGCGACACAAACCGCCCGGCGAGAAGCCAGCCGCGCTGCCACAGCCAGTGGGCGAGGCGGTGGAAGATCAGCGCGTGAAACCCCGGATAGCACAGCACGACCTCAAGCCGCGAGCGCGCCGCCGGGTCGCGGGCCAGGGTGGCATCGATTTCCTCGCGCAGGTTCTTCCAAAACATCGTCGTCACTATATTAATACCCGTCGCCGCCGATCGCCGGCATCCGCTGCGCGGAGGCTCTGGCGAGCATATAATTGTCCGACAAAAATGATCAAGAAATGCGGGCATCCGCGAAACCGAGCCGACCCCCGATCGCCGACCCTGGTGCTCGGATTTGATTGGAACCACCATGCCTGAGGTAATCATAAACGGGCCCGAAGGCCGCATCGAAGCGCGCTATTACCACGGGCGCGGACCGCAATCGCGCTTGGCTCTGGTGCTGCACCCGCACCCCCAGCACGGCGGAACGATGAACAACAAGCTGGTCTACGCGCTCTACCAGATCTTTGTCCGCCACGGCTTCTCGACCCTACGCTTCAATTTTCGCGGGGTCGGACGCAGCCAGGGCAGTTTCGACCGGGGCGAGGGCGAACTGTCCGACGCTGCCGCCGCCCTCGACTGGCTGCAGACTTACAACCCGAATGCCGGGGCATGCTGGGTGGCGGGCTTCTCATTCGGCGCCTGGATCGGCATGCAATTGCTGATGCGGCGGCCGGAGATCGAGAGCTTCATCGCCGTCGCACCCCCGGCAAATATGTACGATTTCACGTTTCTCGCGCCCTGCCCTTCCTCGGGCCTGATCGTTCAAGGCGAGCAGGACACCGTGGTTCCGGTCGACGCGGTGCAAAAGCTCGTCACCAAGCTGTCGCATCAGCGCGACATCAAGATCGATTTTCGCAAGATCCCCGGCGCCGACCACTATTTCAGCGATCATCTCGATGCGGTCAGCGGCCATGTCGACAGCTATATCCGCGAGCATTTGCGAACCGGCGGCCGCGCGCCGGTTTCGTCACCGGCCCGCAATGCCCGCTAGAACCCCGGCCACAGCCCGAAAATCACCCCCGCCGCCGCGATGACCGCCCCGCTCAGCACCTCGCCATAGCGTTCGAGCCGGCCGAGCCGCAAGGCTTGAAGGCCCGCCCCCGAGCCGGTGCACAGCGCGACATAGGTGGCGATCGTGCTCGCGGCAAAGATTGCCGCCATCGCCGCAACCAAACCGGCGCCGTATTTCCCGGCGGCGAAGAAGGCCGGAATGCCCTCGACCATCGGCGAGGAGCCGAGGATCAACAGCAGGGCGGTGCGCGCGGTCGTCTTATGGCGGTGCCGGTGGAACGGCGGATCGGCGGCGAATGCGGCAAGCACCGGATGCGCCGTCGGCGCGGAGTGATCGTGCCAATGCAGATGCGGGGCGCCGCGCCCGTGTCGATGAAGATGCGCATGGCGGGTCAACGCCGTTGCGGCGGCGCCCAGCGGGACGTAGAGCGGGTCGTCCTCGACGCTCCAGATGGCGGCGAGCGCCGCGTTGCCGCCGGCGGCCAGCCCCAGCCACCCGTCGTCCCGGGCCGTCTCCCCGGCTTCGGTACGCGTATCGTGGCGATGGTGGGAGTGGCGATGGTGGGAGTGGTGATGGCTGTGCGGGTGCGGATGCGCGGGTTCGGGCCGGTCGGCGGGCTCGATTTCGCGCCAGGCGCAGACCGCGATCCAGCCGCCGAACCCGATCAGCGCCAGGCTCGACAAAAAATCGACCACCCGGCCGTAACGTTCGGCAAAAGCAGCCCCCGCGATCCAGACCGCGAGGGCTATGGCCAGCGTCGACAGCACATGCCCGGCTCCGGCCTGAGCCGCGGCGCGCGCCGTTTCCCGCTGCGACCAGCCACGCTCGCGCGCCATTAGCGCGATCGGCAGCCAGTGGTCGGGAACGGCGGTGTGCAAGACGCCGACCGCCGCGACAGCCAGGATCAGAAACAGCGCTGCCGCATTCATCGCTTCCCCTCGTCGGCACCGGATGATGGTCGGGATCGCCCTACTCCTGCCGATGCCAGAGACGGGCGTGATCGGCAAGCGCGGACCTGGTCACATCACGAGCAGGTTGGCCGGCTGGCCGCTGTTGCTCGACCGCAGCGGCCGGAAGAATCCCCTCGTCGGCGCATATTTTGGTCATGCCGCGACATTTTTGCGAGGGTTCGCGGAATAAGATAGCCGCCCCGGGGTCCCTCACAACAAGGGCCCAAATCCCGACCATTCAAAATCGGGGAGAAAACAGATGCGCAGCGGAAAATGGATAGCGGCCATGCTCGGCGCCGGCGCTGCGCTGGGTTGGGGCTACGCCAATGCCGACGATTATGCCACGCGCCTGTCGGGCTTCCAGGTGACCGGCGGGCTTGGCGCCGCCGAAACCGGGGCAATCCTAACCGACGGCCAGGGAACATTTCGGCTCGACCTCGACCCGAAGTCGCAGACCGCGACCTATACCCTGACCTTCTCCGGCCTGACCTCGGCGGTGACGATGGCCCATATCCATTTTGGCAAGAAACACGTTCCGGGCGGGATCATGGTCTGGCTTTGCCAGACAACCGCCAAGCCGAGCCCGGTTTCCGGCACTCCGATGTGTCCGACCGCCGGGGGCACCGTTTCCGGAACGATCACCGCGGCCAGCATTGTGGCGATCCCCGGCCAGAATGTGCCGTCCGGCAATTTCGACGCGCTTGAAGACGCGCTCAAAGCCGACACCGCTTATGCCAATGTCCATACGGTGAGTTTCCCGGCCGGCGAAATCCGCGGCCAGATCCGCCGCGTGAGCAAGGATCATCCGCAGCAAGATTGAGCGGTTGCGCGCCGCTGCCCGGCGCACACGGCTGTCGGCATCCGGCCCGGTCTTCGCCGGTCGGGCGCGGGGGCCGGCGCGTGCCCCGGGCGTCAGCCGCGCGGCCCCGCTCGGCGCTGCAATCCTGCTCCTGACCCTCGCCGGCTGCGCCACGCGGCCGATCGACATCATCTGCCCGCCCGCCGGCCAATGCCCCAACGTCCCGTCCGGGCATGGCGGCGGTTATTGACGGTGACCACAGCCCGGTTGGTTGCCGAGTGCGTGCGAGAAGCCGACCACAACGGCGCTATTCGGCCGCCTTGGCCGGAGGGCGGGTGGCGCCGGCATCCGGAGCCATGCCAAACACGCGGTTTTTGACGCCCTCGCGCAATCGCTGAAAGACGACATAAAGACCGGGGATCACGAAGACACCGACCACCGACGCGGCCAGCATGCCAAAAAACACCGCGGTCGCGACCGCGCGGCGGGTGACCGCCCCGGCCCCGCCCGAGATCAGCAATGGCACCAGCCCGAGAATGAACGCGAAGGAGGTCATCATCACTGCCCGAAAACGGGCGCGCGCACCGTCGAGCGCAGCGGCGTCGATCGCCAGCCCGCCGCGCCGCGCCTCCATCGCGAATTCGACGATCAGGATCGCATTCTTGGCGGCCAGCGCGATCAGCACGACGATCCCGATCTGGGCGAAAACATCATTCGATAGCCCGGTCAGCAGCAGGCCGCCAAGGGCACCGGCGAGCCCGACCGTGATCGACACGATGACCGCGGCGGGCATCGCCCAGGATTCGTAAAGCCCGACCAGCACCAAGTAAACAAACAGCACCGCCAGCGCCAAGATCATGCCGGTCTGACCGGCCGCCAGCTTTTCCTGGTAGGCGGTGCCGCTCCAGGAATAACCGAACCCGGCGGGCAGCGTGGCTTTCGACACCTGCTCCATCGCCGCCAGCGCCTGACCCGACGAATAGCCGCGCGCCGCTTGGCCCTGGATGGCGACGGCGCGCAGATTGTTGAACCGGTAGATATAGCTGGGGCCAAGGATGTTCTCGATCGTGGCAAGGGTGCGGATCGGCACCAGCGCCCCGTTCGCGGCCCGCACATGAACCTCGAAGATGTCTTCGACATGCATGCGCTGGCCCGGTTCGGCCTGCAGAATGACCTGCCAAGTGCGTCCGAATTTGTTGAAATCGTTGACCCGGTAGCCTCCGAGCGTGGCCTGCAGGGCGGTGAAGATGTCGCTGATGCTGATGCCCAAGGTTTCGGCCCGCTCGCGATCGATATCGAGCCGGATCAGCGGCGTCGAGGCGCCGTAGGTCGTGAACACCCTGTCCAGCCTCGGATCCTCGTTTGCCGCCTGGACCAGACCGCGCGCGACCGCGGCGACCTCGCCCGCCGGCGCCCCGCCGTAGGACTGCAATTGGTAGTCAAAGCCGGCGCCGGTGCCGAGGCCGATAATCGGCGGCAAGTTGAACGGAACCACCACCGCCGCCGGGATTTTCAAAAACTGTTTGCGCAGGTCGGCGAGCACGCCCCACACGCTCTTGCTGGCGCCATGGCGGGCGTCGAACGGCTTAAGGGTCACAAAAAACGTCGCCTTGTTCGATTGGTTGATGCTGTCGATCAGGCTGTAACCGACAATCGCGGTCACCGCCTCGACCCCCGGCGTCGCTTTGGTCATGCGCTCGACTTCGGACGCGACGTCGGCGGTGCGGTTGAGCGAGGCGCCTTCGGGGAGTTGCGCCTCCATCAGCAGCGCCCCCTGATCCTCTTCGGGCAGAAAACCGGCCGGCACCAGCCGGCCAAAGCCGACGATCAGCGCGAGCATGACCGCGACCGCCGCCACGGTCACCAGGCCGCGCGGCGCGATCCGGGCGACCACCGCGGCATAGCCGCGCTGCAACCCGTCGATGCCGCCCTGCAACAGCCGGATCAGACGCCCGGGTGTCCGGCCGTGCCGGAGCAGAAGCGCACACAAGGCCGGCGACAAGGTCAGCGCGTTGACCGCGGAAATCAGCATCGACACCGACACCGCGATCGCGAATTGCTGATAAAGCCGGCCGACGATGCCGGGGATGAAGGCGACCGGCACAAACACCGACAGCAGCACCAGCGTGATGGCGATGATCGGCGCGGTGATCTGGGCCATCGCCGCCTTGGTCGCATCGGCCGGCGACATTTCCGGATGGGCGCTGATTGTGTGCTCGACCGCCTCGACCACAACGATCGCGTCGTCGACGACGATGCCGATCGCCAAGACCAGCGCCAACAGCGAGATCGTATTGGCGGAGAGGCCCAGCGCCAGCATCGCGGCAAAGGCGCCGATCAGCGCCACCGGCACCGCGATGATCGGCACCAGCGTGGCGCGCAGACTGCCGAGAAACACAAAAACGACCAGGGCAACCAGCACAAAGGCCTCGATCAAGGTCGTCATCACCTTGTGGATCGAGGCGTTGACAAACACGGTTGTGTCGTAGGGGATCTCCCAGGTCACATCCTCGGGAAAGCGCTGCGCCATATCTTCCATGGCCTGGCGCACCGCCTTGCCGGTCGCAACCGCGTTGGCCCCCGGCGCCAGATAGATCCCCATCGCCGCCGCCGGGCTGCCGTTGAAGGTCGAGAACACATCTCCCGATTGCGCGCCAAGCTCGATCTTGGCCACATCCCGCACCCGGATCAGCGAGCCGTTGGGTTCGGCGCGCACGATGATCGCGCCAAACTGTTCGGGCGTTTCGAGCCGCCCCTGGGTGATCAGCGGGATCATCCGTTGCTGGGCCTCAACGACCGGCGCCGCGCCGATGCGGCCGACCGCGGCCTGGATGTTTTGCGCGCGCACCGCGTTGATGACGTCTTGCGGCGTCAGTCCGAGCCCGGTCAGCCGGTCCATGTCGAGCCAAATACGCATCGCATAATCTTGCTGACCGAACAGCGTTGCCTGGCCGACGCCCGGGATGCGGCTGATCGTGTCGCGGATATTGATCACCAAGTAATTGGACAGAAACAAGCTGTCATAGGTGCCTTTTGGCGAACGCAGCACCACCACCTGCAGAATGGCCGAGGATTTTTTGTCGACCTTGACCCCCTGCTGTTGCACCTCGGTCGGCAGCCGCGACATCGCCCGCTGCACCCGGTTCTGGACATTGACGGTATTGGTTTCGGGGTCGGTCCCGACCGCGAACGACACGGTCAGGTTGTAGGAGCCGTCATTGCCCGAGAACGAGCGCATATACAGCATCCCGGTAACACCGTTGATTTCGCTCTCGATAACCTGGGCCACGGTCTGTTCGACTACTTCGGCATTGGCGCCGGGATAGCTCGTGGTGACCGAGACTTCGGGAGGGACGATGTCGGGGAATTGGGCGATCGGGATCACCGCCAGCGCCACCAGTCCGGCCAAGGTGATCAGGATCGAAATGACGATCGCCAGCCGCGGGCGATCGACAAATATGGCCGAGATCATCGGCGCCTCCGCTGCGCGTGCCGGTCAGGCGGGCGGCGCCGGGCTCGGCGCCACGGTCATGCCAGGACGGATGCGCGCCTGGCCTTGGACGACGACGCGGTCGCCGGCGGCGAGACCGTCCTGGACAATCGCGGTGCCGTCACGCCGCATTTCGACTTTGACGCGGCGCAAATTCGCCTTGTTCTGGGCGTCGACGACAAAAACATAGGTCCCGGCCTGGTCTTGGGCGATCGCCGCTTGCGGAATGATCAGGGCCTGGACGGGCTTGCCCATTTCGAGCACGACGCGCACGCTCATGCCGTCGGCGAGCAGCCCTTTGGGGTTTGGAAAAACCGCGCGCAGCGGGATCGAATCGGTGTTCGGATCGGCCTGCACCCCGACAAAGTCGATCTTTCCCGGCTCGGGATAAATCGAGCCGTCGGCGAGACGCAGGCGGGCGACAATCGCTCCGAGCTGATCGGCCGGGACGTCGCGGCGCGCCTCCAGCAACTGGCGCTGACTGACATTGAAGACGACCTGGATCGGGTCCTCTTTGACCACGGTCGCCAGCACGCCGCTGTTCGGCCCGACAAGGTTGCCGGGCGAATACAAAGCCTGGCCGATGCGGCCGGCAATCGGGCTCTTGATCTGCGTATAGGACAGGTCGACTTCGGCCGCCTGTTGCGCGGCCTTGGCCTGTTCCAGCGCAGCCTGCGCCTTGAGCAGCGTCGATTCGCGCAGATCGAGTTCGGATTGCGGGATGGTCTTGGTCTTGATCAGCTCGCGACCGCGACGCGCCTGCAGATCGGCGAGATTGAGCGCGGCCTGGGCGGCGGCGACCTCGGCTTTGCGCTGCGCCAAAACCGCTTCGAACGGCGCCGGATCAAGGGTGAAGACGGTCTGGTCGGCCTTGACCTGTTCGCCCTCGGTAAAGAGCCGCGGCCCGAGATAGCCCGTCTCCCGGGCGCGCAGATCGACCTTGTCGACGGCCTTGACGCGCCCGACGAATTCGGCGGTCCCGGAGACGTCGCGCAGGGCTGCGGCGGCCACGAGAACCGCGGGTGTGACCGGCTGCGCCGAGCCCGGGACCGCGGCGAACGCGATCACCGCCACGGCCGCGAGCACCGCCGCGAGGCCGCGAAAACCAGAGATGTGGCAGTGGCTCATTTCACCCCCAACGCGCCGCAGGCCGGTCGGTCACAATGCGCCCCCGCTCCCTTTCTTTCTTTTAAGCCGGTCGGGCGCCAGGCGATACAGGGTTGAGGGCGGGGCGCGGCGGCCGAGTATCGAATGCTCGGTACAAACCCCGGGTGCGGCGGCGTCGCGCTGGGCGCGCTGGCTGACACGATCGACCAAGCGTGTTGACATCGCCTCGGCGCCGGCTTATCTGCGAAAGCCCCGAGGCGCCCAGGTGGCGGAATTGGTAGACGCGCTAGATTCAGGTTCTAGTGGGCGAAAGCTCGTGGAAGTTCGAGTCTTCTCCTGGGCACCATCGCCCGGCACGATCGGGTCCGGCCTCGACGCCGAATGACAAACTGGCTGCATCGCGGCGATCTCCCCGACGGCATCGAATTCGGGCCGGTGGTGGCGGTCGACACCGAGGCGATGGGTCTCAACCCGCACCGCGACCGCTTGTGCCTGGTGCAGCTCTCGGCCGGCGACGGTGACGCGCATCTGGTGCAATTCTGGCCGGGCAGCTACGATTCGCCCCGCCTTGGCCGCCTGCTCGCCGATCCTTGTGTCGTCAAACTGTTTCATTTCGCACGGTTCGACCTCGCCATGATCTACCGTTATCTCGGGGTCATGGCGGTGCCGGTTTACTGCACCAAGATCGCCTCGCGGATCGCCCGCACCTTTACCGACCGCCATGGTTTGCGCGATTTGTGCAAGGATCTGCTCGGCGTCGACCTGTCAAAACAGCAGCAAAGCTCGGATTGGGGAGCCGAAGTCTTGAGCGAAGAGCAGCTGCGCTACGCGGCCGCCGACGTGCTGCATCTGCATGCGCTGCGCGCCCGGCTCGACATGATGTTGGCGCGCGAAGGGCGCGAGCAGTTGGCCCGCGCCGCATTCGATTTCCTGCCGCATCGCGTCCTGCTTGATCTCGGCGGCTGGGCGGAGCAAGACATTTTCGCGCACTGACCGCGCAGCGGGGGGAGGGCTTGATCACGCCGTCAATCAAACCACCCGCTTGGTGCCGGCGGCCGTGACCGGATTTGGCGCCACCGGCCGCATTGCCGGGCCACCTTTGCCGGCGGCCGCGGCACCGTGCATCGACGCCCCCTCCGACCTCGCCGTTGCCCGCCGGGTATTGCGTGCCGAAATCGCCGGGATCGAGCAACTTTCGGCGACGCTCGGTGACAGTTTTACCGGCGCGGTCGACATCTGCGTGCGGGTGCGCGGACGGATCGTGGTGACCGGGGTCGGCAAGAGCGGTCATGTCGCGCGCAAGATTGCCGCGACCCTGGCGTCGACCGGCACGCCGGCGCAGTTTGTCCATGCCGGCGAGGCCAGCCATGGCGATCTCGGCATGATCGCCGCCGAGGATGCGGTGCTGGCGCTGTCCAATTCCGGGGAGACGAGCGAGCTTGCCGACATCATCGCCTATTCGCGGCGCTTCGGCATTCCGCTGATCGCGGTGACCGCGGGCGCCTGCTCCACCCTGGCCGCCGCCGCCGATATCGTGCTGGTGCTGCCGGCGGCCGCCGAAGCCTGCCCGATGGGGCTGGCGCCGACCACCTCGACCACGGTCATGATGGCGCTGGGCGATGCGATCGCGATCGCCCTTCTCGAGCGGCGCGGATTTTCGACCGCCGATTTCCGGCTGTTTCATCCCGGCGGAAGGCTCGGCCGCCGTCTGCTGCGCGTCGCGGACATTATGCATGTCGGCGATCACGTGCCGCTGGTGGCGCCCTCGACCCCGATGTCGGAAGCCATCCTGGTGATGACCGCCAAGAGCTTCGGCTGCGTCGGTGTGTGCGCTGCCGACGGCCGGCTGGTCGGCGTCGTCACCGACGGCGATCTACGCCGGCACATGGGGTCGTCGCTGCTCACCCGGCAGGTCGGCGAGATCATGAACCCGTCGCCCAAAACCGTTCCCGCCGGCGCGCTCGCCGCCGAGGCGCTGGGGTTGATGAACCGCTCGGCAATCACCGCGTTGTTCGTGACCGACGATGGAGCGCGGCCGGTCGGGTTCCTCCATATGCATGACTGCCTGCGCGCCGGTGTCGCGTAAACATGCGGGCGGCGCCAGTGAAAGTTCTCGCATCACGCGCCGGTTTTGAACCGGGCCCCCCGGCGGCGCCGGGCTGGGGCCGCGAGAATGACCTCGAGGGGCTGCGCGTGCCGTTGCGCGCCGACCGTTACAGCCGCGCCGTCACCATTTTGAAGCGCCTGCTGCCGGCGCTCGGCGCGAGCCTGCTGCTGCTGGTCGCGGTCTGGCCGCGGCTTGCGCCGCTGCTCCACAGTGTCAGGATGACCGTCGCCGGAATCGATCTGCGCGAGGCGCGCGAGCTCAAAATGCTCCATCCGCGCTACGCCGGCACCGACCGGCTCAACCGGCCCTATGTCGTGACCGCCACCGTCGGCCGCCAGCTGCCGAACCGCAGCGATCTGATGTCGCTGGACGAACCCAAGGCGGTGATGATCGTCCATGGCGGCGCCAAGATCACGCTGACCGCCAAGAGCGCGGTCTATCAATCGCAGCCGCAGCTGCTCGACCTGTTCGGCGACGTCACCCTGTCACATCAAAACGGCACCCGCTTTGTCACCCAGCGGGCCCACGCCAACCTGGCCACCGATACCGCTCGCGGCGAGGTCCCGATCGAGGGCCACGGGCCTTCGGGCGATGTCTGGGGGCAGGGCTTCCGGGTTCTCGATCGCGGCGATACGATCGTGTTTACCGGTCGCTCGCACGCCATTTTGCGCGGCACCCAATCGGCCAAACCGGCTTCGCCGCCCGAGCCGCCGGCAAAAATTCTCGCCACCGCGGCCGCGGTCGCGGCGGCGGCGACCACCGCGCCGCCGGCGGCCGTCACGCCGTCTTCCGCAAAAACCGGTGCTGCGCCGCACCATGCTCGCGCCGCGGCAATGCCGCACCGGGCCGTCGCCCGCCCGCACCACAGCGGCGGCCACAAGGGTCCGCCGCCGCGGACCGGCCGCACCCCCTCGGCAAAGGCGGCGCGCCATGCGGATTAGCCGCCAAGCCCGCGGCCGCGACCGGCGACGCGCGAGGGCAACCCGGGCCGCGGTGATCGCAGCCGCCGGGCTGGTTCTGGCGGGTATTCTTGCCACGCCAAACCCTTCGCCGGCGCAGGGCCTAAATCCGCTCTCGGCCTCGTCCAACCCGCAGCCGATCGACATCACCGCCGACAACGGGATCGAGTGGCAGCAAGACAAACACCTCTATGTCGCGCGCGGCAACGCCGTGGCGGTGCGCGGCACCAGCGAAGTGCACGCCGACACGCTGACCGCCTATTACCGGCCGAGCAAGGCCAAGAATGCCGAGGGCGGCAACGAGGTCTATCGCCTCCAGGCGGACGGCCATGTGGTGATCAAGGCGCCCAACCGGACCGTGGTCGGCGACCAGGCAATCTACGACGTTGATCAGCAGATCGGCATCGTCACCGGCCAGCATCTGCAGCTGACCACGCCGACCGACATCGTCACCGCCCGCGACAGCCTCGAATGGTACGACCAACAACAGGTCGCGGTGGCGCGCGGGGACGCGATCGCCATTCGCGGCAACCGCCGCATCCGCGCCGATGTGCTGACCGCCCATTTCGTCAAGGACAACACCCCTCCCGGCGCGCCGGCCAAAACCACACCCGCCGCAGGCGCCAAATCGTCGCTCTCGGCAGCGGCGGCGCAAGACCGGACGTTGCCGCCGGGCCCGGCGCGAAGCGTAGCACTGGGCAAACCCGAAGCCGGCAAGGCGCCGCTCGATGCCGGCCAAGGCAACTCCAAAATCAGCCGGATCGACGCCCAAGGTCATGTCGTCATCGTTACCGCCACCGATATCGCCCGTGGCGATTACGGCGTCTACAATGCCCAGACCGGGATCGCCACGCTGCTCGGCAATGTGACGATCACCCGCGGCCAGGACACCCTACGCGGCCAATATGCGGTGGTCGATTTGAACACCAACATCAGCCGGATCATGACCGTCGCGGCGCAGCCCGGCGCCCCGGCGCCGCGGGTGGAGGGCCTGTTCTACCGCCAGGACGTCAATTCCGGGGCCAAGAGCGGCGGCAAACCGGCGGCCAAGCCCGCCGCGGCGGGCGCCAAATCATGAGCCTGTGGGGCGGAAATTCATTCCCCGGGATGCGCCGCGCCACCGCGACAAAGCCGCGGCTGGTCGCGTCAAACGCCGAGGCGCTCGGGCGCTCGCAGGTGCGCCAGCGGCTGCCGAGCAGCGGTCTGTGCGGCTATGGCCTCGGCAAAAGCTTCAAGCGGCGGCCGGTGTTGCGCGCCGTCAACATCACCGTGCAGCGGGGCGAAGTGGTCGGGTTGTTGGGCCCGAACGGTGCGGGCAAAACAACCTGTTTTTATATCATCACCGGCCTGATCGCCGCTGATACCGGGGTCGTCACCCTCGATGGCCAGGACATCACCGATCTGCCGATGTACCGCCGCGCCCGCCGCGGTATCGGATATCTGCCTCAGGAAGCCTCGATTTTTCGGGGTTTGACGGTGGAGCAAAACATCCGCGCGATCCTCGAAGTGGTCGAGCCGCAGCCCGAGCAGCGCGAGGCGCAACTCGATGCGCTCCTCGCCGAGTTTTCGATCACCCATTTGCGCCGGGCGCCGGCGATGGCCTTGTCGGGCGGCGAACGCCGCCGCTGCGAAATCGCCCGCGCGCTCGCCACCCAGCCGCATTTCATCCTGCTCGACGAACCCCTGGCCGGGATCGACCCGATCGCGGTTTCGGATATCCGCGATCTGATCGGCCATCTTAAGGATCGCGGTATTGGCGTGTTGATTACTGACCACAACGTGCGCGAGACACTTGATATTGTCGACCGTGCCTATATACTGCACGCAGGCCAAGTGCTGATGGAAGGATCACCCGCAGAAATCGTTGCGGATGCTGACGTAAGACGGGTTTTCCTCGGCGAACGGTTTAGCCTATAAGCCGCTCCGAGTGGAGCGCAACGTGAATCGAATGGCTTTTTCGCAACGGCTTGAGCTGCGGCAGACGCAGGCGTTGGTGATGACGCCGCAACTGCAGCAGGCGATCAAGATGTTGCAGTTGTCAAATCTCGAACTCACCAATTTTGTCGACGCCGAAATCCAGCAAAACCCGCTGCTCGAACGCCGCGAATGGAACGGCGAGGAAACGGTCACCGCCCCCGCGCCGACCAATGGCGCGGAAACCCCGACAACCGCCGCCTTGCCCGAAGGCCTCGCCGCCGACCTGATCCCCGACGCGGCCGAGCACTGGCAGGCCGCTTCCGGGGTCGAGGGCGACGGTTCTTTTGACCTCGCCGAGGAGGCTCAGCCCTGGCGCGGGCGCAACGGGTCGCCGAGCGACGAGGGGCGGTCCGCCATCGAACTCGCCGCGACCCGGCCGCGGAGCCTGCGTGAACACGTGCTCGAGCAGATCGGCACCGATTTTTCCGACCGGGCCGACCAGCTGATCGCGCTGCACCTGCTCGACCAGCTCGACGAGAACGGTTATCTCGGCGGCGCGCTCGAGGCCGTTGCCGAGCTGCTCGGCTGCGCGCTGCCCCGCGTCGAAGCGGTGTTGATGCGGCTGCAGCAATTCGACCCGCCCGGCGTCTTTGCCCGCAATTTGCCGGAATGCCTGGCGCTGCAGTTGCGCGACCGCAATCGCCTCGACCCGGCCATGCAGGCGCTGCTCGATAATCTGCCGTTGCTCGCCGCGCGCAATATTCCGGCGCTGCTGCGGATCTGCCGGGTCGACGCCGAAGACATGGCGCAGATGATCGCCGAGATCAAATCGCTCGATCCGCGCCCGGGTTTGGCCTTTGACCCGCCGCTGGCGCAGCCGGTGGTGCCCGATATACTGATGCGCGCGCAGGCCGATGGCGGCTGGGTCGTCGAGCTGAACGCCGAGACCCTGCCCCGGGTTCTGGTCAACAACAAATACCATGCCAAAATCAGCCGCGTCGCGCGCAGCAAGGCGGAACGGGACTATTTGAGCGAGCGGTTGCAGGCCGCCAACTGGCTGGTCAAATCGCTGCACCAGCGGGCGACCACGATCCTCAAAGTCGCCGCCGAAATCGTGCGCCAGCAAGACGCGTTTTTCCGCCACGGCGTGCAAGCGCTGCGCCCGCTGATCTTACGCGACATCGCCGAGGCGATCGGGATGCACGAAAGCACTGTGAGCCGGGTGACCAGCAACAAATACATCGCGACACCGCGCGGTCTCTACGAGTTGAAATATTTCTTTACCTCGTCGATCCCGGCGGCGAGCGGCGGCGATGCCCATTCGGCCGAGGCGGTGCGCCATATGATCCGCAACCTGATCGACAACGAGCCTCCCGGCGCGACGTTGTCGGACGAGCGGATTGTCGAATTATTGCAGCGCGAGGGGATCGACATCGCGCGGCGCACCGTCGCCAAATATCGCGAGGCGATGCGCATTCCGTCCTCGGTCCAGCGCCGGCGCGAAAAATTGCTGCTGATCTAGTCCGCGCCGATCATCCAGCCGTTACCTAATTACCGGCAGGGCTGGCGCGGCAACGGCCGCCGGGGTGATCGATAGGCGCTTGACCCCAACCGCGATCATGCCAACTTCGCTGGCAGGCCGTCGCCGTCGGCTCGGTTTCAGAACAAAGGGCTTGGCAATGCAACTGACGGTCACCGGAAAGCAGATCGAAATCAGCAACCCATTGCGCGGCCGGATTGCCGCCAGCCTCGAGGCGATCCTCAGCAAATATTTCAAAACCGCGATCGAAGCTCATGTCGTGCTCGCCAAGGAGGCGCATCTGTGCCGCGCCGAAGTGTCGTTGCGGATCGGGCGCGGCATTGTCGTCAACGCCAGCGCGGCGCTGCCCGAGCCGTTAGCGGCGTTCGACAGCGCCGCCGAACGCGTCGCCAAGCAGATGCGGCGCTACAAGCGCCGCCTGCGCGACTATCACGCCAGGGTGCGCGAGACGCCGGAGCCGGCCGAACCGGCCCGCGACTATGTGTTGGCGCCGCTCGACGAGCCGGAGGACGACGAAGAGCAGCCTCGGCACAACGGCGCCCCGGCGGTGATCGCCGAGATCAGCACCGAGGTGCCGCGGCTGACGGTCAGCGAAGCCGTAATGCGGATGGATCTCGCCGACGCGCCGGTGCTGCTGTTCCGCAACGAAGCGCATGGCGAGCTCAACCTGGTCTACCGGCGCGGCGACGGCAATATCGGCTGGATCGACCCGGTGCTTGACCCGGCGCGCCGCAAACGCGACGCGGCGATGGCAAGCGGCGACGGCTAGGGCGGGCAGCCCCCCGACCGCGAACATTTGGCTTGGACGCGCGTCCGACACTCGCGTAAGAGGACCTTTGAGGACTGCCGGGCCTGGTCATGGAAATCGCCGATCTGATCTCGCCGCGCAGCGTCATCGCCCAACTGCGCGCGACCAACAAACGTCAGGCGTTGCAGGAACTGGCCAAACGCGCGGCCGCGATCACCGGGGTCGCGGAGCGCACGATTTTTGACATCCTGATCGAGCGCGAGCGGCTCGGCTCGACCGGCATCGGCATGGGGATCGGGATCCCGCATGGTCGCGTCCCGGGCCTCGACCGGTTCTGCGGGATCTTTGCCCGTCTCGAGCGGCCGATCGCGTTTGAGGCGATCGACGAACAGCCGGTCGATCTGATTTTCTTGCTGCTCGCCCCCGAGCATGCCGGCGCCGACCACCTCAAGGCGTTGGCCCGCGTCTCGCGCTTGTTGCGCGACCGGACGGTCTGCGAAAAGCTGCGCGGCACCGACCGACCCGATGCGCTTTACGCGCTGCTCACCGATATGACCGAAAGCGACGCGGCCTGATTAGCCACCGGTTTTGGCCCTGGCGCGGGGCGGATTGCGACAACGCCGGCGGCGCGCCGTTTCGCCATCGTCTTAAAACACGACACTCACACTGGCGCGGGGTGGATTACGGCAACGCCGGCGGCGCCGCGATGCCGATCGGGCAGGTTCGCGGCGCGGGGCGGCAAATTCAGTGGACGCTGACCGGTTCGAGGTCGTGCTGGCGCACCGTGGCGAACGCAACCTCGCGGTCGGGCAGCAACGCAATCTCGGTTCCGTCGGCGGCATGGATCGCATAGCCAGAGCGGCCGTCGACAACGACGTGCTTGACATAGGCCAGGTCTTGCATGCCGAGCAGCGCCAGTTCGCGCGCCGACATTTGTTTGATCCGTTCAATCCTGTTCATCTTGCTGCCCATTGCTCAACGTTGTGGACCGTCGGCCGTGACCTTGGCCGCCGCGGCCCCAGTTTTGATCTCGACGGTCTTGACGCGGCTTTCGATTTCGGGACGCACCAGATCGACATGGAGCAGCCCGTTATCGAGCCACGCGCCGCTGACCTCGATCCCCTCCGCCAGCACGAAGGATCGCTGGAACTGGCGGGCGGCGATGCCGCGATGCAGATAAATCCGCTGACCGTCGTCGACCTGCTTGCCACGGATCACGAGCTGATTGTCCTCGACCGTGATGCTCAGATCACTCATCGCAAACCCGGCGACCGCCAGCGTGATCCGCAGCGCATTGTCGCTCAGTTGTTCGATATTGTAGGGCGGATAACCGTCGCTCGACGCCTTGCTGACGCGATCGAGCGCGCGCTCGAAATGGTCGAAGCCGAGCAGCAATGGTGAATTGAACAGCGATAGTCGCGACATCCGTTTTCTCCTCATCGGCGAGCGAGAAACCGCCGCTGGGCCCGACGGGCGGCGCCCATATGCGGATCACCGGCAAACTGCCTACAATCTAGGTTGAGTCGTCCGATGATCAAGCAAGCGGCGGAAACCTCCCCGTGCCGCAGCCCCTGCCCGCTTCTTGCTGCCGCCTACTGAAACCCGCCGGCGACCCAATATCTACGGCGGTCCTTTCCTGCGAGCATGGCCGATGAGCAGATCGACCCGCTTGGGACGCGTCGTGTTGGCGCTGTTGTGCTGTGCGTGCATGGCGCTGGCGCCGGTTCTCGCCGAAGCGCGGGCGGGCAGCTCTTTTGGCGGGCATCCGTCGAGTTTTGGCAGCCGCGGCCTGCGCAGCTGGGAATATAACGGCGCCCAGCCGCTGTCTCGCGCCCCCAGCTCGGCGGGCGGCGCCGGTGGCCGGGCGATGCCGGGACCGGGTTATGGCGGGAGCTTGCTGCAACGCCACCCGTTTCTGACCGGGCTTGCCGGGGGGCTGTTCGGCGCTTGGCTGTTTGGGCACGCCGCCGGCGCGGCGGGCCTCGCCGGAGCGGCCGGCACGCTGTTTGGAACCCTGTTGTGGCTGGCGCTGATCGGGTTCTTGCTGTGGTTTGCGGTCCGCCTCTTGCGTATGCGCGGTTTCTCGAACGGCTGGCCGCGGCCGGCTGCTGCCGGTCTCGGCCTGCGCCGCCCCAGCCCCGCCGCGGGCCGGTTTCGCGGCCGCGACGTCAATCTCGCCGACGCCGATCTCGGTGCCTTCCAGCGTCTTCATGCGGCAATCCAGTCGGCATGGAGCGCCGGGGACCTCGAACGGCTGCGCCGGCTGATGACGCCTCAGATGTTCGAGCATTTCGCCGAGGAGCTTGCCCGCAATACGAGCCGCGGCCTGCGCAACGTTGTCGGCGAAGTTGAGCTCGTCAACGGCGAACTCCGTGAGGCCTGGGACGAGGGCAACCGGCAATACGCCACCGCGTTTCTGCGCTGGCGGGCGGTCGATTACATGGTCCGCCTTGGCGCCCCGGCCGGCGGTCCGGACGCACTGGTGGCCGGCGATCCGCGCAGCCCGGAGCAGTTCGAAGAGGTCTGGACCTTTGTCCGCCGGCCGGGCGGGCCCTGGCTGCTGACGGCCATCCAGCAGGTCTGAGGTTTGGCGCCGGGCGGCTCACCCCCGTGCCGGCGGGATTATGGCCAGGCGGCTTCGGGGGGCAACGACATCAAAATGGCTTCGACATTACCGCCGGTTTTCAGGCCGAAGCGGGTGCCGCGGTCATAAAGCAGGTTGAATTCGACATAGCGGCCGCGGCGGACCAATTGATGGCGGCGCTGCTCTTCGCTCCACGGCAATCGCATGCGCGGCCGAACGATTGCCGGGTAGACGCCGACAAACGCCTCTCCGACCGCCTGCACAAAACCGAAGTCGCGCTCCCAATCGCCGCTGTCGAGATAATCAAAAAAGATGCCGCCGGCGCCGCGCGGCTCGTTGCGGTGTTCGAGAAAAAAATACCGGTCGCACCACGCCTTGAAGCGCTCGTAGCAATCCGGCTCGTATTGCTCGCAAGCCGCGCGCAAGGCGGCGTGAAACGCGGTTTCCGCGTCGCGGTCGGGATAGATCGGGGTCAGATCGGCGCCGCCGCCAAACCAGGCCTTGGCGGTGAGGATGTGGCGGGTGTTCATATGGACCGCCGGCACCAGCGGCGAGCGCATATGCGCAACCAGCGAAATCCCGCTCGCCCAGAACCGCGGATCGTCTTCGGCGCCGGGGATGTCACGGCGAAACTCCGGGGAAAATTCGCCCCATACGGTCGAGATGTTGACCCCGACTTTTTCGAATACCTGTCCGCGCATCAGCGCCATTTCCCCGCCGCCGCCGCCGCTTCGCGCCCAGCTCCGGCGCTCGAAGCGACCGGCCGCCTCCGGCTGAGCGGCGGTGGCTGCGAACTCGTCTTCGATTGCTTCGAAGGCCGCGCAGATGCGGTCGCGCAGCGCCGCGAACCAGCCGGCGGCGCGGCGGCGGCGTTCGGGCTCGGGCGGGAATGGCGCAGAGGGCTTCATGGCTCGGGCAAGAGGCCGGTTTGCCGCAATCCTTCGAACAAAGCAATGGCGCCGGCAAGCGCCACATTGAGCGACCGCGCCGGAGCTTGCAGCGGAATCACCACCCGCGCCGTCGCCGCGGCATGAACCAGCGGCGGCACGCCGGCGGTTTCGCGGCCGAGCAAGATCGTGTCGGCGGCCGTAAACGCAAAGCGGTGCAACGGCACCTCGCCCGAGGTCGTCATCAATACCAGGCGGGCAGGCGGCATGCACCGGTCGACAAAGGCCTGCCACGACGCATGCCGGCGCAGCCGAACGAGTGCGGCATAATCGAGCGCGGCGCGTTTGAGCCGCCGGTCATCCCACAGAAAACCGCAGGGCTCGATCACATCGACCCCGACCCCGAAACAGGCGGCAAGCCGCAGCAACGCCCCGGTATTCTGCGGAATGTCGGGCTCGAACAGAGCAAGGCGCAAGCAAACCCTCGCGATCCGGTGACACAAGCGGGCGCTGCGACATGTCGTGCGCAGCCGGTCGGTGGCAATTTATGCGGCAGTCTGTCGCATAGTTCCGCCCCTTCGACAGTATAGCCTCACCGCGCTTTCGCGGCCCGCACGAGGTTGGGGGGACAGAGGGTCAAATGGTCGATGTGGCGCAACAGCACCTTAGTCATGCGCATAGCGGTGAGTCGCGTCGCGATTTTCTGATCCTGACCGCCGGCGCCCTCGGCGCGGTCGCGGTCGCCGCCACCGTGTGGCCGTTTATCGAGACGATGAACCCGGCGCGCGATACGCTCGCCGCCGCCTCGACCGAGGTCGATCTGGCGCCGGTCGCAGTCGGCCAGCGGCTGACCATCGCCTGGCGCGGCAAACCGGTGTTTATCGATCACCGCACCCCTGCCGAAATCAAGGCCGCGCGCGAGGTTGACCTGACCCAGCTGCGCGACCCGCAAGCCGACAGCGAGCGGGTCAAACAGGCCGAATGGCTGATTGTGGTCGGGGTTTGCACGCATCTGGGATGCATTCCGCTCGGCCAGAAGACCGGCGACGATCGCGGTCCTTATGGCGGGTGGTTCTGCCCCTGCCATGGCTCGATTTACGATACGTCGGGGCGCATCCGCCAAGGGCCGGCGCCGCTCAACCTCGCCGTTCCGCCCTATCAATTTACCGGCAAGTCCGCCGTCAAGATCGGCTAGGAGGGGATTATGGCCGACCAACGCCCCGGCGCGGGCACCCGGATCATCCGCTGGATTGACCATCGCCTGCCGTTTTTGGCGATGATGAACCACGAGCTTTACGAGTATCCGACCCCGCGCAACCTTAATTACTGGTGGAATTTCGGATCGCTCGCCGGGTTCATGCTGCTGGTGATGATCGTCACCGGCATCTTTCTTGCTATGCAATACACACCGAGCGCGTCGCTCGCGTTTGATTCGGTCGAACGCATCATGCGCGACGTCAATTACGGCTGGCTGATCCGCTACGCCCACGCCAACGGCGCCTCGATGTTTTTTGCGATCGTCTATATTCACATCTTTCGCGGTCTCTATTACGGCTCGTACAAGGCGCCGCGCGAATTGCTGTGGATTTTGGGCGTGATTATCCTGGTTTTGATGATCGCCACCGCTTTTATGGGCTATGTCTTGCCCTGGGGCCAGATGAGTTATTGGGCGGCGACCGTCATCACCAGCCTGTTTTCGGCGATCCCGGTAATCGGCCAAAGCATCGTCACATTTCTGTGGGGCGGGTTTACCGTCGGCGACCCGACCCTGCACCGGTTCTACGCCCTGCACTACCTGCTGCCGTTTATCATTCTGGCGGTCGTGCTGTTGCATCTGATCGCCTTGCATCGCTTCGGGTCCAACAACCCGCTCGGGATCGACATGAAGGGGCCGCAGGATTCGATCCCGTTTCATCCTTATTACACGATAAAGGATCTGTTCGGCCTGACCGTATTTTTGCTGATCTATGCCTTCTTCGTGTTCTATGCGCCGAATTTTTTGGGAAACCCGGACAACTACATTCCGGCCAATCCGATGCAGACGCCCAATCACATTGTGCCGGAATGGTATCTGTTGCCCTATTACGCGATCCTGCGCTCGATCACCTTCTCCATTTTCGGCATCCCGGCCAAATTGCTCGGGGTGCTGGCGTCGTTCGGTTCGCTGTTTTTGTTGCTGATCGTACCGTGGCTCGACAGCTCGCCGGTGCGCAGTTCGCGCTTCCGCCCGATCTACAAATGGGTCTTCTGGCTGCTGGTCATTGATGTGCTGGCGCTGGGCTGGGTGGGCGCCAACCCGCCCCAGGGGATCGTGGTCACCGTCGGTCAGATCGCGACATTCTATTATTACCTCCATTTTCTGATATTGCTGCCGCTGCTCGGCAAGATCGAGCGTCCGCATCCGCTGCCCGCCAGCATCGCCGCGGCGGTGTTGCCCGGCGGCTCGGGCATGGCTGCGCCCGCCTCTCTGAGGAAATCGTGACGATGGGCCGCAAACTCGCTTTCGGATGGCTTGCCGCCGCGGCCGCCGCCCTGTCGCTGACGGTCGCGGCAAGCGCGGCCCGGGCCCAGGAGACACCGCCGCTGCCGCATCAGCAATGGTCGTTTGACGGCGTTTTCGGGACTTATGACATTGCCGCGTTGCAGCGCGGTTTTCAGGTCTACAAGCAGATCTGCTCGGCCTGTCACCCGGTCAAACACCTCTTTTTCCGCGATCTGGCGGCGCTCGACTACACCCCCGACCAGATCAAGGCGCTGGCGGCGAGCTATAAATGCACCGCCGGTCCCAACGACCAGGGGCAGATGTATGAGCGGCCGTGTCTTCCATCCGACCCGATACCGGGGCCGTTCCCGAACGACGAAGCGGCCAAGGCGGCAAATGGCGGGGCCCTACCTCCGGATTTGTCGATGGTTGTCAAGGCGCGCGAGGGCGGTCCCGACTACGTCTTCGCGATCCTGAACGGGTTTGTGCCGGCGCCGGCCGGATTTCACGTGGTTCAGGGAAAGTATTACAACGAGTATTTTCCCGGCCATAATATTTCGATGCCGCCGCCGCTCAGCGACGGTGCCGTGACCTTTGCCGACGGGACCAAGGCCACAGTGCCGCAGATGGCGCATGACGTGGTGACGTTTTTGTCTTGGGCGGCGGAGCCCAATCTCGACACGCGCCACCGCATCGGTGCGCGGGTGTTTTTGTTCCTGATCGTCGGCGTCGGGATCTTCTACGCGGCCAAGCGCAAGATCTGGGCGGCCGTGCACTGAGCGGCCGATGGCGGCGATCGGGATCATCGGCGGCAGCGGTCTTTATGAGATCGACGGGCTGAGCGATGTCGTCTGGCGCCGCGTCGACAGCCCGTTCGGCGCCACCTCCGACGAATTCTGCTTTGGCCGCCTCGCCGGTTGCGATGTCGTCTTTGTGCCGCGCCATGGCCGCGGTCACGTGCTGCCGCCCTCCGAGATCAATTTTCGCGCCAACATCGATGCGCTGAAGCGCTGCGGGGTCAGCGACATCGTCTCGTTTTCCGCGGTCGGCAGCTTACGCGAGGATCTGCGCCCCGGCGACTTTGTCGTCGTCGACCAATTCATCGACCGCACCTTTGCCCGTGCGAAAAGCTTTTTTGGCACGGGCTGTGTGGCGCATGTGTCGATGGCCCAGCCGGTGTGCCGTCGCCTGGGCGATGCCCTCGCCGACGCCGCCCGCAATTGCGGCATGGCGCTGCGGCGCGGCGGCACTTATCTGGTGATGGAAGGGCCGCAATTTTCGACGCGCGCCGAAAGCCGCCTCTATCGGTCGTGGGGTTGCGACGTCATCGGGATGACCAACATGCCCGAAGCCAAGCTCGCCCGGGAAGCCGAGATCTGCTACGCCACGGTGGCCATGGTCACCGATTACGACTGTTGGCATCCCGATCATGACGCGGTGACGGTCGAGATGATCCTCGACGTGCTGACCGCCAACGCCGCCCAGGCCAAACGGTTGATCGGGGCGGTCGTGCCCGGCCTTGCCGCGGTCGAGGCGTGTCCGCAAGGTTGTCGGCATGCGCTCGACAACGCGCTGATCACCGCCCCCGACAAGCGCGACCCGGCCGTGCTCGCGCGTCTCGATGCGGTGGCCGGGCGGGTGATCGGAACCCGCCGATGATGGTCGCGGGCCGTCCGATGCGTTCGATCTGGCCGGTCGATGGCGGCCGCCGGATCGCAATCATCGACCAGACCCGGCTGCCGCACGAACTCGCGATCGCCACGCTCGCCGATCTTGCCGGGGTGGCAACCGCGATCCGCACCATGCAGGTGCGGGGCGCGCCGTTGATCGGCATTACCGCCGCCTACGGCATCGCCGTGGCGATGGCCGCCGAACCCTCGGACACCGCACTCGATCGCGCGATCGCCATCCTCGCCGCAACTCGCCCGACCGCGGTCAATTTGCGCTGGGCGCTGGCCGAAATGGACCGGGTTTTGCGGCCGCTGGCGCCGGGCCGGCGCTTTGCCGCGGCGCTGACGCAAGCCGAGGCTCTGGCCGAGGCCGACGTCGCGAGCTGCCGGGCGATCGGCGAGCATGGCGCGGAGGTGATCGAGAACGCCTGGCGCCGCGCCGGCGAGGCAAGGCCGGTCGCGGTGCTGACGCATTGCAATGCCGGCTGGCTGGCGGCCGTCGATTGGGGAACCGCGCTCGCCCCGATCTACCGCGCCCATCAAAACGGCGTGCCGGTTCATGTGTGGGTCGACGAGACCCGGCCGCGTAACCAGGGTGCGGCCCTGACCGCCTGGGAGCTAGGCCAGCACGGCATCGCGCACACGGTCATCGCCGACAATGCCGGCGGCCATCTGATGCAGCGGGGACTGGTCGATTTGTGCCTGGTCGGCAGCGACCGGACAACCGCCCGCGGTGACGTCGCCAACAAGATCGGAACCTATCTGAAGGCGTTGGCGGCGCATGACAACGACATCCCGTTTTATGCGGCCCTGCCGTCATCGACGATCGACTGGGATCTCGAGGACCCGGCGCTGATCCCGATCGAGCGGCGCGATCCGCGTGAAGTCACCCATATCGAAGGCTGGTGCGAAACCGGGCAGCGACTGACGGTACGCGTGACGCCGCGCGACAGCCCGGCCGAGAATTACGCCTTTGACGTGACGCCGGCGCGGTTGGTCACCGCCTTGATTACCGAACGCGGGATCTGCCCGGCCTCACGCGAGGGTCTCTTGGCGCTGTTCCCCGAGCGCGGCTGAACCGGGCGCGAGGCGAGGGAAATTGTGATGGAGCCGATAGCCGGCATCGACCACGTCATTGTCGGCGTCCGCGACCTCGAAGCGGCGCGCGACCGCTGGCGCCGGTTGGGGTTTGCATTGTCGCCGCGCGGCCGGCACCTCGAACAGCCGACCGGCAATTACTGCATCATGTTTGCCGCGGACTATATCGAGCTGCTCGGCCTGGTTGATCCGCCTGCCGCCGGCGCGCATCGCCTCGGGGAGTTTCTGGCCTGGCGCGAAGGCCCGATGGGGGTGGCGCTGGCGCCGACCGGCAGCGCCGAGGAGGCCAGGGCGGCGCTGATCGAACGCGGCCTGAGCCCGACCCCGCCCCGACCGTTGTCGCGTATCACCGAATTGCCGCAAGGCAATGTGCAGCCGCGTTTCAGCCTTGTGTCGCTGCCGCCGGAACAGACCCCCGGTCTCGATTGCTTTTTGTGCAGCCACCTGACCCCAGAATTGATGCGCCGCGCGGAATGGCTCGACCATCCCAACGGCGCGACCGGGCTGGCCGCGATCCACATCGTTGTCGATGATGCGAGCGCGCTGCTGCCCGCTTATGACCGGCTGTTCGGCATCGCCAAAGTCACCACCACCGACGCCGTCGCCGCGGTTCATATCGGCCGCCACCGGCTCGTCTTCAGCACGCCCGACGATTTTGTCACGATGCATCCCGGTGCCCCGCTCGATCGCGATTTTGCGCTGCCGGGGATCGCGGCGATTGAACTTTTGATCCGCCAACGCACCACCGCGGCGGCCTATCTCGCGCAGCACGGGATTGCCCCGGGCGAACTGCCCGACGGCACTCTCGCGATCCCGGCCGGCGAGGCAACCGGTGCAATCTTGCTTTTGAGGGAAAGCTGACGCGTCCCATGCCTGTCATCACCAGCCCCCCGGCACCGGGGCGGTCGCCCGGTCAGGCGTCTGCGCTGCAGGCCGCGGCCGGAGCATGGGGAACCCGGCGATGCCGCCGCTGTTCGTGATCCCATTCCCGGCGATCAATCCGGTCGCGGTGTCGTTGGGCCCGTTCGCGATCCGCTGGTACGCGCTGGCCTATATCGCGGGTCTGGTGATCGGCTGGCGCTATTGCCTTGTTCTCAGCGGGCGCGCCCCCCATCTGGTGCGCCGGCAGGACATCGACGATTTTCTCGTCTGGGCCACCTTGGGCGTCGTGCTCGGCGGCCGCATCGGCTACATCCTGTTCTACAATCCGGGATATTACTTCGGTCATCCTGCGCAGGCTTTTTATGTCTGGCATGGCGGGATGTCGTTTCACGGCGGCGCGATCGGCGTCACGATCGCGATCCTGCTGTTTACCCGCTCGCGTCGTGTCGCGGTCTTTGCCTTCTCCGACATCATCACCGAGGCGATCCCGATCGGCCTGTTCTTTGGCCGCATCGCCAATTTTATCAACGGCGAACTCTATGGCCGCCCGAGCGATTTGCCGTGGGCGATGGTCTTTCCCAATGGCGGCCCGGTTCCCCGGCATCCGAGCCAGATCTACGAGGCGTTGTGCGAGGGTGTCCTGCTGTTTGTCTTGCTGTTGGTCGCCGAACGGCGGGGCGCACGGCGCTGGCCCGGGGTCGAGACCGGTCTGTTTCTGGCCGGTTACGCGGTGGCGCGCATGTCGGGCGAATTGTTCCGTCAGCCCGACCCGCAGATCGGCTATCTGATCTTTGGCACGACGATGGGCCAGTTGCTGTCGATCCCGCTGTTGATCGCCGGGATCGCGATTATCCTCTGGGCGCGGCTCGGCAAGCGGCCGACGACGGCGTGAGCACGGACGGTCTGGCCGGCAAGATCGCGCGTCGGATTCGCGCCGAGGGACCGCTGTCCGTCGCCGCGTTCATGACGATGGCCCTCTATGACCCGGAGGGCGGGTATTACATGACCGGGCGGCCGATCGGCGCCGCCGGCGATTTTGTCACCGCCCCCGAGGTGAGCCAGATTTTCGGCGAATTGATCGGCGTGTGGTGCGCCCTGGTCTGGGAGCGGATGGGACAGCCCCCGGCGGTCGCGGTGGCCGAGCTCGGCCCCGGCCGCGGGACGCTCGCCGCCGATCTGTTGCGGGCGGCGCGGGTGGCGCCGGAATTTCACCGCGCCATACGCCTGCATCTGATCGAGATCAGCCCGGCGCTCCGCGCCGTCCAGCAGCAGCGCCTCGCCTCCGCCGACGCAGTCTGGCTCGCGCGGGTCGAGGACCTTCCCGAGGGGCCGTTGATCCTGCTCGCCAATGAATTTCTCGATGCCCTGCCGATCCGGCAATTGGTGCGCAGACCGGGCGGCTGGGTCGAGCGCCTGGTCGGGCTCGATCAGCAAGACCGTCTGGTCTTCACCCTCGGTCCGCCCAACCCGACGCTGGGTCTGCTGGTGCCGGCGGCGTTGCGCGAGACCGCACCCATCGACGGCGTTTTCGAGATTTGCCCGGCTGCGGCGACGCTCGCCGCCACCCTCGCCGCCCGTTTGGCCCGCTCACCCGGCGCGGCGTTGTTCATCGACTATGGTTGCCGCGAGAGCGGTCTCGGCGCCAGCCTGCGCGCGTTCCGCGACCATGCGCCGGTCGATCCGCTGGCCGCACCGGGCACCGCCGATCTCAGTGCCGGCGTCGATTTCGCAGCTATCGCCGAGACCGCCGCAGCCGCCGGTGCTCGCGCTTGCGGCCCGGTTCCGCAGGGCGCGTTTTTGCGCCAGCTCGGCGCCGCCGCCCGGCTTGAGCGGCTGTGTCGGCATGCGCCGGCAGCCCAACGCGAAGCGCTGGCCAGCGGTGCGAAACGCTTGCTCGACCCCGAGCAAATGGGCAGCCTCTACCAGGTGCTCGCGCTGACGTCCGGGGACTGGGGCATGCCGCCGGGGTTCGAAGGATGGCAACCGACACGATGATTCGCCTTTCCGGCCTCGATCGGATCAATGGGGTTCGCCACGCTTTTTTCACCCGCCGTGGCGGGGTCAGCGACGGGGTCTACGCATCGCTGAATTGCGGCTACGGCTCCGGCGACGAAATCGACCGTGTCGAGCGCAACCGCGCCGCGGCGATGGAAATGCTGGCCGCACCGGCGGAGCGATTGGTCACCTGCCGCCAAATTCACAGCGCGCGCGCCCTGATTGTTAGCCAACCCTGGTCGCGCGACGCCGCACCCGCGGCCGACGGCATGGCCAGCAATTCTCCGGGTGTCGTGCTTGGGGTGCTGGCGGCGGATTGCGCGCCGGTGCTGCTGTGCGATCCCGCCGCCGGCGTGGTCGGCGCCGCGCATGCCGGCTGGCGGGGCGCACTCGCCGGGGTCGTCGATGCTACGGTCATGCTGATGGAGCAGCTCGGCGCAACGCGCGGGCGCATTCACGCCGGGATCGGCCCATCGATCGGACCGGCATCCTACGAAGTCGGTCCCGAATTCCCGCAGCCGATCCTCGCGCACGACCGGGCGGCCGCGCAATTTTTCGCGCCGGCTCCGCACGACGGCCATTTTCTGTTTGATTTGCGCGGCTATATCGCCCACCGCCTCGCCCGGCTCGGGGTCGGCGAGATCGAGCAGGCCGCCCACGACACCGTCACCGAAAGCGATCTCTTTTTCAGCTATCGACGCGCCCGCCTGCGCGGCGAGCCGGCTTTCGGTCTCGGCCTCTCGGCGATCACCCTCGCGGGCTGAGCCCGCCGTCCGGTTGTGGCGCCGGTCATGCCTCGTCTGCTCAGGTTGCGGCCCGGGCCTTGGCCGGGCGTCAGGCCGCGGCAGCGGGCCTGGTGGAGCGCGGCGGCGTCCCTAGCGCTCGCCGCCTGCCAGCCCCTTCCCCACCCCTTCGCCAATGATGTGCCCAAGCCGGGCTCACCGATGCTAGCCTTGCGCGACACTGCCCCGGTGGCGGTGGCGCCGATCGCCGGCGCGCCGCGGGCCACGGCCGAAAAGCTTGCCGCGGCGATGTCCAAGGCATTGCAAGAGCGTGATGTCGCCGCCAGCGACCGGGTTGTCGGCCTGATGAGCTATCAGCTCGACGGCCGGCTGCAGGCGATGCCGCCCTCGGGCGACAAGGCGGCGATCGTCGTGCTGTGGAAATTGCACGACCCGTCCGGCAAATTGGTGGGGTCGCGGGCCGAGCGCATCGTCGCCGGGGCCGAGGATTGGCGGCTCGGCAAGGACGACGCCGTCGACCACCTGGCCGCAGCAAGCGCCGATCAGATCGCCGCGATGCTGCACGGCAAGGCGCCGGTCGAAGCGGCGGTGGCGCAGCAGCAGACCCGCCTTCTCGTCGGCCCGGTCAAGGGGGCGCCCGGCGATGGCGACCGAGCCCTGGCTGAGGCGGTCATCGCTGTGCTGAAGACGCAGGATCTGTCGATCGTCACCGATCCTCAGGCCAAGGTCGATCTGTTGCTCGATGCTCGGGTCGGGGTCGACAAGCCGATCGACGGCAAGCAGCACGTCAAGATTGTCTGGCGGGTGCGCCGCGCCGATGACAGCGAGATCGGCACCGTCGCGCAACAGAACGACGTGCCCGCCGGGTTGCTCGACGGCGCGTGGGGCGATGTCGCCTATACCGTCGCTGTCGCGGCCGAGAGCGGGATCATGCAGTTGATCGAGCACGGCGCGGCGCCACCCGCCCCCAAATCCTGAGCCTCGCGCCGCGATGCGGGCCGCGGCCGGGTCGCACCGCACCGCACACGGCGGCAAGGTTGCCAGCGCTTCGTCGCACCGTTACATTATCGTTGCGCCCGGCCGCGGACGCGCTCCCGGCACGATCATGTGACGCATCATGAAGATCCTCGCCTGCAACAGTAACCGGCCGCTCGCCGAAGCCATTGCCGATTACCTCGATCTGCCGCTGACCAAGGCGAGCGTGCGTCGCTTTCCGGATATGGAGGTGTTTGTCGAGATTCTCGAAAATGTCCGCGGCGAAGACGTGTTTGTGATCCAGTCGACATCGTTCCCGGCCAACGACCACCTGATGGAATTGTTGGTCTGCCTCGACGCCCTCAAGCGCGGTTCGGCGCGGCGGGTGACGGCGGTGATCCCCTATTACGGCTACGCCCGGCAGGATCGCAAATCGGGCCCGCGGACGCCGATCTCGGCCAAGTTGGTCGCCAACATGATCACCGCCGCCGGCGCCGACCGGGTCTTGACCCTCGATTTGCATGCCGGGCAGATCCAGGGATTTTTTGATATCCCGACCGACAATCTCTATGCCGCGCCGGTGCTGGTAAAGGACATCCTCGACCAGCATGGCCGTCATGACCTGATCATGGTCTCGCCCGATGTCGGCGGGGTGGTCCGCGCCCGCAATGTCGCGCGACGGCTCGACGCCGACCTCGCAATCATCGACAAGCGCCGTGAGCGGGCCGGCGTCTCGGAAGTCGTCAACATCATCGGCGACGTCGCCGGACGGCGCTGCATCCTGGTTGACGACATCGTCGACAGCGCCGGAACCCTGTGTAACGCCGCCCAGGCCTTGATCGAAGCCGGCGCCTCGTCGGTGTGCGCCTATGTCACGCATGGCGTGTTCTCGGGCGGGGCGGTGGCGCGGGTCGGCGATTCACCGATCAAATCGCTGGTCATCACCGACAGCATTCAGGCGACCCAGGCGGTGCGCGACGCGCACAACATCCGCCAGATTTCAATCGCGCCGCTGATGGCCGAAGCGATCCGCCGGATCAGCGAGGAACGGTCGGTATCGAGCTTGTTCGACTGATCCCCTACACCCGAGCCTGTCACACCCGCGCACGCGGGTTGCCGTTGCGCGCCGGCATGCCAATCTAAACCCGGCCGCTCTGCGGCCGCCCCGCGCAAACTGGAGATTATCGCAATGCCCGAGACGATCACCTTGAACGCCGAGCGGCGTGAGCGCGCCGGCAAGGGAGCCGCCCGCGCCACGCGGCGCGCCGGACGGGTCCCGGGCATCGTCTATGGCGGCGACGGGCCGCCGACGCTGATCAGTCTCGAGCCGCGAGAATTGTCGCGGGCGGTGGCGCGGCGCGGCTTTCTGGCCAGTCTTGTCGATCTCAACATCGACGGTTCGGTGCAGCGCACATTGCCACGCGACGTCCAATACCACCCCGCTACCGACAAGCCGTTGCATGTCGATTTCATGCGGGTGGCCGCGACGACCAGGGTCACGGTCACGGTTCCGGTCGTCTTTGTTGATCACGACCAGTCGATCGGGTTGCGCCGCGGCGGCATTCTCAACATCGTGCGGCACGGGATCGAGCTGAATTGCCCGGTCGAGGGCATTCCCGATCATCTGACGGTCAGCCTCGCCGGGCTCGACATCGGCGACAGCGTTCACATCAGCGCCGTCGCCCTGCCGCCCGAGTGCCGACCGACCATCGCCGAGCGTGACTTCACGATCGCCAGCATCGCGGCCTCCTCGGCGGTGCGCGAAGAGGCCGCCACGACCGCGACCACACCCGCCACCGAGGGGACCGCGGCCTGATCTTTCCTCAGCCACAGCGACCTTGCGATGCGTCTTGTCGTCGGGCTGGGAAACCCGGGCCCGCGCTATGCGCGCAACCGGCACAATGTCGGGTTCATGGCCGTCGACGCCATTGCCCGGCGCTACCGATTCCCGGCTTTTCGCAATCGTTTCAAGGGTGAGATTGCCGAAGCTCCGATCGGCGCCGACCGCCGCCTGCTGTTCAAGCCGCAGACCTTTATGAATGCCTCTGGCGAGGCGGTGGCGGAGGTGGCGCGGTTCTACAAGATCGCCCCTTCGGACATCGTCGTCATCCATGACGAGATCGATCTGCGACCCGGCAAGATGCGCGTCAAGCGCGGCGGCGGTGCGGCCGGACATAACGGTCTGCGCTCGATCGACCCGCTGATCGGCCCCGATTACTGGCGGGTCCGGATCGGTGTCGGACATCCCGGCATCAAGGAACTGGTCCAGCCCTACGTGTTGCAGAATTTTGCCGCGGACGAGATGACCGGCTGGGTTGAGCCGCTGCTCGCCGCCATCGCCGAGACGATAGTGCTGCTTCTCGACGGCGCGCCCGATGCGTTTATGAGCGAAGTCGCGCGCCGGCTGGCGCCCGCCGAGGCAACGCCCCCCTCGCCGGCGGCGACGGGCTGAGCGATGGGTTTCAGCTGCGGCATTGTCGGCTTGCCGAATGTCGGCAAGTCGACCTTGTTCAACGCCCTCACCGCCACCGCCGCGGCCGAGGCGGCGAATTATCCGTTTTGCACGATCGAGCCCAATGTCGGCCGCGTGGCGGTGCCCGATGCGCGGCTTGAGGTCTGCGCCCGGCTGGCAAAATCGGCGCGGATCATTCCGACCCAGCTCGAATTCGTCGACATCGCCGGCCTGGTGCGCGGCGCGGCGCGCGGCGAGGGACTGGGCAACCAATTTCTCGGCCATATCCGCGAAGTCGACGCGATCGCCCATGTCGTGCGCTGCTTTGCCGCTGCCGATGTCGTTCATGTCGAGGGTTCGGTCGACCCGGTCCGCGATGTCGAGACCGTCGAGACCGAGCTGCTGCTCGCCGATCTGGAAAGCCTCGAACGGCGCGCCGCGGCGATCCACAAGCGGGCGCGCGGCGGCGATGCGGAGGCGCGCGCACTCGCCCAGCTGGTCGCCCCGGTGCTGGCCGCACTCGAAGCCGGCGCGCCGGCGCGCACCGCGCTCGCGCCCGACCGGCGCAAAGAGCTCGCGGCCCTGCAATTGTTGACCGCCAAACCGGTGCTGTACATCGCCAATGTCGACGAGGCGAGCGCCGCCACCGGCAACGCCGAAAGCGCGCGGCTTGCCGACTATGCCGCTCGCCGTGGTGCGCGAATGGTGGAGGTTTCGGCCGCGATCGAAGCCGAACTGGCCCAGCTCGACGACGCGGCCGAGCGCGCCGAATATCTCGCGGCGCTGGGGCTCGCCGAAACCGGGCTCGACCGCGTCATTCGCGCCGGCTATGAGTTGCTCGATCTGATCACGTTCTTCACGGTCGGACCCAAAGAGGCCCATGCCTGGACGGTCGTGCGCGGCACCAAAGCGCCGCAAGCGGCGGGCCGCATCCATAGCGATTTCGAGAAAGGCTTTATCCGCGCCGAGGCGATTGCCTATGACGATTTTGTCGCCTGCGGCGGCGAGCAAGGGGCCAAGGATGCCGGCCGCATGCGCCTGGAAGGCGCCGATTACGTCGTCCGCGACGGCGATATCCTTCATTTCCGCTTCAACGTCTGACTGCTCGACGCGACGCGGCGACCAAGGCGCTGTCGCGGCCGGGCCCGGAACCGCATCGCCGCGGTGGCGTTCCTCCGGCAACAGGAGGAGCCATGGCCAGCCGCCGCCCGGTCATCGAGACCTGGCTCGCCGCCGATCGGCATAAGCCCGATTGCTGGCGGGTCGAGCACATCGGTCGAAGGGCGGCCGGTGCGGCCCTCGCGAGCGAGCCCAAGCCAAGCGACGCGCTCGCCAAATGTCTGGCGCGGCTGCGCGAGCGGCCCGGACCGTCGCACTACCGGATCGCGCCGGTCTGCGAAGCGGGATAGCTGCCGGCAACCTCCGCCCGCGGGTCGAGCGCGAGCAATCCGCGTTTCGCCAACTGACCGACGACCGCGGTAAAATGCGCCGCTGCCGAACGCTCGAGGCCTTCGAGCCAATTCTGGTCGAGAAACGAAGCGAGCGCCGGCTGGCCGAGGCGCGCCTCCCACAGGATGCCGAGCAGCGAAGCGGCGGCCTCGTCGATGTCGCGCTCTAACGGCGACAACACGGCAGCGGCCGCCGCTGTCGCCCGGTCGCGCGTATCCGGCCCGGGTCCAAGACCGAAATCGGGGAGCCGCCGGCGCGCCGGCGGCGCCAGCAGAAAATGTGCGATTTCGTGCAGAATGACATACGCCTCGGTGGCCCCGTCGAGCGCCACGCCGTCCCAGTTGAAATGGCACCGGGTTCCCGGCGGGTGCACCGGAATGCCGCAGTGCCGCGCGAAATCGACCGCGGTGAGGCGGTGCCGCTCGGCCTCGACCCCTTCGGCGCGGTCGGGCGCGGTGGCGCGTATTTCGTCAAACACCTCGCGCGCCAGCGGGTCGGCGAGCCCGGCCGCAAACCGGTCGAGCGCCGCCGGCAATTCCGCGCGCGGGATCGGCGTCAGGATCACGGGCAGACAAAGGCCGGGCGCGAGCCGGCCGAGTTCAGGTTATCCCTGGTAGATCTTGAGCAGTTCACCATGCGCCCATTTGACCGAATCTTCCGGCGCCATGCCTTGCACGGCCTTTGTATACATGTCGACGATGATGAATTTGGAGATCGTCTCGGCGGCGGCGCGACCGGCGGGGCCGGCATAACCGGCAAAGCGGCCGCTTTCGGCGGCCGTGCGGAAGGGCGCCATGACCGGGTCGATCTTCCACAGCGGGTCGTTCTCCCACATCTTGGTACTGCCCACCGAAAAGCCCTGCTGCGAGGTAAACCACTGACCATAGATGTCCTTGGATTGGAACCAGCGCAGGAATTCCTTGGCCGCCTTCTGGTTGGCGCTATAGGTCGGTACGATGTTCGAGAACGGCACGTGATAGCTGAACTGCCCGGCCGGACCCTTGGGCAGCGGCGCATGAAAGCAGTCGTCTTTGAGCGGCTTGCCGGTCTCGGTCAGATAGGTGTCGGGCTTGCTGCGCGCCAGCAAATAGATCGAGGCGCCGTTGTTGGTCGAGCTGATCGTGTTCGATAAATACGCCCGGTTGTTGCCGGCGTCATCCCAGGACAGGGCGCCCTCGTCAAAGCATTCCTTCCAGAACGGCACCGCGAATTTGACCGATTCAAGAGTTTCTTTGCTGTCGAGCGCCACCGTCTTGCCGTCGGCCTCGACCTCCTTGCCGCCCCACGACCACAGATACGGGTACCAGAATGCCGGACCGTCGCCAAAGGCGTGGGCCAGGGTCTGGCCATAGGGGCGCTGCTTGGGTTTGAGCAGCTTGCCGATGGCGCGGTACTCCTCCCAGGTCTGCGGGAATTTGTCGGGGCCGGAGCCGACGTCCTGAAACCACGAGGTGCGGTTGACCAGCATCGCCCCGAGAATCGTATAGGGCATGGCGATCCATCGCTTGCCGTCATTGGCGACATCGCGGGCGGTCTCGTAATAACCGCCCTGCGCCTGGCCGATTTCCTCGGCGATGTCGCTGACATCGACGGCGCTGTCGGCGTAGAGCTGGGCCCAGTTGTTGACCGCCATCATGATGTCGGGGCCGGTCTTGGACTGGATCGCCGAAGTGATGCGCGCCTGCACGCCGTCGCCGTTGATGGTCTCGACCTCGAGCTTGATACCAAGATCCTTCTGCGCCTGATCGGCGATCTTGCCACGCAGCAGCTTGTCCGAGACCGGCACGAAATCGACAAATTTGAGCCAGTGGAGGGTGGTTCCCTGGGCAAAAGCCGGCGCCCGCCGCGACGCCAAAATCCCGGCAAGGCCGCCGCTGGCCGCACCCAAGGCGGTGGTGCCGCACAGCCGCAGAAACCGTCGCCGAGCAATAAGTCCGGTCATTGTTCTCCCCTCCCCTCGCTGCTGTTGTCGAGCACCGGCAGATCAGCCTAGCGCATCCCCTGTCGCCGGCGGCGATGGCGCGGCACCGCCCTCGCGCGACCCCCGACCATTATTGGACGCGTTGCCAGACGAAATCGTAGCTGCACGAATTGCTGGTCTGGCGGACGCGGGCCGTGCCGGCGGCGTCGATCTGGCCGCTGACGCTCAAGCTCAGCGGCCGCGAGCCGGCATTGCTGGAATTCGACGGCGCCATCAGCGCCATCTGCAGCTGGCCCTGCGGATCGACCGTGCCGCGGATCTTATAGCCGGTCGCCGTCGTATACCGGGCCTGGCCGTGCTCGATATGAAGCGGCCCCGGAGGCCGTCGCTGCGCGCATGCCGCCATGCGCCCGTTCCGATCGGTATAGGTGGCGTTGACGTTGGTGGTGGAGACGGCGCGATAGGTGCCGTCAAACTGCGTTGTCGCCGGCTGCGCATTCGCGATCGTGAACCCGCCGGCGAGCCCCATGGCTGTCAGCAACGCGATTAATCTTGGCATCGGTTGACCTCCCTTCTCACAAGCGCCGCCGGTCTCGTTCGGCGTTCATTCATTGGTTTGCCGTCGCCGCTCCCGGCGAAGCGCCGGAAACCGGGTCTCGAATAGCGATGCGGATCAGATCACCGCCTCGGAGACCGGGTCAAAAAAGTGCAATCGCTCCGGGTTCAGCGCAAGCCGCAGCTTTTCATGAACGTTGACGCGAATATTGGGCTCGACCGCAGCGACCATCGCGTATTCGCCGACCGCGACATCGAGCAGGATTTCCGAGCCGAGCTTCTCGATGACCTCGACCACCGCCTCGAAGCCCAGTTCCGCCGGATCGGCGGCGGTGGCGATATGCAGGTCTTCGGGCCTGATCCCCATCGTCACCCGCTGGCCGGTATAGCGGGCAAGCCGGCCGGCGGTCTCGCGCGGCACCTGGATGCGCAGGCCGCCATCCGCGGCCCACAGGGCGCCGCCCTCCTCGACCACCTGAACCTCGGCGAAATTCATTGCCGGCGAGCCGAGAAAGCCGGCGACAAAGCGGTTGGCCGGCTGGTTATAGAGTTCGAGCGGTTCGCCGACCTGCTGCACCCGCCCGTCGCGCATGACCACGACCCGATCGCCCAAGGTCATCGCTTCGACCTGGTCGTGGGTCACATAGATCGCGGTGGTGCCGAGCCGGTCGTGCAGTTTCTTGAGCTCGACGCGCATCTGAACGCGCAGCTTTGCGTCCAGATTCGACAACGGCTCATCGAACAAAAACACCTGCGGGTGGCGGACGATGGCGCGGCCCAAAGCGACGCGCTGACGCTGGCCGCCAGACAATTGCCGTGGCTTGCGCTGCAGCAATTGCTCGATGCCGAGGATTTCGGCGGCGTCCTGCACCCGCTTGCCGATATCGGCGCGGTCGAATTTGCGCATCTTGAGGCCAAAGGCCATGTTGTCATAGACGCTCATATGCGGATAGAGCGCATAGTTCTGGAAGACCATCGCGATGTCGCGATCCATCGGCGGCAAGTCGTTGATGATCTTGCCGTCGATCAAGATGCGCCCGGATGACACCGATTCGAGCCCGGCGACCATCCGCAAGGTCGTGGTCTTGCCGCAACCCGACGGCCCGACCAGGACGATGAACTCCTTATCACGGATCGTCAGGTTGACATCGCGGACCGCGTACACTTCTTCAAAGTTCTTGTTAAGGCTCTGCAAGACAACTTCGGCCATTCGATCGTTCTCTCACCGCATTTGCTCGTCGCAGAGAAGCGCACGACCCGCCGCATTGCCCATCGATTTGGCCCCCAAGACGCGCGTCGCGGGCTTCACCGCCACAGGTTGCGCCATCAGCCTTTGACCGAGCCGGTCACGCTGGCGACATAATGCTCGACAAAAAACGAATAGACAAAGGCGACCGGGATCGACCCGAGCAACGCTCCCGCCATCAGCTCACCCCAATAGAACACGTCGCCGCGGATCAATTCCGATGTCACGCCGACCGGTACGGTTTTCTCTTCAGGCGAGGAAAGGAATACCAGTGCATAAATAAATTCGTTCCATGACAACGTGAAAGCAAAGATCCCGGCCGACAGAATGCCGGGAATAGCGATCGGAAAGATGATGAATAGCATCGCCTTCCAACGCGTGGCGCCGTCGATGCGGGCGCATTCTTCGAGTTCTTTGGGTATGGACTTGAAATAGCCCATCATCAGCCAGGTACAGAACGGGATCAGAAAGGTCGGATAGGTCAGGATCAAGGCCCAGGGCGTATCCCCGAGCCGGAAGTTGCGGATGATGTCGGCAAGCGGGATGAACAGCAGCGTTTGCGGCACCAGGTAGGTGATGAAAATGCCCGTGCCGAGCGCGCCGGCGAACGGGAATTTGAGGCGTGAGAGGGCATAGCCGGCGAGCAGGCCGCAGAACAGCGAGATCAGCGTCGCCGACACGGCGATGATCATCGTGTTCAACAACCAGGTTGTGAACAGGGTCTGCGTCAGCAGGTCGCGAATATGGGAAAGGGTTGGATGCCAGGTCCAAAAGGGATTGTAGTTGGGCGCATTCCACGGCCGGTAGAGCTCGTTGTCGGGGCGGATGGTGGTGATCACCATCCAGTAAAACGGAAACAACAGCCCGACTATGAATCCGGTCAGCGGAAAATAGAAAAACACCCAGCGCCGCCAGCTTGCCCCTTCGATCATCGTCGCGATCCGCTATGTGCTTGCCGCCTCGTGCTGCAGGAGCGCCCGACCGGCCGCGGGCGGCGGCACGGCGGCGGCGCAGTCCCAGCCCTGTGGCAGTGGTTGTTCAATGGGTCTCAGCCCTGCGGATGTAAAACAGCTGCACAATCACAACCAGCAACAGAACCGGAAACACGGCGAGCGAGATGGTTGCGCCCTGGCTCAACAAACCGGTGCCGATGCCGAGCTGGTAGGCATAGGTCGAAAACAGCTGGGTCGCGTTGGCCGGACCGCCGCCGGTCAGCACATAGACCAGCTGAAAATCGGCAAAGGTCTGGATCACCGAAAACAGCAGGACGACCAGGGTCACCGGCAGCAGCAATGGCCAGGTGACATGGCGAAAGCGCTGCCAGGCGCGCGCCCCGTCGATCGCCGCCGCCTCGTGCAGCTCGGGGCTGATGGTCTGCAGCCCGGCCAGCAGGCTGATCGCGAAAAACGGCACGCCGCGCCAGATGTTGACGATGATCACCGAGATCAGCGCCAGATCCGGGTCGCCGAGCCAATTGATCCGCTGGTGAATGATGCCGAGCCGGAAGAGGCCCCAATTGATGACGCTGAACGTCGGATCAAACATCCACTTCCAGGCCAGGGTCGAGAGCACGGTGGGGATGATGAACGGCAGCAGGATAAAGGCGCGGGTGAAGGCCTTGCCTTTGAAATTGTTGTTGAGCAGAACCGCCAGCCAAAGCCCCAGCGCCAGTTTGAAGACGGTTGCGACCGCGGTGTAGACGCAGGTGTTCCACACCGCGATGCGGAAGATGCTGTCGTGCCAGACGTCGCGAAAGTTCTGCAGGCCGACAAAATGCCCGGGCACCCCGACCTTGGTGTCGGTCACCGCCAACTCGATGCCCTTGACAAACGGATAGGCGATGAACAGCCCGAGCAACGCCGCGGTCGGCAGCAGCAGCACCAAGGCGAGGCAACGCTCGTCTTCGAGCAGCCGGGTCACCGGTCCGCGGCGCGGCGCACCGGCATAGCTGCGGGGAGCGGCGAGGGTGGTGAAACTCATCGCAAAAGCCTCCGCGGCGTGCCGCCATTGCGTCGGGCGTCAGCCATAAACCTTGGCCAATTCGCCCGCCGCCCATTTGACCGCGTCCTCGGGCTTCATACCCTGGACCGCTTTGGCATACATGTCGACAATGATGTATTTGGTCTGAACCTCGGCCGCCTTTTGGCTGGGCGGACCGGCATAGCCCATCAACCGGCTCGCCTTGGGCAGGTCACGGAACGGCAGCAGCACCGGGTCCTTGTTCCACACCGGGTCGTTTTCCCAGTATTTGGTGGCGCCGTCGGTGTAGCCCTGCTGCGAGGTGAACCATTTTTCGAACACCGGCTTGGTGTGCACCCAGCGCAGGAAGTCTTTGGCCGCCTTCTGGTTCTTCGAATACGCCATGACCATGTCGATAAACGGGCCGGGAAGGTTGAAATGCCCGCCCGCGCCGGTGCCGAGCGGCGCATGCGAGATGTCATCCTTCATCGGCGTGCCCTTCTCGGTCAAATAGAGATCGGGCTTCCTCTTCGCCTCGAGATAGATCGAAGCGCCGTTGTTGGTCGCAGAAATCGTGCCCGACAAAAAGGCGCGGTTGTTGCTGCTGTCGTCCCAGGCGAGGCCGCCCGGATCGCAGCAATCGTTCCAGAACGGCACCGCGAACTTGACCGATTCGAGCGTCTCCTTGCTGTCGAGCGCCACCGTCTTGCCGTCGGCCTCGACCTCTTTGCCGCCCCACGACCACAAATACGGGTACCAGAAACCGGGCGCGTCGCCAAAGGTGTGACCCAGGGTCTGGCCGATCGGATGCCCGGCAGCCTTCAGCTTCTTGCCGGCATCGTGCCACTGCTCCCAGGTGACCGGAAACGTGTCGTAGCCGGCGTCGTGGAACCATGATTTGCGATAGCACACAAGCCCGCCGCCGATCGCCCACGGCACGCCGATCCACCGGCCTTGATAGGTACCGACACTCTTGGCGATGTCGTAATATCCGCCTTGATCATTGCCGATCTCTTCGGCCACATCGCTGACATCGGCCAGGCTGGTCGCGTAAAGCTGCGGCCAGTTATTGAGCGCCATGATGATGTCGGGACCGCTGCCCGACTGGATCGACGAGGTGACGCGCGCCTGGATGTCGTTTGCGTTGATGGTCTCGAATTGGATCTTAATGCCGAGCGCCTTTTCGCCCTCGGGAATGATCTGGTTGCGCAGCACCTGGTCGGAGGCGGGGACAAAATCGGACCACCGCACCCAGTGCAGGCTTGTCTGCTGGGCATAGGCGGGGGCGCGCCCGGAAGCGAGAATGCCGGCAAGACCCCCGGTCGCGGCTGTCGCAATTCCGGCGCCGGAAAGTTTGAGCAGATTGCGCCGGGCGATGCGAAACATGCGTTTTCTCCCTTGTGATCTCGTTTGTCGTCGCTGCGCCGACGTGTTTAAGGCGAACCGCCCGCCGGCACAAGCGTGTGCGTCGCGGCGCTGATCTGCGGACGATGACCTGCTCGGCGCGCGATGTCGCCCTCCCCGTCTGGTGCTAGGGCGGCGGCCAGCAGCGGCGCCCGGGCGGCGATTTGCCGACCCAAATCAACGCATCGGTTTGCCCGTGGCGGGCGTGATGATGCTAAGAAGAGGGGTGGAGAGGACGGGACGGGGATGGATTACGACAACTGCCAGAGCCTGCCGGCGATGTTTTTCGCGCACGCCGCCCGGCTCGGCGACAAGCCCTTTTTGTGGGCCAAGCGCGACGGCCGCTACCGGCCGACGAGTTGGGCCGAGGCGGCACGCGACGCCCGCCGCTTGGCGCGCGGCCTGGTCAGGCTGGGCATTGGCCGCGGCGACCGGGTGGCGCTCGTCGCCGAAAACCGGCCCGAATGGGTCATCGCCGATTTCGCGATCATGAGCGCCGGCGCGATCACCGTCCCGGCCTACACGACCAACACGATCGAGGATTTCCGCCATGTCTTTGCGACGAGCGGTGCGGCGGCGGTCATCGTCTCGCGGCCGCCCTTGTCGGCGCGGGTGCTGGCGGCGGCCAATCAGGCCGAGACCGTGCACAGCGTGATCGCCATCGAGCCGGCGGTGGGCCAGGCCAGCAGCGTCGATTTGCTGTCGTGGAACGACGTTCTCGCCGGCGCGGACGAGGCCGGCGACGACATCGATGTCCGCATTGCCGAACTCGTCGCCGACGATGTCGCCTGTCTGATCTTCACCTCCGGCACCGGCGGCCTGCCCAAAGGGGTCATGACCACCCACCGCAACATTCTCGCCAATTGCCACGGCGCCTATCGGCTGCTCGAGATGCTCGGGCTCGGCGACGAGGTGTTTTTGAGCTTTCTGCCGTTGTCGCATTCCTACGAGCACACCGCCGGCATGATGTTCCCGATTTCGATCGGGGCGCAGATCTACTTTGCCGAGAGCGCCGAAGCTTTGCCCGCCAATCTGCTCGAAGCCCGACCGACGATCATGACCGCGGTGCCGCGGCTCTATGAAGCGATGCATCGGCGCATCACCCACGCCGTCGAACGCAAGGGCAAACTCGCCCGTCGGCTGTTTGCCAAGACCGTCGATATCGGCCGCAAGCGCGCCGCGCAGCAGCGCCCCAGTCTTGGCGAGCGACTTCTTGACCCGGTTCTCGACCGGATCGTGCGCGCCGATGTGCGGCGTCGCTTTGGCGGCCGGCTCAAAGCCATGGTCTCGGGCGGCGCCGCGCTTAACCCCGAGATTGGCAGCTTTTTTCTGGCGCTGGGGGTGCGGCTGTTGCAGGGCTACGGCCAGACCGAGGCAGCCCCGGTGATCGCGTGCAACACGCCCAACCGGATCAAGATCGACACGGTCGGCCCGCCGCTCGACGGGGTCGAGGTGCGCATCGCCGAGGACGGCGAAATCCTGGTTGCCGGCGACAATGTCATGAAGGGCTACTGGAACGACCCGCAGGCGACCGCCCAGGCGCTCACCGGCGGCTGGCTGCACACCGGCGACGTCGGTCATATCGACGCCGACGGATATATCGCGATCACCGACCGCAAGCGCGATTTTATCAAAAGCTCGGGCGGCGAGATGATCTCGCCGGCGCGGGTCGAAGGCTATCTGACCCTCGAGCCTGAGATTGCCCAGGCGATCGTGTTTGGCGACCGCCGCCCATATCTGGTTGCGGTTGTGGTTCCCGACCCCGATTTCACGGCGCATTTCGCCCGCGAAAACGACAGCACCGCCGAACTTGCCGCGCTCGCCGACGACCCGCGCTTCACCCGCGCGATCGGTGCCGCAGTCGCCCGCGTCAACGGCCATCTCGCCGCCGCCGAGCGGGTGCGCCGCTTTGTCATCGCCAGCGAACCATTCACGATCGCCAATGGCCAGATGACCCCGACCCTGAAAGTCAAGCGCCACGCAATCCGCGAGGTCTATGGCGCCGCGATCGATGGGCTCTATGACGGCAAGGGCATAGCCGCCTGACCCAAGCGCGGTGGCATCCGCCCGCGGTCCGCAGCGTGAGCCCAAGCGCCCGCCCGTTATAGCCTTCTGAGATCTTGGCCGCGCCCGCGCTCAAGCGAGCGCGTCGGCGAGCAGGCGCACGATATGGCGGGCTTCGCGGCCGGTCGCGTCGGCAATCTGGTGGCGGCAGCTGGTGCCGCAGGCGGCGAGCAGCGTGTCGGCGGGGGCAGCCCGGATTTTGGGCAACACGCCAAGCTCGCCGATCTTGAGCGACATCTCATAATGCTCGTTCTCGTAGCCGAAGGACCCGGCCATACCGCAGCAGGTCGAGGCAAAGGTCTCGACCTCGAGCCCGGGGATCATCCGCAAAGTCTCCGCCGCCGCCTCGACCGTGGCAAAGGCCTTTTGATGGCAATGGCCATGCAGCAGCGCCTTGCCGCTGCCGAGCGGTCTCAACCCGAGGTCAAACCGGCCCGCGGCGCGTTCCGTCTCCGCAAACTCTTCGAACAGCTGGGCATGGGCGGCAAGCGCGCGCGTTTCGGGGCCGGGCAACAGCACCCGGTATTCGTCGCGCAAGGTCAACAGACACGAGGGTTCGAGCCCGACCACCGGCGTGCGGCTGCGCACAAAAGGCGCCAGCGCCGCGATCATCCGGCGCGCCTCGGTGCGCGCCTCATCGACCAGGCCGATGGCAAGAAAGCTGCGCCCACAACATAACGGCCGGCCTCGCTCCGGATCGGCCGCGACCACGTCATAGCCGGCGCCCGCCAGCACGCGCTCGGCCGCCCGCGCGTTCTCCGGCTCGAAATAGCGGTTGAAGGTGTCGACCAGCAGCACCACCCGGCGCCGGCTGTCGCCGGCGGCAGGGCGCGGTCCGCGATAGGGGTGCGCCGACCATTGCGGCAGACGCCGCCGGGCGCTGAGCCCCAGAGAACGCTCGCCAAATGCCCGCACCAGGGCCGAGCGGTTGCGCAGGTTGATCAGCGGCGCGAGGCGGGCCGCGTAAGGCGCATAGCGCGGCAGATAGGCCACCACCCGGTCGCGACGGGTCAGCCCGTGCCGGCGGCGCCAATGATGCAGGAATTCGATCTTCATCCGCGCCATGTCGACGCCGGTCGGGCATTCGCGACGGCACCCCTTGCACGAGATGCACAGCTCCATCGTCTCACGCATCTCGGGGGCGACCAGCGCCTCAGGCCCCAACTGCCCGCTCAGCGCCAGCCGCAATGTATTGGCGCGGCCACGGGTCAGGTGCCGCTCGTCACCGGTGGCGCGAAACGACGGGCACATGACCCCCGCGTCGCGGGCGCGGCAGGCGCCGTTATTGTTGCACATCTCGGCGGCGGCGCTGAACCCGCCCCATTCCGACCAGTCGAGCGCCGTCTCAATCGGCGCCGGCCGGTAATCGGGCGTGAAGCGGAACAGGCTGCGATCGTCCATTTTCGGCGCGCGCACGATCTTGCCGGGATTGAAGAGGCCGGCGGGGTCGAAGGTGTCCTTGACCTCCTCGAAGGCCCGCACCAGGCGCGCGCCAAACATCGCCTCGTGAAACTCCGACCGCACCAGGCCGTCGCCATGCTCGCCCGAATGCGAGCCTTTGAATTCGCGGACCATCGCAAACGCCTCTTCGGCGATCGCCCGCATCTTTCTGACTTCAAGCTCCTGCTTGAGGTTCAAGACCGGGCGCACATGCAGGCAGCCAACCGAGGCATGGGCGTACCAGGTGCCGTAAGTGCCATGCTTTTCGAAAATCCGGGTCAGTCGATCGGTATATTCGGCTAGGTCTTCGAGCCGCACGGCACAGTCTTCGAGAAACGAGACCGGTTTGCCGTCGCCTTTCATCGACATCATGATGTTGAGCGCCTGGGCGCGGACCTCGAGCACCGCCGTCTGCAACGCCGGCTCGATCGCATCGACGACCGCATCGGCATAGCCGAGATCGCCCATCAATTCATGCAGCTGAGCAAGGCGGCGCACATTGTCGGCCGCATCGTCGCCGGCAAATTCGGTCATCAACAGCGCCGCCGGCGACCCCTTTACAAAACTGTCGATGACCGCGCGAAACATCGGGATATCGCGCGCCAGATCGATCATCGTGCGATCCATCAGCTCGACCGCGCTCGGTCCCAGTTCGACAATTTTGCGGGTCGCCGCCATCGCCCCGTAGAAAGTCGGGAAATGGCAAATGCCGAGCACCCGGTGGGCCGGGATCGGCTGCAGCGCCAGTTCGATCTCGTTGAAAAAGGCGAGCGTGCCTTCCGACCCGACCAGCAGCTGGGCCATGTTGTGCCCGCCCTTGGAGCCGTCGCCGTCGATGGTATCGATATTGTAGCCGCCGACCCGCCGCAGAACTTGCGGGAACCGGCGCGCGATCTCGTCGGCTTCGCGGCGATGAAGGGCGCGCAGGCGCTGGACCAGGTCACGGTAGCGCTGCGAGGCCGCCGCATCGCCGCCCGCGCCCGCCGGCGGGAAATTGCCGCCGACCTCGCCAAACCAGGCGCCGGTTCCATCGGCGAGCAGGGCGTCGATGCCGGTGACGTTGTGGACCATGTTGCCGTAGCGGATCGAGCGGGCGCCGCAGCTGTTGTTGCCGGTCATGCCGCCGATCGTGGCCCGGCTCGCGGTCGACGGATCAACCGGAAAGAACAATTTGTGCGGGCGCAGCGCCCGGTTCAGATGGTCAAGGACGACCCCCGGCTCGACCCGTGCCCGCCGCGCCTCGGGATCAACCGCAACGATATGATCGAGGTATTTGCTGCAATCGATGACCAGCGCCCGCGCCACCGTCTGGCCGCATTGCGAGGTCCCGGCCCCGCGCGGCAGCACCGGCACACCTTCCTCGCGCGCAATCGCGATCGCCGCCGCCACATCCGTGCGGCTTTTCGGGACGACCACCCCCAAGGGCTCGATCTGGTAGAACGAGGCGTCGGTTGCATAGCGCCCACGACTGAACGCGTCGAACAGGATCTCGCCGCGCAATTCGCGGCGCAGCCGCGCTTCGAGGCGCGAGGCCTCGCCGGTTTCGCCAGCCATGAGCACGCCAGAAAGTGGGAACCGCCGCTGAACCTATCGCGCTTGCCCGGTCTTGGCCAGGGGCCGGGCCGTCTACTTGCCTTCGGTTTCTGGTCAAGGACGGCCGGCACAGCCGCTGCGGCAAACCCCCGCGCCCCGCTTCCGTCGAGGCAATGACAAAGGAAACCCGAAGCCGCCTTTCGGTTTGGTCCGCGAGGCGGAGCGTTGATCGGCCAGCCTCCTCGCCTCATTCGCGGCGAAACGGATGGTCGAAGATCGCCCTCTGCTCAGGGGTCAATGCCTGGTACAGCGCCGCGACCGCCGGCTTTGCCGCCTGCAACGCATCGAGCCGCGCCGACAGGAATTGCTGCGCTCGGTTCATGCGGTCGAGCATGGTCAACTGCTCGCCGGGCTTCAGCTGGTTGCACAAGGCGCGCTCTTTTTGCTGCTCGTTTTGCGCGATTGTTTGCAACTTGTCCCACAACGGACGCTGCGCGGCGGTCAGATTGAGCTCGGTTTCGACATAGGCGCGGCGCGCCGCCCGCCGGGCAAGGCGATCGATGCAGAATTGCTGCGGGTTGCGGCGCATCATCATGGCGCGGCGCCACATCTCGCGGCGCATTTCCATCATCGGACCGCCGGGCATGCCCCAGCCGCCATGCCCGGTCATCCAGGCTCCTTCCTTTTCCGGCGGGGCGGGCGCCGCTTCCTCCGGCGCGCTCGCGGGTAGAGCGGCCGGCGCGGCAGGCGTCGGCGCCGCGCTCGGCGCGCTTGCGCTTCCTTGGGCAAAAACCGGGGCGCCGACCGCTAGGCTGACCAGGATGGCGCCGGTGAGCAGGGTCTCTCTCACAAACATCCTCCGTCGTTAGGCTCGGGCTGCGAGCATTTCTCGACGAAAGGATACGTCGCCGGGCGCCGGGCAATCCCCTGCCGCCGCCCGGGATTGTGATCGGGCTGTGATCAGCCGGGGGCCGCGCTTTCGTCCTTCAGATGACGCAGATATTGCGCTACGAAATCGCAGCCGACGAGGTCGCGGTAGGCCTCGGTCAAACGCCTTGTGACCGGCCCGGGCACCTCGGCGGCGGCAAAACGGCGTCCGTTCAAGCTCTTGACGCCGCAAATGCAGAGGCTGGTCGAGGTCAGAAAGCATTCGTCGGCGGTGTAGGCGTCGTAAAGGTCGAGATCGGTCTCTGCACACTCGATGCCGAGCTGCCGGGCGAGATCGATCACGGTTTGCCGGCTCACCCCGGGCAGGACAAAGCGCTCGCGCGGGGTCAACAGCGCGCCGTCGCGCACCAGAAAGATATTGCTGCCCTGGCCTTCGGCGAGATTGCCGTTCATGTCGAGCAACACCGCCCATGCCTCGGAGTTCTGCGCCTTGACCTCACGGTCGGCGAGAACGAGGTTCAGATATTGGTGCATCTTGGCGCGCGGCGACAGGGATTCGGGCGGCGTGCGGCGCAGCGCGGGGGTCACAATCTCGATGCCGTCGCGGAACAGGCGCGCGCGTTCGCGCAACGGCAGCGGGAGACATTCGACAATAACGTTGGGCCCGTAATGGGTCCAATGATCGCCGGCCACCTTCTGGACGCCGCGGCTGACGCGCTGTGCCAGCCAGTAATCCTCACCCTCGTCGAGCAGATGCCGGTTGCGCGCCAGCACCTCCTCGCTGATCGCCACCATCTCGGCGGCGCTCATCCCGGGGTCGAGATCGAGATAGCGCAGCGAGCGGTAAAGGCGGGCCACATGCTGTTTGAGACGAAAGGCTTTGCCGTTAAAGCTGCGGGTCATGTCGAACACCGCATCGCCGCGCAGAAAGCCCTGGTCGCGGTACGGGATCAAGACCTCGCTCTCGAGCACAAATTTGCCGTTGAACCAGGCGATCCGCTGGTTTGCGAGCGCCATCGGAACAAGCCCTCCGCCGATCCTCGCTTCAGTGTCGCCAAGCCGCGCGCGAAAGGCAATCGCCGCCGCTCGCCCGCCTCACCACAGACCCGGCAGCAGTCGCCAGCGCACCCGATCCGCATAGGCCGCGTAACCGGGTAAGCCGCCGCGCAGCATCCGGTCTTCGGCCGTGGTCCGGTAGATCAGCCACAGGGCGCCCGCAGCGCCCAGGATGGTGGCGAGCCACGAGCACAGCACCAGCCCGCTGGTAATGAGCGCCGGGATGGCGCCGGCATAACCGGGATGGCGCACCCAGCCATAGGGGCCGTCGGCAATGACCCGCTGTCCGCGCTCGGTCTGCAGGCGCACCGCCGATGAAAAGAACGGATTGACGTGCATCGCCCACAAGGTCAGCGCGAGCCCGCTGACGAACAGGACAAGCGCGGGGATCCGCAGCAAAAGCGGGACCGTGTCGGACCAGTGAAAACGGCCGCGGTCGAGACCGGCAATCGCCCAATGCACCAGGCACAGCACAAAGGCGAGCCAGAGGCTAGGCGGCGGTGGCCGGCCGCCGGGCCGCATGCGCTCACGCGCCAAATCGGCGTCGATCAGAAACAGCCCGCCAACCGAAACCGCCGCGATCAGCACGACATAGATCCAGTAGAACGGCAGGTCGAGGCGGCCGGCCGTGCCGAACAGGATCGCCGCAACCACGAGCGGGAAAGCGATGACCTGGCCCAGCATCCGGCCCGGCATCGGCATCATCCGCGCAAGCTGCCGCCGGTGGCCTTCTCGATTGCGGCGACGAGCCGCTTCGCGAAACCCTCGATCTCGGCCTCGCTCAGCGTGTGGTCGGTGGGCTGCAAACGCACGGTGATCGCCAGCGATTTCTTGCCGTCGGGCAGCCCGGCGCCCTCATAGACGTCGAACAGCCGGATTTCGGCGACCAGCCGGCGGTCGACGCCGCGCGCCGCGCGCAACAGCGTCTCGGCCGGCAGGCTGCGATCGACGATAAACGCAAAGTCGCGCTCGATCGGCTGAAACACCGAGAGTTGCAATGGCGGTTTGGCGCGACCGGCGCGCGGCTCGGGCACGGCGTCGAGATAGATTTCAAAGGCGGCGATCGGCGGTCGCAGCTCGAGCGCGTCGATGACCCGCGGATGCAATTCGCCAAAGGCGCCAAGGATGACGGGCCCGAGCCGCAACAGGCCGGCGCGCCCGGGATGGAACCAGGCCGGCGGCGCGGCCGCCGACTGGATATTGTCGGCCGGCGCACCCATCGCCGCCAACCCGGCTAACGCATCGGCCTTGACCAGGTAAAGATCGGCCGGGCGCGGTGCGTCGCGCCAATGTCGCGGCCCGCTGTTGCCGGCGCGCACACCCGCCGCGGCCAAGACCTGGCCCGCCGGCGTGTCGTCCCGGTAGAGCGGCCCGACCTCGAACAGCGCGGCGTCGGGATAGCCGCGATCGGCGTTACGGCGGATGGCGGCGGCCAGCGCCGGGAGCAGCGAGGGGCGCATTACGTCGAGATCGCTGCTGATCGGGTTGACCAGACGTAATTCGGGTGCGGCGCCGCCAAACAGATCGGCCTCACGGGCCGAGATGAACGAGAACGTCACCGCTTCGACCAGCCCGCGTCCGGCGAGCGCGCGCCGCACCAGTTCCGAGCGTCGCCGCGCCGGCGGCAAGGCCGGCCGTGGCAGGGGCGCAGCGCGGGTCAGCGGCACCGCCGGAATCCGGTCGTAACCGGTGACCCGCAGCACCTCTTCGACAAGGTCGGCCTCGCCCTCGATGTCGCCGCGCCAGGAGGGTGGCTCGACCGCCAGATCGCCGGACGGCAAGGCTTCGACCCGGCAGCCCAACGCCGCCAGGATGGCCGCACTCGCGGGCGGCGGCACGTCAAGACCGCCAAGGCTGGCCGGGCGTCCCTTGCCGAGCACATAGCGCCGGCGCCACTCGGGCGCCGCCCCCGCGGTGACGATCTCGGAAGCCTCGCCACCGCAGAGGTCGAGCATCATCCGTGTCGCGATTTCGAGCCCGTCGCCGACAAAGGCGGGGTCGAGCCCGCGCTCAAAGCGGTAGCGCGCGTCGCTCAAGATATTGAGCCGACGCCCGGTGGCCGCGGTGCGCACCGGGTCGAACAGGGCTGCTTCGATAAACACCTCGGTTGTCGCCTCGCTGCAGGCGGTCGCCTCGCCGCCGATCACACCGCCGAGGCTTTGCACGCCGCGCTCGTCGGCGATCACGCAGATTTCGGGGTCGAGCGCGTATTCCTGCCCGTTCAACGCCAGCAACGTCTCGCCGGGGCGCGCCAACCGCACCACAAGCCCCCCCGCGAGCCGCCCGGCGTCAAACACATGCAACGGGCGGTTGAGGTCGAAGGTCAGGAAGTTGGTGATGTCGACCAGGGCCGAAATCGGCCGCAATCCGATCGCCTCGAGCCGCCGCTGCAGCCATTCGGGGCTCGGCCGGTTGCGCACACCGCGCAAATGCCGGCCGAGAAACAGCGGACAAGCCTTCCCATCCTCGATCCGGACGGCGAGCGGCGAGCGGAACCGGGCCGGCACCGGGGTTGTGTCGAGCGGCTTGAGCCGGCCGATCCCGGCGGCGGCGAGATCGCGCGCCAACCCGCGCACGCCCAAACAATCGGCGCGGTTTGGCGTGACCTTGATGTCGATGACCGGGTCGCCCAGCCCCAGGAGGTCGGCATAGCGCGACCCGACCGGCGCCTCGGGCGCGACCTCGATGATGCCGGCGCGATCCTCGCCGATACCGAGCTCGTATGCCGAGCACAGCATGCCCGACGAGGCGACGCCGCGGATCGTGCTCTCGCGGAGCTCGGCGCCGGTGCGCGGAATGATCGTGCCGGGCGGGGCGAAGACCCCTTTGATCCCGGCGCGGGCATTGGGCGCGCCGCACACCACCTGGACCCGCCCGGTCCCGGTTTCGACAATGCACACCCGGAGCCGATCGGCGTTCGGATGGCGCTCGGCCGAAACCACCGCCGCGACCGTAAACGGCGCCAGCGCCGCGGCCCGGTTCTCGACCGCATCGACATCGTGACCGAGCATCACCAGCCGCTCGACGATGTTGTCGAGCGTCGCGTGGGTGTCGAGATGGGTCTTGAGCCAGTCGAGGGTGATCTTCATGCCGCCCCCACGCCGACCAGCGGGCCGCGCACCAGCGAGGGAATGTCGAGCGGCAGAAAGCCGTAATAGCGCAGCCAGCGCAGGTCGGATTCGTAGAAGGTGCGCAGATCGGGGATGCCGTATTTCAACATCGCCACCCGTTCGATTCCCATGCCAAAGGCAAAGCCCTGATATTGCGTCGGGTCGATGCCACAATTCTGCAGGACCTTGGGATGCACCATGCCGCTGCCGAGGATTTCGAGCCAATCGCCGCCGGCGCCGATTTCGAGGCGCCCGGCGGCGCGCGAGCAGCCGATATCGACCTCGGCCGAGGGCTCGGTGAACGGGAAATAGCTCGGCCGAAACCGCACCGGCAGGTCGTCAACCGCGAAAAAGGTGCGGCAGAATTCGATCAGGCAGCCCTTCAGATGGCCCATATGCGTGGAGCGGTCGATGACCAGCCCCTCGACCTGATGGAACATCGGCGAATGCGTCGCGTCATGATCGGCGCGAAAGGTGCGGCCCGGCACGATGATCCGGATCGGCGGCTGCTGCGCCAGCATCGTGCGGATCTGCACCGGCGAGGTGTGGGTCCGCAGCAGCCGGCGGGTGCCGTCGGGACGCTCCGGGAGGTAAAAGGTGTCGTGCTCCTGGCGGGCCGGATGTTCGGGCGGGATGTTGAGCGCGGTGAAGTTGTAGAAATCCTCTTCGATATGCGGTCCCTCGGCGACGACAAAGCCCATCTCGCCAAAAATCGCGACAATTTCGTCGATCGTCTGGCTGATCGGATGGATGCGGCCGCCGCCGCCATAATCGACCGGCAGGGTCACATCGGCGCGTTCCGCGGCGAGGCGCTGTTCGAGCGCGGCCCGCCCGAGCCGCTCGGCCGCCTCGGCGAGAGCCGCGGTGATCGCCTCCTTGGCCGCGTTCAGCGTGGCCCCGGCCTGGCGCCGCGTCTCGGGATCGAGCACGCCGAGCTCGCGCATCGCCAAGGTCAGCCGGCCGCGCCGACCGAGATATTTGACCCGCACATCTTCGAGCGCTGCGGGCGTCGCTGCCGCTGTGATCTCGGCGGTCGCCGCCGCGACCATCTGGCTTGCCTGTTCGAGGCCGGTGCCGTCGTTCATTTCCAAATTCCTGCCAGAGGCAAATAAAAAGGGGCCATGACAGGCCCCCGTGGCTGCAACCGATGTCGAGGGCCTAACTGGCGGGCCCGTCGATAAATCGGCCGGTGATGCGCCACGTCGCGCCGCCCGCACGCGCCGATCGCCCGACCCGCCCGCAGCTGCCTCGATGCCCGACAACTTGCAGCGCCGAAATAGTCATGCGGGTGGGCTCAGGCTGCCGGCGCGCTGACAACACCGCCACTCAGCGCCGCCTGCGCGGTCGCGGCAATAGCGGCGAACGCCTCCGGCTCGCGGACCGCAAGATCGGAGAGCACTTTGCGGTCGAGACCGAGGCCGGCCAGTTTCACCCCGTGCATGAATTGCGAATAGGTCAGCCCGTGCTCGCGCGCCCCGGCATTGATCCGCTGGATCCACAATCCGCGAAAATCGCGCTTGCGGTTGCGGCGGTCGCGATAGGCGTATTGCAAGGCCTTTTCCACCCGCTCGATCGCGACGCGATAAGCAGTCGAACTGCGGCCGCGATAGCCCTTGGCGAGATCGAGCACCTTCTTGTGGCGGGCGTGGGTCGTCACGCCGCGTTTGACGCGGGCCATCGCTCACCCTCTGAGATAGGGCATATAGGTCAGGACGAGCCCACTATCGCCCTTTTCAAGGGTCGTCGTGCCGCGACGCAGGCGCTTGCCTTGCTTCGATTTGCTGATCAAGCGGTGGCGTTTGTGGCCCCAATTGCGCTTGATCTTGCCGGTGCCGGTGCGGCCGAACCGTTTCTTGGCGCCGCTTTTGGTTTTGAGTTTGGGCATCCCACATCCTGAGCGGCGCCGGCGAGGCCTCTCTTGGCAGCCGGCCCGCAAAATTTGAGCCGCGGGTTATAGCGGCAGAACCGGACCCGCGCAAGCCACACCCCGTCGCCGGCTGAGCGCCGTCGGCCTCGCGCTCGGCAAGCCGGGCGCTCGCCCCGCGCGCGGTTTCGGGCGGAGCCTCGGGGCTATTTGGGCGACATGACCATGGTCATCTGCCGGCCTTCCATGCGCGGCATCTGCTCGACCTTGGCAATGTCCTGGAGATTGTCGCGGACCCGCACCAGCACATCCATGCCCAGTTCCTGATGGGCCAGTTCGCGCCCGCGGAACCGCATCGTGACCTTGACTTTGTCGCCTTCTTCCAGGAATTTGACCATGCTGCGCAATTTGACGTCATAGTCGTGGTCATCAATGCTCGGGCGCAGCTTGATCTCTTTTACTTCGATCACTTTCTGTTTTTTGCGCGCCTCATTCTTTTTCTTCTGTTCCTCGTATTTGTATTTACCAAAATCGAGGATTTTGCAAACCGGCGGATCGGCGGTAGGCGCAATTTCGACCAGGTCCAAACCGGCCTCGGCGGCAGCCGCAAGCGCCTCGTTGCGCGAGACGATCCCGATCATGGTGCCGCGTTCGTCAATAAGCCTGACCCGCGCAACGCCGATCTCCTCGTTGATCCGGGGACCTTCGCGCGTGGGTATCAGGTTAATCGGTGGCCTAGGTATCTATATTCTCCTATTTGCGGTTGATCATGTCAGCCTGGGTTCAGCGGTCCCGATCCTTTGCCGAGGGGACCGCCGCCTCCTGCGACAATCTAGCAACCGCCTCGCCGAGCGCAAGGGCTTCCTGCGCATTCGCGCCCAACCGGCGCACCATGACCGAACGGTTGGCGGCCTCGCGGCGGCCGACAACCAGCATCACCGGGACTTTCGCAAGGCTGTGCTCGCGCACCTTATAAGAGATTTTTTCGCTCCCCAGATCGGTCTCGGCGCGCAGCCCGGCGGCGGCGCACACACCGGCAACCTCGGCCGCGTAATCGGCTGCGTCGGAGGTGACCGAGGCGACCACAACCTGCACCGGCGCCAACCACAACGGAAAGCGCCCCGCGTAATGTTCGATCAGGATGCCGATAAAGCGCTCGATCGAGCCCAGGATCGCGCGGTGCAGCATGACCGGCACATGGCGCGCCCCATCCTCGCCGACATAGCTGGCGCCGAGCCGTCCCGGCATCATGTAATCGAGCTGCAATGTTCCGCACTGCCAGTCGCGGCCCAGCGCGTCGCGCAGATGAAATTCGAGCTTCGGGCCGTAGAACGCCCCCTCGCCCGGGCTCAGCGTATAATCGAGCCCGGCCGCGGCCACCGCATCGCGCAGGCTGGCTTCGGCCCGGTCCCAGGTCGCGTCATTGCCGAGGCGCTGTTCCGGCCGGGTGGCGAATTTGATCGCCACGTCCTCGAACCCGAAATCCTTGTAGACCGACAGCAGCAGCTTGCAGAACGCGATCGATTCGCCGGTGATCTGGTCTTCGGTGCAGAAGATGTGGGCGTCGTCCTGGGTGAAGGCGCGCACCCGCATGATGCCGTGCAGCGCCCCCGATGGCTCGTTGCGCGTGCAGCTGCCAAATTCGGCGAGGCGCAGCGGCAATTCCCGATAGCTTCTGAGCCGGTTGCCAAAGATCAGCACATGCCCGGGACAGTTCATCGGCTTGACCGCGAGCACGCGGTCGTCGCGACTGGTGGCAATGAACATGTTGTCGCGGAAATTGTCCCAATGCCCGGTCGCCTCCCACAAGCTGCGATCGAGGAGCTGCGGGCCTTTGACCTCCTGGTAGCCGGCGCGTTCGAGGCGGGCGCGCATATAGCTCTCGATGACCCGGAACAGCGTCCAGCCCTTCGGATGCCAGAACACGCTGCCCACCGCCTCTTCCCCGAGATGAAAGAGGTCGAGTTCGCGGCCGAGCCGACGGTGGTCGCGCCGCTCGGCTTCTTCGAGCCGATAGAGATAGGCGTCGAGATCCTTCTGGGTTGCCCAAGCCGTGCCATAGACCCGCTGCAGCTGGGCGTTTCGCGCGTCGCCGCGCCAATAGGCGCCGGCCACATTCATCAGCTTGAAGGCCTGCCCGAGACAGCCGGTCGAAGGCAAATGCGGACCGACGCACAGATCGACAAAATCGCCCTGGCGATAGACGCTGATCGGCTCGTCCGGCGGAATTTCCCCGATCCACTCGGCCTTGTAGCGCTCGCCGATACGCGCGAAAAACGCGATCGCGGCGTCGCGATCCCAGACCTCGCGGGTGATCGGCTCGTCGCGCCGCACGATCTCGCGCATGCGCGTTTCGATCTTTTCGAGATCCTCCGGCGTGAACGGCTCGGCGCGCGCGAAATCGTAATAGAACCCGGTCTCGGTCGCCGGGCCAAAGGTGACCTGGGTCTCGGGATAAAGCTCCTTGACCGCTTCGGCCATGACATGGGCGGCGTCGTGACGCAGGATTTCCAGCGCTTCGGGCATGTCGCGGGTGATGATCGCGACTTCGGCGTCGTGATCGAGCGTCGTTGCGAGATCACACGGGCGGCCGTCGATCTTGACCGCGATCGCCGCCTTGGCCAGGCCGGGGCCGATGCTGGCGGCAATTTCAGCGCCGGTCACCGGACCCGGATAGCAGCGCTGCGAGCCGTCGGGCAGGGAGACCACAACCGCCGCTGCCGGACGCGGATGTGACGCGGGAAGGGGATTTTCAGCCATCAGACCGCCTGAAGCAATCGACCAACGCGGCGCCTTGCTCCGCCGGCAATGCCGAGCCGCGGCGACCTCGCTGGCCCGTGCCTGTTCGACCGGCGGCCGAACCGGCACATAGTCACGAAAAAACCCCGTCCGTTATCCGGCGGGGTCTGTCCCGGCGAGCCTTGGCGCTGGATCAGCGGCCACGGCCTCCCGCTCCCCCGCCGCGGGGGGTGGTAGTCGTGCCCGGGTTCCGCTCATTGAGGCTCATCAACCCAATATCGCGAACCGACCCGATCGCGTCAAGCGAGCGGCGCAGGCAGCGCCTATGACGAGGCGACCCGATGCCGGCCGCCCGGTGGTGCGGCTCAGCGACCGACGGCATAACCCTGCATGCCGCGCGGATTGGCGGCGGCCTTGATCACAAAGCCGTCCTCGGTCGGTTCACGAGCGCAACCCGACAGGCGACCTTCCGACCACGCCCCGCCGACCACGAGGCGATGCCCGCGGCGTGCCAATTCGGCCCGCGTCGCCGCCGGGAACCGCTCTTCCAGCACGACCAGCCCCGGCTGCGCGGCGCGGGGATAAAACGAGCTCGGCTGGTGCTCGGTGTGGAAGGCCGGGCAGTCGATCGCCTCCTGCAGGTTCATGCCATGATGCACGTGATGCAGAAACATCAACGCCGACCACTGATCCTGCTGGTCGCCGCCGGGGGTGCCAAACGCCATGTAGGGTTCGCCGTCGCGCAACGCCATCGATGGCGACAGCGTGCTACGCGGGCGCTTGCCCGGCGCCAAGCTCGCCGGCACCCCTTCTTTGAGCCAGAACATTTGCAGCCGCGTTCCGAGGCAGAAGCCGAGTTCGGGGATGACTGGCGAACTCTGCAGCCAGCCGCCCGAGGGCGTGGCCGAGACCATGTTCCCCCAGCGGTCGATGACGTCGACATGGCAGGTGTCGCCGGCCGCTACCCCTTCGCGGGTGACGGTCGGTTCGCCGAGCCCGGCGATGGTCGGCTCGCCGACCCCCTCGGCCAGGGCCGCGCGGCCGCCCGCCACAACCCGCGGCATGCGTCCATCGGGCCGCCCCGGCCGCAATTCCAGCGAGGCTTCCGCGGTGACGAGCTGTCGCCGCGCCTCGTTATAGGCCGATGACAGCAGGGTCGGAACCGGCACCGAGACAAAATCGGGGTCGCCGTACCACGCCTCGCGATCGGCCAGCGCCAGTTTGAGGCATTCGACGACAAGGTGCACGAAATCGGGGCCGAGCGGGTCGAGGCTGTCGAGATCAAAGCCGCTCAACAACGCCAAGGTCTGCAACAGAACCGGCCCCTGGCTCCACGGTCCGCCCTTGCACAGCGTGTAACCGCGGTAATCGAAGGTCAGCGGCGCCTCGACCGGCACCTGCCAGCGGGCCATATCCTCGCCGGTCAACAACCCGCCATGCCGCCGCCCGGAGGCATCGAGCACCTTTTCGCCACGGCAAAAGCGGTCGACCGCCGCCGCGACGAACCCCTCGTACCAGGCCTTGCGGGCGCGCTCGATCTGGTCCTCGCGGCGGCCGTCGCCGGCCTCGGCAAGGACCCGGCGATAGGTCGCGGCGAGCGCCGGGTTGCGAAACAGGCGCCCGGGCGCCGGCGGCCGTCCGTGCGGCAAATAGACCGCTGCCGAACTCGGCCATTCGCGCCGAAACATGTCGCTCATGACGGCGATCGTCTCGCTGACCCGGGCGACCACCGGATAGCCGCCCTCGGCATAGGCAATGGCCGGGGCGATGATCTCGGCGAGCGGCAAGGTGCCCCAATCGCGCAGCAACCGCAGCCAGGCGCCAAACGCCGCCGGCACTGCCGCGGCGAGCAAGCCGGTGCCGGGAATAAGGTCGAGCCCGAGATCGCGAAAGCGGTCGATCGTCGCCGCCGCCGGCGCCACCCCCTGCCCGCAGATCATCTCGCAGCGCCGTGCGGCACTGCTCCACAACAGGATCGGGGCCTCGCCCAGCGGCCCGTTCAGATGCGGCTCGACGACCTGCAAGGTAAAACCGGCGGCCGCCGCGGCGTCAAACGCGTTGCCGCCCTTTTCGAGGATGCCCATGCCCACCGCGGAGGCGAGCCAATGGGTCGAGGCGACGGCGCCGAAGGTGCCGCGGATCTCCGGTCGGGTGGTAAAGGAGGGCATCGTCTTGGTCTCCGCCGCGGGCAGTGGATTGCCGGAACAAGCTAGACCACCCTGACCCTGGACGAAAAGGACAGCCGGTCGCAAACCCGCCAATCCGCCCTATCTAACGCAGTGGCCCAACGCGCTCGGGTTCCGTTCTATCACCACTTCAATGCGTCAATGGATACAAACCTGTCCGACGAAGAAATCTTGGCGCCGCCGCCGCCCCAACCGCAAACCAGCGGCGAAGAGTTTTTTCGCATCGAAGGCGTCTATACCGGGCTTGGCGCGCCGATCCCCGACGGCCAGGTGGCGCGCTGGCTGTTGACCGACGGTCCGCAAATCGACAGCGAAATCGAGCTGTTTGACGAATTGTGCTGGCGGCTGGTCGGCGACGGCGTGCCGCTGTGGCGGGCGAGCCTGCATATGGGCACATTGCATCCGCAGATCCGCGGCGTCGGCGCGCGCTGGTGGCGCGAACGCAAGGTCATCGAAGACTACCGCATCCTGCACGGCTCGGAGGACACCGACGAATACCGTCTGAGCCCGATCCGCCGCACCGTCGAACGCGGCATGCCGATGCGCCGCCGCCTCGACGGGCCGATCGTCGAATTCCCGCTGCTGGAAAGGCTGCGCCGCGCCGGCGCCACCGATTATTTCGCCCTCCCCCTCAACCAGACCTTCCGCCGTTTTCCGGCGGTTGCCTGGACCACCGACCGGCCGGGCGGCTTTAGCGACAGCGACATCGCCAAGCTCGAAGAGATCAACCCGGCGCTGGCCGCGATTGTCGATACGCGCGCGGTGCGCCGGATCAGCGCCAATCTGCTCGACACCTATCTCGGGCCGCAGGCCGGGCGGCGCATCCTCGCCGGACAAGTGTTCCGCGCTCAGGGCGAACGGCTGCGCGCGGTCATCATGATCACCGACATGCGCAATTTTACCGGGCTTTCCGATCAGCTCGCCGGCGACGAGGTCATCGAACTGCTCGACGAATATTTTGACGCCGTCGCCTCGCCGGTCGAGGAGCGCAAGGGCGAAGTGCTGAAATTCATGGGCGACGGCATGCTGGCGATCTTCCCGGCCGAAGATGACGAGGATTTCGCACCGTCGAGCCTGCGCGCCCTCGAGGCGGCGACCGACGGGCTGGCGCGCCTGGCGGCGGTCAACCAGGGGCGGCGCAACCGCGCCCGGCCGGAGTTGCGGATCGGCATCGGGCTCCATCTGGGCGAAGTCATTTATGGCAATGTCGGGGCCGCCGACCGGCTCGACTTCACCGTGATCGGCCCCGCGGTCAACCTCGCCTCGCGCATCGAGGGACTGACCAAGCGCCTGTTGCGGCCGCTATTGACATCCTCGGCATTTGCCGAGATCTGTCCGCGGCCGCTGGTATCGCTCGGGTTTCACGCGGTACGCGGCCTGTTCCAGCCGGAAGAGATCTTCGCCCTGCCGGATGTCTAGCTAGCCCGGAGCGCGGTTGGGGCAAAGCGACACGGTTGGTCGTCGCCCTCGCGATCCGCAACCGCCCGCGGCGGCCGGTCGCCCGGCAGGCGGCGGGGAAGCTATGGCGGCGCGGCCGCGGCGTCGCGCAAGCGCAGACCGGCGTCAAATTCCTCGGCGACGCGGGCGTCATTGGCGAGCAACGAAGCGGCGTCGACGGTGGCGAATTCGATCGCTCCCATCGCCGCAAACGCCTCCTGCACTTGCGCGCCCCACAATCCGATGTCTTTGACGGTCGGCACGATGCGGCTGAAGATGCGGCTGCGGAACATGCGCATCGATTCCGATTGGTCGACGATCCTGAGGCACTCCTCGACCGGCAAGCCCAGGCGGTCCCAGACCTCGCGCTGATTGAAGCGGTCACGCATGTGCCAGCAGGCGGTCACGACAAAATCTTCGCGCTCTTTGCGCTCCGCCTCGCTCAATTGCGGATAATAATCGCGCAGCGCCAGGCGGCCGAACGCGACATGCCGGGCCTCGTCCTGCATGACATAGGCGTTGACCGCGGCGGCCAGCGGGTTTTGCGACTGGTCGCGGATCCGCTGAAAGGCCGCCAAGGCCAGGCCTTCGATCAGGATCTGCATCGTCAAATAGGTCATGTCCCAGCGGCTGTCGGAGAGCCCGTCCTCGAGCAGCGCCTTGAGACCGGGGGTGATCGGATAGGCCAGCTCGAATTTTTCGTGCAGCAGGCGCGAATAGGCCTCGACATGGCGGGCCTCGTCCATGACCTGGGTGGCGGCATAGAATTTCGCATCAAGGTCGGGGACGGTCTGAACGATCTTTGCGGTGGCGATCAGCGCCCCCTGCTCGCCATGCATGAATTGTGAAATCTGCGATGCCTGCAGGTGATGGCGCACCCGGCAACGCTCGGCTTTGGTCATCCGGTTCCACAAATCGCTGCCCCAGATCTGGATGACCCGGTCGTCGAGCAGCATCGGGTTTTCCGGGTCGAGGTCGAGCGACCAGTCGATCCGCTCGGCGGCGTCCCATTGCTGCTTCTTGCCTTTAGCGTAGAGCTGCAGCAGCGCCTCGCGCGGCGCGTCATATTCCCAGGTAAAACAGGTCTCGGTCTTGCCGTCGAACTTCCACTCGGTCTGCTCGACTGGCAGCGTGTAGCGATAGGTCGTCGCCATGGTTTCGGCCCCCTGCGGCTCCGCTTGTTCCCGCAGATATGGGGTGGCGGCGACAAAACCCCAGCGCAGGGCGCACCGGCGCGACGCGGTTTGGCGCCGGTGCCGGTGCGGTCACACCGCCGCCATTGGGCGGCGCTCCTCAGGTCTTGTCCGAGCCTTCGGTCTGCCGCTCGGCGCCTTGCCGGCGGGCACGGTTGATCGCCGCCCCGAGGATTTCGCCGAGGCTTGCGCCCGAATCCGACGAGCCAAACTCGGCCATCGCGCGCTTTTCTTCGTCGACTTCCTTGGCCTTGATCGACAGCGTGATCTTGCGGGTGGCGCGATCGATCGTGGTGATCTTGGCGTCGACCTTCTCGCCGACCGCAAACCGGTCCGGGCGTTGCTCGCTGCGGTCGCGCGACAGCTCGGATTTGCGGATAAAGCCCAGCACTCCGTCGCCGACCGTGACCTCGATGCCGCCCTCGGTGACGCCGGCAACCGTGCCGGTTACCACCTCGCCTCGGCGCAATTTGGCAAGGCTCGCCTCGAACGGGTCGGCTTCGAGCTGTTTGATGCCGAGGCTGATGCGCTCCTTTTCGACATCGACGTCAAGCACCTTGGCGCGCACCACCTCGCCCTTGTGATAGGCGTCGAGGGCGTCCTCGCCGGGCCGGTTCCAGTCGATGTCGGACAGATGCACCATGCCGTCGATATCGCCCGGAAGGCCGATGAACAGCCCAAATTCGGTAATGTTGCGGATCTCGCCCTCGACCACGCTGCCCACCGGATGCTCTTCGGCAAAGGTCTCCCACGGGTTGGCGAGCGTCTGTTTGAGCCCGAGACTGATGCGCCGCTTTTGCGGGTCGACATCGAGCACCATGACCTCGACCTCCTGGCTGGTCGAGACAATCTTGCCCGGATGCACATTCTTCTTGGTCCAGCTCATCTCCGAAACATGGACCAGCCCCTCGACCCCCGGTTCGAGTTCGACAAAGGCGCCGTAATCGGTGATGTTGGTTACGCGGCCGCGGAATTTGGCGCCGGCCGGATATTTGAGCTCGACCCCTTCCCACGGATCGGCCTCGAGCTGCTTCATGCCGAGGCTGATGCGTTGCGTCTCGGGGTTGAAGCGGATCACCTGGACCTTGACATTCTGCCCGATGGTCAGGGCTTCGGAGGGGTGGTTGATCCGCCGCCAGGCGATGTCGGTCACATGCAGCAGCCCATCGACCCCGCCGAGATCGACAAAAGCCCCGTAATCGGTGATGTTTTTGACCACACCGTTGAGGATCTGGCCCTCCTTGAGGCTGGCGACCAGTTCCGAGCGCTGTTCGGCGCGGCTTTCCTCGAGCACCGCCCGGCGCGAGACAACGATGTTGCCGCGCGAGCGGTCCATCTTGAGGATCTGGAACGGCTGCGGCGAGCCCAATAACGGCGTGATATCGCGCACCGGCCGAATGTCGACCTGGCTGCCCGGCAGAAACGCGACGGCACCGTTGAGATCGACCGTGAACCCGCCCTTGACCCGGCCAAAGATCACCCCGGTCACCCGCTCGCTGGCCTGAAAGCTCTTTTCGAGCTGGGTCCAGGCTTCCTCGCGCCGCGCCTTTTCGCGCGACAGCTGGGCCTCGCCGTTCTTGTCCTCCATGCGCTCGAGGAACACCTCGACCGTATCGCCGACATGGAGCTCGGGCTCGCCGCCGGCGGCGGAGAATTCCTTGAGCGGCACGCGGCCTTCGGATTTGAGGCCGACATCGATCAGCGCCATGTCGTTCTCGATGGCGATGACCCGTCCTTTGACGACCGTCCCTTCGAGACCGCTGCTTGCGCCCATCGATTCATCGAGCAGCGCGGCGAAGCTTTCCTTGGCCGGCGCCTCGACGGTTTGTGTTGCGAGAGCCATTCCTTCTCCTCGATCCCTCGAAAGCGGTTTGCCGCGGACTCCACCGGGATCGGCGCGGAGCGCGGCTCCATCGACGAGCCGCGCAGCGGGCAGACCGCCCCGCCAATCGCGGTGTCGATGCATCTCTGCAATGACTGTACACGAGAACCGGGCGCGACGTCAGCGCCAAGCCGCAAGCACCGGCGCCACGATCGCCGCGGCCCGTGACAGCGCCGTCTCGGCGTCGAGTGCGGTGGTGTCGATGATGATTGCATCGGGCGCTATCGCCAGCGGCGCAGCCTCGCGCCCGGCGTCACGCGCGTCCCGTTCCCGGAGCTCGTACAGAACATCTTTGTATATGGCCGCCCGACCGGCGGCGCGCAACTCGGCAAGTCGCCGTCGGGCGCGCTCCTCCGGCTCAGCCGTCACATAGAGCTTGACCGCGGCCTCGGGGCAGACCACCGAGCCGATGTCGCGCCCGTCGAGCACCGCCCCGCGCGCCGGCGGCGGCGGGTGGGCGGCAAAATCGCGTTGCACCTCGATCAGCGCCGCGCGCACCGCCGGGATCGCAGCGACCACCGAGGCGGCCGCGGCCACCGCTTCGGCACGCAGTCGCGGGTCCGCCAAAGCGCCGGTATCAACACGGCGGGCGGCGGCCGCGGCGGCGACCGGATCGGCCGGATCACGGCCCTCCTCGAGCAGGATCAGCGCCGTCGCCCGATAGAGCGCGCCGGTCTCGAGATGGGCGAGCCCGAACCGCGCCGCCAAGCCGCGCGCCAGCGTGCCCTTGCCCGCCGCCGCCGGCCCGTCGATCGCGACGACGAACGGCTTCACCGGCGCGCGTCAATTCGACCAGGCGATCGGCGCGTAATGGCCGTTCCGGCCGGAATTGTCCCAGCGCATGCCATGATCGACATAAGTGCTGCCGCTTCGACCCATCGCCAAGGCCAGCCGGTCGGGCGCCACCGGGTGGCCGAGCGCCGCCCAGATCTCGCCGCTCGGATGCAGGTTGGGGATCGGTTCAACCCCCATCTGCATGATGCCGGGGATCTCGACCGACCGGGTTTTGCCCTGAATCGTATAGCGGATCGGCACTTTTTTGACGCCCAGATCGGTGGCGATGAACGGGGCGAATGCCGCCATCGGGCCGCCATCGGCGCCGGTGAAGATGGCGCCCAACGCCGCCGTCTGGCGGTCGTCGGCGCGCTCGTCGATATAGGCGGCGACGGTCCACTGGCCTTCCGCCATCGGTCCGGGGGTATGTGCGATAAGCGCCACATTGAGCCCGTCGAGTGCAACCTCGTCATAATTGCCCGCGTCGATATGAAAGACGAGGGCCACGTCGCACACCCCGCGGCTCGGGCGGGTGCTGAGCGGCGGCGAAGCCGAGGCCAGGCACGGACAGACGACATCGCAGTTGCAATTCTCGAAATAGTCGCCGGTGATCCGCCATTTCGCCATTTTCGCCTCCCAATGCGCGGCTCCCTCGGCAGTCTTACGGCAACCTTATGACGGGTCAACAGATCATATCGGGTCAATTCGTTTCCCGCGCGGGTCAGGCGCCATCGCTCAGGCTTGCGCCAAGCCGGCGCATCAGCGGCACAAAATCGGGAAAGCTGGTCGCGATCGGGCGGGCGTCGTCGATCTTGACCGGTTGCCGCGCGGCAAGCCCCAGCACCAGAAACGCCATCGCGATGCGGTGGTCGAGTTGGGTTGCGATCGTGGCGCCGCCCGCCGGTCGGTCGCCGGCGCCCTCGACAATTAGATCGTCGCCTTCGACCGCGACCCGCACCCCGCAAGCGGCAAGCCCGGTTGCGATCCCGGCCAGGCGGTCGCTCTCCTTGACGCGCAACTCGGCGAGCCCGCGCATGATCGTGCGCCCCTCGGCGCAGGCCGCGGCCATCGCCAGGACCGGATATTCGTCGATCATCCGGGGCGCGCGCTCGGCGGGAATATCGGCGCCGCGCAACCCACCGCCGCGGGCGCGCAGATCGGCGACTGGCTCGCCGCCCTCCTCGCGTTCATTGACAAGGGCAATATCGGCGTCCATCGCCTGCAGACATTCGAGCAGCCCGGCGCGCAGCGGGTTGACCCCGACCCCCTCGATCGTGATTTCCGAGCCCGGAACAATCAGCGCGGCAATCAGCGGAAACGCAGCCGAGGAAATGTCGCCCGGCACCACAATCGGGGCGGCGGTCAGTTCCGGTTGACCCGCGACCGTGATCCGCTTGCCGCCGCCCTCGGCCGGCACGACGCTCACTTTGGCGCCGAAATGGCGCAGCATGCGCTCGGTATGGTCGCGGCTCGCCAGCGGCTCGATCACGGTGGTGGCGCCCGGGGTGTTGAGCCCGGCCAGCAGCACCGCCGATTTGACCTGAGCCGAGGGCACCGGCAGCCGGTATTCGATCGGCACGGGGCTTGTTGCACCATGCACGGCGAGCGGCAAGCGGCCGCCTTCGCGGGTCAGAAAACGCGCGCCAAATTCGCTCAAGGGCTCGGTGACGCGGCGCATCGGGCGGCCTCTGAGCGAGGCGTCGCCGGTCACAAACGCGGTCAGCGGGTGGGTCGCAAGAATGCCGAGCAGCAACCGCGCCGAGGTCCCGGAATTGCCGAGATCGAGGATGTCGGCGGGTTCGGCGAGGCCGCCGACGCCGACGCCGTCGACAATCCAGCCGCCGTTTTCGCGGGCGGCGTGAGCGCCGAGCGCGTTGACCGCCGCGGCGGTGGCGAGCACGTCTTCGCCTTCGAGCAGGCCCTTGATCTCGGTGCGCCCGATCGCGAGCGCGCCCAACATCAGCGCACGGTGCGAGATCGATTTGTCGCCCGGAACCCGGATTGTTCCGGACAACGGCGCGGCGGCGGGCGCGGCGATCAGCGGCGCCGCTGCGGCCGAACGAGACGAGGAAGCCATAACACTAACCAGCCGGTTCGAAAATCACGGGCGCGGCGGTTGTGGCGCCGGCGTCGCCAGCCTATATCGCACGCTCGGTCCGGCGCCAGCCCCGGTTTTTGCTTTTGACAGGCGACGCCGACCGTGGCAATGGCGCCGATCGACCCGTCAATGAAGGAGTTGCCTGTGGCCAAGCCCGAATGGGGCACCAAACGGATCTGTCCCAGCTGCGGCACGCGCTATTACGATTTGCTGCGCCGACCGGTGATCTGCCCGAAATGTGCAACGCCGTTCGACCCCGAGGCGTTTTTGCGCTCGCGGCGGACGCGGCCGGCCGTCCCGGTTGAAAAGGAACTCGAACCGGTCGGCGCCGAGGAGCTCGACACCGATGTCGAGGTCGAGGACGACGCCGAGGTCGTGGTCGAGGAAGAAGAGGCGTTGCCGCTCGAGGAGGCCGAAGAGGAGGACGAGGAGTTGCTCGAGGACGCCTCCGAACTCGGCGAAGACGAGGACGATATGGCCGAGGTGATCGAGAACGTCGAGGAGGACGATCACTGAGCGCCGTCGCGGTGCAGGGGTGCGCGTTTTTCCCTTGCCTGCGCGGTGGCGCCTTTCTAAGTTTGCCCGCAGCGGTTTGGGGCGCCGCCCGGCGGCGACAAACGGGGCCATAGCTCAGCTGGGAGAGCGCTACAATGGCATTGTAGAGGTCACCGGTTCGATCCCGGTTGGCTCCACCAACAGAACCAAGGGCTTAGCCAGAGATGGCTAGGCCCTTTTCGCTGCCGAGCACTCACCCCTCGGCACGGTGAGAAGAATTCCAGGGCGGTGTAGCGGGGCTTTGCGCCGGTCGCTTCACGCGTCTGGTTTGCTCGTCCGGGACGAGCCATATTTTGCCATCCTATATCGCCGCACAGACGGCTCACGGCCTGCGGTCCGCGACTGAACGGCCTAGATCTTCTGGCCGCCGGGCGCCGGGTAGATCCCGCTCGCAACCGATTTCTGAGCATGCCGCCCCAATCCGGCACGGCAGCAACGGTCGTTCCCCGGGCGGTATTTATTAGTCATTCGAAACGGCGCCGGCTGTGCCGCTTGCGGTTGCGAAGGCGCAGTCAAATTTCGACCAGCGCCGATGGAGCCACAACCAGCCTTCGGGCCGCGCGCGAATCCATCGCTCGAGTGTCGCATTGATCGCCAGGGTCAGCGCATAAACGTCGGCGCTACGGTCGTTGGTATCCGGCAATTCCACCGGCGGTTCGCAGATCACACGGAACCGGGCCGGACCGAGGCGCACCGAATACACCGGGATGACGGGGCAGCGGAAGTGGATCGCAAACTGCGCCAGAGCCGGCGTGGTCATCGCCGGTCGTCCGAAAAATGGCACGGCAATGCCTTCGTTCAGCTTCTGGTCTACAAGCATGCCGAGCACGCCGCCTCGTCGCAGATGCGCGAACGCCGCGCGTGCGCCGGCACTGCCTTTGGCAAACATCGGCACTTCCGCCCCCGCCGCCTCGCGCCGCATGTCTTGGATCGCTGCGTCCGCCGCGGGATTAGATGCGGCCCGATAGAACCATGAAACCGCGAGGCCAAGCGAGGCTGCCACCGGCAGACCGATCTCCCAATTCGCCAGGTGGCCGGAGAATAGGATCGCGGGACCACCATGGTCTCGCAGAGCGCAAAGCTCGGTGTCGTCCTCGCATTCCCAGCCGGGGCCGTCTGCCGTTCGCTTGAGCGAGCCGATATGGGGCAGCTCCGCGACCGTGCGGCCGAAATTCTCCCATACGCCCAGAAGCACCCGGCGGCGGGCGCGCGCATCCAGTTCGGGCAAGGCGCGGCGCAGATTCGCCCGCGCGACCCGGGAGACCGGCAGCCACGGGCCGATCGTCCGCGCCATGCGGCCGCCGATATTGGAGGCCGCCGCCGGCCCAAGCACGCGCGCAATGCGGATGCCCACCCTCAGCGCTGCGGCCTGAGTTCGATCCCGGCGGGATGGATTGGGAGCGGCGGCAATCAACATAGCTTATCCCGACCCGATTAAACGCTAACCCGTGCGAGCCAGGGATAGGAGTAGCGCAAACCGATGCCGCCGGTCTCGCCGAGCAGCCAATTCCAGGCAGCGCAACCGCCATCGACGATCTCCTCGGTGGTGCGAAGGACGCGGGGCGAGAGGCGATTGTCGCGCAGGTGTGCAGTCACAACCGGATCGGGTTGAGCGGTGGAGACCGTGTCGTCGCGCGCGCCAGCGCGCCGCCTCGAGGATGCGGCGAATGCGCAGGAGCTCGTCCATCAATTTGCCGCGCAGATCCTCGATCCTTTCCTCGCGTTCGAAATGCATGAAAATGCGGTCGCAAAGAAAGAGGCGCGCCGCCTCGCCCGGCACCGGCAGGCCAAGGCGCGCCAGATAATGCAATTGCCCGAAAGTGCGGGCGAAGGTGGTCTTCCCGCCCTGGTTGGGACCGGAAACCACGATCATCCGCTCCGGGCGGTCGACACGGAAATCGTTGAGGACCGGAGCCTCGCCCTTTGTCGCGAGCTGTTGCGCGAGCGCCAGATCGAACACATTGTCGCCGTAGAGCGCGTCTTTCTCCCGTGTCAGGCGCGGATGGCAGAACGGCAGGCCGACACGCCTGAGCGGCCCGATATAGCGCAGACAGCAGAGATAAAACTAGACCTCGCGATCAAACCTTTTAATCACGGGATCGCGGAATTCCTTGTAATCTTGGCAGAACGCATGCTGCTTGCGGAAGATATCCGGGAACAGTTGGGCCACGCGCTCGAGGATCTGCGCCTCTATGTGGTTCATGCCGGCGAGTTCGGAGAATTTTGAGCTGTAATCCTTGACATCGCCTTGACGGAATTTGACGAAAGTCGCTGCAATTTCGGCGCTGTAATCGGCTTCGCCTTCATAGCGGCTGACCGTCACAGCGCCGCCGTGAATGCGCAGGCAATAGCAGATCGCGGCGAGTTCGGCTTCGACCCGCTCGGCATCCGTGAGCAGCGCTGTGAACCCAGGCGATTGCGTCTAGGAGCGCAGATCATCAAGCAGCCCCCGCAAACCGCGCGAGCGCGGCGCCGCCTCGCCGAGATCGGCGAACAACCGGTGGATCGCGGCGCAATAGCAAAGCGCGCCTTCGATCCGCCACCGCTCCGCGCTTAGCCTTCGGCGATCCGGCCGAGGGGTGCTGCCTCGCACGCGAACCGCCGCGGGGAATTCGGGCTTCTCGATCGCCGCCGAGAGCAGGCGGAAATGCGACAAGCAGAGGTTGGAGAGCCCGGCAAGCGCCGGCTCGAGATCGTGCCGCGCCCGCCCTCGACGCGGCCGTCCCGATAGGTGAGGCGGATCGAGGGCGCCTCGGCCAAGCGGATGAAGCGAGGAACCGCGCTCAGCGGTAGGACATTGGTAGGCGGCAGCGGGACGCCGGGACGCGCGTTCGGGAGACTGCTCTTCCCTCGCTTGAACTGGCCGAGGACGGCGACACTGACGCATTCCGCGACGAGGCGGGCGCACAGAACGGCAAGTGCAGCGCGATCGCCCGAGACATTGCCGGCAAGGCCGACGAGGCACTCGCGCTCATCGAACACGCGACTGCCGCGCCTTGCGCTGCTGTCGCAAGTAACCACGGCGGCGATCCCAGGCATTTGGCGACGGCTCCTTCCTACATATCGCCCGCGCGCGCCGGAGCGCGCCGGTCAATTGTAGGAGTCGTCAGCCATCGTGGCGGTTGGGGCGGACTCCATCGCCGCTTGCTCCATTTAGGCGAATTGCGGGCAAGAGTCCATTGCGGGCCCGACCCACCCGTGCACGGCGAGCCGGCGCGATGACGGCTTCGCCAACGCCAGCGCGACCGCCTGCTGGCCGGCATCGCTGGCAAAGCGCGCGAAAAACGTCGCGCCACCGTCGATTTGTCGTCGATTTACATTTGGCATGCCGCCAACCCGTCACCTCGTCTGCCGCGTCCCGCACACAACGCGCCCGGACCTCCTCTTATCACGCCCGAGATCGCCCAACGGGTGCCTGCCACTTTTGCTTTCAGGGCCGGTGCTGAACACCGGCGAGCATGAGGACGAGAAGGCCAGGGTCACGTCTCAATCCCTTTGCTTTCAGGGCCAGTGCTGAACTTCAAAGGTCGGCGAGTGTTTAAACCCGCCGGCCGTCTCAATCCCTTTGCTTTCAGGGCCAGTGCTGGACGGCCGCGGTCGAGCTCAACGAGCCGCTCTATCGGGTCTCAATCCCTTTGCTTTCAGGGCCAGTGCTGAACAATACCCGTCCGACATCATCACACGGCTGGCGGGTCTCAATCCCTTTGCTTTCAGGGCCAGTGCTGAACCCCTGCGCGGTCAGGGATACCGCATCAGGGATTTGGTCTCAATCCCTTTGCTTTCAGGGCCAGTGCTGAACGATCAGCCACAGCGGGCTCGAAACGGGATTGAGGTCTCAATCCCTTTGCTTTCAGGGCCAGTGCTGAACGGTTTATCCCGCCGTGTCGAACTGTATAGGCTGTCTCAATCCCTTTGCTTTCAGGGCCAGTGCTGAACTGCGGTACCTGTCGAACTCAAACCATTGACAATCGTCTCAATCCCTTTGCTTTCAGGGCCAGTGCTGAACCGTAAATGGACGTCGAATATGCGCGCTAATATTGTCTCAATCCCTTTGCTTTCAGGGCCAGTGCTGAACGAGGCTGCGACGATGATCATCGCGCCGCCGCGGCGTCTCAATCCCTTTGCTTTCAGGGCCAGTGCTGAACTTTCCCGGGAATGTGGTATCGCTGCGCTCCGCTGTCTCAATCCCTTTGCTTTCAGGGCCAGTGCTGAACCGAAATCGGACGCGTCGTCCCGCACGAAACGTGTCTCAATCCCTTTGCTTTCAGGGCCAGTGCTGAACAAAGACGCCGACGGCGTGCCCCATTGGGGCTTGGGTCTCAATCCCTTTGCTTTCAGGGCCAGTGCTGAACGACGATCCGCAATGCACCGGACAAGTGGCGGTGGTCTCAATCCCTTTGCTTTCAGGGCCAGTGCTGAACGGAGCTGGCCGGCGCCAGCGGTTCGAAGATCGACAGTCTCAATCCCTTTGCTTTCAGGGCCAGTGCTGAACCGCGATGCAAGCGATCCGAATCGGGATCGCTCGCGGTCTCAATCCCTTTGCTTTCAGGGCCAGTGCTGAACGGTCGCGACAAAAATACTTCGTCCGGGGAAACCGTCTCAATCCCTTTGCTTTCAGGGCCAGTGCTGAACCGCTACCCCCGCCATCAACCGCCATCGAAATAGCGGTCTCAATCCCTTTGCTTTCAGGGCCAGTGCTGAACTGAGCTTCGCCAGGCGAGGGTAGTGGGATTCTTCCCGTCTCAATCCCTTTGCTTTCAGGGCCAGTGCTGAACCCATCGAATTGGCGGTCGGTTTCATTGCCGACCGCCGTCTCAATCCCTTTGCTTTCAGGGCCAGTGCTGAACATCCTGTCGCGTAGAACTTTATAGGCTGCGTGGGAGTCTCAATCCCTTTGCTTTCAGGGCCAGTGCTGAACAGCGGCTGACTCCATACACAAATCAGTACGTTCGTGTCTCAATCCCTTTGCTTTCAGGGCCAGTGCTGAACCTCTACGATGGCGGGGAGGATAAATTAGTTATTTTGTCTCAATCCCTTTGCTTTCAGGGCCAGTGCTGAACGAAGTCCCGGCAGACGTGGTGCTGGCTGCTGCCGGTCTCAATCCCTTTGCTTTCAGGGCCAGTGCTGAACGTCGCGCCAAGACGAAGGCAAGGCGCCGTATGAAGTCTCAATCCCTTTGCTTTCAGGGCCAGTGCTGAACGGGTCTTGTCTCCATAAAGTGACCCGTCTGTAGTCTCAATCCCTTTGCTTTCAGGGCCAGTGCTGAACGGGTCTTGTCTCCATAAAGTGACCCGTCTGTAGTCTCAATCCCTTTGCTTTCAGGGCCAGTGCTGAACGCTCACATACGACTGCGCTCGCGGTCTGTGTCCGTCTCAATCCCTTTGCTTTCAGGGCCAGTGCTGAACCCAACGCCAGTTCGTGCGAACTGGAGTCGTTAGACGTCTCAATCCCTTTGCTTTCAGGGCCAGTGCTGAACCTGGCGCACTGGATCGATCCAGTGCGCGGCATGCGGTCTCAATCCCTTTGCTTTCAGGGCCAGTGCTGAACTGGCCCATGAAACGGAAGCGCTCCAAAATTTACGGGGTCTCAATCCCTTTGCTTTCAGGGCCAGTGCTGAACGACGAAGCGTATGCCCTTACGGGCATCAGGTCTCAATCCCTTTGCTTTCAGGGCCAGTGCTGAACCCGGATTTAGAACTGGAAAAGCGACCGGTAGTCGTGTCTCAATCCCTTTGCTTTCAGGGCCAGTGCTGAACTTTCCGACAAGCCGACCAAGAACGCCCCACAAGGTCTCAATCCCTTTGCTTTCAGGGCCAGTGCTGAACCCGATCCGCCGCGAAGAGCGGCGGAAATACCCCCGTCTCAATCCCTTTGCTTTCAGGGCCAGTGCTGAACGGCGAATTTCCGGAAATTCACATTCAGATTTCGTCTCAATCCCTTTGCTTTCAGGGCCAGTGCTGAACGTCAGCCTTGGATGCAATTGCGGCGGAACAAGTCTCAATCCCTTTGCTTTCAGGGCCAGTGCTGAACTCCGCTGCTTTAGTAGAGCGATCGGCATTTCGGTCTCAATCCCTTTGCTTTCAGGGCCAGTGCTGAACCCGGCGCTGGCGCAAAGGTCGACATCAGCGACCTGTCTCAATCCCTTTGCTTTCAGGGCCAGTGCTGAACCTCCCGAAGGCCGGTGAGTGTTTAAAACTCAGCGGCGTCTCAATCCCTTTGCTTTCAGGGCCAGTGCTGAACTGCGCGCACTAGTAACGTGCGAGGATGAAGAAGAGGAGTCTCAATCCCTTTGCTTTCAGGGCCAGTGCTGAACGCCGGCGCTGGCGCAAAGGTCGACATCAGCGACCTGTCTCAATCCCTTTGCTTTCAGGGCCAGTGCTGAACGCCGCAAGGCGCAGGAACGCGGGTGGTTGTAAGTCTCAATCCCTTTGCTTTCAGGGCCAGTGCTGAACGTTCGCACCGGCGATGATGCAGACATCGACCCTGCGGTCTCAATCCCTTTGCTTTCAGGGCCAGTGCTGAACCTGGCCGCCCTCGAGGTGGCGATCGCCCTGAGGTCTCAATCCCTTTGCTTTCAGGGCCAGTGCTGAACCGGCCGCACCCGTTGGGATGACCGGGTCGAGGTGTCTCAATCCCTTTGCTTTCAGGGCCAGTGCTGAACCGGTGCGGCTCGACGATTTCGCGCTGATCTGGGTCTCAATCCCTTTGCTTTCAGGGCCAGTGCTGAACTATGGGCAGTACCATAACAACGGGGGAAGCGAGTCTCAATCCCTTTGCTTTCAGGGCCAGTGCTGAACCCACTGCGAGCCTGCGCACTGCGCGCCAAATCTGCGGTCTCAATCCCTTTGCTTTCAGGGCCAGTGCTGAACAGTGCACTTGATCACAGTCACGGCTTCCGGGATGGGTCTCAATCCCTTTGCTTTCAGGGCCAGTGCTGAACCCGCTTCTGTAAGGTCAAAGAGGCGCTGCGTTGCGTCTCAATCCCTTTGCTTTCAGGGCCAGTGCTGAACTTTTATCCTTGACTATTGATTAAATTTTGACGTCTCAATCCCTTTGCTTTCAGGGCCAGTGCTGAACCTATCAGTCAGGCTATTTCGTGCTCTTCGTCCCGCGTCTCAATCCCTTTGCTTTCAGGGCCAGTGCTGAACGACAATGATCGGGCGAAATTCCCCGAACTGAAATCCGTCTCAATCCCTTTGCTTTCAGGGCCAGTGCTGAACGACAGCGAAACGCTGTCTCGCTCTCCTGCTCGCCGTCTCAATCCCTTTGCTTTCAGGGCCAGTGCTGAACATTCCCTGACACGCAACTTCGGCCCTCAATTCGCGCGTCTCAATCCCTTTGCTTTCAGGGCCAGTGCTGAACTGCTCAGGAGGGCGGCATCGTCGCCCTCCTGAACGTCTCAATCCCTTTGCTTTCAGGGCCAGTGCTGAACGGAAATCTATGAATGACTTCACTTTCGGCCTTTGTCTCAATCCCTTTGCTTTCAGGGCCAGTGCTGAACCTACGCATGGCGAATGGGAACACGTCTGTCGGGCGGTCTCAATCCCTTTGCTTTCAGGGCCAGTGCTGAACCCTGTCCTTCTGCACCGGGGCAGGCACTGGCGAGATGGTCTCAATCCCTTTGCTTTCAGGGCCAGTGCTGAACTTGATCACAGTCACGGCTTCCGGGATGGTCGAAGGTCTCAATCCCTTTGCTTTCAGGGCCAGTGCTGAACTGTTGGCAAGCGGCTACGTCGCCCAAGGCGACGCTGTCTCAATCCCTTTGCTTTCAGGGCCAGTGCTGAACCCGCCGCCGGAAGAACATCCGACGCCAGAAGAAGTCTCAATCCCTTTGCTTTCAGGGCCAGTGCTGAACTTCTTGCCAGGCGAGGGTAGTGGGAAAAATCCCACGTCTCAATCCCTTTGCTTTCAGGGCCAGTGCTGAACCAGGGCAGTCGATGAGACTGCCCTCGAACGCGGTCTCAATCCCTTTGCTTTCAGGGCCAGTGCTGAACGAATTATACTTATACCCAAAACTCCCCGATGGGTCTCAATCCCTTTGCTTTCAGGGCCAGTGCTGAACATTGTCGCTCTCCTGAATGAGCGCAGCAGGGCGGTTGAGTCTCAATCCCTTTGCTTTCAGGGCCAGTGCTGAACCCTCCGTTGCCGCTCACCGATATGCGCCGTGCTCCGTCTCAATCCCTTTGCTTTCAGGGCCAGTGCTGAACTACAGCGACATCCTTGACATCGCCGGCAATCCCGAGGTCTCAATCCCTTTGCTTTCAGGGCCAGTGCTGAACACGGCGCCATTTCAATACCATCAACAGAAATTAAAGTCTCAATCCCTTTGCTTTCAGGGCCAGTGCTGAACCGCGTTGAGCGGCGGAAATACCCGCCGGATCGGGTCTCAATCCCTTTGCTTTCAGGGCCAGTGCTGAACACCACTTCCTTGCCGATAAACCGACCAAGAACGCGTCTCAATCCCTTTGCTTTCAGGGCCAGTGCTGAACATACACGCGTGTGTTAACGCGTGCAGCAATGCGCGTCTCAATCCCTTTGCTTTCAGGGCCAGTGCTGAACCTGTCGCAGCCTGGATAAGCTCAGCTAAGGAGTTTGTCTCAATCCCTTTGCTTTCAGGGCCAGTGCTGAACGGAGAGACGCATGAAAGTCTTCACCATAACGAAGTCTCAATCCCTTTGCTTTCAGGGCCAGTGCTGAACAGCGGCGGCGATACGATCTGTCCCTGATTGATGTCTCAATCCCTTTGCTTTCAGGGCCAGTGCTGAACCCAGTTTGTCGACCACTTCCTTTCAAACAAGCCGTCTCAATCCCTTTGCTTTCAGGGCCAGTGCTGAACGCCTTGGTGCGCGCAGCAATGCGCGCACTAGTGACGTCTCAATCCCTTTGCTTTCAGGGCCAGTGCTGAACCAATTAAAACCGCGGCTTGAAACAGTTCGAAGTCGTCTCAATCCCTTTGCTTTCAGGGCCAGTGCTGAACCGAAGTGTCGGGGAATTACTACCCCGAGTTAGGTCTCAATCCCTTTGCTTTCAGGGCCAGTGCTGAACGCGCGATCCGAGTCGGGATCGCTCGTGGAATCTTGGGTCTCAATCCCTTTGCTTTCAGGGCCAGTGCTGAACGGTCCGTGGCCGCATCTCGACGAAGCTTATGGTCTCAATCCCTTTGCTTTCAGGGCCAGTGCTGAACTGTCGCCCTCCTGAACGAGCGTAATTCCAAGGCGGTGTCTCAATCCCTTTGCTTTCAGGGCCAGTGCTGAACAAATGTCCGAAAGTGAAAACTTACTCGCTCTAGAGTCTCAATCCCTTTGCTTTCAGGGCCAGTGCTGAACAAACGTTGCCTCGCTCTCCTGCTGGCCCAGCGAGGGTCTCAATCCCTTTGCTTTCAGGGCCAGTGCTGAACCGCGTTGAGCGGCGGAAATTTCCCAGGAATCGGCGGTCTCAATCCCTTTGCTTTCAGGGCCAGTGCTGAACCCAAGGCATTCCCTATCACTCGCTAGATAAAGCGAGGTCTCAATCCCTTTGCTTTCAGGGCCAGTGCTGAACCAATCCCGAGCTCGGGATTGCCGGCGGATATCTGTCTCAATCCCTTTGCTTTCAGGGCCAGTGCTGAACCCGACCGCCATGACGGCGCCCGTGAGTTTCGCGCGTCTCAATCCCTTTGCTTTCAGGGCCAGTGCTGAACTGTGAGCTCGTGTCCTTAGACTGGTACATGGTACCGTCTCAATCCCTTTGCTTTCAGGGCCAGTGCTGAACCGAAACCGCCCTAGAACGTGAGGCAGCTAAGCGCTGTCTCAATCCCTTTGCTTTCAGGGCCAGTGCTGAACCGCTCCCGAGGGCCGCGAGTGTTTAAAACTCGCGGTCTCAATCCCTTTGCTTTCAGGGCCAGTGCTGAACACCGGCGATGATGCCGACATCGACCCTGCGCGCCGGTCTCAATCCCTTTGCTTTCAGGGCCAGTGCTGAACAAGGGACAAAGCACAAGTACCGTCTGGCATGGTGTCTCAATCCCTTTGCTTTCAGGGCCAGTGCTGAACGGCGACGTCGAGCGCCTTCGTCGTCTGCTCGAAGGTCTCAATCCCTTTGCTTTCAGGGCCAGTGCTGAACAAATGCAATGAAGGTCATCACAGTCACACTGCCGTCTCAATCCCTTTGCTTTCAGGGCCAGTGCTGAACGGCGGCCGGCTTCATTGCCGACCGCCATGACGTCTCAATCCCTTTGCTTTCAGGGCCAGTGCTGAACCTCCCGAGGGCCGCGAGTGTTAAAAACTCGCGGGTCTCAATCCCTTTGCTTTCAGGGCCAGTGCTGAACCGCGTCGAGCGGCGGAAATTTCCGCGGGATCGAGTCTCAATCCCTTTGCTTTCAGGGCCAGTGCTGAACCACGTTAGTGCGCGCAGCGATGCGCGCATTAACGTCTCAATCCCTTTGCTTTCAGGGCCAGTGCTGAACAACGAGCGCGGCGGCAAGGCAGTCGATGAGACTGCGTCTCAATCCCTTTGCTTTCAGGGCCAGTGCTGAACATGAGCGGCTTTATGAATCTTGGAGGGACGAGATGTCTCAATCCCTTTGCTTTCAGGGCCAGTGCTGAACGCGGTTGCGTGGCGTGATGCAGACGCACATTGACGTCTCAATCCCTTTGCTTTCAGGGCCAGTGCTGAACGTAGTACCAGTTCGGTTTTGCGACGTGGCGCACTGTCTCAATCCCTTTGCTTTCAGGGCCAGTGCTGAACCTCCCTTCGGGCCGCGGATCGAAGGTGGTGGTCGACGTCTCAATCCCTTTGCTTTCAGGGCCAGTGCTGAACGCGCCAGACAACCCGGGCTTTACATCTTCCATCGTCTCAATCCCTTTGCTTTCAGGGCCAGTGCTGAACTGCAGCTGCTCATCGATGAGCATACGGGCCGGCGTCTCAATCCCTTTGCTTTCAGGGCCAGTGCTGAACGCTTTTGCGGAGCAGGTTCTGATGCTGCAGGAGTCTCAATCCCTTTGCTTTCAGGGCCAGTGCTGAACCGCCTCGAGCAGGGTAACGAGACGCGCAGCCACACGGTCTCAATCCCTTTGCTTTCAGGGCCAGTGCTGAACGCTATCTCGCGCTCGACCCGCCCCCGAAAAACGAGGTCTCAATCCCTTTGCTTTCAGGGCCAGTGCTGAACCCAGCCCTGGCGTCAGCCCCTAACCCGAGGTTTGTGTCTCAATCCCTTTGCTTTCAGGGCCAGTGCTGAACAGGCGCTTGCCGCCAACACGATCACGGGATACCGGTCTCAATCCCTTTGCTTTCAGGGCCAGTGCTGAACGCCCGCCTATTTGATGGGCCCGCTCGAAAAGGTTATGTCTCAATCCCTTTGCTTTCAGGGCCAGTGCTGAACCGTGCGGAGTCTTAAAGACTTCGACCATCTGTTTGTCTCAATCCCTTTGCTTTCAGGGCCAGTGCTGAACCGCGTTCCTGAACGAACGCGGATCGCGCACCATCGGTCTCAATCCCTTTGCTTTCAGGGCCAGTGCTGAACCAAAAGCTGCCCTCGGGTCGCGGTTCAAAGGTGAGTCTCAATCCCTTTGCTTTCAGGGCCAGTGCTGAACGAATGCATCCTTTGAGGGATACATCCCAGTTACAGCGTCTCAATCCCTTTGCTTTCAGGGCCAGTGCTGAACTGAGGGATACATCCCAGTTACAGCGCACCGAATAGGGTCTCAATCCCTTTGCTTTCAGGGCCAGTGCTGAACCGCAATACGCGGATCAAATCATTCCCTCGCCGCGGGTCTCAATCCCTTTGCTTTCAGGGCCAGTGCTGAACCCTGAGAGCGAGAAGCTCTTGGTTGAAGGCGGTCTCAATCCCTTTGCTTTCAGGGCCAGTGCTGAACGCTCAGCGGGGCCAAAAGCTGCCCTCGGGTCGCGTCTCAATCCCTTTGCTTTCAGGGCCAGTGCTGAACGTTAGGACGCACGAAACCCTTCCCTTAAGGCCGCGTCTCAATCCCTTTGCTTTCAGGGCCAGTGCTGAACAGCACGTGGAAACGTGCTAGCGCCGCGAATTTGTCTCAATCCCTTTGCTTTCAGGGCCAGTGCTGAACTCCTCGTGCCGATTCGGGACGCGCGATCAAGCGGTTGCGCATACACTTGTCAAATATCGGCGGCGGCGCGCCAGGTGTCTCGGCCCGCGTCGCCGCAGGCCCCGCCCAACAATAGCACAACCGGCGCCGCGCGACCATGCTAGCGCCGAAAACGGCGCAAGACCGGATCGCCGAAATCGACCCCGAGCGGCACCACATCGCGGCCGAGCCCGCTGATCTGCACATTCTCCGGCAGCGGATAAAAGCGGACGTCGTCGCGCCGCGGGTCGATCCGGCGCGCGATCGAGCTGAGCGCCGCAGCCGCACCGGCCTCGTCGAGCCGCGCCCAGAACACCGAGTATTGCAGGGGCACGCCAAACTCCTTGACCGCGCGCCACACCCGCGCCAGCCGGCGGGGCTCGGCGATGTCGTAGCAGATCAGCCAGGCGTTTGCGGGCTTCACCGCACTTCTTCCCGCAGCAACCGGTCGAGCGAAGCCAGCAAGCGGCGAAAGCGGGCGGCGATCTGCGGCGCCGCCGCCTCGTATTGGGCGGCCGCCCGGCGCCGCGCCGCATTTGCCCCGCCACGCGGCGCCGGATGGCGTTGCCGCACCTCCAGCCAACGGCGCAGCGGCAACCACAAATACCACCGCAACGCGCCTCTGAAAGCCGGCCTCAGATCGAGCGGCGAGCCGCGACCGCCGCGGTATTGCAGCGGCACGCCGGCCCGCGCGAACAGCTCGCCCAGATGGGCGCACAAATACCCGTCGAGCCGCCGCATCGCCGAGCGCGCTCCCGGCGTGTCGCCGCCCGGCATTTGCGCCGCCGCGAGTGTGCGGACGATTTCCGGGCGCAAATCGATCCCGGCCGGCAATGCCAGACGGTGCACCACTTCGATAATCGCGCGGCGCTCGGCGGCGCGGCGCCAGCGTTGATAGACCTCGACCCAGCCGGGTTCGGCGAGCAATCGGTCGAGCAGCATCGTCAGCGTTTCCTCGGGACGGTCGCGGCCCAGACAGAGCCCGACGACCGCCCCGTCGAGCGACAGAAACGTGACCGGGACGCCTTGCTCAAGACAGGCAAAGAGCGCCTCCATCGACCAGGGCACCGGGCCACGCACGACGACCCGGGACAGCAGCCGCAACGGAAAGCGGCCGGCGGCGCATTCCGGCTGTTCGACGATCAGCGCCGGGCCTTCAAGACGCACCGCCGCAGCGCCGTGATCGACATAGAGCGGCCGCAGCGCGGTCATGCCGGTTGCGCCCGGCGCCGCAGATCGGCGGCGAGGCAGTGGCCCGCCTCGATATCGAAGGCCGTCCTCCGCCGACCCCAATCGCGCTTCGCCATTTTTCAGCCGACAAAAAAGAACGACGGGTCGACCGGCGCCCGAGCGATGCCCAGGGTGCGCGGCTTCATCCGCGGGTCGAGGCGGACAAACAGCACGCTGTCCTCGCCGGGATCGATGACCCGTTGCAAATCGTGTTTCAGGGCGGCGAGCTCGCCCGGCTCGAGCCAGCATTCATGCACCGATTTCTGGCCGCCGGTGGCGTAGGCGCGCACGATCTTCAGCGCCCGGGCGAGCCGGCGCGGGTCGCAGATGTCGTAAGCGACGAGATAGAGGCTGCGCGGCATTATGCGCATATAATCGCGGCGGCGGCCGCGATCCTGGCTCGCAAGCTTGCCGCGGCGATCGCGCGACCCTTCACGCGTATTCGTGGAAGCGGACGAAATTGAAGCGCGGCGTGTTCGGTTGCGGCATCGGTCCGACCGGGAATTCGCGCGCGGCGGCGCAACCCGGTCTGATTGGCGTTGCGGACCGAACGATCAGTCGATCAGCCGCCGGCCCGCGCACCGCCGCGGCGCCGTGACCGACAGCGAGCGGCCGCAACCTGGTCATGCCGCCGCGGAGCGCCGCAGATCGGCGGCCAGACCGCGCGCCATGCGCCGCAGCAAGCGCCGCAGCCCGGCGCAAAACGGCTCGAAAGCATCGTAGAACAGGCGGCGCCCGGCCTTGCCCAGCAGGCAGCCGCCGCCGCGCTCATGCGAGAAATGCTCAAGCCGCAGCTCGCGCCCGGCAAAGCGGCGCCACACCCATTCATCGACATGCGGCCGCAGCGGCTCGATAAGGTCGGAAGCCAGTGATTCACGGCCGCGCTCGGGGACGTGCAAAAAGCCGAGCAACGGGTCGAGCCCGACCACCTGCGCCTCGCGCACCGCCTCGTGGTGCAGCAAGGTGTAACCCAGGGACAGGCAGACATTGACCGGGTCGGGCGGCGGCCGGCGACGGCGCCGCGCGAACCCCAGGGCATCGGGAAACAATGTCGCATAGGCGCGGAAATAAGCCGCCGCGCCGGCGCCTTCGAGCCCATTCAACGCGTTGCGATCGAGCCCTTCGCCGGCTTTAGCGATCCGCGCCTGCACGCGCTCGAGGCTCGCGATCGCGTCGGTCAGGGGCTTGCGGCGGTCGGGGCGAACCTCGAGCGCGCGCCCCAGCAACCGCCCCTCGGCGGCAAGCTTGGCGGCGACGATGGCGCGCGCCGCCTCGTCGCGGGCCGCGGCGTCGCTCGCCCGCCGGTATTGCGCCAGGCGCAGCGCCACATCGTCATGCGGACGCCCGACCAGGCGCGCGGTGGCCTCGCCATGCCGCCCCGACAACAGCAACAGCCCGATATCGTGCCGCCACAATTCGGCGAGCACGCGCGTCGACAGCACCGCCTCGCCGCGCAGCACGACGCGTTCGAGCGGGGCGAGCGGGATGCGGGTGGCGATTTCGCCGCCGAGCCGCACGGTCAGGCTGCCGGCCTCGACATCGAGCGCCGCCCCCCGCCGATCGAGATAGAGTGTCGCCATTTTTCAGCCGACCAAAAAGAAGGAAGGATCCGCCAGCGCCGGAGACCCGGCGATGCCCAGGGTGGGCGGCTTCATCTGCGGGTCGAGGCGGACGAACAGCACGCTGTCCTCGCCGGCATCGACGGCCCGCCGCAAACCATGTTGGAGGGCAGCGCGCTCACCCGGTTCGAGCCAGGATTTCCGCGCCGATTTCCGCTACGCACCGATTGCCGGCCGCGGGGGGCACAGGCGCGCACGATCTTTAGCGCCCGGGCGCGGCGGTGCGGGTGGCGGATGTCGCAGGCGACGCGATAGAGGCTGCGCGGCATGGCAGCGATATAGGCAGCGCCGCCGGCGTCGTTTTGGCGCCGCAAGCTTGCCGCGGCGATCGGGCCACCCTTCAGCCGTATTCGCGGAAGCGGACGAATTCGAAGCGGGTCGTCTTGGCGCCGGGGGTCTGCTCGACCACGTCACGGCGGGTGGTGGCCGCGAGGCAGACGATGCCCTTCTGTTGGAGGCGCCGGACGAGTGCGTGGGCCAAGGTGAATTCGCCTTGCACCATGGCGTATGTGGCGCCGGGAAACTCTCTTTTGAGTTGGTCGACCACCCGGTCGGCGAGGGCCTCAATGTCGGCCGTACCCGCTTCCGGCGGGACCTCGGGAAACGGCAGGTCCCTGATTTCCGGCGCGCCTTGCAACGCTAACGCCGCCTGTCGCTGCGCCTGGCTCCAATCGGCACTGGGATGGTTGCTCAGGTTGACAAACACCGGGCTTTGGCCGGCGTTCGTCACGCGCGCCGCTGCCGGCGGCAGCGCGGCGAACTCGTCGACCAGTCTGCGCAGATCCCGCCGTAAACTGTCCGCTGCTCTCGGCTGAACCTTGAACCCGGCGTGCTCGATGTCGTTGCGTACTGCGGCAATGCGCCGTGCAGCGTCGCCGTCCTCGGCGTTCCACCGATCTTCCGCATCGCGCCGCGCACTCTCGTCGACGCTGGGCCGGCCCTGGTTGCGGCCGCCAAAGGCGGCGGCGGGCGTCGCATGGCGCGTGATCCATCCCTCCCGCGCCACGGCCGCGGCTTCGGCCCACCGCCCCATTTCGAGATAGAGTCGGGCGAGGCCGCCGAGCGCGCGATGACCGGCCTCGTCCGCCAGATGGTCGGCAGCGCCGAGCAGCGGCGACAACATCTCCCGTTCGAGCCGATCGAGTACGTCTGCAAGCGGCGGGATCGCGGTGGCGCTTTCGCGTGCCGTCCGGATTGCGTCGCACATCGCCGCGGCTGAGCCGGTTTTCCCCAGAAGCAGATCACCGACGCGCACGGTTTCGAGATTGGCCCCGAACTCGCGCAATGTCGCACCCAGCCTGCGCAGGCTAGGTCCCGGTCCAACACCGCTCGACTCGCGCGCAAGCCTTCGCCCAAAGCTTTCTGTTCGCTCCGCAACCCGCGCCGATCGTCCGGTGCGCAGAAACAGCATGATCGCCTGCGTCCAGTCGAGGAGGTTTACGAATTCGCTTAAGTCCCAGATCGGCGTCAGCCCCGTGCCTTCAGCGTTAAGCGCTCCGGCGTAGCACACGCGTAAATCCAGCGGGTCCTCGTCGACCGCGCGGACAAACGAGGCGATAGCGGCAGCGAAAAACGGCGAAGACCGGAAGCCGTGGGTGATGTCGAGCATCACCGGGCCCGCGCTGCCGCGCAATTGGGTCTTGATTATCTCGAATTGCTGCCGTTGTTGCTCGGGGTTTTCACCGAACGGGATCGGTTCAAATCGGGGGGAAAATCTCGCATCATTGAGCGCTTCCCTCAGAGTGGGGCCGTGGGAGTTCTCGGCTTGCTCGGTCGCGAGCACGACGATTTCGGCCGGCTCCAGCAGCTCGGCCAGAGCGCAGCAAACAAAACGCGTGGTTTCGGCCCGACGCTCCCCGAGCGCATAGATCGTCGGCTGGTATTTTCCGGTCCCGAGAAAGGTAACTAGCCGGTGAACCTTCGTCTGCTCATTCGTCATGCGTCGTCACCATGTCAAATCGTACCTCCCCATGCCCATCGTCGTATTCGTGCCGACATGCAGCCACTGGCCGAGCCAGAACCAGGGCAAGAGCCCGTCGAGCGCGCCGCTGAGCTGCCATTCGCCGACAACACCTTCCAAAGTCGTCGCCTGCTGCTGGCGGCTCGAATAGCCGGTCTAATCGCGCCATTGCAGATGGCGCTCGTCGTCGAGCCGGCCGGCCGGCGACGGCGATTGAAGCGATGGCGGTGCATCTGAACCGCCTTCACTGCGCGCTTTCCCTCCCGAGGGGCTCATCGGTCAGGATCACGATCGCGCCGGGATCGAGGTGCAGGCCAAAGACCACGCGGTTGCCGGGCCGCACCTTCACCGGCTGCAGCGGCGCCCCCAAGCGCTCGGCGAGCGCGGCATGATGCAGACGCTTTTGCAAGGCCCTGTTCAGTCGCGATTTCCATTCGCGGAAGTGTTTTCTGTTGCCCGAACGCTGCGTGCCGTTGGTCGGGCTCGGCGTGATGCGATTGACGATGTCGCCGGCGCGCAATGTGCCAACGCGGAAGGTGTCGGTATAGATCGCGATGTAGCGTTCGACCGGGTTTGGCGTAAAGGCCGCGGGGCACTCGAACATCTCGGCCGTCAACCAGCCGCGATGTTTCGGCCCGACCCCGTCCGGGCCGGCCCCCGCGCAACCGTCGCGCCGCCATTCGGCCATCAGCTGATAAAGCGCAAACTCGGTATGGGGCAGCGTGAACTCGTCGATATCGGCGATGCGCACCCGGCATTCGCTGGTGACCAGCTCGAGCGATAGCGGTGTTGCCCCGAGCACCGCATTGAGCTGCCGGACATAAGAGGCATAGTCCAGAACCCGGCCGGCCAGCCCTTGTGGCAGGAAATCGCGCAGCCGGATGAACGGGATCAGCGCGGCCTCGATGTCGCAATCGCGGGCGTCGAGGATACGGCCGTCACCGGCGCGGAGCGGCAGACTGTCTCGGGTCGGAAACCAGAATTCCGGGCATTGTTCAAAATCGGGCGGGTGGACCAAAACATGCAACAGCTCGTCCTGCGGGCGGCCGAACAGGCTCATCGCCATGCCGCCGTGAAAGCTCATCGTTTTGCGGCCGCCGGCGAGCGAGAGATGGATGCGCGCACCCGGATCGAGCGCTTCACGGCGGACGATTTGCGAGACGAAATCGGCAAAGCGGGTGGCGTCGCCATCGCTGCGAATGTCATCGATCACACCGCCATCGGCATCGCACAACACCTCGATCATCAGGCCCGGCGCAGGGTTCGGCGGGGCTGGCGGGGACGGTCGCCGCCCCCATGCGGCGGCGATGCCGAGTTCGTCGCAAAGGGAGGCAAGCGCTTCGGCGAGCGGCGCGCCAAAGCGTTGGCGGCTGCCGCCGGTGACGACGCAGACGATCTTGGCCGGAATCAGCGGATCGGGCGCCCGCTTGGCGAGGGCGTAGACCGTCTCGGTCACGACCTGCGGCGTCATCCCGCCGGTGACGATCAGCACCTCGCGCCAGGCGTCTCGCGTCGCGTCCATCGCGCACCGTTCAGCCTTGCGCCGGCGGCCGCCTGGTTTGCGCCGTTGTCCAGCGGCCATGCCGCATGCCGGTGTAGTTCACCATTGCAACACGTAGTGGCCCAGGCCCATGGTCGTGTTCTTGCCGACATGCAGCCACTGGCCGAGCCAGAACCACGGCAGCAATTCGTCGAGCGCGCCGCTGAGCCGCCATTCGCCGACGACCCCGCCGAGGGTCATTTGCTGCTGCTGGCGGCTCGAATAACGGGTCCAGTCACGCCAGCGCAGCTGACGCTCATCGGCAAGCCGGTCGGCCAATGCCGCCAGCCGCCGGGCGTCGCCCGCCAGGCCGGGCACTCCCGCATGCAGCTCGAACAACAGCGCGACGCGGCGCAGAAGTGCGGTAAAGAGCGTGCGCGGGCGCAGCCCTTGGGGCGGGATCGCGCGGCCCTGGTATTGCAGGCGCAGCGGGGTGGTGATGCGCAAGGTGATCCTCTCCACCCGCGGCAGGGCGGGGAGGGTCAGCGCCGCTGCGTGCGCGGCGATGCGCGCGTTTGCCGCGTCCCACACCGATTGCGCTTGCTGCGCCGCTTCGAAGGCGATGTCTTCGAGGTGCCCGCGGGCGCGCTCCCGGCCGATGCCGTGGGCAAAGGCGCGCTCGAACGCATAGGCGAGGAGCGGCAATTGCTCGAGCGCGCGGCCGACCAGCACCAGGCCGAACGAGACCCTCTCGCCGGCCGCGACCTCGCGCAAGCCGAAGGGCGGCGGCTCGATCACATAGGGGTTGGGCACCTCGCTAAAGCGCTGCAGGGCATGGGTCGGGGGCGCCGGTGTCGCAAAGACCGCCGGGTAGGGGCAGCTGCGATAGAGCGGGCAAGGCCGGCATTCGGGCGCCCCGGTGATGCAAGCGGTGCGCCGCAATGCCGCGCCAAACTGGCCGCGCAACAGCGAGCCCGCATATTGCGGCAGCCGCAGCGGATCCTGCATGCGGAAGCTGAGCCGATAGCGCGCCACCGGCAGGACAATGCCGGCTTGCAGCATGATCCGCTGGCCTGGTTCGACAATTCCGGCTAGTGTGGTCGTCACGACCCGAGCTCGACCGCCAGCAATTCGGGGCCGCGCACCCGCGCGACGACGCGAACGCTGTACGGGTTCGATTGAATCCGACGCTGCACATCTGCGGGCAAGCTGGTAAAGAGCTCGGTTCCTCTCGGCCCGAGCGCCGTGGCCCGGGTATTTTGCGGGCCAAAGGCCGTCAGCGTTCCGTTTTGCCGGTTGTATTGCAGCCGCGCCTGAGGCCAGACCATCTCATCCGGCGCGTGTCGAGGCCCGCGGGTTGGCTCGTCCGATCCTTCCGCAACCCTACTGGTTTCGGCAGGCGTCGTTTTCTCGGCCGCGCACCAGCGGCTCAACGTGTCCTCAGCGAGCAAATCGTCGGCACGCTCCAACAATAGCCACCCGAACAGGCGCAGGCCGGTACGGGCGTCTTCGCGATCGGCGGCGAGCCAAATTGTCGTCGCGTCATGCGCCCAATGGGCCTTGCCGGGGCCCTCCATGATACGGATCCAGCGGTGGCGTTCGAGCGTGACGCTCTCCGCACCGCTGTGGCGACCGACCCGCAATAGCATCGCCCGTCCCTCGTCAAGCGCCGGCTTAAGCGTGGCGATCAGTGACCGGAACGCCTCGGCCCACTGCGTTTCGCCCAAGCCGGTCAACACTTCAAGATCGACCTCCAACCGGCGGCGATAAAATCGATTGCAGGCACGAGCGAGCACAGCGAAATCTCCAATGCACTTTTCGACGCGCGGCGCATGGCTGGGATCGGAGGATGGCGGTCGCATCTTGAAGCGGATTTCGCCCTGGGCGGCGCGGTGCTGACCGGCGACAATTACCTCCCGTATTGCGACATTGTTCTCTTTTCCATCGGACTTGCGGCGATCGACCGCGAAAACAACCCGGCTCTTGAGATCGGCGCCTGCCGCATCGGCAAATTCGACCAGACGAAACGGATCGGACACGAAGCTGCCGCCGAGAATCTCCTTCTCTAGATCGGAGGCACTTTTTCTCGGTGGCTGACCCGGATTGCATCGGATAGGCGGGATGTTGTCCATCGCGTTGAGCCACGCGGTGCGCGCCGAGCCCTTGATGCTTGATCCCGGCAGGTACGGCTTACCACTGTAAGGATGATGCGCGGTTCGCTCGATCTCAAGTCGGTTGATGACGGTGCGGCCGCCGGATTCACGTTGGGCAACCTGGCCAATGCGTCGCTCGTACCGTTGCGCGACGCCTATCGCCACCGGGAGGGCGAGATGACTGATGGCACGGCACTGATGGCGGCGTTCGTGGAAGAACTGCTGCACTCCACGCACTGCGGCGTCGGCCGCTCTGTCCGCGCATTGTATCAGGCGTTCGCGGTCCTCTGAGGTCAGGCCGAGCCGGGAGGGTTCGAAGCCATAAAGAACGCCGTTGTCGATAACATAATTCGTCGGCTCGAAGTCCTCGCCGCAGCCGATATGGATCGGGGTCAGCGGCGTCAATACGAGCGGCACGGTTTCGCTGAAGCGGATCATTGAGAAGGCTCCAGACGCAGCGGCACCACTGGCGCATAGCCTTGATGCACGGTCTCCGGAATGACATTGGAGAGCGGATCGGCGCTGCCGCCCAGCCCGCGCCCATGATAAGCCCAATTAACCGGTTCGCGCGACTGCAGCAGCGCGCCGGTCGCAGCCATCAGGATCGGCCGCTTGAACGGCTGCCCTGTCACTGCCGCCATATTGCCGTGCCGGCCGAACCGGGTCAGCGGCGCGTAATAGCAGCCGTCGGCGATGAGCTCCTGCGGATTGGGCCGACAGCGCGCGAGGGTCACCCAATGACGGCTTGCTCGTCCCGGCCACGAGATCTCGGCGGGTTGTTCGACCTGGAATTTTCCGAGCCCGGTTGTCGCATCGCGGCCGTAGCCGTGAGCGCCGACATCCTCGAGCAGTTGGTGCAGCGCATCCGCCGAGAGCCGTTGGTCGATCACGGCATAAAGATCGAGCCGGGCTTTTGCGCAGTAAAAGCTGCGGTCGACTTGCCGTGGCGCGAACAGGCCCTCGCCGGTGGTGCCGGTGTAGCGGTTGATCGTGTTCTGGGTCAGAACCAGCGCCTTTACCGTATCGGATGCGGTGGCTTCCTTCATCCAGCGTGCGATCGGCTGGTCGGCGCGATCGGCCGGCAGCCAGCGAAGAGTCCGCGCCTGTTTGCGTAGCGCTGGGTCGCCCGCGGCGAGACCGAGCGCGAAGTCGGGTGCGGTCGGCCGCGGCAACAGCCCGCTCGGGAAGCCGTCGGAGACAACCAGAAACGGCCGTCCGTCAACATAGCCGTCGAGCAATTCCTTGAGGCCGGACTCGCCGAACCGCTCGCGCGCCGCCCAGCAGAGCTGGCCAAACAGCGTGTCGCCGGCCAGCGGCGTGGCGAAAGCGCTGCGCGGCCGCAAGGTGAATTTCAGCGTGGTCATGCCGAGAACGGGTCGAGCGACTCGAATTCAGCCTGGACCGGCACGCCGTCGAGTTTGAGGTCGCGGAACTTCACTTTGCCGTAGCCGCGCGAACCCGAGCCGCCGAGACTGTCGAGCTCCAGCAGCCGCAGCCCGCGGTACAAGATCCGCCGCAATTCGCCGCCGTCATCGGCATCGATATTGAGGACCTTGATCGACACGCTGAAGTCAAAGACCGCGCCGGCTGGCACGCGTTCTGTTTGGCGCGGATGTTCTGCAACACCGCGGATGCGGTCGATGCGGTTTTCGGTCTTGACCTCGACCCAGAAATAATTGCTGCGCTCGATTTTGCTGCGCCATTGGTCGGCGAACGGTGCGTCCCAAAAGGCGAGCCGCGTCGGGCCCAACTCGGCCGCTTGCTTGTCGTCGAGCGGGTCGCCGCCGCCGACCCCGAACAATTGCAGGATCGGTTTGACGAGGTCGGCCCGGCCGATATCTTTGAAACCCAGCGGCTGCGGCTGCACCGCGCCGCTCAACCACTCGAGCAGGCTGCGCACTTTGCCCTTGAGGCTCGAACCCGGAATGTAGGGTTCGTCGGTGTAAGGATGGCGGATGACCTGATTGTCAACCCCGCCGATGCGGATCTCGCCTTCCGACGCGCCGATGCGCAGCCCGGACATTAATTCGAGCTCGCCCTGCAATTTCTGGATTTTTAGCAACTGTAATTCCATTGCCGTCGTCCTCAATCCCTCGGGCCATGCACTTTGTAAAAGGCCATAAAGGCCTCCATGAACAGGCGAGCCTGTTTGAGTTTTTGAAAGTTATCGGCCTGGTCGATCACGCGATTTAATAGAGCGCAAAAGGCTTCATCCACCTTATCGCGCCCTTTTGCGTAGGCGACCTTTGCCTTCAGCATCTGGATAAAGGGTAAGTACTGATCGAAGCGCTCCTTCTCGGAACCGACTTTGTCTTGCAGTGCAAGCAGCTCGTCGTAGAACCGGCGCAGCTGAGAGGGTTTATTCTTATTCCCGTGCTTGTCTCCTGCGACGGCTTTCGCCGCCTCCTCAGCAATGTCGGAATAAAGTTTTGCGTTGATCTCTTTGCCGAAGACGATGCGCGAAACATTGATCACTGGCGCTTGGGGTGGCGGTCGCCTGTCGTCCCGGCCCTGTCTTGATTGCATGACCCCTCCTATCGGTCGCGCATGCGATAAAGGTGATTAAACAGAGCTATCCGGTAAGCCGAGCCCAAGCTGTCGATTGCGTGGGCGATAGGCGTAACGATATCCGTGAAACGACGTTGGCGATCGGCTTCCTCTTTCAGATGGCGCTGTTTATCGACGACAAAGCGGCGCGTCGCGTATTTCAGCCGGGCGCGCCAGATCGCGGCTTCGGCACGGCCATTCTGCTCGGCTTTGCGCATGTCGATGAACTGCAACAGGCGATAGACATAGCCGCGGCTGAGGTCTGAATCGGCGATCAGCGTACCAAGCTTGTCCAATTCTCCTTCCAGCTCTGGCCACTCGCTCCACGCGACAGTCTCACCAAAGCAGGTGACAGCGTTCTTTTTTGGCGCCGCTTTATTCGGCCATTCCTTTGCGGCATCGAGCGCGTTTTCGGCCAGATCGGCGAGCGCGCCGACCGGTGCCCCCGGTTTCTCGGCGATGATCCCGGCCGAGAAATGAATCTGCGAATTCTGCGCGACGTAACTTGCGAAGTCGTCGCGCATGCGCGCGGCAAGCTTTTGCACGCTGCGCCACGGCCCAATCAAAAAGAAATCGTCGCCGCCGGCGAAGACGGTGTAGATGCTGGGGAACTCGCGCGACAGCAGCCAGGGCAAGTAAATCGTGAAAAAGCCGTTGACCTGGCGCGACAATGCCGCGGTCTTGGCGAAGGTCGGATTGCCGAGGCCAACTCGGAACAGTTCGCCGAGATTGTCGATATCGCCCTTCAGCACGCCGAGCGCTCGGATGCCGCGCCAATTGTCGTCGCCGACCGGCTCGCGGTCCTCGCAGGCGAGCATGTCGAACGTCTTCAGTTCGCCCTCGGCGGTCACCTCCACGTCTTCTAGGTAGCGACCGCGCAATGTCGTGTGATCTTCGGCGCTGGCGCACGGCACATAACCGCTGATAAAGCGGCGCCCGTAGCCGTTCCAGAGCGATTGCTCGCCGGTAGCGTCGCCACTTTGCGCCGCCGAGAAATCCCAACAGCGGCGCAGCCTCCCCTCCCGGGCGAACGCGCCGAATTTGCCGCTGGCATCTTCGGACGCGGTGAACCCCAGAGCATAGCCGAAGACGTCGAGTTCGAGCGGACGCGTGGTCGGGCTGGTGTGTAAATCCGACGCCGCCTCGGCCCGCAGGACCAAAAGACGGTCGGATTTCAGCAATGCCTCGCCTATCTGTATCTGGTCTCGCGACAGCTTGCACGAGGGCGGGGCCTCACCCGATTTCGCGCGGTCCGCAGGCAGCCGGCCGTTGTATTCGCAGACCCCGTGCGGGAAATCTCCGGGCAAGCGCGGTGCCGTGCGTGCACACAGGTCGAAGCGCCGGTATTTGGCGCGTTCGAGCGACCGATGAAGCCGCTCCAGAAGAGAGCTGTAAGGGCTCTTTTTCCCTTGGCCCTTGAGGAAATCGTTGCACGAAGCCTCTTCCCATGCCACGCCGATCCCGGCCATACCCAAGGTATTCTCTAGGAACCAGTCATCCAATTCGGCGCAGACATGCTTCAACGTCCTGCAAGCCTCATCCGTGTTTGGCGCGACGATCAGAAACTTGCCGGCGGCGTTCAACACTTGGCTCGTCGGCGGCAAACCCAGTTCGTCCAGCAATCGCAGTGCCGCCAGCTCCGTGAACAGCGACACCTGAAACGACCGGCCACGCAGCAGCTTCGCCGCGTGTTTACTTGTTTCGCCGCCGGCGGCGAATATGAAATTCTGGATACCGAAGAAATCTCCCTGAATGAGCAGGATTTTTCGCTCTGAGAAATCGCTGCGGTCGCGCATGGCCCGTGCTGCTGCGGCATCGGTTTGGCCGTGTGCTGCGTGCCAGCGCCACAATGCGACGGCCAATGCCGCAGTTGAGCGGGAGTGATCGTAGAGCGATACCTCGGGTTTGACGTTGAACGCGGTCGCCGCCGGGATGGCGTGCGTAAAGGTCAGCCAGAGGCTGTCGAAATGATCGAGCCAGAGCGGCCAGTTGGCGCGATGGCTGCGTGGGATGCATTCCAGCTCCTCGACGAAGTCGTCCCACAGCTCACGGTATTCTCTTCGCGCCCGGTCGCGATCGCGGGTCTCGGAGCTTTCAGCAGCAACCGGGAAGATGGTGTTCGGCGCCAATGTCTTCAGCGGATACCGCCATTGTAGGCGACCGCCAGCCTGTGGTCGATCGCCTATACGGACTTGTTCGAACAAGGTCAGAGAGCGTGCGGTGACGTGATCAAGACCATCGCCCGTCTCATCCTTTGCCGCATTGTAGCGGTCGAATTCCTCACGCTCGAAACCCGATGCAACCCGGTCGGCGGTCGCAATCACCCATTGCAGGAAGGTGGCGGGTTTATGGTGGGCTGCCGCCGCATTGATCAGCGAGTCGGTGGCCTCGACATCTCCGGGCTCGCCTGCGCGGACACGGCCGACAAATGGTGAAGGCTCGCCGCCGAGGAGATCGGGGAGGTGCTTCTCGATCAGGTCGAAAGCGAGCGCGGTGTGCGCGGCGTGACGGTGCGTGAACCACCGGCTCTCGCCGGCCTGATGAAAGGGGCAGTAGAGTGTGAGATGAGCGTCAAGGCGCGGGTCCTTGTCAAAGGCGCCGGCGCGCTCGGCGAATTTGCCGAGATCATGCAGATAAGCCGCCAATGCGACGCGGCAGGATTGCGGCATCAATGTGCCGTCGCGGTTCTCGACGATCATTCGCGTGGTCCAGTGTCTGGCAGAGACATCATAATGGGCGTCCCTCTCATCTCCGTCCGCGGCAAGCTTGCGGTTAGGGCAGCAGGCATCGCATGGCCTCGCCGAGCGCCGCCCTCAGGCGGTCGGATGATCGCAACAGCCAGCGAACGCACTCGTCCCCGGGCGGCGTGCCGTGGGCCAGCGCATTGCGGAGATATTTGAGCCTCGTATAAGGCTCGCTCCCCTTGAATTTGGCGTCGAGGGCCTTTTGCGTCGCCTCGCGCGCCAGCCGGTCGTAAGGGTCGTAGCCCTTGCACGCGCCGGTCACCAGCGCCTCCCAGGCGAATTGAGCGGCGCGGACAAAATCGGCGCGCTCGAGATACTGCTGGGCGAGTGCGCGTTGTTGGGCGGCGAGGTCCGGCTCGGCGATCCATGCCAGCCGCTCTGCGAGCCTCGCCTGGAACAGCCCCGACGCGCCGGGAAGCGGGCGCCTCACGACCTCGGCAAAGGTTCGCAGCCTGCGGGCGGCATCGCCGAGATTGAAGCTGCGCTCGAAAAACGCCGCCTCTTCGAGGCAGCGCGCCTTGTCGCGCGGCACGCCGTCGGCTTCGAGCAACGGCGCGAAGACGCCGTAATCACCGCTTGCGTCAAAACGATCGAGGGCGCCGATCCAGCGCTGGATCGCATTGAGCCCGTCGAGCTGCAATACCGGGGTGATCCCCGTATCGCGGGCGGTCATATCGAGCGCGCCATACCACAGCGAGCGAACCTTGAGCCTGCCGATGCGCTCGAGCATGAAGGCCGACAGCATCCCGACCATGCCGAGGTGGCGAAAACCGTGGGTCAGGTCAAAGCTGACCTCGCCCTCGCCGGCGACCGCGGCAATCGTTTGCAGGATGTCGCGCTGTTCCTCAGGGGTCGCGCCAAACGGGATCAGCCGCGGCATCACATCGCGGCCGACGGCCCGCCGCAAAACGCCGCTCAATCGGTCGAGCAGCAGCTGATCCACCGTTCCCGCCTCTTCGGCATCGATCAGGGCAAGCCGGGCATTTTCCTCTTCGCCCCCGGCGGCGACATGCTCGACAAGCGCACCCCACATGCTCCTCGCCGTCCCGAGGACGACGAGGCGGTCGGGCTCAAGGTGGCCCGCCAGCGCCAGGCCGAAGAAATGCGTTGTTTCCTGACTGCCGTCGGGAAACCGGTAGGTCGTTTCGCGGTACCCGGTGCGCGGGTCCTCGCGGCCCTTCCCGAGAAAGGTGACGAGCGTATGCGTCATCCCTGTGTTGGTCATCCCTGCCTTCTTTTAGGTCATGATAGCCCCATCGGCGTCACCAACGCGTCCGGCGATCGCCTCCAGTTCAAGCGCCGGGATTGCGGGCACACTCGCGCCCAAGATGCCGCGCACCTCGCCATGCATGTCCGCGATGTTGGCGATGACCCGCTCGATCTGCTTTTCACGCTCCTTCCAGATCCGTTCCATCGCCGTGCGCTCGCGATTGAGCTGCGACTGCAATGCGGTGAAGGCCTCGAGCATCGCCTCGATGCGGTTTTTGAACTGGTCCCCGGCGAGGTAGCGGTAAAGGCACTCCATCTTCTCGTGCTTGCCCTCGGCGGCGGCGTGCGCGAACGCGACCTGCATCAATTGCTGGCGCAATGCGACGGCCAGCGCCGGCCAAGCGCGCAGCCCCGCCACCCACACGCCGTCGATATGGCCGAACTCGACGAGACCGTCCGGCAATGCGCTCGAGACGATGACCGCGAGATTGGCGCCGATCGCGCGCTGGTCCTGCTTCAATTTGTCGAGCCAGCCCGGCTGCCAATGCTTGGTGTTCTTGGTCTCCCACACGATCGTGCCGCAGAGGCGCAAGGCGTGGTCGCGGACCTCGTGCAGCAGATCGGCGCCGCGCACGCCTTTGCCGACGGCCGCGATCACATCCTGCGGAAAGCGCCGTTCGAGCTCGGCCTGTACGTCGAGTTCGAGGACCTCGCCCTGGCGCTGGGTCAGGCCCTGCTCGCTCTTGCGCTTGGCCTCGTCGAGCGCCTGGCGCAATTCGTCGATCAGCTTGTCCTTCTCTTTGAGCTTCAGACCCTGTTCCTCGGCGAGGCCGCGGCGCACCCCCTCTTCCCAGCGCTGCCTTTCGCTGTCGATCCGGCGCGCCACTTCGAGGTCGAGCTCGCGCCGGCGCTCTTCGAGAGCACCCTTCTCTTTGCGCAATTCGAGCTCGGCAAGCTGCGCCTCCTCGCGCTTTTTTCGCTCCTCGGCGAGCTGGCTTTCGAGCAGTTGCCGTTCGAGCGCGACATCGGCGCGCGCCTGCTGTTGCGCGGCGGCGGCAAGGGCGGCAAGGCGCGCCTCGTTTTCGTGGCGGAACTGTTCGTTGAGCGCGTCGGACAACGCGATTTCGAGGCCGCAATGCGGGCAGGTGATCGTGGTCGCATTCATGGCCGAATAGCTGGTGCCGCCGGCGCGGATTGGCCGGATCCGCAAGGTTGCGGCGGGCGCGAGCGCCGCGGGCGGGAGCCGCGGTCCCTCAGCTGGCAGCTGGTTTGGCGGTTGCCCCGCGTCGCCGATCCTGCCGCAACGGTTGCCCAAGTTCCGAGTTGGGCTCAGAGTTTGTCCCGCAATGAGCCCCAGGGTCTCGAGTTTATCGCGAAGCAAACCTTGCGACGCCGTGATGCCGACGGGGGCGACGTGGCGGCCCGGCAGCGCAGACCCGTCGAACGGATGCTCGCTGAGCCCGTCCATGCGACAAGCCATGGCGGCCGCCGAGCCACCGCGCCGAGACTGGGGGCGGATCGACCGAGCCGATGATCGATAAACTCAATTATCTGATCGCCCTCGCGCGTGAGCAGCATTTCGGGCGGGCGGCGGAGGCGTGCGGCGTAACGCAGCCCACCCTATCGGCCGGAATCAAGCAGCTCGAGGAAATTCTCGGGGTCTTGCTGGTCCAGCGCGGATCGCGGTTTCGCGGCTTCACCCCGGAGGGTCAGCGCACGCTCGACTGGGCGCGGCGGATTGTCGGCGACGAACAAGCGCTGCGCAAGGAAATGCGGGCGCTCAGGCAGGGACTTGCCGGGCATCTGAAATTGGCGGCGGTGCCGACGGCGTTGGCGATGGTTGCGAGCCTCACGACCCCGTACCGGGCGCGCCATCCCGATGTGTCGTTCACCGTGCTCTCCTGCACGTCGATCCAGATCCTCGAACTGCTCGACAACCTCGAGATCGATGCCGGCTTGAGCTATGTTGACAACGAGCCGCTCGGCCGCGTGCGCACCGTGCCGCTGTATCGCGAGCATTACCGGCTTCTGACGGCGGCCGACAGCCCGCTTGGTGATCGCGCGCAAGTGAGCTGGGCCGAGGTCGCACAAGTGCCGCTGTGCCTGCTCACGCCGGACATGCAAAATCGCCGGATCATCGACCGCTATATTCGCGCAACCGGAGCCGAGCCGTCGCCGACGCTCGAATCCAATTCGATGGTTCTGCTCTTTGCCCACGTCCGCACCGGTCGCTGGGCCAGCGTGATGCCGGCGCGCCTGGCCGAGACGCTTGGCCTCACCGAAACCATCAAGGCCATTCCGATCATCGGCAGCGAACCCTATCCGACGATCGGGCTCGTGGTCCCCCATCGCGAGCCGATGACCCCGATGACGGCGGCTCTTGTCGCCGAAGCGCGGCGCATTGCGCCGACGCTGGCCGACGACGATTTTGATAGATGATTTCTATCGACCAACGGGATTGCTTTATTGATTTGCGGGCCGACGCGCCAGTCATATCGCGGCCAGGGAGTTTCAATGACGGCGGTGGCCGATGCCAACGGGCAGCCCCTGGAGCGTCGAACGTGGCGAAGAGATTATCTGCACCCACAAACACCTCGCCGGGGCGGCGTTGCCAATTCTGCATGCCCTGCAGCGCGAGTTCGGCTTCATCCATCGCGAGGCAATTCCGCTGGTCGCCCGGGCGCTGAACCTCAGCCGCGCCGAGGTCTACGGCATTGTCAGTTTCTATCACGACTTCCGCGAGATCCCGCCGGGCCGTCATGTGCTGCGGCTGTGCCGCGCCGAGGCGTGCCAGTCGATGGGCGCCGACGCGCTCGCCGAGCGGGTGCGTGAGCGGCTGCAGGTAAACTGGCACGAGACGAGCGCTGACGGCCGCGTGACGCTGGAGCCGGTGTTCTGTCTTGGCCTGTGCGCCTGCGCGCCGGCGGCAATGCTCGACGGTCGGGTGATCGGCGGGCTCGATCAGACGCGGCTGTTGGCGCTGCTCGACGAGGCCCGGCGATGACCCGGCCGCGCATTTTCGTGCCGTGGGATGCCGGGGCGCTGGCGCTGGGCGCGAGCGCAGTCGAGCGCGCGTTGATCGCCGAAGAACGCAAGCGCGGGGTTGCGATCGAAATCATCCGCACCGGCTCGCGCGGCCTGCTCTGGCTCGAACCGATGATCGAGGTCGAGACGGCGGCGGGCCGCATCGCCTACGGACCGGTGCATGGAGAGGATATCGCCGGTTTATTCGAGCCCCTCCTCGAGGGCGGCAGGCACCCGCTGCGGCTCGGCCGGCCGGAGGATCTCGCGTTTTTGAGGCGCCAGACCCGCTTCACCTTTGCCCGTTGCGGCGTCATTGACCGGCAATCGCTCGCCGATTACCGCCGCCATGGCGGCCTCAAGGGCCTGGAGCGGGCGCTCAGCCTGGGGCCGCCGGCGATCATCGAGGAGGTCACCAGATCCGGGTTGCGTGGACGTGGTGGCGCCGGGTTTCCGACCGGGATCAAGTGGAAGAGCACCGCCGATGCCCGCGCGGCGCAGAAATATGTCGTCTGCAACGCCGACGAGGGCGACAGCGGCACCTATGCCGACCGCATGCTGATGGAAGGCGACCCGTTCTGCCTGATCGAGGGCATCGTGATCGCCGGGATCGCGGTCGGGGCCACCAAGGGTTTTATCTACATCCGCTCGGAATACCCGCACGCGATCCGGACAATGACCCGCGCAATCGAGACGGCGCGGACCGAAGGCCTGCTGGGAGAGCGCGTCGCCGGCTCGGCGCACGTGTTCGACCTGGAAATCCGCGTCGGCGCCGGGGCTTATGTCTGCGGCGAAGAAACATCGTTGCTCGACAGCCTCGAAGGCAAGCGCGGCCAGGTGCGCGCCAAACCGCCGCTGCCGGTGCATAAGGGCGCCTTTGGCCAGCCGACCGTCGTCAACAATGTCATATCTCTGGCCTCGGTGCCGGCGATCCTGGCCGAGGGCGCCGAGGTCTATCGCGATCTCGGTCACGGCCGGTCGCGCGGCACGATACCGATCCAGCTTGCCGGCAACGTCAAATACCGCGGGCTGTTCGAGGCGGCCTTCGGCCTCAGCCTCGGCGAGATCGTCGACGACATTGGCGGCGGTACGGCCAGCGGCCGGCCGGTGCGCGCGGTACAGGTCGGCGGGCCGCTCGGGGCCTATTTCCCGCGCGCGCTGTTTGACACCGCGTTCGATTACGAGGCCTTCGCCGCCCGGAACGGGCTGATCGGCCATGGCGGCGTGGTGGTGTTCGACGACACGGTCGACATGGCAAAGCAGGCGCGGTTTGCGATGGAATTCTGCGCGATCGAGAGCTGCGGCAAGTGCACGCCGTGCCGGATCGGATCGACCCGCGGCGTCGAGGTCGTCGATCGCATTATCAGAGGCGAACGGCGCGCCGAAAATCTGACCCTGCTGCAAGATCTGTGCGAGACGATGCGGTTCGGCTCCCTGTGTGCGCTGGGCGGCTTTGTGCCGTTCCCGGTGATCAGCGCACTGACCTATTTCCCGGAAGATTTCGGCTGCGCCCCGCTCGGCGCCGCCGCCGAGTAAGGAGACGCGCAATGTCTCTTATTCACGAGATTGATTACGGCACCCCGGCATCGAAATCCGAAAGACAGGTCACGTTGACCATCGACGGGTTCGCGGTGACGGTGCCCGAGGGCACCTCGATCATGCGCGCGGCGATGGCGCTCGGCATCAAGGTGCCCAAGCTCTGCGCCTACGACATGGTCGAGGCGTTCGGCTCGTGTCGGCTATGCCTGGTGGAGATCGAGGGCCGCGCCGGCACGCCGGCCTCCTGCACGACGCCGGTCGCCGAGGGCATCAAGGTCACGACGCAGAACCAGCGGCTGGGACGGATCCGCCGCAACATTATGGAGCTCTACATCTCCGACCATCCGCTCGACTGCCTGACCTGCGCGGCCAATGGCAATTGCGAATTGCAAGACATGGCCGGCGCGGTGGGTCTGCGCGAGGTGCGCTATGGCTACGCTGGCGAAAATCATCTCGGCGCCGAGAAGGACACCTCAAACCCGTATTTCACCTTTGACCCGACCAAATGCATCATCTGCTCGCGTTGTGTGCGCGCCTGCGAGGAGGTGCAGGGGACGTTTGCACTGACCATCGACGGGCGCGGTTTTGCTAGCCACATCGCGGCCGGAATGGACGAGGGTTTCCTCGCTTCCGAATGCGTGTCGTGCGGCGCCTGCGTTCAGGCCTGCCCGACCGCGACTTTGATCGAGAAGTCGGTCATCGAGCAGGGCCAGCCCGAGCATTCGGTCGTGACGACCTGCGCCTATTGCGGCGTCGGTTGCAGTTTCAAGGCCGAAATGAAGGGCGACCAGGTCATCCGCATGGTGCCCTGGAAGGATGGCAAGGCCAACCACGGCCACAGCTGCGTCAAGGGCCGCTTTGCCTGGGGCTACGCCAATCACCCCGACCGCATCCTCAAGCCGATGGTGCGCGACAAGATCACCGACCCGTGGCGGGAAGTGTCGTGGGACGAGGCGATCGCTCGCGTGGCTTCCAAGTTCAAACGCATCCAGCGGCAATATGGCAAGGGCGCGATCGGCGGCATCACCTCGTCGCGCTGCACCAACGAGGAAACCTTTCTGGTGCAGAAGCTGGTGCGCGCCGTATTCGGTAATAACAACGTCGACACCTGCGCCCGCGTCTGCCATTCGCCGACCGGTTACGGGCTCAGCCGCACCTTCGGCACCTCGGCCGGCACCCAGGATTTCGACTCGGTCGAGGACGCCGATGTCATCGTCGTAGTCGGCGCCAACCCGACCGACGCCCATCCGGTCTTCGCCTCGCGGATGAAAAAGCGGCTGCGCCAGGGTGCCAAGCTGATTGTCATCGATCCGCGCCGCACCGACCTCGTTCGCTCGCCGCATATCGAGGCGCAGCACCACCTGCCGCTGCTGCCCGGCACGAATGTGGCAATGCTCAACGCATTGGCGCACACGATCGTCACCGAAGGCCTGACCGACGACGCCTACATCCGGGAGCGTTGCGATCTCGATGCCTATGCCGCGTGGGAGGCGTTTATCCGCCGGCCGGAGAACAGTCCGGAGACGGTGGCCGGCTATACCCGCGTTCCCGCCGAGCAGATCCGCGCCGCCGCCAGGCTCTACGCCACCGGCGGCAGCGCCGCGATCTATTACGGGCTCGGCGTCACCGAGCACAGCCAGGGCACGACCGCGGTAATGGGAATGGCGCATCTGGCGATGATCACCGGCAATATCGGCAAGCGCGGCGCCGGCGTGAACCCGCTGCGCGGCCAGAACAACGTGCAGGGCTCGTGCGACATGGGCTCGTTTCCGCACGAACTGTCGGGTTATCGCCACCTGTCCGACGCGGCGACGCGCGAGATGTTCGAGCGCGATTGGGGGGTGAGCCTCGACCCCGAGCCGGGCCTGCGCATCGGCAACATGCTCGATGCCGCGCTCGACGGCAGCTATCGCGGCATTTACATCCAGGGTGAGGATATCCTGCAATCCGATCCCGACACGCAGCATGTCGCGGCCGGCTTGGCGGCGATGGAATGCGTTGTCGTGCAGGATCTGTTTCTCAATGAGACGGCGCGCTACGCGCACGTCTTTCTGCCCGGCTCGACCTTTCTTGAAAAGGACGGGACCTTCATCAACGCCGAGCGGCGCATCGGCATGGTGCGCAAGGTTATGCAACCGCGCAGTGGCCTGGCCGATTGGGAGATCACCCTCGCCATTGCCAAGGCGATGGGGTTCGCAATGCACTACGAGCACCCCGCGCAGATCATGGACGAGATCGCCCGCCTGACGCCGACCTTTGCCGGCGCGTCTTACGAAAAGCTCGCCAGGCAATCGGTCCAATGGCCGGTCAACGACCAGGCGCCCGACGGCACGCCGATCATGCATGTCGGCAGCTTTGTGCGCGGCAAGGGCAATTTTTACATCACCGAATACGTGCCGACCGACGAGAAGACCGGGCCGCGCTTTCCGCTGTTGCTGACCACCGGGAGGATCCTCAGCCAGTACAATGTCGGCGCGCAGACGCGGCGCACCGACAACATCGTCTGACATCACGAAGACCGCCTCGAAATCCACCCGCACGACGCCGAGCAGCGCGGCATCCGCGACGGCGACTGGGTACGGCTTGCCAGCCGCTCGGGCGAGACCAGCCTGCGCGCCAAGATCACCGAGCGGGTAGCGCCGGGGGTCGTCTACACGACGTTCCACCACCCCGATACGCAAGCCAATGTCGTCACCACCGATTATTCGGATTGGGCGACCAATTGCCCCGAATACAAGGTGACGGCAGTACAGGTGTCGCCGTCGAACGGCCCCTCGCCATGGCAGGAAGACTACGAAGCGTTGAGCCGCAAGACCCGGCGCATCGTACAGGTCGAGGCCGCCGAGTGAGGCTCCCGGCGCCCGTCTATCGCGCCCGCCGCACGGCGTGGCGCGCCGGGGCGCTCGTGGCCGGCGAGCGCGCGATCCCGGAGGAAATGGCGGTGGCCCTGACCTACGATCGCGTGACCCATGCGGTGATGATGGCGACGCCCGACGATCTGGAGGATTTCGCGGTCGGGTTCAGCCTGACCGAAGGGATCATCGCCAATCCCGACGAGATCGATATGATCGAGGTCGTGCCGGTCGGGAACAGCATCGAACTGCGCATGTCGCTGTCAGCGCCGCGCGGTGATGCCTTTGCCGAGCGACGGCGGCGTCTCGCCGGTCCAACCGGCTGCGGGCTGTGCGGGATCGAGAGCCTCGAGCAGGCGATGCGGATGCCGCCGCAGGTCAACAGTGATCTCGTGATCACGCGCGACATGGTCGCCGCGGCCATCGCCGCACTGCCCGGCGGGCAACGCCTCAACCGCGCAACCCGAGCGGTGCATGCCGCCGGATTTTGGCAGCCGGGTCGCGGGCTGGTCGCCTTGCGCGAGGATGTCGGCCGGCACAATGCGCTCGACAAGCTCGCCGGGGCACTGGCGCGCGAGGGCGTCTCGGCGGCGCGCGGCGCTGTGCTGCTGACCAGCCGGATCTCGGTAGAGATGGTGCAAAAGGCCGCGGCGATTGCCGCACCGATCCTGGTCGCGATTTCGGCCCCGACCGCTCTCGCATTGCGCACCGCCCGAGCGGCAGGCATCACCCTCGTCGCCATCGCCCGGGACGACGGCTTCGAGCTCTTCACCCACCCGCGGCGCATCGAACCAATGGTCGCCGGACATGTCGCCTGACAAGCTCGTCTACATGGCCAACCAGATCGGGAAGTTCTTCGCCGGTCAGGGCGAGGACAAGGCGGTGCCGCTGATCGCCGATCACCTCGTCAAATTTTGGGACCCGCGCATGCGCAAGGCGATTGCGGCCCATCTCGCCGCCGGCGGCGCCGACCTCGACCCGGCGGTGCGAAAGGCGGTCGCGACGCTGACGACGGGCTCGGCGGTATTGGACATCAAACCCACCGGGCGCTTAGACTAGCGAGCGGCGCCGTCCGGTTGTCGCGACCGAGCTCTGCATGCAAGAGCCCCATTCCTGCCGGCTCGCGGCGACATCCGGTCAAGCCGTAAGGCCCATATCCACTGCCGCCGGAAGGTTGGTTACTCGACCAGCGCGGGTCCCGCGCGCGGCAAACCAAGACATGGAAGCGTGGTTGTCATGGATCTGCGGGCGTCGGCGATCGCGGCAATCGACCTCATCCGGCTATCGCCGGAATGAAATAGCGTCTGACCATTTCCATCAGATCTTCGCAATTGGCCCCGGCCGCCATGAAAAACGCGATAATTTCCAGGTTATTCAAGAGCTGCACTGTCAGCCGTGACCCTTCGGTTATTTCACCGAACGCAACCTGTTGCATGACCGGCATGACGATGCGATTAATCTCTTTTGAAAAATTAAAGATTGTAATGGAATTGCTCGGCTGATTGAGTGCAAATTCTATATAGGTCGTTCCGGACAACAAGACCAAATTCGTAAACTCGACTTTCCCGAGGGGGTCCACCGGATTTTCGACAAAAATATATTCCGGTGATGAGCCGAAGGCGATCCGGTATTCGCCGATATGACCGCGTACCTGATCGATCAGGAAGCGCCCCATACCCAACCCTTCCAAATATCCAACCCAACGCGTTTCGTCATAGGCGGGCATCGCTCTCCTCCGGAGTCCGACAGGTGTCTTGCCAACAATCACCCAAATTTGATCGATCTGGTAGCCGCGAATTCCTCACATGGTGTAACCGCGAAATCCTCACATGGCGTAAAGCTGTCGCCACACCACAACTGAAAACCCCGATTTTGATTACGCCGCCTGTCGATACCAGCCGCGTCGGCCTGCATTGCGAGCGTATCGGCTGACGCCTTCCGGGATCGAAGCTTTCGGCCGACATTTGTCGGCGGCCACGCCGCTGCTCATCTGGACGGGGTCGACGCCGTTCGAGCGTCGCGCCCGAGCGGGGCCCGCACCGTTTCCCAGCCCTGCGACACGCTATTGTTGCCGGCCTTATAGTCGCGGCCGCGGATTGACAAAGGTATCGAAGTATTTGTCAGAGAGATTGCGCAATTCTTCGAGCTGTTTTCGCAAGACGAGATTGGGCTCGGCCATTATGGCATCCTGCCGCGCCGGCTCGGCGCCGGGAAGCCCAAGCAGCGGCGGTGTCACTGGCGCGGCGCCACCGACGCTTGCACTCAACTGCACCACTTTTTCCTTTGCCTCGTCATGGCGCGGTTGCAGCCTGACGACTTCGCGGTAGGCGGCGAGCGCGGCCGCGGTTTCGCCCAGAGCCTCCAGCGATTGCGCAAGATAGAACCAGGTGTTATCGCCATCGGGTTCCAGTTCCACCGAGCGCTTTAGCAGGGTCTTGGCCTGAATATGGTCGCCATTTTTTGCCATAAACTTGCCAAACCGGTACAGCGCAAGGGCATTGTCCGGCGCCAGTTCGAGGATCTGGCGATAGGCCAACTCCGCATCCGCAGTCTGCTCCTGCTCCTCAAATTCGAGCGTCCTCTCGAGCATGATGGCCAGCCCGCGTGGATCCAATTTTCCGCCAAGATTACGCCCGCCTTTGGTGGTCACCGACAGCGGCCGCTGGTGGCGCTCAACTTGCGGCGCGAAAAGATATTTATAGGGTTCGTTTCCCTTTAAAAATTCGTAAGTCCTAAAACCCTGGGCTATGGCGTAGCGGATACTGAACGCATGCAGCAAATAACCGGCTGGCAGCCCGTGATAGGTTTCGTCACGCCCGGTGATAAAGAACAATAGACTTTTCTTGCAATGATCGACCAGCGTGCCCAACGCCGCCACCGGTCGCTCGCCATGCCAGAAGACCGGCAGAAACAGCGTGCCATTCTCCGCGCAACGCGACAACATGATCCAATTGCGTTCGGCAATCGCCTCGGCGTCGTCACCCTTGCTCGGCCGCCATTTAATTTTCCATAATTCTAACAATGATTGTAAATTATCAGAAATCGTATGAGCGTCCGAAATCGTGATTCGACAGTCTTTGCCCACATCGACTCGCTTCAACAGTCGGCGGATCTTTTGACGGTTGTTTTGACTGAGCGTGTTCAAATATTCGTCCCAGCTGTCGGGCAGTTGGATCACGGGACAAATGGCATGATTTATCCGGCCGTCGCGGTGATCGATTTCGGTATGAACAAACTGCATTTTGTCAAAGGCCCGAAGGAACAGCCTTCGCCGTCGATCGGAAATGGTCATGTTTTCCATCGTGAAGCGGGCCCAATTGAGCCGCCGCTTGACGAATTCCGCAAAAGCGGGGACCGCTTCGGCCTCGAATTCCGGTCTGGTCAGGATGCCGTTGTAATCCGAGAACCCGTCACCGGCGAAAAACAGTTCGTTGTAGAAACCGTGCTTGTGATCAAAGCTTGTTCGCATCCGCAGCGCCAGAAACGCCGAATATTCCGGATCGCTGCGGTGAGCCTTGCCGGCCAGCACAAACCACACCGTCGGGTGTGTGGTCAGCCATTCGCCGAGCCACTGCCATGAAAGAAAAAACTGCGCCTCGGGGTCGGCATCATAAATGACTTCCCAGTTGCGGCGCAACGCCTGGAATTCGTTTATCCCCTCAATAACATCAATGTGCATGGCACTCGCTCTCCAGCCGTGTCATATTACAGAATTCTGCGGCCGGCGGCAACCCGGTTTGTCGGAACATTAGCAAACTGCCAATGATCCTCAAGGCAAACGCGGCACAGCCGTTTTTGCCGCGCCATCAGAATGGCCGGCCAGCGCGGCGCCGCGATGCGGGACTTTGTCGCTTTTTAATCACGGCAAAGAAGCCGGGCTTTGGTTCCGGTCAGACGCGGCGGCACTTTCTTGTTTGGCAACGGCCATGGCGAGCCTTCACAGGGTCAGCGACGCCGGGCGCGGGCATCGCCTTCGCGTCCTCCGGTCCCGGGATGAGGTCGGGGGCGCCGCGGAACGGTTTCGAACCCGCGCCAAGTTCGGATACAATGAAGGCCGCGCGCATCGCCCGACCGAGGATCGGCGGCACTTGGTAGGCTTTGCAACGGCGGGAAGCGGCGCATTGAGGTTAAGCTCACACCTTTCCGGGCGCCGCATCCCGATAGAGAGCGTATCCGGGGGTTTGGGAATGGGAGGATCGCCAATGCTGGAGCTGTCGAACATCCAATCGTCTCCGGAAGATCTCGAGGCGTATTATGCGCAATTGCGCGCGCAGCATGTGACCCCGGCATGGATCGGTGGCGGCATCAGCATCGAACCGCAAACCCGCGCCGTGCCTCACCTTTGGCGCTGGCGCGAGCTGCGGCCCCAGGCGATGCGGGCGGCCGAACTGGTCGGTACCCAGCAGGCCGAACGCCGGGTCTTGCGCCTGACCAATCCCCATCTGCCGGGGATCGCCAGCAATACGCTGGTCGCCAATATCCAGATCGTGATGCCGGGCGAGATCGCCCGCGCGCACCGCCATTCGGCCGCGGCGCTGCGCCTGATCATCGAGGGTCATGGCGGTTACACCGTCGTCAATGGCGAGCGTGTGCCGATGTATCCGGGCGATCTGGTGCTGACCCCCAACTGGTCGTGGCACGACCACGCCAACGACACCGATGCGCCGATGATCTGGCTGGACGGCCTCGACACCCCGTTGGTGCGCATGCTCGAGGCCGGGTTTTACGAGGAATACCCCGAAGAGCGGCAACATATTGGAGCGGCGGTCAACTCCTCGCCGTGCCATTACCCGATGGCGGAAATGCGCACGGCGCTGGAGCGGCTGGCCGCCGCCAATGCCGGTGAGCGCAATGCGGAAATCGTTCTCGAATACCTGAACCAGGAGACTGGCGGGCCGGTGATGCCGACGATCGCCTGTTTTATGCAGATGCTGCGCCCCGGCGAGAAGACCGCGGCGCGGCGCCGGGTGTGCTGCACGAACTACCACGTCGTCGCCGGCAGCGGCTGTTCGCTGGTCGGTGGCCAGCGGCTCGATTGGGAGGACAAGGACGTCTTCACGGTGCCGACTTGGACCTTTTGCGAGCACATGAATAGCGGCGACCGCCCGGCCTTCCTGTTCAGCTTCAGCGACGCGCCGGTGATGAAGGCCTTGCACCTCTACCGCGAGGAGATGCGCTGCTAGCCGACCCCGCGCTGTCGCGAGCCGCCGCTTGCCGCAATAGCGGCCGACACCCCTCGCCGCTATCGGCCGGCGGCATGTTCGGCAACGAGCAGGCCAAAGACGCAGGCTTTGATCAGGCCGCCTACATAGCCGAGCGCGCTGCCACCCTCCAGCCCGCCGGTGCTGCCGCCGGCGGCGTAAAGCCCGGTGATCGGCGACCCGTCCGGGCGCTTCACCCGGCCGTGGCCGTCGATGGCAATCCCGCCAAAGGTGTTGGTGATGCCGGCGCAAATCGGGATGGCGAAGAAGGGCGGAGTGTCGATCGGCCGCACCGCGCCGGCAAGTTCGGAGCGGCCGGGTAACAGCGTCGTCAACCGATTGAAGCGAACCGCGTCGTTATATTCGGCAACGGTAGCGGCCAAGCTGTCGCCCGGCAGTCCTGCCAACCTGCCGAGCGCCTCGATTGTCCCGGCCTGGTGCACTGTCCCGCCCGCCGCCGGCAATTGCGGATTGGGCGGGATCTGTGCGGAGCTGCCGGCGGTCTCCCAGATCGGCGCATCACAAATGACGGTGGCGCATAGCTGGTCATCGAGCCGGGCAAGCTCGTTGGCGATCGCAATGCCGCCCAACCCCTCGTCGAGAAACCGGCCGCCATCGCGATCGACCACGATCCCCGCCGTCGCCACCGCGTCGATCTGGGGATAGGGCCATAGCGCGGTATTCTCCATCGCATCCCGGCTCATCAGATGGCCATAAAACCGGTCGAGACCAATCAGCGCCGCCCCCGCTTCGGCCGCCATCTTGAGCCCGTCGCCAATTGCCGTGCCGGCGTGGCGCATCAGCACCCGATCGGGGCGCGGCCCGATATACCGACGGAAGAGTTCGGCATTGCCGGGAAACCCGCCATCGGCGATGACCACCGCCCTGGCGTCGACCGCCAGGTCGGCGCCATCCCGGTGCGCGTCGATGCCGGTAACCTCGCCGTTCTTCAGCCGCAGCGCCCGCGCGCGCGTCCCGAGCAGCAACCGACCCTGACGCTCGCGCAGCCGGCGGCCCAACGCGCTAAGCAGCCGGTCCGGGCCGCGCCCTTGCCAATCCTGCCCGGCCACCGGCCGGCGCGGTGGTGCGAGCGTGAAGCGGTGCCAAGCAATCGGGCTGCCCTGGGTGAACCTTGCCCCCTGCTGCGCCAGCCACTCGACGGTGCGGCCGGCATTGGCCGCAATCGCCGTCGCCAATTGCGGATCGGTTTCATCGCCGGTTCGCTGGTTGATCGCGGCCAACAGCTGGTCGGGGCCCAGCTTCACGTCGTGGTAGGAGACGTGAAAGATGCCGCCGGCCCAGCGCGAGCTGCACAGATAGTTTTCGTCGCTGCCGGCTTCGATCACGGCCGCCCGCAATCCGAGCTCTGCGGCCCGCAGCGCCGCGCAAAGCCCGGCGAAACCGCCGCCGATGGCCACCAGGTCGAAACGCAAGGGTTCGTTCATGCTCGATCACAGCGCGTTGAGGGCGGCGACCACCGCCGCGTCGACCACGATGCCTTCACGTTGAGCCGCACTGCGCCCGGCCGCGCGGGATCGAGGTAGTCAGAGGTGTTGCTCATGTCATGACGATAGGAGGTGTCGCGGGCAGCGTCAAAATCGAACGGCGTTGACACTTGCACCGGGCCGCCCGCAAGCTCGGCCTGATAACAAAACCCAGGCAAGTCCACCGATGTCCGCTGCCAGCCGACCGCTCGCCGGCATTGTCGTGCTCGATTTCGGCCAGGTTTATCAGGGCCCCTATGCGACCCTGTTGATGGCCAAGGCCGGCGCCGACGTGATCAAGATCGAACCGCCGCAGGGTGAGCCGCTGCGCCGTCGCGCGCCGCCGGGCAAGAGCACGACCTTTCCGATCGCGATGCTGAATTCGAACAAGCGCGCGATCACCTTGAACCTCAAGCATGAACGCGGCCGCGCCCTGCTGTTCCAAATGGCCGAGCGGGCCGATGTTTTGCTGGAAAATTTCGCGCCCGGCGTCATGGACCGCCTGGGCGTGGGTTGGGATGTCCTCCACCCGATCAATCCCCGCCTCGTCTATGCCTCGGGCTCGGGCTACGGCCTCACCGGTCCCGACCGCGATAATCTGGCAATGGACCTGACCATCCAGGCGGTTTCAGGGCTGATCGCGGCGACCGGTTTTCCGGACGGACCGCCGGTCAAGGCCGGTCCGGCCGTCGTCGACTTCATTTCCGGCATCCATCTCTACGCGGCCACCCTAACCGCCTTGTTCGAGCGCGAGCGCACCGGCCGCGGTCGGCTGGTCGAGGTGGCGATGCAAGAGGCCGCTTACGCCACCTTGACGTCGCAACTCCAGGCCTATTTTGAAACCGGCAAAGCCCCGCCGCGGACCGGCAACGCCAGTCACGGGCGCGTGCCGCTGAACGTCTATCCGGCCAAGGACGGCTATATCGCGATGAACATCGCGGTCGAGGAACATTGGCACAATCTTCTCAAAGCCATGGGGCGCGAGGAGCTGCGCGATGATCCGCGCTTTTGCAACAATGCCGCGCGCCTCGCCAATCGCGAAGCCACCGATGCGCTGATTGCGGCGTGGACCGGCACGCTGGACAAGATGGAGGCGTTTGCGATTGCCAAACGCCTGCGTATCCCATTGGCGCCGGTGCGCGAAGTCGACGAGGTCATGCATGACCGTCACATGCATCAGCGCGGCATGCTCGAATGGGTTGAGCATGACGAGATCGGCCGCATCGTCGTGCCGACAACGCCGCTGCGCATCCACGGCGCCGAGCCGGTCGCCACCATCCCCAGCCCGAAGCTCGGCCAGCACAATGCCGAGATTTATGGCGGCTGGCTCGGCCTGTCGACCGCCGAGATCGAAGCCCTGAAAAGAGACGGGGTCATCTAAGCCACGCGCATGGCCTCGACGGCCCCGGCCGCGCCCGGCGATCGGGCCTCGCCCCCGGCTCTGGCGATCGCGCCGCCAGCGTCACGGCCGTGCCGCGAGGCGGGCGGAGATTACGGACTTATGCGCGGCGGCGCGGTCGGCGGTGTCGTCGTCGATCGTTTCCTTGCGCATTTTGATGAGCGGCCCGGTATCGGTGATGGTCCGCTTAGTCGGCGCCGTCCCGCTGCGAGCCTCAGGGCCCATGATAGGAACCGCGCGAAATGGGTCGAGATCGGCCGATCCCGGCGCGGCCCGTCACTCTCGCAATCCGCCCGCCACATCGTCAGCCGGCCGAGCCAATTCCGGCGCGAGCACCGGCCCGATGTCGCGGTTGGCGCCGCTGACAGAGGCGCGCTTTGCCGGCAACGCCATCATCCCCCCCGGCCCCGGATTGGCCGTCGTCATCACGAAGCATCATGCCCGCTCCCTGGCGACATCAAGATTTATGCTCAAAGATCGACGCGTATCCGTTCTTAAGATAATTTTCGGCATCGAGTTGCCCAAACAGTGCCATCAGCGCCGCAATCAGCCCGGTCCATCCGGTCTGGTGGCTGGCGCCGAGACCAGCGCCGTTGTCGCCGTGAAAATATTCATAAAACAAAAGGTTGTCACGCCAATAGGGATCGTTCTGCAATTTCTCGACGCCGCCAAAGACCGGCCTCCGGCCCGAAGCATCGCGCAGAAAGATCCGCGCAAGCCGATTGGCAATATCGCGTGCGACATCGAACAAATTCATCATATTACCGGAACCGGTTGGGCATTCTATCAGGAAATTGTCGCCGTAATACAAAAAATAATGCATCAGCGCGCGGATGATCAGCGCATTCATCGGCATCCAGATCGGGCCGCGCCAATTCGAGTTGCCGCCGAACATGCCGGTATCCGACTCGGCCGGTAAATAGCTGACCCGGTATTCCTGGCCGCCGACGCTGAACAGATAAGGATGCTCGGCGTGATAGCGCGACAATGAGCGGACGCCATAGGGGCTGAGAAACTCGTTTTCGTCGAGCATGCGGGTGAGGATACGGCGCAGCCGCTGTGGATCAACCAGGCCCAACAGCCCGCGCTCGGCGACGCCGAGCTGGCCCGGGCCGGTCGGGTGGATCGATGCCGCCACCTCCGGCATCCGGCGCACGGCTTCAGAGGCGCCCGCAATCAACGCGGGAACGCGCTCGCGCTGCCATTTCTCGACAACGGTTGTGGCACAAAGCGGCAACAGGCCGACCATCGAGCGGACCCTGAGCCGCGTCGCCGACCCGTCAGGCAGGCGAAGCACGTCATAATAAAAACCGTCTTCGTCATCCCACATGCCGTGCGGGCCGAGCCCGTTCATAGCCCGCGCAATCAGCAGAAACTCCGTCACAAAGTTCGACGCCAATTCCTCGTAGACGGGATCGTGCGCGGCCAGTTCAAAGGCGATCTCGATCATGTTCTGACAAAACAGCGCCACCCAGGCCGTGCCGTCGGCCTGTTCCAAATAACCGCCGGTCGGCAATGGCGCGCTGCGGTCGAAGACGCCGATATTGTCAAGCCCGAGAAACCCGCCTTCGAACAGGTTACGGCCAAAGCGGTCCTTGCGATTGACCCACCAGCCGAAATTCGCCGACAACCGGCCGAATATCCGTTTCAGGAAATCGAGATCGGCGCAGCCGTGCAACGCCTGCTCCATGCGGTAGAGAAAGATCGCCGCCCAAGCCTGCACCGGCGGATTGACGTCGCTGAAATTCCACTCATAGGCCGGGATCTGCCCGGTCGGGTGCAGATACATTTGCCGCAGCAACAGGTGAAGCTGTTCTTTGGCAAAATCGATGTCGACCGTCGCCAACGCGATCGTATGAAAGGCCAGATCCCACGCCGCAAACCACGGATACTCCCATTTGTCGGGCATCGAGAAAACGTGGTTGCTGTTCACGTGAAACCATTCGCGGTTGCGCACCGGCTGGTTGGTCGGCTGCAATGTGTCGACACCGTGTTCGTCGAGCCAGCGATCGGTGTCGTAAAAGAAGTATTGCTTGCTCCACAACAGGCCGGCCCAGGCCTGACGCATGACATTGGCGGCGTCATCGCCGATCCCCGCCGGCGTCAGGCGGCGGTAAAATTCGTCGGCCTCACGCCGGCGCTGTTCGATCATTCCGTCAAATCCGAGCCCGAACGGATCGCCCTCAGCCGCATTGCCAAGGCGCAAACGCAGCACCGCGCTCTGCCCGCCGTCCAGCTCCAGGCGATAATGCGCGGCGGCTTTGGTCCCGGTCAGGTTCGGGTTGACCGCTTCTCTCCGGCCCTTCACGATAAAATTGTCAAAAGCGTCCTTGACATATGCGGTCGTATTGGGCGTGCCAAAAATCCGCTCATTGTTGGTGTCGTTCTCGGCAAAGAGCAATTGCGGGCGCCCATCGCATTGCAGCAGGAAGTTGCCCAGTTCGGCATGGTGGGCCGCGACCGTGACGATATTGGCGCCGGGCAGCGCGCGCAATGACGGTTTGGGCTGCTCCGGCCACCAGGCCCAGCTGTTGCGGAACCACAACGTCGGCAACACGTCGAGGATTGCCGGCTGCGACCCGCGATTGACAATGCTGACCCGGATCAGCAGATCGGCCGGCGCCGCCTTTGCGTATTCGACAAAAACGTCAAAATACCGGTTCTCATCAAAGACCCCGGTATCGATCAATTCATATTCGAGGTCGTTCCGGCTCCGCCGCCGGTTGTTCTCTACCAATTGACCGTAGGGATAGGCGTTTTGCGGGTATTTATAGAGATATTTCATATAAGAATGAGTAGGGGTGCAGTCCAGGTAATAATAATATTCCTTGACATCCTCGCCATGGTTGCCCTCGCTATTGGTGAGGCCAAACAAGCGTTCTTTCAGGATCGGGTCGTTGCCGTTCCACAAGGCGAGCGCAAAACACAGCCGCTGGTGCTCGTCGCTGATGCCGGCCAGACCGTCTTCGCCCCAGTGATAAGCGCGCGAGCGAGCCTGATCATGACTGAAATAGTTCCAGGCATCGCCGTTCTCGCTGTAATCCTCGCGGACCGTCCCCCATTGCCGTTCGCTCAGATACGGTCCCCATTGCCGCCACGCCGGGTTGTTCCGCGCCTGCGCCAAACGCTCAGCTTCGGCGTTTTCGTCTGATAAAGTCGTCATCCTCGCGGCCATGCTGCCAGCCTCCTGGAGCGCGCCGGGCACCGCGCCGCCGACCAGCCGGCGTGGTCAGCGCTGCCCGAGATTTCTCATCATTGCCATATAGGCTTGTGCTTCTTGCGGCGACATTGTCGCGACGACAAAACTGCCGCCGCCGCTGGTCGAACCGACTTCCCAATTCGGCACCGGTTCGACCTGGACATAGACCACCATCCCCGGCGCCAACTGCACGGTGTCGACATAATTGGTCGGAGTGCCGTAGGGCTGGACGGTCAAGCGATAGGTGCCCGGCGGAAAATCGTGAAAGAACGCCGTCCCTTCAGCGCTTTGCGCAATCGGAACACCGTTGGCGAAAACCATCGGGTCGGAAGCGGCAATGTTGCCGATCGGCGAACTCGGCTGGCGCAAGACCCACACCCGCGCCATTCCCGGCTCGAGCGCCGCCACCGCTGCCGGCGCCGCTCCACCGCCCGGCTGTCCGGCGCAACCGGCGAGCATCATCAGCCCGCTGCCGATCAGGATCGCAACAGGAACGCGGATCATCTTTTCTTCCTCCTCGCAGCTGTGGGCCTGATCGGACGGGCAAGGACGCTGCCGACGACGCTCCCGCGTTGGGAGCAAGGTCGATCATCGCGCAGTCCCGGCAAAAAAGAAAATGTCGCCGACATTGCCGCCGGTCGCGCGCCGCGGCAAGCGCCGGGCCGGAGGCGCGTTTGACGGCGGGAGCGCCTGACTCGCGCAGCAGGCGCGAGCGCCCCAGACCCACCCCAGCATTGATCGGGGGCGCCGCGATCGGCGCTCTCAACGAGGGCGGCACGACACGGCTTAGGTAGCGGATCGGACCGGTGGGAGCGCGAGCCGCTCGGTGCTTAACCTCGATCCGAGATGGAAATCCGCCCCACCGCACATCATTATTACGGCATTTGAACGCGGAGAACGGCGATGCGGATGATCGCCTTATTGATCGCGCTCGCTGCCACCAGCGGGACCGCGAAAGCCTTTGATTGCGCCGGGGTGACCTATCCGCCGAGCGTCGTATTATGCAGCGATCCGGAGCTGGGGCGACTGGCCGACGAACGGCAAGAGGCGATCAATGCGGCTCGCGCGCGCATCGGCGAACAGGCTTGGCCGGCGTTGTGGGAGGACCAAAAACGCTGGGTACGCTCGTATTCGACCGCCTGTGGCGTGCCGCCCGACCGACCGCCGCCCGATCCGATCCCGGCCTCGGTCATCGCCTGTTTCAAACGAGCGGGGGAAGCCCGGGTGGCGTATTTGCGCGCCTATGGGATCGGGGACGAGGGTGCCGCGGCGCCGCGTACAGCGGCTCTCGGGCCGAGTTTCGATTGCGGCAAAGCCAACTCGGCGCTGGCGCAATTGATCTGCGGCGACCCCGAATTGTCGCGTCTCGACCTCGCCTTCAACCAGGCTTATTGGGCGCTTTATCAGCAGCTCGGGTCGTCCGGACAGGCGCAGCTTAAGCAACAAGATCAGGAGTTCATTGCCGAGGTCGAAGATCGCTGCGGCTTGTCGACCTCGCCGCCGGCGACCGCCGCTCCGAGCCAGGCGCGTGATTGCGTCCTGAATGCCTACCAAAACATGCGGAACGCGTGGCTCAGCCAGCTTGCCGGGCCGGCCCTTGAAGAGGCCAGTCGCGCTCTTGATGCGCATCTGCGGCTGCAGCGGGACTTGCAGCAACTTGGCTACCTTGATGCGGCTGCCGCCATCGACGGGGTCTATGGCCGCGACACCCGCGCCGCGATCATGGCATGGCAGAGCGCCCGCGGCCGGCCCGTCAGCGGTTTTCTCGGCGATGCGGACGCAGCCGCGCTCGAGGCTGAGGCCCGCGCCGCCCCGGCCCCTATGAGCGCGGCCTCTGCCCAAACCGCCGAAGTGACCGACGTCGCGCTCAAAAACGCGGCCGGAACCTATGTCGTCCCGGTTCGCATCAATGGCGTCTTCAGCCTCGACTTCATTGTCGACAGCGGCGCCTCCGACGTCCTGTTGCCGGCCGACGTCGTGCTGACCTTGGTCAGAACCAAGACCATTACCGCCGACGATTTTATCGGCGACAGCGAATATGCGCTGGCCGACGGCTCTACGCTCAAGAGCGCCCGCTTTGTGCTGCGACAGCTGCAGGTCGGTGCGCTCACGATCGACCATGTGACGGCCAGCATCGGCAGCGTCAATTCACAGCCGCTGCTTGGCGACAGCTTCCTGAGCCGCTTCGCCTCATGGTCGATCGACAACAGCCGCCATGTGCTGCGGCTTACCAGCGCCACGCCCTGAGCGCGAGCGGCATCGCCGCCATTCCGGGCACGGCCGCAGCTCAGCCGGGGCGGTGATGAACCAGATAGGCCAGCGCGTATCCGACCGCGCCGGCAATCAGCAGCGCCACCCAAGGCTGTTCAGCCGTGTTGCGGCGGACGTAATCGAGCGCTTGCGCTCCCTGCTTGCCGACATAGTCGGCGCCGCTCTGGAGGTTCTGCCACCCGACATAATCCCGCGCCGCCTCCACGCCCCGCGTCGCGGCATCGGACGCCGCCGAGCCGACCGTCGCGGCGACGTCATGGATGGCGCTGCTGGCCCGCTCGGTCGCCGCGTGTACCACGCCAGCGATGTTGCCGCCGATCTCGGCCGCTGTATCGGCGGCGGCCGCGCTCTCCTCGACCTTGGTCTTGTCCATGCCCATCCTCGTCGCTTCTGCTGTCGGGTAAACAGCGCTAATGCCAAAAGAGCTCCCTTGTCCGTCTTATTCCGCGCCGCCGGTTCGCGAACCGGTGGTCTCGGCCGCAACCGGTTCGGCGTAGTAATGTTCGAGCGTGACCTTGACACACACCACGGCAGGCACCGCGAGCAGCAGTCCGACGACGCCAAACAGGATCGCGCCGCACACAAAAGAGATGATGATCACCACCGGCGGCACCCGTGCGGCCTCGCCCAAGACCAGCGGCCCGACCAGATTGTCGATGGAAAGGCGCAACAGAATAACAAAACCGAGGAGCGGCGCCGCCGACCAGATCGCATTTTGTTGCAGGGCGATCAGTCCCACCATTGTCGCCGACGCAAACGGCCCGATCACCGGGACAAGTTCGAGCACGCCGACGCTGACCGCCAGCAGGACGGCATGCGGCAAATGAAAAATTGGGCCGAAGCCGACCCACCCGACAAAGGCGGTATAGGCCACGACGATGCCGAAGCCGATCAGATACCGCCTCAGAACCGGGACGATCTTCGGTAGCAGGCTTTCGACCGCGGCCCGCCGCTCCGGCGGCACCAACCAGATCGCCCCCGCCGCCAACCGCGGCGCCGAGATCATGAAATAGGGCATCAGCACGACCGTCAGCACCGCGGTGAACAACAGGCTACCGGCGAGCCCTGCCGTGCCCGCAATCGCATTCCATCCAATCGCGCTCCGCAGGGTCGTGCCGAGTATCGCGACCGCCCTCTCCGGGGTGACAGTTTCGCCGAACAGGGTGACGCCCGGACCGATCAGCTCAGTAAGAAAGTGGCGGGCGATTTGCGGTGCGGCGACCAGCACGCGCGCCAGGTCGGGCACCGCCGCCACGACGATCCAGTAGCCCGCGCCGGCCAGCGCCGCGAGGATCACGACAAAAAAGCCCACCGCGACCGGCCAGCGCGGGCTACCCAGGCGACGTTGGACCTGGCGGATCCACGGATCGGTGACAAATGCGACCGCAATCGCAAACACAAACGGCAGCAGGGCGATGCGGATCTCGTAGAGGAGCAGCGCCAGGACAGCGAGAACCGCCGCGATCGCCCAGCCGCCGACGCGCGAGCGTCGGCCCGCCTGCCCGGGGTTCACACGCGCTTCGCTGAAGTCCCGCTCGGTCGGTATGTGCGACCCTTCCACGTCACCCGCCCACGCGCCCGGCGCAGCACGCTGTCGACCGCAAGGCACGCGACCAGAGTGTAGCCGATCATGAAGGTTAGACCGTAAGCCGCGGGAATGCGAAAATGCCTCGCGGTACCACAGTGAACGCCGATGACCAGAGCGGTGCCGATCAGGACCAGAACAGCTCCCGCGGTCTTTGCCCAGTCGGGCCCGGTGGCGGCCAAATCACAGACCACGATTGGCGCGCAGAACGCCGTCCAGCCGAACAGCAAGGCGGCGGCCGCCACCCGCAACGTCGCGCCGCTGCCGCCCAGGATCTCGGTGCCATTTTTCGAGAAGCCCTCCCACAATTCGCCGAGACGACGGTACATCCGGGTCGCTGCGAGTTTGTCGGCGGCACCGACCCCAATCCTGAAGCCGCCACGCCTGAGCCGCGCCGCCAGCGCCCGGTCCTCGCTGATTTCCGCACGCACCGCGGCGTGGCCGCCAACATCAAAATAGGTCTTGCGCCGTACCAGCAAAAACTGGCCGTTGACGACCGCCTCCGAAGCGGCGTCGAACCGCTTGGCACAGGCAACCACGAGCATCCCCGCGGGAATGATTACCCTTTCCCAGAAGCTGCCGAGCTCCTGCCGCGGTTGCAGCGATAGAAGATCCAGCCGCACCGCCTCGGCGCGAACCAGGGCCGCGGCGAGCACCTCCGGGCCGAGCCGGACATCGGCGTCGACAAAGCACAGCCAATCGCCGGCGGCCAGCGCGGCGCCGCGCCAGCACGCATGGGGCTTGCCGGCCCAGCCCTCCGGCAGCGCGCCGGCATCGACGACGCGAATGCGCGGATCGGCGGCGGCACGGCGCTCGGCGACAGCCTTCGTCTCATCCTCGGAGCCATCGTCGACGACAATGATCGTGAACCGGCCGGCCAGCCCCGCCTGCGCGGTCACCCCCTCGAGACAGGAATCGATATTGGCCGCCTCGTTGCGGACCGGGATGATCACCGTGACCGACGCCGAGACGGGAGGCCCGGGCGCCAAGGCCAATGCCGATCGTCGGTACGCCTGGAACTGGCACAGGGCGCGGGCAAACAACAAAACCGTCAGCCCGACCCACAGGGCACCGACAATCAGGATCAGCATTCCTGCCGTGCATCCGCCTTTGCGCAGCGGCCACCCTTGGCCGCTGCGCCGCCATAGCGCGCGAATAAGGCTGCACGCGAAATCCACAACTCGCAGCGGTCGCGCAGAAACGGCTGGCGCGGCAGCGCGGCCGGGTTGAAGGCGCGCGTCAACCCCCACATCACAAAGCACTCGCCAAACCCGTGCAGGCGGGCGCGCAACGACGTATCGGCCGGGGTTGCTTCAAACCCGTAGCGCCGAAACACGCGCTGGATCTGCGCCGAGCCGAGCCTCGCCGGCAGCGCCGTCTCGGCCCGGATTGCTTGCACTGGCCGCCACGCCGGTTCGCGCTCGACATGTTCGCAAAACGCGCGCAGCGAATGGATGACCCGGTCGCGGACGGTACACGCCCAGCGCAAATCCGGGCCGCTCTCGGAATAGCGCGGCAGGTGCTCGTTCCAGAAATGCAGCGTACCGACGATTTCGCCGCTCTTGACCCGGGTTCCGTCGGAAAGCGCAACCTCGCTCCGCGCCTCGTCGAGGCCAATGCGCAGAATGCATTGCGGGTCTTGGGTGAATTCGTAAATCCCGTAATACGAGCGGAGGATCGCATCGACCCAGGAGACCGATCCGACCCACAATTCGTCGGGCCAAGTGGCAGAGGCGCTGCCGATCGCGGTCACAACACCGACCGCGGAGGTGGCGGCTTCGGTGCTCATCGCTGTTATCCTGCCAGTCGTATTGCGGGTTGAGAGGGGGTGCTGATCATCGCAGGTTCTCCCGCGGCTTCTTCCCTTCGCCCCTGGCGCGCAAGGGAGTTAGGTGGTTATCGGCTGGCGTGATCAAAACGCCAACCGATCTTAATAGTTCCAAGATGCGCGAAATACACGCGAGTAATTGGCGTCGGCGACGAGCTATTGGCTCAGCACCGGCGTCCCTCTGGCGTGGTTAGCGCCCGGCACTTGGCCCGACACCACTTTGGCGCATCTCGCGCCGATCCCCACAGTCGCGGCAACCAGGCCAAGCGGTTGCGCCGCGACTGAGCCCGCGCGATCGGCGCGGTTCGGCTACATCGGCCGCGACGGTTTGGCGTCGCGAAACGAGGTGCCGGTCTCGGCCAAGCGCCGCAGATAGGGCGAGGGCGCCCAGCGCGCGCCATATTGCTGGTGCCAGGCCTGGATCTGGCGATAGACCTCAGCCGGGCCGCCGATCGTGTCAGCCCAATACATCAGACCGCCGCGATAGCGCGGAAAATTGAAACCGTTCAGCCACATCACGTCGATGTCGCTCGACCGGTAAGCCTTTCCCTCATCGAGGATGCGGCAGGCCTCGTTGACCGAAGCGAACAGCAGCCGCCGCAGGATCTCGTCATCGGAAAACTCCCGCTGCGGGATGCCCAGTTCCAGCGCCTTCTGCTTGATCAGGCGGGCGAGTTCAGGATCGGGATGGGGTGTGCGGTCGCCGGGCTCGTATTTGAACCAGCCGGCGCCGGTCTTTTGCCCGAGCCGCCCCATCTCGACGACCATGTCGGCAATCGGCATTTTGCGGTAGTTCGGATCCTGGGCGGCGCGGCGCTGGCGGCTGTCATAGCCGATGTCCAGCCCCGACAGATCGGCGGTCGCAAACGGGCCGATCGGATAACCGAAATCGACCATGATCTTGTCGATCTGCTCGGGGAGCGCCCCCTCCTCGATCATGATGTTCATCTCGGTGCCAAAGGGCGTGCGGCTGCGGTTGGCGACAAAGCCGTCGCCATTGCCGGCCATCGCGCTGATCTTGCCGATCTTGCGCCCCAAATCCATCGCCGTCGCCAGGGTGTCGGGCGCGCTTTTCGTCCCTTTGACAACCTCGAACAGCTTCATGACATTGGCCGGCGCAAAAAAATGCGTGCCGGCGACATCCTGCGGACGCCGTGTCGCATTGGCCATGATGTCGATGTCGATGCCGGAGGTATTGGTGTAAAGCAGCGCCCCCGGTTTCATCACCTCATCGAGCTTCTTGAACACTTCTTCCTTGACCGGGATGCGCTCAAACACCGCCTCGATTACGACATCGCAGTCCTTGATGTCGGCGTAGCTGGTAACCGGTTGGATCAGCGCGAGGCGACGGTTCATCTCGGCTTCCGAAAGGCTGCCGCGCCGCACGCTGGTCTCGTAGTTCGCGCGGATGCGCGCCAGCCCGCGATCGAGCGCCTCCTGGCTCACCTCCAAGAGGCGCACCGGAAAGCCGAATTCGGCAAAGCTCATCGCGATGCCGCCGCCCATTGTGCCGGCGCCGACGATCGCGGCGTTCTTGATCGGACGCAGCGGGATGTCGCGCGGGATGTCCGGCAGCCGCGCCACTTCGCGCTCGGCGAAAAATGCATAGCGCAGGGCCCGCGCCTCGTCAGAATTTTCGAGTTCATCGAACAATTCGCGTTCCCGCCGCACCCCCTCGTCAAATGGCAGGGCGCAGGCGTTTTCGACCGATTGGATGCAATGGTAAGGCGCCTTTTGCCCGCGAGCGCGGCGGGCAATCGAGCGGCGCATCGCCTCGAACATGCCGGGATCGGCCTTGGCCTCGGCAAGCTTGTCGTCACGCTCGCGCAGGCGCGGCAGCGGTCGATGATCGGCAATCCGGCGAGCAAAGGCAATCGCGGCCGCGCGCAGATCCGCACCCTCGGGGACCAGTTCGTCGATGATGCCCAGGCGGTGCGCCTCCTCGGCCGAAACATGGCGGCCCGAGACGATGATCTCCATCGCCGCTTTCGGCCCGACGAGGCGCGGCAGGCGCTGGGTGCCGCCGCTGCCCGGCAGGATGCCGATCAGCACCTCGGGCAGCCCGACCTTGGCCGAAGCCAGAGCCACTCGGTAGTTCGAGGCCAACGCCAGTTCGAAGCCGCCGCCCAGGGCATAGCCGTGGATCGCGGCCACCACCGGCTTTTCGCTGCGGTCGAGAATCTGGTGCGGGCGACGGCCCTCGATCGGCGGCGGTCGATTGGTGCCGAACTGGCGAATATCGGCGCCGGCGATAAAGGTGCGGCCGGCCCCGATCATGACCATGGCGCGGATCGCCGGATCGGCATTGCCACGCTCGACGGCGGCGACGATGCCCTCGGGCACCCCCGGCGAGAGAGCGTTGACCGGCGGATTGTCGATCGTGATGACACCCACCCCGTCGACATTCTCGTACCGGACCAATTCGCGTGCGCCTTCGGCCATATCGCGTCCTCCCGTAACTCCGATCCATCGCTATTATTGGTCATTTCCGCGGGATGCGGAAACCCAAAGCCCGGCGCTCCTTATCGGCCACATCGGCCGAGGCCGGTGCATCGATCCGCGCACGCCATCGATCAGGGCGGGCGACCGGTCGCGAAAAGCACCGCACTTTTCCGCCGACACGGCGAGCGGTCACATGATCGTCTCGACGAACAGCACGTCGCTGGGCCCCGGGCCGGTTTCACAGATGATCTCGTCGACATCCCAAACACCGGCGCTGTCTCGCCGCCCGAGTTCCATCCCGGCACAGCCGATTTCGCCCGCGACGACAAAGATATAGACGCCGTGCGCCCGGGAAGCCGGGCGGTAGGTATGGCGTTGCGCGCGATCGCCGACCAGCCGCGACACCCTGAAATCTTGCGGGATCGGCACAGCCCCCGGGGTCGCGCCGATCAGGGTCACGAGGCGGTTGCGGGCCGCGGCGGCGTCGAAATGGGCGCGCGAATAGCGCGGCGGCAGCATCAATCGGTCCGGCAAGGCCCAGACATAGATGACGTTCAGATCCTTGGCTTCGAGGTTCAATTCGCAATGCTTTCCCCCGGATCCGAACGAGGCCAGATAGTAATCGCCCGGCTCCAGCTCGTCGATCTTTCCCATCGTATTGATGTGGGTGAGCCGACCTTCCAGCACAAAAGCCATGATCAGGAAATTGTGGTGCGGATGCATGTTGTATCCGCATCCAACCCCGCTGAACACTTCATCACCAAAGACACGAATCTTACCGAAACCAGGCCGACCCGACTGATACTCGTGAAAGTTGAAGCTCGAATGGCGAGTAATGACGCCATCGGGATGGCCGGCAACATAGGAGGCGTTGGGCCCGGTCGAGACGAGCGTTTGATGTCCACGCTCGGCGTCGCGCAACACAAAGGAATGCGCCATGCTGTTCTCCGGCTATTCGGCTGACCCGGCGGCAAGCGGGTCGGTGGCGTAAGGAATCTCGACCATCTCGAACCCGGATTTCGGGGTGCCGCAATCAGGACACACCCAATCCTCCGGGATCTCCGCCCAGCGCGTGCCCGGTCGAATGCCATGCTCGGGCAAGCCGAGTTGCTCGTCGTAGAGAAACCCGCAGCCCAGGCACATAAACCGCTTGAGAGCTTCATCGGCCATCGCGCCATCCCCTCGCCCGACCCCAGAAGACCTCCAAAACCCGCTCACCGGCCACAAAAACGAGCCCGGCCAATGGGACAGAACCGCGTTCCGCCGCCCGCCTACTCGTCGACGAACAGCTCGGCGATCGCGATGCCACTTTCGCCGGCGACCGCATAAAGCAGATACAGACGGCCGTCTTCGGCAAAAATCGCCGGGTCGCGAAGCTGGTTCACTTGGCCATAGGCGGTGCTGCGCACCGATGGCACGAGCGGCGCGTCGGCCCCCTCCCACGAACGTTCCGGGCGCAGAACCTCGACCGGCGCGCTGTCCCGCCAGTTCCGCCAATCGCCGCTGAGCGCGATCCGGCTCAACAGGATGCGTTCGGGGATGTCGCCGACCTGCGTCCAAAACACCCACAGCTCGCCGCCGCGCTTGAGCACCGCCGAATGGCGCATCCGCGGGTTGAACAGCGTCGGTCCCGGTTCAAACCCGTCAAAGCCGTCCGCGGAGCGGTAGAATTGACCCGGCATCGCCAGCACGTAGGTCATCCCGTCGTGCCTGAAGGCGCGCATATAAGAGCGTCCGAGCCCCTGCGGTTCGGCCACAAAGTCGATGCCGTTTTTCGAGGTGGCGACCCGCGAGACCTGGGTGCCGACATCGTCAAGACCATGGAAATACATGACGATCCGCCGCCCGGGGTGATCGACATGGACGTCGGGCGAGGCGATGTGCGGGGTGGTGATTTCGGACAACAGGTCGTGTGACATCGCCGCGCCATCGGCCTTCCAGCGGGCTTCGAACCGGGCCAGTTGTTCCGGGCTGACCCGCGGCGGCGCGACGAGAAAACCGGATTGTTCGAGGCGCAGGCTCCCCGGGGGATGGATCATCCAGGGTCCGGTCAGCCGATCGGCATAGGCAAGGCGGATATAGCGCCCTTTGTGGTCGGCGAAATAGAGGTAATAGCGACCAAGCGGGTTGTCGATCCACTCAGGCACCCGGATCAATGACGGCCCCTGAATATTGACGCCGATGCTCGGGTGCAAATCCGGTGAAATGATCGGTCTGTCGATCAGCCGCTCGACACGCACGAATGCTCTCCCCTGCCCGCTTATCCCCTCGGTGCCGACGCCGCCCATGCAAAAGACATAACAAATACCGAATATGACACTATGGAACTTCTCGAGATTATCTTTGATCCATTCCGCGGAATAGGCACGCCTTGATCATACCGTCGCGCTTGCGCCCAAAATCACGGTGGCTTGCGACGAGAGCACGCCGCCATTGCCATGGGCGATCGCGGTCTCGCATTTCGCCACCTGACGCTCGCCGCACTCGCCGCGCAGCTGGCGGGTCGCCTCGATCAGCAGAAACAGCCCGTACATGCCGGGGTGGCAATAGGAAAGGCCGCCGCCATTGGTGTTGACCGGCAGCACCCCGCCCGGCGCGATCCGCCCATTCTCGACAAAGGCGCCGCCCTCGCCCTTTTGGCAAAAGCCGAGGTCTTCCAGAAACAGGATCGTGTTGATCGTGAACGCATCATAGAGTTCAAGGACGTCGATATCGGCCGGCTCCAGTTTCGCCATCTCATAGGCCTGCCGGCCCGACGCCAAGGCGCCGGTAACCGTCAGATCGGGCATGCTCGAAATGTTGGCATGGGTGATCGCCTGACCGCAGCCCAGCACATAGGCCGGTGGTTTCTTCAGCGAACGCGCGCGCTCGGCGGTGGTCATGATCACCGCACCGCCGCCATCCGTCACCAGGCAGATGTCACGCACCGTGAACGGGTAGCTGATCATCCGCGCCGCCAGCACCTCGGGGATGGTCAGCGGCTTTTTCTCCCACGCGACCGGGTTTTTGAGCGCCCATTGCCGCGCCGCGACCGCGACCGCCGCCAATTGCTCGCGGGTCGTGCCGAATTGGTGCATATGGCGGGAGGCGGCAAGCGCATAGGCGGTCGATGGCAAGAACGGCCGGAACGGCGTCTCGTAGGGATTGTATTCGCGCACCGAGGCGTGGCGGCGGCCGATCGTGCGCTGGGTCGAGCCATAGGCGATGACCGCGACCTTGCACAGCCCGAGCTGCAGCGCCGCCTGGGCGTGCGCCACATGAAACATGAAAGACGAGCCGCCCAGGATCGTCGTGTCGATAAACGCGGGCGATATGCCAAGGTACTCGGCAAGGCTCAATCCCGAGGTCCGCGCCTGGGCGGTGGCGCAAATCAGCCCGTCGATATCCTTAAGCGCCAGCCCGCAATCGTCGAGCGCGCGGCGCACGCCTTGGGCCATCAAGTCGATCGCACTCATCTCGGCGGCGACCGCGCCCAGATCGCTTTCGGCCACCCCGACGATCGCGGCCGAGCCGCGCACCAGCCCGTTCATCACGCACCCTCCTCGAGCGGGGTAAATACCGGGTAGGGCGGCTCGTCGCCGCCCGGCCGATGGAGACGGAATTTGACCCGCATGCCGATCTTGACCGCCTCGGGAGCGACATCCTCGACCCGGCTCATCAGCCGGAAGCCTTCATCCATGTCGATCATCGCGACATTATACGGGGCGCCGTCGCGCGGATGGGTGACGGTGGTCGCATAGACGGTGCCGAGGCCGGCGCTCACGCGCCATTCCAGCCGGTCGCTGCCGGTGAACGGGCAGATCACGCGCGGATAGAACACCGCGCGGCCGGCCGTCGGGCTCCACTGATAGGCGAGTTCGCCCCGGTCGAGATATTGCTGATAGATCGTCAGCGGCGATGTGTCGACCCGCTCCATGCTATCCTTCCTCGTCGGTCCCATGCCCGCTGCGCGGTTGCTCGCGGCATTTTGTCTGCGCAACCAGGCAATTGCCAACCCGCGAAATCGCCGCTTGACCGCGCCCGGCCGCTACCCTAGTGCGGGCGCCGAACAACAGCCGGGAACCGGGGCATCGCAAACGAACAGGAGACCGAACCATGAAGCTCTATCATTTCCCCTCGCCCAACCCGCAAAAAGTCACTTTTGCCCTCAACGAGCTGGGGCTCGATTGCGAATTGGCGCCGGTCGATCTCGCCAAGGGCGAGCACAGGCAGCCGGCTTTTCTGGCGATCAATCCCGCCGGGCGGGTGCCGGTCCTGGTCGACGGGGCGCTGACATTAACCGAATCCCATGCAATCCTCGCCTATCTCGGCGACCGGGCCGGCCGCCTGTGGCCGACGACGGCGGCCGGGCGCGCGCTGGCACTGCAATGGCTGTTCTATCTGGCGCAGCACATCATGCCGGCGGCGGGCCAGGTGGCGTTGCCGCTGCGCGCCAAGGTCAGCGGGGTTGCCGCCGATGAGGCCGCCGTCAACCAGGGTCGGCAAGCCTTCGCCGCGGCGCTGCCGCTCGTCGAGGCCAATCTGGCGGCAAACCGGTGGCTGACGGGCGACGCGTTCAGCCTCGTCGACTGCGCCTATGGCCCGATCCTCAATGTTGCCGATAGAGCCGGGTTCAGCTTTGCCGAATTTCCGCAGACCGGCAGCTATCTGGAACGGCTGCGCGCGCGCCCGGCATGGCAGCAGACGCCGAAGCTGCCGTTTCTGTGAGCGGGTGACGATACCCGGTGCGATGGCTCGGCGACGACGCTGGTCGCCCTAGGCGAGCGAGATCAATGCGCCGATCAGGTCGGCCGGCCATACCAGACTGACCGGCGCGCTGCTCAGCGCGCGGCCAAAAGACGGATCGCCCTGGGCAAAGTTGAACGCCAGATGGTGGCTGAAATGAGCAAGCACGCCGGCGACATACAGCCCGGCCGCCAGCTTCCAGACGAGCCGTCGCTGTTGCGGTTTCTTTCTCTGGGCCGTAGCAAAGGAAAAGACTCGGCGTCCGTATTTTGGCAATCCCGGTGGTCCGATCATGATCCCGCCTGGGTATTAACAATGTTACGGCAATGCTGCGCGGTCCCCGCCTGCGCCCCGCCAACGATCGCGCCACGTCCGCAGGCATAACGGGCGCTGTGGGTTGAGGATACTCTGGGTCGGTGCCGCCGTCACCAGCCGATGTTGCCAAACCCCGGAAAGGATTGTCGCGCCGCCCGCCGGCGCGGTCCGATAACGCTGCACCGGCGCTCAGACAAAAAGGGCGAGCAACCCGGCGATTGCCAGCAGGCCGATCGCGAAACGGGTGAACGCCGCCGCGCCGAGCCGGTCGCCGAGCGGCCGTCCGACCAGCCCGCCGAAGAGCGCGAAGGGCAGCATTGCCGCGGCCATCACCCAGGTCTGTTCCGGGACCCCGACGGTCGCGGCGTGCGCCGCCAAGGTGGCGCTGTAGACAAGCGCGAAAAACGCCAACAACGTAGCCCGAATCAGCTGCGAGGCGGCCCCGGCCAGCAACAGATAAATCAACACCGGCGGTCCCGCCATGCCGACCAGCGCGGTGGCGGCGCCCGAGACGATCCCGGCGGTGAGGTCGCGGCCCCGGCTCGCCACGATCGGCGCCGGCCCGCTCCTCCGCCATTGCTGACGCGCGAGCAGGAGCGCAAAGCCGAGCACCGTCATGCCGGCGGCAATCCGCAGCTGATGCGGATCGCCATAGCGGAACGCGACGAGGCCAAGCGGCATGCCGAACCCGCTGCCGAGCAGCAGCCGCATCAACAACGCCGGGGCAATCGCATGCCGGAGCCGCGGCAGAACCGCCAGTGACAACGCCGTCGCGATAATGATGACGAGATGCACCGCCACCGCCGGCGCCACCAACATCAAGTAAAGCGGCGTGGCGACGACCGCAAACCCGAAGCCGCCGGCCGCCTGCAGGACGGCCGCGCCAAAGGTCGTCGCCGCCAGCCCGACCCAGCCGAGAGCGCCCACCCCGGCGGCCGCTCAGGGCGTCTTGTGCGCCGCCGCGTGCCGCGGGGGCGGCGGCCCCTCGTCCCGCGGCAAGAAGGAGCCGGCCACCGTCTCGACCCGGTAGCCACAGCAGAAGCGCGCGACAAAGGCGTGGGCGAAGGCCGTGTCTGCAAAATAGAAGGCGATCGCATCGTTGACGATCCCGGTCGTTCCGGCCGGCGCCGAGGCCCAATTGTCGGCGCCGCAGGTCTCGTCGAGCCAAGCGTGCATCAGCGCCAATTGCCGGCCGAGCCCCGCCGGCGGGACCGCGATGCGCACCCGCACCGGGAACCGGCGCTCGGCTTCGCGCTGGACGAGACGGGAGGCGCGGGTCACGCGACACCTCATTGTTCGTGGTTTGTTTCAACGAAAATTATCACCGCCGCAACGCCGCTGTCGAGACCGCCGGTGCGCGGGTCCGGGTGTATGATCGCGCGCGGCCGCGTTCGGTGAGCATGGCGACAGGGAGCCAGCGCCGCAAGCCGCGGGATCACGTGCCCCGCGCCCCCGTCGCCATGGATAGCCGCCGGGACTAACACCCCGGCGCCGTACGGGCGGGGTCAGACGCGACAGCCCCGCCCATCGCCGCCCTGCCAACGCGCCCCCGTGTTGTTTTGTCGCTGCCGCAACCCGCCGGAAACCCCGCGCCCCGGTCAAATTGCCGCGCTTTGCGCCGGAACCGGGTGCCGGTACGGGAGTTGCCCCCGTACAAGCGGCGTCCGGGGAGCAGCAGATGGCAGCAGAAATCACCACCGATCAGTACCATCAGCAAATCGGCTTTTTGCGACGCTGGCTGCTCGCCACGAACCACAAGGATATCGGCAGCCTCTATCTGATTTTTGCGGTCTGCGCCGGCCTGATCGGCGGCGCGTTTTCCATTTTGATGCGCGTCAACCTGATGCAGCCGGGGGCGTTGCTGTTCCACAATGACCATCAGCTTTACAACGTGATCGTGACCTTGCACGGCCTCACCATGATCTTTTTCGTGGTGATGCCGGCGCTGATCGGCGGCTTTGGCAACTGGTTTGTGCCGCTGCTGATCGGCGCCCCCGACATGGCCTTTCCGCGCATGAACAATTTGAGCTTTTGGCTGCTGGTGCCGGCCTTTGCCTTGTTGCTGGGCTCGGCCGTCGTCGGCCAGGGCGCGGGCACCGGATGGACCCTCTATCCGCCGCTGTCGGCGAGCGGCCAGCCCGGGCCATCGGTCGATATGGTGATCTTTGCGCTGCACCTGGCCGGGGTCTCGTCGATCATGGGGGCGATCAACTTCATCACCACGATCCTCAACATGCGCGCGCCGGGCATGACGCTGCACAAAATGCCGCTGTTTGTGTGGACCATGCTGGTGACCGCCTTCATGCTGCTGCTGGCCATCCCGGTCCTCGCCGGCGCGCTGACGATGCTGCTGACCGACCGCAATTTTGGCACGACCTTTTTCAGCCCGGCCGGCGGCGGCGACCCGATCCTGTTCTTGCACCTCTTCTGGTTCTTCGGTCATCCCGAAGTCTATATCATGATCCTGCCGGCCTTCGGGATTATCAGCCAGGTGGTCTCAACCTTCGCACGCAAGCCGATTTTCGGCTATTTGGGTATGGTTTATGCGACGGTTTCGATCGGGGTGATCAGCTTTCTGGTCTGGGCCCATCACATGTTCACCAGCGGCATCGGCGTCGACAGCCGCGCTTTCTTTAGCCTGTCGACGATGGTCATTGCGGTGCCGACCGGCATCAAGATCTTCTCGTGGATCGCGACGATGTGGGGCGGCGCTCTGACCTTCGAAACGCCGATGCTGTTTGCGATGGGCTTCATTTTTCTGTTTACGATCGGCGGCGTCACCGGCATCGTGCTGGCCAACGTGCCCACCGATTTTGTTTTACATAACACCTATTATGTCGTCGCCCATTTTCATTATGTGCTGTCCCTAGGATCGGTATTTGGCATTTTTGCAGGATTTTACTATTGGTTTGGCAAGATCTGCGGTCGACAATACAACGAGACATTGGGCAAGATCCATTTCTGGACCACCTTTATCGGCGTGAACCTGACCTTCTTTCCGATGCATTTCCTCGGGTTGGCGGGAATGCCGCGGCGTATTGTCGATTACCCGCAGGCTTTTGCCGGTTGGAACTTTGTCGCCTCGATCGGCGCCTATATCGGTTTCGCCTCGACCTTGCTCTTTGTCTTTGTGATCTTCCATACGCTGTTGGCCGGACGCCGCGCCGGGGCCAATCCGTGGGGCGAAGGGGCGACGACCCTGGAATGGCAGCTGCCGTCGCCGCCCCCCTTTCACAGCTACGAGGAGATCCCGGTGGTCAGCTGAGCGCTCCCGTCGCCGCTTACGGCATCGCCGAACCCGACCATCGCCGCCGGCGGCGGGGAGATCATCGCAACCAAACGCGCGTTTGGTTCTTGGCTTGACGGCGACGCCGCTCGCGGTCTATCAGCAAGGCCGGTGCGCGGCGGCATAGCGACGCCCGCCGGAGTGGAGGACGGCGATGAAATTGATGTGGTTTCACCTGATGCCCTACACCGAATTGCCGGACGATTTTCGCGACAAGCACCCCTCGGTGTGGGTTGACATCCATTCCTCGCTGTTTGACCCGCGGCGCGCGCATCTGATGTACAACGACTTTATGGACGAGCTCGAATTTGCCGCGGCCTGCGGGTTTGATGCGGTCTGCGTCAACGAGCATCACTCCAACGGCTATGGGCTGATGCCCTCGCCCAATCTGATTGCCAGCGC